>JAESGM010000039.1_pt1 | contig 448230 bp, 388 predicted proteins | sample 9269721 | NCBI WGS metagenome assembly JAESGM01 (sample SAMN15720920, study PRJNA650825) | algae metagenome | isolation source: Komarekiella atlantica HA4396-MV6 and co-occurring heterotrophs from... | place: USA: Theobald House, Kauai, HI | collected 2009-07-29 | reverse complement strand
TTATTTGATAAATTCAGATAGTATTTGATTTATTCTGCTTATCTTTACATCAATTTTTACAATTATCTATGTCATTTTGAAATCTTTCTTAATTTCTATTAGTAAATAAGATGCGTTCGCCCTGGGAGTATCAAAGACCATTAATTGGTGTCAACTTCAGCTAAAAATAGCTTTACTTTTGGCCTCCTCACCCGCTAGAGAATGAATTCTCTGGCGGATGAGCGCAAGTCTACTCAAGTAGACTCAGGATTTTGAGCGATTTTATAGTCATATAAAGATGACTTTTGCTATGAGCAAGGAACTTCAGTTCAAGGCGGGATAGGGATTTCACGTTAAGTTGACACGAATATCAAAGGCTCGTCCGCGAATATCAAAGACTCGTCCGCGAATATCAAAGGCTCGTCCGCGAATATCAAAGGCTCGTCCGCGAATATCAAAGACTCGTCCGCGAATATCAAAGATTCGTCCACGAATATCAAAGGCTCGTCCACGAATATCAAAGGCTCGTCCACGAATATCAAAGGCTCGTCCGCGAATATCAAAGACTCGTCCGCGAATATCAAAGACTCGTCCGCGAATATCAAAGACTCGTCCACGAATATCAAAGACTCATTGTTACATTGCAAAAGATATCTCCCACCCCTCTAGTATGGTTTTAACACTCTAGTAAGATACGAAGAAAAGCCCAAAAACTTTATTATTAGCAAATGACTGATTTTCAGCTAGGTGTGTAGTTACGTTTTAATCACTACCTGCACTCATGCTTCATAGTTTTGCAAATTAAGCAATATGAACATAGATGACTTGAGTCAACAAATAGAGGAATTGCACTCACGGGTAGTGGTATTACTGCAACGCACTACACAAGAGCCGACTCTTACTAGCTCACAACAAGATGTAATGACAGAAGCTTTTGAGGAGCTTCATATAGCTTTAGAAGAATTGAGGGTAGCCGAAGAACAGCTAAAGGCAACACGAGCAGCGGCAAAGGAAGAACACCAGCGCTACCAAGAATTATTTAATTTTGCACCAGATGGTTATTTGGTGACTGATATTCATGGCATTATTCTAGAAGCTAACCGTGCCGTCTCTTTGCTGCTCAATGTATCGCAGCGATTCTTGATTCGCAAACCACTGCTTAGTTATATCGCCCAATCAGACCATCAAGCTTTTTTTAATTTCTTAACTCAATTGCAGCACCTCGATAGGCGCGAGGAGTGGGAAATTTGCTTACAACCGCGAAAACAAGTCTGCTTTGATGCTGCTCTGACAGTGGTTACTGTGCGTAACAACCAAAGGGAGCCAGTTGCTCTGCGTTGGCTAATGCGCGATATTAGCGATCGCAAGCGTTTAGAGTTGGAGCGCAATCAGTTATTTGCCAGTGAACAAGCTACGAGAATTGCAGCCCAAGCGGCACAGAAGCGATCTTACTTCTTAAGTGAAGCAAGTTGTGTATTAGCATCTTCTCTCGACTACCACACTACCCTAAACAGTGTCGCCCAATTAGCAGTGCCGGCCCTAGCCGACTGGTGTATTGTAGATGTCATCGAAAATAATTTGCCGATTTTCAGTAACCCAATAGTGGCTGCATCGGAACCAGAGAAGGAAGCATTAGTCAGAAAAATCCGGCGATGCTACCCAGTTTCTATCGATGCTGATTATGGAGCGCCAAAGGTTTTAAGTACTGGAAAGCCGCAACTAAATATAGATATTCATGAGTCCTCATTATTAAAAATTGCCTGCGACGAGGAAAACCTCAGCCTACTGCACCAACTTCAAGCCAAGTCCGACATGATTGTGCCATTACTGGTACGCGATCGCAAGCTGGGGACAATTACATTTGTATCGGCACAACCAGGAAGCCATTATACCACCGTAGACTTAGTGATGGCTTGTGAACTGGCCCAACGCGCAGCGATCGCCATTGACAATGCACGGCTTTATCAGCAAGCCCAAGAAGCTAACCGCATCAAAGATGAGTTTTTAGCGATCGTCTCCCACGAACTCCGTACACCTCTCAACTCTATGATTGGTTGGGTTCAGATGATCCGGCATCGCAAATTGGACGCAGCAACTACCTCTAAAGCACTCGAAACAATCGAGCGAAATGCCAAAATTCAAACAAAAGTTATTGATGACATCTTAGATGTTTCGCGCATTGTCCGAGGCAAAATCCGCCTCAATAGCCGTAAAGTTAACCTTATACCTGTAATTAATGGGGCAATTGAAGCTCTGCGACCCACAGCAGAAATTAAAAATATTCCAATTGAATTTAACTTTGATCCCTCAGTGGGTCAGGTTATGGGTGATCCAGAACGCTTACAGCAAGTTCTCTGGAATTTGCTCTCTAACGCCATTAAGTTCACACCTAGCGAGGGGCGTGTGCAACTGCATCTCAAGCAAGTAAACTCAAATGCCCAAATTACTGTCTCTGATACAGGCCAGGGAATTAGTGCTGAGTTTTTACCTTACATCTTTGAACGTTTTAGTCAAGCTGATAGTACAACCACCAGAGCAAACAACGGTTTGGGGCTGGGGCTGGCAATTGTGCGTTACTTAGTTGAAATGCACTCAGGCAAAGTTTATGCAGCTAGTCAAGGACAAGGACAGGGAGCAACATTTACAGTGCAGTTACCCATTGTAGAACCATCACCACCACAGCAGCTAATCAATGAGAGTAAAGACCATCACCTCATCGGACTCGACAACTTGCAAATACTTCTTGTAGAAGATAATCCCGATACGCGCGAGTTAATTACCTTTATTCTTGAACAGTCTGGGGCACAGGTGACGGCGGTTAGCTCAGTAGGTGAAGCCCTGGAAATGCTGGCAAAATTCAAACCTGATATCTTGCTTAGTGATATTGGGATGCCAGAAGAGGACGGCTATTCCTTAATTCGCAAAATCAGAGCGCAAGAAACCGAGCAAAAGGAAAAACTTCCAGCGATCGCTCTAACGGCATTTGCTAGAGATGAAGAACGGATACTCATTCTGCAAGCTGGATTTCAAGCTCATATATCCAAACCAGTTGAGCCAGATGAGTTAATAAAAGTAGTCACGAACCTCGTCAAACCTAACAGCTTCTCTACCTTGGTGTCTTAGTGGTTCAAAATCAAAACCACAAAGACACAGCGAAAAGTATGTAGCTTGCTTCCCGCAGGGTGCGCCGGCTTCCGGCGTTCGCGCAGCGTCTCTGAAAGAGACTCATAACTTTTCAAGACAAAGACACCAAGAAAAATGCATTAGACCTCTTGCATAAATGCTTAAATTGTCATGTTGAGCGGAGCGAAACATCTCGGAGATTCTTCCCTCCACTACGTTCTGGTCAGAATGACACTAATAGTTTTCGGACTTTTGCAAGAGGTCTATTCTTCTGTGTGCGTGAACTTTAAAATTCTTATTTTTCAATACTTGTGCAAGAGATTAGCTCAGAAAATAGTCAATCGGTACGTACCGCGTTCCCGTGGATTATTTGAAGTGACAACTATATAGTAAGTGTCGTCTTCAGGCAATTTAACTCTGTCAATAAGAGCGCTGTACATCCCATCTTTGTCATTATTCGCAGCGACTCTCTGACCTTGAGAATTTAGCAAGACTATATAAGGCGAAAACTCTTCATTAATACTATCTGCACGAATGCTCACAAGTTGATTTTTTTTGCCCTGAAATTGAGAAACATTGTAAGGGCTGCCATTTTGTTTAAGAGTTGAGCTTTGAGCAGTCAATTCGCCTGCTTCGTCTAGGGTATAGCTGGCTCTATCATTCCGCAGAGCTAGACTATAGCGACCGATATCTTTTGGATTGCGGCTAGTTACTGCGATCGTGTAAGTACCTTTAACAGGCAATCGAGCAAAGATAAATGCATCTCCAATTGTACTATTTGCCCCCCCGCTACCTCTTTTTAAGACAACTTTATTATTTGGGTCGAGCAAAAACATGAAGGGTTGTAGACTCAAGTTGCTTGTGCGACGTTGATCTTTACTACCACCAAGTCTGATTTGGAGCAGTTGATTTTCTCTACCTTCAAACTGGTAAAAATGAAAATACCTACCTTTAGACTGGTAATCACCTTTAGACAAGATACCAAAAGCGATATCTACAAAGTTAATCTCTTTAATAGGAAGAGTGCTGGATAGGGGAACAGGCGAAACCTCACGAGTTGGATTGCTATTTCTACCTGGATTAGTCACTGGCTTACGACCTCTCTGCTGTAGAGGAGAGCCGCCCTGTGTTGGCTGAGGCGTTGGTCTGGCAGGTCTGGGAGTAGAGCCGCCTCGTGTTGGCTGAGGTGTTGGTCTGGAACGTCTTGAGCCGCCTTGTGTTGGCTGAGGCGTCGGTCTGGAAGGTCTGGGAGTAGAGCCGCCTTGTGTTGGCTGAGGCGTTGGAGTAGAAGGTGTAGGAGCCGAGCCGCCTTGTGTTGGTTGAGGCGTTGGAGTAGAAGGTGTAGGAGTTGAACCGCCTTGTGTTGGTTGAGGCGTTGGAGTAGAAGGTGTAGGAGCCGAGCCGCCTTGTGTTGGTTGAGGCGTTGGAGTAGAAGGTGTAGGAGCCGAGCCGCCTTGTGTTGGTTGAGGCGTTGGAGTAGAAGGTGTAGGAGTTGAACCGCCTTGTGTTGGTTGAGGCGTTGGAGTAGAAGGTGTAGGAGTTGAACCGCCTTGAGTTGGCTGAGGCGTTGGTTGAGAATCTACTGGTGTGGGCGCTACATTCTCCGGTATTGGTGAATCAATAGGTTGGCTGGGTTGTGGAGATACAGAGGGTTGAGAAACAGGGATTTGCTCAATTCCTTGTTGTACCGCTTCTGGTTGTCTCTCATCTGGTGTTTTGGCAAGTCGGAATTTTCCAGAAGATTCTGGAATTTTTAAAGCATTTATAGGTAGGGCGTAACTTGCAAACAACAAACTACTACTCAGAAAAAAAATTAAAGCCAAGTCAAATCTAAAACAATATCTTATGTTGCTTTTGCCTGCCATAATTTCACTCCTCATTGTTATAAATTTCAATTATTGAGAGTGGATAGCTCATGCACAGTGATGCAAATTCAGCACCTAAGATGCTGCTAGCGATCGCTTGGAAAACATTTCCGTTTTTTATTTTAAATTGCTTAGTTACCTCTAAATTGCTACCTTGATGCAAAATAACTCTCCTGGCAGCTGCATAGCAAAAATATACGTCATGAATTAACATATACACAAACTGCAAATGGATTCCCAGTATGCTTTGCTGCCTGAATCCCGATTGCCCTAATCCTCAGAATCCTGATGGCAACCAGTATTGCCAAACTTGCAGTACACCATTGATACCACTTTTGAGGGGCCATTATCGTGTCATCAAGGTGCTATCTGATGAAGGTGGATTTGGCAGAACCTATCTATCAGAAGATGTAGATAAGCTGAATGAATGGTGCGTTGTCAAGCAATTTGCACCGAAAGTCCAGGAAACATCAGCATTGAAGAAAGCGATCGAGCTATTTAAAGAAGAAGCCCAACGACTACAACAGTTGGGAGAACATCACCAAATTCCCGCACTTTTGGCTTACTTTGAACAAGATAATTATCTGTTTTTAGTACAACAATTTATCGATGGGCAAAATCTACTACAAGAATTACACCAAACACTAAAATACAGCGAAAGCCAAATTATAGAACTTTTGCTAGATTTGCTACCCGTTCTCAAGTTTATCCACGATCGCGGCGTAATTCACCGCGACATTAAACCACAAAACATTATCCGCCGTCAAAATGACCAGCGATTAGTCCTAATTGATTTTGGCTCTGCAAAACAACTAAGAGCAACCATACAAACTCAACTAGGAACAACCATTGGTTCACATGGTTATACTCCACTTGAACAAATGCAGTATGGAAAAGCTTACCCAGCTAGTGATTTATTCAGTTTGGGTGCAACTTGCTTTCATCTGCTAACAGGAATTCGCCCATCCAAACTATGGATAAAACAGGGTTATGGTTGGATTGAATCTTGGCAGCAATATTTGAGTAATTCGGATAGAAACGGGGTAGCCTCTAGTGTCAAGTTGATTGAGATTTTAGACAAGCTGTTGGCAGCAGATATCCAAGAGCGTTATCAATCAGCAGATGAAGTCATCAAAGACTTGACACAGCCATTACTACCACCAGAACCCCCAACTTTAATAACAATCTCGCCGCCACCCGCAATACTGACAAATTTGCCAACCAGTCAGAGGTTAGTTCCACTAAAAATACTTGACGATAAGCTCAAAAAACGACTATTAATAAATGCTGCCATTGTGCTAACGGGATTAGGGGGAGTTTGGTATTTACAGTTTCTCCCGCAGCTAATAACTGATTCTAACCCCAGTCAATCTGTATCTAATCAACCCAATGCCCTAAAGGGACATTCTAGCGATGTAAACTCTGTCGCCTTTGCTCCCGATGGTAAAACCCTTGCTAGTGGCAGTGATGACAGGACAATCAAGCTATGGAATTTAGTAGATGGAAAAGAAATCCACAGCCTTAGAAATCACTCAGGATGGATTTGGAATATCGCCTTCAGTCCTGATGGCAAAACACTGGCCAGTGGCAGTGCAGACAAGACAATCAAACTGTGGAATCTAACAACTGGACAGGAAAACCGCACCCTGGAGGGACATTCTCAGGGAGTTGCTGCTGTCGCCTTCAGTCCTGATGGTAAGACTCTTGCCAGTGGTAGCTTAGACAAAACAATTAAACTGTGGAATCTGGTAACTGGAAAAGAAATCCGCACATTACAGGGACATTCTCAAGCAGCTGCTACTATCGCCTTTAGTCCTGATGGTAAAACACTTGCTAGTGGGAGTTGGGACAAGACAATCAAATTGTGGGATTTGGCAACTGGAAAGTTAATTCGTACCCAGGAAGGACATTCTGACTTGGTTCTTTCTGTCGCCTTCAGCCCTGATGGTAAGACTCTTGCCAGTAGCAGTAAGGACAAGACTATTAAATTGTGGAATTTGGCGACAGGAGAGACAATCCGCACATTGAAGGGACATTCTGAGAAGGTTAATTCCGTCGCCTACAGCAAAGCACTCAATGGTGTGACTCTTGTCAGTGGCAGTAATGACAACACAATCAAACTATGGAATCCGGCGACAGGAAAGATAATCCGCACTTTGAAGCGAGATTCTGGCTACATTTATGCTGTAGCCATCAGTTCAGATGGAAAAACTATTGCTAGTGGCGGTAGCGCTGATAATATTATGAAAATTTGGCGGGTATCTCAGTAAAAATTTTTATATCCTAAGATTTTTAATCGCATCTCTAACTGAAATCACTATACTTTTTACAAGAAAGCGATCGCTAAATAGCTAGGCGTAAATAAATTAAAGCTTGTAGTGAGTTAGCGCGGTCTTCTCTACGAGACGCTACGCGATGGGGGTTTCCCCCATGAGCGACTAACGAACCCGTTCGCGCAGCGTCTCCGTTAGGAGAAGGGTCGGGACTTTAGTCCTAACAATTTTTGTTTTGAGCGATGAATCTCACTTACGAACTAAGATTTTATTTGATGTTTAATTATACTTACCTATTTATATCTCTTGTCGTGTGCTGTAACTGATTCTCTACCATCATGCTTGTTTATTCAATATATAGATGCAACTTTAAGCTGATATAGATTTCCAGCTAAAGATTGACACTGGTACTGTCGTAACTTAATAAGCTATAAACAACAGTTAAACAAATTCAATTGAGGAATGTGATCGTGAAACGCTTTGATATCTCCAAAATTCTGGGCATTAGTGTTCTAGCCTTAAGTTTAGCTACGCTGCCTACTGTTGTGCCTGCTTCTGCCCAGACAACTACAACACCTGACACTACTATTACAGATACGAATACAGACCGCGGCATTACCGACGGTAATTACCAAGATGGCGATTGGGGTCTGCTAGGCTTGCTCGGTTTATTTGGTTTGTTTGGTCGCAAGAGCCGCAAAAATGAATCGGTGGGTTATGGAAATCGTGATGTAGTAGGCACTCCTGGTTCTCGTTCTAACTACTAATATTGTTAATGTTTTAGTGAATTCTACTACTGTCCGCTGCAAAAATCTTTGAGTAGAAGTATGGTAATAGCTTAAACGTGATATGCCGTTATTACTAATTTTCTGTCTGGGCTGTATATCGCTTCTACTCTTGGATATTGACTATGAATCCACCAGACTTTAATTCTAGACCCCTGTGCTGGCGCACTACCTGATATAAAGTACCCAGCACTTATCATTATTTGCTCGAATTGATTTGAATCGATGACTTTGCAATTAAAGCTTGGTATCCCCTGTATCTGATGCTTGTTGAGGGTCATAAGTGCCCTGGTACGTTGTCCATATTCTGTATCCTGGTAATACTAAAGCAATACCAGCATGACTGTGAATTTCACCAGGGTATTTGTAAGGCTGATCATCTGGAATACTACCACCAATACGAATGGTAAAGTTAGGCAACCATATATACAAACCAGGAATCAACAAATCCATACTATAAGTAATCGTTCTCATTTGCTCTTTTTTATCAAGAGCAACAATTTTGTTTAATCCAGTTTTTATAGCACTTAGCATCTTTGAAATCCTGCCTTGACATCGAGAGATAAATCGCTCACTGCGAACAAAAGTTTGATCTTACATTTAATTACATCTACCTATTTTAGGAGATTTTATTCAGAGGGAACTCTTAACGTCTAATGTGGATTAGATGCTAAAACCGTGTATCTATCGTAGAAACGTAGCATTACTTTGTCCATAGGCATCAACTTCAGCTAAAAATAGCTTTACTGTTGGACTCCTCACCCGCCAGAGAATGAATTCTCTGGCGGATGAGCGAAAGTCTACTTTAGTAGACTCAGGATTTTGGACAATTTTATAGTCATATAAAGATGACTTTTACTATGAGCAAGGAACTTCAGTTCAAGGCGGAATATGGATTTCACGTTAAGTTGACACGTATGTGCTTCGTCTCTACAGTACGCAGAATTTTTGATATCTGGTTGATTTTCATAATTCACATCAGGCGTAAAAATACAAATATTCAAATAGTTTTTTCTAAAAAATCAGTTTTGTAATTTTTAATTGTTAATTGCACCTCTAACCAAAATTACTGTACTATCCACACCAGAGGCGATCGCTTCAGGAATATTACCTTGAATCGCATGTTGTAATAATCCCTCACGAGAAGCTCCTAAAACTACAACATCGTAACCTTCGGTTTTTACTAGGCGAATCACACCTTCTGTAACTGAATCAGCTTGGACTGGGACAGCAACTACAGTATTAGATAAATTGCGACGACGCATCAAATGACGAATGGCTTGTTCTAAAACTGTCATATCTGGCTTTAACTCAGATGGTTTAAACACCCGTGTTAGGCGAATTTGCGGATTATTCCCCAATGTCACCAAAGCAGGTAACAATTTAATCGCCACCCGTGCATTTGGGCCACCAGCCATCGGTACTAGCCAGCGATTGAAGCAGTACTGAGTGCTGTTAGCGGATAGCTCTGGTTTAGCCCCTGAAGAGTGCTGAGTAGGGAGCGGGGAAGATGAGGGAAAATTTTCCCCTTTCTCCCTTTCTCCCTTTCCGCCTTTCCCCCTTCCTTCTTTCCTCCCTTGTCCCAATTTCACCAATACGACATCACAAGTGGCTTGGCGAATTATGGTGTCTACAACATTGCCAAAAATCCGCCCAGGGGTGGAAGTATTGCCTTTCCATCCCATTAAAATCAAGTCGATGTGTTGTTCGTTGATTGTCTCTAAAATTGCCTGTGCGACATCGTGAGTAACTCGAATCTGTGTATGTAAGGGAATTCGCCATTTTTTTGCTAAAACTTCTGCCTGTCGTAGCAAGCGACGACTTTTAGCAGTCCTTACCTGTGTTTCGGATGGGGAACTGTGGCGTGACACCAGCATTACTTGCACGCACTCTATTTCATAATGGCGATCGCGGGCAATAGCTGCTGCCATTTGTAAAAGAATACCTGCTGTTTCTGGATTAGCTACTGGTACTAATAATCTGCCTCTGCCAATGCTGGGCGATCGCGTTTGGTAAACTACATAAGAAGGTTCCGGCCGCGGCCCAGGAGTGCTATTTTCACCATTGAGATGGTCTGCTTCCGCTCGAATAATATCGCCACGGGTAATAATCCCAATGAGTTTTCGTCCTTGTACTACTGGCAAACGACTGACTTGATAGCGATCAAGTAAATACAGTACATTGCTCAAGGTATGGATTGGTGTTACTGTCATCGGAGCAGGCGTCATGATTTCCTTTAAAGGAATATCATTAGCTAAGTTGCGATCGCGTATTTTCAGTAAATCTGATTGAGTAACAATTCCTACCAGTTTACTCTCCTCTACCACTGGGAAACCACGATGATGAGAACGAGCAAACGCCTGCATAGCTTCTTCTAAAGTCATATCTGCATCTAGAGTTTCTACTCGTTCCTGCATCACATCTTTTGCTGTTAACTTTGTCAAAGTTCCTTCTATGGGAATCTCTTTGGTGAGAGTAATGCCGTTTAACTCTAAAAGTTTCTCATAGAGCGAACCAGGCACTACCTTCTCTGCAACTAGGTAAGCTGCTACAGAAACAATCATTAAAGGTAACACTAGATTGAAATCTGTAGTCATCTCAAACACAATCACAATTGCTGTGATTGGCACTTTAGAAACGGCGCTAAAAAATCCACCCATACCCGCTAGAGCGTAGGTGGTAAGCGAACCTGCTCCCAAAAGGTAAAACTCGCACACACCGATTAAATGCCCTAAACAAGAACCTAATATTAAACTGGGAGCGAATAATCCCCCAGGCGCTCCTGAACCAAATGCTACCAGGGTGAGGATGAACTGAGCCGCAAAAGCGATCGCCGCAAAGGAAGGATTAGCACTACCAGTAATCACATATTCTCGTAATCCAGTATTATCACGGAAATAACTAGGTAGCATTGCCACGACAATACCAGAAATCAATCCAGCTAAAGCCACCCGCAGTGGTAAGCTGATGTGCAAATTTCGATAGAATTTAATACTAAATATTAGTCCACGATTAAATAATGCACCTAGCAACCCTGCCAAGATGCCCAATAGTATGAAAAAGGGAATTTCTGGGATGGAGAATTGGCTAGAGGATTGCATTAATTGCAGATTCAGATCCAAACTACCCCCACCCAATAGCCGAGAAATTACCCCACCAATGAACGAGGCGATAATCGCGGTTCCTAGGGTAATTCCTGATAAATCCTGGAGTAACTCCTCAACGATAAATAAGACACCTGCAATTGGAGCATTGAAAGCAGCTGCTAAACCCGCACCTGCACCAGCAGCAATCATTTGCCGTCGATGCTCTGGGGAAGTCGGAACCCAGCGACTCATACCCGCTGCTAAACCTGCCCCGACTTGCACAGTGGGGCCTTGCCGTCCTAGAGTTATCCCAGAACTGATGGCAATCATCGCACTAAGTAACTTTACCCCTGCCACACGCCAAGATAAATTAACTGGCACATTGGCAAGCGAGGCTTTAACTTGCGGGATACCGCTACCCGCAGCCTCCGGCGCTAACCTCTGCACCAAAAAACCAGCCAGAAAACCAAAGCCAAGACCAATTGCTGGTAGAGTAAGCCAAGCTGGTAAAATGTGGGCACTATAAACTCGCCATGTTCCTAGCCATCCCGATCCAACTTTCAGGAACACCGCAGATAGAGCCGCAACCAGACCGATAACAGAAGCTTCTGCGATCGCTAAACCTCTTCTAGGCTGCCACCAAGTGCGAAAGCGCTGAGTCAGAACAGGAAGCGACATAGGGGATTGGGGATTGGGGAACTCGGGGCCCCCTTTGGGGATAAGGGGCAATGGGGATTGGATACTGGGGATTGGGTATTAGGTATTGGGTATTGGGGATTAGGTATTAGAAAACTCTTCCCCAGTCCCCAGCGATGCACTGAGCTTGTCGTACTCCTAGGTCGAAGCAAGCTACGCGGAGCGTCTCGTAGAGAAGAGAAGTGTTCCTAGTCCCCAGTCCCCAGTCCCTAGCTACGAGCTATTCTAATTGCTTCTCCCAGTCGTGGATAGTCCTTCTACTATCAAAGATGGAGTATAACAAGAACCATTCCAATCGGCATCGCCACCTAGTTTAACCACTTGTTTGAGGGCTGTGTAGACGTTGCCAGCAACCATCGTATCTTTAACGCGGCCAATTACGTGACCATTTTGCACACGGTAGCCTAAATCAATATTGATTGAAAAGTCTCCAGAAATACCGCCGCCACCACCCAGCATTTGATCCACAATCAAGCCATCATCCATTTGTTGAATCAAGTCTTGGAGGGATGCAGAACCGGGCTGGATGAGAAAATTAAATAAACCAGGGGTAGGGTAGCTACCTAAACCAGGGCGAAAACCATTCCCAGTCGTGCCAGTACCCAGTTGATGTCCGGTGGTGCGATCGCCATAAAAATGCTGTAAAATCCCGTTTTGGATAAACACTAAAGACTGAGTGGGAGTACCTTCATCATCAAAAGGACAACTATAAGGGCCTGCTTCTGGATCTTGGTAGAGAGTGAGACTGGGCGCAATTACTGGTTTTCCTAGACGTTCTGCCCAAGGGGAAGCTACTTCTAGAACTCGTTTACCGTTCAATGCCGCTTGCACAGTGCCCCAAAGCATATCAGCTGCTTTAGAAGTAAACAAAACTGGGATACGGCCAGTAGGGGGGGGAACGTTTTCTCTAGCCCAAATTAGCCGCTGTAAAATTTGGTTAGCTAATTTTTCGGGTTGCAGTTCACTCCGCTGGGTTTGCCCATCAGAAACACTCAAAAAATCATCACCACGTACCCATTCTGCTGACATATAACAGCTGAGGGTAGTATCGGTGTAGTGACAATCTAAACCTTTGGTATTGACAAGTCTGGTAGTTTCAACATCACATTCCCAGTCACTATTGCACACAACCTCTGGATAGGCGTCGCGGATGAGTGCGATCGCTTCTTTGCCCCAGTTTACCAAAACCTCTATAGGCACATTTTTCCCTAAGTCTGGGTAAGATGGCTGAAAATTACTGCCTAATTCCACTGGTTCCGGTTGATTCAGTTGACTCAAGGCAAGAGCTCGTTCTACCATTACTTGCGCTTGGACATAACCGTGAGCCACGGTGAGTCCTGGACGCCCGTTTCGCCAAAGCCTGAGTGCTGTGCCTTCAGATTGGCTAGTTTCTAGCTGCTTGAGTCGGTTTGCCTCAAAAAAAACTGGTCGAGAAAGCGATCGCGACTGATACACTTCAGCAGCTTCTGCTCCAGATTTTATAGCTAGTTCCAGCAAATGTTCTGCTAGTGTATCTTCTTGTGACAAAATTTCAGAACCCATGACCCTTAGTGAATTGTGGATTGTGGATTTTGAATCGCAGATGTAGACTCCCTAACAGAGGTGAGTCCAGCGCTGTACCCCTAGATAGAAGCAAGCAACGCACAGCATCTCTTTTAGAAGAAGGAAGGTTTCCCAACCACTGACGTTGGCGACGCTCAAGAGCGTCACTTAAAAGGCTTCCCGCAGGGTAGGCTGATACACACTCATAATTTCTAAAAATTATCGGTGTATTTCAGCAGTTGCGATTTGGAACCACACTCTAGGAAAGTTCTGATAGTCACCTGAAATTCCGATGATCGAACAACCCTCAGACTTTTCAGTTCAGATCAGACTTTCCGCAAATCAACGCTGTTTTTGTTTTAGAAAGTTATGTTCGTCGAATCGGCTTTCGGCGCTCAAACTTTTCGCTAATGGACGCAGATAATTATCCCAAATCATTGGCACGTCTAAACCTATTTCAGCGGTTTTAATTTAGAACCATACTCTTAGAAAGTTTTGAGCACCGCCCGATCGCGTTTAATCCCTTGCCCTAAAAGGCTTATCGTTATCCACATCTTTTCAATCTCTTGCTTCGTTGCTATCCCGCTTGAGAAGAAATTCCCAAGCTAATAGCTAAAGTTTTCTAAAAAAGACTCAGAAGAAGTTTTAGTCCACGCAAGCGTGGAGTTAGGCTATGAGCCTGCGATTGAAATCATAGGCTGAATATAGATTTGACAACAATTTGACAGTAACAAAAATGTGGGTAATAACAAACTCTAAAAAGCAGGGGATTAAACGCTCTCGTTAAGTTTTTGGTAATTATTCCAAATCATCTTTATGTCTCAACCTATTTTGGTAGATACTATTTTTGCTCATTAGTCAATAGGCACTTATAAACTATTGTTGATGACGAAGTATAAAATTTTTCTTTCTTCTGAATGCCATACTTTTACAGAAAGGAGGCAGAGGTTTAAAGCCAAGCCGAATTGTGGGCGACTTACTGTTTTATGTTAAGAGTTCCCTGTTCCCTTTCAAAGGAGATTGACTTCTTGTAACAACCAAAAACCAGTAAAAGATTGGGCTTTGGGATCAGACTGTACACCTATAAAATGTACTCCATTAGCTTTTTGCTTAGCTTCTTCAAAACCTTTGGCTTCTGCCAAAGTTTGAGGATTTTTAATATTTGCCACAATCCAGCTTTCTGTAACACCAGTCTCTAAAAGCAATTTTGCCCCTTGACTTGTATCAAATTTCATGAAAGCCAACTCCAAACCAGACATCCAGGCAGCTAAGGGCAACGCTCTAGATGAGAAAATCAAAATGCCAGGAATGCGGGTTTCAGGTGATATTTGAGCCAAATCTAGGGGAAAAGCTTCACCAAAGCTGATTTCCCACTCTGGCATCTCTACAAGATCCCCCGCTGGTAAGCTAACAAATATCCATTGCTGTCCTTCTAAAGCATCTGGTAAACGTTGAGGTAAAGGTTTTTCTAAGCGTACTGAAGGATTAGTTCCTGCTTGATACCCTGGCTCTTGAGGATACACTTGCTCCATTCGCTGTTCCAGCCATTGATTGAGAACCAAAGTACGACGGCTAGGCTGAGCGGGAATACCCAAGTCTTGGCAAGCTTTAGTAATCATATTGTTCATTTGGCGGCGGAAGAAGCGGATTTTTATTGGCGTTTCTCCTGCTTTAGTAATTGCCTCTTGTAGCGCTGTCCGCAACCAGCCAGAATTTACCTGGGTATTGGGGCAATATTGAGCATAGCGAAACAAAGAATCTGTTTTGGTGCTGATATCCGCAGGACTCTCGCAGACTAAGACTTCCCAAATTTTTTTCTGATTTGCGTCCAGAATTGGACGGGAGTAAAAATCCATTTCCCAAATATTGCCCATATTTTGCAATGAAAATCTGGCTGTTATATTTTCCTGATATTTAGATCATACGAGTGTTAGGGCAGCATGAAGAAATGGAGTAGACAGGAGCAAGGCGATCGCTCTTGAAGAGGTCTGTTGTTTCCATAATATAAATACAAAGTATGTCATAATCGGAGGTTTTATGTCCCTGACGCTTCAAGACTTGGAAAAAATACAGCAGCAGTATCCCGACTATCGCCTAGAACTAGTTAAGGGTAATATTATTGTCATGAGTCCATCAGGATACGAATCAGATGAGGTTGCAGCTGCAATGGTAGCCCAGTTACATAATTGGGTTAGACCGCGCAAACTGGGGCGAACAGCAGCTTCCAGCGCAGGTTTCAGATTGCCCAACTCAGATTTACGCGCACCTGATGCCTCATTTGTCTTAGCCGAACGCTTGCGTCGCAGTCCCAAGTCTTTTGCTCAATTGGCTCCTGATTTGACTGTAGAAGTGAAGTCCCCTAGCGATAATTTAGAAGATATTAGAGCTAAGATTCAAGAATTTTTGACTTTGGGAACTAAGGTAGGAATTTTGCTCAATCCCGATGAGCGGATTGTAGAAGTTTACAATTTTGGACAAGATGCAATAATACTTCACGATGGAGATGTTCTAACTGTTCCCGAATTGCTTCCTGGGTGGGAAGTGCCAGTTGCAGATTTGTGGCCTTTGGAGTTTGACTAAGGATAGTTGTAAAAAACTCTACAGAGGTAGATAGATGCAACTAGAAGAGAAGTTAGATCCCCGAAGTTAGATCCCCTACTTCTTTGAGAAATCGGGGATCTGGATAGCGATCGCAAATCCGAAAGCACGATCAACTATCAAGATTTGGCAGTTGCCGTCATGATTTCGGCTCTGCATCAACAGAGGGACGGTAAAATAGTCCTTACTTTCGTAGCTTCAAAAGACGAACCATGACAATGCATCCTACTCTCCAACGTGCATTTACTAACCGCCGCGTCCTCAAAGTGATTAGCGGGTTGAATAACTTCGATAGCGATCGCGTTGCTGCTATTATCAAAGCTGCTGAACTTGGCGGTGCTACTTTTGTCGATATTGCAGCCGATCCTGCCTTAGTTCAACTAGCCAAAAACTTGATAAATTTACCAATTTGTGTGTCAGCAGTAGAACCAGATAAATTTGTCCAAGCTGTGGCGGCTGGCGCTGATTTGATTGAAATTGGAAATTTCGATAGTTTCTATGCTCAAGGACGCCGCTTTGAGGCAGAGGAAGTATTAGCGCTAACTCGTCAAACTCGTGCTCTCCTTCCAGAAATCACCCTATCTGTCACCGTTCCCCACATCCTGGAACTAGACAAACAAGTACAGCTAGCTGAGCAACTCGTAAAAGCTGGAGCGGATATTATCCAAACCGAAGGCGGAACCAGCAGCAACCCATCTCACCCCGGAACTTTAGGATTAATCGAAAAAGCTGCCCCCACTTTGGCAGCAGCTTATGAAATATCCCGTGCGGTATCAGTACCAGTATTATGTGCTTCAGGCATTTCTAACGTTACAGCATCACTAGCGATCGCCTCTGGTGCTGCTGGTGTTGGTGTCGGTTCTGCCATCAACCAGCTCAATAGCGAAGTAGCAATGATTGCAGCTGTGCGTGGCTTAGTAGAAGCCTTAGAGACTGCTAGCAGCCACGCGATCGCCTAGGAGAGCTTTAACAGTTAACAGTAAACGGTAAACAGTAAACATAATTGGGTTTAAGGGAAACCGCTAGAGGGGCGAGTATTTGCAACTGAAAACTCATAACCCAAAGCCGATTAGTAACAGGCGCTATCTGGTGGGTTTATTAACAGTTAACAGTAAACGGTAAACATAATTGGGTTTAGGGGAAACCACAATATCGGCGAGTATTTGCAACTAAAAACTCATAACCCAAAGCCAATTAGGGCGAGGCGCTATCTGGCGGGTTTAAATCCCCCAACTGTTTACTGTTTACTGTTCACTGTTTACTGTTAAAGTTTCCCCAAACAATCCTTCAACGCATAAATCACCTGGTCTTGTTGTTGATCTGTGAGTTCTGGGAACATGGGCAAAGACATGACCTCATGGCAGGCTTGCTCTGCTACTGGCAACTCACCTGGTTGATAGCCCAAACTTTGATAAACTGGCTGCAAGTGTAAAGGGTGGGGGTAATAAACCATTGAATTTACGCCCTGTTCTTGCAATTGATTACGCACCCAATCCCGATATTTGGCGCTAGAACCATTTCTTCCCTCGCCTGATATGCGAATGGTGTATTGATTCCATACCCCAACACCTCCAGCTAATTCTTGGGGCGTAATGATACCGGGAACTTGATTGAGAAACTGGTGGTAATAAGCAGCGATCGCTCGCCGTCGTTCATTCCATATATCTAAATAACGTAGCTTAATCTGCAAAATAGCCGCTTGGAGAGCGTCCAAGCGGCTATTTACACCTATTTCCTCGTGGATATATCTAACTTTACTACCATGATCCCGTAGTATCCGCAGCTTAGCGGCGATCGCTGGGTCATTAGTCGTGATTGCTCCGCCATCCCCGCAACCACCAAGATTCTTAGTAGGGTAAAAACTAAAGCAACCAATATGTCCAATGCTACCGACTTTTTGATCGCCCCAAATTGCTCCGGTAGACTGAGCGCAATCTTCAATAACTGACAAATTGTGGGCCTCGGCGATCGCCATCAGCGCTGTCATGTCTACAGGCTGTCCAAATAAATGCACTGGGATAATTGCTTTAGTTTTGGGTGTAATCGCCGCTGCTATTTGCTCTAAATCTAAATTAAACGTAGTAGCGTCAATATCAACGAAAACTGGCTTTGCACCCACAGCGCTAATCACTTCAGATGTAGCAATAAAAGTGAAAGGCGTTGTAATTACTTCATCGCCTGCACCAATTTCTAAAACTCGTAGTGCTAAGTAGAGTGCATCAGTCCCAGAGTTACAAGCCACACATTCATTTACACTATGATAGGCGGCAAACTGTCGCTCAAAACCTTCGACTAGAGGGCCGCCGATATAACGACCAGAAGCCAGAACCTCCAAGACAGCTGCACTGATTTCTGCTTCGATGGTTGTGTATTGTTGCTTGATATCAAAGACAGGAATGGGATTTACGCTTTGGATCATGAGTTCTCATTTTATCGGAAGATACAAAGGATGCACTTCGACAGTCAATTTTTACTGATTGATATTATTAATCAAAGAAAGCTACTAAAAGACTGTCGCCCAGGATACGCATCAATAAAGGGTTTTGCTGAGATTTTATAATTGTAAGGCTACCATTTACTGGTAAAAAAGGTGATACATATCAACCAAGATCCAACACCTCAAATCAAAGTTCCAGCTGTTTAGGTTGTTTTAAGAAAAAAATACCAGGAGATAGAGAACCTATGCAGGATCTAATCAAGCTGGATGTATTAGATTTAGCTATTGCTGTGGGATTGATGGCGATCGCCATTGGTTTATCTGCGTGGGAAAAAATCGGACTAGAGTTGAACTTAGCCCTAGCTACCGGCAGAACTATCCTACAACTACTTGTATTGGGATACATTTTAGATTTCATTTTTGCTTTAGACAATGCTTGGGCAGTTTTGGCGATTTTATTAATAATGCTGACAATTACGGCGATTGTCGCACGAAATCGGATCAGCCAAAAAATTCCTCATGTGTTGCCTTTAGTATGGGGTGCAATTCTAGTCAGTACCGCTTTGACACTGCTTTACACCAACTTCTTGATTATTCAACCAGACAGATGGTATGAACCACAATATGTGATTCCCCTAGCAGGGATAATCTTAGGTAATGCTATGAACACAGCTGCGATCGCTGGGGAACGTCTTGTCAGCACTATTAACGCCTTTACAGTAGAAATAGAAACCCACTTGAGCTTAGGCGCAACACCCCAGCAAGCAATTAGACAGTACCGCAAAGAAGCCATTAGAGCTGGATTGATTCCCACTCTCAATCAAATGATACTCATAGGTATGGTCGCATTACCAGGAATTACCACAGGGCAGTTGCTAGCTGGAGTAAAACCTTTGGATGCTGTATCTTACGAAATTTTAATTATGTTTATGCTAACTTTTGCTAACTTACTGACAACACTTTTAGTTACTAAAGGATTGTGCCGTCAGTTTTTTAACTCAGCCGCGCAGTTGGTGAGGTGAGTGGGGGATTGGGGAACTCGGGGCCCCCTTTGGGGATAAGGGGCAATGGGGACTGAGGACAGTAGCCGTTAATTCATGTCATCATTTAGCTTACGAATCAGACGGGATAACTCACGAATAATATTCACAGCAATTTCGGGAGTTTCTTCAATGGCATCATAAAGTTGTTCTTGAGTCAGTTCCAAACATTCACAAGGTTCCAAAGTCGTGGCGGTAGCGGAGCGAGGTTGAGTATCAAATACTGCCATCTCACCAAAGTATTTTCCTTGCTCTACCTCTGCTAGTGATTTATCCCCAATGTGAACTTTAACTCGACCTGACACAATAATATAGAGCGATCGCCCTTCTTCTCCCTGTCTAAAAATGGTGTAATTAGCTGGAAATGACAACTCGCTCATCACTGAGGTGAGCCGCACAATAAAATCATCCCGCAATTCCTTAAATATCGGAACTCGCCGGACGAATAGTAAACGGTCAACACTGGTTAGCATAATTACAAATTAAACAATACTGGAAGTCTCAAAACTGAAGTTAGGGCGCGATTAGCCATATTATCCGATGTTTATCGTTAGTCGCCAAGAATGTGGAAGTGGGGGTAGTTAACAGTTAACAGTTAACAGTTAACTAGAGTATGAAGTTAGGAGCCAGCAGATGTTTTGGAAATGGTGTTTTCGACTACTAATAGTATTCCTGGGACTTTGGCTACTCTTGACTTTGGGTTCCCGTATAGGAGCAGAAATTTTTTGGTTTCAGGAAGTTGGCTACCTCCAAGTCTTTTTGCTGAGGCTAGTAACTAGGGGTGCTTTATGGGTATTCGTAGCTGGCGTCAGTGTTACCTATCTGCTGGGAAACCTTGTCATAGCACAACGGCTGAAGTATCCCCAGTCTTTGAAGATTGAGCAAGTTAGGCGGGAGGAAGCAAAATTCAGTAGTGAGCTAAAAAACTTTCTCAGTCCTCAGTATCCAGGACGTGATCAAATTCGGACACCTGATGCACGAAGCTTTAAACCATTGAGATTACGCTGGCTGTTGCCTCTAGCTTTGGTATTAAGCTTGTTGTTAGGGTTAATGCTAGCTCACTATGGTCAAATAGCCTTTTCATACTGGCATTATTCAGCTAACAAGGCAAATTTACCAGTGCCCGCTTTATTTCGGCCAGAGATCATCTGGCAACTGGTAAGGCAAATTTTATCCCAATGGTATCTTGGCTTAGTTGCGGGAGTAGCGATCGCTATTTTAATTTATCCCCGATTATTTTTCTGGGCGATCGCCATCATATTCAGTATTGGCTTAGGGTGGGTACTGTCACAACACTGGGCAAAAGTCCTGCAATATTTCCACCCGACTGCTTTCAATAACACTGAGCCTTTATTTAATCGAGATATCAGCTTTTATATATTTTCTCTCCCAGTGGGGGAACTACTGGAATTCTGGCTGATGGGATTATTTTTATATGGCTTCATCGCCGTTACCCTCACTTATCTTCTGTCAGCAGATAGTCTGAGTCAGGGAATTTTTCCCGGTTTTTCACCACAGCAGCAGCGTCATTTATATGGTATGGGTGGCTTGTTAATGCTGGTGGTTGCCTTGAGTTATTGGCTGAGTCGTTATGAACTTGTATATTCCAGCCGTGGGGTGAGTTATGGTGCTAGCTATACCGATGTTACAGCCCAGTTGCCAGCTTACACAGTTTTGTTTGTATCGGCAGTGGCGATCGCAATTTATTTACTTTGGCGAACGTTTTTCTGGCGACCAAAATCTAAATATCGCCGATTCGTTATTTACGGGTTGGGGATTTATCTAGTAATGGTTGTAGTGGGCGGATTTGTCCTGCCTAGTGCTGTGCAATATTTAATTGTTCTGCCCAATGAATTGCAACGTGAGCAACCCTATATTCAGCGTACTATCGCCTTGACTCGACAGGCATTCGACCTTGAAGCGATCGATGCCAGAACCTTCAACCCGCAAGGAGAACTGACTGAAGCGGATCTTAAAGCTAATGACCTGACGATTCGCAATATTCGTCTTTGGGATCAGCGACCACTATTAGAAACCAACCGCCAACTGCAACAAATTCGTCCCTACTATCGGTTTCCCGACGCTGATATTGATCGGTACACTCTACAAACAGACGTAACTACGCGCCGACCAGCTGCGCCTCAAAAACCACCAATACCTGAGCCGGAACCAGTTGAAGCAACAGAACGCCGTCAGGTATTGATTTCGGCACGAGAATTAGATTATAGTGCTGTGCCGCAGCAGGCCCAGACATGGGTTAACCGCAATCTAATTTATACTCACGGTTTTGGATTTACTCTTAGCCCAGTTAATACAGTTGGGCCAGGTGGGCTACCAGAATATTTTGTTAAAGATATTAGCGGTGATGGTCGTGCCCTCACCACTTCCAGCGAGGGTATTCGTGATAGTGTTCCCATTGGACAACCCCGAATTTATTACGGTGAAATTACTAATACTTATGTCATGACTGGCACAAGAGTTAGAGAGCTAGACTATCCCAGTGGCAGCGAGAATGTTTACAACAAATACGATGGCCAAGGTGGCGTCCGAATCGGTTCAGCGTGGCGACGGTGGCTATTTGCCATGTATTTGAAGGACTGGCAAATGGTATTAACGCGGGACTTTTTGCCTGAGACGAAGGTGTTATTTCGGCGAAATATTAACCAAAGAATTCGCGCGATCGCACCTTTTTTAAAATTTGATAGTGACCCCTATTTAGTTGCTGCGAATGCCAATCTTGACACGAATAATCCAGATTTCCCAAACAATCAAAGTTATCTTTACTGGATTATTGATGCTTACACGACAAGCGATCGCTATCCTTACTCAGATATAGATGGCGATGGGATCAATTACATTCGCAACTCAGTCAAAGTAGTGATTGATGCCTATCATGGCACTGTTAACTTTTATATTGCCGATGCCAGCGATCCAATAATTGCCACTTGGTCAGCAATATTCCCCAACCTATTCAAACCACTCAATACCATGCCAGTCAGCCTCCGCAGCCACATCCGCTATCCAGTGGATTTCTTCAAAACTCAATCTGAGCGGTTGTTGACATATCACATGACCGATCCCCAAGTATTTTACAACAGAGAAGACCAGTGGCAGATTCCTAACGAAATTTACGGCAGCGAAGCCCGTCCAGTAGAACCGTATTATTTAATCACCAGTCTACCTACCGTACCTTTTGAAGAATTTATCTTGCTTCTGCCCTACACTCCTAGACAGCGGACTAATTTGATTGCTTGGTTAGCAGCGCGATCGGATGGGGACAACTACGGTAAATTACTGTTGTATATCTTTCCCAAGGAACGTTTGGTTTATGGCCCAGAACAAATCGAGGCGCGAATTAATCAAGATCCAGTAATTTCTCAGCAAATTTCTTTGTGGAATCGGCAGGGTTCGAGAGCAATTCAAGGTAATTTGTTAGTAATTCCGATTGAGCAATCCTTACTGTACGTTGAGCCAATCTATCTAGAAGCGACACAAAACAGCCTACCAACTCTGGTGCGGGTAGTCGTAGCTTATGAAAACCGGATTGTTATGGCACAAACCCTAGAACAGGCATTGCAGGCAATCTTTCAACCAGAAGTTACACCACCTCCAGCGATTATCCGTCCCGTTGAGGAAGCAAGCCCGTCTAGTTAGAAATTATACACTACGGCAACAAAGAGGAATTTCTACCTTGTCTTCCCAGTCCCCAATCCCCAGTACCTTTTACCATTTCTGGATGTAAACGACTGATGAACCCTGATGAACGCCGATATGAAGATAAACAAGCTTTTACAATATTAGAAGTTCAAGAGCTGAATGTTAATTATGGCGGTATTCAAGCTCTCAAAAATATTAATTTAACTATTCAAAAAGGAGAAGTAGTTACTCTAATTGGTGCTAATGGTGCTGGCAAAACTACCACACTCCGCGCTATATCAAAAATAGTAAATCCTAAAAGTGGTGAAATTATTTATAGTGGACGTAACATTACACGTCGCCAAGCTCATGAAGTTGTCAAACTTGGTATTGCTCATTGTCCAGAAGGACGTAGAGTATTAGCGCGGCAAACAGTTTTAGATAACTTATTATTGGGTGCTTATATTCGCGCCAATCAAGTAGAAGTAAAAGCAGATGTTCAACGCCAATTTGAATTATTTCCGCGATTGGCACAAAGACGTAATCAACTAGCAGGAACTCTCAGCGGTGGTGAGCAACAAATGTTAGCGATCGCTCGTGCTGTAATGAGTAAACCAAAACTATTACTATTAGATGAACCTAGCCTAGGTTTAGCACCTGCGATCGTCCGGGAAATTTTCTCAATTATTCAAAATCTCCGAGCTACAGGCGTTACTATTTTGTTAGTTGAACAAAATGCCAATCTGGCTTTGCAAATTGCCGATCGCGGCTACGTTCTCGATGCTGGTTCTATTACTTTAACAGGTGCAGCATCAGAATTAATTAGTGATGAACGAGTTAGAAAAGCTTATTTAGGGTAATTAAACGAAGACTTGGGAGGTGTAAGCACATGGTAAAGTCACCAACTAAACCCTTAACTTTAGAGGAGTTTTTAAAACTACCAGAAACAAAGCCTAGCTCAGAGTACATCAATGGTGAAATTATTCAAAAGCCCATGCCTCAAGGAAAACATAGTATCACTCAAGGTGAACTAGTCAGCGCTATCAATGCTGTGGTAAAGCCTCAAAAAATTGCCCTTGCCTTTCCAGAATTACGGTGTACCTTTGGCGGACGTTCGATTGTGCCAGATGTAGCCGTGTTTGCTTGGGAGCGAATTCCCATAGATGAACGTGGAGATGTGGCGAATGTCTTTAAAACTTATCCAGACTGGACAATTGAAATTCTTTCCCCAGATCAAAGCCAGACTAAAGTAACCGGAAATATTTTACACTGCTTAAAGCATGGTACTCGCTTAGGTTGGCTAATTGATCCAGAGGAGCGATCAATTTTAGTCTATCCACCAAAGCAGCAACCAGAACTTTTACAAGAAGAACAGGATATATTACCAGTTCCCGATTTAGTTAGTGAACTTCAGTTGACTGTAGGGCAACTATTTGGATGGTTGAAGTTATATTAGACCTCTTGCAAAAGTCAGAAAACTATTAATGTCATTTTGACCAAAACGTAGTGGAGGGTACCCCTACGGGGAAGCAAGCTACGCGTAGCGTTCCGTAGGAAAGAATCTCCGAGATGTTTCGCTCCGCTCAACATGACAATTTAAGTATTTATGCAAGAGGTCTATTCTAGTACTCAGCTAGGTAGGATAGCGCTTTTGGTTGAGGGCTTTTTCTTGTCATTGATACACCTCATATTATCTGTTTTCTCTAGTTTACTTGAATATCTGACCCTCTCTAGCTAAGGAATGCGGTTCTAGTTTTTCTGTACTTTTCAAACCCGTCGAACTCACATTATCTTATTATCGGAATCGAAATCAAAAATTCTGTTCCTTCTCCCAAAACAGAATTAACCTTAATTGTGCCGCCATGTTTTTCTGTCACAATTTGATGGACAATAGATAATCCTAATCCCGTACCTTTGCCGACTGCTTTAGTAGTAAATAAATAGTCGAAAATTTTGCTTTTGAGTTCTTCGCTCATCCCTTTACCATTATCTGCAATTGATATTTTCACATTGTTATTTTCAACTGAAGTTTTAAGGGTAATTTTGTTAGGAGTTGCTTCAATTTCTTTTAAACTACGCCCTGTGTTAGATTCATCTAAAGCATCAATGGCATTTGCTAAAATATTCATAAATACCTGATTTAATTGACTAGGAAAACATTCAATTTCTGGTAAATTACCATACTCACTAATAACTTCAATTGCTGGACGCTGGTTGTTTGCTTTAAGACGATGATGCAAAATCATTAAGGTACTATCGATGCCGTCATTGAGGTTAAATTTATGCTTTGCATCGCTGTCAGCACGGGAGAAATTACGGAGGCTCTGACTGATGGACTGGATGCGATCGCCTCCCTGTTTCATTGCTTTAATCAGTTTGGGTAAATCCTCCTGTAGGTACTCCAAGTCAATAGCTTCTAGTTCATCTGCGATTTTGGCATCAGGTTGAGAAAATGTTTCACGGTAGAGATCGATAACTCTTAGCAAATCATTGGTGTAGTCCTGTACCGCATTGATATTGCCGATAATACAGCTCAGGGGATTGTTGATTTCGTGGGCAACTCCTGCCACTAGTTGCCCCAAAGCAGAGAGCTTTTCCTGCTGTACCATTTGAACTTGAGCCTGTTGTAGCGCCTGGGTACGTTCTACTACTTGCTGTTCTAAAGTATCCGTCAGTCGTTTCAGTCGCCAGTGGATTTTCATCCGTGCTAGTACTTCTGCTTGTTCAAAGGGTTTGGTGATGTAATCAACAGCACCTAATGATAAACCTTTGACTTTGTTATCAGTATCCGCTAAAGCTGTCATAAAAATTACTGGTATTCCCTCAGTGGCAGGGTTTGCCTTCAGGCGACGACAGGTTTCAAAGCCATCCATATGTGGCATTTCGATATCCAACAAAATCAATTCTGGATGGCTATAGTCCACCTGTGCCAAAGCATCTTCGCCATCCACTGCCATGCGGATTTTGTAGCCTGCTGACTTCAACGCACTAGAAAGCACAGATAAGTTGCTTGGGTTGTCATCGACAATAAGAATAAAAGGAGAATTCATAAAACAGTAAAGAGTAAACAGTAAACAGTAAGCAGTGAAAGGCGAATTTATTTTTTTATTCTGGTTGTTTTTAGGATGGAAAATAAAATTTTTCCGACTTCATCAGTATCTTGGTAAATGCTGTTAAATGCATTTATTTTTAGATATTCAGTATCTTTTAGTAAGGATAGCCAGTATTTAGTCTCCAGAGTCTCTTTATAAGCTGTAGAGATTTTCGCTGAAAAATCTAAACTAGAGATTGCTCCATTAGCTTCTGCAATATTTGCACCAATTGATGTCCTACTTCTCAAAAGTTGTTTGGATAAAATAAACTCTTTTTTGATTTCTTGCAAATATTTATAAGCGTTCACAATTCTAATCCCTAATGCATAGGCTTTATCATAAGCCATGCTCTTTCCTCTCAAATCCTCATTATTCATTTATCAATTAAACCCTCACTATTTACTCTTTACTGTTTACTCTTTACTGTTTACTGTAATAAATGTTCGCAGTTTTTTAATCTCACAGGCTTCGGCAAGGCGGATAAGTTCTTGAGCAAAAGCGGTGTTAGTTTCTTGGATTTGTTGGGCAATGTCGAGAATGCCGTCGAGGTCGTTTATTTGGGCTAGCTCTGCCAGTTGAGTTAAGATGGCAGCGGCAGGTGGTTCTGTCTGCTTAGATGGGACAGTTAGATTTTGCTTGTGATTGATTTCGGTGTCATAGATCCAATTGAGTTGTAGATATTTTTGAATTAACTCCAGCAGTGTTTGGGCTTGTACTGGTTTAGGTAAGAAGTCATTACCACCCGCATCAAGACTCTTGTGACGATCTATTTCAAACACACTTGCAGAGGAGACAAGGACAATTTGGTTTTGTAATTGAGGGTGCGATCGCTTCCAGCACGCCAGGGGCGATCGCAATTTCTGCAAAAATTCAAACCCATCCATCACAGGCATGGCTAAGTCAGTAATGATTAAATCCGGTGAAGAATGCAAGGTTTGCTCAATCCCTTCGAGTCCATTGTTGGCTTCGATAACTTCAAAGCCAATGGGTTCGAGGAGATTTACTAATACTGAACGATTTTCCCAACGGTCATCAATGACTAGAATTTTGCGTTTTGCGCCTTCATAACTTTTAATTACACCTTGCTGCATCACTCTAGAAGCAACTGCCCAATCCAAAGCTTGTTGGAGTTCCACCGCAAACGCAAAGGTACTACCTTCACCTGGGGTACTTTGGACTTTAATTTCACTCCCCATCATAGAGACGATTTTATGGGTAATTGCTAGTCCTAAGCCTGTGCCTTCGGCTTGTTTTTTAATATCGCCGACTTGCTCAAAGGGCAAAAAGATTTTTTCGATTTGTTCTGAGGTCATACCCACGCCAGTATCTTGTATTTGAAAGTGAATCTTCTGATTGATTGATTCGACTTTAAAAGTGACACTACCGCGCTCAGTAAATTTAATTGCGTTACCTAGTAGATTGATCAAGGCTTGACGGAGGCGTTTTTCATCTGCACAAATACCTTGGGGAAGATGAGAATTTGCTTGGTAAATAAATGCAATTCCTTTTTGTTCGGCGCGGATGCGATTTATTTCCACGACGCTTTGCAAGAAGGAAGGGAAGTAGAAGGGAACGGGATAAAGTTCGAGTTTACGGGCTTCGATTTTGGCGAGATCGAGGACATCATTAATTAGAGTCAGGAGATGTGTACCACATTGGTAGATGATGTCGATGCCGTTGCGTCCTTTTGAGGTCAGGGGTTCATTACGTTGCAAGATTTGTGCATAGCCAAGAATGCCATTGAGCGGAGTTCGTAACTCATGGCTCATGTTGGCGAGGAATTCGCTTTTGGCTTGGTTGGCGTTATCAGCGGCTTCTTTGGCGTGTTGCAGTTCAACCGTGCGTTCGGCAACACGATCTTCAAGTTCTGTGAAGGAGGCTTTAAGTTGGGCTGCCATTTGATTAAATGATTGTGCCAATCCTTCAAATTCATTAATGCCTTTGGTTTCTACAGTGCGATCAAGTTCTCCAGAGGTAATGGCTTCACTGGCTTGTTGTAATTTCAGAATTGGACGGGCAATCCAGCGAGAAGTGTAGATACCCAAAATCGTAGCAATAGCCAATGCCCCTAAACAGAGGAAAATTGTAGTACCAGTGTTGCCATTAATTTGTGCCATGAAGTCCGATTCTGGCACAGCTACTACAATCAACCAGTCCAGTCCATACTTATCTTTCCAAGGGGTTACTTGGACAAACTGACGTTGGTTATTAAATCGCAATATGAACTCACGAGTTTCTCGAATTGCTCGGAAGCTTCCAGATTGTTGTTGAATTTGACCGGCAACAGCTTTAATCAATGGATCAGGAATTGTGGAGACTGTAAACCGCTCCACGGAGTCTTTCTTTTTGTTGAGAATTGACTGCTGACCAGAACTTGCCACCAGTTGACCATTTGCTTCCAAGATAAAAACCTGCCCAGAAGGACTGACCTTGAGCTGTCGCAAGAAATTACTGATATGGCCAAGTTGCAAATCTGTCTCTATAGAAGCCCAAAATTTACCGTTTTGATCGAAAAGTGGATACCTCGCTGAAGCAACTACGTAATCCAGGTAATTTCCGATATTATTGGTATTTTTGTCTGTGGACTGGATTTCGCTGCCTGTTTGAGAGACTTCGACATTAGTGGCTACAAAAGCGTAGATATCTGCCCAGAAGGGGTTTTTGGCTTGGCGCGTCTTGATATGGGAATTGTCCTTTGACGGATCATAATCGTAGGTTTGAATTCGACTAGCCCGGTTTCCTGATTGATCGCTGGTGTAATCTGATGCCTTACCAGAACCAGGAAGATTTTCATAGATTAATAGGTCTTTTCCGTTTGTCCAGCGTCCTGCTCCGCCTTGTTTATCATCGAGCAGAGTGTAGCCTATGTAACTAATTTTCTCGAATACTTTTGCCTGTCGCCAGAAATAGCGTTCGCTGGCTTGGGTGTCCTTGAGGTTAAGCTGTCCAGTGGCGATCGCTTGGGCTGTTACTTCACCCAGTTGTTGAGGAAGAGATAGATAGTTGTCGAGTTGGTCATCGACTCGCACAGTGGCGCTATCAATCAACTGATTCGCCAAGTCATTGACTGCCTGCTGACCGTTTTTAAAAGAAAAATAGCCCACTAACCCAACGGCTGCAAAAATTTGCAGCACAAACGGCACAATCAAAACTGCCCGCAATGGTACACGATGAATTAGGTGGCGATTGATGTGATGCTTTGAAAAGGAAGACATGGCCGCTGCCTCCGATAAATTGGCAAAGCCTGAGTGCAGTTTTATTGTTCCCTTACACAAAACAAAACAAACCTAAACTGACTCTCAAGGTGTTAGATAGACCTTGGTTATTTCACCGAAATTTCAAAGCAAAACTTCGTACAATAATATGGATGCGATCGCTCATCGCGAAATTCTGCTATCGCCTTCCCTACTTCAACAGCAGTTACCTCAATGGTTACTAAATCCTGATTGTTCTAGAAAGGGTGACCGCTGAGATACATACAAGTGTGATTCGTTGTAAAGTTATGAGAAGCAAGTTTTACAACAAAGCGATAAAGCAACAATATTAATGGGTTTTAAACTTAAAAACGTCATTCCTTGGGGACGTTCGATGCAGGAATATATCAAGATGTTTGACTTAACTTCTGATGAACTCAAGTTAAACATCCTCGATTGTGCTGGTGGGCCTGCTAGTTTCAATGCAGAAATGACATACCAAGGCTACAAAGTTATCTCTTGCGATCCAGTTTATCAATTCACAGCAGATGAAATTGCTCAACGGATTCAAGATACTTATGAAACAGTAATACAAGGTGTCAAAGCCAATCAAGAATGTTACGTTTGGCAAGATATTCAGTCACCTGAACAAATGGGTAAAATTCGGATGGCGGCGATGCGTCAATTTTTGGCAGATTTCCCTTTCGGAATTACAGAAAGGCGTTATCTTATAAATGAATTACCTAGCTTACCGTTTGAAACAAATCAGTTTGATTTGGCTTTGTGTTCCCACTTATTATTTACTTATTCTGATCAGCTTCCAGAAGAATTTCATCTCTCATCAATTATAGAAATGTGTCGAGTTGCCAAAAAAGTACGGATTTTTCCACTATTGAAAATATCTGGTGAACCATCTCCCTGGCTGCAACCAATTATAGATAAACTACAACAACGGGGATATTCAGTGGAAATTAAACAAGTACCTTATGAATTTCAGAAAAATGGCAACCAAATTTTGTGTGTTAATGGAATTTCTGCCAAGATGCAAAACTGAAGCCTCTTCAAATTTCACCTAAATGGGTTAATTTATTACAAATAATTACAAGATTTGTCATATATTGGATTTCAGCCCACTTTGTGGCTGTCTATCGTAGATGCGAACTTTAATCGCCTGAATATTTAAAGCAATGAGTCAAATAGTCTGGATTGCAAGACATGCCAACCGCTTAGACTTTGTTAACCCCGATTGGTTTCTCACCGCAGAACGACGCTACGATCCACCTTTGTCTGATGATGGTGTGGTGCAGGCGCAGCAGTTAGCTAATCGCTTGAAAGGCGAAAATATTGCTCATATTTTTGCTTCTCCCTTCTTGCGAACTGTACAAACAGCAAACAAAGTTGCAGAAGCTCTCAACCTGTCGATTAAGTTGGAAACAGGCTTGAGCGAATGGCTAAATCCCGCTTGGATGACAGAAGAACCAGAAAGACTCTCAACTCCAGCTTTAGCAGAATTATTTCCCAGAATTGACATTGGTTACACTTCGCGTATCTCCGCCAATTATCCTGAAACCCATGAAAAAGTGCGGGAACGTTCAGGGCAAACTGCGAGATGTCTGGCTAACGAATTTTTCCCAAAAAATATCTTGCTGGTAGCGCATGGTGCTTCTGTACTGGGGGGAGCAATGGGGCTAGTGGGGGAAATTGCCAAAACAGAGGTTAAAGCTTCCTTATGTTCTTTAGTGAAAGTTGTACGTCAAGATTCACAATGGTTATTAGAACTAAAAGGCGATATCTCTCATTTAAGCCTGGTAGAGAAAGTAATTCGATTTAACTGAATGTAACTAATATGACATTACTCTTAGCAGGAGACATTGGCGGCACAAAAACTATTTTGCGAGTGGTTGAGGTATCAGAGTCGCTGGAGTTACGTACTATTGCTCAGGAAAGCTATCGCAGTAGTGATTTTCCTGATTTAGTACCGATAGTGCAACAGTTTTTGGCCAAAGCTGACACGCCAATCCCACAAAAGGCTTGTTTTGCGATCGCAGGCCCAGTAATCAAAAATACTGCCAAGCTGACCAATTTAGTATGGTTTTTAGAAACCGAACGACTAGAACAAGAATTAGGCATCGCGCACATTTCCTTAATCAACGACTTCGCCGCAGTTGGTTATGGCGTTTTAGGTTTACAAAAACAAGACTTACTGACTTTGCAAGCTGGTAAGTTCCAAGCTGAAGCCCCCATTGGGATTATTGGTGCTGGTACTGGCTTAGGACAAGGATTTTTAGTTAAGCAAGGGCCTTACTATCAAGTCTTTCCCTCAGAAGGTGGACACGCTGATTTTGCCCCCCGTAATGAATTAGAGTTTCAACTGTTGAAATACCTGCTAGATAAGCATGATATCCAGCGCGTTTCTGTAGAACGAGTGGTTTCTGGTCAGGGAATTGTCGCAATTTACCAGTTCTTGCGCGATCGCAAAATCGCCCCGGAATCACCAGATGTCGCTCAAATTGTCCGCACCTGGGAACAAGAAGCCGGACAACCAGAGAAAAGTGTTGATCCTGGTGCTGCTATTGGTATGGCTGCATTGCAAAGAAGCGATCGCTTGTCTGAACAAACCTTACAACTATTTATAGAAGCTTACGGTGCAGAAGCCGGCAATCTTGCTCTCAAACTTCTACCTCACGGCGGCTTATACATTGCGGGTGGTATTGCTCCGAAAATACTCCCCTTAATGCAAAACAGTAATTTCCTGTTAAGTTTCACCCAAAAAGGCAGGATGCGTTCCATCCTCGAAGAAATACCTGTATATATTATACTCAATCAACAAGTAGGGCTAATTGGTGCTGCTTTGTGTGCTGCTAGGTTATAACAACTAACATCCTCAGTGATGTCAGCAATATAAAAGCAAAAACTATGACACTCAGATGTTTGTTGCCATTAATCGCAGCTACTTTTTTATGTAGTGGATCTGTTTCAGTAGCGCGTCAACCCAAACGTCCATCTCAACCTAAACCAACTGCTACCCAACCAGTGCAGCCACAATGGAAGTTATTTACTGCTCCAGATGGGCGTTTTACTATTTTGATGCCTGGAATGCCTCAAAGGGAAACTCAAACCCAAAAAACCTACATGGGGGTAATTAACTTAGAAATATTTGTCGCTCAACCGCCAAAGCAGCAAGTGGCATATCTAGTGACTTACAATGACTTTCCTCACAGTTATGGTCAAATGGCTAACCCTCAAGAAATACTGAATAAAGCCCAGCTTATGGCTTTAAAAACTACAAAAAGTAATTTAGTTCGTCAACGCAACATTCGTAGTTCCAATGGTCATCCGGGGAAAGAAATTGAGTACGTTAACTCTGGAGGCAAAATCACTAAAAACAGGATGTATGTTGCCGAAGGACGGTTGTATCAGGTAATGGCCATAACCACGAGAAAGCAACATAAGACTTTAGCTAGAACTATTACAGGTTATTTAAATTCTTTTACTGTAGTTTTGAAAAAGTGAAATAATTTACCTGCCTTGGACTTAAAACAGTCAACAGTAAACAATAAACAGTAAACAGTCAAGATAATTAGGTTTAAGGGGAACCACTAAGGGAGCGAGTACTGACAGCTGAAAACTAATAACCCAAAGCCGATTAGTGGCAAGTGCTATCAGCCGAGTTTAAATCTCCCACCATACCTCTTGATAACTGTTTACCGTTTACTGTTTACTGAATTGATGGGTACAATGCCCAAAGCCTACAGAAAGTAAGTGAAAATTTAGTGAGCAAATATTCATGAGATATAAACTGTTGGGCAAAAGCGGGTTAAGAGTCTCAGAACTCAGTTTGGGAACCATGACTTTTGGTGAAGACTGGGGTTGGGGTGCATCTAAAGACGAAAGTCAAAAAATATTTGATACTTATGTAGAAGCTGGGGGCAATTTTATTGATACTGCCAACGGTTACACTGATGGCAGCAGTGAAAAAATTGTTGGTGAATTAATCGCTAAAGACCGAGAACGCTTTGTAGTTGCGACTAAATATTCTTTTCCCTTGCACATGAACGACAAGCAAGGCAATCATCCTAATGGTAGTGGTAATCATCGCAAGAATTTAATCCAATCTTTAGAAGGTAGTCTGAAACGGCTGAATACTGATTACATTGACTTATTTTGGTTGCACGCTTGGGATTTCACAACGCCCATTGAGGAAGTATTGCGATCGCTTGATGATGTTATCCGTCAAGGTAAAGTACTCTACATTGGTATTTCTGATACACCTGCTTGGATCATTTCTCAAGCAAACACTATTGCCCATTTTCAAGGATGGACACAGTTTGTTGCTTTGCAAATTGAATACAGTTTGATTCAGCGGACACCAGAACGAGACTTGATCCCGATGGCTAAAGCCTTCGATTTAGCAATAACCCCGTGGTCGCCTTTGGGTGGTGGTGTGTTAACAGGTAAGTACAATAAGCCTAGTCAAGAAGGCGGCGAACAGGGACGGTTAGCAAGTTTTGGAGGAGTTGCTGAGAAGAATTTAGCAATTGCTGATGCTGTCAGCCAAGTCGCCGCAGAAATTGGTCATACAGCCTCACAAGTAGCACTGGCTTGGTTACGCGCTCAAAGTAACGCAATTATCCCCATTATTGGCGCACGTAAACTGACTCAGTTTCAAGATAATTTGGCTTGCCTTGAGCTGCAATTATCACCAGAACATCTACAGCGCTTAAATGAAGTCAGTGAAATTGAGCTGGGTTTCCCCCATGACTTCTTAGAAAATGACGTAATTCGCGATCGCCTTTTCGGTGGCACATTCAGCACCATAGACAACCATCGCACGTTAACCCCATAGTCATTGACAGTAACACATTCAGCCATTAATTCAATCTGTCGTCAGAGAGTTTCGCACAACTAACAACTATCTGTAGACTTAGTTATTAACAGGCATTAACGTATAACCATGAGCGACAACACCCTTGCATCACGTTTGTATCCCACCCGCATTGACCTTCCCGCCGCAGCGCGAGTGCAAATCGTGGTGATTCTCAACCAAACCTTAGCGGCTACTTTAGATCTGAAAACCCAGGCAAAGCAAGCGCATTGGAACGTTAAAGGCACTGACTTCTACCAGCTGCACGAATTGTTTGATGAACTGGCTGGCGAATTAGAAGAATACGTCGATATGGTTGCTGAACGCGTTACAGCTTTAGGCGGCTACGCTTTAGGAACAGCTCGCGCCGCAGCCAGTAATTCGATTTTGCCAGAATATCCTTTTGATATTTTGGATGGCAAAGAGCATGTAACAGCATTGGCAGATCGCTTTGCACCCTATGCTAAACATATTCGGGAAGCGATCGATAAAACCGATGAATTAGGCGATGCTGATACCGCTGACCTTTACACTGAAATTTCTCGCACCATTGACAAGCGACTCTGGTTCTTAGAAGCTCATCTGCAAGTATCAGAAATCAAGGGAGATAATGGCACAGCAGGTGCTACTACAAAAATTCCCCAAAAAGCTGGTGTAAGATAAAAAGTTTCCCAAATCCAGTAGTATCTTTTTGGTAAGTACGTTACTTTTAAGTGCGTACTTTTCTTTTTATATGTATATACTTTATTATTTAAATAGTTCAAAAGCAGGTCTATAAAGTTCAAAAAAGCTCTTTGAATAGTAGCAAAGCGATGCAGTCTGATTTTATAGAAGATCACTACAAAGAGACTCAATACTTCTTTTGATCAGTATTCTTTACCTCTAGCGTGGACTAAACAATGGTTAAGAGGAAAAGTAGTGAATTTAAACCCTTTCTCTTGAACCGAAAAGTATTGCAAAGATACTTGATTTATTGACGTTAAAAACTCATGAACAGCGAGGTATTATGTCTCAAAATACTATTAACCACCTAATTCATGATCGGAACGCCCGCGGTCGTGCTCAGATGGGCTGGCTCGATAGTTACCACACATTTTCATTCGGTAGTTTTTACGATCCAAATCGGATGGGATTTCGCTCTCTAAGAGTGATTAATGATGATCGCATCGCACCAGGTGCAGGATTCCCCACCCACAGTCATCGGGACATGGAAATCCTCACTTATGTCTTAGAAGGGGCGGTAGAGCATAAAGACAGTTTAGGTACAGGGTCGGTAATTCGTCCCGGTGATGCTCAAATAATGAGTGCTGGTACTGGTATCGCCCACAGCGAATTTAATCCCTCACCAACTGAACCACTCCACTTGCTACAAATCTGGATTCTTCCTGATGAGCAAGGGCTAGCACCAAGATATGAACAAAAAGCTTTTTCTCTAGAAGAAAAGCGTGGCAAACTACGTTTAATTGCTGCTAAAGATGGGCGCGATGGTGCTGTAACAATTCACCAAGATGTTGATTTATATACATCCGTTTTGGAGGAAGGTGATGTTATTAATTATCACGTTCAACCCCATCGTTACGCCTGGTTACAAATGGCTCAAGGGATAGCAAACTTAAATGGTGAAGAACTCAGAGCAGGCGATGGTGTGCAAATCAATGGTGAAGAACAGCTAGAAATTAGCACCAACATTGGCGCAGAAATATTACTTTTTGATTTGGGGTGATAGCTAGTTATACCAAACTAAGATTTGGCGATCATCTCAATTAGCAACCTTACCCGCCCAGAATTCAAATTCTGGGCTAGTAACCTAACTTTACTAAAACCCAAAAAATCAAATCCAACCTCTCTGTGTTACCTTTGATCACTCTCCACACAAGGCATCTAGCATAATCCCTGAGTTAGCTCTCCGGGCAAAAAAAGGCAATATATGCTAGAATTGTATCAAAATATAGCAATTATTCAAGAGAAAATTAGAGTAATTTTGCGCTTTGTCGAGTATAAAGGCTAAAATCTGAGATTTTTGGAGATTTTTAGGTTATGACATTCTCACAGGAGAGGATTATCCCGACAGACTTGCGGAACGAAATGTCGCAGTCTTATCTGGAATACGCCATGAGCGTGATAGTGGGTCGGGCGCTGCCAGATGCCAGGGATGGTCTAAAACCTGTGCATCGTCGCATTCTTTATGCAATGCACGAGCTAGGTCTGCTCCACGATCGCCCTTTCAAGAAATGCGCTCGTGTGGTGGGGGAAGTACTGGGTAAATATCACCCACACGGTGACACAGCAGTATATGACGCCTTGGTGCGGATGGCGCAGGATTTTTCGATGCGATCGCCCTTAGTTAACGGGCATGGTAACTTTGGTTCGGTAGACAACGACCCGCCAGCGGCAATGCGATACACAGAATGCCGCTTGCAAGCTCTAACTAGTGCTGGTCTACTTCACGACATTGAATCAGAAACCGTAGACTTTGCCGATAACTTCGACGGTTCCCAGCAAGAACCGACAGTTCTACCGGCACGTATCCCCCAGTTGCTACTCAATGGCTCCTCTGGAATTGCCGTGGGTATGGCAACCAACATTCCGCCTCATAACCTGGGCGAATTGATTGATGGCTTGGTGGCACTAATTCACGATCCAGAAATCACCGATATCCAGTTAATGCAGTATATCCACGGCCCAGACTTTCCAACTGGGGCGCAGATTTTGGGGACTGCGGGGATTCGAGAAGCTTACACCACAGGGCGTGGTTCCATCACCATGCGTGGTGTAGCCAATATTGAAACCGTCGAACAGCGAGGGCGTCCAGATAGAGAAGCAATTATCATCACCGAACTGCCCTACCAAACCAACAAAGCGGCGCTAATTGAAAAAATTGCCGAAATGGTGAACGAAAAGCGTTTAGAAGGGATTGCAGATATCAGAGATGAAAGCGATCGCGACGGGATGCGGATTGTCATCGAACTTAAGCGTGATGCTTATCCCCGCGTCGTCCTCAACAACCTCTACAAACAAACGCCACTCCAAGCCAACTTTGGCGCAAATATGCTGGCGTTAGTAAACAGCGAACCCCAGATCCTCACCCTCAAGGAGTTCTTAAGCGTCTTTTTGGATTTCCGCATTGAATCCATTGCCAGACGCACCCGCTACGAACTACGCAAAGCTGAGGAACGCGACCATATCCTACAAGGATTATTGATTGCTTTATCCCAGTTAGATGCAATTATTAACTTGATTCGCCATGCTCCTGATGCGCCCACAGCCAAAGGTGAGTTAATCACAACCTACGGTCTTTCGGAACTGCAAGCAGATGCAATTTTGCAGATGCAATTGCGGCGTTTGACTGCCTTAGAAGCAGATAAAATTCGCCAAGAACACGAGGATTTACAAGCGCAGATTACCGACTTGCAGGATATTTTAGCTCGGCGGGAAAGAGTCCTGGAAATCATTGAAACAGAAGTTACACAACTCAAAACCAGCTTCGCCACACCTCGCCGTACGGTAATTTTACCAGGTGAAGGAGAATTAGATGATCGTGACCTGATTGCTAATGAAAAGGCAATAATTTTAGTCACCGAGCAAGGTTACATTAAACGGATGCCGGTCAACACCTTTGAGGCGCAAAGCCGCGCTACCAGAGGTAAAGCCGCAGCCAAAGTCAAAGATGATGATACCGTTGAGCATTTCTTGACTTGCTGTGATCACGACAGTATTTTATTCTTTAGTGAGCGTGGTGTCGTTTACTGCCTGAGAGCGTATCAAATTCCAGTAGGTTCGCGCACCAGCCGCGGTACACCAATCGTCCAAATGCTCCCTATTCCCCGCGAGGAAAAAATCACCTCGATTGTACCCGTTGACGAGTTTACCAACGAAGAATATCTGGTAATGCTCACCAAAGGCGGCAATATCAAGAAAACTGAATTAGCGGCATTTAGCCATATTCGAGCTAATGGATTGATTGCCATTTCTTTAGAAGAAGGTGATCAACTACGCTGGGTACGACGCGCTAAAGTCGAAGACAGCATCATCATTGGTTCTCGTCAAGGTATGGCGATTCACTTCCGATGCACCCATGAACAACTGCGTCCTCTTAGTAGGGCAACTCGTGGGGTAAAAGCTATGAAGCTAAAGAATAATAACGATGAACTGGTGGGGATGGATATTCTTCCTGCGGCAATTCTGGAAACTTTGAATACAGACGTAGCCGACGTAGTTGAAGATATCGAAATAGAAGATATCGAAAATGAAGAAACCGCAGAAGTACCTAGCAACGGTAGTATCGGCCCTTGGGTATTGGTAATCACAATGGGAGGATATGGCAAGCGCGTACCAGTTGCTCAATTCCGCCTGCAAAATCGTGCCGGTCAGGGTTTAATGGCAACCAAATTTAAAAACCGCAAAACCAAAGACCAATTGGCAACTCTCCGCATTGTCAACAATGACGATGATGAAATCATGATGGTTACTAATCGCGGTATTATTATTCGTCAGGCAGTGAATGCGATTTCTATACAATCGCGATCGGCCACCGGGGTAAGAGTGCAGCGCCTAGACGAAGACGACGCCATTACCGGAGTGGCAATAGTTCCTCCCGATACAGGTGATGCGGAAGAAGCAGAATAACAAGCAGAGGAAGCAGGGGGAGAGGTTTATCTCCTTAATCCCTTGCTTAATTACCTTGGGTAGTGGGGTTTTAATGGGGCTAACCGTGGCCCCTGTAGGTGCGTGGTTCTTAGCCTGGATTGCCTTAGCGCCCCTCTGGAGCTTGGTTGTTACTTCCTCAAAACACAAAAACCAATTTCCCCCTGCTTTCCTCTGGGGTATCGCTTATCACGGTATCGCCCTATCTTGGATTACGGGAATTCATCCCATGACATGGTTGGGTGTTCCGTGGTTGCCAAGTTTGGCAATCACTGTCTTTTGTTGGGGATTCATCAGTGTCTTGGGAGGAGTATTCGTTACTATTTGGGCGGCTGTAATGGTTCGCCTGGGTGGAAAAAAATCGTGGCTACGTATACTAATTGGTACAGCCGTCTGGTGCGGCTTAGAAAGTCTGTGGAGTGCCGGGCCGCTGTGGTGGAGTTCCCTAGCTTACACACAAAGTCCGCACAATCTCGTAATTTTGCACTTAGGTCAACTCTCTGGGCCTAATACTGTGACAGCGGCGATAGTTGCCATCAATGGCTTGATTGCTGAAGGATGGATAAACCGCACAGACGCAACAGAAAGTCTGAGCGTCGGTTTCCAGCAAACAGACGCCACTTGCTTCAAGCCGGGAAACCCGAAGGGCGCAGTGGCTCAACTTTCCAAGACAGAGAGCGCAGAGAGAATTTCCTCTGTGTCGCGCCAGTTGCTACAACGGGGGGAACCCCCGCAACGCACTGGCTTCTCTGCGCCTCTGTGGTTCGTAAATAAATACTTAGCTACCGCTACAGGACTATTAATTACCTTACACCTCATTGGTTTAATCTTATACATTCGTCCTATTGCTCAAGTACCAGAAGCAGCATTGAGAATTGGGATTATTCAGGGTAATATTCCTAACCGACTTTTACTAGGTTCTGAGGGGTTTCGTCGCGCTCAAGAAAATTACACTAATGGATATATAAAGTTAGCAGAGCAAGGTGTAGATGGAGTTCTGACACCAGAGGGAGCTTTACCTGTTTTCCAGCGTAACTTGATGGAAACTGCTTTAGTCTCAGCAGTGCGGGAAAAAGGCATAGTTGCTTGGATTGGGGCTTTTGGAGAACGGGGACGCAGCTACACAATTAGCTTGTTTACTTTTAATGGTGATGGTGAAATTGTCAGTCGCTACGACAAAGCCAAATTAGTACCTCTGGGGGAGTATATTCCTTTTGAAGGGATTTTAGGCGGGATAGTTCAGCGCTTGTCGCCTTTGAATGCACACCAAATTCCCGGTTCAGCAAATCAGCTAGTTGACACGCCTTTTGGTCGAGCTATTGTCGGTATTTGTTACGAATCTGCATTTCCAGAGCAATTTCGCCGTCAAGCTGCTGCGGGTGGGCAATTTATCCTCAGTTCTTCTAACGATGCTCATTACAGCGCTCACATGCCATTCCAGCACCATGCACAGGATATCATGCGGGCAATTGAAACTGATAGATGGGCTGTGCGGGCAACAAATACCGGATATTCAGCTTTTGTAGATCCTCACGGCAAAACTTTGTGGATATCTGGATATAATACCTACGAAACTCATGCTGCAACGATTTATCGCCGACAGACGCAGACTTTATATGTTCGTTGGGGTGATTGGTTGACACCATTGTTGTTAGGGTTAAGTGTCGTAGGGTGGTTTGTAAAGAAAGGCAATGAAGACCACTATGAGCAAGTTATTAAGTAGCTAAGCGTAAATAAATTAAAGCTTGTAGTCGGGACTTTAGTTCTGATAATCCTCGCAGTGAGCGATTTATCGCTCACTACGAACTAGGATTTTATTTTATATTTAATTATACCTGCCTACTTAAATAACTCTCTATGGGTGGCATAGATTTTTTGAAAAGTAGCAATTGTTGCTAATTCAACTAGAGGCTTGCGATAAGATTTCAATAATTTCCAACTCTGATTAGACACCTAAATCTTTATTTTTTAGGAAAATTTTCTAGTAGCTATAGTGTGGGCGATCGCATAGCCCACAAAATAACTGAATATACAGATTTTTAATACTTCTCATCCTAGAAAACTTTCAATTCCTGTTAGTAGTACTCTTGAGAAATTTATTGTAGCTATAGCTCGTTTCTTGGTAACGGTAGCAATAATTTCACTATCGATATAGCTAACATCATCAAACTGCTTTTAAATTACACGTAAAGGACGAATGACTAATTTAAATAACTTCCAAAAACTCATAGCGCTGGCAAATGAACACGGGATTATTTGCCAACCAGCATTAGAAGAATGCTTGATTGCATCCTTACCTGGATACGATAATTTTTTATTAGCTTTTACTTGGTCTGGTGCAGTTGAAGGAGAACCACCAGAGCATGAATTAATCGCAATTAGCGTCCAGGATATGGCTAAAGAAGTTACGGTTGCAGCTTGGCAGATTCCTGCTTATTTATTTGGCAATGTTTTGAGGCAGGCACAAATGCTTGTTGCTGCTCACAAAGATTTTATTAGTTAACGGACAACAAGCGCGGTTGGATATTCTCTAAATCATTTCACCATTTGATCGCAGAGCGCGATCGCCAGCGCTGCTGCCGCAAGTACTGCTATTGTCTGAACGTGGTTCCAGAACGTCCAGCTGTTCAGTTATCTAGCCCATAGGTTCGCGCCTTCAGTGTTATCCGGTTTGGCGATCGCCAGCGCATCGTTCAGTCGCACGTTGAAGGCGATCATTTTTATGTTTTCCTTCATCCTGCTTCTCTTTACAAAAGCAAAATTTTGCTGTACTTTAATCTTCAGTAATTTTGATAAAAAATATATAGAAATTTTACTAACCAGATGTGATTTGGGAAGAATCAGCATAAATTAGAAACTTATGCCACTCTCATAACAGAAATTAACATGAAGCTGGTAGTTTTTATTCGTTCTATCTGGAGTGTCAATTTATCGATGCTTTGGGAGATAGCTAATGGTATCTAAGGATGAACTTCAAAATACTTTGAAGACAAAATTTGGTATTAATAAAAATATCAGTCAACCCCTCAGTAGGAAAGAGTGCGAAGAACTGCTTAATCTTCTTTATAGTGAACCTAGTGCTGTCAAGCTCATTAATTCTTATTCTGATAAGAACAATAGCTTAGGACGTAATAATGCTACATATGCCAGATCGCGTAGTCAGGCAGAACGCAAATTTGAAGCATTACAAGCAGAATATCTTCAGTTAGAAGAATCTATTAAATCTATAGAAGAAGCTAAAGCAACTCTTGCAAGTAAAAAATTGTTTTTGGAGGAGGAACAAAGAAAGCTTGAGACTGAAATTCAGGGATTATCCTCCACAAATCAAGCTTTAGCTTCTAAGGTTCAAACATTAACAACTCACAATGATGAATTGACAGAAGCTAATACTCAACTTAAAAAAGAAAATAAAGATTTGAAGAACATTGTTGATCAGATCAGACTTAGGTTAGCAAGAGATACAAAGCTGTTGCTTCAGTATGAAGATAATGAGATTCGGAAAGCTTTGATTAGACTATTTAGATGGACACTGGGCTAGGAGAATAAGTCAATGGCAAATAAAAGAAGCCCAAAAAAAAACTTTAACGGAATGAGTTATGGCGAAGTGCAACGCGCTAACTCAAAGAACCGTAGCAAGCTGATAAAGGAAGACCAGAAATGGTTGAAAGATAATGGCTATAAGAATATTGGATGGAAGAATGTCATCAACCTTTACACAAAAATTGAGGAGTTTTTAGACAAATCCAGATTTGAAGACATGAGTCTGGAAGAACTATTTTTGGAAGCTGATCGCATTGGCAATAAATACCTCACTTCCAATGAAATAGCAGAATTTAACCAGCAATTATCTCAGGAAGTCGCTGAAATTGGAGAAATCATCGATCAGCAATTTCCTGATACTGAGATTGAGATAATTGATTACAGTAAAAAAACTCAGAAGAAACACAATCAAAAGACATATCGAACAACAAAACTTTAGTGAGGAATATTGTGGATCTTGAAGACAAAGAACTTAGGGAATTATTTAAATTAGCAGATGAAATTGGCAAAAGGCGATATCACAAATTAACTCGTCAGGACTTGGAAGATTACAAGAAATTTGATAGCTGGCGATATATCAATGGTGATAGTGAGTGTGGAACGACTCAAGAGAGCCAAAAGTGGGCAACAGAGCATTCAGATTGGTACTGCCCGATTTGTGGAGATAAATTTTCTAAGTGTGGGGGTAGAACGATTGATCATAAATTGCCTCGATCGCAATATCCCTGGTTATCGATAGAATTTAAAAACTTTTGGGTAATTTGCAAAGCTTGCAACCAAGAAAAAGGTGATATGCATTGGTTTGAGTATGAACACTACATGTTGATTCATCATCCTGATCGCTTATCTGATGTGGAACTTGCGCGTCCCACTCAACTGCTCAAGTCTTTGAAAGAATGAACTCAGGATTAAAGCGTTGAGGAGAAGTAAGTAGATAGGCGCAAAGAAATTAAAGTTTGTAGTGAGTTAGCGCGGTCTTGGGGGTTTCCCCCATGAGCGACTAACGAACCCGAAGGGTGAGGACTTTAGTCCTGATAATCCTTGTTTTGAGCGATGAATCTCACTTACGCACTAGGATTTTATATCATGTTTAATTATACTTACCTACTTAAAGCGATCGCGTTCACGAATAAAATTAAAACGGAAATTTAATTAAGAGTAATATAACTCAAATGTTAGTATAAAAAGATACGCTTTTCATTGTTTAATCAAGCCAATTGGATACACGTCTAAAGGTAGATACTAGCAACCTTAAGGAATGTTACGTTTGTAACAGAATGTAAATTAATTCTAGGTAAAACACATGGCTGACATTGTTGATACCGCCGTTAATGCTGGGTCTTTTAATACCTTAGTTGCTGCAATCAAAGCTGCAAATCTGGTAGATACTCTCAAAGGTGCTGGCCCATTTACTGTGTTTGCACCTACCGATGAAGCATTTGCTAAGCTTCCAGAAGGTACAGTAGATGCACTGCTCAAAGATATTCCCCAGCTCAAGAAAATCCTGACTTATCATGTTGTTTCAGGTAAAGTGCTGTCATCTGATGTAGTTAAGCTGAAGTCAGCTACTACCGTTGAAGGTTCTGATGTGAAAATTGACGCTTCTAATGGAGTCAAAATAAATGATGCCACTGTTGCAACACCAGATGTTGCTGCGGATAACGGTGTCATCCACGTCATTGATACAGTTTTAATTCCTGCATAAGCAATTCTTAAATTTGTAGCTCAAAGTAAAGCTCAAACTTTACTTTGAGCTACAAATTCTAAGATTCTTCACTTCGTTCAGAATAACAACTAATTAGCCAAACATGATATGAGTCCTGATCCAGCAACAGGACGCTTACCCTAACTATGGCAATACTGTAAACTAAATGCTTATCTATTTACTAACAAGAAGTTCTTCTATTTGAACTATTCTATTTTCAAGGTAGTTCGTGATTAATTCACGGTAGACAGCCAGTGTTTCCTCACTCACTTGGCGCTAAACCGTTCTAAGTTTTGTTTGGCGCGGAATTTCTATTTGTGCATTTGTTTAGGATCGCTGAGCAATTGCACCAAAGTATCTGCTAAGGTTTGGCTATCTTTAGGTGGTACTAAAAGACCAGCTTCTCGATTATCTAAAGTCTCAGAAATGCCGTCTACATTGCTGGCAATAATTGCACACCTGCTTCTCGCGCCTCTATTAGTACCAAACCAAAAGATTCGTAATGTGAAGCCAGAACGAAGATATCTGTTGCTAGCATATAGCGTTGTGGTTCTGGCCGGAAACCTTCAAAATGAATGCGTTGGCGCAGATCAAGGTATTTTTTGCACCATTGCTTCAAACATAGAGCGCTCTGGGCCATCTGCTATTAAATATAGATGTACTTGCGGAAAGTCTGCCGCAATTTTGACAAAGGCTTCAATTAACTCAGTAATACTTTTGCGAGAATACATCTCTGCTACTGTAGCGATCGCACCATTTAAAATATAGCTCTACAAGCGATGCTCGCCTTAGTTAAATTCCGTAAGAGCGGGGATAAGGCTTTAGAAGTGTCTTAGCCTGGTAGATATAAATGGTATTGACAACCACCCCACCGCGTCGAATTGGTATCGTTTCGATCTCACTCAAGCTATTAAAGTAAGTTCGATAGTTAGCCATCAAATCCTGTCTTTTATTAAAGGGATTAGTAGTAACATACAGCGCATCTTTTCCCAGCCATTGATTAGCTTCTGACCAAAAAGCAAAGCCACGCAAATCTTTGCCAATATCAAAGCAAGTAATCGGTATGTCAGCGATGGGTTCAAGGGACATGGCAATTGGCCCACCCAGGTAATAGCGATTGGTAAAAATAAAGCTAGAGTTTTGTAGCGCCGCACTCAAAACGGGAGATTCAGCAAAGCCGCGCCGCAGTTGTTGAATGTCAATTAGTTCTGTAGAGGGGTCATCTTTGGGAGCTAAGAACCCACCCATTAAAGCGTATTGGCTAGGCTTTTGTACTATTCCTGTTGTGACTTGCAGCAGTGCAACGAGTAAAATGCTGCTGACCATAATTCCCGAACCTAAAAGCCATCGCCGCACACGACGCCGGGATTGTTGCTCCCATAAGATTGCTTGTTGCCCTAAGAGCAAAGTTAAGCCCCAAAATCCTGGCATTGACCAAGCAGGCAAAATTTGCCGATATCCACCTATGAGAGTAAATCCTAAAGTTAAGGGCAGAGACACCCATAAAATCAAAAGCCACGAAGGCTCTAACTCTTTTCTAGAGGTTAATGATTTTTTAGAAAAAACTTGTATTGTTCCAGCCAAAGCTGGTTGTAAACTCACCCACCACAGGGGAAATCCTATCGTTGGGAACAGGTAAGCTACCCCAGCTAAACACACGCCTCCTACACTCAGCAGATTGTAGCCGCCTCTGGGCACTGCTCGCTCTGATTGAAAACGAAACGATACCCAATCATGTTGCATATTCCAAAGCAAAATTGGGGAGATAGTGACGACAAATAAGCCCAATGCTAACCATGCCCAAGGAGAGCGGAAAATAGAGCGATGGCGTGGACTCGTTAGACAAAAACCAACTAGCCCTAGTCCCAAGAGAAAACCGTGATATTTGCTCAGGCAGGCTAATCCGACTAGAATACCAAGAATTGCTAGGCGGTAACTGGGAAGGTATGAATTAGATGAGTAGGATTTTTCTTGCAACAGGTTGTGCTTTTGAGTCTGAGGCTGCCGAAAAAATTCATCGACCGCGCAGTATAAACTGGCTGACCAAAAAAACATCAACGGACTGTCGGGGAGACTGAGGACGCCAAAGCCAACGAGAAAAATTGGACTGATGGTAGCGATCGCTAAAGTCAAGCTGGCAGCTTTAGCAGAGAATAATTTCAGGCTAGTCAGATACAGTAGCACTAAACTGCCTGTGTGGCAAATCAGCGCTCCCAAACGAATCGTAAATTGGGATACAACACCAGTTGACCACGGCCCAAAACCAGTTGTCAGCCCCACAAGAATTGGATGATCGAAATAGCTCCAGTCCAGATGCAGGCTGTAAAGATAGTAGTAAGCTTCATCAAAGGTAGGGTAAAGCCAGAAAGCAATAAAGGCTCGAAACAGCAGTCCCCCAACCAGTAAAAAAAGCACTGACTGGTTAGTTTTTTGAGCTAACCATTTCTGAGCTATTTGCATTTACTTGAATTCCTACCTTTGATATACAAACAAACTCATCTTATGGCAGTAGCATGACAACTTGACACTCCCCAGCGTGAACGCACGGGGATTCTTGGATCTAAGACATAACTTGCTCAAGCAGGTTTTCACCAACTAGAGTAGAGGTTTCATCTCCCCAAGCGTTGCTTGCATCTAGAAGCCACTGCGTTGCGGTGAATCAGCGCTGCCGGAGGGTTTCCTCCGCAGGCGACTGTGAACCCGAAGGGGGGTTCCCAAGGCAGCTTTTGGGGGGAAGCTTCCCCCCAAAACGTGCCGCCCCGTTGTAGCAAGTGGCGCTGCAAAGGTTCCGGCATGCCCTACCGTACCCAATCCTCGACTCAGGATAATCCTAGCTGCGTTTTCATCCCTATCCATTACACAACCACACCTACAAACGTGTGTTCTAGTGGATAAAGTTTTTTTGACAATTTCACCGCAGTTAGAGCATTCTTGGCTACTGTATTGCGGATTAACCGCAACCGTGACTCGTTTAAATACTTTTCCAAAATATTCAATCCAAATACGGAACTGATGCCAAGATGCGTCATTAATAGACTTAGCTAAACAATGATTTTTCACCAGATTTTTAATCCTCAAATCTTCGTAGGCTATCAAGTCGTTGGACTGAACTACGCACCGTGCTAACTTCACAGCATGGTCTTTACGTTGCCTACTTATTTTGAGGTGGCGCTTACCCAAAATTTGCCTAGCCCTACCCCGATTTGTTGAACCTTTTACTTTTCTTGAAACTCGACGCTGAGAACGTTTAAGAACTTTTTCACCAATACGTAGGAACTTTGGATTTTCAACCATCCTCCCTTGGGAGTCAGTGTAGTATTCTTTAAGTCCAACGTCTAAACCAATTGTGTTACTGGTTGGTTCTATGTTTTCAAAACGATTTCCATCAACGCAGAATTGAATATACACCCCATCCGCACGTTTTACCAGCCTTACTCGTTTAATTTGGTTAACTTGGTAGAAGTGCAAATCACGAGTACCTTTGAGTTTTAACCGCCCAATACCCTTTTTATCAGTGAATGTAATACTTTTTCTGTCATCCGCAAGTTTCCATCCTGATGTTTTGTACTCTACTGGACGACAATCTTTTTGAAATTTGGGAAACCCCTTTTTACCTGCAACACCTTTTTTGCAGTTCTCGTAAAACCGAGAGATAGAACTCCATGCTCGTTCAGCACTGGCTTGTCTTGCCATTGAATTGAGTTCGTTGGCAAATGGAAAATTAGCCGCAAGCACCGCACAGTATTTCTGCAAATCGTTTTTACCAGTGCCTTTAATATCCATCCATAGCCGAATACAACTATTGCGGATGAACTTAGCAGTCCGAATTGCATCGTCTACTGCTGTCATCTGGGCTGATTTTCCATAAGCTTTAAACTCAAAAACTAGCATCTTTTACCTCCAATCTTATACTACCGCCCTTAGTATAAAATTGAGGAAAAATATAATTAAAACTCGCCCTACAAGGGCGAGGCTTTAAACCCATTCTTTTGGTAAAACTTTATTCGTGTGTCAGCTTAGTGCAAGAAGGTAGAAGGCAGAGGGGCAGGGAGCAGGGAGCAGAGGATAGTTAAAACTGGATTATCTACCTCGGAACTCCATTAATGAGTCTTTGATACTCATTAATCCACCTTTGAACTCCGTTAACGAGTCTTTGATACTCATTCATCCACCTTTGAACTCCATTAACGAGTCTTTGATACTCGCAAACAAGCATAAAAACTCTTCCCCCTGCTCCCTGCCCCCTGCCCTTTTCCCCCTTCTTCTCTCCTCCCCAGCACGTTTGCACTTAATTGGCAACACCAAGTTTTGATATGAAGCTATAATTTGCGGAAATATAGACACCCTACTGTTTTTTTGTATTTCCTGGAGTTAAGTAATGGTATTTTGGGGAGATCACACTGGCTTACCCAAGCCCTACAAAGGCTGGAATGTATTCGTGGGTAATGGGCCAGACAATACAACAGAAAATCAGCTTGTTGCTTCCATCAAAAAGCTGCTCGGTTGGCTAAAAGAATATATGTCTGTAGATACTGTCACACTTCTACTACCTACTACAGACAAACAGAATTTATTCGTGTATGCCACCATCGGACTTAAGGAAGAAATCACAGAAAATATTCAAATCCCCATTGGGCAAGGTATTGCTGGTCGTATTGCCGCTAGTCATGAACCAACAATAGTCAATGATTTATCAAAGGTAGAAGTGGTAAGTCCTATTTTGCGCCAAAAGGGTTTGCGATCGCTCGTCGGTGTTCCGTTACCCATCAAGCAGGGAGTCACCGGGGTTTTACACGTTGGTACGTTCCAGTCCCACCAGTTCACCGAGCGCGATGTACAGCAATTGCAACTCGTTGCTCATCGCCTCAGATTGAAAATAGCAGATACAGGACTTTTCAATCTGCAACAGCTGGATGACTTAGTATGTTGCCTCAATCTTCAAAAAACAGCTACGTTGCGGACTTCAATCATGTCCCTCTGGTGGAACAAATTAAAGCTAAGTTTTTCAGCAATTAAGCAAAAGTGTCAAACTAGCAAATATGCTTTAGGTCTATTCACCCCAGCGATGCCACTGATGAAAATTAGCTCCTGCACTCACAGCTAAACCAATTTGGTGCTGTGACGATAGCTCATCATAGCCACCTTCGTTAGCGCCAATATAGTACATACGAAAACTACCATCATCCATTGGCACTACACAAGGCGTACCTACTGCCCGTGCATCCCAGCGACCAGAACCCTGCTGGGCATGGCAAAACACGGAACCATTGGCTTGCTCACCTTTAGCTTTTTGCCAATGAATGCCATTGTCAGAAATGGCTACACCGATAGAGTGATAACCACTGCTGTTGACACCTTCATAGAACATGACGTACTGGCCGTTAATCTTCAGTACTTGGCGAGTACCAATACCCCGTTCATCGAAGCTTCCAGCCTCACCTGGGCCGAGGATTTGACCGACTTTTTCCCAGCACAAACCATCGCTGGAAACCGCTAAGCCTACTAAGAATCCTCTGTCTGGGTTCAAGGTGTGATAGTACAGCTTCCAAGTTCCATCATCATCATGTAGTACTTGCGGCCACGCGCAGAACAGTGCATCAAATTCTTCTGGTTTACCTACATCAAGGAAAGCTCCTTGGTAAGGGCCTTCAAGTCGTACCCAATTGATACCGTCACGCGAGACGGCACACCCAGGGCGCATCTGCACACCTTTAGCTTGAAACTTTCCTACTTCAACAACTGTATGGTTGCCACCGAAGTACCACATCCAATACAGACCATCACAGAAGTTTACATTGCTGACACCGACATGAGCTGAGTCAAAGCGATTGGGTTCTGGGTGAGGCTCGAAGATAGCTCCCATAGTTAGAGAACCCCTCACCCGTTCCCAATGAACACCGTCAGCAGAAATAGCTAAACCACAACGACCAGTAGGCAAGTTGATTTGCCGATCAAAGGAAGCGTCCCGACCGTAGTACCACATCTTCCATCCATCGGGACAGCGCATAACCTGCGGTGCGGAAACTCGTTCAGAATCCCACCAGCCTGCTGAACCAGGTGCTAATACTAAGCCGGGTTGATTGATTTGCGTTGCTTTATGACTCATAATCTAAAATCCAAATTATAAGATGTCAGCAATTACCGAAGTAGCGATAAGTAGCGAGGCGTAAATAAATTAAAGTTTGTAGTGAGTTAGCGCGGTCTTCTCTACGAGACGCTACGCGATGGGGGTTTCCCCCATGAGCGACTAACGAATCCGTACCCCTACGGGGAAGCAAGCTACGCGCAGCGGCGACCTTAGGAGAAGGGTAAGGACTTTAGTCCTGATAATCCTTGTTTTGAGCGATGAATCTCACTTACGAACTAAAATTTCATTTTGTATTTAATGATACCTACCTACTTGCTAAATTGGGAAAGGAAGTATTAACAGCACTCAGGACTTTTTCAAATCAGTTGCTACTGATGGCTTGTAGTTATACAGCCACTTCTCAAACTCAGCATCACTCACTTGTGCTTTCTCCATCATTTCCCGAAGATATGTCTCGCTGTCAGCCTTATAGGCGCGGTTTGCCTGAACTGCGTTGCGGAGTTGGATCACTTGTGTGCGCGGTTTGCGACTGTTTTCGTAGCTAGCAAGGGCTGTTTCTATAGTGGAGGCAGAGGATAAGCACTGTGAAAGTTCCCAGGCATCTTCAAACGCTGTATTCGCTCCCTGTCCTAGTAATGGAACCATCGGATGGGCTGCATCACCTAAGAGAGTGACTCTGCCTTGGCTCCAGTTTTGTAACGGTAGTCTGTCAGATATAGGTCGTTCTATAATATCTTCAGCGACGGTTGCTTTAACGATCGCCTGCACTGGTTCTGCCCAATCAAAAAACTTTTCTTGGACGCGAGACTTAACATCAATGGCACTCTGGGCGACAAATTCATCCGGCGCTAGTGTAGCAGCACTCCAAAATAAATATCCGCTACCCAAGTCAAAGAAACCGAAAATTTTGCCATCGGGTGCTGTCATTGACATGACTTCGTTAGCAGGTAGTAGTTCATGGCTGTATTTGAGAACGGCACGCCAAGACATGCGACCAGCATAGCGAGGAGAGCCGTCACCAATCAACGTCTGTCTAACTGCGGAGTTTAACCCATCAGCCCCAATTAACAAATCAGCTTGCACTGTCTTTCCTTGGTCAAAGCAGACTTGAACACCGCTGTTATTTTGCTCAAAGCCAATGCATCGATGATTGAGGTGGATAGCGTCAGTTGGCAATGCAGATGCAAGGATCTCTTGCAGACGTGACCACCGGATCTGCAACATCGGCCGTCCATATTTCTCCATGAACGTAACTGATTTCTGGGCAATCAGTTCGCCAGTACTTTTTCTCAAGTTAAGTGTATGAGTTTGACTACCCGCGCCTTCCAAAGACTCAACTATACCAGGAGCGATCACATCAAGACTATTCAAGCCGTTAGGAAAAAGGGTTAGACCAGCACCGATTGGTCGCAAGGAATATGCTTTCTCGTAGACTTGGGCATCAATACCTTGTTTTCGCAGTGCGATCGCAACTGCCAAACCACCAAGTCCAGCACCGATAATAACTACTTTTTTGACCATAATTTTGGGGCTTTTGCTGGAATTTTCCTCACAAAAAGTTATATATCGCCTAATTATTCATTTTTAGATCAAGTAATACAATTTTACATCAATCCTCAGAGAGTTTCCTTGACAAAGCTTCAGATATATGTGGCACAAAGACACCTTTATCCCTAACCTAATCTACTTAATGCAGATTTACGCACTTAAACTAGATCCTGATGAGTAAAAGACTTAGCATTTGCCCCGGTGTAAGTAGCAACAATATGACCATCGCCAGTCATTTGATACTTGTATGTCACCAATCCTTCTAAACCAACAGGGCCACGGGGTGGCATTTGTTGAGTACTAATCCCCACTTCTGCACCAAAACCGTAGCGGAAACCATCAGCAAAACGGGTAGAACAGTTGTGAAATACATTGGCTGAATTTACCAATCCGATAAAAGTTTCAGCAGTGGGTAAATCTTCAGTGATAATCGCATCCGTATGACGAGAACCATATTCGTTAATATGAGCGATCGCATCTTCTATAGAATCCACTATTTTAATCGACAAAATAAAATCGCTGTATTCTGTCTCCCAGTCTGTTTCTGTTGCAGTTTTAATCTGAGGTAAAATCGCCAAAGTGCGTTTATCCCCTCTTAACTCTACGTGGCGTTCTTCCAAAGCCTCAGCAGCTTTTGGTAAAAATTTTGCGGCAATTGACTGATGAACTAGCAAAGTTTCAATTGCGTTACAAACAGCAGGATATTGTGCTTTAGCATCAACAGTAATAGAAACTGCTTTATTAATATCAGCGGCTTTGTCGATATAAAGATGACAAATTCCATCTGCATGTCCTAATACTGGAATGCGCGTATTTTCTTGCACAAATCGCACAAAAGAGTTAGAACCTCTAGGAATAATTAAATCTACGTACTTATCTAAATTCAAAAGTTCTAGAGTTTCCTCTCTAGTTGTCAACAACTGCACCACATCAGGGTTAACAGCAGTTTGAGATAAGCCTTGCTTTATTGCTTTGACTATTGCTTCACAAGAACGGACAGCTTCCTTTCCACCTTTAAGAATCACACCATTACCCGACTTAATAGCCAGAGAAACAATTTGAATTGCTGCTTCTGGACGTGCTTCAAAAATAATCCCCAAAACGCCCAAAGGACAAGTAATCCGCTTGAGAATTAAGCCAGTATCGAGTTCGCGGTGAATTTGGACTTGACCAACTGGATCAGCTAGCTTGCCGACATCTCGTACCCCAGCGATCGCATCTCTTAATTTATGTTCATCCAACTGCAAGCGCTTGTAAAGTGGTTTAGGAATTCCGTCAGCAGCAGCGGCTTCACAATCAGCAATATTTGCTTGACATATTTCATCTCTAGCTGATTCTAAAGCTTGGGCGATCGCAGCGATCGCTTGATTTTTCGCCTCAGTCGAGAGAAGTGCTAGCTTACTTGCAGCTTGGCGAGTTTTTTGGGCGATCGTAATTAGGGGAGAAGCAATATCGAGAATAGTCATAGCACAAAATAACTTTCAAAATATGGCAAAAATCTTTATCTTCTTCTCATCCTATCAACGTTGGTTGGTTATTTGTCATTTGTCATTTGTCAAGGGTCAAGAGGAAGTATTTATTTTCCTTGTACTTCACTCCCCTTACTCTTCATCCGCCTTCCTCCAATTGGGTGAACCATCTGGGTAGATAAAAACTACTCTGATTGGGTGAGGTCTGAATAGGTTTAAATCACTTATTCTGCAATTATTGAGTAGGACAAAATAAGAGTAATTACTGAACAGTAAAACAAATTAACATAAGTATTAATACAGTCATCAAACAAATGTAATTATGCGTCCCTTAGGCTAGAGAGAAGAGACACAGTGAGTCTTTTTTCTCTAGTCTTTTACTAAAAATAAACAATTTATACTGTCATTATTTAAACTTTTACGAAATTGCGATGACGGATATTGGATCTATTGAGTATTCATGGATCAAATACCACTCCTTTATTAGGGAGATCCTATGTCATTGCAATCTGGATTAGATGCCTTTCAACAAGGACGTTATCAGGAAGCAGTTCAATTACTGGAACAGTTTTGCCGTAACGCTGTTGATTACAATTCCTCAGATTATCTTTCTGCACAGATGTGGCTGATGAAAGCCTATCAAGGCACAGGCCAAATCGAAAAAGCTACGAGCCTGTGGCAAAAGTTAATCGTGAGCGAAAATCCACAGGTTCGCGCTTGGGCAGAACAAGCCAGTAAATCCTTCTCCCAAACGCCAGCAACCCAATCTAACGCCATCCAAAAAGCCAGCCGTGCTGCTACTGTTGGTGTGAAATTAGCAATGGGAGGTGTGGGTGGGAGTCTGGTGTTAGCTTCTGGTGTCACCATGACCTTGCTGTTTGGTATGGTGTTCGTTTTAGGTTTGAGTTTAGTATTGATTTTGGGTAGTGACGATCCACTCCAAGGGCTAGCGATCGCAATTGGTATTACCCTAATTTTTAATATCGCCGCTTTTTTCCTGTCTCCCTTCCTAATGGACTTAACTCAACGCTGGCTGTACCAAACTCGCTGGGTAGAGTTGGCAGAAGTTGAAAGCCTCAGTCCAGAAACAGCTAGAGTTATTCGTCAAGTCTGTCAGCAAAAAAATTTAAAAACACCTCGTCTGGGAATTATTAACGACCAAAACCCCACGGCTTTTACTTATGGCTCATTGCCTAATAGCGCCCGCCTAGTAGTCAGTCAAGGACTTTTCACTTACCTTGATGATGATGAAGTTGCTACAGTCTACGCCCACGAACTAGGGCACGTCGTCCACTGGGACTTTGCAGTCATGACAGTAGCTTCTACCTTAGTACAAATCTGCTACCTCGTTTACAGCACAGCTAGAAGATTTGGACGTGGGGGCGACAGCAAAATCAAAGATGCCATGCAAACAGCGGCTTTAGTTGCCTACGTATTTTATATCATCGGCACTTACTTGTTGTTATATCTCTCCCGTACTAGGGAGTACTTTGCTGACCACTTTGCAGCAGAAAGTACAGGGAACCCTAATGGATTATCCCGCGCTTTGGTGAAGATTGCTTACGGAATTTTAGAAGAAGGTTCGCGAGCACAAGAACCCAGCCGCTTGATTGAAGGTACTCGCGCCTTGGGTATCTATGACCATAAAGCCGCAGCTTCCACAGGAACCGCATACCGCATTGCATCCGACCCGCAAAAAATCGGTCGCGTTTTTTTGTGGGATATGTTTAATCCGTGGGGCTGGTGGATGGAGTTAAATTCCACTCACCCCTTAACTGGAAAACGAGTCCGCGCCCTCAGCACCTATGCCGAACAGCTAGGTTTACCGACTGAGTTCGATATGGGGCGAGTGATTGGCGAAGGCAAAAGTCTGAGTAAGAGTAGACTCTACGGTAACTTCTTCTTAGATGTTGTACTGTATGGTGCTGAAACCATCGGCTTCTTCCTTGGCTTAGTAATGGGTGTGATTCTGTGGTCAAGTTCACCCAACTCAGGTTTAGTACTGGGTGCGCCATTCATCGGTTTAGGGATAGGAATTCTAATTAAAGCCTTGGTGATGTTCCCCGACTATAAGCAAGCACCAGAAACAGACATTCTCACCCTAATGTCAGACCCCTATGCAAGTCCGTTGCGTGGACAACCCGCAAAACTAGAAGGTCAACTAATTGGTCGTGGCGACGCAGGTTATAAATTTGGTTCCGACCTAAAAATCCAAGACCGTAGCGGGATGCTTTATCTACATTACGCCTCACGCTTTGGCCCCATTGGCAATTTTCTGTTTGGGATGAAACGAGTGCAAAGCCTGATTGGTGAACAGGTTGGGGCTGTAGGTTGGTTCCGCCGAGGTGTTGCGCCTTGGATGGATCTCATCCAACTTCAAAGTGAAAATGGCACCGTTGTTAACAGTTACCATCGCTTCTGGTCATTCATCCTTGGTGGTGGATCGATTATCCTGGGAGTGGTCTTGACTATGTTTTTGAGCAGTAGATAGCTGAGATTTTAGCCTACTGCCTGAGCATTTTTCATTCCATCCAAGCTTTATTTAATAAGGAGGCGGTTATTAACTGCCTCCATTTCTTTGGGAAGAACCTCTGCGTTTCAGTACAATATTTCAAAAAATCTACTTTAAAATTCAGGTTGCCAATGCTCGCTTGTCTAATGGTAGCTCTATGCGATCGCCTGGTGTAGGTTCCATCACCCGTGTCGAAATATTATTTTTCTCTAGTAATACACGAAGTTCCTCAGCACTTCCCTTCGTCTGAACAAGTTTCATGAGCAATCCCTCAAAAATTACATCTCCACCAGCCGCAGTAGGTAGGATTACTTGAGGTTGTAATGATTTTGCTACTTCTAAGATACTATTCTTTCCTTGAATAATCGGCCCCAGTAAAGGCAGCGTCATATCAACAAACGGTGTAATCACCACATCAACTGGTGCAGCTTGCTTAACTTGCGGGGAATGATACCCATGAGGTTCGTAATAAACTGTTAAACCACTCTCTAATTCTTTGAGCAGATAACCATTTTCTACTAAAGTGGGGCCAATGGGAGAACCAGGGGTAGCCTTGATTTCAAGCTCATCTAAAGTGAAAGTTTCACCATGAGCGAGAGTCGTTACCTGGGTATAGCCTAATTGCTTGACTACCTTAGCAGCATTGGGAGAAGCTACAACCTTGATGGTGTGGTCAAGCTGCTTGAGCGTTGGTGGGTGAGTATGGTCTTCCAAACCCTGAGATAGCAGAATCAGATCAATATTCTCCGGTATTGGACGTTCTTGAGGTCGAGAGCCTTTAAATAGCCAATCTAAATTGCTGAAAATTAACGAACCAACCAGCCAAGGGTCAATTAATATCCGTTTCCTACCGATTTCCAGTAACCAGGAGTTGCTGTCTAGCCAAGTTAAGTACATAACTTCTGTGAAGATAACGCCTACCTTCATTATCAACCGTGGCAGCTTTTTGGCGTTGCAGCCCTGTGTTGCCTGTCTAGTAATCAGGATTATTGCCGAATTTGGCTTCTGATAAAGAGTTGTTCTGCACTTACCAGGATGAGCAGTAGCCCTACAGATGCTCTGGCGATCGCCTCTGTCGCCCAGTTGTGATTCACCAGGTCGGGGATCGCTGTAACAAGCGTCAATGCAATGATCAGCCAAGGTGCGATCATGACAAAATTCCGTCGCCAAGCAGGTTTATCGCGCAGTCTTGCTTGGCTTTGTGGTACGCTTTGACGCCAAAATGGAAAGGTACTGAGGACAGCGACAAGGTATAACAGTCCAGCATTAACTAGCAGGGTTGTTTTAAGGTTTGGAGTGATGTCAGGATGCTGAAGTGCGATCGCCGTTAGGCAAACTCCCGCTGCTAGATACAGAAAAGTAAACAGGGTAAAGTGTCTCATTAGTTTCTCCTTGTGCTTTGTAAGGAGGGCAGACTCCAGGGCAAACGCATCTAAATTATTATTTGCTCATAACTAAGGTTAAGAATCAACGAAAAAACCAGTATTTACTATTTGATTTATTTTCTAAGCCTCAAGGCGATCTCTAAAATCTTTGTCAATAAGCAGAGATTAATGAGATGATTTTGGAGTTTATTGATAATAAAACAATCTTATTGACATGATGCGATCGCCCTGACTACGGCACTAGGGATACCCTTTTTGTAGTAAATGAATATGTTCCCTGATACGTAAACATCATTTCGGTCTTGGAAATAAATATCTAGGGTTTCTACACCATAAATTAGATAATCCCGTGCTGAGTCGCTATCTGCCATTAGTTTACTGAGTCGCGGTAGAAAATCTCGGTCTTAAGTTGGTTAAAACAAAGGGTTATAGAGGAATGGCACTAAGAAAAGCCTAAAGGCTTGTGTCGTCTCGTTCCCAGTCTTCAGACTAGGAATGTATTCCGAGAGGCTCTGCCTCTGGTCAAGAAAGAAGAGGCGGAGCCTCCGAAAATGGTTTCCCAGCCTGGAAGCTGGGGAGTATCGAGATCAACACCCACATTTACCTCTGGGGTAACTGTTACTTGCCAGGAGCAGCGTACGATACTCTGTAAATGACACCGTTAGTATCATCTGTGAACAATAGCGAACCGTTGGATAAAACCGCAAGACCCACAGGCCGGCCAAACTGTGCGGTTGCTTGAGGGTTCAAAAATCCTGTGATGAAGTCCTCAAATGCCGTTGGTTTGCCATTTTGATAACGTATTCGCACTATTTTGTAACCTGCGGGAGGTTTGCGATTCCACGAGCCGCGCATAGTTACAAAGGCATCGTTACGGTATTGTTGAGGAAACTGAGATGCAGTATAAAAAACAAAATCTAGTGGCGCGCTGTGTGCTGTATAAGTTAGCGCTGGTGGTTGGGTTTTAGCGCAGTATTCTTCTTTAGTTTTACCTTGTGGGTCTGATGATAAATATACATCTGGACGGCGATCGCCCCAACAAAAAGGCCAGCCGTAATCTGCACCCTGCACAATGCGATTTAATTCTTCTGGTGGTTGATCATTACCGCGCCAGTCTGAACCATGATCTAAGCCCCACAATTCTTTAGTTTGGGGATGCCAAGCAAAACCGATGGTGTTGCGTAAACCCTGAGCATAAATCGTCCGCTTGCTACCGTCAGGTTGTGCCCGTAGTAGGGTGGCGCTTTCGTCATTTGTCTCGTCACAGGCATTGCAAGTACTGCCCACGCTGATATAAAGCATTCCATCAGGGCCAAAGCTAATTGTCCGATTTGGATGTTGTCCCGCATCAGGTAAGTCATCAATCAAAACCTGTGGTTTATCTAAATTCCCGTCTTTTGCTATGTCTGCGGCGTATAGTTGTCTGTCTGTGACAAAGTAAAGACGATTTTGACGAATTGTAATGCCGTTAACATATTTATGACCTGATGCAACAGTTTGTATGTTATCAACACGTCCATCATTGTTGCGATCGCGCAGTGCCAATATATCACCTTGTTCGCGGCGAGTAACGTAGACAGTACCATCACCACCAACTGCCAACTTCCGAGGATTACCTAAGTCTTTAGCAAACACGCTAATGCGAAATCCCGCAGGCATCTTAAGTTGTTGCAAGAGTGATTCTTTAAATTCCAATTGCTCAGGTGTTGCCAGATAGCCCTCAACGCGTTCTATTCTTTGTTGTTGTGGTTTTTGGGCACTAATAGGAAGGGTCATACTCACTAACAAAGCACAACCAATAAATAAACTTTTTGCTTTCACTACATCTTTCCTTTAATTTTTTGATGTGAAAAAACTGGGTAAAATTACAATATTTTCTAAATGCCAATACATAGCAAAATATATTTTTTATGCTAATTATAAAAGTTGCTTTACATGTATTCCGCAATATAATCTAGTACGCTAAATCAGCGTTCACATCTAACTAAAGGAATAGATGTATCTATTGAGCAACTAAAATACTGACTTCTTAGAGAAGTTGGGAATTTAAGTTTTCAATATAGAATTGCTATAGATAGATTCATGATTTAAACTAAGTTTGAAAAATAGTTATGATGAGTGAAACAAAAAATGACTATATTGCCGGAAAATTTACTATCTAATTGCACGGCGATTTTTAGTTTGATCATAGTCTTCTCAAATACTGTTTTAGCATCGGAACAACAAGAGAGAACATTTACGCAACCAGAGCTTGAGGAGCAAAAAGAAATTCCAACTACCTCTGTTTCTGAACTTTCAGATGTAAAATCTACCGATTGGGCATTTCAAGAGTTGCAATTCTTAATTAAAAGGTATGGTTGTACTACTGGATATTCTGATAACGCCTATCCAGTTCACCATCAGTTTACGCGTTACAAGTTTGCTGCTGCACTGAACGCTTGTTTAGACGAAGTTAATCAACTGGTAGAAAATCAAGATACTCCACTTACTTCTGTTGAAATTTCTACCATCCAACGTTTAAAAGACGAATTTGCTGTTGAATTAATTACTCTACAAAATCGGTTAAATAAATTAGAAGCGCAAAGTGTAGAAATAACAGCAAATCAATTTTCAATCACAACTCAATTAAGTATTTCTGTGGTTCTTGCCGCTAGTGATGCAATAGGGGATAGTGCTGATAACAATCCAAATACCACAATTGATTCTAATTTAGCATTTAACTATCGCGCTCGAATTAATTTACTCACTAGTTTTACAGGCAGAGATAGACTGCTAGTACGTTTACAAGCTTCAAATCGAGTACCAAATTTCAATGGTGTCACTGGTACAAATATGACGCGACAATCATTTGAAGTTGGAAATACAGATAATAATCTTGCTCTAAATTTGCTAGAATATCAGTTTCCGGCAGGCGAAAACTGGCAAATTTATCTTTACGCTAACGCTGCCTCGCATCATTATTACGCCACAGTAATTAATCCATATTTTGCTAGTTTTGGAGGTGCAAAAGGTTCTCCTTCACGCTTTTTAGAACGTAATCCCATATACCGCATTGGGAATACTACAGGTAGTGGCTTTGCAGCTGTTTATAAACCTAATGAATCTCTGAGATTGGATTTAGGTTATCTAGCACAAAATGCCGACATTGCTACTGGTGCAGCAGGTTTATTTAACGGTACTTATAGTGGATTAGTACAGCTTTCTTATAAACCATTTTCAAACGCTGAATTAGGGTTGTTGTATGTACGCAACTATTCTGATAACGGTGATTTAGCGCATCGAACAGGTAGTACTTTCTCAAATCTCCCTTTTGGTTTGGGTGTGCCACTCGTTTCTAATTCTTATGCTGTTAGCGGTTTGTGGAAGATATTTCCTCAGCTTGCTGTAAGCGGGTGGTTTGGATATACTAATGCCGAACGAGTGGACAGTGTGCAGGGTGATGCTGATATTATCAACTACGCTGTGAATTTTGCTTTTCCTGATTTATTTAAGAAAAGTGCTATTGGTGGCTTAGGATTTGGAATGCCACCAAAAGTTATTCGTAATGCGATCGCAGCACGGGAAGACACAGGAACGGGATTACATTTTGAAGCTTTTTATGAGTATCCCTTAAATAACAATATTAAGCTAATACCAGGTGCAATTTATATTATAAATTCTAATCATAATAATACGAATGGTGATATTTTTGTCGGAACAATGAGGATGGTATTGAGTTTCTAATAAAAATTTATACTAATTTTTGAGTACGCTACGCCTACGTAAAGAAGCGTCTCGTAGAGAGCGTCTCTGTTAGCGCAGCTTAAAGCCTTCTCTACGAGACGCTGCGCGTAGCTTGCTTCCCCGTAGGGGTACGCTTAGAGCGACGCAGGAGCGTCACTTTCCCAGCTAGACATCGTCCGTTTTTAATCCTTTAATAAGTTTTGCCTACAAAGAAAGACATTGCTATCACTCTTAAATGAAGCGTCTCACCTCATCTACAGGTAAGCTAAGGGAACTTGCAACCTGTTCCACACTCAAGCCCAACTCTAATAATCGAGGTATTGCATCCCGTCGGGCTTGTTCTGCTGCCTGTCGCGCTTGTTCCGTTTCTTTGTGACTCAAGAGTTTTTTCCCAGTTTGGGGTTCAAAAAACCTCAATTCTCCGTCAATTAACCTGAGGTCTAAACCCAATGCCTCACTGTGAATTGATGTAACTCCATCAGATAAAAGTTTCGCTGCAATAGATTGATATTTGCCCTCAACTAAACTAGAACCCTTGAGTTGTGGATTAAGGTAATCTCCAGTTGGGTCATACTGAAAATACTCTTGCACACCTAAGAGTGCATATTTCTTGGGTTTATCCTCTTCGTCGTTTTCTTGGGTGGTTAAAGAAGTCACTTCTAAAACAAAACTGGGGACTTTACCCCCTTCTTGCCAAACCTTGTAGCTGAGGCGCTTCTTTTTTTCTACTCCAAACACCACAAAAACATCAGGAGCTACCACAGCACTAGGAATGCCCTTTTTGTAGTAAAGGAACAGGTTCCCTGATACATAGACGTCATCTCGGTCTTGAAAATAAATGTCTAGGGACTCTACACCATAAATTAGATAATCCCGTGCTGGATCGCTCTCCGCCATCGGTGTACCATCAGAGTCGGGGTAGATAATCTCGGTCTTGAGTTGGTTGGCAGAAAGAGTCATAGGGCGAAGACCTCAACTCAACTGGGACTGGTTTAAAAATACCATTTTAATCAGAGTTCTTTGAGGTCAGAGAACATTACTATATTTAAGAAACACTTTATTAATCTTAATAATGACTGTAACTACGCAGCCGATAGGAACACAATACCCTTTTGAAACGCACTTTTGGACTTGGCAGGGCTATAAAATTCAGTATACCGTCATGGGTACAGGACGCCCTCTGGTATTGGTTCACGGTTTTGGTGCTTCCATTGGACATTGGCGCAAAAATATTCCTGTTTTAGCAAATGCTGGCTACCGGGTTTTTGCCATAGATCTTTTAGGTTTTGGTGGTTCTGATAAAGCGCCAATTAATTACAGCGTGGAGATTTGGGTTGAACTGCTGAAAGATTTTTGGACAGAATACATTCAAGAACCTGCTGTATTTATTGGTAACTCCATCGGTGCACTTTTAAGCTTGATAGTGCTGGTAGAACATCCAGAAATTGCTGCTGGTGGTGTTTTAATTAATGTTGCGGGTGGGTTGAGTCATCGTCCTCACGAATTGAATCCACCACTACGTATTGTTATGGGAGCTTTTAACCGATTTGTGCGATCGCCTCTTACTGGTAAATTTGTCTTTAACCGCATCCGTCAAAAAGACCAAATTCGCCGTACCCTTTACCAAGTTTACCGCGATCGCACAGCCGTTACTGATGAATTAGTTGATTTACTTTATACTCCCGCTTGTGATCCGGGAGCGCAACAAGTTTTCGCCTCCATTCTCACAGCACCTCCTGGGCCAACTCCAGTGGAACTATTGCCCAAAGTCGAACGTCCTTTATTAGTAATTTGGGGTGCTGATGATCCTTGGACACCGATTACCGGGGCAAAGATTTACGAGGAGGCGTCTAAAAATGGCAAAGAAATCAAAATTGTTCCCATTCCCAACGCCGGTCATTGCCCCCACGATGAAGTTCCAGATGTTGTAAATGCCCAAATTATCGCTTGGTTAGCGCAAAGGTGATAATTTCGCAATAGTTCATGTCATTAGTTTTGCGAAGTAGCGAAAGTTCGTAGTTAGCGGCTCTAGCCCGTGAAAGTGAGCGATAAACTGCTCACTACGAACCTCTTAAAATTAATGAATGAAACTTTGCTGGGCTATTTCCCCGATTTCTTAAAGAAGTCGGGGATCTAATAGCCACCGCCAGTGCTTATACGCCTTGGTGCAGGCAGTGTAAAAATACGGCTAACAAACTATGTGATAGCCTCTTATTTTTTAATTGCATCTTGACAAAATCAAACTCATGTGGTATGTGTAATGGAGCTTGATCTGCGTAATAAATATAAAGGGGTAATTCCCTCAAGTCACCATCCAAATTTTTCCCAGCTAGGCTATCAAGTGATTCGTGAACTAGGACGTAATCGTGAAGGAGGACGCATTACTTACTTGGCTAATGCCCTCAACTGTAATCAACAGGTGGTAATTAAAGAGTTCCGGTTTACTAGTGCGGGTACTGACTTATCAGGTATAAAAGCTTACGATCAGGAAATTGAAATTCTTAAAAAACTGAATCATTCCCGCATTCCTCGCTATATAGATTCCTTTAAAACATCAGGGATTTTTTATCTAGTGCAGGAGTATAAAAAAGCTCCATCTTTAGGATTAAAGCGTAGCTTTCATCCTGAAGAAATTAAGCAAATTGCTCTTTCAATATTAGAAATTTTGATTTATCTGCAACAGCAAGTTAACCCTATTATTCATCGAGATATCAAACCAGAAAATATTCTAGTTGATGAGGAGCTAAATGCTTACCTGGTTGATTTTGGATTGGCTAGGGTACAGGGTGCAAAAGTAGCTCTAAGTAGCTTTGTAGCAGGAACCCCAGGTTTCATGCCACCAGAAGAACAGTTCGGTCATCCCCTGACTGAGGCTTCGGATTTATATAGTTTAGGAGCAACGCTGATTTGTTTACTTACTGATACCCGTTCTGTGGATATTGGTAAATTAATTGATGATAACTATCGCTTTAATTTCCAGAAATTAGTTCCTCAAATCAATCCGCGTTTTGAGTCGTGGTTGGTAAAAATGGTAGAACCTAACCAGAAACGTCGCTATGCTAATGCATCTGTTGCTTTGGAAGTACTGAAACCAATTCAGGTAATGGGTGCTGGTACTGGCGTAGATAATTTAGTCGCTGCAATAAAACGTAGACAACGAACTACTATGCTGGGGCTAGCCACTATTATTATGCTGGCTGCGGTGGGGACAACTTTGATGATTTCCCAGCCTGGTGGTGCAGTTAGGCAAATACTGGAAGCTAAAAAATGCCAAGGTATCGGCTTAGACTCAAATTGCTCAGAAAAAACCGGATATTAAGATTGATGGGCCATAATCAGAAACCTGATTTGTTAGAAAGCTAGTGTTTTGAGGAGAATATATGCAGATTACTGCCTCAGCGATTTCGCTCAACGTTGATGATGTCAAAGCATCTGCCACATTCGTCAAACAACATTTCGGCTTCAACGAAGACATGTCAGCGGATGGCTTTGTGTCGCTCTCCCGACAAGACGCTGGGTTTAACTTGATCTTTCTCCAAACTGGACTAGAAACTTTTAAGCCAATCTACATGCGCGGACATCGAGCAGATGGTTTGCTCATTGCCTTTGTGGTAGACGATATCGATCGCGAATATACACGATTGCAAGCCGAAGGAGTGACGATTACGACTGCGATTGAAACTGAACCCTGGGGTGAACGGTTCTTTCAAGTTACCGATCCGAATGGTGTTGTTATCCAACTTGTCCAGTGGATGACCGAGCCAGGTACTTAGCCATCATCATAGCTGCGGACTAGATGAGCGATCGCTTTACAAACAACACTATAATTGCGCTGCTCGATAGCAGAGCGCGATAGTAAACGATGCGGCAGCCGCAAGCGCCGCTGCTGCTCGAATGTGATTCCAGATTGTCCAGTTGGCAAGGTAGCTAGACCATAAATTTTGGCCGATGGTGCTACCTGGCTCGACTTTCGCCAGCGCATCGTTGAGTGGCACATTGAACACGATAGTCACGCCGAATGTGCCAACGAGATAGAGCAGGCTGCCAAAAAGCAAGTAGGCAGCACCGGGTTGATGCCACCTTAACAGTGAAAAGACTAAAAGAAAAATGCAAGCCGCAGCCGTTCCAAATAGCGCCGTCATAAACAACGGATTGATTGCCGCGATATTGATCGATTGCATGGCAGCAATGCCCTGCGCTGGCTGGAGTCGCGCAAAGGCGTTCATCACGAAGGTTGAGAAGGCGAAGAAGACTCCAGCCATCAACCCACAGCCGAGTGCTGCCAAAAGCTTCAATGCCAAAAGCGAGTAGTCAAAATTTGTCATAAAGCCGGAGTATAAATCACTGCTCAACGCCTTGTAAACGCATCATGTCGGAAGCATTTTTAACCTTGGTCGATTGCGCTTGGCTGCATATACACAATTTCCCAAATGTGCCCATCTAAGTCAGCAAATCCATGTCCATACATAAAACCGTGGTCTTGCGGTTCATTGTAGATTGTTCCACCAGCAGCGATCGCCTTAGCAACCATTCCGTCAACTCCTTCTCGGCTCTCGGAAGATAAACACACAAGCACTTCTGTGCTTTTCGTGGCATCACAAATTCCTTTAGGAGTAAACGTCTTAAACTTCTCATACGTCAAGAGCATGACGAAGATGTCTTCGGACACAATCATGCAGGTGGCAGTTTCGTCAGTGAATTGAGGATTAAACTCGAAGCCGAGTTGAGTAAAGAACTTGATCGATTGATTGAGGTTTTTGACTGGCAGATTGACGAAAATTTGAGTACTCATGAGTTATCTTTTTGGATTATTGCACAGTGAAAGATCAGCGAAAAGGCGCTGAGGTTTGAATCTAGGGGAGACGCCCGTAATCCCAATTCGTAATACTCGCGCCAGGCGCGAGAAGCAAGCTACGTAATTCGTAATTAAGATGCGTCAGATTCAGTCTGGTTTTTCGGAGTTGGATCTGTTACTTGATTTTGCAGAATTGGTATAAGCGCCCCCCGGAATAATAGGTCAAACAGCCTTCTCGCAGTTAACCATCCACGGAATACCGAATTGATCAATCAACATACCAAAGCGGACAGACCAGAAGGTTTGATTGATCGGCATCTTTACTTTTCCGTTTTCTGCTAAGGCTTGAAAAATGCGTTCTGCCTTTGCTGGCTCATCAACGCTGATCTGCACGTAGAAGCCTTGGGGTGTTTCAAAGTGTTCCGACGGACTGTCAGAACCCATCAATAATCGATCGCCTAAATCTAAGCAGACATGCATAATTTTGTCATGCCATTGGGCGGGCACATGTTCTGCTGTGGGGGCATCCCCGTGAGTGAGCATCATGACGATTTTACCGCCCAGACATTGTTCATAGAACTTGAACGCTGCCTCACAGTTGCCGTTGAACATGAGATAAGGATTGATTTTCATGGTGCGCTCTTTTAATTGAACTATGGGTCTAGCGTGAATGCAGCTTGGGAGGTTTCTGGATTAAATGGAACAGAGATATGCTCATGTAAGATCTGCCATTCGCCTTGATTACGCTGACAGACAGCGGTAATCCGCATCCATGTCTGCATTGCCGGATGGTCTGGTTCCATTGCTGTGAAGTGTGAGAGCCAGTGTGCAACCGCCAAGTCGTCACTGACAGTGATGTTGAGATCTCGTGTTTCTATTTCAAAAGAGTCTGGAAAATAAGGCAAACACTCTTCCCAGACTCGACGGAAAGCACCTTTGCCTTTGATTTGGAACGGGGGTTTTACATCAAAGATGATGACCTCGGTGGCATAGTGGGACATGATTTGGTCAACATCCTTAGCGCAAATGGCACTTTGTTGCTCGGCAATTAGTTGGCGAATCTGAGCTTCGTTGGGTATTATGGTGCTTTTTGTCATTTAAGTATCTCCTTTTGGTTTGAGGTTCAGCGCAAACCCTAATGCTCTGGCAAACCTGCGACTTCAATTACGGGGCGAATTTCGACAGTGCCGACTTGCACTGCTGGAATCCGGGCAGCGATCGCGATCGCTTCGTCAAGATCCTGAGCATTGATCAGGAAAAACCCGCCCAATTGTTCGCGTGTTTCGGCAAACGGGCCGTCGGTAACAAGCGGTTTACCATCGCGCACCCGGACACTGGTTGCAGTGGCGACAGGGTGAAGCGGGGCGGTGGCTAGATACTGTCCGTTCGAGTTAAGTTGCTGCGCGAGCTGCGCGGATTTTACATAACACTCCTCCCGCTCGGTTTCGCTCAGGGCATTTTCCTCTAGGTAAATCAACAGCAAATATTTCATTGGGTTGCCTCCGTTATTTGCCTTTCGTGAGTAAGTCGAACGGCGATTGCTCAAATCGACACCTCACCAGAAAATTTTGCTCATTAAATCTCTTGCATAAGTCAAAATTTATTAAATAGAACCACAGATGAACACAGATATTTATCTGTGTTTATCCGTGTTCATCTGTCTTGAAAAGTTTTGCGCTCCTGTTACCCGGAGCTTCGCTTACTTTTCGCTGTCTTGAAAAGTTTTGCGCTCCTGTTACCCGGAGCTTCGCTTACTTTTCGCTGTCTTGAAAAGTTTTGCGCCGGGAAACCCGGACGCGCAAACTTTTCGCTGTGGTTTATTTTGGTCTTATTCCGGCTTTTGCAAGAAGTCTATTAGATACAATCGAGGTTGACCTCTGTTATTTCCCTTTGTGGGTAAGTCGAACGGCGATCGCTTAAATCGACACCTCGCCAAAAATTTTTTCTTGTCAGCTATGGCTTCAAACGCAGAATCAGATGTAACCCAAGCGATCGCCTCTGTTTATCGCGCCCAGTGGGGTCGGATTGTCGCCACCTTGATCCGGCTGGTTGGAGATTTCGACGTGGCTGAAGAGGCGGCACAGGAAGCCTTTACAGCCGCCGTGAATCAGTGGCAGTCCACGGGCGTTCCTGATTTCCCCCGTGCATGGATTATCAAAACAGCCCGATACAAAGCCATTGATCGCCTGCGACGCCGGACGCGGCTGACGGAAAAATTGGAATGGTACGCTGCATCCGGGTTAATCCCAACGAGCCAGGAGGCAACCTATGACACCGATGAAATTCCAGACGATCGCCTACGACTGATCTTCACTTGCTGTCACCCAGCCCTGGCGATCGAGGCTCAGGTTGCTCTGACGCTGCGGATGTTAGGCGGACTTGAGACGGATGAAATCGCACGGGCGTTTCTTGTACCCACAGTGACAATGGCGCAACGGCTGGTGCGTGCCAAGCGCAAGATTCGGGATGCGGGTATTCCCTATACAGTGCCGGACACAACTGATCTGTCGGCGCGAGTGGAGGCAGTGCTGACGGTGATCTATCTTATTTTCAACGAAGGCTACGCGGCAACAAGGGGTGAGGCAATGGTGAGAGCCGACCTCTGTACAGAAGCCATCCGGCTGGGTCGCCTCGTGAGGACGTTGATGACACCACCGCCAGCGGAAGTTACTGCGCTGGTTGCGCTCATGTTGCTGCACGACTCACGCCGCGATGCTCGTCTTGATGAGGCTGGCGATCTTGTCCTGCTCGAAGATCAAGATCGTCGTCGCTGGAACCAACAGCAGATTGCTGAGGCGCTGCCGTTGGTTGAGGAGGCACTGCGGGGCGAGATTGGTTCGTTTGCAGTACAAGCGGCGATCGCAGCACTACATTGTCAGGCGGTACGGGCACAAGAAACGGACTGGTTACAAATTGTCCACCTCTACGATTTGCTCGAACGCTTGCAGCCTTCGCCGATTGTGTCGCTAAACCGAGCGGTGGCGATCTCTATGGTAGACAATCCTCAGACAGCGCTTGAACTCATCGATGGGCTTGCCCCCCAACTTGATGGCTACCATCTATTTCACGCCGCGCGTGCCGATCTGCTACGCCGCATCGGAGCCTCAGCATCAGCCGCACAGAGCTATGCGATCGCGCTCGTGCTAGTCACTAATGAGAGCGAACGCCGCTTTTTGGAGCGTCGGCTGCGCGAAGTTCAGCCCTAACTGTAGCGTCTGCCTTATATGTGGAGCGATCGCCTGGGGGTTAAAAATTAATAAATTACATTTAATAGGAAGACATGAAGGATTTTTATCTTCGAGTACCATTCAACTAAAAGGTACAGATAAATGGTTCAAGTTATTCAAGGAAAAGATATTACCTTAGCTGAACTCATTGATAAATTTGGGCTACAACTTGCAGATGACGAACAGTTTTTTTCAGAGTGGCAGCATGATTTACCTGAGTTGAGTGACTTGGAAAAGCAATCCCTCAACGAAGTCAAGGCAGAATATTTGCATCTATCGAAATATCCTATTTTGGAACCTGTAGTCAAAATGGTGGTGCTATCTCCACTATTGCGTTTGGCAGGTTTTTATCAACCGCCTTTTTACATTGCCTCTGAGCAAGAAGTCAAAATTTCTTCTGAAGATGAAGGCACAATTATCCGAGGACGTATTGACATTTTGGCGTTTCATCCTCCATTTTGGGTTCTCGTAATTGAAGCGAAACGAGCAGAATACTCTTTAGAGGTAGCAATTCCTCAAGCATTAGCTTATATGTTGGCTAATCCTGGTGATGATAAACCTACCTATGGTTTTGTAACCAATGGTCGGGAGTTTCAATTTATTAAATTGACGAAACAGGGTACATCGAGATATGCATTATCTTACACACTGTCGCTTAATCGTGGGGATGACCTACATACAGTTGTCAAAGTGTTAAAGCGCTTAGCTCATTTAATCCGTCAAAATAATTCGTAATTCGTAATGACGCTCCTGCATCGCTATAAGCGTACCCTTACGGGGAAGCAAGCTACGTGTAGTGTCTCGTAGAGAAGCCATGCCGCAGGCTTTACGCTGCGCTATCCGTAGGCGTAGCTCGTCGTAGACATCGCTTAATCACGAAGGGACGCAATCGGAGTTCTGAGCATGAAGTTCCGAGTTCTGAACACGAAGTTCCAAGTTTTGAACACGAAGTTCCAAGTTCTGAGCATGAAGTTCCAAGTTCTGAGCATGAAGTTCCGAGTTCCGAACACGAAGTTCCGAGTTCTGAGCATGAAATTCCGAGTTCTGAGCATGAAATTCCGAGTTCCGAGCATGAAGTTCCGAGTTCTGAGCATGAAGTTCCGAGTTCTGAGCATGAAGTTCCGAGTTCCGAACACGAAGTTCCGAGTTCTAATGTCGGATTTACTTACTGCAAAGATATTTATTGCTACTTTCTTTAGTTGACAATGCGTAAGCGTAGCCTGTGATAGACATCGCACTTATTAATTTAAGAGAAAATTAATTCTTGTTGAGCAAGCGATATCTACGATGGGCTACGCCTACACACTTCTTCCACTGATCAACTTAAAGCTTGGGCAATTTGCTCTACACTCAAACCCATCTGCAACAATTGGGGTACAGCGTTCAGTCTAGCTTGTCTTTCTTGTTCGGCGCGTTGTTGAGCAGCATCTTTTTCTTGCTGTTCTTTTGCTGCTAACTCCGAACCCCACAACAATAACTCTCTATTTTCATCCCACCAGCGTAACCAATAACCTGTACGGTTTTCTCGAACTCCCTGCCATACGCCTAAAAATAGGCTCATTTCAGCAATCCAGTAACGGTTACTTACGTCTGCGGGTTCCAGTTGATAATGTCCTGAATTATCTAGGTGATAAACTTCTAAAACTCCGGTATCTGGTTCAAAAATGGCATAGTTTGGTACTTGTAAAACTTGCTCGTAATAAAACCATTTACCAGGAGGATAAGTCGGTTTGCTAGAATATTCACTACCTTCGGTGTCTGAGAGAAATTCCATTATAATTATCGGCGCATCCCCTTGAAGTCGTGGGGTATAACTGCGCTTAACCTCCTCTCTTGACACCCGAATTGATGGTACATATCCCCAATCTGGTGCTTTGACTACGAACCGATTATTTAAGGTGGCGCAAATACCGTAGTTAGTTATAGTTAAAGCATTAGCTGGCAATCTTCGAGCTAATTCTAAGCTCTCTGTTAACGCCGCAGCCAAGGCTGGTTGATTAATGTTATCCACTGGCTCGTCATCTAAAACAAAATCATCGGGTAACTTTTCCCAGGTAACTTTATAGGTGGCGGCGTTGGCTAGCATAATCAGAATATCTCAATTACAACTTCAATTTCTAATTGCCCGATTAAAAAATTGCACACGGCGTTACTCCTGAGTAAGGGTTCGTACTTCTTCCACTGATAAACTCAAAGCTTGGGCAATTTGCTCTACACTCAAACCCATCTGCAACAGTTGGGGTATGGCATCTCTTCTGGCTTGTTCTGCTTGTTCGGCGCGTTGTCGTTCTTGTTCGGCGCGTTGTCGTTCTTGTTCTAACCTTTGAGAAATTTCCTTATAGGTCAAAAAACGTTCTCCGTCAGGGCGATATAAATCCAAACTCTCTGGTGATGGAGTAAACCGAATTTTTAACCGAGGACTTACCCAATCTGCCATTTGAGAAATGACATCCAAGCCGTCTTCACCACGCAGCCAACCCCGCAAGTTATTCTTGTCAGGATCGTAAATGTAGTACTCTTCTACTCCGTAGCGATCATAGAAAAGTAATTTTTTGTCCATTTCATTTGGTGTATTGCTGGGAGAGAGAATTTCAAATACCACTTGCGGTGCAATTCCCCCTTCTTTCCATTGCATGTAAGAGAGGCGATCGCCTTTTGGTCTACCTAATACCACCATGATATCTGGGGCGTTGACAATGGTATTACGTCCCTCAACGGGATACCAAAACAAATCCCCTGCGACAAATACGTTAGGATCTTCAGCAAATAGCCAATCTAAATTCTGCTGAATCTCGACTATCCAGCGAAACTGTATGGTATTATTTGCCACTGGTTGTCCGTCACAATCTGGGTATATGACCTCTGGCTGGGTCTGCGGTTGGATTTGAGATACCATAGCTTCGCCCTTAGCAGGATGTTTAGTCGTAATGCTTCCAAATTAGCAGATACAGGAGGATGTCTGCGGCATGAATCTAGAGCGATCGCCACAAAAACAGTACTATTGTTCTACCATAACCGTAATAAAGATAGTATTATTAAGGACTGTTTCACGCCGCCTCTCACCATTAGCCTGCCGATATGTCAGATCAACAGCTAGCCGCATCCCCGAAGTTCCGAGCCTCGCTCCGCGAGGAGCTAACGCTAACAGAGGAAACCTCTGCTCAGACTTCTCTTCTAAATGGACATCTTCCGCACCCCAACCACAATAGCCAGAATACCATTCGGATTCGGGGTGCTAGGCAGCATAATCTGAAAAATATTGACTTGGAATTACCGCGCGATCGCCTAATTGTGTTTACTGGCGTTTCTGGTTCGGGCAAGTCTTCCTTAGCTTTTGATACCATTTTTGCTGAAGGGCAGCGGCGCTACGTGGAATCCCTCAGTGCCTACGCGCGGCAATTTTTAGGACAATTGGATAAGCCGGATGTGGAGGCGATTGAAGGCTTAAGTCCAGCGATTTCCATTGACCAAAAATCAACTTCTCATAATCCCCGTTCCACTGTTGGCACAGTAACGGAGATTTATGACTATTTGCGGCTGTTGTTTGGTCGTGCTGGTGAACCCCATTGTCCGATTTGCGATCGCTGTATCTCACCCCAGACAATTGATGAGATGGTTGATCGGATTATGGAATTGAGCGATCGCACCCGCTTCCAAATCCTCGCCCCCGTTGTCAGAGGTAAAAAAGGTACTCACCGCAAGCTGTTATCTAGTTTGGCGTCTCAAGGTTTTGTTCGTGTGCGCGTCAATGGCGAAGTGCGAGAACTGTCCGATTCGATTGAATTAGATAAAAATTTTACTCACACTATTGAAGTTGTAATTGACCGCTTGGTAAAAAAACCTGGTATACAAGAGCGTTTGGTTGATTCTCTTTCTACGTGTCTAAAACAATCAGGTGGTATTGCTAACATTGTCATTGGTGATAATCAGGAGCAAACAACAAATGACAAAGAGGAAGAATTAGTCTTTTCGGAAAATTTTGCTTGTCCAGAACATGGGGCGGTAATGGAAGAATTATCACCGCGATTGTTCTCGTTTAATTCACCTTATGGTGCGTGTCCTCACTGTCACGGGATAGGGACTTTAAAAAGATTTTCGCCTGATTTGGTAGTGCCCGATCCAGAATCACCATTGTATGCTGCGATCGCGCCTTGGTCAGAAAAAGATAATTCTTACTATCTGGAATTACTCTACAGTTTGGGACAGGCTCATGGGTTTGAGTTACAGGCTATTTGGAGCAAGCTGACAGTAGAACAGCAGCAGATAGTTTTGTATGGAGAACCAACCAAGGAGGGAGATAAGAAACAGAATTTTAAAGGGGTAATTCCCATACTGCAAAGACAGTATGAAGGTGCTTCAGAGATAGTTAAGCAAAAGCTAGAGGATTATTTAGTTGATCAACCGTGTGAGGTGTGTGGCGGGAAGCGGTTAAAACCGGAAGCCTTGGCGGTGAAGTTGGGACAATATGGAATTTTAGAGTTGACTGGGGTATCAATTCGGGATTGTCGGGAGAGAATTGATCAATTAAAGTTAAGCGATCGGCAATTACAAATTGCTGATTTAGTACTCAGAGAAATCAAAGCTAGATTGCAATTTTTGCTAGATGTAGGATTAGATTACCTGACTCTTGACCGTCCAGCAATGACGCTTTCGGGTGGCGAAGCACAGCGAATTCGTTTAGCAACACAAATTGGTTCTGGTTTAACAGGAGTTCTCTACGTTTTAGATGAACCGAGTATTGGTTTGCATCAACGAGATAATGGACGGCTGCTCAAAACCTTAACTAAGTTGCGTGATTTAGGTAATACATTAATTGTCGTCGAGCACGATGAAGAGACAATTCGCGCAGCTAACCACATAGTTGATATTGGCCCTGGTGCAGGAATTCACGGTGGAAATATTATCGCTCAAGGTGATTTCCAGGCGTTGCTAGCAGCGGAAGATTCTTTAACTGGTGCATATTTATCAGGACGGCGGGTAATTACCACACCAGGGAAACGTCGAGAAGGAAATGGGCGCAGTTTAGTAATCAAAAGTGCCAATCGCAACAATCTAAAAAACATAGATGTAGAAATCCCACTAGGTAAACTCGTCGCCGTTACTGGTGTTTCGGGTTCTGGTAAATCTACCCTGATTAACGAATTACTCTACCCATCTCTGCAACACCACCTAACTAAGAAAGTTCCCTTACCCAAAGAGTTAGATAAGATACAGGGATTAAATGCTATTGATAAAGCGATCGTTATAGACCAATCCCCCATTGGCCGTACACCGCGTTCTAACCCTGCAACTTACACAGGCATTTTTGATGCTGTACGGGATGTGTTTTCCCAAACGGTAGAAGCCAAAGCTAGAGGTTATAAACCTGGACAATTTTCCTTCAACGTTAAAGGTGGACGTTGCGAAGCTTGTAGCGGACAGGGTGTAAATGTTATTGAAATGAACTTTCTACCTGATGTTTACGTGCAATGCGAGATTTGTAAAGGTGCAAGATACAACCGTGAAACCTTGCAGGTAAAGTACAAAGACAAGTCCATTTCTGATGTTCTCAACATGACAGTTGAGGAGAGTTTAGAGTTTTTTCAAAACATACCTAAAGCTGTCGCCCGTTTGCAAACTTTATTTGATGTAGGGTTAGGTTATATTAAACTTGGTCAACCTGCGACTACCTTATCTGGTGGTGAAGCACAGCGGGTGAAATTAGCAACTGAACTATCACGACGCGCCACAGGTAAGACACTTTATTTAATAGATGAACCGACAACAGGTTTATCTTTTTACGATGTCCACAAATTATTAGATGTATTGCAACGGTTGGTAGATAAAGGCAATTCAATATTAGTAATTGAACACAACTTAGATGTAATTCGTTGTGCTGATTGGGTGATAGATTTAGGCCCAGAAGGTGGCGATAAAGGCGGAGAATTGATTGCTGTAGGCACACCAGAGGAAGTTGCAGCTAATCCCAGGTCTTATACTGGGCAATATTTGCAGCAGGTTTTGCAGCAGTATCCAGCGATGAAATCTTAGTCTTTTCCAAGTAGGGTGCATTACAGAAAAGTAAAGCATTCTATTTCTAAATTTTATGCCTAGTTTGAGATTATTTAATTTTTAAATGTTGTATTGCAGTATGGGTGAGTCAACTGTGCATTATCTAAATTACCTAAGCCACCATCTTCTTTTCTTGTTTTGTGATCTATAGATATAGAGTGACTATGGAGATAGCCACCACAAATTTTACATCTTTGAATTTTAGGTAAAGCATCTCTAATAAAAGCTGCTGCTTTAGTTTCTCGTGAAAAACTTTTACTTTGGGTTTCACTTGTGTTAACTCTAGGTTTCATCTTTAAGGAACCAAAAGTTTTTTCAGCTATAATCTCTTTTATAATATTTCTTATATCTACACCTTGTGTTAATTTTTCAATTATTTTAAAATAAAAATCCTTGACCTTTTCTCGTGCCTTGACTGCACTACTCTTACCTACAATTTGTGGCACTATATTATCGTGTTGCCAAATTATAAATTCAAAATTTTTCCGACATTTTATAAATTTATCATAGGATTTAGTTTTTTCTAGATATAATATCAAGGTAACAACACCATAAAAGGAACCTACTCTATATCGACTGTCGTAAGTATAGAAGTATATAAGCGGATGAAGCCCAAGAGATGAAGCATCTTTATCATTTATTCTTTTAGCTAATTTTTGACAATTGATTAAAAATTTTACAGTTGTATCTCCTGTTAAATCATCCTCCAGAGTCAGTTCTTTTTCTACTTCTATATTGTTAACTATATTGACAAATTCTAAGATAAATTCATTTTTTTGTGAAGTTGATATATTTCCTACTATTGGAACATCTGTAGTTTTCATAGGGTTTTTCAGCTTAGGCTCAAAAATAATTTGATGTATTTCTTGAGCTAGTTTTTCAATTTCATCCTGTTTATCTTGCGAAAACTCTGACCAATACTTGTGACCATTACCACTTCTTATAATTGCACGAGCGGCAACACCATTAGGCTTCTTTCTTGCTTGTAACAAACGCATCTCCGTTACACCGATTGGAGCTGCTTTTTGGTTAATTTTAAAAAATGAAGCCTCTGCTTTAGATGAATTGCCTTCAACCCACTGAAGCTGAATAGCCAAAGCACCCAAGTTTCTTGCTCTTTCAAGAATTTTTTGGTTTACTTGCGCTTGCTGCTGTGTTAGTGATTGATAGTTTTTATAAGAACCTATCCTTTCGTTTATTTCTTTCCTTACCTCTTGAGCAGCAATTTTCTGCTCTTCTATATCTCCATCATAAAATTTCTTAGAAATCTTATTATCACCATAGTCGTCATTTATCCAAGCTATTAAAGAACTAAGTCTATGCGAGCCATCAATTACAAAATAATAACTACTAGAACTTCTCCAAAGAATCACTGCTGGGATTAAATCTCCATCTAAAAAACTTTCTAGAAATTCACATATTTTCTGAACATCCCACTCATTAGTTTCTCGTTGAAAATCAGGTTTTCGTAAAAATGGATAGAAAAATGAACTTTCTTCTAAATCACGAATCGATATAGTCATTCTTGCTATGTTTTGACCTTGCTGTCCTTGAACCTCAAATGCTTCTCTAGGTATAAGTGCATCTAGGCTAACTTTTGGACTATCCTTCACCATCTTCGCTGCTTCTTTAAATTTTCAGTATAAATAATAACATATATAAAGCGATCGCTTAATCTGAAATAAATAAGCTCGCATCAACATGAAAAAACTTCCCTAAAGCCTCAGCTTGTTGTCGAGAAATTTTTAACTCGCCATTAATGACTTTAGTAAGAATCTCACTTGAACCAAGAATTTCCACTAAAACAGCTTGTTCTAAACTCCGAGCTTCCATCAAATGCTTAAGTCTTGAGTGAGGTGTTGAGGAATTAATTTGATAATGCTTATCTTCAAAATCCTCAATTAGTTTTGTCAATAATTCCAACAAAGCATCTTCCTCAGAAGTCAGAGCAGAATGAGAAAGGAGTTTTTCAACAATTTCTAGACATTTATCCTTTTCCTCTTCTGTTTTGATAATAACCACTTCCTTGCTCCCTTATTCTGAACTATAAAAACTTTAGCCAAGTGGACGATGAAGCTAGCAGCGAATAATATTAAGTGGAGATATTGCGCGATCGCAAGGAAACTGCATAGCCGATCATAGCTGATTACCAAATATCGCTGGATTTGCTTTGAACTAGGGGTTTTAGAGAGCGATCGCTTAATTACTTCCAATTTCTAAAAGCTATCTGAGAAACTTACACGTATGCTTTTACAGTATATGTTATAACTAAGCACAAAAAACAATTACTTAATTATTTTCGTCAATACATAAAATATATAAAATTTAATATGAGTTCTTAAACTTTAAAAATATGAAATTGAAGTTAATATTTTGTTTAAATAAATATCAATCACTATAACTTAATTTTAAAAATGGTAATTTAGTTATTGGCCCAGTTATTTGCATTATTTACGGAAAATATTACATCAAGCTAAGCATATCATAAATATCTCAAGAGAAAAATAGACTTATGAGTCACAAAGATATCCAGGAACAATGTCAAAGTATCCTTAAAGATATACAACAAGAAATTTATCAACTGCTTGAAGAAGTACAGAATAAACTTCAACAAGTAGAATTACAAAATTTAAAAGAGAATATTCAGGAAGAAATTGCCAGCCAAATATCACTTTTACAGCGCTTTGGGGAATACATTTTAAAAGTTCAAAAGAGTAAACCTAAGAGTATAGCTGAATGTATCACTCTACAATCAAAACTCAAATCAGCTAAAGTAGCTTTGTATTTTCTGCTAATGATGAAGCAAGAAAAAATAGTTCTTGCTAAAAATATAAGACACGATATTGAATATTTTATCAACAGTAAAACATTTCTAGGTTTGATAAAAAATTTTTTCAAGCAAGCTGTTCGAGAATGGTCAGCACCGACCAAAATTCTACTGGGACTTGCAATGGCAATGCCAATCTATTCAATTGTAATAGGGGTTTTCATGATTACGGTTGCAGTAACAACACTGACCCAGATAGACTCGCTAACAGAAGCATTGAAAAATAGTAGCACTGTGCAGAAATCTTCTAATGTTCTAAATGAAAAAGCAAAAGTTAAACCAAGTCAAATACAACTATTCTTTGAAAGATCTACTTTGGTCATGGTCGCTGGTTTTGCTGGAACATTTGGCAGCATCATTAGCATCCTAATTCGGCTTAAAAAATACCAGGATAGTGACTACAAAGGTTCGGCTGCTCCTATTTTAGTTGGCTTTGCTAAACCTTTAATTGGAACAGCATTTGGCATTTTAGTTTTTACAATTATTAACTCCAATATTATTTCAACTATACAAGTTCCTAAGTCATCTCAAGAGCCAGAAAATACTGATATCAAGTATTATTTTTTCTTTTCAATTGCATTTGTAGTTGGTTTTAGCGAACGGTTAGCTGATGATATCATTCAGCGGGCAGAAGGCGTTGTGATACCATCAGAAACAGTAACTAAACTTAAGGAAGCAGGAGAAAATTTTCAGAATTCTGCTCAAGATATTCAGGGAGCAGGAAAAGATTTTCAGCATTCTGCCAAAGATATTCAGGAAGCCGGAGAAGATTTTCAGAGTTCTGCTAAAGACATTCAGGAAGCGGCAGAAGATTTAAAACATAGTGCAGCTAATGAGCCAACAACTGAATCCTCTCAAGCTAATAGCTCACAAAGCCAAAGAACTCAATCTGATTAAGTATTTATGCAAGAGGTTTAATAACTAAAAAGAGAACCAACTGTTAGTTGCCTTGAATAATCTGCACCATCAGCCCTATTATCATAGACGCTATACGGCCCTCCAATGACGTTGATTAAGGGATTAAAGCCGTAATTGATAGCGATTATCTGAATATTGATATCGCCCCCCAATAAGTCATCCATTTGCGCTTGAGTCAGGTCATTTATAAATGGGTCTACATCAATAAGATGTAAGTTGTAAATTACTATTTTAGCCATTCTTTTTTTTCGTAATCAGGATGTAATCCGTGTTTTACCATTTGCATCTATATCTTTATAAGCGCTGTGCGTGTCTGTGAAGTATTTTTCGGTAGGTTTCTCCATAAACACCAATTTTTTAAAATTTTCTCAGAATTTGGGAACACAGAGTATCAATAGTTTTAGATAGAATAGCGCTTTTCTAATTGGTAAAACTAGAATTTAATTTGACTTTTAAATTTTGACATTATTACTCAGAATTTAATTAGATTATATGTAAAATCTTCATAAGAAAATCAATTATATGTAAAGCTTTGATAGAAAAACTAGTTATGTAGACATTTTTTTAAGACATAATTAAATGAGTTTTGTCTCAAAAGCTAATGTTTTTTATAAGAATTTTTACCCGTTATGTTAGCCTAATGAAGTTTTTATACAAGTTTACATTTAAATTATGATAGGGAAATAGTTAATATTTAACAGCTAATTAACTATCTCCTCCCTTTCTAAAAAACTGCTTTAAAATCTTCCCTGGTTTACGATCCCAAGTGTCAATATGCTCGTATATCAAACCGTTTCGGTTGAGTTTGTAAGTTGAGTATCCATTAAAAAACACACCTGCTTTCCAAGGAACACGTAAAACTCCACGAACTGTCCACTTTGCCAAAATGGTATCTTCTGCTGACTGATAGACTTCATGCACATCAAAATAAATTTGAGTAAAAAAGAGTCGGGCATGAAATCGCAAAGTCCAAAATATAATACGATAGTTGAATTTATATTTGAATTGATTTACCGGGTCTTGAAAGTAGATATCTTGTGTATAGATGTTATATGAAATATCTTTTTGAAAAAGTGTTGGTAAATCCTGTTTGAGAGTTTTTATTACTTGTTCTATTTGCAATTGATATTCCACACCCCTTATCCCTTAAAAAAGATTTTTTAACAACTTCTTCATATCCTGCCAAATTGAAGATGATCTATTATTACTTACACCATCTCCTGTCAAATGTGACAAACTTGGAAATGACGCAGACTTATTATAGGGGCCATTTCGTAAAACTTTAGCCAGGGTATTGTTATTCTCTCGCAAACCTTCGTAAAAAAAGAATACCTCCCCTTGAATGCCAAGTTGGCGGTTGTATTCAACTGCGTGTATCAGATATTCTGGACTAATACAATAACTGCCAAGCTTCATCAATATTCCTGGTGCTAACTTCGGTAATGTCGCATCTGTGAACTGCTGGTTTACTAGTTTATCAGCGATCGCTTGATAACTTCTCAAATCACGACGATAAATCTGCGGGTGGATAATATCGATTAGTCCCCGCTTCAGCCATGTGGGTGAGTCTTGCAGATATTCTTTTAACGCCCAATCATGTATATTAGGAGCCATTGACACTAGCAAGTTAGGATTAACTGCTTTCACCTGCTGGTATAGACGCGCCAAGAAATCAGTGAGAATGTTTGCACGCCACTGTAACCATTGCCAATCCTTGGGATTTTGTGGCGGATTGTGATGAAATTGCTGGCGATAGCGTGTGGTAGTTACCTGATCATAGCCACCTTCACAGGGTAATGCAGGAAAGCGATCGTCACCTTGAATACCATCAATATCGTAGTTTCTCACAACTTCTAGCACCAAGTTTAACAGGAATTCCTGCACTTGGAGGTCAAGGGCATTCAACCACTCAAAACCGTTTTTCTTTAATAAGTTACCTTTGCAGTCACGAGCAGCCCACTCCGGTTTTTTCTGTAAAATTATACCACCATTCAAATTATATGAACTAGCAAAGCCGTATTCAAACCAAGGGATAACTTTTAGGCCAACTCGCCGCGCTTCTAGTATCACTTCTTCTAATGGGTCACGACCTATGCACAAAGGGTCAATTTCCACCCCAAAAGTCTGCTGCATAGTTTGACTAGGATACAAAGTTACTGCCTTGTTCCAAACAACGGGAAAAACTGCATTAAAGCCCGTCTCAGCCAGAAAGTTCATCGCCTCAGCAATACGTTGCTTTGACCTGAGAACTTTACTATCGGTAGTGGTAAGCCAGACACCGCGTATTTCTGTCATACCCAACTTCCATATTTAAAAATAATGCGTATATATATGCGTAGCAGCTTGTTGTGAGATATCGCTATTTTCAACCTGTGGACAGCTGACTATACCGCGCTTGGATTAGCAAATAAATCCCGTAAGCAACTAAACCAAAGGCGACAATGCCCAAAAGCCATGAACCGTAAGGTTGTTGCGCTAGAGTCTGTAATGCCTCAGCTAAACCTCCAGCAGCACTAGCATCAAATTGCCTTGCGGCTTGAATCAAAAACCAGCCAATAATGCAAAACACAACACCCCTTGCCAGCAAACCAAATCTGCAAATAACCATCACCCATTTGCGTTCTGTCTCGCTTAACTCGGTTAAATTGAGTTCTCTGCGAAACTTAGCGGTAAAAGCTTTATAAAACTGATAGAAACCCATACCAATTATAAATGCCCCAACAGTTCCTACCAACCATTGACCAAAGGGTTGAGAAAGTAAGCGAGCCGTCCAATCGTCGGTGGAATTACTATTACTATTACCGCCTGAACCTTGGATAAGTTGTACAGCACTAACCGCTAAACCTGCATATATTAAACCATTGATTGCATAACCAATTCTCTGTGCCAATCCTTTGGCGTCTGTACCTTTATTTTCTGGGTCTTTTATTGCTTGTACAAATCGCCAAAGCACGTATCCAATTAAACCAATTGCTATCAGAGCTAGCAACAATTTACCAAATGGTTGAGTTAAAAGTGTTTGTAAAGCACCTCTTGTATCGGTCGTTCTACCACCTGTACCAAAAGCTGCCTGTGCTGCTAATAATCCGACAATACCATAAACCACTCCCTTAGAAGCATAACCGAGTCGTGCCAGTCGCTCAACCCATATTGAAGGGTAGTGTGTCAGCTGTTTTGTCATGGTAGTTGGATGTAGTCATAATCTTAATTTTTAGCAATATTTCTCTAAAATCTACATCTATCTAAGGGAGAGTTGTACAGATATTTTCCTAGAAAAAATTATCGTCATAATGCTTTCTGTCAATAGATGTTGTGGAATTCAAAAAGACACAATAATAAAAATATCTCTTGTATACTTTGATAATTTTTTCTATAGATGGAGTAGCATTAATGGTATTTGTAGATGAGTCTTCTTGGAAACACGAATATATAACTACCAATGGGGTGAAACTACACTATGTCACCCAAGGTGAAGGGCCTTTGATGCTGATGTTGCATGGTTTTCCTGAGTTTTGGTACTCATGGCGGCATCAAATATCAGAATTTTCTAAAGATTTTAAAGTTATTGCTCTTGACTTACGTGGCTACAACGACAGTGATAAGCCAAAAGAGCAATCAGCTTATGTAATGGATGAATTTGTTAAAGATATTGAGGGAGTAATTAGAGGTAATGACTATCAGAGTTGTGTTTTAGTTGGACATGATTGGGGTGGTGCGATCGCCTGGAATTTCGCTTACAATTATCCAAGTATGGTAGAGCGCTTAATTATACTCAATCTGCCTCATCCAGCTAAATTTGCTCAAGGTTTACGCACTCCTCAACAGTTGCTACGTAGTTTCTACATCTTCCTATTTCAATTACCGTTACTACCGGAATTATTCCTACAATCTTCAGACTACCAAGCAATTGAAACCGCTTTTAAAGGTATGGCAGTTAACAAAAATGCTTTCACTCAAGCGGATATTGACGCTTATAAAAATGCTGCTGCAAAACGTGGTGCTATTACAGGAATGTTGAACTATTACCGCAATATTTTTCAACAAAAAATGCTCAATCAAAACTGGCGTGTTTTGGAAGTACCAACTCTGATGATTTGGGGAGAAAAAGATACCGCACTTGGTAAGGAATTAACTTACGGCACTGAAGCTTATGTTAAAGATTTTCAAATTAAGTATCTACCCAATTGTAGCCATTGGGTGCAGCAAGAACAGCCTGAGTTAGTCAATCAATATATGCGAGAATTTTTGACAACTTAACTATTTATGGTTGCTGCTATACCAAATGGGCAATTAGTAAAGTAAAAATACTCATTAGCCCTAGGTCAATCAAGCTGGGTGGTGCAAGCTATAAAAAAGATTTAACAGTGATTTAATAGTGGCTGTTTTTCAAGCTTTATCGCTGATAAATAGCCCAAAAACAGAATCAATACTTTTTTTAGTGTCATCAATATAGCTGTTACATATCATAATAAGCTCGCAAGGTCAATCTGTGTCCCCAAGGAATTTGGTGAGATAATAGGGCTGTGAGGCAAAGAACGGACGCAACTTGATAATCAAGGGGGAAATATTATGAAACTCCAGCTATTAGCACCTCTAGCCTTAGCAACTCCCCTATTTTTCGCTAGCGCAGTCAGAGCTGAAAATCCGCAGGACTTACAAAAGCTGTTTTCAACTAGGGAATGTATCCAGTGCAATCTATCAGGAGTTAACCTCAGTGGTGCTCATTTAATTGGTGTTGACTTGCGAGGAGCAAATCTTCAAGGAGCCAACCTTGCAGAGGCAAATCTCGAAGGTGCTGACTTAACTGGTGCTAACTTAAAAGGCGCTAACTTAACATCAGCTCATGTAACCAATGTGAACTTGAAGCAAGCCAATCTCAACGGGGTAAATTTTACTCGCGCTAAGATTTATGATTCCAATGTGTATCAAGCATCGATGGAAAATCTTAATATCACTGATGCTGAAATATATAACACTGGAATCGGTGTTGGTGGTGAAGATGCACAGATTCCAGATTGGGACTAGGCTCATCTAAGTAGGCGGTTAAAATAACCAAAACAATAGTTTTAGCAGGTTTTAAATCAGAGAAACTGGTTGTTTACAAGCGTTATCCTTAAACCTCTCCTACAAAAACATCAAGACAAATCAAACCCCTCTACCTTTTAGACTTCACATCATTAAGGTAGAAGGGTTTCTTATTAGGATTGAACCATAGTTAATTTTATTACTTGAACTGTATTGCAATAAACTTCTTGCTAAAATCCGAATTAAACCAAAAATAACCACAGCTAAATATCTGTGTTCATCTGTCTTGAAAAGTTGAGCCACTGCGTTGGACGGGTTTCCCGGCTTGTAGCAAGTGGCGTTCCTAGGTTGGGAAACCCCGTTCGCATGATTGCGTCTCACGCCACTTGCTCCACTTGGGGAGACCCCAAGACCGCAGTGGCTCCCCTTCTCTGCGAGACGCTACGACGCTAAGAGCGAACGAGCGTCGGAAACCTCTCTTACAAAGTCTGAGCGGAGGTTTCCTCCACTCAGACTTTGCGCTCCGCTCAGACTTCTCTCCACCTACAGAACTTTTCGCTATGTTTATCTGTGGTTCGATTTAATAAATTTCGATTTATGCAATAGGTCTAATATAGCCGTAATAATTTTGTTATATCTGGTTTTTAGTCTTTTAAGTAGAGAAACTGGCTTTTTGAAAGACTCAAAACGTGGAAATATTGAAGATTATTCTTGGTAGTCTGCCAAAGTTATTTTGACAGACTAAAAGTATTTAGCGAACTTTGTTAGAGATATTTTTGCCTGCTTGTGCTGCACTATCTCCTACATCGCTAGCAGTTTCTTGAGCACCCTCTACATACCCCGACCCAAATTCTTTAAAGGCCTCTCCTGACTCTTGTCCAATTTTTTTAAGACGTTCACCAGGAGAGCCTTCTGTTTCACGAGCTTCTTTATTCCATTGCCCTACTGTTTTTGGTCTTTGAGCATCATTTTGCTCTACTTGTTCACGAACTCTCTCTTTCAAGCCTGTGTTATCACGCCCAGGAGTAGCATTTGTTGTCAGCAGTAAAAAACCAACTAAGACAACAGCCAAAAAACGTTTTACCTGAAGTCCCTTCAGCAAGGAACTAATATAAGTAGTTGTCCTAGAAATCAAACTTGTCATGCAAATACTCCATTAACTGTTGGTTGATGCTTTTCTCAATTCTGGCGGAGGTAATTGGCTAACTCCAAATTCATCTGCTGCTATGAGAAGCTAAAATTAGCTTCTAGTTGCAATTAATCGAGCGAATGGAGCTATAGGTTCCAATAATAAAATCTAGATTTTACCTATTTTTCAGCCAATTAGCTGTTTTGAACATAAATAAACCCTAACTATAAAAAAGTAATTATTCTTCTAGCAAAAGGTATATCTCGTTTATGAAAAAGAGAGAGACTACTATACCTCTAAAACTCGAAAATTTAAGCTAAATAGCATAGATGAAGCTATTCCCAAGGTGCGATTATGATATCCCTTATTTACCCACTTTTCAATATTCCGTTAGCTACAAAAAAATGAGGGCATAGACAAGTTGTTAAGTTGCCAATACCCTCACATATATATGCTATGATTTTGCAGTAGCGGATGATTTTAAGTGAGTGCTTGAGCGATCGCTACTGAAAAAGATTCATTTACCGCTTTTTTCAACAATTCTGCCTTATCGGTGCGTTCCCAAGGCAAGTCTAAATCCGTTCGCCCAAAATGACCATAAGCCGCGACGTCCTGATAAAAACGTCCGCCTCGTTCATTTGGTACGTTGCGTAAATTGAAGGTATGGATAATCCCCGCCGGCCGCAGTTCAAAGTTCTGCTTAACTAATTCCAGTAAGGTTTCATCATCTACTTTGCCAGTACCAAAGGTTTCTAGCAAAATGCTCATCGGTCGCGCTACACCAATGGCATAACTTAGCTGGACTTCACACTTGTTTGCTAACCCAGCAGCGACAATATTTTTTGCCACATAGCGAGCAGCATAAGCCGCAGAACGGTCTACCTTGGTGGGGTCTTTGCCAGAAAAAGCGCCGCCACCATGCCGTGAATAACCACCGTAGGTATCAACAATTATTTTCCGTCCTGTCAGACCAGAATCTCCCTGTGGGCCACCAACGACAAATTTGCCCGTGGGGTTGACTAAAAAATGTGTCTCCTGACTCGGCTTAATTTCAATGTCACCAAAAACAGGTTCGACTACCGCCGACCAAAGGTCTTGTTTAATTTTGGCTTGCACCGCCGCCTCATCCTTGATTTCCCCAATACTCGCTGTATGCTGGGTGGAAATTAGGATAGTATCAATACCTACTGGGCGTCCGTCTTCATAGACCACTGTTACTTGTGTTTTGCCATCGGGGCGCAAGTATGACAATTCACCCGTTTTGCGGACTGCTGCTAGTCGGCGAGCAATGCGGTGGGCTAGACAAATGGGCAAGGGCATCAGTTCTGGTGTTTCATTGCTGGCAAAGCCGAACATTATCCCTTGGTCGCCTGCACCGATTTTATCGAATAGTTCATCACTATCTTGTTCGCGGGTTTCTTGGGCGGTGTTGACACCTTGAGCAATATCAGGTGATTGTTCGTCTAAAGCTACTAAAACGCTAGTGCTGTTAGCAGAAAAACCATTATCGGCATCAGTGTAGCCAATCTCAGCAATCTTCTTGCGGGCAAGATTGACGTAATTCACATTTGCTTTGGTAGTAATTTCACCTGTAATTAGTACTAAGCCAGTATTAACTACTACTTCAGCCGCTACACGGCTGCTGGGGTCTTGTGTCAGCAAGGCATCGAGAATAGTATCAGAAATCTGATCGCAGATTTTATCTGGATGTCCTTCGGTGACTGATTCAGAAGTAAATAGATATCGACGAGACAAGGGCAATTCCTCCTCTAAGAGTTTTTTCGCTGACTAAATGTGGATATTTAGGTCAGTTACTTATTTATGGAATCATAACAATATTGACACATACAGTAGTTAGTGTGTTCTTATCTTTAAAAAAACCACCAATTATAGCCAAGTATTTGGAAAAAAGATAATATTTACGTTAATTATTTTGTGATTTACAGCGGATTTTTGATGAATAGACCACAGTAGGGTGAGTATTGTAATGTCCACCCGACAAATCTACCCAGATGAAAATCGCTGTAAATGTATTTAATTACAAAAAAAACGGGGATACCCAGAAGTACCCCCATAAGCTTTGACACAAACACTCCTGCTTTAAACTTGAACTGCTAACTTTGCTTCCTTAGCTGTTAACCGTTCATAAGCAGCACGCATTTTCAAACCTGTAAGCACTTGGAACAAACCAGTACCATTATTGGAACCTGGATACTCACGGTGCTGGAGTAACAAGTGAGTCATCTCACCTTCATATTTGGTGGATGTATTGCTGAGATGATTTTCGATATAAATTACTTCTTCGAGGTTGTCAAATTGACCATCTACCTCTAGTACTGAGACATAGCGTCCATAGTATACATCTGAACCGTAGTACACTTGCATACCAGGGTAGGAACAGGTTAATTTGCGTCCGCAAGGAGTCCAGTTAATTGTTGAGCCTTCATCAAAAAGGTAGGTTGGCTCAAAACCTTCCTTACCTTCCCGCTGGAGCATACGTACTCGCAAGACTTTACGTTCTGTATCGTTTTTAATCAAGTTTGTAGGTAATACCTGAAGAACCACATCAGCAAATTCTCTTTGTGGTTCGATAAACTTATCAAAGTCAGGTTTACGGGAATTGATTTGAGCTAGGACATCTTCGTAACGATGACCGCGTTCAGCCATATCTCGCTGGATTTTCCAGGCAATTTTGACTTCATCGCTGATATCAAAATAAACGCTAAAGTCAATCAGCGATCGCACCCGCTCATCATATAAAGGATGTAGTCCTTCAACCACTATGATATGATTTGGCTCTATCCGCTCTGGCGGATCAATTAAGCCGGTTTCGTGGTTGTAAATCGGCTTATCAATCGCTTGACCATCTTTGAGCGCTTTAATTTGCTCATACATTAAGTCAAAATTGTTCGCCCTAGGGTCGAGTGCAGTTATCCCTGTTTCTTTGCGCTGTTTGCGATCAAGAGAATGATAGTCATCCAAGCAGATGACTGTCATTAAATCTTCACCAAACAAGTCTATCAAACGACGCAAAAACGTAGATTTACCACACCCAGAGTCTCCTGCTACTCCAATCAGTACCACGCGTTCCGGCTTACTTGTCATAAATCTCCTCTAAAAATACTAAAGTTGTGTCAATCAATAATTTTTCACACAGCAGATTTTGAAGCCAGGAGTTTACCCCTTTGGTTTGTCCTGCGTTCTTTCTATCCAGCACGGCAATGAAACATCAGACGGGTAGACATACAAAGTAATACTTGTTACTCGTCAGACTAGTTTTGAATTCGGTGCTGGTAAGTATTTAATCCTAGTGGTACATATAATTTTAACAGAAGGGGGTATCCCATACAATATTTGCTGTCAGGAATAATCTATGTGGTTCGCTAATCATTTTGATAATTTAGTTGTTAATTTTAAAAGAGCGAACATTATCACCTGTAATTGATGTGGCGATCCCCGTTCCTGGATTGTAACTCTATAAATCAAGTCCATAAGGCATAATTTTTCCGGCAGCAACTTTTTTCCTGCCTCAAAATTTTAATTGGCGATCGCGCAAAACTTGAGATATCAAAATCTAGAATCTATCTAAGGAATGAACTCTCAAGTTAGATAAGTGACATTGTTGTGATTGAATTTTTAGATCTGCTCAAATCTAAGTGTGAGCATGATGGCAAGGTAGTAATAGAGGTTGACAGATTTTTCACATCAAGTAAAACTTATTATAGTTGCTTAGATCACGCTTCCTTCTATCATCATGTTTCTAGCTGGAGTTTTCCTGGTCGTGTAATTGACCATGAGCAGGATACAGATATAGCTAATAACATTTTGGGAAGCTACTACAGTTGATCAAGTCAAACCAATCGGCAGAAAACCTTCTGGGATTGGCATCTTCCGAATATAAGCGTCAAAATTAGGTAAGTACAACGGCAGTCTTTGGAGGCACAATGATCGGTTGCTTCTGCCAATCAAAGCGGTTCTCCTGCAATGTCTGCCATTGCAATTTACCAGTTGGGTAGTTAAAAAGTTATCTTTTGATGGAAGTCGTAGTTAACGAAAAAAAGATTAAATTGACTCATTATTAACATTCTCCAGAAGACTTATCCTTTACCTTAGAAGGTGAACAGGTGTGTTTTTTACAATGCCTGCATGTCTTTGGTGAGTGTACTTAGCAAGGCATTATTTAATGATGCCGTTTTTCCAAGGAGCCAGTTTTGTGAAACGAAAATCCGGTAAACTAAAGCTGGCATGGGATGGGAATAGTTTTTTTGAAAAACGGTTAAGTAAATATCGGAGTGGTAGAACGAATGTACAATCAAGGTGCTGTTGAGGGTGCTGCCAATAAAGAATTAGGTAGCCGTGTCTTCGTGTACGAAGTGGTGGGTCTGCGTCAGAGCGAAGAAACTGATCAAACGAACTACCCAATTCGTAAAAGCGGCAGTGTGTTCATCAGAGTGCCTTATAACCGCATGAATCAAGAAATGCGACGGATCACTCGCCTAGGCGGCAAAATTGTTAGCATCCAACCATTAACTGCTCTAGAACCGGTCAATGGGAAAGCCTCATTTGGAAATGTTAACAGCGAAGTAAGCGAGTTAGCCACATCTGGGGAGACTGCTAACAGTGAGGGGAATGGTAAAGCCACACCTGTGAATATTAACAGTGAAGTGAAAGGCTTCGCTCAATCACCTGCTGAAGAACAGCCCAAGAACAAGGACAAGAAAGGCAACACCATGACTCAAGCGAAAGCCAAAAAAGACGCCCACGGTGATGTTCCTGTCAACATTTACCGTCCCAATGCTCCATATATTGGCAAAGTAGTATCTAATGAACCGTTAGTCAAAGAAGGTGGGATTGGTATTGTTCAGCACCTCAAGTTTGACATTTCCGGCGGGGATTTGAAGTACATAGAAGGTCAAAGTATCGGTATTATTCCGCCAGGAGTGGACAAAAACGGCAAGCCTGAAAAACTCAGACTGTACTCAATTGCCTCAACTCGTCATGGCGATGATGTGGATGATAAGACAGTATCATTGTGCGTCCGCCAATTAGAGTATAAGCACCCAGAAACCAACGAAACAGTTTATGGTGTTTGCTCTACTCATCTGTGTTTCCTAGAACCAGGAGCAGATGTAAAAATTACAGGGCCGGTGGGTAAGGAAATGTTGTTACCCCAAGACCCCGATGCCAAAGTGATCATGATGGCGACTGGAACAGGTATTGCGCCTATGCGGGCTTACCTATGGCGGCAGTTTAAAGATGCAGAAAGAGCAGCTAACCCAGAATACCAATTTAAGGGATTTTCTTGGCTAATATTTGGTGTGCCGACAAGTCCAAATATTCTATATAAGGAAGAACTGGAAGAAATTCAACAAAAATATCCTGATAACTTCCGCCTCACTTACGCCATTAGCCGGGAACAGAAAAACCCCCAAGGCGGCAGAATGTATATCCAAGACCGCGTAGCAGAACATGCAGATGAATTGTGGCAGTTAATTAAAGATGAAAAAACCCACACCTACATCTGCGGTTTGCGGGGTATGGAAGATGGTATCGATGCAGCATTGACTGCTGCTGCCGCTAAAGAAGGTGTAACCTGGAGTGATTACCAGAAGGAACTCAAGAAAGCTCATCGCTGGCATGTAGAAACCTATTAAGTGCTGAGTAGAGACGCGATTAATCGCATCTGTACAGGAGAGTTTTGAGTTTGTAGGGTGGGCATTGCTCACCCTACAATTGTTTTGTATGAACAGCTGAGGAAAGAGTTCTAAGTTTTGAGTTGTAAAGTACTAAATACTTGTAACTACTCAGCACTAAAAAATGAATTGGGTGCAAAACTTGTGGGCGTGAAGCTAGGAATACTAGGATTAGGCACTGTGGGAACGGGTACAGTGCAGTTATTGCAAGATGGGGCTGGGCGTCACCCGTTGTTGCAAGAAATAGAAATATATCGAGTGGGAGTACGATCGCTCGATAAACATCGCGCAGTAGAATTAGCTACAGAAGTCCTAACTACAGATTTAGAAGCTATTGTCAATGACCCTGCGGTAGATATAGTTGTTGAAGTTATGGGTGGGCTAGAACCAGCGCGATCGCTGATTCTCAAAGCTCTCAATAATGGCAAACACGTAGTTACCGCTAATAAAGCTGCGATCGCCCGTTTTGGGGCAGAAATCTTCACAACTGCCAATCAAGCTGGGGTATACGTCATGCTAGAAGCCGCTGTTGGTGGTGGTATCCCAGTGATCCAACCCCTAAAGCAGTCTTTAAGTGTTAACCGGATTCACGCGATTACTGGCATCGTTAACGGTACGACTAACTACATCCTGACGCGGATGCAAACAGAAGGCAGCAACTTCAGCGATGTCTTGGCTGATGCCCAACAGTTAGGTTATGCGGAGGCTGATCCCACCGCCGATGTCGAAGGCTTAGACGCAGCAGATAAAATTGCCATCCTGGCATCATTAGGCTTTGATGGACGCATCAATCTGCAAGATGTCTATTGTGAAGGCATTCGGCAAGTCAGTAAGACAGATATTGCCTATGCTGAAAAATTAGGATTTGTGATTAAATTACTAGCGATCGCTAAACGCAATACTCCCTCATCTCCCCTTTCAGTCAGAGTTCATCCCACCTTAGTACCGAAAGCACATCCGTTAGCTAGCATTAACGGCGTTTATAACGCCATTCTTGTCGAAGGGGAACCCATCGGACAGGTGATGTTTTTTGGGCCTGGTGCTGGTGCTGGTGCAACCGCCAGCGCAGTATCATCTGATATTTTAAATTTGGTTGCTGTCCTCAAAACCAAAACAGTAGATCCAAATCTCTTGTTAGCTTGTGGGCATCAAGAATACTGTCAAATTGCGCCAATGGCAGAACTTGTAACTCGGTTTTACGCCCGTTTCCTTACTAAAGACCGGCCTGGAGTTATCGGTAAATTAGGTACTTGCTTCGGCAACTATAACGTTAGCTTAGAGTCAATTGTCCAAACTGGTTTTCAGGGGGAGCTAGCAGAAATTGTAGTTGTTACCCACGATGTGCGGGAAGGAAACTTTCGCCAAGCTTTAGCAGAAATTCGGAGTCTGGAAGCGATCGACAGTATTCCCAGCATACTGCGTGTACTTTAAATTTAGCCGCTATTTAGTAGTGCTAAGTACATATTTATGTTTATTAACTCCTCACACCTGTTTCAAATTGAACAATCCATCAGCTAGCTATCCCGTGAAGAACAGTTGTGGTTAGTTGAGCGAATTATCTACAACTTGAGATACAGTGCGTTAATAATACTTCAAACAGTACACCAGAGAATATTAGACCTCTTGCACGAATATCTGAAAATAAGAATTTTAAGGTTCACGCAGAGGCGCAGCGAAAAGTTCTGTAGGCGGGTTTCCCGCCGTAGGAAACTTTTCAAGACAGCGAAAAGTTCTGTTCGCCTCCGGTCTCCGTCAGGAGAAGGAGGGTTTCCCTCTCTTACGAGACGCTAACGCGAACCGCAGGAAACTTTTCAAGACAGAGGCGCAGAGAGTAACGAGAAATTTATCTATTTGGAGTTCATAATCTGATTTATGCAAGAGGTCTATTGAACAACTGGCAAACATGGCAAATGATCCAGCAATTCGACCAGAACTAATAGCCATAGACCAAGAGTTTGCTACCACTGAAATGGATGGTTTGCTTGGAGAATGAGTATCCAACGTGGAGATATCTACTTTATCAACCTCAATCCAGCCATCAACAAACCAATCTCCTCCACTGTCCCTGTTGTAGCATTCACGACAGCCACAAACTCACCCCTGTAGATTACAGGAATCCGATCGCTCATTGCCATAACCTTTTCTAATTCAGTAACAATATACAAAATTGCCGCATTGCGATCGCGTTTTAAAATTTCAATTAGCAATCGGTGAGGAAAAAAGAGGGGGCTGGTGTAAAAGAGTCATCTATGGCTTAATTTGTTTAGACACAAATTTTACTGCTACCAGGGTAATTACGATGACAAATAAACCTCCGTCCGAACCGGAGTCATCCCAAAGAACTGCCCTTGGCTTTGATGAGTTTATAGCCATTCTGGTTGCTTTTGCCACTATTGGAGCGATTTTGTTTTGGTCATCTTCCCGTAAGGATTCTAGCTGGAACTTAAACAGGCTGTTGTCGCCTTCCCCTACGCCAACTCAAAGCATTCAGCCAAATCAAGTTTTGCCTTCTCCTACGCCCATAGAACCAAATACAGCCCCCAACCTCCAAGGCTCACCGTCACCTCTACCTGGTGCTGTTGTTGAACCCAACACAACTTCATCCCTAACTGATAGCGCAGCACCTCCCCCCTTGGTGTGGCCATCCATTAATGTAGCTCCAACTCAATCCCCGCAGGGAAAGACGCCTGTGTTTCCCTCAAAAAGCTTTGAGCCACCAGTCATAGCAGCAGCATTGCCATTAGTAACTCCAGCAGAGAAAAAATCAACGATTCCACCGCCAATTGCATTTAACGATGTACCTGAGAACTTTTGGGGTCGGCGCTTTATCAACGTTCTTTCTTCTCGTGGTATTCTCAAGGGGTTTCCCGATTATTCTTTTAGACCAAATCAGCCTGTAAACCGCGCTGAATTTGCTGCCATACTGCAAAAAGCTTTTGACCAAAAACTGAGTAAAACCACAACAGCATTTAGAGATGTACCAGTAAAATTCTGGGCAAATCCAGCAATTGACCAAGCCCTCAGTACCGGATTTTTAAAAGGCTACCCGAATAAAACCTTCAAACCACAACAAAAGATCTCGCGGGCGCAAGTTTTAGTTGCTCTTGCTAGTGGGTTGAACTTAAAAGCACCCGCTTCCCCAAATCGGGTTTTGAGTAGTTATAAAGATGCCAAAAATATTCCGCAATATGCTGTTGGCAAAATAGCAGCCGCTACAGCTAATCGTCTTGTGGTTAACTACCCAGACTCACAAATCCTGTCTCCCAACAAAGAAGCTAGCCGGGCTGAGGTAGCGGCGATGATTCATCAAGCTTTGGTACACCTAGGGAAATTAGAGACAATTCCATCTCAAAGCATTGTGCGATCGCCAAATATATCTACACCCCTACGAGAAAGCAAGCTCCGTGCAACATCTCGTAATCCTACAGTACAGCAAGCTCCGCGCAGTGTTGACAACAGAAAACCGGAAGGACTCTCGCGGACTCTAAAGGAGAACCCTGAAGGTCAAATATCCTCAGAATCGCCTTAGTAGGCTTAATAATAAAAGTGGTCAAGATTTTGAATTCTCTTGACCACTTTCACACTTGTGTTTTACCAAATAGCAGCAATCAAAAAACGCATTAGAGATTAAAATAGCGCTCTGTACTGCATCAGTCAGAAATTAGGCTTCTGGTATTTTGCCGACAACTTGTGATTTGAGGGTTGTAATTTCACTAGTCAACTCTTTCCTGGTTGAGGCTTTGAGTAAATAGCGGTAAACAAACCACGCAGAGTAGCCAATACCAATCAACTCGAAAGTAGGAGCTACCAAGGGAATATCATTCAAAGCATCCAATATTGCCAACAGCACCTTAACTGCGACAATCGCTCCCACAATTAACCCAACGCTAATTAAGGGCTGCTTGTATTGATTAAAGAAGGCTCCCAGGTATTCGGGTAGTGTCGCTAAAAATCTAGAAATTTGTTCACCGTATTTTAGCCATTCATCTTGAGGCGCGGAAGCCTGGACTTTAGTAATGGTTCCCGTTTGGTTGTTAATCTCTGGCACTGTTGCCTCTTTTGACTTGGTTTCCGTAAATTCCGGTTCTTGCATTTTCACTTCCATAATTTTGACAGTTGAGTTTCTCTAATCTGGATAATTACAACCAAAAAGCTGTTGATTAGGCAATGCACTTGTGCATCAGTACAACTGAGTTTGGGATACAAAAAGGTTATAGTGTCATATAACCATAATTGTCCTGTAACCTCCACTGCATCAACTACAAGGTAGAAAGCCAGTAGGAGGATAGAAGTCAGAAGGCGGCAGAATGTATTAAAATTAGCTTTCTGAGTTCGGTTTCTTGGGAATCAACTGTAATCTTCAGGTTGTGATTATCTCATACGGTGTCAATTGCTCATAATCGTACTCATCGCAGTAGAAATTAGGCGAAAATCGGTTCACCTCTCATTTATACAAGCCTAAAAGCTGATTTTATCCGATATTAAAGCTATCTTAAGCCTGGTTCGCCAATTAACTTCTTCGTATTGATATTAATACGTAATGAAAGTTTTTCTGTACTCATATAGACTAGACTTTAAAAAAATTTTATGGTATACGATATTGCCTAGCTGAAGACCAAAGACTAGCTTGCCTGCCATTAAATTAATTCGTAATACTCGCCAAGGGCGAGAAGCAAGCTACGTAATTCTTAATTACGTGTTGTAACGGGGATTTAGCGCTTTCGTTTCTTGTGAAGGTTTCCGACGCTCCTACGTCGCTCTAAGCGGACTATGCCCTAGGCTTTACGCTGCGCTATCCAATGATCTGTTCACTGCCCTTGGGCGCAAAGTCTTGCGCCTCTCCCTTGTCTTTTTTTCCTGATCGGATTAGTTTTATAAAGAAGCAGTAAAGTAGATTAGTGTCATTCTCAATGGAGAAAACTCACTGTTATCAACTGCATATTAAAGAAAGTGCCAAGGAGGAGACAGTTTCAGGAGAGTCTCTACAGTATGTAACTATGTAGTTGCCTAAAGCAGTGAATTCTGTTCGCCGCCAGCAAGTATGCTTCCTAAGATTGCGAACAAAACCATTTAAATATAGTAAAGGTCATGCCAATTATCTAGTAAGCAATGATTTGCGCTTGCTATAAAAGAAGATAATGTAGATGTTAATCACCCATTGAAGTGATTGCACAGGCTAAGCTAATTTGGTAATTTTTGCGGGAGGGCAAGGAGATTTGAGGGATGCCAACTCAAAAGCCAACCCCTTTTGACAGCAGTTCAGAAAGCAAAAAAGTGTCAGCGGAAGAGCTATCAACAGACGAACTCCCGACCATAGAATTTCCCTCACGAGGGAAACTCAAAGCCAGTTCTTGGCGCATCCATCAAAAAATTGGCTATGGGTACTTTGTAGCAATTGGCATCGGTTTTTTCGGCTCGCTGACTGGGTTGGTGATTGCCAACTACTATCGGGGGCGAGAAGTCGTACAATTAAATCAAGCCCATGAGCAAGGACAACTCCTGAGAAATTATCAAGATGCAATAGTAGGGGCACAATTGCACAGCTCTAACTTGGTTGCTGTGTTAGAAGATTCAAAGCAGCTGCAAAGCAAAAAAGCTGAATTTATCAAGAGTTTTGAAAGAGCTAAAAAATTAGAGCCTGAAATTTCTGGATTTATCGACAGCAAACCCCGGAGATTAGCCGCAACAAGCTCAACGTTACAGACTTTATTGCAAGATAACGCGACTAACTTAAAATCATACGTTGATCAAATCGAGGCTGTTTTACAGAAAATTGACAATCAGCAAGTGCAGCCAGAGCAGATTTCTTCAGCGCGAGAGCAGTTGTTGAAAATTATGCGTGGTCAAACAGCCATGCAGTTAGAGCAGCTTTCGGCAAAATTGACTAATATCTTGCAAACCGCTGAAGAACAAGAGCAGGGAAGGCAAAAAGCTCTTGAACAGGCAAAAATAGTTGAAAGATTAATTGTAATGGTGAGTATGGTGGTGTCAGTGGCGATCGCAGCCATTGTAGCGTGGCGAACTAGTCGGGCGATCGCCGAACCAGTCATCACCGTAACTCAAGTAGCTGAGCAGGTGGCAAGGAAATCTAATTTTGATTTGCGAGCCCCAGTCACCACAGAAGATGAAATTGGTTTATTAGCCAAATCTTTGAATCGTCTAATTGAGCGGGTATCTGAACGGACTAAAGAACTACAACAAGCTAAAGAATTAGCCGAAGCCGCTAGCAAAGCAAAAAGTATTTTTCTGGCAAATGTCAGCCACGAGTTACGCACGCCGTTGAATGCGGTGATTGGTTTAAGCCAACTTCTAGAAGACGACGCAACCGATCTTGGTTTATCGGGAGACTTTATCACAGACTTAGAAACAATCAACTCTGCTGGTAGACAATTACTGGAACTAATTAATGACATCCTCGACTTGTCAAAAATTGAAGCGGGGAAAATGACTCTCTATCCTGAGACGTTTGAGATTGCAACACTTATTCATAACGTCGTCCTCACAGTCAAGCCAGCTATAGAAAAAAATGCCAATGTCTTAGAAGTGGATTTTGATGAGCGACTTGGCACAATGTACGCTGATCAAACTAGGATGCGGCAGGTGTTGTTAAATTTACTGAGCAATGCCGCCAAGTTTACCACCAACGGCAAGGTAATGCTGACAGTCAAGAGCGAAAAAGAAGACTTACTACCAGAGGCTCCTTTTGGCATTATTACTTTCACCGTTGGCGATACAGGCATAGGTATGTCTCACAATCAACAGCGACAATTATTTCAACCGTTTACCCAAGGGGATACCTCGACTACGAAAAAGTATGGCGGTACTGGACTGGGTTTAGCAATTAGCCGCCACTTTTGCCAGATGATGGGGGGTGAGATTATCGTCAAAAGTCAGCCGGGAGTTGGCTCTATTTTCACCGTTCGCCTACCGCTGACTGTGCAAGAATAAAGGCGTAATTTGTAATTCGTAATTCGTAATGACTCTCCTACGGACGCTCGTGACGCTCGCAGACTCGCTAAGCTGCGCTATCGGCTTTGGCGTGCCGCAGGCAAGACTCGCTACCGCTTCTCTACGAGAGGCTTCTCCTAAAGGAGACGCTTCGCGAACGCCAACGCTACGCTAACGTAATTCGTAATTTTAGCTATGATGACTTACGTGTTTAGATAAAGACTAGAAAATGCCCTTTTAATGATCAGCAAACTATTTCCAGTTTTTATGAACCCGTAGAGGGATTTAATAAGTTAATAATTAGTGTTTAATTACCCATGTTTTTGCTATCATGTTTGTGTATGATTGACTTGCTTGAGTAACCAAAATGCACAGCCAATTCCTATAAATAGAGCAGTATTCATCAAAATACTAGCTTGAATTACAAAGATATCAAGCGGCTCAATAAGCTGACGAGATTGATAAATAGTCATTCCTGGAGAGAGAGTTATTACTTTGACTAAAAGTGCCCCAACAATTACTTGGGTTGCAATTAAAGTTAGTAACACCCCTACGAAATGAATAGTAATTCCAATGTGTAAATCTCGAACTACTTCCTTGCGACTAGGATAGATACCTGGTTTGGATACTTGTAAATGTTGTGCAAGACGAGTGTAGTGAAAAGTCCAGTAAACGCACAAACCTAATGCACCTATTCCACCAACAGTAGAAAGCATCCCTAGCCCAGATTTGAGATTAATATTGAAATTCGGGTCAGCGATCGCAAACAATAGAATTAAAATACTAACAGCAGCCAAAACTAACTGTAACCAAAAACAAAGCCAGCTTACTTTCTTAAAAACACCAACAATTTTTTGTCTAGCTTTTAATCCAGAATGAAGGTCGTTTTTATCAATCATTGTGTTATGTGTTTACAAAACATTAGGATATTTTTTTATTTTTCTGATGTGTTTAGCATCTAACTTTCATCATACTGATGCTTACATAATTTCATCTATCTTGTGACATAATTAGAGATATAAATTGCAAAAATAAAATTACCGACTTCTCTAACTCGACTTTAGAGTAAAGATGAGCCAGGGGACTTGAAAAGCCGGACAAAAAATAAAGGGATGCCTGTAATAATAAGCACCCCAATAACGGAAGATGAAAAAAGCACAACCGATTTGCATCTTCCGATATTGATGTGTTTGCACAACTAAAAGAATTAGTAATAAGTAAGTATTTACACTATGTACAAAAAATAGAAAGAGATAATGATTATGCTGGTGCGCCAAATCGTCAACATCCATGTCAACTGCACAGTTTTTAATCAACTGTCTGAGCTTATCCCAATCTGACTATTCCTGTATTGCTGGCATAGGTGTGTGATCTTCTTCGACAAAAACGATTATAACTGACTCTCCCTCGCGCCCTTCAATTGGTTCGTTAGGATGAACCACACCGTTTTGGAATCTACCTTTGACTGATAGCATAGCTTTTTCTTGCTTCTACATAAATCATGATAGAGTACCATTCTGGTTAGAATATTGCCAGATCATCTTTGACCAAGTTTCGTTAGGATATTGTAACCTGGGCAATAGCAACTCTCTATTGATGTGACGCCAGGCGTAGGCGTAGCCCGTCGTAGACATCGCTTTTTCACATCCATGACAACAACCATTGACTTTCTCAGTCACCTGAACCCCAGCCAACGCCAAGCCGTCGAACACTACTGCGGGCCTTTGCTAGTTGTTGCTGGCGCAGGTTCCGGTAAAACACGAGCGCTAACTTATCGCATTGCGAACCTGATTCTCAAACACCGAGTGAATCCAGAAAATATCCTGGCGGTGACGTTCACCAACAAAGCCGCGCGGGAGATGAAAGAGCGGATTCAAAGGCTGTTTGCTGAACAATTAGCAATGAAAGAACACGGTCAGCGGTTAGATTTGTTGCCAGAATATGAACAAACTAAACTGCGATCGCAAGTTTATAAAACTACTATCAAAGATTTGTGGTGCGGTACTTTCCACAGTTTATTTTCTCGGATTCTCCGCTTTGATATCGACAAATACGAAGACGAAAAAGGACGCCGCTGGAATCGTAATTTTTCTATCTTTGATGAATCTGATGTTATAAGCTTGGTTAAAGAAATCGTCAACAAACAGCTAAATTTAGACGATAAAAAGTTCGAGGCTCGTTCTGTCCGCTACGCAATTAGTAACGCTAAAAACCAAGGTTTATCACCCCAAGAATTTGAGCGAGAACAACCCAATTATCGCGGACGAGTAATTTCTGAAGTTTACAGCTTATATCAAGATAAGTTAGCAGAAAATAACGCACTTGATTTTGATGATTTAATTCTCACACCAACTAAACTGTTTCAACAAAACGAGCATGTATTAGGTTACTGGCATCGCAAATTTGGCCATATCCTTGTAGATGAATATCAAGATACTAACCGCACTCAATACGACCTAATTCGCTTGTTGGTCACAAATGGTGAAGACAGAAAGAGCGAATGGGAATGGCAAAATCGCTCAGTTTTTGTTGTAGGTGATGCTGATCAATCTATTTACAGCTTTAGAATGGCAGATTTTACCATTTTGCTGGAATTCCAAAACGACTTTGGCGATGGTTTGCCAGATGACGATACCCGCTCGATGGTAAAGCTTGAGGAAAACTATCGCTCTTGCGAAAACATTCTACAAGCAGCTAACGAACTAATTGAAAATAACACCCAACGGATTGATAAAGTTCTCAAACCGACACGTGGGGCGGGTGAGGAAATTTATTCTCACAAAGCGGATAATGAACTAGAAGAAGCCGACTTTGTAATTCGTCAAATTCGCACTTTAGAACATCAAAACCCAGAACTGAACTGGGGTAGTTTTGCCATACTTTATCGAACAAACGCCCAATCTCGCCCATTTGAAGAATTGTTAGTAAAATATCAAATTCCTTACACAGTTGTGGGAGGAATGAAGTTTTACGATCGCAAAGAAATTAAAGATGTTATTGCTTATTTAAGAGCGATCGCTAACCCAGCTGATACAGTCAGTTTATTACGAGTCATTAATACTCCTAGGCGCGGTATTGGCAAAACCACTATTGATGCTTTGGTGAATGCCTCTCAGCAATTAGGTACAACTCTGTGGGAAATACTTAGCGATGAAACATCAGTTAATACATTAGCAGGACGAGCGACAAAAGCTGTGAATAGCTTTGCCGAAATGATTAGTCGTTGGCAAGAACAAGTCGCTACGGTTCCCGTAACTGAGGTTTTGCAAGGCATACTAGAAGACTCTGGTTACGTCCAAGACTTGATGAATCAAGGCACAGATGAAGCCACAGATCGAGTACAAAACGTCCAGGAACTTTACAACGCAGCGCTGCAATTTCAAGAAGAAAACGAAGAAATTTCCCTGCGAGACTTTCTCAGTAGTGCTGCCCTCAGTTCCGATTTAGATAACTTAAAAGAAGGACAAACAGCCGTTTCTTTGATGACTTTGCACGCTTCTAAAGGGCTGGAATTTCCCGTAGTGTTTTTGGTGGGATTAGAACAGGGACTATTTCCCGGCTACCGTTCGCTGAATGACCCCGCAGCTTTGGAAGAAGAACGCCGCCTGTGTTATGTAGGGATTACTCGCGCCCAAGAAAGGTTATATTTATCACACGCCCGTGAACGCCGCTTATATGGTTCTCGTGAACCCGCAATGCGATCGCAATTTCTCGATGAATTGCCCGAAGAATTATTAACTACTCAACACATGAGCCGTCAAACTTATACCAAAACTGCATCTGCACCTAATGGTAAGCAAGGTACAGCCCAGAATTGGCAAGTAGGCGATAAAGTATTACATAAAACTTTTGGTGTAGGTGAAATAACGCACGTTTTCGGAACTGGTAATAAGATGTCTGTGGCAATTAAATTTGCTAGCTTGGGGCAAAAAATCATTGACCCCAGAGTAGCGCAATTGCAAAAAGTTGATTAATGAGAATGTAGAGATGTAGCACCGCTACGTCTCTCTAAAAGGTTCTAGGCGATCACTAAGTTAGCTGGCCTACGATAAAATAGGTGTTTTCTGCACGCGCGAGGGCAAAGCCCTTAGCAAACAAAAAGATTGGATGGATTAGACGAGGAAGTCTATCATCGGTTTTGTGTTGACTTTGTATATACAAAACTTGTATAGTTTATAGTAAGGGCAGTCAAGGACATGATCAATGCAACCGCAATTTGCCGAATCAGCTAATCGCAACCGTAATACAACCATCAACATTCGGGCGCATCAAGCGCAGCGGGATTTGATTGACCATGCTGCCGAAGCGTTGGGCAAAAACCGTTCAGATTTCATGCTGGAAACAGCGTGCCGGGAAGCCGAAGCAGTATTGCTTGATCGTCGGCTGTTTATGCTGGAAGAAGATAAATTTCAGCAGTTTATGGAACTTCTGGATGCACCGCCTTCCAGCAATGAAAACCTTCGCAAAGTGCTAACCACCAAAGCACCTTGGGAGTGACGGCATCAGGCGAACAGAATCAGCTCATGCAGGCTCCCCAACCTATCAGCGCAGCTGATCATCTGGAAGATTTTTATTCCGGCAGCCTTGAATTGGATGACTGGTTGAAAAAGCGCGCGCTGAAAAACGAAGGCGGGGGCGCTTCCCGAACGTATGTGGTGCTGGTTGAAGAAAAAGTCATTGCATATTATTGTCTGTCAACAGGCAGTATTTTGAGCAGCATTGCATCCGGTAGAGTTCGCCGCAATATGCCTGATCCGATTCCGGTAATGGTGATTGGGCGGCTTGCTGTTGATCAGCATTGGCAGGGCAAGGGAATCGGCTATGCTCTGATACGAGATGCAGTTCTTCGCACGCTGCAAGCGGCAAAGATTGTCGGCATCCGCGCCATCCTGGTTCATGCCATTTCCGAAGAAGCCAAGCAGTTCTATGAAAAGTGCGGTTTTACGGCTTCTCTCGTCGCCCCGATGACGTTGATGGTGACAGTAGCAGATGCCAAAGCGGCTTTAGGTATTGAGAATTGACATCCTCCCACCGCTAACCCTTGCAGGTGTAGCGGAGGATTCCAAGAATCACTTCTTGGGCTTCCTATTTCCACGACTCGACTTACTTGGAGGAGGACACTCGCGTGGGCGGCAACGCCCGACTTGAGCGAAGTGTTCATCGAGTTTCCTCACCCACGCAGGGGTCGATGTCTCCAGAGGCGATTAATGTTCCTGTGTGCCCGACAGTACGGGAGTCACTCCGGTCTTCTCCCAAGGGGAGACGCCAAAGGCTTTACGCTGCGCTATGGCAACTTCTCTTTGCACGGCGCTGGCTCCCCAAGTAGAGGATGTGGCGTAGTGCAATCTCAAGTATGTTGGAGGCGGCAAGCCGCTCCGCGTCTACATTTTTGATTTATTGTGTCAAGTTATAAGAGCTAATCAAAAGCAGATTTGACATAAGAAACTACAAAAGGTGCAATTTTTTCGACAAGATTATTAATCACTTCTCGCTCATATTCAGTCCAAATTCTCGGATGACCAAAAACGCATGGTTGTAAAATGCCCCAGAGTTGGTTATCTTGGCGAATATGAGCATGAATAAGAGCACGATGCCCAAAATTTTCTTGTTCAAATTGCCGATTTAAGATTTGAGAATCAGCAGTTTCTACATCCTCGATAAAGATAGAAGGTTCAGCACGTAGCGCAGCAGCAAACATCGGATCTTCATTTGGTAAAGATGGAGGTTGCGCTTCCCAATCCTCATTGTAAATTGTGGGTACATCTGGAGTGCGAACCCAACAAAAGGCAACTCTACCAAGGTTTGTTTGGGGATTATGTAAGTAGAGAAAACAGCGATCGCACTGCAAAAACTCACCCACAACTGGCAACAGCGCAGTAAATAGGGCATCTGGTGCTTGATGCAATTCTATAATATTGGCGATCGCACGTGGAAGCTCTTGCCGATTCATGCTGATTTCAATTGAATAATAGCTCGATCAAAAATCCGATTATTAGTGCCAATACCGTTTATTTCTATTCTATCTGGATACACTTCATACGCAGCAAAACTCAAGTTTTCAGTAGAATATTCAGTCCATTCTGAACGTCCTACAGGACGACTACCCGCACCTGCACCACAAACTAGATAAGTTGTTCCATCAATCACACGAGTACGCTCATAACTGTGGTCGTGACCATTGATGTAAAGTTGGACACCGTATTTTTGAAACAACGGAGTAAAGTTTTTAATAAAAGTTTGGTTGACCCCGTAGTGACCCGATGAATAAACTGGATGATGACCAAATACTACTTTCCAAGTTGCTTTACTCAGACTTAATTCTTGCTCTAACCAAGGTAGCTGCTTTTGCCAATCAGCATTACTGTTAGTATCTAAAGCGAAAAATTGTACGCCATCACGTTTAAATGTGTAGTAACGTCGTCCATTCATATTAAAGCCAGGATAGCGGACTTGTGGATCACCATTAGCAGTCCGAATATCGTGATTACCTAAACAAGCTTGGAATTTCACACCTTGCCTGAGCAAAGGTTGATAGGGACGCTCAAAAACTGCGCCGATTTTCTCAATTTCACCATTGTTATAAATATTGTCTCCAGCTAAAACTACTAAATCATAAGGATTTCGCTTGTGATAAAAATTCATCGCCCTAGCCACAGCATACTGTCCTTTAGCCCCAGTCCCCGTATCTGCCACAGACACGAAACGCAACAGTAAGTCTTTTTTGGATGAAGCGGCTATTTCTGTTAAATCTGTAATATCAGCACTTTGACTGTTTTTATGAGCTAACATCCAGCCGAAAAATCCAGTACCAATGGCGCTGAGACTACCTAAAAATAAAAATTGACGACGTTTCATGTTCATAAATTCACCAAATTCAATAAATAGTCAGTTTAGCCGAAGCAATGTGCAATCAAGTGATACATTAAGGCTGTAAAGACAATACCTATAACAATTTGCGTTATTTGTCTTTGATTCGCTGCTTTTGGTGAAACCATGTCACAAGACAATCAGAATTCACAACCGCCTTCGTCTCCTAAACCCGAAGCGAATCAGTCTCCTCAAGAACCCTATCAGAGAATTCAGCCAATTTGGAAGTCTAAAACTATCCAGATTCTCCGAGGGACAATTGGGGTTTTAGAGGCGACAGTAGAGAAACTGGAAACAGCGCCACCAGCTGGTACTGAAGAAAAGCCTAGTTTTTTCCAGCAGTTGCAATTGAGGTGGGGTGGACTGTTAAGGACAATCCGCTTATTTTTGCCATCAAATTTGTCAACAAAGTTATCAGATACAGGGTTGACAGCGATAGTTGCTGTTGTTGCTGTGGTGATAGTTTGGACAACCGCAACTGTCTTTAGTAGTAAACCTGTTGAGGTAGCAACAGTTCCCCCAGTTGAAGAAGTTCCTGCACCTACACCAACAATAACTACTCCACCGGAGTCAGCAGCACCGGAACCACAGCCATCACAGCCCCCAGAGGAAATTACACCGTTACCAGAAATAGAAACTCCCCCATCACTACCGGAACCAGAACCAGAACCGATTCCCTCGCCAACGCCGACACCAATCTTAGAATTGACACCAGAACAAACCTTGATTGCAGCCATCGAAAATCAAGTAGCAGAAATTAGCGATCGCTTTGCCTCTGGTCTGATAAAGTCTATTCAAGCCAACTTCCGCACCAGCAATTTAACTCTCAAAATTAGCAACGATTGGTATTCTCTCGAAGAATCCCAACAGAACAAACTAGCCGCCGAGATATTACAGCGTTCTCAAGAACTGGATTTTACCCATTTAGAAATTCTCGACTCTCAAAATAGGCTGATTGCTCGTAACCCAGTTGTCGGAACTGAGATGGTGATTTTTAAACGACAAACGACGAGTTAGAAAAGGAGTGGGGGGCATACGTGTCAACTTAACGTGAAATCCATATTCCGCCTTGAACTGAAGTTCCTTGCTCATAGCAAAAGTAATCTTTAGATGACTATAAAATCGGCCAAAATCTTGAGTCTACTTGAGTAGACTTTCGCTCATCCGCCAGAGAATTCATTCTCTAGCGGGTGAGGAGGCCAACAGTCAAGCTATTTTTAGCTGAAGTTGACACCAATGGGTAGGAAGAGAATAAATACTGATTATTGACGGGCTAAACCATAGCTATCCGCGCTTCAGTACTGTTGACCCTTGACTCCTGTCTCCTGCCTACGAAGGTAAAAAAATGAGCAGTGTAACAAAATATCGACGCGATCGCACATCTAACATTCAAATACCTCAGCTGTTTGCAAGTTGGCAGCAAATATTTGGAGAAGCACGCACCCGGATTTTATTCTGGTATTTGCTGATTTTGGTGATCACTTTTCTCATCGCCATTCCTGCATTTCGCTACAACCTCTATCAGCGCATTGATGAACGCGTTCGTCAAGACATGGTAGAGGACATGGCAGCTTTCAAGGCGTTGATTAAGGGTGAAACATTTGCTCCAGACGATGCCCTCACAGAGGACGACCCAGAAGACTTAGTGATTGAGCCAGAGCAGTTGAAGTGGTTGCTCTCTGGAAAAAAACAAATCGCTCCTCCAGCCTCCAAAGAAGATTTGATGCTGCTTTTGAGAGCTTATCTGTTGTATCGGCTGCCAGAAGATGAATCTTACTTCATCACATTTATTGATGGTGAGTTTTACAAATCTAGTCCCAGAGCACGCCCCAAACCACTGGCGAAGGACTCACCACTCATGCAACGGTGGGCAAAACAAACCCAATCAGAACAGGGAGAAAAAGAATTCTCTGACCCTGATGTTAGTAAGATTCTCTACATGGTAGAACCGATAAAAATTAATGGACAAACACGGGGAGTCTTCGTTGTTGCCCATAGTGCAGCTGGTGAGCGGGCAGAGGCTCTAGATGCAGTCTCCGTAATTATTGAGGTTTCCAGCCTAGTATTTGTGGTGTCGTCAATTTTGGCGTGGTTCGCTGCGGGGCGGGTACTGGCTCCACTACGGACAATTACCACTACCGCTCATGCTATTAGTGAAACAGATTTGAGTCAGCGCTTGCCTGCGCGAGGTCAGGGAGAACTGGGAGAATTAGCAACGACATTCAACGAAATGATGGACAGACTAGAGGCAGCCTTTGCTACTCAGCAGGAATTTGTCAACGACGCTGGACACGAACTGCGGACTCCCATTACCATCGTTCGCGGACATCTAGAATTGATGGGAGATGACCCCCAAGAGCAACAAGAAACCTTGACACTAGTCATCGGAGAACTAGACCGAATGAGCCGTTTGGTCGATGACATGATTTTGCTGGCAAAAGCAGAACGCTCAGATTTTTTGCAGTTGGCGACGGTGAATGTGGCAGAATTAACCCAAGAGTTATTTGCTAAAGCCCAGGCACTTGCAGAGCGGGACTGGCAAATAGATTCAGTGGCAAAGGGTCAGATTATAGTTGATCGCCAAAGAATTACTGAGGCTGTGATGAACCTAGCACAGAATGCAACTCAGCATACTGAAGAGAGTGATACTATTTCTATAGGTTCTACGATCGCCAAAGGAAAAGTACGATTCTGGGTACGCGACACAGGCGAGGGAATTCCCCTTGTGGATCAAAAACGCATTTTTGAACGCTTTGCCCGGACTACCAACAGTCGCCGTCGTTCCGAGGGTGCTGGACTAGGTTTATCTATTGTGCGAGCGATCGCAGAGACTCACGGTGGGCAAGTATTGCTTCGGAGCCAATTAGGAGCTGGTTCGATGTTTACCATTGTTTTACCACTTGATCCCCCGCAGGAAATAAGTGCTCATGCCCAACATTCTCATCGCTGAAGATGAACCCCGGATTGCCTCTTTTATTGAGAAAGGATTGCGATCGCAAGGATTCACAACCGCAGTTGTTGCCGATGGGCTACATGTGCTGGATATAGCACAGAGTGGAAGCTTTGACTTACTAATTTTGGATCTGGGATTGCCCGGAAAAGATGGATTTCAAGTATTAGAAGAACTGCGCGGACAGGGAGAAGATTTACCTGTAATTATCCTCTCTGCTCGGAGTGACATCCACGACAAAATTGCTGGACTAGAAGGAGGAGCAGATGATTACGTCACTAAACCTTTCCGATTTGAAGAACTTCTAGCGCGGATAAGGGTACGTTTACGAAGTGCTAAACCTGTAAGAGATGCCCAAGAGTTTGTTCTCAAAGCAGGTAAAGTAGAGCTTGATCTGCGAACTCGACAGGTGAAAGTAGGCGATCGCTTTGTAGAATTGCCAGCCCGTGAGTTTACAATGGCAGAAATGTTTTGTCGGCATCCAGGACAAGTTATCAGTCGAGAGCAATTGCTAGATTACGTTTGGGGCTACGACTATAACCCAGGTTCTAATATTGTCGATGTGTATGTCGGTTATCTCCGCAAAAAACTAGGCAGCAACGTGATTGAGACGGTTAGAGGAATGGGTTATCGCCTACGAAGATGAGAATCTCATGTTTCTTTTCTTGCGATTCCATTAATGATTACCATACTGTAGCAGGGCAAATCTACAGAAAACCTTCTCAATTGCCTTAGCACAGCCCCAGAGCGAATTACGTAGCTTGCTTCTCGCGCCTGGCGCGAGTATTACGAATTAATCTAAATCCACCTGCTGGGCTTGTCGTTTATGAATCAAATTTTGATTATTGAAGACGAAGCAGGAGTCTCCGCTTTTATTGCAAAAGGGTTGCAAAGAAAGGGATACACAACCACCATCGCCGAAGATGGACAACAGGCGCTTCTCCTAGCTCAGAGTAGTGAATTTGATTTGATACTGCTTGATCTGGGTTTACCATTAGTGGATGGTTGGATGGTATTAAAAGAACTTCGTAGACAAGGAAAGACACTACCGATTATCATCGTCACAGCCCGTAAGGACGATCAAGAACGAGCAAATGCATTCAAAAATGGAGCAAACGACTATATTACCAAGCCATTTCGCTTTAGTGACTTATTGGAACGAATTCAAATTCATCTAAGTCGTGGTTGAGTATGAAACAGCACAGTAACTTTGATGAACTGGTTTCAAGACAATCCAATCACCGCTTGCAACCATTAAATAACTCAGATTTGCATACAAGCAATTCTCGACATTGGTTCAGCCACCTGAAGGTTGGTCAAAAGATCGGCATTGGATATGGACTGCTTTTAAGCATTGCTGTACTAGGAACTACCATTGGTTTTCTGATTGCGGATCACTACAAGTCCAAGGCCCAAAAACGGGAAGAAGCAGCGATTGAAGAGTTGTATGAAGTCTACCAACTCAAAACTAGTGTGTTTCGTGTCCGCACCAAGCAACACAGACTGATTTACTACATGGATCGACCAAAGATATGGCAAGAAAAATACACTCAGTTGCTTAAAAATGTTGCTCAAGCCCGACAAATTTGGTCTGATTTTGGAGCAAACTACAGCATTGAAAAATCTGCTATATATGATTCTGTAATTGAACAGAAAGCGATTCACCGTTTGTTGCAGACTCATAATGGTTTTAGCGCTTACTTACAGCACACAGAAGCCTTGTTTCAGAATAATAATCCCAGCAAATTATCACCAAACGAAATTAAGATAGCACAAACTCAACTGTTCAATTTCATGCATGGTTCGTCAGTTTTCAAAATTGATGATTTTCTTAATGACATCACAAGCCTGGTTGAAGTTACAGCCCAAGAATATCAGCAAGCAAAACAGGAATTACAAACAGCAGAGAAATTACGCCTGTATATTATTGGCGCGAGCCTATCACTATCGATCGCGATCGCCACACTATTAGCAATTTACACCAATCGTGCCATTGCTCACCCCATCCAAGCAGTTACCCATGTTGCTCAACAAGTTACCGAAGAATCTAACTTCGATTTGCAAGCACCTGTCACAACTAATGATGAAGTTGGGATCTTGGCTGCTTCCCTAAATCGTCTTATTCAGGAAGTTCAGCAACTCATCAAAGCCCAAAAAGATGCTAACGAACAGCTAGAAGTATACAGCCAGGTGCTAGAAAAGAAAGCGAGCGAACGGACACGGGAGTTAAATGAGAAAAATCGCCGCCTGGAGTTGGCGTTAGAGGAATTACGCCGCACTCAAGCACAACTCGTGGAAAGCGAGCAGGGAGTAGAGGAGAAGGGCACAGGGGCGGCAGAATTTTAGATTTTGGATAGAACAATCTAAAATCCGTTGGCTAAAAGTATAAATGATAAGGCAGCAAAACCAAGTCTTGCCTACGGCACGCTTTGCGTAGCTTGGCTTTTGCGTAGGGGTACAAGCGTCTGCCGGATGGGGACAGTTCATAATACTTTCAAACAAAGCCGTAAAGCTCGCCATGGGGAGTACCCCTGTGGCAAACTTTGCGAAAATGCTGATTTAAAAGTAATAACTCAGGTTAATTTAGGCAGGAATGATTAGAGCAATTAGTGAACGCTTATCAAGTGATTGAACTTTACCCACTTGACTAAGATCATTTACAACCCGGTCTAGTAATTCTCCAGCTTGCTCACGATACTGATGTTCTCGACCTCGTAAACGCACAGCAAACTTCACAGAATCGCCTTTACTCAACCACTTAATTGCTTGTTCAATACGTAACTTATAATCAGCTATACCCACATTTAGACCGAACCGGACTTCCTTTACTACTGGTCTAGCACTCTGTGCCTGTCGCTTCTTCTTTTGGTATTGGAGTTTGCCATAATTAAGAATCTTTGCGACCGGAGCGTCTTTACCTTCGGAGACTAGGACTAAATCAAGCTCTAGGCTTTCGGCTAACTTTAACGCCTCATGTGTGTCGGTCAAACCACGATTATTATTCTCGTGGTCAATCAAGAAGACTTGATCTGACCTAATCTGCGAGTTAATTAGTTGTTTTTGAATTGCTATAACGTTTGCCTCTCATTTATTCCAAATCTATAGCCTGCAAGTCATGGCGACTTAGCGCAGCTTTGTTGAGTAAGTCTATCGTAACGTAATTCTTTGCTCCTTCCTATACGCAAAACCCGTATTCCAAAAGCATCGCTTCTCTTCAGCATCTCCTGTACGTTTGTAGTACGAAATAATCCACGTTTTACGCGCTTGCCTGATGACTTCCACTGTTTGGTTTTTTCGCCATACTTTGGGAGACTGTCACCATCTAGAAACGACGCTGCACTGGTATTTGCTTCTTCTGTTTCCACAAAATCAATTCCATACTGTTGACAAAGCCGCCTATGACTTTTGTTATAAGAATATTTTCTTACGGTAACAACGAAAGTCATAGGAGATGTATATATTTCGTTGATGAGTATTCAAGACTTTTTTCAGATGTTGGTTCCTGATGGTAATCCTAGTATGAATACATATCTAAGAAACAAAGCTTAAGTAATTTTTCTCGTAGAGTTTGATTGAAAGGTTATTCAATTTAACTAGATCAGCAAAAACACAATTACACCATTACGTTTAGAAAAGAATTATGGCATCAGGAATGATGGTTGCAGGTAAATGGATAACTGATAAGAATAAGCAGAATCAAAGCGGTGAGTTCCATGAGATACCAACAACGTTTCGCGATCGCGTGACCACAGATGGGACTAGCGGGTTTAAGGTAGAAGCAGGACGCTATCACCTCTACGCTTCCTTAGCGTGTCCGTGGGCGCATCGCACCTTAATTATGCGAGAACTCAAAGGGTTGAATGATGCCATCTCAGTCTCTATTGCTGATCTGATTCTGGGCGACAAAGGCTGGATGTTTTCTGAAGCACCAGGAGTCATTTCTGACTCGGTGAATCACGCTCAATACTTGCAAGATATTTACCTGAAAGCTAATCCCAAATATACAGGGCGAGTCACTGTTCCAGTGTTGTGGGATCGGCAAACTCAAACAATCGTTAACAATGAATCTCGTGAAATCATGCGGATGCTTGACGTAGAGTTTGAGCAATTAGCAACACAGAAAGTAGATTTATACCCACGCGACCTACAACAGAAGATTGATCAAACCCTCGATGCAATTTATCTGCCAATCAATGCTGGTGTATATCGCTCTGGTTTTGCGACTTCGCAAGCAGCTTACGAAGATGCGGTAACTGAACTCTTCGAGAGTTTAGATCAATGGGAAACCGTTCTGAGCAAGCAGCGCTATTTATGTGGGGATCAACTCACCGAAGCTGATATTTGTATGTTTGCAACGCTGTATCGCTTCGACTCAGTGTATTACGGTCACTTTAAGTGCAACTTGCGGCGAATTCTCGACTATCCAAACCTCTGGAATTATCTAAAGGAGCTATATCAGCGTCCTGAATTCAAAGTGACGTGCAATCTAGACTATATCAAGCGCGGCTATTACATGAGTATGACCGATATTAATCCCAATCGAATTGTACCGAAGGGGCCAATCATCAATTTTGACGAACAGCACGATCGCGTAGGCGTAACCCGTTGTAGAAATCGCTTCGGTACTTAGATCGCGCTCTCACACTCATCTATTCTGTGTAGATCAAATTCAATCAACAATCCACGATGTTGTTTTTATTTTCATGGAGTTATGCTGATGATTTTGCATATTTCAATCGACGCTCACAATCCATTACAAGTCGCTACTGCTCTAGCTGAAGTCTTGAATGGCAAGGTATATAAATTTTTCATTCCTGGTAGTTACCTCGTGATGCCCTTTGACAAGTATGGTACTCACATTGTGGTGTTTAAAGAAGGTGATGTGTGGGTTCCGGGTACTGATGCTGAATCAGCGCAGGTACTCCAAGCTGAACCTCCTAGCAAATTGGTGGCTAACCATACGGCAATTTCGGTTCCCACCACTCAAGAGCAGATTGAGCAGATCGGTCAACGCGAAGGATGGCGCGTCCTGACTCGCAAGCAGGGAGATGGCGTACCATTCAGTGCGATCGAGTTTTGGGTGGAGAATCGCATTCTGTTTGAGTTTTTATCGCCGGAATTTGTGCTCCAATATTTGCAGACCATGCAACCAGAAATGATCGAGAAAATTTTTGGCCAGCCAATTCAGCTTGTGCCAGTTTAGGACAAGTCTAGGCACTTCTAAGCAAAAACATTTTGAAAAACCACACCCGTATGTAGGGGCAATTCATGAATTGCCCCTACATACGGGTATATTTACGAGCGAAAAATGATTAATAAAAAATATCATGAGAACTTTCTCATAGAAGTTTCATAAAAGACTCATGGAAGATTGAGAACCTAATTATTACGGCATCCATTCACTGAATAATTGAGGGACATTTAGCCATGAAACTGATGGTATATTCCCACGATGGCTTTGGTCTCGGTAATATTCGCAGAATGATGGCAATCTGCACTCACTTACTAGATTCGATTTCTGAGCTTTCTATCTTAGTAGTTTCTGGTTCGCCGATGTTACACAGCTTTCGTCTGCCGAAAAGACTGGATTACATTAAATTACCCTGCATAAATCGGGGAACATCGGGTGAGTTGTCTGCCAAGTATTTGGGGACAGCAATCGATGAAACAGTGAAACTGCGTTCAGAGTTAATTTTATCTGCGATCGCTAATTTTAAACCAGACGTGTTTCTGGTAGACAAAAAGCCCTACGGCATCCGTAATGAATTGAAGACGGCTATCGAATATCTCAAAGCAGAATTACCAGAAACTCCCTTACTTTTGCTGTTGCGTGACATTTTGGATCATCCAGATGTAACAATGCAAGAATGGCAAAAGCACGGTTACTATGAAGCGATTGAAAAATTTTATAATCGCGTGCTTGTCGTTGGCACTCCAGAAATTTTTGATATGCGTCAAGAATATCAACTACCGCAAAAAGTTGCACAAAAAGTACAATTTTGTGGTTATGTCCGCAAAGAACTAGGGCGTAAAAGTCCCAATCTTGTTCGTAATGAGTTGCAGCTCAGGCCAGAAGAAAAGCTGATTTTAGTCACGCCGGGAGGTGGCGAGGATGGCTACAGCTTAATTGATACTTATCTATCAAGTTTGGCATTGCTACCTACCTCTCATAAACTCCGAAGTTTAATTATATGTGGCCCGGAAATGCCCTTGAAAGACCGAGCTGCACTGGAGCAAAAGGCGACTGCATATCCGCAAGTGCAAATGTGCGAGTTTACCGACGATTTGATGAGCTATATCGCCGCAGCAGATGCAGTAGTGGCAATGGGTGGCTACAATACAACCTGCGAGATTCTCTCTGTGGGTAAGCCAGCAGTAGTGATACCCAGAATTAAACCATCCCAAGAACAGTGGATGCGAGCAGAACATTTAACAAAACTGGGGGTTTTGGCGGCTATTCATCCAGATAATTTGACACCTGATATATTACTGCGATCGCTCCTACAACAACTCAATACTCCGCAAAATAAAATTTCTACTCCGGCAATTGATTTGAATGCATTGCCCAAAATTAGCCAATACATTTCTACCTTACTGGTAAAAAAAAAGAGCATGGTTCCATTTGGCAAAACCTATCAGCCACCGGAACAATTACGGCATTTAGCAAGAGTTGCGATATTTTAAATCAAAACAAATTTAGAGAGGTAAATTTGTCATGAAACGTTTAATGTTTTACTGCCAACATATTTTGGGCATGGGTCATCTAGTTCGCAGCATGGAAATCGTGCGCGGTCTAACCAACGACTTCCAAATTTGTTTTATCAATGGTGGAGAAATAATTAAAGATTTTGAGTTTCCGGCTGGTGTTGAAGTTATCAATTTGCCTGCAATTAAAACCGATACAGAATTTGAAGAATTACAAGTAGTAAATGATATCTTTAGTCTCACCGAAGCTAAAGATATCAGAAAAAATCAACTACTGGAAATATTTGATAAGTTCCAGCCTGATATTTTAATGATTGAGTTATTCCCCTTTGGCAGAAGACGATTCTCTTTTGAATTAATTCCCTTGTTAGAACGGGCAAAATCACATGAAAGCTCAACCAAAGTTGTTTCTAGCCTGCGGGATATTGTAGTTACCAAACAACATAAGCAGGCAAAACATGAAGAAAAAGTCTGCAACCTAATCAATCAATACTTTGACCTATTATTGGTTCACGGTGATCCCGAATTTGTTCCTTTAGAAGAAACTTTCTCTAGAGTCAGTGACCTCAAGTGTGCAGTACATTATACCGGATATGTAGTACAAGAACCTCCGATGTATCCTGTACTTAACGATGAAGAAAAGGAATTGATTAACTCTGATAAACCCCTCATCCTAGTCAGCATCGGAGGTGGTAGATTCGGTCATGAGTTGCTTGATTGTGTAGTAAAAACAGCTCCCTGGCTTGGAAAAAAATTACCGCATAATATCCAAGTTTTCACTGGCCCCTTCATGCCAGAAGAAAAATTTAATGAACTGCAAGCGATGGCAATAAATAGCAACAATATTCGTATTAATCGCTATACACCTTACTTGCTGAGTTATATGAAAAAAGCAGAACTTTCTATAAGTATGTCTGGCTATAACACCACAATGAATGTTTTAACCACAGGTGTACGAGCCATGATTCTTCCCTTTACAGGCAACCAAGATAGAGAACAAACTATTAGAGCAGAAAAGTTAAGCAATTTAGGAATCATTAGAATTCTCAACCCTAATGATTTGCAACCCGATTACTTGACCTTAAAAATCATCAATTACCTTGAATATCAACCCAATAAAATCAGCCTTGACTTCGCCGGAGTTGAGAAAACAGCAGCCTTGTTAAAAACTCTAGCATTTAAGCAAAAAGTTGCTTAGTACATACATAAACTCTGCGCTTCCCTTCCCTACGGGACGCTCCGCGAACGTGTTCCTCTGCGTTTAAATTTTAAGTCTTTAACGTAGATGCGTAGCGGCTTGCCGTAGGCTACCGTCAAGGACACAAAGAGCGCCGATAAAAGAAGGAATAAAGCACAAATAAATTAACAGAACAATAAAATCATGGATAAAACAAAAATTTGCATTACCACACTTGAATATCCCCCCGATATTGGCGGGGTTGGTGAATCAGTACATCGAATTTCCCAAATGTTGATTGAGAGTGGCTATGAAGTTCACGTTGCGGTTTTCCGATCGAAACAACGGCTAGTTTCTGATGGAAGTCGCAGACGAGCAAGTTGCACAACAATGTTTCAAGATGGCGTATTTGTGCATCGGATTAAATCAGCCGTTCGTGAAAATGTCACAGAAATTCAAGACTTTTTTAGCGATGTTTATTTTCAAATCAAATGCCTGCATCAAAAATATAACTTTGACCTATTTCATGCCTTTTTCATAAATGAAACAGGGTATGTAACAACACTTTTAGCCAAAGAAAATGATGTTCCAGTAATCAATAGCGTTCGCGGTAGCGACTTGCATAAGCATATTTTCAATCCCAAAAACCATGCTCAAATAACATGGATTTTAGAAAATTCTGCTTGGGTAACATTTGTGAGCCGAGACTTGCAAAAAAGAGCTGGTGTCATTGCTCCGAGTGTAAAGTTAAAATCATCAGCTTTCTGGAATTCCATCGCACCCATCAATTTTGAGCAACTCCCCACCCCACCTCTAGTTAACGAATTATCAGGTATCGTTATCGGTTCATCGGGTAGGTTTCGAGATAAAAAGGGAATTGAATTTCTCCTCGATGCCTGCGCTAGTCTAGATAAAGAGTTAGATTTAACACTCCTGCTCATAGGTGATTTTATTGATAAAGAACGAGAATACTGGGAGCAACAACTACAGCAAAGTGGAATTGGCAATCGCCTCCGCATTACTGGAATCACCGGTCGCCAAGAAGCTTTAGCTTATCTACCCCACCTGGATATTTTCGTGATTCCCTCACTGCATGACGGTTGCCCGAATACCCTCCTAGAAGCAATGCTAGCAAGTCGAGCAATAATTGGCACTCGTGTAGATGCGATCGCCGAAATCCTAGAAGACGGCGTAAACGGTTTGCTAGTCAACCCCGGCAGTACAGAAGAATTGATTACCTCGCTCCGATATTTAGCAGCTCAACCAGAACTGCGGCAAAAGTTAGGTGCAGCAGCCAAGATAAAAGTAAGTCAGCAGCTTGCCCCGTCAGTAGAACACCAAAACTGGATCAACGTTTACCAACGAGCCTTAGCGATATCTGAATCAGTTTTGTTAGGCGAAATATCCCTCGTTTAGTCTCTTCACTCTGCGTTCTCTGTCTTGGAAAGTTCTGTTCGGAGGAAACCTCCGCTCAGACTTTCCGCTGCGTCTCTGCGGTTAAATAATTAACAAACCGCAGAGACGCAGAGATAACAGAGAAATTCATTTCTTTAAACCATGAACAAACCACAAATCACCATAATTGTTTCGCAGCGTGAGCGATTCAGTTTTACCCGCGAATCGCTAGAAAGCATTTACGAAAACACTCAACTACCTTTCTCCCTAATTTATGTCGATGGTGGTTCACCCCGCCCCATTCAGCGCTACTTGGAAGAACAAGCGCAAGAAAAAGGATTCCAGCTAATCCGCACAGAAAACTACCTTTCACCCAACCAAGCCCGCAATTTAGGTTTAAAGCAAGTTGATAGCGAGTATTTAGTCTTTATTGACAACGATGTAATTGTCAGTCCAGGTTGGCTAAACTCGTTACTCCAATGCGCCGAAGAAACAAAAGCGACTGTAGTCTGTCCGCTTACCTGTATTGGCAAGCCTTTGGGGGAAACAATACATCTGGCGGGTGGCGAAGCTCATATTTTTGTGGAGCCAGAGGAAACTGGAGTTAAGCGACGAGTGCATGAAAAACACTACTTTGTGAACCGAAAAGTCGCGGAAGTGCGTGATCAACTTCATCGTCAACAATGCGAGTTTGCCGAGTTTCATTGTATGTTGGTTCGCGCTGAGATCTTCCAACGAATCGGGCTTTTGGATGAGGGTTTGCTGAGTACGCGAGAACACATCGATTTTTGTATGACGGTGGCTGAGGCGGGAGGTACTTTTTACTGTGAACCAGCTTCGGTAGTTACCTATGTACCAGGACTGAAATTTGAATTGCCAGAACTGGCATTCTTTATGCTGCGCTGGAGCGATGCTTGGGAAATTGCCAGTTTAGAACACTTCTCGCAAAAGTGGGATTTGACAATCAAAGACAAGTACTTTAAGAAGCGCTATAAGCGGATGGGGCATCGTCGCCATCAGGGATTTTTGAAGCCGCTGCTGAGTCGCCTCACTTTTGAGCAAAATCCTTTGTGGTTGGAGAAAATAGCGATCGCTCTCGAAAAGAAATTAAATCAGTATATTAGCGATCGCTATACTCAAAGTCAAACCACTGTCAGCGAGTTGCCATCTCTGGTTAACTCACGGGAGGGAGACAAGTAAGCATGGCGGCTAGAGATCCCAAAAGCCTGAAAGCTGCAATACCTGGGATAGTGCGGATTTTGCGACGGTTTGCGCCCCAGATGAGCAAACAAAAGGCGCTACTAATTGTGTCCTTTGTGGCACTGATGGCTGAGATTATCTTGCATCTTTTAGAACCCTGGCCCCTAAAGTTTATCTTTGATTACATCCTTGTACCTGGTTTTCGCTCTCAGTCCTTGGGGATTCCCCTACTGTCAGGACTTAGCCCATTTGCCCTACTCACAGTTTTGACATTGGGGTTAGTAGCGATCGCTTTACTTCGTGCTACTGCTGCTTACTTTAGTGTAGTGGGCATGGCGTTGGCTGCCAGCAATGTGTTAACAGAAATTCGTTCTGAACTTTACAGCCATCTCCAAAGTCTTTCTTTGTCATTTCACCACAAAGCCAAAGGTGGCGATTTGATTACCCGTGTCACCTCAGATATTGAGCGACTACGGGAAGTTACGGTAATGGCGGTATTACCCTTAATTGCCCACTCCCTCACATTAGTCGGCATGATTTTTGTCATGTTCTGGCTACATTGGGAATTGGCATTGATCGCCGCTGCCGTATTTCCCCTGTTTATCTTTTTTACCATGCGCTTGACAAAACGCATCCGGCAAGTGGTGCGATCGCAGCGTCAACGTGAGGGTGCAATGGCTGCAACTGCGGCGGAGTCCATCGGAGCAATCAAAGTTGTGCAGGCGCTATCTCTGCAAGATATGCTAGAGCATACTTTTTCCAGCCATAACCGCCAAAGTTTAAAAGAAAGTGCCAAAGCGCAAAAACTTGCAGCAGGTTTAGAGCGGATGGTGGAATTGCTAGTAGGGGTTGCCACTGCTTTAGTGTTATGGCGGGGTGTGCAGTTAGTGCTGGGACAAGCCATCACACCTGGTGATTTGCTCGTATTTGTCAACTATCTGAGGATTGCCTTTAAGCCGATGCGGCAGCTTGCCAAGTATACTGGGCAAATTGCAAAAGCAACAGCTTCCGGCGAGCGCATCTTGGATGTGCTGGATACAGTACCCGACATCCGCGATGCGCGGGGAGCAATCGATGCACCGCCTTTGCAGGGAAATGTGCGGTTTGAAAATGTCACCTTTGCATACGAACCAAAAAAGGGAATTTTGCAAAACATCAGCTTTGAGGTGCAACCAGGTCAACACGTCGCCTTAGTGGGGCCGTCTGGTGGCGGTAAGTCCACGCTAGTAAGTTTGCTGTTGCGCCTTTATGACCCATTGGAAGGGCGGATTTTAGTTGATGGTCACGACCTGCGCGAGTACAAGTTGCAATCTATCCGGCAGCAAATCAGCGTGGTGTTACAAGATACTATCTTGTTTGCCGCCAGTGTCAAAGATAATATTGCCTATGGTTATTTGGGAGCTTCTGACCAAGCAATTGAACGCGCTGCTCGTCTGGCAAACGCCCACGATTTCATCATGGCAATGCCTGAAGACTACGAGACTATTTTGGGCGAGAGAGGGGCGACGCTTTCAGGCGGACAACGGCAGAGAATTTCCATTGCTCGTGCTGCCATTCGTCAAGCTCCCATTGTAATTTTGGATGAGCCGACCACTGGCTTAGACAACGAAAATGAACACGCAGTCAACGAAGCACTAGAACGTTTGACTCAAAAATGCACCACTTTTTTAGTTTCTCACAACCTCAAAGCTGTTGAACAAGCTGATTTAATTCTCTATATCGAAGGTGGGCAAATCTTAGAGCAGGGTACACACAAGGATTTGCTGCGCTTAGGTGGACGTTACGCCGCGATGTATACCTTGCAATCTGCGATCGGTGGAAATTCCTGCGAGGATGATATATATGCGGTTGAAGTTTAATGAATGGGGAATGGGTATAAATTACTCAGAATTTGGTGGGAGGACTGTCTTGAAAAGTTTAGATAGCTGGAAACTGGTATGGAGCGCCAGCTGCTTTTCGATGCAAGGCGCTCAAGGAGCTGAGGTAGTACTGGCTCGACTTTCTGCGGAATCTTCCCAGTCTCTAGTCCCTGATTTAACCCGTGTAATTTTGGTGCGTCACGCACAGAGTACTTACAATGCTCAAAAGCGCTATCAAGGAAGTTGCGATGATTCAGTGTTGACTGATAAAGGGCGCAGCGATGCTTATCAAACTGGTGTTGCTCTGAAGGATATAAAGATAGATGGAGTTTATACAAGTCCTTTGCAGCGAGTGCAGGAAACTTTAGTTGAGATTTTAAGAGGGATGAAAGTAGAAAAACCTGTCTTTACGTCACCTCTTCTCCAAGAAATCGAGATGCCTACATGGCAAGGACTTACTTACAAATACGTACAAGAACACTTTACGGCAGATTATCGCTGTTGGAAGGAGCGACCTCATGAGTTTGAAATGACACCGCAGATTGAAAGGCAGGTAAAATCTGCTATGTGTGTCAAACAGCAATGCTTCCCGGTACTGGATTTATACGATCGCGCTCATCAATTCTGGCAGGAAATTTTGCCATTTCAGACTGGCAAGACTATCTTGATTGTCAGCCACAGTGGCACAATTCGAGCGTTAATTAGCACTGCGATCGCAATGAGATGTGAGCAATATCACGTCCTTCAGCAATCCAACTGCGGCATTAGCATCCTAAATTTTCCCACACCCAATTATCAGCAGGCGCAACTTGCAGCAATGAATCTTACCACCCATCTCGGTGAAGTTCTGCCCAAGCTGAAGGACGGCAAACAAGGACTGCGTCTACTTCTTGTACCAGCCACTAACACAAACCCAGATTTAATTAATCAGCTAGCTGAATGTCTTCAGACAGTGACTATTGATTTTAGCCTCAACAGCGATTTAGAAAGTTCTCAATACACCGCCGATCAACTGCTGAAATCTCATCCCAAAACGTTACAAATCCAGGTATTACATCAATATTTTCCCCAGATTTTGCAGCAAAAGCTTTCATCTCAACGCGCTACGATATCATCTAATGAAACAGATTCAACACATTTCATGACAGGATTAATAGTAGCCTGTCCCTCCATTATCCAAAATTTGCTTAGTCAGGTATTGGACACCTCACCAGAATGCTTGCAACTGATTCCCGACACCCTAAGTGTTATTTACTATCCTCTAAAAAGCCGTACCCCTGTGCTACAAACCATGAATATGATTGATTTTGTTTGATGATTAGGCATTGGGCATTAGTAGAACTCATAATTTAAGTAAAAACAAATGATAAGTGACTAATGACAAATCACAAGTGACAAACTATGAAAATCTTAGTTACTGGAGTTGCTGGCTTTATTGGGTTTCATTTGGCACAGCGCCTTTTAGCAGAAGGGATGCAAGTTTATGGCATCGATAACTTGAATGACTACTATGATGTCAACTTGAAAAAAGCTCGCTTGGATCAACTTTACCCCCAAGCTGGATTCACATTTCAATTTTTAGATTTAAGCGATCGCCTTGGCACTGCTCAACTGTTCCAAAACTATACCTTTGATTATGTAGTTCACCTGGCAGCTCAAGCCGGAGTCCGCTATTCCTTACACAACCCTTTTGCCTACGTAGATAGCAATCTCTCAGGATTTGTCAATGTGCTAGAAGGTTGTCGCCATAGCCAGGTTGGTCATTTAGTTTTTGCCTCTTCTAGTTCTGTCTATGGAACTAACACTAAAGTGCCATTTGCCACAACCGACAACGTTGATCATCCCATTTCACTCTATGCCGCCACTAAAAAGGCAAACGAGTTGATGGCTCATGCTTACAGCCATTTATACAACTTGTCAACTACAGGATTACGCTTTTTTACAGTGTATGGGCCTTGGGGGCGTCCTGATATGGCTTACTTTAAATTTGTGCAAGCGATCGCAGCTAACCAGCCAATTGATGTTTACAACTTTGGTAAAATGCAACGAGACTTCACCTACATTGATGATGTAGTTGAAGGGCTGGTTCGGGTTATGCAAAACCCACCCCAAGCTGATAATCGAGATCCCGCAATCAGCAAAGCGCCCTACAAGCTCTACAATATTGGCAACAATAACCCAGTAGAGTTAATGACATTTATTGAAGTTATTGAAAAAGCGCTGGGTAAGCAAGCCAAAAAGAACTTACTTCCTATGCAGCCAGGTGATGTTCCCTCTACTTACGCTGATGTAGATGACCTGATGCAAGATGTTGGCTTCAAGCCTGTAACTCCAATTGAACAAGGTATTGAGCACTTTGTGCAATGGTATCGAGACTATTACAGTTACTAATAGGACTTACACAAGATAAAAATCCTCAAAAAATTTACCAAATTTTGGGTTTTTTACCTTTGTGTCTTAGTGTCTTTATGGTTAAAAAACTAACTTTTGAACCACTAAGACACTAAGAAAAATACATATGTACTTACATAAGTCTTGACTAAAAAACATTCCGATACAGATGAAAAAACAATCTCAGTCAAAAAATATCTGGAATGTCTGCCATATCAGCTTACTTGCCTTTACAACTACCATTTCACTAGCAAGTAAAGTTTTTGCTAATGAAGCTCCCCCTGATTCCCTCACTAAAATCAATGCTGTTTCTGAGTTAGCAGAAATTCAATCTACTGACTGGACTTTTCAATCCCTACAATCCTTAATGGAGCGTTATGGTGTAGTTACAGGTCATGCTGACAAAAGCTTTGGTGGCAACCAAACCATGACTCGTAATGAATTTGCTGCCAATCTTGCCGCAATCATGAACCGCATCAACGAACTGACAAGCGCAAACGCTAACCAAGTCTACCAGGAAGATCTGGAAACCTTGAAACGGTTGCAAGCTGAGTTTGGCAAAGAACTAGAGGTTTTACCAAAACGATTAGACAGTGTGGAAACCCGGATAAATTCTACACAACCGTTTTCTACGACTACTAAATTAGAGGGCGAAGTTCTTTTTGCCGTCTCTGGAGTTAGCAGTGGTAAAAAAGCTGATGACAGTGGCGATGCTATTGATAGCAATCTTACCTTAAGTAGTCGAGCACGCCTGACTTTTAATACAAGCTTTACTGGAAAAGACCGCCTCAAAATTCGCCTCCAAGCTAGTAATCTCCCTAGAATAGATGATGCTACTGAGACTGATATGGCTCGTTTAGCCTTTCAGAGCAATAGCGATAACGAATTTGAATTGAGTGTCTTGGAATATCGCTTTCCCATAGGAGAACAAGCTACTGTTTATCTTGAGGCGGAAGGCGGCGACCTTGATGATTTTACTGATATACTTAACCCCTTTTTTAGTGGTAGTGGTGCTGGTTCTATTTCCCGTTTTGCACAGCGCAACCCAATTTATCGGCAGGGCGGGGGGGCTGGAGTAGGATTAGTTTACGATTTTAGTGACTCAATCAGTTTGAGTTTGGGGTATGTGGCTGACGATGTTGATGATCCAGAAGTTGGGTTTAGTGAAGCGGAGTACGGGGCGATCGCTCAACTCACTGTTGAACCCAGCGAGTCCTTAAAAGTTGGCTTCACCTACATCCACTCTTACAACAGCCTTGACACCGGAACCGGCTCTCGCCGCGCCAATGATCCTTTTGATGACGAAAGTGATGCAATCATTGCAGACTCCTTTGGGTTGCAATCAACTTTTGCTGTTAACGATGGCTTAACTGTCTCTGGTTGGGTTGGCTTTACCCATGCGATGGCGATGGATCTGCCAAACAACCCAGAGGCAAATATTTTTAATTGGGCGATAACTTTGGCTTTCGTCGATCTGGGTGGCGAAAACAGCGTTGGCGGAATTGCGATCGGTCAACCACCCAAAGTTACTAGTAATGACTTTGAGGTGGCACAGGTATACGAAGATGAAGACACATCTCTCCACTTAGAAGCCTTCTACCGTTTCCAAGTTGATGATTATATCGCCATCACTCCAGGATTACTGATGATTACTAACCCAGAACACGATCGCCAAAACGACACAATCTATATCGGCACGATTCGGACAACTTTCAGCTTTTAAAAATCAGGCGTTGCTAAATTTGAATACTGAATGTTTTCTCATTTGAGTAACTCACGCATTCATTTTGGTGTATGTTAGCAAGCGATCGCGATCAGTTTATTCAGCAATAATCCTGTTTTATATTTAATTGTGTCTAGGTACTTACTGGAGCGATCGCCAGATTTGGCTTCTGGAAATAGGAGAGTGTTGATTGTGTCAAATTGTTATGCATAGATGTAACCTAACTCACAATCTCTTCCGGCTTCTGTAACCCAACTCGCCAGCGCAGAAGTGCCGCAGCAGTAGCCATAAAACAACCCCAAGCTAACGGTAGCCAGATAATCGCCCAGTTACCACCTGGCCACTCTACATTTAGTCCTTCACCTAACCAATAAATGCCAAATCCCATCAGCAGCATTGCGGCGACAAATTTCATCGGCTTGACAGGTATTTGATTGAGTGGGGTTCGGAATAAGAATGCAAACACGGCTAACCCAACTGCTGCAACTACAGCCCCACTAATGGCGTCTATCCATTGGCCTCCAGCAGCACCTAACGTGACTACTGCGATCGCCACCTCTACACTATCTAACAGCGCACCCTTAAATGTGGTAACTACAGCAAACCAGTTCCAGCCAGATTGGTTGTCTTCTTTTGCTAGTTCTGCTTCTAGCCTGTCTTCTTTGTCACCTCCACGCTTGGGAATGCCACCGTAGTATTTAATAATTGAGCGTGTCCACTTCTGTCCAAACAATAGTAGTAAACTGCCTGCAACAATCCTCAAAATGTCTACGGGAATAAGCGTCAAACTTTTTCCTAAGATGAGTGAGACAATTATTGTTAAAGCAATACCACTACCTGAACCAACTAGGGCGTTACGCCAACCTGCTAGCCTACCGACAACGATGACTATGCCCAGAATCTCAACCAACTCAATCAGAGATCCTGCAAAACTGGCAAGAAAGATTTCCCAATTCATAAAATTAATACCTCACAGTTGTGGTTTTATAGTCAGGAGTTACGCTGGCATATATATTTTCTGTTATGGAGGTTAAGAGTCAAGAGTTAAGAGTAGCTACTGCCCGATTAGGGTTTCCCCGCTTAAAGCAACTAGGTTCAAAAATCCATGTTTTTTGGACTCTTGAACGCTAGTTGCTACAGGTCGGCATAGCCAACGCACTTCTATAATTTGCTGTTGATGGTTAACACAACGCTCCAAATTAAAAACAAATTTGCGGAAATATTAAAATTTATTTAATTTAAACAACATGAATGTTGTTAAAGTTGGAAGCTACATCCCAATCACTAACGAGGTTTGAGGGATGTCTAGGGCTGGCTCAGCTACATACTCCAGATGAAACCCTTACAAGTCTTCACTTCATCAAGGCTACAAGTTTTGAGACAATCAGAAACGACTTAATAATCAAGCACTTATAGTCCACATTTTATTGGGTAGAGACACAAACATGAAATTGGCTTACTGGATGTATGCAGGCCCAGCCCACATCGGCACTCTGAGAATCGCTAGTTCTTTTAAAAATGTTCACGCGATCATGCACGCCCCCCTTGGCGATGACTACTTTAACGTCATGCGCTCCATGCTATCGCGGGAGAGAGATTTTACTCCAGTGACAACCAGTGTCGTTGACCGGAATGTTTTGGCACGTGGCTCTCAAGAGAAAGTGGTAGATAACATCACCCGCAAGGATTCTGAGGAACACCCAGATTTAATTGTGTTAACTCCTACTTGCACTTCCAGCATTTTGCAAGAAGACCTACACAACTTCGTCGAGCGGGCGCAGTTAGAAGCAAAAGGAGATGTAATGCTGGCGGATGTGAACCACTACCGCTACAACGAACTGCAAGCAGCTGATCGCACTTTAGATCAAATCGTCCGATACTACATTGAAAAAGCGCGGAAGCGGGGCGAATTGGCTGAAGGCAAAACTGCGAAGCCCTCGGTTAACATTATCGGTACTACTACGCTCGGTTTCCACAATAATCACGACTGCACCGAACTCAAACGGTTGATGGCTGACTTGGGGATTGAGGTAAATACCTTAATTCCCGAAGGTGCTTCGGTGAACGACTTGAAGAAGATGCCCAAAGCCTGGTTTAATCTAGTGCCTTACCGTGAACTCGGTTTAACTACAGCTCGTTACCTAGAAGAACAATTCGGCACACCTTATATAGACATTACGCCAATGGGTGTAGTGGAAACTGCCCGTTGTATTCGCAAGATTCAGCAGGTAATCAACGCTCATAGTTCGACTTCGCTCACTATAAAAGGCGCAGAAGTTGACTACGAAGACTTCATCAACGAGCAAACTTTGCATGTATCTCAGGCTGCTTGGTTCTCCCGTTCCATTGACTGTCAAAACTTGACGGGCAAAAAAGCTGTGGTTTTTGGTGACAACACCCACGCCGCCGCCATTACCAAGATTCTGGCGCGAGAAATGGGAATTCATGTTGTTTGGGCTGGAACCTATTGTAAATATGATGCGGACTGGTTCCGTGAACAAGTGAGTGAGTATTGCGATGAAGTGTTAATCTCCGAAGATCATGGTGCAATTGGGGATGCGATCGCTCGTGTCGAACCTTCTGCCATTTTCGGAACTCAAATGGAACGTCACGTTGGTAAACGTTTGGATATTCCCTGCGGCGTAATTGCTGCACCAATCCATGTCCAAAACTTCCCCATTGGTTACAAACCATTTATGGGTTACGAAGGCACGAATCAGATTACAGATTTGATCTACAATTCCTTCACTTTGGGAATGGAAGATCACCTGTTAGAAATCTTCGGGGGTCACGATACTAAAGAAGTTATTACTAGAGGAATTTCTGCTGATTCTGACCTTAACTGGACAAAAGATGGTCAAGCAGAATTGAATAAGATTCCTGGATTTGTTCGCGGTAAAGTGAAGCGAAATACTGAGAAATTTGCGCGCGATCGCGGTTTCAAAGAAATCAACGCTGAGGTGTTGTACGCAGCTAAAGAAGCTGTCGGGGCGTAAATTCGGGATTAGCAGATTTTGATATAGAGGCGTTACTTAGATATAACGCCCTTACTATTATCAATAGTTGAGGAAAACGTGCTGTTACAACATCCCCAAACTGTAAAAAACAAGTAGTCATTCCTCAACAATGACTACTCCCATTCCAAATTATTTGATATTGGCTACGTTCTGTTGCTTGTGTCGCTTGACGATAACGAACCAGCAGTTCTTCCGTACTCATGTGGTTAACGATCGCAATCCGTTTCGGCATAAGACTTAGATAGATGTACTGCAACTATTCCAGTTTTATTATAATTACTCATCCGAACTTGATATAACTCATAGCCCCTATCTTTCAAAATAGGTTTTTTTGTTAGCTTTGAATTAGGTATGACTTTACAGATAATTTCAGCTTTTTTGTTACATTCTTCGCTCTTTAATTTCTCTATATGCAGTTCTGTTTATAGAATAGGCGCTTCCCCTAAAGCTCAATTTATAGATTACTGGTGGTGTAATTATTTCAGCCAATTGGACATTAGGATCAGCGTGAACAAAATAAGTACATCCCCTAAAGCTCAATTTATGGGTTGCTAATGGTACGGTTACTCCACTTGATTTGGCATTAAGGTCAGCACGATAGGAAGCCCCACGGTAGATTAAGTTATAATCTGGTTCAGATTTGGGAACTGGCTGTTGTGGATGTTGTGTTTCCCTGCTGACCACCTTGCTTGTGTAGTATTCGTAGCTTGTACTGGTAAGAATAAGAATTAATAGTAGAAGTAAAATCTGCCAAGGAGCTAACATTAAACCCAAAATCAGGCTGATAGCTGCAAATACAGCTACTAAATGTGAGATTTCATTATTAGTTTTTTTTAATAAAAAATAGCCAGTGATGAAACAAGCACACGGTATACTCAAAAAGTACAAAGCCATATTTCCTACATTCGGAACAAAAGCAAAGGGTTTATCAAGCAGATTGAACTTGTTTGGAAGGTTGTTGTTTATTTTACCTCCAATTAGTTTTTGAAGTTACCGTGCTACTTGAGTAAAAGTGTTACCTCAATGTATCTGTATTAGCCTTGTTTGCGAAAGAAAAATTAACAGCCAAGGCTATCTCAAAGTTTTATCAGCATACCTTTAGGATTCTGTCAATTGAGCGTTTTTGTCTTGATTCATTCAGAGATGTCACATCCCAAACACGAGGCATAGTAACAGATGGATGCTCAGTGTACAGTTTTTACTGAAGTAGATGAAGATGTTACCTCATAATGATGCCTGCGGCAACCCCTCAAGCGATCGCATTCCTTAACGGATAAATATACTGATAAATAAAAAATAACACTAAACAAATATTACAATACAAAAATATTACTTCAGGGATCTAATAGGCAGAATAACCCACCGAAGTCTTAACCGATGTATCTCCGATAACGAAGTAAAAAAAGCATCATTAAGACCTCGCAATCTCTCTTATGAATAACTAGCAGATGCATGTTAGTGTTTGAATCTCATCGTCCTCCTCCCGCGCCTTGCCCTATGCATCTGCAACATTTACACCCACAACACCTTGAAGAATTAGTCAAGAGCAGTGGCATAGATTTACACCTGTCGCAGCTCAATTTTAGGTCTTTCCAGGGTGTAACTGCCTATGAGTACCTGTTGATTTCTGAGCTACTTCCCCGCACTAATACGGGAATGGTGAAGAGTAGCTGGTTGCAGCGTTATGCTCATATTACTGAAGGCGGTTGGTGGTGTTCTGGATTAGATCCTCTAAATGATTGGCAAATAATGGAGTGGGGATGCTTTAAGCCAAACAAACCCCGGCAGAATAACAATGGTAAGTTCGTTAAATACGAGCATCCCCCCAGTACATCAACACGAGTGTTTTGTTTGCGCGTACCGCTGCAAGTATGGCAGCAAGTTGCTCAGCGTTACAACCTAGTCATGCCTGACAATATCAGTATTACCCCTGATGGCGAAGCTGAAGGCTTTTGGCAATGGGTAATGCAACAAAATATCCCCCTGATCATCTGCGAGGGTGTAAAGAAAGCAGCGGCGCTGTTGACACAAGGCTATGCAGCTATTGGGATTCCTGGAATTACTAGCAGTTATCGGGTTGTCAAAGATGAATTCGGCAAAGTCACCCGTCGTCAGCTGATTCCCGACTTAGCGATGTTTGCTGTTACAAAACGCAGCTTTTATATTTGCTTTGATTATGAAACTCAACCCAAGAAAATTGCTGCTATAAATAATGCTATTTCCCAACTTGGTTGTTTGTTTCAGCAAAAAAATTGCTCGGTTAAAGTTGTCGAACTTCCAGGGATAGAAAAAGGAGTTGATGAATTTATTGTTGCTAAAGGTGCAACTGCTTTCGAGAAAATTTATCGTCAAAGCGTTGATTTAGAAATTTACCTTGCTCAAACTAAACCTCACACCGAGTTAACAATTCCGGCTGCACTCACCTTCAACCGTCCCTATATAGGTGAAATATCTTTGCCCAACTCTGGATTAGTAGGAGTAAAGTCAGCAAAAGGAACGGGTAAAACTACAGCACTTCAAAGCGTTGTTAAACAAGCTAAAAGTAGAAATCAACCTGTTTTATTAATTACTCATAGAATTATACTGGGACGGTTTTTGTGTGAAAAAATTGGTATTCAATGGGGAATAGGAAATGAGGAAATGCGGGAGAATAGCCAATGTCCCATGCCTTATATCTCATGCCCAATGACCAAATCTTTCGGATTATGCGTTGATTCCATTTGGAAACTTAACCCTGAAAATTGGCACGGGGCGATAGTAATTTTAGACGAAGTAGAACAATCTTTATGGCATTTACTCAACAGTAATACTTGTAAACACAAGCGTGTCAAAATTTTAAAATTATTCCAGCAACTAATTGCTACAGTTCTGACAACTGGAGGGTTAATAATTGCTCAAGATGCTGATTTATCAGATGTTTCATTAGAATATTTGCAAGGATTAGCAGGAATTAAAGTAATGCCTTGGGTGGTTGTAAATCAGTGGAAACCTCAACAAGGTTGGGACGTTACTTTTTACGATTCTCCTAACCCAACGCCGCTAATTCACCAACTGGAATTAGATTTACTTGCAGGACGTAAATGCTACGTTACTACTGATAGTCGCTCTGGGCGTTATAGTTGTGAAACAATCGAACGTTATCTAAAAGAGCGATTACAAAAATTACGACAGCAATTTCCCAAAACCCTCGTGGTTAGTAGCCATACAACAAACACACCTGGACACGCAGCAGTTGATTTTATAGCAGCTATTAATCAAAAAATCTCTGAATATGATGGCGTTTTTGTAACCCCTAGCCTTGGTACTGGAATTAGTATTGATGTCCAACATTTTGACCGGGTTTACGGCGTCTTTCAAGGGGTAATTCCTGACTCAGAAGCACGACAAGCGTTAGCAAGAGTACGGGATGATGTACCGCGTATTGTCTGGTGTGCTAAGCGAGGTATTGGCTTAATTGGTAGTGGTAGTACAAATTATCGATCGCTATCTGATTGGTATCAAGAAAATCAAAAAGAAAACTTAGCTTTGCTGAGTCCGTTACACAAAATAGATGTGGATTTGCCTTTAGTTTATGATCCTATTCATTTGCGAACATGGGCAAAATTATCTGCAAGAGTGAATGCTTCTATTCGCCTCTATCGTCAATCGATGCAAGATGGTTTAATTGCTGATGGACATCAAATTCAGATGCGAAGTAACGCTGTTCACAATAATATTATTCGAGATTTACGCCTGGCCTTTATGGCAACTGATCCCAATGATTTAGCCACCCGGAGAAGATTAATTTTAGAAATTGTCAAAGTTCAAAAAGATTGGGTACAAAGCCGCCAGAAAGCTAAAGAAATTAAAAAGAAAATTAAAGAAATTAAGCAGCAAAATCAATTAGCAGCCGCGGCTGCTGTCGCTAAGGCGAGGGATATTGATTACGTAGAGTATGAACAGCTATTTGCTAAACATTCTCTTGCTGATGCAGAACGTAACCAAATCAATAAATATCTTCTCAGACAAAGGTATGGGATAGAAGTTACTCCCATGCTGAAGTTGCAAGATGAACAAGGCTATTATTGTCAACTGTTAATTCACTATTATTTAACTCATGAAAGTGAGTATTTTCATGTCAGAGATCAGCAAGAATGGCATCAGCAGTTGTCTTGGGGAGAAGGGAAAGTTTTTTTACCAGATTTAAAAACTTACACACTCAAAGTTGAAGCTATGAGAGCTTTAGGAATGCTACAGTTTCTAGAAGCAGAACGAGAGTTTGCTGAGAATGATGCTGATTTGATATTGCTAAAAAATGTGGCTTTTCAACATAGTAAACATATCAAAAGAGCGCTTGGTCTTAACTTAGATAGTGAGAAAAAGCAAGTTTCGGCAATAAAAATACTCAGCCGACTGTTAAATTTGTTGGGTTTGAAGTTGAGGCGGGTAAATGAAGTTTATCAAATCGACTCAGAAACACTCAATGACGGCAGAGAAAAAATATTTGCAGTTTGGTATCAACGAGATGAATTGATGTTAGCTCATGTTAAAAGTGGTGGCTATAAGGTGACTGATTATTCATCAAACTGGAATCTTGAAATTGTACAAACGAACTCTGAAAAGTTAGACCATATATCATCTATGCCTAGCTTCCCGTTATCAAAGATATGAGAAAGTTTCTGCATCCTACAGCAAGCAAGCAACAGACTTCTCTTTGTGTCTACGCACCAGTTGCCAATTAGTACCGTCTTGCGCTCTAGTATTTGTATTGCCGTGCTATCTAAACGCAAACTCCTGCAATGTTAATGCATCGGCTTGCAATGTTAATGCATCGGCTTGCAATGCTAATGCATCGGCTTGCAATGCTAATGCATCGACCTGCAATACGATTGCATCAACCTACAATGCTATTGCATCGGCTTGCAATACGATTGCATCGACCTGCAATATGATCGCACCTTATTATATCCTCCTCGTCACTCTCTGTTTTAATGAGTTGGAAGTTAGGTTGACGCCAAAAAACGCTTTTTTGATAGCTGATATTTACACAAAAGCATTAAAATCCTAGCAACAGCCATAATAGTAGCTAGAATAACTTTCGTTATGTATCGCTGATAATCCCGTTACTTTAAGGTAAGGGAGTGTCAAAACTCAAAAAATTACATGAATGCTGAAGATTTTTTCAACCAAGGGTTAAACAACGATTTGCAAGGAGATTATCAAGGAGCGATCGCAGCTTACACTCAAGCACTCAAGTTAAATCCTGACTATGCAGAAGCCTACCATAACCGAGGTATTATTCTCAGTGGTCAACTCAAAAATTATCGTGGTGCGATCGCAGATTTTGATCGAGCAATAAAAATCAATCCTATTGCTATAGCTTACTGTAACCGGGCTAATGCTCGTTACTTTTTAGCTGATTATGAAGGAGCGATCGCTGATCATGACCAAGCATTACAAATTAATCCCAACTTGGCTGAATCTTACCACAGTCGGGGCAATGCCTACTTTGCCTTGGAAGACTATGACAAAGCGATCGCAGATTATCACCAAGCAATAGAAAATAGTACTCAGTTAGCTACTTATATCAACTTTGATATTGCCAAAGCATTGCATAATCGGGGTGTAACTTGTTTTGATCATGGCGACTATCAAGGAGCAATTGCAGACTTTCAACAAGCTTTGCAGTGGTATCCTCATTTTGCCGCAGCTTATAGCAATCGAGGTAATATTTACTATATTTTAGGAAAGTATCAACAAGCGATCGCTGATCACAATCAGGCATTACAGCTAGATCCAAATTTAGCAGAGGCTTACCATAATCGAGGTAATGCTCACTATGCTCTAGCAGATTATCAAAGTGCGATCGCTGATTACAACTATGCACTAGAAATGAACCCCAACTTTGCAGGAGCATACTATAACAGAGGTCTTGTTCTTTCTCACCTCAAAGACTATCACAGCGCAATTACAGACTTTAACCAAGCTCTGAAGCTGAATCCTGATGATATCCAAGCATACTACGAAAGGGGTCTTGTGCTTAGCATACTTGAGGATTATCAAGGAGCGATCGCAGATTACAATCAGGCATTGCAAGAAAATCCGACTCTAGCTTTAGTTTACGGCTTTCGCGCTAATGCTCGTCGCCAACTCGGAGACTATCAAGGCGCAATTGAAGATAGTAATCGACTATTACAACTCAATCCCCATCTAGCTGAAGGATACTGCGATCGTGCCGCTGCTCGTCGTTCTTTAGGAGATTATAAAGGAGCAATTAAAGATTACGATCAGGCATTGCAGATTAATCATAACTTAGCCTCAGCTTACTATGGTCGAGGTATTGCCCGCGAAGCTTTGCAAGATTTCTCAGGAGCAATTGAAGATAACACTCAAGCAATAGAGATTGTTCCTGACTTTTCCCAAGCATACTGTAACCGGGGTAATGCTCGCCGCCTTCTCGGAGATGAACAAGGAGCGATTGCAGATTACGACCAAGCATTACAACTCAATCCCAATCTGATTGAGGCTTATTATAATCGGGGTTCTACCCGTTATGTCTTAGAAGATTATGAGAGTGCGATCGCAGATTATACCCAAGCTTTGCAGATCAATCCTCAATCTGCTGCATTTTACAGCGATCGCGCCAATGCTCGCTATGCCCTGCAAGACTATCAAGGAGCAATAGAAGATTACAATCGCTCAATTGTGCTTAACTCTAGCTTTGCTGAAGATTGGTTCAATAGAGGTCGTAGCCGTTCTCTATTAGGAGATTTAGAAGGAGCACTTACAGACTTGAATCAAGCTTTGCAGTATAATCCTCATTGGATTTCAGCCTACATCGTTCGGGCAGATATTCACCAAAATTTAGGAGACTATCAACAAGCGATTGCCGATTTCCAAAAATCTGCCGACCTTTATTTACAAGCAGGAAACATACAATATTATCAGCAAATTATGGAGTTAATTGAACAGCTTCGCTAAAATTACCGAATTTTAAAAAAGTCGGCAATTTTGTCTGCAAAAAGCCTATACCAGAAGCCTACCACCTCAGACCGCTCTGATGAAGGGTTTAGCCTTCCCTTGGTGGTAACAAAGTGGAGGAAGCGATAAAAACTCCACACCTTTCATGGCAAATCTATACACTGTTCGCGTATCTGACATCGCTCTCCTTTGATACACGACAATAGGCCACAGCGGCATAACACCCATCCAGTGTTGATTGATTTGTTATGAAATAATTATAGTAATCCACTTGCTTGGAATTAATCCTTCTAGGGGAGGAACACCTATCCAACTATAGAAATAAGTGTATTAATTAAGTAGCTAGGCGTAAATACATTAAAGTTTGTAGTGAGTTAGCGCGGTCTTCTCTACGAGACGCTACGCGATGGGGGTTTCCCCCATGAGCGACTAACGAACCCGTACCCCTACGGGGAAGCAAGCTACGCGCAGCGGCGACCTTAGGAGAAGGGTAAGGACTTTAGTCCTGATAATCATTAGACCTCTTGCACGAATATTTGAAAATAAGAATTTTAAGGTTCACGCAGAGGCGCAGCGAAAAGTTCTGTAGGCGGGTTTCCCGCCGTAGGAAACTTTTCAAGACAGCGAAAAGTTCTGTTCGCCTCCGGTCTCCGTCAGGAGAAGGAGGGTTTCCCTCTCTTACGAGACGCTAACGCGAACCGCAGGAAACTTTTCAAGACAGAGGCGCAGAGAGTAATGAGAGATTTCTCTATTTGGAGTTCATAATCTGATTCATGCAAGAGGTTTATTATTTTGAGCGATTAATTGCTCACTACGAGCTAGGATGCGATTTGATTTTGTCATCTATCTAATTCTATTAATTTAGAAGTATGAAAGATTGGATAATAAATTTAATTAAAAGTGTAATATTAATATTGATTTTATTTAGTACAGTTTTATTTGGTACAAATGCATTTGGGAATCAAGATAATATGAATTCAGAGGATATTCGGGCATTAATCAACGAAGCGAAAGAAGCTTGGATTGCTCAAGATGCTGATGCCCTTGCCCAGATGTTTACGCCAGATGGAGAAATTGTTGTGCCAGGGAAAAAATGGCAAGGACAAGCAGAAATTAGAGAAGAAATAACCCATTTTGCTCAGCAGTATTCAGATGTAAAAATTGACATCCAGCGAATTATCGTTGAAAATAACCAAGCCGCAGTCGAGTGGTATTATGAAGACACTCATAAAGCTACAGGTCATCGCAACAAAGCTGATGACGTTATTTTTGTTGATTTCAAAGATGGTCTGATCAGTCGTTGGCGTGAATATTTCGATACTGAAACACCAGTTTAAATAGGTGAATACTAAACTGAATTCTAAAGTTTTACTATAGGTGTGAGATTAGCCAGAGAAACCCTAATGCTTATAGCTGGTAGTCATGGAAGAGGCGTAGACGCAGCCTAACTCAGGCATTGCTCATCTCACTCTCAAGCTATCATGTACTGGAAAAACATGTTGCAGCGTACAGTCTGAGGTTTTGCATGAAAGTCGCAGTCTTCAGTACAAAAGCTTATGATCGGCAGTTTTTAGAAGCTGCAAATTCTCTCACCCAACTCTCAACGGAAGAAACCTCTACAAAGCAGTGTCTTCATGAGTTGGTGTTTTTTGAACCCCGTCTGAGTAGAGATACCGCTATCTTAGCCGCCGGATTTCCAGCAGTTTGTGTATTTGTACATGACCAAGTTGATGCTTCAACTTTAGAAATTCTCGCTTCACAGGGAACTCGCCTGGTTGTCCTTCGCTGTGCAGGGTTTAACAATGTAGATTTACAAGCCGCAGCAGACTTGGGAATTACTGTTGTGCGTGTTCCTGCTTACTCACCCTATGGAGTTGCAGAACATGCTGTTGGATTGATTTTGAGTCTCAATCGTAAAATTCATCGTGCTTATAACCGCGTCCGAGAAGCCAATTTCTCTTTAGAAGGACTGTTGGGGTTTAATCTGAATGGACGTACGGTGGGGATTATCGGTACTGGAAAAATCGGTTTGATTTTAGGACAGATTATGAAGGGGTTTGGCTGTCAGATACTCGCCTATGATGTGTATCGTAATCCAGAGTTGGAGAAATTGGGTGGGAAGTATGTCGAGTTACCTGAGCTATTTGCCAACTCCGATATCATTTCCCTACATTGTCCCTTGACTCCTGAAACTCATCACTTGATTAACGCCGAGACTATAAAACAGATGAAGTCCAAGGTAATGTTAATTAATACAAGCCGAGGCGCACTGATTGATACCCAAGCAGTCATCGAAGGACTAAAGTCGCGCAAAATCGGCTCTCTCGGTGTGGATGTTTACGAGCAGGAATCGGAATTGTTCTTTGAGGATTTATCTGGCGAAATCATCCAAGATGATGTTTTCCAACGCTTGACAACATTTCCTAATGTACTCATTACCGGACACCAAGCCTTCTTTACAGAAGAAGCTCTGCACAATATTGCCGAAACAACTTTTGCTAATATTTCTGATGTCGAACAAGGTCGTCCTTGTCCGAATGAAATTCGCGCTCAACCAGAAGTTGAAGCTAAGGCACTAGTTGGCTGATTAACTAACACTACGAACGATAGGCAACGCGGAGACTTTGGACTAGAATCACCAAAGACGCGATCGCCATCAACCCGCCCCAAAACCAGTAAGGTAAAATTAAATACCGCTGCATTTGTGCTGTATCCGAAAGTCCTAGGGAACCAGCACTATAGCTAAATAGATAATCAAGTTGATGATACGTGCTTATACAAGCTTGTACGCCTAAAAATTGAATGGCAAAACCCTGCGCCCAACGAGGAGCTTTCAAGGCAATACCTAGGATAATCAAACCTAGCAGGGGAATTGCTACTAATCCAAACAAAGAACGCACCCAAATTAATGCTGAAAACAGCAAAAAGCTTCCTAAAATTTTCAAACTCAAGGAGGCTGCTCTAAAACTGCGAGAAGCCAAAATCAAGACCGCACCCGCAAGAGGCGGGCCCATTGGCCCTGCTGCTGCAACTAAAGCCGGGCCAATTGGCCCCCATGACGACCGGAGGCCATAAGTTGCGACACCGGAACCATTACTAAAAATCTCTAATCTCTGAAACTGTCCTCCTAGTAGCAAAGCCATCAAGCCGTGACCCATTTCGTGAAACCAAGTTGCCAGGATCGTAAATGGGTATAAAATATAATCGCCTCCTGGAACTTGCCATAGCAAAGTAGTGGCGATCGCCGCTCCAATCAGCCAAGTTAGCCCCATGCGTTCAACAACTGGCGGGGCTTCTCTGTTGATTAAGGGTTCAAAATCTTTGCTTGATTTCCTCATGGATCATTCCTGAACGTAATTATCTCAATTACCGGAGTGTACTTTCATCCATCCTAGTGTAATTAATCAAGTCCTGGATTTGCTGGAGAATGCAGCAATTTTCACATCAAAGCGACGGTGTTAAACTAAGACGCTACATATATAACGGTTCCCATTTAGATACAGTACAACATTACATCACCAGGTGTAGGGGCATGGCTGCCATGCCCCTACGGGTATACCTCACGTAAGCGAGAACCGCTATAACGACCATAGTTATCCGCCGCCTTTGTGATGCTCTGATTAACAATCAGCTAAGACAGTTGAAAAATGAATGTTACCATGTCTCCCTTACCTAGGCTGATGCGATCGCCTGCTCGCAAGCGATGTCGATTCCCCGATGATAGCGGCAAATTATTAATGTAAGTACCATTAGAACTGCCTACATCTTCTATGTAGTGAGCGCCTGCTTCAAGGCGAATATCTGCATGAATCCGTGAAACAATTTCCGAATTGGGAAATCCTGACACATCTATATCTGGAGGAATACGGTCATTAGGCTTACCGATATGAATGACACTCAGATTTTGCGGCAATTCAATTTCTCGGTCACTTTGTACGTGGAACAACCGCGCTGTCACCTGCTGCAATTGAGTTCTGGCAGCAGTTACATTTGCTGCTGGCAGAGGAGATTGTGGGGCTGAGACTGGTTCAGGGGGTGGTGTTGGTTGAGTAGCTACTGGTTCTAGAGGTGGTGGAGTCGGGATTTCTTGCTCAAATACGGGTTGATTAGGGACGCTTGGCGGTGGCGTTGGGGGGCTGTTTTCCATAGCAGTTTCCTGTGGTTGAACTGCCACTGCTGTTGGTGGTAAAGATGAAGCAACAGGGAGACGAGAGTTGGTACTGCCGATTTCTAACGAATCTGGTTGTGAAAGTTCTAAAAGTGGATCAGGGGTAACTAATGGCGGTACTTCCACAGGAATGTCGGGAGCCACTGTTGGTGTTACTGCTGTTGCAACGTGTGCAGCGGGTGCTGAGTGCAAGTTATAACCACACTGACCGCAGAAAGCGGCATCTGCCTGCACAGTTGCCCCACAACTGGGACAGTTAGTATTCGCTGGTAATGGCGTATAGCAAGCTTCACACTGGACAGCACCATCAGGGTTGGGATGATTGCAATTAGGGCAGACGATCATCGATATTAACCTTTGTTCAAGATCATCGTAAAATTATCACTGGCAATTAGAGATAACTCCGTAGACACTTCTACTTTAAGACAGTGTGCCAGAGAGTTGTGACGGCGGAAACCGCCGCTCTCTACGAGACGCTGGCTTGTACGCGGACACGGCGAATCGGCGCTATCTGTAGATGCTACGGAACTTTAACAGCATTGGAAGTTCGGCAGAGGAGCAATCCTAGCTTTAGATTCTAACAATTACTCTTGATCGAAAATTTCAGGTTGGAGTTCCGAAGCGGCTGCTGCATCCAGCAACCAGCAAAGTTTTCCTTGAGGCTGAATCAAGCGGGATGGGTAAGTGAAATCGTCAGCTACAGGCGCAAAGACTTGAGCCAAAGCTGGTCGTTTATTAGCACCAGCAACCAGAAAAATCACACTGCGAGCAGAGTTGATGAAGGGGTAAGTGAAGGTTATGCGGGGGTTTGCGTCTTTGTTACCTACAGTAATGAGGCGATCGCGTACTTTGAGAGCCTCTGTGTGAGGAAACAGAGATGCGGTATGTGCATCATCACCCATTCCTAGTAATATTACATCTAATGAAGGAAACTCTCCGGGTGAAGACTTAAAAAATTCTTGGAGATGTTGTTCATACTTAGCCGCTGCTAGCCCTGGTTCGGCTTCCAAAGTCGGTACGGCGTGAATGTTGGCTGCTGGGATATTAACGCGATCTAGCCATGCACGACGCGACATTAGTTCATTGCTATCAAGATGATCTGGTGGAACAAAACGTTCATCCCCCCAAAACACATGAATTTTATCCCAAGGCAGTTTTTGACTGGCAATCGCCTCATACAAAGGCTTAGGTGTACTGCCGCCAGATAAGGCTATTGTAAATCGCCCCCGCTGCTCAATGGCAGTTTCTAACTCTGAGAGAATCAATTCTAGCGCTCGTGCAACTAGTGCTGACTGATTGGGTAAAACTTCAACTGTTTTCTTCATGGCTTGATGATCATGTTGCCGACTTCCAGCAATACAATACCTAACTTATTACAATTCCCCTTTTTAACTTTTGAAACTTTTAACATCGGGGATTGGGGACTGGGGATTGGGGAACTCGGGGCCCCCTTTGGGGATAAGGGGCAATGGGGATTGGGGACTGGGGATTGAGGATTGGGGTATATATTAAGTTGAATAAATAATCAATAGCCAATTACCAATCTCCTAGAAATAGCGTTTCCCAATCGGCGATCGCTTGGCGTTGAGCGGTTAACAATTGCTGAATTCCTTTTTGGGCAGAATCTAGCAGTTGATTCAACTGAGTGCGGCTAAAGCTACCTTCCTCAGCCGTTCCTTGGACTTCAATGATTTCCAGGTGTTGATTCATCACTACATTAAAATCTACTGTTGCAGCTACGTCTTCGGTATAATTCAGATCTAAAAATGGCTCTCCCTGTAATAATCCTACAGATACCGCTGCCACCTGCCCGGATAAGGGCGATCGCTCCAACACCCCCTGCTGCAACAATTGAGAAACCGCATGAGCTAACGCCACAAAAGAGCCTGTAATTGCTGTTGTTCTAGTTCCGGCATCTGCTTGCAATACATCAGCATCCACAGTCAGCGTGCGTTCTCCAAGTGCCTCAAAATCCACTGCTGCTCTTAAACTGCGTCCAATTAAGCGTTGAATTTCTTGCGTCCGTCCAGATAATTTCAATAACTCCCTTTCTTGGCGTTTTTGGGTGGCTGATGGCAGCATCCGATACTCAGCAGTTAGCCAGCCTTTACCAGTTCCTTCAAGAAATTTGGGAACTCCTTGAGTAACGCTAACGGTACAAAGTACCTGAGTATCCCCGCATTTTATCAGAACAGAACCGGGAGCAAAGCGAGTGAAACTAGGGTAAAAGCTAATTGGACGGAGTTCGTAGGGAAGACGACCGTCTGGACGCTGCCAAGCCATTGGAGTTGCCTCAAATAGAATACCTTAAGATTACCTTAGTGTTGTAAATCATCTGAGTGCTGTATCGTAGGGTCAGCATCCAGTTAAAAGGTTAAGTATAAAGTATGAGATAAAAAATATACTTTCAAGATCCAAGATGAAATTTTAAGTAAGCAGGAATACCAAAAATTGATCTCAACAAACATCTTTTTCTAAGGAGTTGAGAGCAGAGTTAGAATATTTTGCTGTACCATATCTGGTGACTGGTCGCCATTAATAGTCAATAGACGGCGACGGCGGTCGTAATATTCCAAAATCGGAATGGTGCGATCGTAGAATATTTCTACACGGCGCTGCACGATTTCAGGTTGATCATCTGGCAAAGAACGCCCCAAAGAGCGACTAACCATAACTGCCTCTGGTACTTGTAGATAAATTGCCCAGTCTAGCTTTTGTCCTAAATTATCTAACCAAAAATCTAATTCCTCAGCTTGGAAGGCAGTACGGGGATAACCTTCTAATACCCAACCACAATTAATATCTGGTTGTTTAAAGCGACTTCGGATCAATTCAATCATCATTTCATCCGGGGCTAGCTCTCCTTTTTCTACGTATACCCGTGCATGATGACCCAATTGGCTCAGATTAGCGATCGCCTCCCGTAAAATATCACCTGTGGAAATCTGAGGAATATCAAAGTATCTGCAAAGCCTCTGTGCTTGAGTGCTTTTTCCCGATCCTGAACCTCCCAGAATCACCAATCTCACAACAATTCACTCCTCATCGTGTCAAATTTATTACTTTCTAACTCTGTTTTGCCCAAACAGTTGATAAATCTAACATTTGATGATAATTAGCCCCTAATTTCGGCTTTTCATTTAACTAGAACTACCGATTGAATGTTTTAATTTTTACGACTAATTCTAGGAAAACTACGATAAAGTAAATCGAAATAGCTCTTGACTTTAGTACAAATGTAGTGTTTGACTAAGAAGGCAATTTGCTCAAGAGACTATGTTTATAAAAAACAGACTGATTAGACAGGCAGATTTGTAACAACTACTCTCAGCAAAAGCTTTTTAATTTGTTGTAACTTTTTAAACTTAATCTATGGTTGCTCAATTAGAAACCAAAAGTATAAATTCTACTCTTACCTCACCATACCCAGTTGAAGGTTTAGTGCAAGTTTTCACCAGTTCACATCGTAACTTTTTTACGAGCGTTATGGCTCAATCATTGAGGATTGCCGGTCAAGGCACACCAGTGTTAATAGTACAATTCCTCAAGGGAGGCATTCGCCAAGGGCAGGAGCGACCTATACAACTAGGACAAAATTTAGACTGGATTCGCTGCGATTTGCCTCGTTGTATTGATACACCACACTTAGACGAACCGGAGAACCAAGCCTTACAAAAATTGTGGCAATATACACAACAAGTAGTATGCGAAAGTAAATATTCTCTCGTAGTTTTAGATGAACTAAGTTTAGCGATTAACTTTGGTTTAATTCCCGAAACAGAAGTTTTAGCATTTCTAGCAAAACGCCCTCCCCATGTCGATATCATTCTCACAGGGCCCGAAATGCCGAAATCTCTCCTAGATGTAGCAGATCAAATTACAGAAATCCGCCGCAGTCATCGCCCCTAAACGATCCAAGGATTTGAGTTTTTAAATTTAATACTCTTAAATAAGAGGCTGTATTAAACTTCGTAAACACACCTCACTGCTCTAGCAACAGATGTCGGGTTTAGGAGAAATTGAGCAGCTTGTTGTGCCGTTGCTTCAGGTAGCTCAATCTGTTTAAAAGTAACTAAACCTTCATTAATAAAGGTATCTCTCACCAAGGCGTTCTCTCCGCCGTTGAAAGAAGTTTCATAGAACACCTCCTGAATTCCTGCGGAGATAATTAACTTCAAACAAGAGAGGCAAGGTTCTAGAGTGACGTAAATACTTGCACCATCTGTGGAGGTTCCATGCTTTGCTGCTTGGGCGATCGCATTTGCTTCTGCATGTACAGCCCTTGATGGTAGAGTTTTACTAGCATCGCAGCTACTTAAACCTGGATAGCAGTAGCCCTGAGCAGTACAGTGAGCTGAACCTGATGGTGAGCCATTGTAACCTGTAGCTACTACCTGTTTATTTTTAACAATTACAGCACCTACTGGAAAAGCTAAACACGTTGAGCGAGTAGCTGTAAGTTTGGCCAACATCAAAAAGTATTCATCCCATGTTGGTCTTTGGTGGCGTTCTTCGACTGGAGAAATATTTTGCATAATCTGTCAATTTCAAACTTTATTTTACTGCCTTGCTGGCAACGAAAACTGTGGATGCTCTGGGTTCCACTTCGTTAAAATATTTCTAAGTTGGTTCAGAGCATCTTCATGATCGTGAAACTGTATTTCAGCAATCACAGAGGGAATGCCGCGTGGAAATCGTGATATCCGTTTACCTGTTTCATATAAAAGAATAATAGGAATTTTGTTTGTTTCTGCATAAGCTAACTCCATTCCTACACCAAAGGAAAGTGAGCCAAGATAAGCAATAACTAAGTCTGATCTACTAACCTGATATTTATCTTGGTCAAAAACCTCACGAGGACTAATATCGGGATTATTTATTGGATCAGTTTGTTTGTGTGGAACATAAGCCTGAAGACCTATTTCCTGACAAAGCAAGCCTATTTTTTCATAAAGTGCTTTGGTTTCTGATAGATTTACTACATCAGTCAATGCACCAGATACATATACTTTGTTCATAGTATTTACATATTAAATAGATAATATTTTCCTTTTGATTAACTTACAAAATATCCTTACCTTTTTTCCATAAGTAAAGGAAGTACTGCAAAAAAAGCTGATAATATTGTTCCTATTGCAGCTATTGCCGTCCACCTAGTCTGTTCATCTGAACCTAAAATTCGTAGAAATATGTCACTAAATCCTCGTTTAAGTTTCTTATACTCATGTGATTCAAGTAAGAGGGTTTTTAGTTGAATTTTATCATCTGACATCCATTTATTTTTTCTTTTAGAGAAAAACGCATATATTTCATTAGTATTAGGCAGATTATTAAGAATATCAAGCCTTGCCGGAATATCTATATTCCCGTTTTTGGAAGATTGGGAACTTAATTTTTGAACCATTAAATAGGCAATCGGTTCATTAATGTCTCTAACATTAATTCTTAGTGGTTCATTTGAGACATTATGAAGGGCTATGCACAAAACACCTGACCAAGAAGGATTAACCCTGGTTCCAAGATGGCCTAGACCTTGAGAGACTAAACCCACCCTTGAGTTAATCAAACCGCACATATAATTATTTAGCCAGATTGATTCATCAGTCCATACTAGAGCTGTATCCCTTGGTGGTATGTAGAAAAATTGCTGTTCTTCACCAGGCTTGTCTTTCTTTGGTTCTGTTTCAATAGCCAAACGTTTTTGCTGTCCAATAGCATATGCATATTCGCTAGCGGTTAGACATAAATCACAAGCATTAATACTACCTGGCTTGAGAGGATGAAAAAGTATACTTTTACCAAGTTCCCTAATAATATCTCTATCGCTCAAGACTGACATCCAATACTCCTTTATTTCACAAACCACTAGAACTTTCTACAAACACATTTAAATGTAGTTATAAAGTCAAGCGCATTTAATCAGTAGCTAAATAAGACGCCCTAACTTTTTTAATTAAAATGCTACTTTTGCTACACGTATTTTAAGCTATGTTCTAGTGTATTGCAAAATACAGGTTAATTTTATGTCGCTAATGTTTATGTAAGCACTGTTAAATACTTGTATGGATTACGGTTTTTTTGCTTACTGATCCTGAATATAAGGCTGGCAACTTTTAATACAGTTACTAGCCTTTTGCAGTTCGATACCTAAATAACCAGTATGTTCAGGCTGAATTGCTGGAGAAGTAGCACAAATCTCTCTTAATAAGTTGAGTGGGTTTTTGCCACGATAAGACTTAATCACCTCACCACTACCAGCGGTTGTATGAGAAATAACTATTTCTTTGCTATCGACTTCAATTAGGAAATTGCCGGAGGGGTCATAATAGCTACGCTGGTTCAAAATTGTAGCGTATTGATTTGCAATTAACCTCTCCGCATTATCCCAGGTATCATCATATATATGAGCGCTCTGACTGATAGTAATCAGTGGGCCCATGTTTAATTCATATTCAGAACGCTTAGCAATTTCATCCCTAATATGTCGTTGCAAAGCCCTCAATCCCATAGCATTTGCGGGCCATGCAGCAAACATATCATTGCTTCTAAGAGTTGCAGTTAGTGATAACTCATTATCAACAACTCTCAACCAAATGTGATTAAGACAAGGGCTACCACCTTTCTCGTGGTCTTTTACATCCCATAGATTCATCACTGCACTAGCAGCATCAATTTCTCCTATTAATTTTTGAATTACCTGCCCAATTTGGTCGCGCCCGAACCAAGAACGTAAACGCTGACCGTATGTATATTTCAACCCTTCTCGATAGGGCGCATCATCTAAAATCTGCGAAACGTATTCTTCAAGAAAAGGTCGGTCAATTGGTAAATAATTAGGTTCGGGAAAGTAGAAATCAGCAGGCTCATCATTAATGATTGCCATTAAATCGATTAATTCTTGCCATTGCCCATCATAGCCAGTTGGTCTAATTGTTCCTGTTGTCTTAATCCGATGAATGATTTTTACCCAAGTTTCAGCTATGGTCTTACCTTCTATTCTGTGTCCGTAACGTGTTCCTGGTAAAACAGTTGGCTCAACGTTAGACATAGGAAATTCTAGCCGCAAACCCCAAGGCTCAAGTATTTCACGTTGAGCATAAGACTTAACTAGATTAACTGCTTCAGTAATTGATTTTACTTCTTTATACTCTACAGAATTCCGCAGTTTTTCTAAGGTATTAATATCAATTTCAATATCTATGTAACCAGGGATGGGAGAGCGAATTACCCAAGCTCTGCGCCCAATATCGCTTAAACTTTCTTCAACACCATTACGGAAAAAGTCCAGCAAGCACTCACATGCACCTGCGTTCTTATCTTCCTTAGAAGCGTTGAGAACAACCAAAAAGCGGACGTGGGGATTAAACAGTAAATTGCGAATCAGTAAGTTTATCCCCCGTGTGGGCGAGTACAACTGCCCAATTACAGCATACTCTTGCGGTTGCAGGTGTTTAGCGATCGCCTGCTTGACCGTCCATCCTGTAATCACTGCTGTTTGCCCACTGCCATAGTTCAGCTGATTAGGCTTGTGCAGTGCTTTGTACTCAAATTTGGTTGCCTTACCCGCTACTGTCATGGTTGGCTAAAACTTAAAAAACTAGCTAGGTTAACATACCACTACATCTGCTGCCAGTCGAGCAAATTGTTGAGAAAAGTTTAACAAGCTAGACCACACCTTTGGTATGTAAGTTTATCCTTAGTTTCCTTTACAAATATTAACAACTTTGTTACAGTTGTTTACATACCAAAGAAGACGAGGAAATTTCTATGCGTACAAGCACTGCTATCGTTGACGACCAGGGCAAACTAAACAACTTTGCGATCGAGCCAAAGATTTATGTAGACGAGCAAGGCGATCGCACAGGGTTTACTACCTATGCAGAACTACTCAACGGTCGTTTAGCAATGATTGGTTTTGTCTCTCTGATGGCATTAGAAGTGCTGACAGGACACGGTATCCTTGGTCTTTTGGGAAGTCTGTAACAAAGAATTTGAGTTTTTATAAAGCAACTCTTAATGTAAGAGACGAGAAATTTCTCGTCTCTAAATTTATTGAAAATTTAGTGATAGAGTGAAAATATACTGATAGTAAGAGCCGTTTTCTAAGTTAAAAATATCGGGTGAACTATGGCTTTAACTGCTTCAACTATGCTGCCAATAGGCACTCAAGCACCAGATTTTCATCTACCGGAAGTTATATCTGGAAAGGCAACTTCACTTTCTACCTTTGCAGATAAAAAAGTGCTATTGGTAATGTTCATTTGTCGGCATTGCCCATTTGTAAAGCACGTACAACAAGAATTAGCGCAGTTAGGAAAAGATTATTTCACAAAAGATGTGGCGATCGTTGCCATCAGTGCTAATGATGCAAAAAATTATCCAGATGATGCGCCAGAGTCGTTAAAAGCATTTGCCACAGAACAAGGGTTTACTTTTACCCTATGCTACGATGAGAGCCAGGAAACGGCAAAAGCTTATACAGCAGCTTGCACCCCAGATTTTTTTGTATTTGATCGGGAGCGCAAACTTATTTATCGCGGACAATTAGATGATAGTCGTCCCAGTAATGGTAAACCTGTAACAGGTGAAGATTTACGCGCAGCGATAGAAGCGGTACTAGCCGATAAACCTGTTACAGATGACCAAAAGCCAAGTGTTGGTTGCAATATTAAATGGAAACCTGGAAACCAACCCAGTTATTTTGGTTGAAAAGAATTGGGACTGGTTATTGATTAGACATTTCCAATAAATTAAATATACGCTATCCAGAACCCTTGTAGAGGCGTAGCACTGCTACGTCTCTATAATCATTGCTGCTACGTCTCTACGTTCTATTTTTGGAGATGTCTATTATTTATTAACCTTGTCCTTTTGTCTAACCAGTCCCTAATCTCTAAAGTTATCAGTGTTTAATTTCCAAATTAAGGACGTAGTGTCCCAATTGGACTTTTTCTGCCCACAACTCGTATTCCACCCGCAAATGCTCTGGCAAGGGGTGTCCTATAAGAGATAGGCTACTAGTAAAATTACGTAAGCGAATGGGATAGTTAGGTTGCAATGACTCAGCTGGCAACCAAAAACGGCTAATGCCATAAACGCCCTGTTCCCAGAAATGACGATAACTCACTTGAGCGTTACCTTGCATAGTCATGATTACCCGATAAGGGGAAATCTCCAACCACAAAATTCTGGGACTGGTGGGAGCATAAGCGCCGCTTTTTGTTTGGGGAAGTGTGTCTTGTGGACTTTGGAAACTCGCGACTTCGCAACTAATTAGAGGTGGTGCAGTCAGTAGTAAATGGAACCGATCAGTATCTTTCTGATACAATGTTCCGGCAGTTTCGACAACAGACCAGACTGGTAAGTCAGTGGAAATAAGTGATAAGCACACGGGCTTGCGGTGATGGGTCAGCATGGGAGCGATAAGGGCTAAAAGCTATTGAACAAAATGAAATAAACACTAGGAGGTCTAGCAGGTCAAGGTAAACAACTAAATAGTAAAACATGCTTAATATTAACTGAATCTGCTGAATTGTTAAGCTAGACGAATCAGAGTACAAACAGATAGGACGTGGGTCTAAACTGCAAAAATGGCGCTTTTTGTAGAGAAAGCTGAGCAGATAAAGCTTGTAAATCTTCTTGTTATTACTTTAAGGCAAAAATCCCAAAGATCTGAATGAAGAGTGCTGAGTTCAAAAACCGCCCACTTTCTTGCGGGGTATCAACCTTCTCTCGATTCAGAAGATTCCACCCACTTTCTTGCGGGGCATTTACCGAGTGCAAAAGAACTGAGTATCAATAATACTCAGTACTCATTACGGGCTAAACAAGAGCTATCCGCGCTTCAGCACTCAGCACTGAGTTTGGTAAATTTCATACAGCAAAAAGCGATAGGATACCAGGCAGGAAGTCATCAGCAGTGGCAAATTTAAGTCACTTATGAACTTCCGGTATATTCAAAAGCCAGTGTATCCTAAATGTTGGCTTTTGTTATAACCGTAGAAACTCAAGAAGACCTTTCTTATAAGTTAATAATTCAGCGTCCCTCTTATGGACTATCCTTACTGGATTCTATCCGAATACCAGGGGATAAATCTATCTCCCACTGGGCGCTAAGGAACAAAAATTATTCGAGATACAGCTGAGTTACGAGTTAAAGAAAGCGATCGCATTACTGTAATGACTCAACAACTCAATAAAATGGGAGCAAAAGTGAGCGAATTACCCGATGGTATGGAAATTACTGGCGGTACACCCTTATTTGGTACTGACGTAGATAGCCATACAGATCATCGCATTGCTATGAGTTTAGCGATCGCTCGCTGCTTTAGTCGCCACTGGAATACTACTATTCACCGTGCAGAAGCAACTGCCATTTCTTACCCTAACTCCACCACGACACTGCAACAAGTTTGTAGTTAAATATCGTTTTCAGTTACAAAATTCCCGATTTATTTAAAAAGTCGGGAATCTAAAAAAACTCCCAGCACATAGTGTTGGGAGTTACTTTCTTAAGTTAACCTAGGGCAAAGTTTTGCATTGCTCTATCTATTAATTACATTTTCGATTCGCTGACAACGCCCAACTTTTGTTGAATTCGGGTTTTAGCAGCTTTGAATTCAGTAGCTAATTGCTCACTTTGGTCTGAGCTTAAGTTGTTGCGAATAGCAGCAAACATTGTGCTTTCTTCTTGACGCATGTGGTCGCCAACAGCTTCCATCAATTGTCTAACTTTGTCTTTGAATTGAGATGAAGAAGGGCTGAGAGCCTTAATTTCTTCTAACACCCGTTTCATTTCGGCTTGTTCATCAAACAACTCTTGGGTGTTATCTTGGCCATAGAAAGGACGTACTCTTGGATAGACAACTTCCTCTTCAGCTTCAGCGTGAGCAGTTAAATCCTTGAAAATTTGACCGAAATACTCTTGGATCTTTTGTGGATCATTGCTTTGCAGCAGTTCGGTGAACAGGGTATTTACCTTCCCATGATCCAGGCGGATAACGTCCTGGATATTCATATCTTTTTTGTCACTACTTTGGGTAACAGCACTACCTACCACACCGCTGAATGCTGCCATTGCATCTTGAACGCGTGCCCAAATTCCTTGATCTGCATCTTGTCCAGTTAGTTCGCGGACACCCAAAATTTCTAAAACACCTTTAAGTTGTTCTTGGTGAGCGCGGTTCTCAAAGTTAATGGTGTTCAAAGGCCCAATCGCTAGCATTACGTCAGCACCAACTTTTTGTGCTGCCTTGTGAACTATCAATCCGGTCATTACTTGTTGATGCTTCAGCAATTCATGCTGAGCTACTTTCTCGTATAAGCTTAGCTCTGAACCTTTCATTAATTGTTGAACAGTTTCAATCAATTTTTGAACAGTTTGCTTTGGTTCAGCTTGAATGCCATATTGACCGATTATAGTTTCTAGAACACCAAGATTTTTTTCGTCGTCTTTGATAAAATCCCGAAACCGATCAGCAATTTCTGTATCAAGACCTGCTCCCAAAACCAGCTTCTCATTTTCGATGATTAACTGTTGGATTGCTTTCATACTTGCCAATTTAATGGCAATAGCATTACGTTTGGTATCATCTAAAGTAGCTACCATCTGTTGTTCTCCTCGGCCAAGTGTTCGTATTTATTACTAATATAAGGTTGGCACATAGATTAGCTATATTCCATCTTTCTTTTGAGCGATTAAGTTTCGCAACTCTAGATAGAAAAACAAACATTATTCTCATATTTTATCCACTTCTACTTTTAGATATACAACTATCTAATCTGTACTCCATCCTCAGATAGATAAATTTTTAATATTAGTTTTATAGATTGACTCATGGATGTTTAAATAGGAGATTAATTAATAATGCCAGAAAGTTCTGGATTAGGAGAACAAGCCCTGAATAAAGCAGCAGAAATCGGTTTATCTAGCCAGTTAGATGAAGTAGAAAGTTTAGATGTAAATGTCAAAACCGATCCGCTGAAAGTAGTTCAGGGGCAGGTAAATGCAGTCACCATTGAAGGCGAAGGTTTAGTAATGCAAAAAGACCTCCGCGTCGAAGAAATGGAAATGCAAATGGATAGCGTTGCCATTAATCCTCTGAGCGTTGCTTTTGGCAAAATTGAACTGACTAAACCTACTGAAGCCAGCACACGGGTTGTGCTAATCGAAGCTGATATCAATCGCGCCTTCAACTCTGACTACGTACGTTCACAACTACAAAGTCAGAAAATAAACGTCAACGGGCAACCAGTAGCTGTTGAAATTCAACACGTAGACTTTCGCTTGCCCGGTGAGGGCAAAGTAGCACTTAATGCCAGTATCTTAATCCAAGAAACTGGTGAAACCCAGCAAGTTGACTTTTCAGCAATACCTCGTGTTAGCCCTAACGGACAAACAGTTTCTTTGGAAAATGTCGAGTATGGCGAAGGTGAGGAAATATCTCCAGATCTGACAAAAGCTTTGATAGATCAAACCAGCGAAATTTTGAATTTAAGTAACTTCGATTTAGAAGGAATGAGCCTGCGAGTTAAGCAACTAGAAGTAGAAACAGGCAAACTAACGCTGCAAGCTGAAGCTCACGTTGAACAAATACCTACCGCTTAAAATTAGGATACTAAGCTAATGGAAACTACAGAAACAAGTTCTACACCTTTTCCAAATATTCCACCAGTTATTGAAAGTAACGACAGCGAGTATCGTGATAGCGGTGTACCCAGCACAGTTGCGATCGCGGGACATCCTTTACACCCCTTGAGTGTAATCTTTCCTATAGCTTTTCTGGCCGCCGCCTTGGGAAGCGACTTTGGCTATTGGTTAACTCGTGATTTCTTCTGGGCTAGGGCTTCATTATGGTTAATCGGACTCGGTTTAGCAGGAGGCGTCTTAGCAGCTGCGATCGGTTTGAGTGACTTTTTGCAAATTGAACGAGTTCGCAAGCGTAGCGCCGGCTGGGCGCATTTGATTCTTAACGTTTCTGTTTTAGTCTTGACACTTGTCAACTTCCTTCTGCGTTTGGGTGATCCTGAGTCACGAATCTTACCTTGGGGATTGCTGATCTCGCTCGTTGTCGGTACGCTAACTAGCCTTTCCGGCTGGTTCGGTGCTGAACTCTCCTATCGACACAAAATTGGTGTGGTTGGTGCTGGTAGCAGAAGATATCCATAACGTGAGAAGTCGCGGTGTTCAGATCCCCAACTTTTTTGAAAAGTCGGGGATATTGGATTGAGAAATCGGCGGTGTGAAGGCTAAAATTTTGCTTGGCCTATAGCTTTGAAAAAATGCACCGTAACCGTAATCAAACATTATTTATCATTTTTTCTCTGCTCATCGTTGTTGTGATGGGCTTTTTCTTTAAGTACTACACTGGCCCTGCCCATCACTGGTTTAATGACTACGGTGCAGCAATATTTTACGAAATATTTTGGTGCTTGTTCGCATTTTTGTTTGCTAGAAGTCGGATAGCTGTAATCCAAATCCCTTTATGGGTTTTTATCATCACCTGTATATTAGAATTCTTGCAACTTTGGCATCCACCACTCTTAGAGGAGATTCGCGCTACCTTAATAGGTAAATGGTTGCTTGGTACTACCTTTGTTTGGTGGGATTTTCCTCATTATGCATTGGGTTGTCTTTTAGGTTGGTTGTGGCTGCGGCAATTACAAGGAATCGGTTATGCAAAAAAAAGTCAAGGTTAAACCTAATTCAAAGCAACAGAAAATTGAAGAACAACCTGATGGTAGTCTGATTGTGTATTTAAAATCGCTTCCAGTAGATGGTAAGGCTAATAAAGAGTTAATTAAACTACTTGCCGAAAAATTTGATGTGTCCAAATCTTATATCCAAATTAAGACTGGTTTATCTTATCGGCAAAAACTAATTGAAATTAACACTGAAATTTAGTATTAATTACTTTTATGTTACTTTGCTGTTTAGTTGTGAATAGCTGTACTCAATGTTTTCCCTGGTAGAGCCAGGGAACAAAAGCCAAAAACTCACAAACCAGAATTTTTACTCTTGTGTAATACTGATATATCTCGGCTGAGCTTTGACTCGTTCTATCCAAGCTTGGATAGCAGGAAATTGTGTCAAATCAAACCCACCTTCATCAGCTACATGAGTGTAAGCAAACAAGGCAATATCAGCAATAGTGTAACGCTCTCCTACAAAAAAAATGTGAGAGGTTAAATGGTTTTCCATCAAGCTAAGTGCTGCATAACCCGGTTTACGTTTTTGCTCTATGGCTTCACGATATTCTTCAGCTTTACCCAAAATTGAAATCCAAAATCTTGAGGTAGCAATAAATGGTTCATGGCTATATTGTTCAAAAAACAACCATTGCAGCACTTGCGATCGCAAAAAGCGGTCATAGGGTAAAAACTCTGTGCATTCACTTAGATACACCAATATGGCATTTGATTCAGCCAAGTATTTACCTGGCTCAATTTCCAAAGTTGGTATCTTACCGTTAGGATTTTTACTTAAAAATTCTGGGGTTCTAGTCTCGCCTTTCAAGATGTTAACTTCTACCCGCTCAAAGGGCATACCCATTTGTGTCAATAAAAGACGTATCTTATAACCATTCCCAGAAGGTAAAAAATCGTACAAACGCAGCGTTTCCATGCCAAAAGTATGTGAGGAATATGTTGAGAATTAAGGGTTCAAAATACAATATCTTACCAAATGATTTTCAAAAAACCGGATATTTTCTTATATTTTAGTTTCTGAGTGCAACGCATAATCATCTGCAAAAATAAAAAAAAGTATTATTTCTTTCTGGGAATTAGATGTTTAATTTTAGTCAGTGGTTGAGAATAAAAGTATGTGTGGAAGATTTACTTTAAACCAGCCAGCAACGGCTTTAGCCCATATTTTCCATGTTCAGCAAGTTCTGGATTTAGCAGCCGAATATAACATTGCACCTACGCAAATGGTGGCAACAGTGTTACATAAACTTGATAACGACAAGCGAGAATTTCAGCAATTACGTTGGGGATTAATTCCCTCGTGGGCGAAAGATTCAGGAATAGGAGCGAAACTGATCAATGCTAGGGCTGAAACTGTTGCCGAAAAACCGTCTTTTCGGTCAGCTTTTAAGCACCGACGCTGTTTAGTGCTAGCTGACGGCTTTTATGAATGGCAAAGGCAACAAGGTAAAAAGCAGCCGTTTTATTTTCGTCTTCAAGATGGGCAACCTTTTGCCTTCGCGGGGTTGTGGGAAACTTGGCACTCGCCTTCCAATGAAGAAATAACCTCTTGTACAATTTTGACAACGGCAGCTAACGAACTACTGCAACCTATCCACGATCGCATGCCAGTAATTTTAGAACCACAAGATTACGATTTATGGCTAGATCCCCAAATGCAAACGCCCCAACCACTACAGCAGCTATTACGTCCCTATCCAGCGCCAGCAATGACTGCTTACCCAGTTAGCACCCTAGTGAACAACGCTCGGCATAACAGTCCAGAATGCATCATGCCCATTAGTGGGGATTAGGGATTGGGGATTGTTAACTGTTGACTGTTAACTGCTGACTGTTAACTGTTGACTGTTGACTGAGGACTGGGGGCTAGGGACTGTATACTATGGACTAGAGAGAGAGAAGAATTTTTTCAATATTAAATACCCAATCCCCAATCTTCAAATAGCTACACAAACACAGAGGCACATATGCCAAGAACGCAAAAAAACGATAATTTTGTTGACAAATCCTTTACAGTGATGGCGGATATCATCCTGAAGATCCTGCCAGCAAACAAAAAAGCCAAAGAAGCATTTGTTTATTACCGAGATGGCATGTCAGCCCAAGCAGAAGGGGAATATGCTGAAGCATTGGAATACTATGAAGAAGCTCTAACACTAGAGGAAGATACCAGCGATCGCGGTTATATTCTCTATAATATGGGGCTGATCTATGCCAGTAACGGCGACCACAACAAGGCTTTAGAGTTATATCATCAAGCAATCGAGTTAAACCCACGCTTACCCCAAGCCTTGAATAACATCGCTGTGATTTATCATTATCAAGGCGAAAAAGCTAAAGAAGCTGGGGATAACGACGGCGGCGAAGCCTTATTTGACCAAGCCGCAGACTATTGGATTAGAGCTATTCGCATGGCTCCCAACAACTACATTGAAGCTCAAAACTGGTTGAAAACCACTGGGCGATCGCAAATTGACGTATTCTTTTAGTCATTAGTCATTAGTCCTTTATCATTTGCTAATGGATTAATGACTAATGATCAATGACCAATGGCAAATGACAATTTATGATTGACCGTGAACAAGTTCGCAAAGTTGCTAATCTCGCTCGTTTAGAATTGACCCCAGAACAAGAGGAGCAATTCACTTCTCAGTTAGGAAATATTCTAGATTATGTCCAACAGATGAATGAACTGGATGTCAGCAATGTTACTCCGACAACAAGAGCTATTGATGTCAGTAACGTTACTAGAGACGATGAATTACAACCATATCCCGATAGAGAAGCTATTCTTAACAGTGCGCCTGAACAGGAAGGCGAATTTTTCAAAGTACCAAAAATTCTCAACGCTGAGTAGTTACATAGTTCAAAGTCAATAGTCCAAAGTTTAAATATCGACTCTTGACACTTGACTCTTGACAAAGGAGATAATTATGGGTTTGGGAATCCTTAAAGATGGTCAGTGGATATCTAAACGGGAGCAAGAAGACTCAAAAGGTAGATTTGTTCGACCATCAACAACTTTCCGCCATCAAATTACAGCCGATGGTTCTAGTGGTTTTAAAGCTGAACCAGGGCGCTATCATTTGTATATTTCTTGGGCATGTCCTTGGGCATGTCGCACTGCAATTATGCGCCAGTTGAAAGGGCTGGAAGATGTTATTGGTTTGTCGGTGGTTGCTGCGGAAATTGATCAAAATAGCTGGGAATTTACCGATGAACCAGGGAGCATTCCTGATACGGTTAATGGTACTCAGTATCTATGGCAACTTTATTTAAAAGCTGATTCTAACTATAGTGGACGAGTGACAGTTCCAGTTTTGTGGGATATCCAAAAACGAACAATAGTTAATAACGAATCCCGCGAAATTATTCGGATGCTCGATACAGAATTCAATGCCTTAGCTAAACAAAATATTAGCTTTTATCCAGAACATTTACAAAAAATAATTGATGAAACGATTGATGCAATTTATCAACCAATAAATAATGGTGTATATCGTGCAGGCTTTGCTACTACTCAGTCAGCTTATGATGAAGCAGTAACAGAATTATTCGCAGCTCTCGACCATTGGGAAAAAGTATTAGGAAATCAACGCTATCTTTGCGGAAATCAAATTACTGAAGCGGACTGGTGTATGTTTACTACCTTGTTCCGCTTCGATGTAGTTTATTATGTGCATTTCAAATGCAATTTACGCCGGATTCTAGATTATCCTAATCTGTGGAATTATCTCAAAGAACTCTACCAACTGCCGGGAGTTAAGGAAACTTGCAACCTTGACCATATCAAACGGCATTATTACAGAAGCCATCCCCAGGTTAATCCAACTCGGATTGTACCAAAAGGGCCGCTGATTGATTTTGACGCACCATATAATCGTGAACAAATTGGTGCATAATTTAGTTTTAACAGTTATCAGTAAACGGTAAACAGTAAACAGTCAAGATAATTGGGTTTAAGGAGAACCACTAAGCAGGCGAGCACCTCCAACTGAAAACTAATAACCCAAAGCCGATTAGTGGCAGGCGCGATCTGGCGAGTTTAAATGTTACCAGTAAACGGTAAACAGTAAACAGTCAAGATAATTGGGTTTAAGGAGAACCACTAAGGAGGCGAGCACCTCCAACTGAAAACTAATAACCCAAAGCCGATTAGTGGCAGGCGCGATCTGGCGAGTTTAAATCCACCAACTGTTTACTGTTTACTGTTTACTATTCACTGATTTAAATTCAATTCCAGATTTCTACAGTTTTAACGTGATCTGTATTTTGTAGGTTGTGCGATCGCATGACCTCGATATTCCAGTTATGAAATGGGTTGCACATTCAGTTCTAATTGCCACACCTTAACTGGTTTTTCCCAAGCTTCTTCCCATTTTTGGGCAATTAGTGGTTTGGCTGTTTGACCCATTTGCCATCCCTTGGCGATCGCGCCCAGAAGGGGAGATAGGACTTCAGGCTGGAATAGCGTAATGCTAATCAAAGCATTGGCGATCAGCATACTTGCAAGCGGTAGCTGAAATTGTGCCAGGTAGAAGGCTTGTAAACCAATTTCACCAATTTCACTGGTGTCGAATCCGGTAATAATGTGCCAAATATCGTGGGTTTGTTGCCAGCGATTTTCAACATAGCTGGTATCCGAGTCAATTTCGACTTCAGCCGCCAATGTCTGAAAACCTGACTGTTTCATGCTGCTGGCATAGGTGTAGCCCAACGAGTCTTTGGGATACTGTAACAAGGCTTCCAAATCATGCGGGGGAGCCATATAGCGTTCTGCAATTATTTCAGCGACTTCTGGCTTTAGCTTCATTGCCTCAACAGCAACCTCAAAAGCATGAGTGTCAACCAAACCAGTGCTCAACTTTTCAACTGCACCTAGATTTCCGCTGTCGTCGATGAGCAGTGTCAAAAATGCTTTTGTCGCTTTTAACATCCGAAAGAAGTTTTTGGCGCTCGTCCACATCTGTCCGCTCTTGTTACCTTTGACTGGTTGCAAATACTCGGAATTCATAGACTGCATACAATTACCTTCGCCAGGTGAAATTGAAGTAAGATATGAACATTGTTCATATCTCTATAATATGAACATTGTTCACTTTCTGCAAGGATGATTTTTGGCGATGGCAAATGATCTTCAAAAGCCAGCAAAAATGCGGCGGCAACCAAAGCAGGTACGCAGCCAGGAGCGCGTCCAATCCATCCTTGGTGTTGCCGAGCAGCTATTTATCGAAAGTGGCTACGATCAGACCACAACACGAGCGATCGCAACTCGTGCAAAAGTACCCATTGGCTCGCTCTACCAGTTTTTTCCTGACAAAGAAGCGATTCTTAAAGCTTTGGCAAATCATTACTTTGAGCAGGAATATCATCTGTTTGTGAAACTTCACACCGAACTAGCAGAAGCTCCAATCGCGGTCTATGTTGATCGCATGGTTAATGCTTTTGACCAGTTTGCAACCGATCATCCCGGTTATCGTGCCGTACTAGAACAATTGATCGATCTAATGGTACTAGCAGATATCAATACCCTAGATACTTACGACCCACAGATTATTAAAGAACTTGCCTATTTTCTAGAACAGCGAAACCCATCTTTAGATAGCGCAAAATGTGAATTAATTGCCACAACCATTGTAAAAGCTGTCAATGAGTTGCTGTGGCTCTCTTTTACCCGTGATCAAATCTTCCGCGAACAACTCCTAGCAGAAACGAAAACATTGATTACAGCATATTTGCAAACCTACCAAATTTAGGCGTTAATTATACCATATTGAAAAAATCTGACAGATAAACCACCCTATAGACGTTGCATTGCAACGTTTCTACAGCTTTACAACGTCTCTACTAAAGGGTTTGTTGCAATCATTAATTGAATTGGAATTATTTTCTTAATAAAGGTGGCAAATCTAAAAAATAGACTAAAGTTAGCAAGCTTTTCGGAGCATAAATGCTTAATAATTCACTTGACTCAATAAATCAGTATTAATTGCGGTAAATATTGAGTTATATCTAAAATTAAGGATTAAATTGTCACATTTCCCCAAAAAATTTGAATACTTAAATAATTCATAAGTAAGTTTAAGATTAACAGTAAATTGAATAACATAGAGAAAATATACGGTTGAAGGTATTAAATGGAGCCATTACAGAAGCAGATTATGACGTTGAGCCATAAACTGGATGCCCTCTACCAAGTGATTGAGCAACTCGAAACAAAAGTTTCTCAAGCTTTATCAGAGTGTTCCTTAGCAAAAACACAGCAAAGGGATAATTATCAGGAAAATAGTGAGGCTGGACGTTACTCTTTAAAGGAAAATATCAGTTCTAAGTCTGACTTAGAACACAAAGATGTATTGACAGATGGTATTTATCTAGACTTGAATCGTCAAGCTGGAGATAAAAGCTTAACACCAGAAATTCAAATACAAAGACTGACAGCACAATTAACAGCAGCATACAATCGCATTGCAGCCCTAGAAGAACAATTACTTAGAGAAAGAATTCACTAATTAGTCAATAGTCAATAGTCAATATTTCAAAGATTTACCGGAAGCTCTTGTAGCCCGGTAGTTTTGTTATTGGCTATTGGCTAGGCATAAACGCTCAAATTGGTTTTCAATGGCTGTCAAAAGTTGATTTTGCTGCCAATCGTAGCTGAGATGGGCAGCTATGCAAGCGGCTCCAGCACCCATACCTTCTTTCACAAAACCCTGCTCATAAGCCTGGAATTGAGGATAACGAGAATCAGCAAAACTCAGCTGGGTTGCTAATAAGGGAGGAGTTCCTCCACTTTGAGTGAGGCTACTTTTAGCTAAGCTGAGAGCTAAATCAACCGTACCACCAGTAGGGTCTTCTGCTACCCAGCGGGTTGTACCTACAACTACTTCTGTTGGTTGCCATGATAAAGAGTAAGCTTGAGCGATCGCACTCATCAAAGCATAAACCGCCAGCATTTGCGTCCCGCCAGCCAGCAAAACGCCACAACTGCGACTAGCAGCGATCGCCATCCCAGCTACCACCACTTGCATCGGATCACCCACTGCGGCTACCAGTTGTAGAGGATCAATTGGGAAAAACGAAGGAGATAAGGGAGATAAAAAAGATATTACTTTTGCTTCCCCTGCTCCCTCTGCTTCTTCTCTCCCCCTCATCTTCTCCAACCCCGCTTGTACTAGCGCCCACTTTTGCGCGTGATTACAAACAGGGTGGCTACTATTGACTTTTCCCGCTGCTTCTATACCTAAGCTAGTTAAAATTGCTAGAGCGGTTGTAGTGCCTCCAACAACGCACTCACCTAAAATCAAATATCCCTGTTGAACATTGGCAGCAAGGCGTTCTCCCCACAATAACCCTTGCTCTAGCAAATGGCGTACCGTTGTTAATTCCATAGCAGCGCCTTTACTTAAACACCTAGCAGGAGTGCCACCCAAATCAATTGCTGGCACAGCAGGAGGGTGAGGTAAACCAGCATTAAATAAATAAACTGGTATCTTGAATGCCTCAACGACAGCGCGAGAAATCAGCACAGGTGAAGCTCCCGCCGCTAGAGGTGGAAGGGGATATTGAGGCTTTGGTTCCGAACCGTAATACAAAAACTCGGCATCAGCACAAGCAGTATATTTGCGATCTTCGGGAGTTCGACCAGCTGCCGAAATTCCTGGAATCAAACCAGTTTCAGTAAATCCTAAAACGCAGGTAAATACAGGTACACAACCGCGATGCCGTTGCAGCCATTCTTCACCCTGTTCTGTTTGGGTATAAATACGAATCATAAGTTAAGGGTCAAGGGTTAAGGGTCAAGAGTAGAGACGCGATTAATCGCGTCTGTACAAGAGTAATCGCGTCTGTACAAGAGTAATCGCGTCTGTACAAGAGTAATCGCGTCTGTACAAGAGTAATCGCGTCTGTACAAGAGTAATCGCGTCTGTACAAGAGTAATCGCATCTGTACAAGAGTAATCGCGTCTGTACAAGGGTCAAAGTTAACTACTCCGGACTTTTGACTCTGGACTTTGGACTAACCTTCATAATCCATGAGGACTTGTACCCAGTTTGGCGGGCGAGGAATGGGATTTCCCAGGCGATCAAAAAGTAGCCATGCTGCCAGATGTACCACAAACAGGTAGACAAAGTTATTGAGTATGATTAAAGCGATCGCTCCTACTTGAATTAAAAATACACTGGGACTTGCTAGTAAACCCAGCTTTAAAAATATCCACTCGATGAATTCCGTCACCTGGGTAATCAAGTAAATCCACAAGTCTTCACCCGATAATACAGAAAGTAACCACAGCCGAAAAAAGACTCCCAAAGTACCTAGCAGCGTACCCAAAATGATGGAAACAATCCAGGGAACACGACGACGATACCAAGTCGCTCCCAAAAGCACGCCCATAAACCCATAAGGCATGATAAATAACAAACTCCGAAATGGCCCCATAAGTACTGCTAGCAGCAGTCCAGAGGTGAGGGCTGCCATCCATGCTGCTCGTCTACCCCAACGCAGATAAACTAGAGCGATCGGTACTGGAAAAAAGATCCGCAACAAAGGGCCCAACGGAAAATAGAAATTAATAAACCAAATCAAGCTAGCGGTACTAGCTAAAAATGCTGTTTCTACCATCCTCAAGGGCGCATCAGATTTTAATTGGGGATGCGTCAACTGCGCTTGTGTATTTGACCATTGATTCGGGGAAGCTTGGGATTCAGCCGATGGATCTTTCTCCGGCTCATCTGGCAGAGAATCTAAAATGCTCATATTCTGACAATTTGTTAAACTATCATTCTTTCCAAGGCTGATAAATCGGGAATACAAATAGTGTCCTGATCCCGTTTAATCAACCCTTTTTTTTCTAGTCTTGTCAATACTCGTGTCACTGTTTCCCGCGCCAATCCACTCAAACTACTCAATTCCCGGTGAGGTAAATTGGGAATTTCGGTGCCTGTATGCCCTTTTTTTCCTTGACCTTCTGCCAAAAACAGTAATGTATCTGCCACGCGCGACTGGCTATCAGATTCCCGCAACCGCAAGCGGCGATTTACTTGCCGCAAACGTCGTGCCATCAGTTGCGATAATCGGACTCCCGCCAAGGGTTCTATTTGAAGTAACTTGACAAAATCCTGAGCAGGCATACTACCAATCACCGTAGGGGTAAGAGTAATTACATCGGTAGATCGAGGTACTTCATCTAACGCCGCCATTTCACCAAATAATTCCCCCTTACCGAGAATATTCAGCGTTACCTCTTTGCCTTCCATGTTGTAGGTGCGAATTTTGACCCATCCATCCCCAATAAAATACACAGAACCACCCCAGTCATTTTCCAGCAAAATTACTTGATTAGCTGGGTGAGTACGGGTAACAAGATGGGTCAGGGCTGGTTCCACAACAGCTTCGGGCAACCCTTGGAAAAAGGGAGCCGACGTGATCATCCAAGGATTAGCGGGTGCCTGCAAGCTATATCGGTCTTCCATTACAACATCTTTATTTAAGCGGCTATATACATAAAAAACAAGAGCACCATCTTCAGCCTAAGCTATCAAAGCACAGCTCCTTTCAAAGATAAAACTAAACTATGCTACACAAGAAAGCGACAAGAACATTTTTCTAAACAACTTTTTGTAGGTTTAAATGAAGTCAAAGTTTTGCAAAAAGTAGTTTATGATCCGCTGAAGTATTTCTGAGGGGCTAGCTGCACTGCAAATTTGGTTATTTAAAATATAGATAGACAAAATCAATGATACTCAAGCTAGTAAATTTTTGCTCACGTATTTTAGCGGTTATCAGTAATAGAGAACTAAATAAAGAGTGTTGAGTTAAGAGTGCTGAAGCGCGGATAGCTATGGTTTAGCCCGTGCTAAGTTAAATGACTGCCCACAAGGGAAAGTCAGTCTCGTGGGCGGCTCTGCCGACTTGAGAGAACTGGCGTCGGGGCTTTTACCAAGTACATCAGTATTGAGTAGTTTTCTTTACTCATGACTCAGGATTTAGCACTGAGTGCTGTAAAATAAACTATTTTGCGATCTACTTAGCCCAACAGTATTTAGTCGGAAGCGAATCCACCGAAGTTCTAAGCAGAATGTACCTCTCGGTAGTAGTGACACAGACCATCAGAATTTTCTTTGTCCATGGGTTGGCTCCTCAACAATGATCAGGTACTCGATACTACTTAATTTACAGGTATACTATTTAGCTTAGTAACCGTCAAAGTATTATTTACTAAAGTTGTCGATTTTGTATTGGTATTCCAGTGTTCATTAACAAAGACAGTTTGCTTGATTGTTGCATTTTTTTCTATGTTTTATGCTATTAAGTCCGTGTGGTTGTAACATTGGCTATTTAGTAAAAGAACACAGTGCCGTGTAAACTGCCGCGCTAGCGGAACCGCGGAATATTGTGTGTATCCCCATACAATTAGCTGTCAAGCTAATCTTCTAAACCAGATGTTGATTAACGATTACTACGACTCCCATCAATCGATAACATAATGGCAGTTATAAGTCTAAGCAGCGGTGAAACAGCTCTGTACCCTTAAGTCAAAGCAAGCTAAGCGGAGCTTTGACCACAGGAGAAAGGCTTTTACCACTCAAAACTTCTGCTATCGGAGATACTACGCGAACGGTAATTGTAAAGTATATTCCCACACTGGTTGACGTACAGTTCTAGCTAAGGTAATTTAAAGTGACTTTCCGCGCAGATGAAACTCAACAACTGATCGCAGACATTGACAACTTACTTGCCAGCGGTGGTAAGCGTCTATCTAGGTTGCTGTCTGGTCAGGCGCAAGAGCCTAAAGAAGTTTTACAACGAATTCGCGAATTCCTAGTTAAGCTACAAGAAACTGAGGCATTAGAAAGCGCCACTCCAAATCAGTCCTCTGGACAGCTAGTATCGCCTTTATTAGCGAGATTTATTGACCAAGGTAACAACCAGTCTTCACTGTTAGAAGGTGAACCTGATCAACAGCAGAGCAGTCTTGGAGCAGAACAATTAAAAAGTGAATTTTCAGGATTAATACAGCCCTTGCGAAGAGAATTAGAAGAGTTATTGCAAGAGCGAGCAACTCTTGTCCAAGAAATTAGACAGCTAGAGCAGAGGCGATCGCAAAACTACTCTTTAGCACAGCAGTTGGCAAAACAGGAGCAGATGATTTCCGAGTTTTTACAGGTGCTCATGAGTCGTCTTGCGCCAATAACGCCACATTTAGCACAGAATTTAACAAATTCTCCCAGTTTATCAAAAGCAAGTAATAGCGCGAACATAGAACTAGCAACCTCTGAGACACAACCTTTGTTAGAATCACCAGATCGCATCGAACGGTTAACACAGTTGTCAAGAGAGCTAGATCAACGCTTACTATCACTAGATGGGACTGTAAATGTTGTTTTTGAGGCACTACAGCGCAACATTAATACATATCATGAGTCTTTATCGCAAGCACTAGCAAGAATGCATAGCAAAGGAGTGCAAGGCGAACAATTGATGGCGAACTTTCTCAACAATTTGACTCAGTATTTACAGCAACAATCCTCTACCCAGCCATCTTTCCCCAGTTTAGAAGCTGAAACACCAGTTCCATCAACATCATTAGCTGATTCAGTAGTAGTACCAACTGCTAGCAGTACTGAGGTTGTACCTCAAGCTTCAGAGTTTATCCAACCAGAAATATCCTCTCTCGTAATTAATTCCGATCAACAAGATACTGCCAATATAGAGGATCTAGATGCTGTACTACTACAACTTGGTGTAGACTCGCCTGAATCTGATGCAAACTCACCTGAATTACAGCAAGATAATTTTGAGTTAGGTGATGAAGTAGACCAACTTTATGCCAGTTTATTTGGTACTGGCGATGTTGCAAGCTCGCCATCGGCGTTGAATATCGCTGAAAGCTCACCTCAGCCTCCCACTAATCAACTGCAACAAGCGGATTCTGCGGTTGTAATGCCAGATCCTTGGTCTGATGTGCCAGAGGCGGATTTTTTAGAGCTAGACAACCCTAATGCAGAAGAAACCCAAGAACCGGTACAAGCTACAACATCATCACAGTCACAACAGCCATTGTTTAAAGAGGATACTGTCCTAACTGCACCTGTTGGTTTCTTTACCTTGCCACAAGAAGAGGTTTTGGCAATAGACAGTTTACCTGTGCAACTCCGTGTTCAGCCTGCCATTGCTGATACAATTACAACTCTGACTGATTTATTGGCGGATGTAAGCAATGAGCAGCAACAGTCGGAAGTATCATCTTCTGTGAGTAATCCAGTAACTACAGAATCAACAGGAATTGCGTTGCCAATCACCACATCGGAAGTCGTACACGATGACACTCAAGAACACTTTTTAGATTATTACATTCCCGCTTCGCCACACGAAAATTTGCTTTCCTCTAAGGATCAGACTCCTTCTTTACCCAATATTTCCTTGAATGAGCAGCAGTTGCAGCAATTAGATCAAGATTTGGCTAACTTTGATCAGCAGCTAAATTCTGAGTTGCAGCCTGTCACTAACTTAGATAGTTCCCAGGAAGTAGTTAGTAAGCAAGATACGCACCGCTCAACTTCTCCTCAAGCTGAATTTCAATCCAGGCAATTATTACCAGAAATACAGACACCAGAAAATTCTGCAACTCCTGCTGTGTCTTACTTGGCAGAGCCTCAGACAGAATCTAACTTAGACATTAGATCAAAAACTGAAAAAAAAAAGCAAGTCACAAATCCTGTTCAGGAAAGTTCTTCAAGTTCAACCTCCAACTCAATAAATAATAAAGAAATTCCACTCAATGTTCTAGAATCAGTTTGGTATTTAGGAATTGATTTGGGTACAACTGGAATTTCGGCAGCATTGTTGAATAGTTCCACTTTTGTTGTATATCCCATCTACTGGTCAGCAGAAAAACAACCAGGAACAACTTCCTTCCAGCAATCATTTCGCTTACCAGCAGAGGTTTATCTGCCTGCGGCTTCTGTACCTCATGGAGAGAATGAAAGCATTGAAGCACAGGAAAAAACCGCACCCGCGGCTGTTGCTCAGGAGAAAGTCCCAGACTCAGCTACTATTTCAGCACCAGATCCAACGAATAATCTTTACTCAGCACAGTTGAAACCCTATTTGCAAGTAGCTATTCCCTACAAAAGTGAACAACAAAAATGGGAACCTGTGTTGCAACTAAATGAATTTTCTGCTGGCCCTTTAATTTGGGTTGTTAGATCGCTCTCGAAGCTACTATTAACTCTCAGATCTGATCGCACTAGTACCACCCCTGGTTTAGTTGCGGCTGCTGTTGGTATCAACGAACAAACTTTCCCAAAGATTATTAATAACATTGCTGGTGTGATCTGCACTTGCCCATCTAATTGGTCGGAACAATATCGCTTCAATGTGCGAGAAGCTGTATTAACTAGCAAACTTATCCAACATCCCCAACAAGTCTTTTTTGTTGAGGAAGCGATCGCTAGTCTACTACCGCAACTAGATAGTGCTAAGGGTGAACAAGTACAATTAAGTGAGCGTCAGGGTTTACGTCTGGCAAGAACCAGTGAACAGCCTCTTGTCGGTAACACCCTCGTGATTAATATTGGGGCAACTGCAACAGAAATGTTACTGGTAGATTTACCAGAAAGCCTGGGACAATTGACACATAATGATTTCATGCTCCACAGTTTTGCCTATGCTGGTAAAGGAATTGAACAAGACATTATCTGCCAACTGTTATTACCACCAAAATCTCGGCAATCACGCATAGAAACACAAGGTGATAGCAAAACTATTAGCAGTAACCCTTGGCAGTGGCAACCAGCTATTCCTGGTTTAGACCAGATGCGCTGGCATAGTTTGGGGTTGGAACAATTAGAATTACCTAGAGTTGGGGAACCAGATATCACCGCTCGCATTCGTCTCCAGCAGCGTCTAGAGAGTTCACTTTTAGGACAGGCGGTATTGGATGCAGCGCTTGCTCTAAAGCTAATTTTGCAGCACCAAGACTCTTTTACCCTGGAATTAGCCGACCAGCGGTGGATTTTGCAGCGACGAGACTTAGAAAGCCAGGTGTTTATCCCGTTTGTCCGCCGCTTGAACCGAGAATTTAATAAATTATTGGTAGCTCGTGGTATACCTACAGAAGCAATTAATCAAGCTATCCTGACTGGTGGCGTGACTTCTGTAGTCACAGTGAACCGTTGGCTACGGCAAAAACTCCCCAACGCTAAGATTATTCAAGATTTATATCTTGGCGAAAATGGCGCTCCCAGTTGTAGCCAGGTTGCTTATGGTTTGGCGATGCTACCTCTGCATCCCCAGGTTTTAGAAATACCCAGGCAACAGTATACTGATTATTTCCTGTTTACAGAATTGCTGCGGCTTCTACCAGATAGACCTCTATCTTTCGGTGAAATTATCCAGTTATTCGAGAGCCGTGGCATTAATACCCGTACTTGTCAACAACGTCTATTGGCTTTCTTGGAGGGTGAACTACCTCCAGGTTTGATACCTTCGGTGATCGACTCAACCTGGCTTACCCACAGTTCTCAGGGAAATTCTGACTACAAGGCGATCGCCAATGCACCACTTTTTGATAAACAAGGAAGTCTCACCTATCGTCCGAATTCGCAACAACTACTTTGTTTGCGTCACTATCTAGATATGATCAAAGCTAGTAATCAACAGTCATTGGAGGAACCTTATACGGTGAATTTCGTTTTAGAGGTTGATCATTAAGAATAATGTCTCAGGACAGCTTAATCTTCAAGAAATATGCATACCACAACGCGCAGTCTTGCCAGTAAAACTAATGTTTACTTTAAGTTTGCGCGTTATATTAACATTTGTTGTTTTTATTTTAAGAAATAAAACCAGAAATTTAAAATCCCCACTTTAATTGTAAGATTCTGTAAACTTTAGGGTTTCAATTTTTAGCTGGTTTAAATATTGTCTATATTAACACTCAGTAGAAACTCAGTAGAAACGACAAAACAAGTAAAAACCGAATAAAGATTATGTCTATGTCTACTTTTACTACTGACACAAAAAGCCCTGTTGTGGATCAGTTAGCACTTGTGAATCATCTTCATTCAGTTAATCTCTTACAACAGCCTTTACACCCCTCAACGATCAGCACTACAAAACGATTAATTGATATTCTGGGAGCCATTGTCGGGCTGATTATCACAGTTATAGTAGCAATTCCTGTAGCGATCGCTACACTTTTTAAAGATCCAGGCCCAATATTTTATTCTCAAATTCGTTGCGGACTGAATGGAAGATCCTTCCGCATGTGGAAATTCCGTTCCATGATCGTCGGTGCTGATAAACTCAAGCATTTAGTCAAAAACCAAGCCAAAGGTCACATATTTAAATCTGTTGACGATCCTCGTATTACTCCTGTGGGCAAATTTTTACGCCGCACTAGCTTGGACGAATTACCCCAATTTTGGAATGTTTTGGTGGGAGACATGAGTTTAGTTGGTACTCGTCCACCCACTCCTGATGAAGTTATGCATTACGAACCGCACCACTGGGAAAGATTGCGAGTCAAGCCAGGTATAACCGGAGAATGGCAAGCTCATGGTCGTTCTAGCATTAAAGACTTTGAAACCATTGTCAGCATGGATATAGCCTATCAGCGCAAATGGTCTGTAGCTTACGATCTGAGTCTGATTCTTAAGACTATCTGGGTGGTATTAAAAAAGAATGGTGCTTATTAAGTCGTTCCAATTCTTACGCTGATTCAAGATTCAACAGTTAAAATTCAAGAACTTTTGGAATTCTTGAATTTTAACTATTTAACGGTTCTTAACCCTTAACCCCGCTACCAGTTTCAGTTGGTACAATGTAACGTTGTAAAAACAAAAATAGTAATAGTACTGGAGCGATGGAAATTATTGAACCAGCGGCTACCAATCGCCAGTCAAGAGAAAACGTACCTGCCAGCTTTGCTACTCCCAAAGGTAGAGTGTATAAATTTTCGTCTTGGATGACGATTAAAGGCCACAAAAAGTCACTCCAAGCACCAATAAATACAAAAATAGCTAGGGTAACCAGTGCTGGACGAATAGCTGGTAACATCACATGCCACCACAAGCCTAACTCAGAACTGCCATCCATACGGGCAGCTTCTTCTATTTCTTTAGGGACACTCATAAAAGCTTGCCGCAATAGAAAAATGCCAAAGGCAGAAGCTAAGCTAGGAAAAATCATCCCCAAATAAGTATTTCTCAAACCCAACTGCACCGTCAAAATGTAGAGGGGAATCATCACAATCTGGAAAGGAATCATAATCGTAGAAACGATCGCAATAAAAATCCAGTCTCGCCCTACAAACGACAGTCTTGCCAACGGGTACGCAGCTAAAGCGCAAAACAGTAAATTTAAACCAACAGTCAGTACAGATACTATGGTACTGTTATACAAGTATTGTCCAAAAGGTAGAGAGTTCCACACACCAGAGAAGTTATCAAGCGTGGGTTGACTTGGTAGTAACTGCGGTGGTGACTGCAATATATTTTCCGTTGGCGATTTTAAGGCTGTGCTGATTAGCCATAGTAATGGAAAGAGCGTTACTAGTGCGATCGCTCCCAGTAGTCCATACATTCCAAGAGTTTGCAGTCGGGAATTTTGGATTTTAGAATTAACCATCTGACTAAATTTGCGGATTTTACTTCTTATGTTTATTGGATGTATTGTGCAATCAAAAGATGGGATATGTTTGGTGTGCAATGAGATTGAAAGACAACTGTTATGCAAAATCAATAGCTGTTAAGAGTTAACCCAGCCAGTTTCAGTAAAAACATTTTTTAACGGTTTATCCCAAGGTTCGATAGGTAGTTGGGGTAAATAGGCAAAATCAAATATAATTCCTATAGTTGGCTTTCTAACCCACTCAGTAGAACTGAGCAAGCGATCGTAATATCCTCCGCCATAGCCCAGGCGATATCCTTGATGATCGCAAGCAAGACAGGGGACAAGAATCAAATCCACGTCAACAGACTCGATTTTGGGAGCATCGGGATAAGGTTCGCTAATGCCATAAGCGCCAATTTGGATTGTATTGTTAGGTTTCCAAGTGTGCCAATACAATGATTTCCCAATGCAGCGAGGAAAACCCCAATGATATTTGGTGTCTGTAAATAATGGGCTAAGGTCAGGTTCTTGACGAAAGCTGAAGTAAGCAAGTATTGTTTTTGCTTGGGTGAACAAAACAGAAGTTTCTAAATGAGAGCAGATGCGATCGCTTTTTTCTCTCCACTCTCGGACAGGCATTGATTGACGTGTTTGGAGCAGATTACGGCGTAGTTCTGCTTTACTTAATTGACGATCAATGTTGTCCATAAAAATTTACGTTGTCAAAGCAAATAAGGTGGGCATCGCCCACCTTACACCACCCTACACTAGTACTTGCTATTATGCAGCGTGTTGACGATACCACTCAATCGTATTCTTTAGCCCTTCTTGAAAACTCACCTGTGCGGTGAAATTGAAGGCTTGCTTTGCCCGTTCTGTATCTAAACAACGACGGGGTTGACCATTAGGCTTGTCGGTTTCCCAAACAATTTCGCCATCGAACTCCATCAGTTCGCAAATGAGTGTAATTAAATCGCGGATGGAGATTTCATAACCCGTGCCCAGGTTAACTGGTTCCAAGTCGTTGTAAAATTGAGTACCCATGACAATTCCTCGTGCTGCGTCCTCTGAGTATAAAAACTCACGAGTAGGACTGCCGTCTCCCCAAACTGGGAGCTGCTTTTCTCCTTTAATTTGGGCTTCGTGAACTTTACGAATCAACGCTGGAATGACGTGGGAACTTCCGGTGTCAAAGTTATCTTCTGGACCGTATAAATTTACTGGCAACAGATAAATGCCATTGAAACCGTACTGCTGGCGGTAAGATTGTAATTGCACTAAAAGCGCTTTTTTGGCAATTCCGTAAGGAGCGTTGGTTTCCTCTGGGTAGCCATTCCACAGGTCATCTTCTTTAAATGGCACTGGGGTGAATTTGGGATAAGCGCAGATTGTGCCAACACAGACAAATTTTTCTACTCTAGCTTGATAGGCAGCATGAATTAGCTGGGTTCCCATAATCAAGTTATCGTAGAATAACTCTGCGGGTTTTTCCCGGTTAAGACCAATACCGCCGACGTGAGCAGCTAGGTGAATAATTATGTCTTGTTGGTCAACTGCACGTTGGCAATTTTCCCACACACGTATATCACACTGACGCGATCGCGGTATTGTAATCTTGTCATGGTCGGCCCCTGCCTTACACAGCTGATCTATCACTTGACGACCTAAAAACCCCGCTCCACCTGTCACGAGAATCCGTTTATTTTGTAGTTCTAAGGCAGTCATATTGTTATCCTCAGCAATGTGAATCAAAAGTGGAGAGCGCCCAGTTCTTGACGAGTAGTAGCAATATCATGTGGAAATTGCGAACCATTCCCATTGGGTAAGGTGTGACCCAAAGCCTGTAAATCTGCTTCCACCATCAGAGCAACTAGTTCTTTAAAAGTTACTGACGGTTTCCAGCCTAACTTCTGCTGTGCCTTGGTAGGATCGCCAATTAGCAAGTCCACTTCTGATGGACGAAGATACCGCTCATCAAACTCTACATAATCTTGCCAGTTAAAATTTACATAACTAAATGCCAGTTCCAGAAACTCCTTGACTGAATGAGTTTCACCGGTAGCAATTACGTAATCGTCTGGCTGTTCTTGCTGCAACATCAGCCACATTGCTTTAACATAATCCTTCGCATAGCCCCAATCCCGCTTAGCGTCAAGATTACCCATGAAGATTTTTTTCTGCTTCCCTGCAACAATTCTGGCTACTGCTCTAGTAATTTTGCGAGTTACAAAAGTTTCACCTCGTCGTGGTGATTCGTGGTTAAAAAGTATACCATTGCAAGCAAATAAACCATAAGATTCGCGATAGTTTATTGTTTGCCAGTGGGCGTAAACTTTAGCACAAGCGTAAGGACTACGAGGATAAAATGGCGTTGTCTCGCTTTGAGGTACTGCTTGTACCAAACCATACATTTCCGAAGAACCCGCTTGATAAAACCGCACTTGAATTCCAGTACGTCCTTGGTAGTCACGAATTGCTTCTAACAAACGCAGTGTTCCCATTCCTACTGCATCCACCGTGTATTCCGGTGAATCAAAGCTAACTCTGACATGGGATTGAGCGCCCAGGTTGTAAATTTCTGTTGGCTGAACTTCTTCTAAAATACGGCGTAGCGTTGTACCATCCGTCAAGTCACCGTAGTGAAGAAACAACCGCACACCTTCTTTGTGAGGATCTTCGTAGATGTGATCGATGCGGTCTGTATTGAAGGTAGAAGTTCGGCGAATTATGCCATGAACTTCATAACCTTGCTCTAGCAAAAACTCACTCAGATATGAACCATCTTGACCGGTGATACCAGTAATCAACGCTCGCTTCTGTTGCGTCATGCTCAATTATCCCTTGTTGTCTTCGATGAAAAAGTTACAGTCAATCTGATACAACCTAGCAGTTAATTGCTAAATTGCCTAATGGGAAACATACGAGTTCTAGTTGATATCAGAACTTTACGTAAATAAATATACTTAATCAAAAGTACTTTAACAAGTAAGCCTTACCTAAGTTAAATAAAGATTCCTTAGAGATTGTGTATAATTTTTTAATCTTTGCCGAAACTTTATACACCTTGGGTTTTTGTGAAGGCTAAATAAATTGGTATTTAGATTAGCCGAGGTTATTTTGTTACTAGAAAGACGTTATGTGTATTTAAAAGGAAAACACGTACGTAAATAGTTTTATGTCTCAGTTCAGTTGCTAAAGAATCATTGTCCTTTGGGGCATTAACTGCCCCACAAAATCACCCGAAGTAGTTTCTCAGTATGCTCCGTTATTTTTGGGCATAATGACCACATCGATAGTTTTCAAGATGATCCATAAATCGAGCCAAAGATTCCTAAATTTGACATAATGCAGGTCTATTTGGACTCTTCGAGGATATGGAATATCATTACGCCCAGACACTTGCCACAAGCCAGTGATTCCTGGACGAATTGTCAAAATCTCTTCGATGTGACAACCGTATTTTGGTAGTTCTTCCGCTACTAAGGGTCGCGGGCCGACAACACTCATATCCCCTTTTAAAACGTTCCAGAACTGGGGAAATTCGTCTAAGCTAGTAATTCGCAAAAATCGACCAATTTTTGTAATTCTGGGATCTTGCTTGAGCTTAAAACTAGTTTCAAATTCTTGCCGCAGCTGAGGGGATGTTTCCATCATTTGTATGAGAACTTCATCAGCATTGCTCACCATTGTGCGGAATTTAATACAATTAAAGCGTTTGTAATTTTTGCCGACCCGTTCCTGGACGTAAAAAATCGGGCCTTCTGAGCTTAAAGCAATTAGCAAGGCCAAGATTAAGTAAACGGGGAGGAACAAAATCAACACTAACAACGAAAACACTATATCGAACAGTCGCTTGGCAAACTCTCCGTTTAAACCCTGAAAAGACAAACCTTTGGGTTTAACCCTAGGCGTCTTAGTTTTTTGACCACGTTTTAAGAAAGTACGCGATCGCTTGCCGGAGAGGAGTGAGCTCTGGGCAGTCATCATACTCCTTAACAATCCACACCACACATAGTCCCAATCTTAAAGCCAAAAGGAGGTGCTTCTGGAGGTAAATTGCCAAAAGCCTACAAAACAAATAAACAAATCTAGACCATCACTCCCAGGAAGGTCTTTTTGCGTTGCACTTTTCTAAAAAATCTAGGTAGCGTTCTGCAAAGATTTGTGGCGAAAACTGCGCGGCGTGCGATCGCATATACTCAGGATTGAACAAACCCTTATGCATTTCAAACTTTTCCACTGCTGCAACTAAAGCTTCCTCTGTTTGCTTTTTGAAGAATATACCAGTTCCCGTATCTCCATAGGAACAAATATCTCGCACAGTTTCTAGAGCACCTCCTGCACCATAAGCAATCACTGGAGTTCCACAAGCTTGCGCTTCTACTAGGGCAATGCCAAAATCTTCACAAGCTGCATATACAAACGCTTTGGCATTAGCCATATATTTTTTTACCACATTATCGGGTTGCCATCCTAGTATTTGAATATTAGGATTTGCTATCTTGCGAATTTGGTTCATTTCATCTCCTGTACCAATTACGACCAATGGTCGTTTTAGTTGATTAAAAGCTTTGACAATCAAAGATACTTGTTTGTAACTCACTAGCCGGGAAACTATGAGGTAAAAATCCTCTTTCTGCGGTGAAAATGGAAATTTCTCAATATTCACTGGTGGGTAGATGACTGTTGCTTCTCGCCGATAGCAACGCCAAATCCGACGAGATGTATACTGGGAGTTGGCAATAAAGTAATCAACCCGATTCGCGCTTAATACATCCCATTGGCGCAAACGATGCAATAAGTATCGTGTAACCCACCCAGGTAAACCACTACCCAGTTTGCTGTAGCGCAGATAATCAAAAGTCAAGTCCCAGGCGTAGCGCATAGGACTGTGACAGTAGCAAATATGCAACTGCTCAGAAGTGGTGAGCATTCCTTTAGCAACAGCATGGGATGAAGACAGAATTACGTCATACTGCCGCAAATCCAGTTGTTCAATCGCCAACGGCCACAAAGGCAAATATTTTTGTACACCATTGCGGGCGTAGGGAAAGTGTTGGAGAAACGTCTTACCAATCTGACGCTTATATAAATAACTTTCAGAATTGCTGGATTCAAAGTCGATGAGGGCATACAAATCAGCATCAATGTGATTCAAAATTTCCCGTACAACGAGTTCTGAACCGCCGGTGGCTTTAGGCGTTAGCCACTCATGAACCAAAGCATATTTCAAGGGCACAGCTAACTTGAATAGATGGAAAGCACTTGGGTAATTTATGAGGTTAACTGAAAAGTTTCCCGTTGTGATTAGTGAATGGGAAGCGCCCCAGATTAACTCTAAGACGTAATCCTTCCTTTAGAGGTTCCAGAGGGATCTGTAACCTGATAACCTCAAATTGGGGCATAGGGGAAGCGGTCTTGGGGAAAGGGGTAAGGGGGAAAGGGAAAAATATCCCCTTCCCCTTTAACCTTTTCCCCCGCTTAAGTGTCCCCAATCCCTAATCCCTTGACAACTGAGTAATAGGAACTGGGAATTTATGCGAATTCTAATTATGGGTGGGACTCGGTTCATTGGTGTCTACCTGACTCAACTACTGGTGGAACAAGGACACGAGGTGGTACTGTTCAATCGTGGCAATCGTCCAGTACCTTCCTTGCCAGGAGTAGGACAAATTACAGGCGATCGCACTGACGCAACTCAACTAAAGGAAAAGTTATCACAAGAAAAGTTTGATGTCATTTTTGACAATAACGGACGGGAACTTACTGATACCCAACCGCTAGCAGAAATTTTTCAAGAGCGCGTACAACATTTTGTGTATATGAGTTCTGCGGGAGTATATCTAAAATCTGATCAATTACCCCATGTAGAAGGCGATACCGTCGATCCGAAAAGCCGTCACCGGGGTAAACATGAAACAGAAGCTTATCTAACGCAATTGGGATTACCCTTTACCTCCATTCGTCCCACCTATATTTACGGGCCCCGTAATTATAACGAGTTAGAAAGCTGGTTTTTTGACAGAATTGTGCGCGATCGCCCGATTCCTATTCCTGGGAATGGATTACATATTACTCAGCTAGGTCACGTGAAAGACCTGGCAAAAGCAATGACTCAGGTTTTGGATAATGAGCAGGCAGTTGGGCAGATTTACAATGTCTCTGGCGATCGCTTTGTTACTTTTGATGGTTTAGCCCGTGCTAGTGCTGTTGCTGCTGGCAAGTCACCCGATGCTGTGAAAATTGTCCACTACGACCCGAAAAAGTTTGATTTCGGCAAGCGCAAAGCTTTTCCAATGCGGGTGCAGCATTTCTTTGCTTCAGTAAATAAAGCCATTACAGAATTGAGTTGGCAACCGGAGTATGATTTGATTTCTGGACTACAAGACTCATTGGAGAATGATTATTTGGCTTCTGGGCGAGATAAGACCGATGTCGATTTCTCTGTGGATGAGGAAATTTTGCAAGCTTGATAAACGACACGATCAGGGCACAACATCGTTCATTGGTGTCAACTTCAGCTAAAAATAGCTTTACTGTTTGCCCCTACTGACGCGATGGCGGCAGCCACTCCCTGCGGGAGTATCGCGTAGCGGCTCCCATAAGGAGCATCGCACCTCATAACTCATTAGGATTAATGCCCAACTCTCGCAGTTGTGTCGCTAATTGCTCAATTCTTTGGTTTTTTTGTTCTATCTGTTCTACTGGAGTAGGAACCCAATTCCCAGTCACGTCGTACCAACGTAACCACAATCGCTCAATTCCTTGGTAAGAACCTTGCCACAGTCCTAAGCCTAGTTGCAAACCAGGCATCCACACCCGTGGTGTACTTAAGTTCAACTCGCTGTAACGGTCTGCAACTAGTTGGAAAACTTGTAGTTTGTCAGTGTAGCGGTCAAACACAATGTAGTAAGGAATCCGCAAAATCCGCTCATAAACTTCCCATTTCGTGGGCGGTTGGTTAATTTCCCGTAGGGTTTGTCCTAAATCTTCTTTTTCAGTTCCAGGAGAGAGCAATTCTACCGCTATAAAGGGAGCAACTCCTTCTTGCCAGATGACATAACTTAGACGCAAGTTCTGCTGTTCATAAAGACGCGAAACTCCTACAGCCGCAAACCAGTCTGGGCGTTTGTACCACAGTGTATGCTGAGGGTCATAATAAAGGTTTAGGTCACTAGCAACAAATACCTGGTCTGGTGGATAGTTGGGTGGAGAAAACGTTTCGCGCAAAAGCTGGGGTTGAAAAATGTGAAATTCGTCAGGCAAGCCAGGCTCCTTGGGATCTTCACTGGGGAGATCATACATGGTAGGTAAGACTTCTTTGGCAGGACGAGGAGGATCTGTTTGATACATAAAAGTCAAAAGTTCAAAGAAAGATTTTTTCTTATACCTGCGAGAGACGCGATCAATGGCGTCTTTATTTTTTACTGTAGATTGATCGTGTTATTTTCGTCGCATTACTCAAATCACAAGGTTTTTCTAACTATTGAATATAGCAATCCCAGTTGATTGCTGAAGAACACCTGTTGTTAATGAATTGTGTAAATGTCACTAAAATTAGTATCTATTAATAATATGACCGAGATTTTACAATATCCACTCCACAATGTTTTAGAAGCGCGTGCTCGCTTGGGTGAAGTCCCGATTTGGGACTCAACACAAAAGCTACTTTACTGGATCGATATTTACAATCATCGAGTGCATCAGTTCCATCCTGCTACAGGAAATAATACCTTTTTTGATGTGGGGGATGTGGTGGGAGCGATCGCCATAGCAGGTACAAATCGATTGATTATGGCGCTGCGTCATCACCTGGCTTTCCTTAACACTCAGACAGGTGTAGTAACTCCTATCCTTGAAATTGAAGCAGATTTGCCGGATAACCGTTTCAATGATGGGAAATGCGACTCTCAAGGTCGTTTTTGGTTCGGCTCAATGCATTCTTTAGAACAACCGCAGGCTAGCCTTTATCGCTATGACCCTGATGGCTCTTTACATGTCATGGAAACAGGATTAACTATCTCTAATGGGTTGGGATGGAGTCCTGATCAAAAGACATTTTACTTAACCGATTCTCCCCAGCAAAAGATATACGCTTATGATTTTAATTCAGCAACGGGCAGCATAAGCGATCGCCACATTTTTGTTGATTTAACTGATGAGTCCTTTTATCCTGATGGGTTAACGATAGACAGTCAAGGACATATCTGGTCAGCGATGTGGAACGGCTGGTGTGTAATTCGTTTCAATCCCCAAGGTGAAGAGATATTGCGGATCAAGTTACCTGTACAGTTGCCAACAAGCTGCACCTTTGGGGGCGAGGATTTGCAGACTCTTTACATTACCACAGCCTCAGTTGGACTCAGCCAAACGGAAATCGAAAAAAGTTTCTACTCTGGCGATGTGTTTGCTCTCCAAACTGATGTTACTGGATTGCCTGCCTATAATTTTAAATAATTAAATCAATGGAACTAAATTAAATATTGCTCCAATAGGAATTTACTTACCAGTTCAAACTCAATATTCTATTCTTGCCCAATTTTCTAAACTAATATCCTGAACTCTGAGCAAATCAGAATCATTAGAAACTAAAATTAATCTGCGTGCGATCGCTGTAGCCGCAATTAATATATCTTGTTCTTGTATCATCAAACCTCTGCGTTGTAAATTCGCATGAATTTCGCAGGCTCTCTCAAGAATTTCTATATCATTCAAGAATAAAACTTCATACTTTCTATAAAACTGATTAAATTCTGCTAGCTGCCTCGTAGCATTTGCATACAAAAGCCCTCTTTTAACTTCATAATAAGTTATGCAACTAATAAACACTTCTTGTCCCGAACGATTAGCATCCCGTAGTTTCTTACCAACAGTTGTATTTATCCTCAAAATGTAACTAACAACATTTGTATCTAATAAATAAGTCACTTAATCTATTTTCGTTTTACTGCTTCATCGTACATTTTGATTTGCTCTGGCATCAAATCATTTAACGTACCAGAAACAGCCTCTAAGACAAGAATCTTATCAATTCTACGTGTTAGCTCATGCTCGGTAATAGCTCTCATTTCTTCAGGAGAGAACTGCCCAAATAGTTCTACCAACATTTCGATCATTTCTCGTTGGTTTAACTTGACTTGATATAAACTATTACATTGAATCAGCTTTTCAACAATTGGCGAGATCCGGTTCAAGAGTTCTTGATGATAATTAGCAACTTCTGGCATGATTTACTTTGATTAATTAACTAAATACCCTAATTATAAACAATTCTCCTGAGTGAACCACTGCGAAAAAAAAGGCGGACTTTTCAGCCCACCCCACAAAATAAGAGAATATTCCGTTGCTATTAACCCAACAATTGCTTAGCTTTAGCTAACACATTATCAACGCTAAAACCAAACTTCTCTAGACAAACACCGCCTGGAGCCGAAGCACCAAAGCGATCAATACTAACAGTATCGCCTTCAATGCCTATATATTTGTGCCAACCAAAACTAGCAGCAGCTTCTACAGCCAAACGCTTGGTGACAGCTTTAGGCAGAATAGACTCTTTATAAGCCGCATCCTGTGCGTCAAACAAATCAGTTGAGGGCATGGAGACAACACGAACTTTCTTGCCCTCAGCCGTGAGTTTCTCGGCTGCGGTGACACAAAGGTTCAATTCGGAGCCAGTGCCAATCAGGATGATATCAGGCGTACCTTGGCTATCTACCACGGTGTAGCCACCCTTCGTCACGCCCTCAATCGACGTACCTGCCAAGTTGGGGACATTTTGACGAGTGAATGCTAACAGGCTAGGAGCGTTTTGCTTCGCCTTCTCAATTGCCACTTTGTAAGCGCCAGAAGATTCGTTGCCATCTGCGGGGCGAATTACCGTTAAATTGGGAATGGCTCGCAGGGAAGCTAGCGTTTCAATAGGTTGGTGTGTTGGGCCATCTTCACCTTGTCCAATGGAGTCGTGGGTCATTACCCAAATCACGCCAGCTTGAGACAGGGCGGATAAGCGGATGGCAGCACGCATGTAGTCTGTGAAGATTAAAAAGGTAGCACCGTAGGGAATTAATCCCGAACCATGGAGCGCTATACCATTACAGATTGCGCCCATTCCGTGTTCCCGTACACCAAAGTGGATGTTGGGGTTTTGGTATTGCCCTTTTTGGAAGTCACCTTTACCTTTGACTTCGGTAAGATTGGAGTGGGTTAAATCAGCCGAACCACCAATTAGCTCAGGTAAAACCGTTGCTAGTTTGTTAAGGCAGGTTTCTGAGTGCTTACGGGTGGGTAGTCCTTTGTCTTCTGGGGTGTAGGTGGGTAGTACTTTATCCCAAGCGTCGGGGAGTTTGCCGCTAATGTAACGTTCAAATTCAGCCGCTTCTTGGGGATATTTCGCTTTGTAGTCGTTAAATGTCTTGTTCCATTCAGTTTCGTAGTTCGCGCCGCGCTCTACTGCTTTATGCATGTGGTTGAGTGCGTCTTGTGGAACTACGAAAGGCTCATGTTCCCACTTCAATTCTTTGCGAGTCAAAGCAACTTCGTCCGCACCCAGAGCTGCGCCGTGTACACCAGCGGTGTTTTGCTTGTTGGGTGAACCGTAACCAATGGTAGTTGTTACCTTAATCATGGTCGGTTTATCGGTGACGGCTTTTGCTTCGGCGATCGCCTTTTCAATTGCCGCTAAGTCTGTATTACCATCTTTGACATGCAGAACGTGCCAACCATAAGCTTCAAACCGCTTGGAAACATCTTCGGTGAATGCCACATCTGTGGAACCATCAATGGAGATGTGGTTGTCGTCGTACAGAGCGATGAGTTTGCCTAATCCCAAGTGTCCCGCAAAAGAAGCAGCTTCACCCGAAACTCCTTCCATGTTGCAACCGTCACCCAAAATTACGTAGGTGTAGTGGTCAACAATTTTAGCATCAGGTTTGTTGAATTTTGCGGCAAGGTGTGCTTCTGCCATTGCCAAACCGACTCCATTCGCAATTCCTTGACCTAGGGGGCCAGTAGTTACTTCTACGCCTGGGGTCATGAAGTTTTCGGGGTGTCCGGGGGTTTTGGATTCCCACTGACGGAATTGCTTGATATCTTCAATCGATACGCTGTCGAAGCCTGTTAGGTAGAGCAAGGCATACTGCAACATGGAGCCATGACCGGCAGACAAGACAAAGCGATCGCGGTTAAACCACTTGGGATTTTTGGGGTTAAATCGCATGAAGCGATCCCAAAGTACAAAAGCCATCGGAGCCGCGCCCATCGGCAGTCCTGGGTGTCCCGATTTTGCTTTTTCTACGGCATCAATAGCCAAAAAGCGAATCGAGTTAATACAAAGTTCTTCGAGGGATTGGGTTGCAACAGCCATAATCTCTTGTTTTTAACGACGGGTTAGCACTCTTCGTAGCTCTCTCTTGCTGGGGCTTTAACAGTTAACAGTTAACAGTTAACAGTTAACAGTTTTATGAATTGGGTTTGAGTCCCTTAGCAAATGGTGATTTTCTTTTGTGGCAGGTTCGTTCTACCTCCACAAACCTGGTTACTGAATCACTGATAACTGAACACTGATTGAAATTCCCCTACAGTATTCTCATCATCCCATTCCCGATTGTTGATGGACAAGCGGGATCTTCTGAGTTTCTGGTGATAAATCAAGCTGATAATTGGGTCATGCTGAACGCTTAGCTCCGAGCAGAATGATATCTATGATACTTTTCACACTGACACTTCAGTAGAGCCGACCAGCGGCAAAATTGAGAATTTTAGAGGTATTTCTTAAAGGCTAGTGTGACATTATGGCCACCAAACCCAAAAGAGTTGGATAATGCCACCTCGACTTTTTGAGAGCGGCTATAGTTTTGCACGTAATCTAAATCACACTCTATATCGGGATTTTCTAAATTAATTGTTGGTGGAATTTTGTCATTAGCGATCGCTAATACCGTTGCCACTGCTTCAATACCTCCAGAACCACCTAACAGATGACCTGTCATCGATTTTGTGGAGCTAATTGCCACTTTATAGGCATGTTCTCCCAAGGCTTTTTTAATTGCAGCGGTTTCATTTGTATCATTAGCCGCAGTGCTAGTACCGTGAGCATTGATGTAGCTTACCATTTCTGGAGTTAATTCTGCGTCCTTGAGTGCCAATTGTATGGCTCTGGCGGCTCCTAATCCCCCCGGTATTGGAGAGGTTATATGGTAAGCATCACAAGTCATAGCATAACCGACTATTTCTGCATAAATTCGAGCGCCGCGACTGAGGGCGTATTGTAGTTCTTCTAGAATTAAAATTCCTGCACCTTCACCCAGAATAAATCCATCGCGATCGCGGTCAAAAGGACGACAAGCGTGAGCGGGGTCATCATTACGAGTTGAAAGTGCTCGTGCTGCTGCAAACCCAGCTATCGATAATGGTGTGACAGCCGCCTCTGTCCCTCCGCAAATCATTGCCTGGGCATATCCTCCTTGAATCAGGCGAAAAGCATCCCCTATGGCATTGGAGCCAGCAGCGCAAGCAGTTACAGGGCAAGAATTTGGCCCTTTAGCACCTGTATGAATTGCTGTTAATCCTGCTGCCATATTGGCAATCATCATCGGGATCATGAATGGGCTACAGCGGTCAGGCCCACGATTGAGGTAGATAGTTTGTTGGTCTTCCAATACCTTAAGACCGCCAATGCCAGAACCAATCATGACACCTATCTGTTCTGCATTCAGGTCATCAATCACTAAATGCGCGTTGGAGATAGCCTGTTTTGCCGCCGCAACCCCAAATTGGGCAAATCGATCCATGCGCTTGGCTTCTTTACGCTCCAAGTAATCATGTGGATCAAAGTTTTTCACCTCACCAGCAATGCGGCAATCATGGTGAGACGCATCAAAAGCAGTGATGTAGTCTATACCATTACGTCCACTCAACAATCCTTCCCAATATTCTGTTGGTGTGTTACCAATAGGTGTAATCGCGCCAACACCAGTTACAACAACGCGTTTACGTTTATAGTCTGTCATGATTCAGTTAAAGGTGGCGAAAAAGCAGCAGTCAGAAAAACAAATAGTGCTAAGTCTTTGATTCCTAAAGAGGCGTTTTGTCGGCTGGTCTTGCGAGTATGAAAAGCCAGTGCTGCAAATAGAAGTTGGGAGATCCCGAAATTCTGATTTTCGGAAGCCGCCGCACTCTGCGGAATCTTGCTACAAACTTCTCTTTGCCTACAGGATTCGTTCTTCAACGAACTGCCTTAAGAACCTATCCACGTAGTGGCTTTCTATAAGCGTCCGAAAGAGTTTCTTTACTTGAAGACCGAGTTTAATGGAGAGGCAGTACTTTGCTCTCGCCTTTGAGAGGTGTAGTAACTGCCATTGGCCCCTACTTGTAAATACCCAGAGGGCGGCTGTTTTGCAGGGTAGCTAAGTAGCGTTTTGCCGAACTAGGCGGTTGGCTTCTCAGTATTCGGGACTCAAAACTTGTTTAAGCTGATGCGGTAACTTTGTTGTTGATGTAGTCCACTGCGTCTTGAACCGATAAAATCTTTTCGGCAGCTTCATCGGGAATTTCAAGTTCAAATTCTTCTTCCAAAGCCATTACTAATTCAACAAGATCCAGAGAGTCTGCGTGTAAATCATCGGTAAATTTAGCTTCTGGAACAACAGCCTCAGGCTTGACTTCCAGTTGCTCGACGATTACTTCCTTAACTCTTTCCAGAATTTCTGCTTGGCTCATAGATATAAAGTCCTTACCTGGTTGCTATAATTACGCTCTTTATGGGCGATATTGTTTTGAGCATATACATCTTATCGGAAAGCGCGATCGCCCGCATACTACCGAGGAGTTTTCCTACAGAAAACCCAGCCCGTTTCTTTGAAGAACGGAGAGTGTTTATGTCTCTATAATATTAGTCAGGAATGCTGTGCGTTTCCCTACACTGCCTAAATAATTCTATTTTCCGATTTTTGCTAATTTTTTTCCGATGTCCTATTTAAAATCCATCGCTTTGACAGTAATGAGCAGTCTGAATTGCGGTTTCCCGCAGTTATTAGAACTTCAGTACTAAAAAAAGATGCTAAAACAGTTATTGTGTAGGGCAGTTGCCCTAACTCAAATATACTTTTATGCTATCTCAGACACTTAAATACGCTTACTTCCCAGGGTGTGTTGCCCAAGGGGCCTGTCGAGAGCTTTACCAGTCAACTCAAGCTTTAACCCAAGCACTGGGTATCGAACTGGTTGAATTGAAAAAAGCTGCTTGTTGTGGTTCAGGAACGTTTAAAGAAGATTCTCAACTGCTAGAAGATACTGTTAACGCGAGAAATATTGCCTTAGCAGAAGAATTAAATTTACCTTTACTTACCCATTGCAGTACTTGTCAGGGTGTAATTGGTCATGTCAATGAACGCCTAAAAGAATGCCAAACAAGCAACTTTGCCTACATTCAACAAGTTAATGGTTTATTGAATAAAGAAGGCTGTTCACCTTATCGTGGCAGTACAGAAGTCAAACATCTTCTCTATGCCTTGGTGACAGATTACGGTTTGGAGGAAATTACCAAACGCGTCACCCGTAAGTTAACTGGATTAAAATGTGCGGCTTTTTATGGTTGCTATCTCCTCCGCGCTCAAAAGTCCATGCCTTACGATGATCCTTTCCAACCCGAAGCTATGGAAAATGTGTTTCGGGCAACAGGTGCAACACCAATTTATTATCGAGGTCGTACACAATGTTGTGGTTGGCCCCTTTCTAGCTATGCCACTACCCAATCTTTCCAGATGGCGGGGATGCATATTCAAGATGCTCTAGCATCCGGTGCTGACTGTATAGTCACTCCCTGTCCTCTATGTCACTTGAATTTAGATTCACGTCAGCCAGAAGTGGAAAAGGTGATTGGGCAAAAGTTAGGTTTGCCAGTATTACATTTGCCCCAGTTGATTGCTTTAGCAGTTGGAGTTAGCCCAGAAGAACTGGGTTTAGCACGCCACATTGTGTCTACTCGGTCAGTGTTGGAGAAATTAGGCTTTTATTAATTAGGGGTCAAGGGCAACGCGGTCAAAAGACTTTTAACTGTTGACTGTTGACTGTTAACTGTTGACTGTTAACTGTTAACTGTTAACTAACTCCTCACTTTTGCCCTAATTGGCGTTGCAATTGTTTGAGCGATTCATACATATCTGGTAGACGGTTAGAAATAGCACATACCTTAAGATAAAGTTTATGGGAAATTGCTGGCATACCAGAGACAACTTCTCCTGGTGCGACATCACTATGAATTCCAGCTTTGGCGGATGCGATCGCCCCATCGCCCATTTTCACTTGATTGGAAATTCCGACTTGTCCAGCCAAAATCACCCGATTTCCTAGTTTTGCGCCTCCCGCCATCGCCGCTTGACCTGCGATCGCACAGCCAAAACCTATTTGGCAACCGTGTCCTATTTGTACTAAGTTGTCAATTACTGTACTGCGACCAATCCGTGTTTCGCCAACGGCTGGGCGGTCGATGGCGCTGTTGCTTCCCACTTCTACGTTATCTTCTAGGACAGTAAAGCCAGATTGTTCCATCTTGAACCAACCTGTGCGAGTAGGAACAAAGCCAAAGCCTTCTGCACCAATCACAGCACCACTGTGAATTACGCAGTCTGCACCAATGCGGGTACGTTCGTGGATGGTACAGTTGGCGTGTAAGGTGGTGCGATCGCCTATTTTGGCGTCTAGATAAATCACTACATTGGGATGAATGATTACACCATTACCAATTTCTACCCCTGGCTGAATCACAACATGAGGGCCAATGTAAACATCGCTACCAATTTTTGCTGTCGAGTCAATCACAGCAGTGGGATGAATTTCTGGTTTTGGGCGATATGGTTGGTAAAAAAGAGCGATCGCTTTGGCAAACAACAGTCGCGGATCTGGGGTTGCTATCCAGACGATACCGCGTTCCTGAGCTTGCATCTGTAATTTTTCGTCTTGAGGCAAAATTAGAGCACTAGCGTTTGTTTTGCCGACAAAAGAAGCAAATTTAGATCCCTCAACATAGCTGAGAGTACCGCTAGTAGCCTCATCAAGAGCTGCTACCCCCGTAATTTCTGGGTCGTGATCTGGGTTGGCGGTGAGGCTATGAATGGTGGCAGCGTTGCCGAATTGATTTAGGATTTCGCTAAATTTCATTATTAGGTAGTGGTATTTTAAATAATCGAACCGCAAAGGACGCAAAAATAAGGAAGCAGAAGTCAAAAGTCAAGAATTATAGCGGTTTTCACTTGAGTGAGGTACAACAAGAAGTAATTAACCACCGATAAATACCGATAAATACCGATAAATACCGATAAATTTGTACTTCAGCCGACTAGGAAACGCTATATCTTTCTCATCTCGCCCTGCTCCCTCATCCCCCAGTTCCCATTGCGTTACCAGCTAAATAAGCTGTTGTCCAAGCACTTTGGAAGTTAAAGCCGCCTGTGACGCCATCAATATCTAATATTTCCCCGGCAAAGTAAAGACCAGGAACTAACTTACTTTCCATTGTTTTGAAGTTAACTTCTTTAAGATTGACGCCACCACAAGTCACAAATTCTTCTTTGAAAGCCCCTTTACCGCTGATTAAGTATTGCCCTTGAGTGAGTTCTAGCACCAGTTGATTTAATGTTTTATGAGATAATCCGGCCCAGCGGTCTTCTGTAGTAATACCTGCACGAGCAATGATATATTGCCAGAGACGGTGAGGTAGGTCAACACCGCGATGTAATGCGATCGCCTTTTTTGCCCATTCAGTTTTAACTGCTAAAATTTGTTGTCGCGCTTGTTCTTGCGACAAAGAGGGCAGCCAATTGATTAATAATGTTGCTTGGTAGTGACTGTCATGTAAAATTCTTGCACCCCAAGCCGAAAGCTTCAGGACGGCTGGGCCACTCAAACCCCAGTGGGTAATCAGCAATGGCCCTGTTTGTTCTAATTTGGAATTTCCGCCATCAGATAATCGCAACTGCACAGAGTTAACACTAACTCCAGCCAACGTCCGCAACTTTTGATCGCCAATGTTGAAGGTAAATAAAGAAGGGACTGGCGGCTCAATTTGATGACCTAAATCTCTAGCTATTTTATAACCTATAGGGCTGCTACCAGTGGCAAGAAGTAGGCGATCGCATTTGATTGTCTGTCCTGATTTCAGGAAAACTTCAAACCCCCCAGACAAGAGTCGTTTCACTGAGATCACGGGTGTACCACTACGAAGTTCAACCCCAGATGCAATAGTAGCTTTCATCAAACAGTTGACAACCGTTTCGGAATTATCTGTAATCGGAAACATCCGACCATCAGCTTCAGTTTTCAGCGGGACTCCGTGGACAGCAAACCAAGTTATTGTATCTTTAGCTTGAAAGCGAGTGAAAGCACCGCGCAAAGCTTTTCCACCTCTAGGGTAATTTTGCACCAACCCTTCTGGTTCAAAGCAAGCGTGAGTGACATTGCAGCGTCCCCCTCCAGAAATCCGAACTTTCGCCAGTGGTTGGCGACTGGCTTCGAGTAAAGTAACTTGGGCTTGAGGATTGACTTTAGCACAAGCGATCGCACTAAAAAATCCCGCTGCCCCACCACCAATAACTACAATTTGTAACGGCAACAATTTCAAAAATATCTCTTCTATAGCACCTACCTTCTAGGCTAGCTGTTATCTTCACTCATTAGGTTCAAATTCCTCTTTATCTGCGCCACAAACTGGACATACCCAATCATCTGGTATGCTTTCAAAGGCTGTTCCTGGTGCTATATCGCTATCTGGATCGCCCTCTTCAGGGTCATACACATAGCCGCAAACAGTACATAGATAGGGTATCATCTTCATTTCCTCTGGTGAATTGCATTTACTGTTAACTGTTAACTGTTAACTGTTAACTGTTAAAACCGCCACCATGTTCTTTGGGCATAACTAATAATTCCTACAGCGATCGCTGCTAATATTAATAGCCAAATAATCCCACCTGGCATAAAACTGAGAATCCCAAAGCCTCTCAATACCCAAACAGCTATCCCAATACCAAGCAGCATCCCAAAAATCTGGGTTAATCTGCGATTTAAAGAAGATTGACTCACCTAATTTACCTCTCTACTCATAAGTACAACAATTAGATAGTGTTTGTGTCATTCTAGCTTTGTGAAACTTGGCTTTTGATCATTAAATAAGAGTTATAGCAATCTGCTCTAAAAAGTTAAGTAGAACTTCGCAATCAGTTATGTAATTAATAGTTGCTCGATGGATACGCAGAATTTTTTCTCTTACAACAACCCCCGATAACGAATAAAAACCAAAATCACCGCCCACGACCCCAATGCGACTTTGACTGCAACCAAGATATTGAGCAAGGGAATAACTCCACCACTGACAAGTGCGCCCATTTCTCCGTGTGGTAGTTCTACTCCCGCTAGAGTTATAACCGCCAAGACAATGAAAACAAGAACTGAAACTTTCTCCCATGTAGCGGCGTGCCAGCGCTGATAGACTGCTTGCATCCACTCCGGTGATGAGGTAATCGCAATCAGACCGATCGCAGTTCCGCCTGCTACTCCAGCAGCAAAACCACCGCCTGGACTCAGATGCCCCCGAATCGCTAGTTCGATACTTACCAACGCGGCAATAGTCGCTCCCAAGCGTGCCAGCACAATGGATGGTTTATCTGTGAAATTATAGATCGCGCAGGAAGGCCTTTCATTAGCTAAAAGAAAATAAGCACCCATAATCGCAATTGTAAATACCACTACCTCGAAAATAGTGTCATACAACCGATTTCTGAGAATGATTACTGTAACCGCATTGGGTATACCACCATCTTTGACAATCGATTCAACGATAGAGAAATCTGGTAAGTGTAGTTGTGGATTCGGCAAGATGAGCATTTTAATATATAATGCTATCCCTGCTGCAATGTAGACCCATTTCATTTATGCTCCTCCCCTAAATCTGGTGTATTTACGTAGGTTAGGATTGTTGCTGGTGATGCAAGTTCGGTTTGCATAATGTCATAAATGCGTTTGACTCTGATGGCGGTATGATAGGACTGGTTTTTGTCCTGGCTTGAATCGGCGTGTTCGGTTCTGACACAGGTTGCATGGACTTCTTTATCCATCAGCGCCCGTTGCAAGGCTTGAGTATTCGGGTAAGGAACCAACTCTAGACGTACATGGCGTTTGCCAAAAATTGTGCGTAAGTCATCCATCAGTTGCTCAAAATGGCGATCGCTGTCATCTTGTAGAGAATCTTCATCTTTGAGCAAGCCAAGACGCATAACCAGCGATGAGCGCACTGCGATCGCATATAGAGTAATTGCTAGCATAGTACCTACCAATGCTTCGGTCAAAGCAACATCCGGCGCTCCCAAAACTGTATATACTAATGCCGCCACTGCTCCCAATATGCCGCGAATTACCAAGGCATGGTATGGATTGACCTGAAAGACCACCATACACGCAGCCAACGGCAGCAGGGCGATGATCACATAGACATAACTATCATTCATCGCCACCCCCGCTACTGGAACAGAAAGCCAACACATACCCCAGCATGGTATTCCAGATTGCCAAGGAGATAATGGCGAGGATGAGCAACGGCCATTCACTGGGTATCTTTAATAGCAGCCCAATGATAATACTCATCGAGCCGAGGGTATCTGCAACCGAAAGACTATGAAGCTTGAATAATAGCGATCGCTTGCTCAGCAGATGAGAGGTTCCCCAAAACCAGAAGACGAGTCCTACACCTATGCAGGCATAACTGAAAAAGTCAATCATACTTGATTCATTCGTTTGAGTACATGAGCCAGCAGCATTAATCCAGCATTCCCTACACTCAGGATGATTACCCCGACAACACCAATCATCCAATCATCACGCAAGACGGATACGACCAGGATCATGAGTGAAGTTTTAGTCGCAATACTGGCAAATGCCAGCATTTTTTGCCAAATATCATCATCCTGCCATGCTTCATACATGGGGATGAGCAGTGCCAGAATCATGGCAATCAATACCAAGTTCAGAATCATGTCTTTTTCCTCCGTCGCACCCGGTGGACTTCGTACCAACCTTGTTCGTGATATTTCAAAACAATGGTCTTTGGCGTAAAGGTAATCACGAATATATCTAGGAATATCAGCCCTGGTGTCCGTCGGGCTTTGACTCGTTCCATTGTTACTTCTTCGTGGTTATGCGGACGAAGCATGATTTCAAATGCCTCAATATACGCCTGCGGAATTGCTACTATGACCTCACCCAGCACGCGCAGCCAATCTTTTAATGCTTCCGGGGTTTTAGGACGACCCGGTAATAAAAATGCGATGCTGACACCAATGATGATATTTGCCACACTGAAATTGGCAGTGAGCAGAAACCAGATGACTAATCGCAATATCAGATTTAGATGCCCAACCATGCAAATCCCTTCCAGAACAGCAGGAGTAAAATCAGACTCATTACACCGATTAGATGCTCAAATTGCTCAAGGACACGCGGCAGCTTGAGTACTGAGTGTTTGAAAACCAGAAAGTAAGCCAACCAGCCAATGCCGATGGTTGCCAGGGGTTTGATGATATTTGTAACGGTATACGCCTCGTAATAAGCAACATTGGCTAAAATCAGCCCACCAATTAACAGGATGATTGCTGCCCAGAAACCGAGTTTTACATCTGCTTTTCCGCCACGTGGCAGAAATATGAATTTGGCAAACGATATTGCCGTTCCCAGGGCTGCAATATTCATGGCGATCGCTTGCCAAGGCAGTAGATTCTTTGTTGTTAACACCTTTGCCCCAAAACCGGATAACAAGGGAAAGCCAGAGATAGAGAAACTGGCTATAACCAAAGCAATCCAGATTGGGGTAGCGATCGCTTGGTGTTGCAGCTCCTTGAGGTTACGACTTGGTAAAACACCCGCTATTAAAAAGAGCGCCGATTTGACCAGTCCATGCGTCAGCGCATAAAAACCACCCACGGACGGGGCGGCGAGGATAAAGCCTAACTGCGAAACCGTGTGAAACGCCAGCATCCGCTTAGTATCCTTTTCAAAGACTGCATAGAAAACTCCTAAAAGCGCCGTCCCAACTCCAAAGATTCTTACGATCGGGTCAACCTCTTCCACCATCAGCGCACACCGCACTAATGGATAAACACCAGCTTTGACCACAACTCCCGACAGCATGGCCGACACTGGCGTTTCCGATTCGGAGTGGGTCAACGGCAACCATAATCCTGATACAAAAATTCCCCCTTTTGTCAAGAGTCCCATAAATATCAGGGCAAGTGCTTCTGGAGGTGCTACACGCAGACCTGCAAAACTAAAGGAATGATGCGCCTGATAGACTAGCACCGCGCCAACCAGATAAAAAAGCATTGCCACGTTGCTAACAAACAGATAGCGCAAGCCAACCCAAATAGAGCGGTCAGTCCGGGGATAGGCAATCAAGAGAAAGGCGGCAATACCGCTGACCTCTAACGCCACATATAAACTGATTAAATCCGCACAGACGAACGCGGCATTGACGCTGCCATGCAAAATAATGGTTTGTGCGTAAAAAAAAGCTGTTTTACCGCTGTGCCAACAATAGAGAATGACCGCCGCCGTTACCAGGGCATTTGTCAAGATAAAGTAGCCGCTTAATTGGTCAACTGTTAAGATAACGCCGAAATTATCCAGTAATTTCAGTGTCAGCGACGGCTCGACAAATAGCTGTAATGCATATCCAGCCGAAACGAATGCCATGCACAGTGCAAGATATCTGTCAAGTTTGGGAAGCAGATAAATGCTGAACCCCAAAAAAAACGGTAATGCAATCCAGGCGATCGTAATCGTATTCATGGCATATTGTTCTTCTCGATTTCATTGCTTTCCAAAGTCGGATTATCCCGTGCCAATTTCATAACACCGACCAGCATTAAAGCCTGAATCGAAAAGCCGATCACAATCGCCGTTAATATAACCGCCTGGGGAACCGGATCAGCATAAGCACCATTTTTGACGTTTCCAACAATTGGTGTGAACAAGCCATCTCGTGATGCAACTAGCACGTAATAGGCGATAACCCCTGTGCTCATGACATCCATGGAGATGATTTTCATAACAAGGTTTTTTTTAAGGATGATGCCGAAAAATCCGCATAATATTGTTGCGAATATGCACGCTTCTAACACTGGAATTGCCTGTTGGATAAAAGTTGAAGGTAAAAGAGAAGATACAATTCGTCTTTTTTACCTATCTTGTATTAAAAGGTAAAAGTAACTAGTGAGCGGTCAGCTTTGAATTGAGAAATAAACAAGTTGGTAGTAAGGACTTTAGTTCTTTTTTTCTAAGCACTTTAGTGCTTACTACAAACTTTTCATTACTAGTTTGACAGACTACTAGTACAGCACAGCGTAAATCAAGCTACAATTTTAAAAATTGCAAAAGCCTTAATATACAAAACTTTTGACTTCCGCCCTGTGGCACTAGCCGATTAAATTGGCTTTCTCTAAAGATTCTTTTTCTTCTGGTGATTGTTTAAATGCAAACCGCAATAAAGGCGGAGCTACGAAGGTTGTCAAAATCACCATGATCACGATCGCAGCTTGTAATGGTTTATCAAGGGTACCACTAGCTGCACCAATCGCCGCGAACACTAACCCAACTTCGCCACGAGGAATCATCCCCACACCAACCGCTAATCGGTTAATTCCAGCTTGGCCGAAAATCGACCAACCTGTGACAACTTTACCGATCATCGCTACCACAATTAAGAAGGCAGCAATAATTAATCCTTCTCTATTTCCGGGGACTAAAGGATTAAGAACGCCTAAATCAACTTTCGCGCCAACTGTTACAAAGAAAACTGGTACTAAAATATCAGCAACAGGTTTAACCTGCTCATCTAATTCTTTGCGTTTATCGGTTTCATCCAAAACTAAGCCAGCTGCAAATGCGCCTAAGATAGCTTCTAAATGAATCGCATTACCCAAAAAAGCCATAAAAAAGGCAAAGATAAATGCTGGGATAATTAAGTTTCCTCGCGTTTGCAATTTATCAGCAATGGCTACAAAACTCTGATTGAAATATTTGCCGAGGAGAATCGAGCCAATCAGAAATACAGTAGCGCTGACAATTAGATAAATCACGTTGAAAATATCAACTTCGCCAGTTTTGGCAAGACTTGCAACTACTGCCAAAACGATGATACCTAAAATGTCATCAATGACGGCTGCACCTACAATAATTTGGCCTTCACGAGATTTTAACTGACCAATTTCTGACAAAACTTTAGAGGTAATTCCAATACTAGTAGCTGTCAGTGCTGCACCTGCAAAAATTGCCGGAATGACTGGGGCATGAAACAATAAAATCAGTCCAGCCGTGCCAGCCGCAAAAGGAACAGCTACCCCAACACAAGCAACAATTGTCGCTTGATAACCGACTTTCTGTAATTCTTTTAAGTCTGATTCTAGACCAATTTCAAATAACAGAATGATTACACCGAGTTCGGCGAGAACGGAAACAACTTCACTCTGAGTTTGAAAGATTGATGTGACTGCATCAGGAGTGAGGTTGTTAATAAATTGCAGGATAGTCATGATGATGGAGTCGGTAGCAGCTGCTCCGCTGTCGGGAAATACTACCAAATGCAGGGCAGAAGCACCTACAATCACGCCACCTACTAATTCTCCTAATACAGGAGGTAAGTCCATCATTCTAGATAATTCGCCACCAATTTTACTAGCCAGATAAATGACTACTAAACTTAGTAACACTCCAGTGAGGACAATAGGAGCATATTCAGCCTCGTGGGTTGTTGCTAGTAAAAGAGGCTGTAAACCTACCGGAAGAAAATTTAACCAAGTAAACGAATTAACTATTGGTTCTAAAAAAATCATGTTTTTATTTGTGTTGGTGATTAATTCTTAAGGCATATAGGCAAAGAAGCGATCGCAGTAGTTACACTACCGAATAAATCGTCTCGTAAGTTACTAAAAGAGATAGTATTAGTCAATGGCATACTGGGGTTGTAATTAAAAAAAACAGCGAAATAAATTTTGATTTGTAAAAATTGCCAGCGACTTTGAGTAAATTTTATGTTTTATGAGCATGAGAAATTAGACCAAGAAAACTTAAATTCTTTGCAAACCAGCAGACTATAGTACCTTTCTAGATAGGGACTCGCTGAATACGAATCCCCTATAGATAAGGCTTAGGTCTAAGACGGTTCAAAAATTTGACTAAAAAAACTTACAGAAATTGCAAGTTTTATTTATTGCCAACTTCAATGCGGTTAACAATAGCTTACAGCCTTATACGTCCATGTTGTTCATTCATCAGCCTCAATATTAAATAAATATTAAATTGCTTCCATAGATAAAATGCTATACTTGTTAGCAACTTTGATTGCAATCATTAATAAGATAAGGAAAGGTTATATTAACTATTATTTGCCGAAGGCATCGCTACGTCGCTGTAATAGTTAGAGGCTCTCTTTCGTCTTGTCTTGTTGCGCCATTGCTCTATGACTTCCTTGCTTACCGAGAAATTGATACTGCCTCAACGCGTAAGCGCCGCATCATAAGCATGGCAATTGCGAAGTTTGTACCTTGCTTTGGTCTTCATGGTCAAACTGGGCGTGAAATGGGAAGTAAGTAAATTTAATATTTCTCCCTATTCATGCGACAACGCCTCATTTCAAACTTTACACAAAGCGATCAATCGCTCACTACGAACAAAAATTTTATCTAAGATTTAATTACGTCTATTTACTTACTATTAAATTCACTTAAGGATTTATAGTGTAAATTGTGATAACAAATACAGTTTTTTAAGTAAATTATCGGAATAATTACCAAAAAATTACAGTTTCCGAAAAATATAATGTCTGGACTGGAATTAAAATTTAAGGGGTTAGAGTAGATCAAGCTTAAATAGCTTGAAGTTTTAACCTTTTTAGGTGGATGGTTGAGGAGTAACTAAAATCAATATGTCTGCGTCTTATATCTCAGAATCAATTATTACAGGTTCGGATATGGCTTGGAATCAAGACAAGCAAAATTTGCTAGTGCAGGGTGAAATTTTGGTACAGACGCGATCGCACAAGGCTTGGGGTGGTGCGGTGACAGCCTGGATGTACTTACCGATGGTGCGATCGCAAGTATGGCAGCAATTAACTGATTACCCCCGTTGGGTACAATATTTTCCCGATATCACCAAAAGTGAAGTAATGTCCAGAGGGGAAGTCAAGTATCTGTACCAAGCAGCACAAAAAGCTTTTTTCTTCTTTACAGCTCAAGTCGAAATTTACCTTCACGTGGTAGAAGTGCTTGGCCAGCAAATTCAATTTCAAATGGAAAAAGGGACTTTTGAGGATTTTGCCGCTAATTTAGAGCTAAAAGATTGCGGTAACGGCACATTACTTGCTTATACTGTGCAAGCTACGCCTCTGATTCCAATACCCTCAGTTTTCATTCAACAAGCAATGAACTTCGAGTTACCTACGAATATGCGTAAAATGCGCCAAGTGCTTTGTAAGGGTCAATAACAGCAATGTCACAGGCAAAAACTATTTTGGAATTTTGGTTTGGTCAGCCTGATGAACTGGGTTACGGCAAACCTCGGCAATTTTGGTTTAGCAAAAAACCAGATTGTGATGAAGAACTGCGAACCCGGTTTCTCAAAGATTACCAAAAGGCAGCAGCAGGATATTTAGATGAGTGGATAGATTTACCTGAAACTTGTTTAGCACTGATTCTGCTATTAGATCAATTCCCCCGAAATATGTTTCGCGACACCCCCGAAGCCTTTGCAACCGACTGGGAAGCACTCTCAGCCGCGCAACACGCTGTTAAACAAGGCTACGAGCACGAATTATTGCCTGTGCAACGTTGGTTTATCTATTTGCCCTTTGAACACAGCGAAAATCCTGATCATCAGCGTCAGTGTGTGAAACTGTTTCAAAAACTCAGTGATGATCCTAATAGTGCTAGCGCAATTGAGTACGCATTTCGTCACAGAGAAATAATTGAGCGTTTTGGGCGCTTTCCTCATCGTAATAGTATTTTGGGACGCCTCTCAACTCCAGAGGAAGAGGAGTTTTTGCAGCAGCCAGGTTCGATATTTTAGGGGAATTTATGGCGAAAAGATGCTTTTACTATTGAGGAAGGCGTCTTTTCAACTCATATTTATTAGCGCTCTTTTTTGCGCCTCTGCGCCAGATAAACTATTTAAACTACTAAACACCTCGCATTGTGCTGCTGCAATTCACATAATCAATCTTGACATGGATCGCCTAACGGAGGATGCAATTCGGTTTGAATCCAGAAGCGTCTTGTAGCTCGAATGGAATCCTCTTCTGGATAGCGCATATCGTTCAAATCCAGGCGAATGCAAGTTGCTCGACCTGTGGGTGTCATACCTTGAATCACTGCTCCATCATTTGTCCAGACAAAATGTTCTTTCTATTTCTGAAGACGAGGATTGAAAATTGGGGCAATTTCTTGAGTTTCGGGATCAACACCCGCCACAAAGTTGTAGCGTCGCTCATTACAACGGCGACAAGCCAGGGCGAGATTACTCAGGTCATCCGAGCCATCTAAGGATCTGGGAATTACATGATCAATAGTGAAGCGATTGGCGCTTAGACGTTCTGAGGAATGGCAATATTCACATAAATAGTTTGCTCGTTCTCGAACAAGCTGGCGCGTTACATCACTAATTGCCATGTTGAGCGGCAATCATCGCATTAATGTGCGTAAAAATTCGATCCAACTCCCCAATTGCATCAAGTTCTCCAACCTCTTCAGACGTTAACTGATCCGCCTTTTTCTTCTCTAATAACTCCTCCATACGGAGTTGGAGCGACTCACTAAACTTAAATAAACTCCACTTGTCCACTTTCTCAATACAAATCTCGTGAATTAGAGAGGAGGGCTTGTTCACAATCGTGACCATACTGACCTTTAACGCTCAGGTGTTGAATTATGAGCAAATTATAGCTTTTGCATTGAGCTTGATAGGCTTGATATCCTAAGTGCTTGCAAACCAAGAGTTTCAAAAAAACGCAAAGACGTTCTCCGCGCCTCTGCGTTTTTTTGTGAGATGATCTGGAGTTAGCTGGTAAACAACTCAACAGGTAAGCGACTAAAAGACAAGCGTTCATTCTCCACATCCACAAAGATGGTGTCGCCGTCGTTAAATTCGCCGCGCAAAATTGCCTTGGCAATTTGAGTTTCTAACTCCCGCTGAATTGCTCGCTTTAGTGGACGCGCTCCAAATACAGGGTCGTATCCTACTTCGGCTAAAAAGTCAAGAGCCGCATCAGAAAGTCTCAGAGATATTTTGCGATCGCTCAGTCTTTGTCGTAATCTCTCCACTTGTAACAGTACAATTTGCCGCAATTCCTTCTTATCCAAACCGTGGAAGATGATGATTTCGTCAATTCGGTTGAGGAACTCTGGACGGAAGCTATTTCGCATCGCCTCCATCACCCGGCGGCGCATTTCGTCGTAGTGTGCGTTATCCCCGGCGACATCAAGAATGTATTGCGAACCGATGTTGCTAGTCATGATAATAATAGCGTTCTTGAAGTCCACCTTATGACCTTGGGCATCAGTGACGCGACCATCATCAAGAATTTGCAGGAAGATATTGAATACATCGGGGTGTGCTTTCTCGATTTCGTCGAAGAGAATCACTGAGTAGGGGCGACGCCGAATTGCTTCCGTTAATTGTCCACCTTCTTCGTAACCGACGTATCCTGGAGGCGCACCAATCAGCCGAGAAACAGCGTGTTTCTCCATATACTCTGACATATCAATCCGCACTAGCGCGTCTTCGGTGTCGAACATATACGCCGCTAACGCTTTCGCCAACTCGGTTTTACCTACACCCGTCGGCCCAAGGAAAATAAAGCTAGCGATGGGACGATTCGGGTCAGCCAATCCCGCGCGCGATCGCTGAATTGCATCCGCTACAGCTGTGACTGCTTCATCTTGGCCAATTACTCGGTGATGTAATTCGTCTTCTAAGTGCAGCAGTTTCTCTTTTTCTGATTCCACCAACTTGCTAATAGGAATCCCTGTCCACTTAGAAATAATTTCGGCAATATCTGCTTCTGTTACTTCCTCTCGTAACAGTGATTTGCCAGTTCTTTGGGCGTTCGCTAGTTCATTTTCTGCTGCTTCTAATTGGCGATGTAAACTCGTTAACTTGCCAAATTTTAACTCCGCAGCGCGGTTGAGATCGTAGTCACGTTCTGATTGCTGAATCTCTAGGTTGACTCGTTCAATCTCTTTTTTCACAGATTGAATTTTGTCAATAATATCTTTTTCTGATTGCCATTGAGCATTTAGTGTTCTTTGTTCTTCTTTGAAATCAGCAATTTCTTTTTCCAGTCTTTCTAAGCGTTCACGAGAAGCTGCATCACTTTCTTTTTGCAATGATAGCTTCTCCATTTCCAATTGCAGAATCTTACGATCAATTTCGTCGAGTTCTTCTGGTTTGGAAGTAATTTCCATTTTCAGTCTTGCAGCGGCTTCGTCTACCAAATCAATGGCTTTATCTGGTAAGAAGCGATCGCTAATATATCGACTCGACAATATGGCTGCTGCAACTAAAGCACTATCAGAAATCTTCACCCCGTGGTGGTTTTCATAACGTTCTCTCAACCCACGCAAAATTGAAATAGTGTCTTCTACACTAGGCTGATCCACAAAAACCTGCTGGAAGCGTCTTTCCAGTGCGGCATCTTTTTCGATGTATTTGCGGTATTCATCCAAAGTTGTCGCCCCGATGCAGCGCAATTCGCCCCGCGCCAACATTGGTTTTAATAAGTTACCTGCATCCATCGCGCCTTGAGTTGCACCAGCGCCAACAACGGTGTGAATTTCATCGATAAATAAAACAATATTACCGCCGGATTCAGTTACTTCTTTTAATACTGCTTTCAGGCGTTCTTCAAATTCACCCCGGAATTTTGCCCCCGCAATCAAAGCACCCATATCTAAAGCGATCAGCTTACGGTCTTTAAGCGACTGGGGTACATCGCCAGCAACGATACGCTGTGCTAACCCTTCGGCGATCGCAGTTTTACCAACACCTGGTTCACCAATTAGCACAGGGTTATTCTTGGTACGACGTGACAAAATTTGCACAGTGCGGCGAATCTCATCATCACGTCCAATCACTGGATCAAGTTGACCATTACGAGCTGCTTCTGTGAGGTCACGCCCATATTTTTCCAGTGCTTCGTATTTGCCTTCTGGATTTTGGTCGGTCACTTTCTGGCTCCCACGAACTTGTTTAATAATATTTTTAAGCTTGCCTTCGTCTAAACCGAATTCTTGGAATAAAGCTTTGCCAAAGCGATCGTCTTTGGGAAAAGCTAGCAATAAATGTTCAATTGAGATATATTCGTCTTTAAATTCTTGACGATGGGCATCCGCTCGGTCGAGAAGTTTATCTAAACTTCGTCCTAAGTATACAGAACTGCTGCTACCAGATACTTTCGGCTGACGTTGAAGAAATTGTTCAGTACGGTCACGCAGTTTTTGCAGGTTAACACCTGCTTTCGTCAAAATAACGTTAGCAAGTCCATCTTGCTCCAGCAGCGCTTTCAGAAGGTGTTCACTTTCTATTTGCTGTTGTTGGTATTGTTTGACAATATCCTGAGTATGGGCGATCGCTTCCCAGGCTTTCTCTGTAAATTGGTTAGGATTAGTAGGTTGCATAAGCTTTTGGAATAAGGAACCACCAAGAGATCAAGGAAATCAAATTTTTGTTCTCAATGGATATTGTAAGAAGAGGAAGGCGATCGCCTAGATCGGTGTTTACGTCTTGTAAAAGTGGTATTTTCCCGTAGTTCCGATTTCTGCATCTGCGATTACTTGATATATTTCTTGCACTTTTAAGGATACAAAGGATAAACAAAACTTACGCACTCAGATCCCCCAACCCCCTTAAAAAGGGGGCTTTAGAAGTTCCCCCCTTTTTAAGGCTACCGTATACACACATCTCGTCCAAAACCTCACCCTTGCTTTTAGCGTAGCTAAAATCTTTCCCTCTCCTTAAGTAACTACGGTGTACACACAAATGCGTTCGTCGAAATAGCAAATGAGTTCGTCGAAATAGCAAATGCGTTCGTCGAAATAGCAAATGAGTTCGTCGAAATAGCAAATGAGTTCGTCGAAATAGCAAATGAGTTCGTCGAAATAGCAAATGAGTTCGTCGAAATAGCAAATGAGTTCGTCGAAATAGCAAATGAGTTCGTCGAAATAGCAAATGAGTTCACCGAAATAGCAATACTGCAAATCTTTGGTGATCAGGTTTTTCCGACTTGTGTGTACACCCCTTTTTAAGGGGGGCTAGGGGGGATCTAGGTTTCAGGCTTTAGTGCGTAAGTCCTATAAATTGTTTTTTAAACTAATTTTTGCTAATCCAAATTAAGATTAACGAACTGAACAACACTCATGTATTGTTGGTAAAACTGAGACTTTGCAACAGTTACGACAACCGCCTAGGAATGAATTCCAAGGCTAATAGCTAAAGCCGTCTAAGAGGATGTGTGAAAAGCTAGGTAATGGTATATTTTGTCATTCTGACGCTTTGCAGAGCGGAAGGAAGAATCTCTATTGTCCGTTAATTTCTGAGATGCTTCTCTACGAGACGCTCCTTTGTAGCTTGGCTTTTGCGTAGGGGTACATTACGCTATCGCTTCATTCAGCATGACAATTTTGACTTCTCAGACATCGTCTAAAGACGACTGGTCAAACCAGCCATCTTCAATCATCTCAGTCTGGAAAGAAAATAATCAGCTTTTGGGAACTGGTGAGTCATATTAAGATTCAGTGGAAATACGAGGATTTCAATAATAGAATTTTCGTAAAATACTGTATTGATATTGAAAGTATAATCAATCACGTTTTAATCACGAGCCTAGTTCTCGTAACATATCCTATTTGCTTACAGCATCGGAGAAGGTCATGATATTTGATAATTTTCGCCGCCAGTTGCGTCAAGAAGCGCAACTATGGCGGGATGAAGGACTTATTGATGCAGATTTTTACCAAGTACTCGCACAAAGATATCAGTTTAATAATCTAGAAACGGCTGCTCGCGATCGCTTTGTTTTTATCTTGATTGCAGTGGGTGCGATCTTGCTAGGCTTAGGTGTAATCACCTTTGTAGCGGCAAACTGGCAAGCTTTGAGTAGAGAAGCCAGGTTAATACTACTGTTAAGTTTATTCCTGACAACTAATATTGCTGGTTTTAGCTTGTGGAGACAACCCGTAAGAGGTCGAAAACGTCGTCAACAGGTCTTTGGAGAAGGCTTGCTAATTTTAGGTGCGTTGACGATAGGTGCAAATATGGCGCTGTTGGCGCAGATGTTCCACATTAGCGGTTCAAGTTACGAACTTTTTTTAGGTTGGGGATTGGCTGTTTTGCTAATGGCTTACAGTCTACACTTGACTTCCTTGGGGATGCTTGCGCTGATTTTAGTGCTAATTGGGTATTCAACAGGATTATCCGATTGGTACTTTACACAAAATGAGCTTACCTTGGGGCGAATAGTAATAGAACATATACCCCTAGCTTTAGGTGTATTGTTTGTACCTCTAGCTTACTTGTGTCGTTCTCGTTGGATTTTTAGAATTGCCGCGATCGCATTTGTTATATCCTGGCAATTCCATCTTAAATCACTACAAGTTTTAACATACACAGATGCGCCGCCTTGGATTGCTGTAGCCGCCTTTACTGTTCCGCCAGCATTATTGTGGAGTTATGATGATTTGCTGTTTGGGCGAGTTTCTTCCAGGCTATTTCAACCCTTTGCGCGGACTCTCACCCTAGCGTTTTTCAGCATCATGTTTTATTTCTTGTCTTTCCGTTGGCTATGGGAAGCTCGAACTGTTGGTTATCAAGCTCAATTTAAGAACACCTTTCTAGCAACCTGGCTACCCTTTATTGATGTGGCAATTTTCACAGTTTTAGCTCTATGGCAATGGTGGCATTTGCTACGTCAAACACGTAACCAGGAACGCCACGGAATAGATCTTAAGACAATCTTTATTGGTAGTTTGATTGTCATAACTGCCTTATTCATCTTCATTCATCAAGCTATCACTCCAATTCCAGCCATTCCCATATTTGCTTTTAATGCTCTTTTAGCAGTGTTAGGATTTGGACTAATTCGTGAAGCGCTGGAATTAGGAGAAAGACGCGCTTTTTGGGGTGGCATATTGTTATTAACCCTACAAATTATTAGCCGAATGCTGGAGTACGACACCGCCTTACTATTTAAATCCTTAGTTTTTGCCTTATGCGGTGTTGTTGTAATTTTTGCCGGCTTGTGGTTTGAACGCTATTTGTCATCTTTACCAGCTTCATCAACTCATCGTTCGTGAGATTATGACTTGAAAAAATTAGTAATTCAAAACTCATTTTTAGTATGGAAACTAATCAAGCATTAATACAGCACAATGAACCTTCAGAAAAACCCATAACTCTGTGGCGGTTCGTGGTTCCCTTATTAATTCAAACAGCGATCATATTGTCAGTACCAGCCCAATCAGTTTATACGCTGGTTACAGGCAAAACGGCTGTCTTGCAAACTCTACCTGTAGATCCTTACGATTTGCTGCGCGGTTACTCGGTAACACTAAATTATGAAGTTTCTCGCACAGATAATTTAAAAAAACTTCCTGGTTGGGCAGATTTGGTAAAGCAATATCCTGGTAAAAATCAACAATATGAACCTTTAGTGCCAGGAACCAATTTATACATCATTTTAGAAGAACAAAAATCTTCTGGTGGGATTCCTCAAGCTTGGAAACCCGTGCGAGTAAGCGGACAACTCCCAACCCTAGCTGCAAATCAGATAGCCTTAAAAGGTCGGTACAGTGGCTATAATTCGATTAATTATGGCTTGGAAACTTATTACATTCCAGAGGATCAACGGAATGATATTAACAAGGATATCTCATCAGCCCGACCAATCAAACCAGGACAGCCACAACCGATAGTAGTGGAAGTAAAAGTGAATGCACAAGGTGAAGCTGTACCTATAAGTATGTGGGTACGCGATCGCAAATATCATTTTTAATTTTCTAGAGCATCGATTCAGTAATCACAAAAACTGTAGAGACGTTGCAATGCAACGTCTCTACTACGCATCGTTATGTTTTGCCATTTTCTAAAAGTTTAAAATATCTAATGATTCTTCTATTTCTAAGTCTAATATTCTTGCCTGTGTATCTTTCAGCGCTTCTAACTTGCCTTCCTTACGATAAATATCTGCTGCTTTTTGAAAATCTTCAATTATTCCCTGTTTATCTCCCTTATCTAAACGGATATTGCCACGATTGTAATAAGAATCAGCATAATTAGGATTAATTTGAATTGCTTGAGTATAATCTCCAATTGCGCCTTCATAATCTCCTAAGTCAGAACGAGCATTACCACGATTGTAATAAGCATCGGCATAATTAGGATTAATCTGAATTGCCTGAGTATAATCCTCAATTGCTCCTTCATAATCTCCTAAGTCAGAACGAGCATTACCACGATTTTTATAAGCATTGGCATCTTGAGGATTAATCTGAATTGCTTGAGTAAATCCTGGCTGATATCTTAAGAGATAACGAGAGATTCCCCGGTTTTTGTTAGCATCAGCATAATGGGGATTAATTTTGATAGCTTGAGTATAATCCTCAATTGCTCCTTGGTTATCTCCTATGTGAGAACGTGCTTCAGCACGGTTTTTATAAGCTACAGCAACATTAGGATTAATTCTAATTGCTTGGGTATAATCATCAATTGCTTCTTCTAATCGCCCTAGTTGATATAAAGCTAAACCTCGTTTATTGTAAGATTTAGCATCATGAAGATTTCTCTGGATTGCCTGAGAATAATCTGCGATCGCGCTTTCATAATCTCCTAATTGATAATGCGCTAAACCCCGCCTGTAATACAAATCAGTATTGTTTGGATTAATTTGCAAAGCTTGATTATAGTTAGTAATCGCATTAACATATTCTCCTTTGTCGAAACATTCTTCACCCAATTTTATATAAAGTAAATTTAAATCTTCATCATAAGTGTCTAAATAGATATTTACATCAGATTGTAAGGAAGATTTTATTAACTGATTGTTAGTTTGCTTAGATGGCGTTTCCTGCGATAGATGAGATTTACTAATTAGAGGTTCTTGCCTGGAAGAATTATAATTTATAGAAGATTGTAACTGGTCTAGATAGCACCATAAGCCACCACCATATAGTAATTGATCTATCCCAAATGAAATTTTTCCAGTTCTCAATTTAATCATCCGGGTTGGAAGAAAGCCAGCCAAAAAAAGGTGATATTCCGATTGTGCTTCATTCACCTCTTCCTGAATCAAAATACAGACTACAACTGCATTTTTTTCAACTTCTTCTGAACTAATTGACCATCTAACTCTGTCAATACTACCGTGACGAGATTTAACCTCAATGCCAATAGATGGGTCAGAAGTTAAGGTAAAATCTATCTTACCATCGCCGCCAAATCGCTTTTCATAATCCACTTCCGTAATAAAATCGGCTAAACGTTCCTTGACAACTTCCTCACCGAGTTTTCCTTTAAGATAGCTAATAAAAACATCACGAACTGGCAAAACACGCTTATATTTCTCAGCCATCAGCCAGCAAAATTCTCTTAGTGCCTTTAACCTTTCTCCAGAGATTATGGTTAATTCACTATATTGACCTTCTGTTTCACAATGAAGCAGACAACCAGTTGTTAACCTTTTAATAAAATCAGACTGTAGCGATCGCAGTAGCGTAATCCAGTCCATTTATATTTCTGCGAATCTTTTGATGAGATTATTCTATTAAAATATCCATTTGACGTAAACCTTTCAATTAGCTTGGGTTATATTACCAAGAATTCCTTAATATTATGTATTAAATCTTAATTTAATCTAACTATTCAGGTAATTTCATTACCTATATCAGCTTTTTAGGTGCGGCTATGTCTGATTATGGTCAAATTTTGGCTGCTGAACAAATGCTATCATGTGAAATCAGCGATCGCATCTTATCCCAATTCCTCAGCATTAACAATTTCCCCTTCCGGCTCAACAAGCTCAAACTTAACTTTATTGTATAAATCCTGTAGGGAAATCTCAAAAGGTACAGTTGCAAGAGCAATCGCCTCATCTTCTTCGTCATACTCACGCAGATTCCATTGCTTTTTCCCAGTTTTAGAAAACTGCTCTACGTGAATTCGAGTTTGGTCAATTAAAAGATATTCTTGGAAGGTAGTAATTGTCCGGTAAGCCTCAAATTTATCCTCGCGATCGTAGCCTTTGGTCGATTTTGATAAAACCTCAACAATAACCTGTGGGTTCAAAATTATATCCCTCCGGTTGTTAAAAAACTCTGGTTCATCTGCCAGAATCATCACATCTGGATACGTATAGATCCGCTTTTGAGGTATCCACAGACGCAAATCGCCTGCAAAGACTTCATAATTCTGCTGTTTGAAAGCAAAATTTAAGGCAGAACCTAGGTTTAGTGAGATTCTATTGTGATTTGCTGTTCCACCCGCCATAGGAATTATTTGTCCGTCAATGTATTCACTTTTATAGTCAGCAGCTTCCTCTAGTTCCAAATATTCCTCTGAGGTGTAGTATCGCTGTTCTGTTACTTGCATAGTTCCCTTAGTGTCCAATATCCAACTACGAATTACGAATTACGAATTATCCCCACAATCTTCTACCTGCTTTCCCATTTAATCTCTCATGAGTATCTTCTAACAAAGCAGGAATATTTAAATTTTCTGGACATCTTGGCAAACAGTCGCCGCATTCAGTGCAGCGGTTAGCTTTCATTCCAGGAAACCAGTGTCCAGCATTTTCAAACATTCCATAGCGATATTTCCCATAGTCAGTCATATCATATGCTACTGCTAAATTTCGTAATCGCAATACTTCAGGAATATTGATATTTTCTGGACAAGGCAAACAAGCATAACATTGGCTACATTTATTAATTTCTAAAGCAGCTTTTTGATGATTTTCTAACCGCTGAAAAGCACAAATTTCTTCTGATGTTAGCTCTCCATCACTGTCAGCAAATCGCAAAGGTTCGATTAATTCACGTGGGTTTGCTGGCCCTACACTTAAAGTAGTAATATATTTATTACTCAACAAAAAACGATAGTTTAATTCTAAGGGCGAAAATGGCTGACACAGGTCTTTTAAACTTTGAGGTGGCGCGTATAAAAGTCCTCCCTTATCAGCTGGAGAAATAATAAAAATACCCATATCCCTCTCTGCTGCTAGCTCAATTGCTGGCGCATTACGTTGAAAGAAATAGTAATAATGCAAGTTGACAAATTCAAAAAAATCTGTATTAATCGCCGCCAGAATTATTTCTAATGATCCGTGAGTAGAAAAACCAACGTGTCGCACTCGACCATCAGCAACAGCTTCTTGCACGGCTTGCATACAGCCACCTTTGGCTTGCACCCAATCTAAATGTTGCCAAGTGTTTAAACCATGAATTCCTAAACAATCTAGATAATCTAGCTGTAATTTTTCCAAGGATTCATTAATGAACCGACGCATGATGTCAGCATCATCTGTAGGAGGTATTTTGGTGGTAATGTGAAGGCCTGTTCGGGGTACTGATAATCCAGCTTTTAACACTACACCAAGATATTCCTCGCTTTTGCCGTAGCCTCTGGCAGTTTCTATATGATTAATTCCTAGCGCTAAAGCCTGTTCGATAGTTTGCTGAGCATTTTCAAAACCAGCTAAGTAGCGCATTGTTCCCAAAGAAAAAACAGAGAGGCAAAGATTTGTTTTCCCAAAGCGTCGGTATTGCATAAATTAAGTCCTGAGTGCTGAGTAGTGAGTGCTGAGTATAAACATGATTAATAGTGTCTGTACAAGAAAGAGTGAAAGGTGAAAAAGAAAGAATAAAGAAATTATCTTTATTCTTTGATTCTCTATTCTTTCTCAGCACGGGCTAAACCATAGCTATCCGCTAACAGCACTCATGATTCAGCACTTTTTTAGCTGTCGCCATCACCAAAGCGCTTGATCAAATCTTCAGGACGGAGATTGGAAATAAATTCGCGGAAGGCTTGCTGTTCGGCTTCATCGGCATCGCGGTCAACAGGGATAGAAGCATCGGCAATTACTTCTTCCATTACCCAAATGGGCGTATTTGTACGAAGGGCGACGGCGATGGCATCACTAGGACGCGCGTCGATTTCTTTTTTAACCTCGCCTTGCTGGATAATCAAAGCTGCATAAAATGTGTCTTTTTGCAGGGAATGAATGATCACTTTTTCTAGAGTCATGTTCCATGTCTCTAGCATATTTACAATTAGGTCATGGGTTAAGGGTCTGGGAGGCTTTTGATTCTCCAATGCACCCATAATTGCTCTAGCCTGTTCCTGACCTATATAAATTGGTAAAGCGCGGCGATCTGAAGCATCTTTCAAAAGTACAATCGGGCTGCGGGTTATGGCATCTAATGCTATGCCAGCGACTCTCATTTCAATCATTGGCTAAGCCTCTACAATCCTTTGAGCGATTGGGTGCTAAGTAACAAATAATACTCTTTCTTAAGTGAATTGAGGACAGGAATAAACATAGGCATTTGTTCTCTATAATTGCTTCTATTAAACTCCGAACTTGTGGTGAACACCAGAGTAAGACAAATTGGTCTAATTAGACAATAACCTTCTTACCCAAGTATGCCTTGTGCAGGATGCTAATGTGTTAACAACCTTATAATAGATAAAGTCAGAAATTATACTTTGAATGTTCTGCATTCTTGTGAGAATTACTAGTTAATTTCAGGCAAAATTAAGCAATAAATAGAGTTAGTTTGGCAAAAAAGCGGTGTTTACAGGATTAATCCAAGCATTAGGAACAATGAAACCCTTAGGGGGCGATTCTTGGCAAATTACTTGTGTAAGTCAGTCGTGTGAAGTAATTATGCAGGATTTGGCTTATGGTGACAGTGTTGCAGTAGATGGCGTTTGCTTGACAGTAGAAGAAGTTTTAAAAAACGGGTTTATTGCCACTGCTTCACCGGAAACGCTACGCCGCACGACCCTAGGAGGTGAGCAAACACAACAAAGATATGTCAACTTAGAAGCGTCACTACGAGTAGGCAGTAAAGTCGGCGGTCATTTTGTTATGGGTCATGTAGACGGCATTGGTCGGTTGCTAGAATCAGAACAAACGGCTAGTTCTTGGGAAATGACCTTTAAAGCATCCGAGGCGATCGCACGGTACATTGTCCCCAAAGGTAGTATAGCTGTCAATGGCATCAGCCTCACAGTCGCCGCTTATGAACCAGAACTCTGCCAATTTAAAGTAGCGGTAATTCCCCTCACTTATGCCGAAACAAATCTTCGCTATTTAGTATCTGGCAGTTTGGTGAATCTAGAAGGGGATATTCTTGGCAAATACGTGGAAAAATTCCTTTATTCTGGAAACCAGCAGACTCAAACCCAAGATAACACCAATTTAGATGACATTACACCCGCATTCTTAGCAGAACACGGGTATTTGTAACGGGTAAAAGGTAATGGGGAATGGGGAATGGGTAATGGGCATTGTTATTTTTCTCCTGCCCCTTTGCCCCTCTGCTTTCCCTGCTCCCCCACTCCTCTCTTAACTACCTGGTTGCTGAGCTACCTGAGCTGTTGGCAAGGTTTGAATTAACTGGCTCAGTCCGGTCTGTAATTGAACGCCTGGGTCAGTAGCAACCCACCCGTTCTGTGTCATGTGGCGGACTTCAAAGTGCAGGTGAGGGCCTGTGGAGTTACCTGTGCTACCAACCCGTCCAATGACAGTTCCGGGTTCTACCCATTGACCGGGTTGAACAAAGATTTCTGACATGTGACCGTAGAGGGTTTGTTGAGCAGATTGGTGATTCAGAGTCACAGTCAAACCATAACCGCCCAAGTAATTAGCAGTTTCCACTTGGCCTTTTGCGGCTGCCAAAACTGGTGTACCCATAGGCGCACCTAAGTCTGTACCAGCATGGAAGCGTTGATTACCTGTAATTGGATGAACTCGCCAACCAAATAAAGAAGTAATGGGAGCGGGGATAGACAGTGGGTACATCATTCCCGTACCACCATAGGCGACTGCACCAGCGTAGGGAATTTGTGGTAATACTGATGCCAGCGAGAAGTCATAAGCTACAGTGCTGGGGCGGGGTGCGATGTTACCGTCTGCCATTGGTGGGGGCAAAGTCCCGCCACTGGGTGCGATGGGAGTTGCACTGACTCTAGTTGCGGTGTTGAAATCGCTGGGATTAGGGATAAATCGATTAGGGCGAAATGCACTCTTGGCACTACTTGGAGTGTTTCGATTAGCACGCCATCCGCTGTTATTAACAGTAGTTGCAACTTGCCGACGTGATGGAACTGCTAACTGTGCGTTTTGACTTCTTCTGAGCCAATTAGGTGCTGTGCCTTTAGAACCAGCTACAGGCTGATTGCGCGAGGGTACTTTGGCGCAAACGCCGCCTAATAGAGCTTGTCCTGAAGGTAAAATTGCTCGACAACCACTAGAACGCTCTGTAATAATTACGGAATTGGGTGCTTGATAAGTACCCGTAGCACTATTGTAATTATTGGGGTCAATATAGGAGTTATTATAATCCTTGGTTTTCCCCACTGTCCGGCTGGCAGTGCTGTTTGAGTTATTAGATGGTTGGGCAACTTCTGGGAGTTTCTCAGGTAAGGAACGCGCAGGAGCAGTGGGTTTGGCTACTTCAATTTTTCTGATATTTGCTCTTGGTTGGAATTCGAGCTTGGGTTTTTCTTGACTAACCCTTGTAGGTGCAACCTGCAAAGTTTCTACCTTGGGAATAGAGCGTCTAATACCAGTGGCAGGCGCGGAAGCTTCAATTTTTGGTTTAGATTGTCTAAGTGGTTGTTTTGATTGAGAAACTTCTTGCTTGCGGAGTCTCTGTCTCAATCTGGTTCCCCGTTGAGAAAAGTTTGGCTGTGCTTGAGCTGCTTCCGGTGCAACAGTTGGTTTTTTGATGAAATTTGTAACTGCTGCTGGCTGGGAATTTTCAATAGTAGGAACGATATTATCTATTGATGTTTCCGTTTGGGCAAACACGAAGCCGCCGCTGAGCAGGCTAAAACTGCTAAGCCAACAAAGGCTTTGTGCTGGTAGGGTAGAGGCAAAGCGTTTCGTAGTTTGACTTCGCGGCCACGAGTAGTGCAAACGATTGTGGGCAGAGTGATTGCGCTGCGTCATTTGTTCTCTCAGTTGTGTGTAATTAGCATAAACAGATGATGTCAGTGGTTTGTCTTGCCCAAAGAGCGAAATTTTAAACAAACCTCAAATTTAAACGGAAGATTTACTGTAACCCAAACTGATTGTACCGGGTTCAACGTAAATTTCTGGTCTTATTAGTTCGTTTGTATCATGTGTTTCTAGATTCACTCGTAAATTTCCTTGAGGAGTTACTCCTACTACATTGCCTGAAAGATTATTTACGTAAACCTGAGCACCCATGTTTATAAGCAAATCTTGATAGCGAGACAAGAGTATGCTTACTCCTTCTTGGAAAAGGCACTCTATACCGGATTCTATTCCTAGTAAAACCGTAGAGGTTAGTATTTCCAGACAGGAAATGGGACTGGAATGTTGCGAGGCTTGCCACGATTCCAGATTGATTCCGGTTTCTGGTACTGGGTTGGCCCAGTTAATACCAACACCAATCACTGCTTGGGTGATTTTTCCTTTGTTTACTTTAGTTTCTGTTAGAATGCCGCCTAATTTCCGACCATTTAAGACTAAATCATTAGGCCATTTAATTCCAACACTCACACCACACTTTCGTAATTGCCAAGCAACTCCCCAAGCACTAGCCAAAGTTAGCTGGTAGCTATCGGTAGCTTCTATTTTAGGAGCGATCGCAACCGAAAGATATAATCCTCCAGTAGGAGAAACCCATTGGCGTCCCCATTGTCCACGCCCAGCAGTCTGTTGAGTCGCAATTACTACACACCCCGCTTTAGCTCCCTGAGCAAGCAAGTCCCAAAGTGTTTGATTAGTAGAACAGACGCTTTCAAAAATGTATAGGGAAAATGGTAAATATCTAGATTTACGCGCTGCTTTTAGGGATGATTCCAAGTTTTGCCGATTAAATTCCACAGCCGTTGACCCAAATCCCGTTGTTCAAGTTAGCATTAATTGGCTGATAAGTGGTTTCTGTTTAGGTTTGGTTTAAGATGCACACTTGGCATTGGCGTAATTGGCAAGGACTGCCCTATCTGACTTGTAGTCTCTTAGAATTTTGGCATCACGGCTTCTTTACCCAGCAATTTTGGCCGCGTTCGCCACAAAGTTTGACAGAAGTACTGCAACCAGAGGCATCAGTCTATCGTTTGAAGCAGGTACATGGCAATACTGTTCTCACTCCACAAGAAATTAATAAAAAGTTAAGTTCGAGTGAAGATGATTTAGCATCGGCAGATGGTTTAATTAGCGAACAGCCTTTACAAACGGTATGGGTGGCTAGTGCAGATTGTACACCCGTGTTGATTGGGGATGTGAAAACTGGACAAGTAGCAGCATTACATGCGGGGTGGCGAGGTACTGCCAAGAAGATTGTACCTCTAGCGATCGCTCGTTTACAATCCCAAGGCAGCAAACTTGATGATTTACGCATTGCAATGGGCCCGGCGATCGCTGGTGAGGTCTATCAAGTCTCTATAGAGGTAGCTGCCGAAATCGGGGCTAGCATTATACCACACGACGACGAACAAAAAATTGTCGCTGCTTTGCATGAGTTACCCAATTCACCCTTGCTAGAAGATCCAAATCCAGGTAAAGTAAGGTTGGATGTACGACGGATAAATGCTTTACAGTTAGAAAATATGGGGATTAGTGCAGAACAGGTTGCGATCGCACCATACTGTACTTACCAAACTCCAAAGCATTTCTTTTCTTACCGCCGAGAGAAAGAGAAAAAAGTTCAGTGGTCAGGTATTGTTAGCGGCAAAACAAGTTAGTTCTATATCCTCATCACAGGATAATTAGGATGCTCAGGATTCGGGATAAGTCGCTGATTCTTGCAATCTGCTAGTAAATCCAGCGTCTCAAGCACCGTTTGTCCAATCAAAACTGTATCACCTATAACTAATATTGCTTCAGTAGTTTCTCGTCCTGCCAATTCAATTGTCTTGGAAAGTTCTGATCGGAGGAAACCTCCGCTCAGACTTTCCGCTAATTACGGGTTCAGTCAAGCCGATTGATTCTTCACTACCATTGGCATACTGGGCTATCTGTTGTCCTCGAATTCTCAGGCCAAGTTGCTGCACAACAGACATGGGTAGTAGAGTACGTACTGCCCCAGTGTCTACTAGTGCTTCTGTTTCATACACCCGTAACATATTTGGATTGAGCATTTCTCGGCTGACAAGCGCTTCATCAATGGCATTGATGAGCTTGACTTTGACTCGAACTGCACCCATAGGTTGATTGCTGGCAGGATGTGAACGATTGAGATTTACCATAATCGGTGTATTTTAGAAAATCATTGAATCTATTTCTAGAGTATCCCGCTAAATATTATCTATAATTAGTGCTTTATCGCTAACTATGAACTTTTTATAAATGCCGTAGAAAAGATTGGGGATTATTTAAAAAAGCTTTTGTTAAAGTAACGTGTTCAAGTGCATCATATTCTACCTTTTGTGGTGGATAGGTATCAAAACTGAGAATTGATGCTTGTGGAAACGCCATGAGAATTGGAGAGTGAGTAGCAATTATAAATTGGCTATCCTGATTTACCATATCTTTTAACAAAGACAATAGTGATAATTGTCGTAGAGGAGAAAGAGGTGCTTCAGGTTCATCAAGAAGATATAATCCACCAGGAACGAAGCGTGATTGAAAAAGTTTGAGAAAGCTTTCTCCGTGAGAGTTAGCATCAAGATTTTCACCATATTTATCAGCTAAAGCAGCTTTTTGACCTAGTACAGAGCGTTTAGCGAGCCACAAACCAGTTCCCGTAAACTTTTGTTCATATTCTGATACTTGTTCTTCTAGTTCTTGGCTAAGGGTTTTAATTCGCCTTGCAAAATTGAAGAAATCTTCTGCTCTTAAAAAAAAGCCACGTCCAGTCTTTTTCTGCCAGACAAACTTTAATTGTGTAGATAACTTTCGAGCATGGTCTAATGTTCTATCTTGCTGAATATCTTCACCACCAACGCTAATTGAGCCAACACCTGCGGCAATTGCTTCTAATAAAGTTGATTTACCTGAACCATTTTCTCCCACAAAAAAAGTTACGGAATTTGAAAAATTAATTTCTTTCAAAGCTTTCATTAAAGGAAGATTTAAAGGGAAAGAATCTATATTTTTATTAACTTGTTTTTTAGCGATCGCTCTTAAATGGATCATTTAATTATACTTACTCATTTACAGCACAACTATATAATTGTGCCGCATCTCAGTTAGGCTTGGTAACATTAAAAGATATAATTCCAAAGAAAAGATGCCCTTATGAACCAGACTTCGACTAACCAAGTACGATGGACATCTGCCGATTTAGAGTTGTTGCCAGATAACGGCAATCGCTATGAAATTGTAGACGGAGAATTATTTGTGACACGCGCACCACATTGGGGTCATCAAGAAGTTATTGACAATATTTGCACAGAGTTAAAACTATGGTCACGGCAGACTGGCTTAGGAAAGCCTGTAAGTGCTGCTGGGATTATCTTTAGCGATGCTGATAACGTCATCCCTGATGTAGTTTGGATTAGCAATCAACGATTAGCTTCTGTGCTGGATGATGCTGGGCATTTAACCGCTGCACCGGAGTTAGTAGTTGAGGTACTCTCTCCTGGACAGGAAAACGAACGACGTGACCGACAGGTGAAGCTAAAACTCTACGCTGCTCAAGGTGTCCGAGAATACTGGATTGTTGATTGGCAGTTACAGCAAATTCAAGTTTATCGACGAGAGCAAGCAACACTAGTGTTAATAGAAACCTTGTTTAGCGACGATAATCTGAGTTCACCGCTACTACCTGAGTTCACTTGCGATGTTGCGCGTTTATTCAGTTAAGTTAATCTTTAGCCAGTGCTTCATATAATACTTCACGGTGCATTAACGCACGATCTACCAAAGATTGGATTTGCTCTGGTGATAACGGCTCACCATTAGCATAATGCTCCATCCAAGCCAGACTAATTAAATTGGGGTCATCTGGCAAACTTGCTAAATCCCACCCAGGTATCGCCAACTCTTCCATCAAACGATTTACCTTGGGGTCGTAACTCAGAGCAAAACAGCGACAACCTTCAGCAGCAGCCATAATCAAGCTGTGTAGCCGCATTCCAATTGCCATCTCGACACCGCGAAATACACCTTTCAAAAGTTGTGGGTCTTCCAAACATAAAATCTGGCTAACATCTTTCAGATGCGGTTGAATAGCTTGGGCAATAGTTAAATCTTCACTTTTTTGAAATGGCAGTAGTAAAATAAAAGCCTGCGTAGCTTTTTGAAAGTCAACCAAAGCACGAGTCAAGTTTGCTAAACGTGTTTCTGTAAGTTGGGGATGCGATCGCAAAGTCACAGCAACTCTCGGCGCAGGTAAATCCCAAAGTCCTGGTACTGGTTTAGACTCCAACGCCCAAACTGGGTCAGGAGCAAGGATACAAGGAATTTGCCAATCAGATAATAAACTAGCACTAGCGCGATCGCGGACACTAACTTTGGTACAATATCCGAAGGAGTATTGTGCCAAAGCGCGAGTTTGTACGCGTTTTAACGGGCCGATACCCTGGGCCCAAGCAACAGTTTTTAATCCCATTCTTTGAGCCAATGCCATTAGTCCCCCATAATAAAATGGGCTTATGGTACTGGTAACATCCTGAATTAAACTTCCACCACCCCAAATCAAAGCATCGCAAGAACGTAAAGCTTGCACTACAGATAACGCAGCCATGCGATTGTGGGTTTCTACATTGTAGCGATCGCGGGTTTCCTCTGGATTACCCGAAAGAACCACAGGTGTGACGTGAGATGGTAGCATTTGCAAAAGCGTCGCCAACAAAGCTTCGTCACCACCATTACCTTTACCGTAATACCCAGACAATAAAGCCCGCATCTTTACCATTTTGGATTTTAGATTTTGGATTTTAGATTTTGCGGAAAGTTTGAAGATAGATTTCCTTGGCTCAGACTTTCCAAGACAGATTTTAGATTATCAACTTTTTTCTAAATAGTTGACGAGATATTAGCCATCCTACCAACAGAAGATGAATTTTCTTGTGGGAAGATGATGTTATGGAAAAACAAGAGAACTAATTACTCTTGACTTTTGACTCTTGTACAGACGTGATTAATCGCGTCTCTTGACTTTCTTATGCACGCCCTTTCAATTCCCACTTGGATTATTCATATTTCTAGCGTTATTGAGTGGATTGCCGCCATTTGGTTAATCTGGACTTACGGCGAACTTACCAATAACCGTACTTGGTGGGGATTGTCCCTTGCCATGTTACCAGCTTTGGTCAGCGCCATGTGCGCTTGTACCTGGCATTATTTCGACAATGCCGAATCTCTAGAATGGCTGGTAACGCTTCAAGCTACCATGACCTTAGTTGGTAATTTTACGCTTTGGGCAGCGGCGTTTTTGATCTGGCGCTCCACCAATGCCAACACTGAGACTACAACTGTTGAGCCAAAACCTATTAAATCAGAGTAATGATGTCTAAAGAAACCCTGTTTGCCCTCTCACTGTTTCCCTACTTGGGTTTCTTGTGGTTTATCAGCCGCAGTCAGCAAATGCCACGTTTAGCGCTATATGGATTTTATGGCACTCTAGTGTTTGTTGCCATCACCATCCCAGCTGGAATTTATGCTGTATTGCATTATGGCCAGTCTTTGGCAAATGTAGATTGGCTACACGGTGGTGCAGAAGTTTTTTTGACGCTTTCTAATATCTTACTTGTGCTGGGTTTTGGGCAAGCTGTCAGGCAATTAAAAATGAAGAAAACCCAGCTATAGCAAGAATTTTAACTGGATTGAGTTATGAGGAAAAAGTAAATGGATGTAATTCCAGCGATTGATTTACTAGATGGTCGCTGTGTGCGACTCTATCAGGGAGACTATGAGCGATCGCAAGTTTTTAGTGAAAACCCCGTTGATGTTGCCAAACAGTGGGTTGATCAGGGTGCTACCAGATTGCATATAGTTGATCTAGATGGTGCAAAAGCGGGTAAGGTAGTAAATCTGAGCGCAATTGAAGCGATCGCTCAAGCAATATCAGTACCTATTGAAGTGGGTGGAGGATTGCGCGATCGTGCTAGCGTACAACAAGTATTCAATTTAGGCGTACAGTGGGCAATTCTCGGAACCATTGCTGTAGAACAACCCCAGCTAGTACAAGAACTCTGCCAAGAATTTCCTAAACAGATTATTATCGGTATTGACGCCCGTAACGGCCAAGTAGCAACTCGCGGCTGGTTAGAAACCTCGGAAGTTTTAGCAACTCAACTGGCTGTACAAATGCAAGAATTAGGTGCAGCTGCCATTATTTACACAGATATCCACCGTGATGGTACGCTCACAGGCCCGAATTTAGAAGCTTTGCGAGAACTTGCTGCGGCGATTTCCATCCCAGTAATTGCATCTGGTGGAGTGAGTTCTGTTACCGATTTGTTAAGTCTGTTGGCGTTAGAACCACAAGGCGTGACTGGTGTAATAGTAGGTCGTGCGCTGTATACTGGGGATATTTTGTTGAAAGAAGCATTGCGAGCGATCGGGCCAGGAAGAATTCAGGATATTCCACCAAATCTAGGTTTCTCTACCTTCGCTTGATATTTTCTGCTTTTGTTTCATCTAAACCAATGCACAGATGTGTCTCTATGTCGAGACATATCTGTTTTACATTTTCAAACTACCTGAGAATACAAGCTATTTGACCAGACAAAATCTTGTATTATTTTGAAATTTTCGGATTTACAATTTCTACTCTTGTATCCACTTGTAGAGAGTTCCCAGTCATTGAATCTGTTTTGATGGTCTGCCACTGCTTAACAACACCAATTTACCTAAAGCTAAGACTGGTAATACCCATTTGAAAAGCAAAAACTAACTGCTGCAAATAACTTGACTAATTACTAGATTTAAAATTTCAATCAAAAGTTTATTTTATAGAACTTTTATTTAAAATTATTAAAAATAATGGGTTTCCTCTATTATAGAGACGTAAGAATTACAACGTCTCTATTTTTTTACTTTAAAAACAAATTTTTTATGATATATTTCTGGAATCGATAATACTTACAATGTAGCTAAATTTGTAGTTAACTTAAAATTTTAATTTTATGTCTAACCAAGAACACGACCAACATCATAATAGAGGAGATAAACCACAACCCCCTAACACTCTGGGTAAACCGCGTAAAACTGAATTAAAAAAACCAATTAAAAAACCTCAAATATAAAATCATGGTTAGTTATAGAGACGTAGTTATAATTACGTCTCCATTACATAACCTGATTATTTATTTTTAACTTGACTTTTTGCTTGCTCTAAAGCTATTTCTTGAATTATGTGGGTAGCAAATCATCCCAATAACTACCCTATGCAGACATAAAGTTAGCCTTGAAATTATCATTTTTAGCGCAGTACAAATACCGGAATAATTAATGAAACACATCATACTTGATTGTGAATTCAATTATTTAGTACAGTGTGCTTTTGGTTTTTAGGTATAGCTTATTTTTGAAAATATATAGTACTTTTGTACTAAAAACAAATATACTTAACCTTATCTGCTATTGTCAAGACAGAATCAAAGTTATTTAGTAATTTCAAAACTTTTAAAGACACAAAGACTTTAGTGGCTTGCAGCCACATTGATTTACAATATAAAGGGTACTGTTATGTATGTTACGTATTGTAAAGAAATTCTCCACCCCAAAAGTGTGGATGCACTGAGACTAGATAATTGACTCAATTATCATATTGATACAAGTACAGTCCCAGAATTTTATGATATCAATGTATACCAGTGAATCGACAAAGTATTCTACTAGAGCGGACATCGGGCAAACCAGCCGCATTTTAGTAGTAGAAGATGAAGAACTAATCCAAGAGATGCTAGCTGTAGCATTAGAAGAGGAAGGTTATGGGGTAATAACTGCCCCTGATGGGCGTTCTGCCATAGAGTATCTCAAAAATTTTGAACCAAACTCAGGAGATCTTCCTTTTGACTTGATTATTCTTGATTTGATGCTGCCTCAGATAAATGGGCTAGATATTTGTAGGTTATTGCGTCATCAAGGAAACCCAGTACCAATTTTAATGCTGAGTGCTAAGGGTAGTGAAACAGACAGGGTTCTAGGGTTAGAAGTGGGAGCAGATGACTATCTAACTAAACCTTTTAGTATGCGTGAGCTAGTAGCACGTTGTCGCGCTTTACTGCGCCGCCAACGCCTGAGTACTTTGCCGCAACTACCTGTATTAAAATATAAAGATGTCGCTTTGAACCCTCAAGAGTGCCGCGTGCTAGTTCGTGGTCAAGAGGTCAGTTTATCTCCTAAAGAGTTCCGCTTACTGGAACTGTTTATGAGTTATGCTCGTCGGGTATGGTCGCGTGAACAACTGCTGGATCAAGTTTGGGGGCCAGATTTCGTTGGGGATAGTAAAACTGTAGACGTTCACATCCGCTGGTTACGCGAAAAATTAGAGCAAGACCCTAGTCACCCTGAATATATTGTGACTGTGAGAGGTTTTGGCTATAGGTTTGGATAATTAGTTGAGATAGTTGCTAGTTTTTAGTAATCACCAAGAAACTAACAACTCAAATGTTTTTATTGGGATTTTTTCTAGGCTTAGCAATAGGCATTGGATTTTGGGTTTGGCAACAGGTTAAATTAAACCGCTACCTGGGTCGAGTACTCCAACCGCTATCCTACCGCTATATTAAGGTCGATCTGCCCCTTATGCCTAGCCTATGGCAAAAAGTAGCAATGGTTAAGCAGCTGCGGCAAGATTTGCAGCAGTCATTACATACTTATCAAGACCTGTTAGATTTCGCACCAGTAGGATATTTGCAGGTGGATGAAGAAAATCAACTGCTGTGGTGTAATCAGCAGGCGCAGGAAATTTTGTACTTGCAAAGATGGCAACCGGGACAGGTGCGTTTATTACTGGAGTTGGTACGATCTTATGAACTTGATCATTTAATTGAGCAAACTCGTGATTGGCAAAAATCCCAGACGAGAGAGTGGGTATTTCACCCTTCTTGTGATAATGCGGCAGAGATGCAAACAATAAAATCTCTAACCTTGCGGGCGTCTAGCTTACCGTTACCTCAAGGACAAGTGGGAGTATTTTTAGAAAATCGTCAACCTTTGCTGGATATACATCAAGCACGAGATCGTTCTTTTTCTGATTTAGCTCACGAACTTAGAACGCCGCTAACTTCGATTCGTCTGGTTGTGGAAACGTTACAAAACCGCTTGGAACCACCTTTAGATCGCTGGGTTAACCGCCTGATGCAGGAAGTTGATCGGCTGATTAACTTAGTACAAAGCTGGTTGGAACTGACTCAAATGGAAGCAAACCCAGCTATTCAGTTGCAAACTGAAGCTGTGGAAGTGCGATCGCTAATTGCATGTGTATGGGAAACATTAGAACCGTTGGCACAGCAGCAAAATGTTTCTCTTAGCTATTCTGGCCCTGATAATCTTTGGATTAAAGCAGATCAAGCCCGCATTTACCAGGTTTTTCTCAACTTACTCGATAACAGCATTAAGTACAGTTCTCCTCAGACAACCATTCACGTCCAAGCGAAAATCTTATCGACAGAGAATACTCATCAAGGCGATCCTGCTAACCGAGTTTTGGAAATAAATCTTATTGACTCTGGAGTAGGTTTTTCACAAGCAGATTTACCCCATGTTTTTGAGCGATTTTACCGAGGAGATAAAGCGCGGACTCATTCACCATTGCAAGAAAGTAATTCGATAGGAACGATTGTTGGTAATGGTTTGGGTTTGGCGATCGTCCGGGAAATTGTTCTCGCCCACGGTGGTTCAATTAAAGCTATGAATCATCCAGAAACGGGTGGTGCATGGATGCAACTGCAACTTCCTGAAGTTATGGCAAACTCCCAAAGCCAAGACTATAGTTAATAATATCTTCACTGAGACTACAAGTAGTGTGAAAGCCGTCCATTCTAATCCTGATTCTCAAAGACCCCCCCAGCTAGCACGCGCCATTAGGCGCTTAGAGCGGGATGTATTAAGTATGGGAGCTTTGGTAGAAAACTCATTTCGCCTTAGCCACCAAGCGTTATTTGCCCGTAGCTTAACGGCTGCTGAGAAACTTCCCCGATTAGATAAAAAAATTGATCGCTTTTATAGACAAATAGAATCAGACTGTACAGCAATCATGACGCTGCAAGCGCCAACGCCCAAAGATTTACGATGCTTGAGTGCTTTTATGCAGCTTGTGCGAGACTTAGAGCGCATTGGCGATTATGCTAAGGACTTAGCTGAGATTGCAATCAAAATCTTTCCTTATCCGCCTCATACATGTTTATCAGAGATTGAAGCCATGTCCCTTCACGCTCAGGCAATGCTAGCAACTAGCTTGGGGGCTTTAGCAGATTTGGATGAAGCTGGTGGACGAAGTTTAAAGCACTTAGATGATACTGTAGACGATGCATACGATCGCGTTTATCAGACTTTAGCTCACCAACGGGACGTTCAAGGCGTTGTCGAGCCGATTGTGCTGCTGGCGTTGGCGATTCGCTGTTTAGAACGCATGGCAGATCATGCTACTAATATTGGTCAAAGAGTGGCATACATCGTTACTGGTCAGCGCTCTTAATTAGAGCTTATTAGAGCTTTAAGATAATAAATCGGGCAGCCAGTTGTGCCCACAAAGAAAGCTGAGTGTCGAAAGTCGGCACTCATAATAGTATGGGCAGTTGTTCAAGTAACAGGCTAGCCCTAATAATTTTATTAAAAAAAATTAAAAATCAGTTGATTAAGAGAAATTTCACTAAAAGCTTACCTATTCTTAAACTTACACGATTAAAGTAACCAGAGTTGACTGTGTAATAGCACTTGTAATCTTTGGGTTAAGTTTGATAATTACAAACACTAGTATTAAATAATTCTAAAGTTATTCACATACAAAGTCGTGGTTCGTAAAAAATTGCCAGGATACATCTAACTAAATAAATTTTAAATTAATCATATAGTTCCGCTCTTTCAAACCCTGCAATCATGTATTCCACAAGTCTTACTCCTAACTATTCTCTTGCATCGAAAAATTCTGCTTTAGGTGGCCATTTACCCCAACGTCTATTTAGCCGTCGGGAAATTATTCCACCTCGGAATGATGTACTGTGGCGCATTGAGCGCGGAGCAGTTCGTACTTTAACCTGGAGTGAAGACGGAACATTTGTAACTCTAGGTTATTGGGGCCCTGAGGATTTGATTGGCTACTCTTTTTCTAGAGTTATGCCTTACCAGATTGAATGTCTGACAAGCGTAGAAGTGAGCATTGTACCACCTCATCTTTGGCATCAAGATGTCAATGCCTTGTTGTCTCATATTCAGCAAGCAGAAGAACTGTTAAGCATAGTACATCGCAAACCAATGTCATTACGTATATGGCAATTTTTAGTGTGGTTAAGTGAAAAATTTGGTCGTGATGTAGAGCAAGGCAAGCTAATAGATCTGAATGTTACTCATCAAGAAATATCAGAGGTATTGAATACTACGCGAGTAACAGTAACACGGCTATTACAACAGTTTGAGGAAGAAGGAGTGCTTTTACGCCACAAACGACGTATCATTCTGCGTTTACCAAAGCAATTAACTAAACTATAGTTCAAAACTGTAGTCTTGACTTGTGATAATTGATAGAAACAAGGTATAATTGGTGCGGAAATTGTGAGTGAAATTCCTGAAAAAACAATTCTTGAAATTTTACCATAAGTTGGATTTATTTAGGTGTGAGTGAGAGTAAAAACATGACAAAACTATTTTGGAATGTGTTGAAGGTCAGTCCAGTTATCGTAGCTACATTTTTTGCTGCTAACAGCACTTTAGCTGCCGAAACTAAAGAACAAGTAACAACTGTTGCCCAACTATCTCAAGAAGAATCTAATAGCCTTGGTCAGGTAACATCTGTTTCTCAGTTCTCGGATGTACAACCTACAGATTGGGCATTCCAAGCTTTGCAGTCACTAGTTGAACGCTACGGTTGTATTGCAGGTTATCCCAATGGTACTTATCGTGGTAATCGTGCTTTGACCCGTTACGAATTTGCCGCAGGTTTGAATGCCTGTTTAGATCGGGTTAATGAACTGATTGCTACAGCTACAGCCGACTTGGTAACTAAGCAAGACCTAGCTACCTTACAGCGTTTACAAGAAGAATTTTCCGCTGAACTTGCAACCTTGCGTGGTCGCGTTGATGGTTTAGAAGCTCGCACATCTGAACTGGAAGCGAATCAGTTTTCCACCACTACCAAGCTAGTTGGGGAAGCGATCTTCAACGTATCTGATGCTTTCGGAGATGAGAGAGCTGGCGGTGGTGACTTAAATTCCAACACTGTTTTCTCTAATCGCGTGCGTTTGAGTTTAGAAAGCAGCTTCACTGGTAAAGACAAGTTGCAAGTTCGTTTACAATCCGGCAACATTGTCCAAAATAATACTGTAACGGGTACTAACATGACCCGCTTGGGTTACGAGGCTGATACCGGCAACGGTGTTGAAATCGATAAAGTTAACTATGCTTTTAACTTTAATGATGCATTGCGTATCAAGGTTGAAGCTACTGGTGCTGAGTTTTACGAAAACGTTAATGTCTTTAACCCTGACTTTAGAAGCAGCGGTTCAGGCGCTATCTCTCGCTACGGACGTTTCAGCCCTATTTATCGCCAAGGTTCTGGTGGTGCTGGTGTGACTGTTACCTTTAATCCTGGTGGTGCTCTTAGCTTGTCGGGTGCTTATCTGGCTCCTAGAGCTAGCAATCCCAACGACGGTTTTGGAATTTCCGATGGCGACTATGCAGCCTTTGGACAGATAGCATTCCAACCTAGTAAAGCTTTCAACATAGGTTTCACCTACGCCCACACTTATGATGGTGGTAGAGATCCTGATCTGACGGCAGCCGGGAACCCTAACGATATTAACCTGACGGGAAGCACAGGTAGTGCTTTCGCTGTCCGCCCCTTTGGTAATGGTGTTGCTACTTCAGCAAACCACTATGGGGTACAAGCTACCTTCCAGCCCAGCTCAGCATTAACCGTTGGTGGTTGGGTTGGTTACACAACCGCCAAATCTGAAGCCGGTGCAACTAGAGGTAGTGATGCAGATTTGTTTTACTGGGCTGCTACCCTTGGTCTTAAAGACTTTGGTAGAGAAGGAAACTTGCTTGGCCTGATCTTTGGTCAATCACCTACAGTCACTAGTAATGATGTTGCAGGTAGAGAAGATCCGGACACGTCTTATCATGCAGAAGCTCTCTACAAAGTGAAACTCACTGATAACATTGCCGTAACTCCTGGTGTATTGGTGATCTTCAATCCTGAGCACAACGATGCGAATGATACCATTTATGTAGGTACTCTCCGTACTACCTTTACTTTCTAAAACTGTTGATAATTTAGGAGCGAGTATTTAGGTGCTCGCTACTAGTTAATTAGATAAACAAAAGCCCGCCTTTGTGCGGGTTTTTGTTTAGGAAAAAAAGGGATTACGTGGAATTATAATCTTGTTGATTAGATATGTCTGTTGGGGGGCGATCGCTACTCCAAGCCCACCATACACAACCACAATGACAATAATAGAACTCCTGCCATTTGCGGCGACGGTCTTCTGTCATGACGGGCGATCGCCGATTCAGCCAAACTTTTGCAGCTTCTAGGCTGCTTGAGTGGCAGTTAGGACAACAAAAATCATAAGCGTGTGTTGCCTTATTCGTCCATTCAGGCGGGATGGGAGCAAAAGCGTCCATGTATTTATCAACTGTAGTCTTAATAGTTATCCAATTTGAGGTTTTGAACTTGGGGGCAAACGGATACCATAAAATTCCGCCATCTTATAAAATCGCTCTACCAGTATTTTGATGGCTTTTTCTGTTCTATTTTAAAACCTTAATTTGCGTAGGTTTTCACCAACAGAAGGTTTATTCTTAAATACTGTGATCACGTTTGACAAATCAAAGATTAACATGAAAAGTTTATCTTTTGCATAATTAGTCACCATGCATATTATGGCTAATAATTAACAATATGGAGCCAAATGTTGAAATTCGCCGTTTATTAGATGTAATGCCTGCTTCTGGTCGAATGACCACAAAAATCGTCAGCAAACCGGAGCAGTCAAAGGTAATACAAGCTGATTTTCCCTTACCCTGGAATCGAGAACGACCGATATATATTAACTTTGATTTGTGGCGTCGCCTGACCAAGCCGCAACGAGATTTACTATTGTTACAGATGGTTAGCTGGTTAACAGGGGTGAAGTGGTTTAAACCCGATATTTATCAAGGTGTAGTACTGGTGGGGCTTTTAGGTGGATTAATAGAATCAACACAGTCGGATGTAGTAGGTATAGCCGTGGCTGGGGGATTAAGCGCGATCGCCCTGACTCGGATTTGGCGTACTAATAAATCTCAAGAGTCGGAGTTAAATGCTGATGCAGCAGCAATTCGCATAGGACAACGGCGGGGTTATTCAGAAGTTGAAGCCGCAGAACATTTGTTATCTGCAATTGAGGCGGTAGCTAAGATTGAAGGACGTTCTGGTTTAAATTTTACCGAATTGATTCGTTGTCAAAACTTACGAGCGATCGCGGGTTTGTCGTCAGTGGGTATGCCTGAAAGTTTTGAGTGAGGAGAGAGGCGCTTTGCTCTAATTCGTAATACTCGCGCCTGGCGCGAGAAGCAAGCTACGTAATTCGTAATTTGTAATGGGCTACGCCCCACTACGAAGCGCGTAATTCGTAGTTCGCTAGGATTTAGGAGTCAAGACAACGCATGATGCAAGAACTCATAATCCATAACTGTGATTAATCTTTTCTACAATGAAAAATCTTGTAATCATAGCCATTTACTAATGGCAAAGATTGGGTATTAGCAACACATTTTTTGACTTCTTCTGCTACAGGAGCATGAAAATTTACAAGCCATAAGTCAAAGGGTCGTGGTAACGTCTTTAAGTTATTTTCTAAAGCAATTGTAGAAGTATTAGGGTCTTGGTCTTGATGAGCGAGGAGAAACAGAATATTTGATGAGCGGGAATTCTGCATTTTAAACTCTCTTGCTACTCCCATCATTTCCCCAATATGCACATGAGTAATTTGGGTAGTAGCAATGAGTACTGGAACTTGCGATGTTTGCTGAATTAGCTGTGCAAAAAGATCAGGACGATAGTACTTTTGATAACCAAGATTGCAAATGACTGTGATGGCACTGAAAAACCCCATTAGCCAAATGAGCATCACGGCTTTTTTACCAGTTATTCTGCCAAAGTTTCGAGGATCAATTTTCGACTTCCGAATTTCTCTCCATTTAGCTATTTCTTCGGAAGTTCTTTTCATCAGTTTTTTAGGAGAACGCCAACAAACCGCAAGACTCGCCCCAAGTAAAACTATGACAGCAGGAAAATAAACAAAGTTATAACGAGCGCCCCTTGTTAAATCAATGCCAAGAAAGTACGTAAAGATGAAGAATAAAGCGATCGCTCCCACAACTACCCCAGCGAATACCTGAGTCATCAAGCGATTCTCTGATTGCTGTAGCTGAAATTTTAGCCCACGAACCAAAATTGGTGCTGCCCAAATCAAGAACATCAGCATCACCAGCCCGGAGGCGATCACGATTGCTAGTTGTGGTGCTTCAACTGGTAGCAAGTAAATCATGGTTATCCATGCCGCAAAAGCTTGAAAAATTGGGCTTAACCAAGCAATTCCTACACGTGGTTGCTGTATCCAGTCTGTTAATTTACTACCATAGCTGTTGTGTAAAAATATCGGTAGCCAAACTGCACCTGCGACAAAAGTGCCAATAGCAACGGCATAAATGCGCCGCCAGGGATGCGAGAACAGAAGAGAAAATTTTGCGCCAGTCTGATGTTGCCAAGCCAGAACAATCAAAACTAGAGCTTCAGCGCAGAGGGTAAGGGCGAAAAAGTAATGAGTTGCAACACCCAAAGCATTAATTCCTACCCAGAAGATTGCTACCCAAATAGGTAATTGTGTACGGTTTTTGATGTGGCGTGTGGTAATTACCAAACAAGCTAGAGAAGCAATCACCCACAAAATTGCCAAAGTGTAATGACGCGCTTCTTGTGCCAGAAAAATACCGTAGGGTGATACTGCCATCATGGCAGCGGCTAAATGGCCAACCAAACGAGAGCGAAAGCTTAGCCAGCTTAAGACATAGATAGCTGGGATGGATGCAGCACCGAAAAGAGCCGCAAGCGATCGCGCCCCCCACAAAGAAACTAAACCCTCTTGTGTAGAAAATAACCGCATCCACCAATGAGCTAGGACAAAGTAAAGTGGGGGATGATTAGTTTCATGACTCAAGTGTGCCCATACGTCTTGGATATTAGCGCCGGGTTGTGGTTGTAATGGTTGCAATAAGATATCAGGAGCGATCGCTTGATCTAAGGGTACTTCTAAAAAACTATTCCCCAAACTAAACACCAAAGTAGAAAACTCGTCAGTCCAAGGAGGCTTTGCAGTCAAGTTGGCTAGGCGTAAGCTGATGCCGATGATCAACCACATCAAACAAAGTAAGGGGTGAAGCCAGCGAGAAAGCAGAAAAGCTTGCCAATTATGCAAATGCATTTGTTGTGAGGCAGAGGTTTCACCTGCCAAAGGTACACGGTGGTTAGTATCGGTAGGTAGCAACGAGATCATCCTTCTGCAAAATTGAGATACGCCCCAAAAAATCGCTTTCATAGCCCTGCCATCAACAAGCCAATTTCTACTTAGACTTGACATTTGAGATTTAAGTTCGATTAAAAAATCTTCATTTGTGACTATTTCACGTCGGTCACTTGCCAGATTCAGTTTCAAGTTCAGCAATTTAAATTAATTTTCGCCGTCAAATTAGCTGCAAGAGAATTTTATATCATTGGGCGTTGTACTGCGATCGCACTCCGATGCACCACGGGATAAAAAACCTTCGACAACACTCTAACTACTTACACCGCCTCCTTTTATTAATGACCAGATCTGCGCCCCTTTCAATCCTACGATACAGTTGCCTCAACACTTCCAGTGGATGCTGCAAATCCTCAAAAATCAGTCTTAAAATAAGCCATCTAGTTGCTTACCATCTACGAATCTGATTAAATAAACACTGGATTTTGATAAATATCAAATCTGTCAAAATATTTTGTACAGGTTTGAATCAACATAAATTTGTCGTAAACTATTGTTTTTTCGCTTGATTCATCGGAATACAACAATCTTTTATATTGTTTGGAAAAATGCTAATTATATTACCTATTCTTTGCCTAACTAATATTTTTTTAATACATAATCAACATCGGATCTGTTGGCGTGAATCTGTGATATTGGCAGCTACATACTGGGCAGTTTTACTCACTGTAATTACAGAGGGCTTAAGTTATTTTAAATTAATTACTTTTGGTTGGATATTAGGAGCTTGGGGAGTAAGCTGTATCATCTTAATTTATATATATTTTAAGTTAAAAGCTCAAAATATTTATATTTTAAGAAACAACATTTCTCAAACAAATAAAAAAAAATCAATTCAGTCCTTAATAATTTTATTATTGTGCGGTATAACTTTTTATATAGTAACAATTGGATTAATTGCTATCATCGCACCACCCAATAATTGGGACTCTATGGACTATCACATGAGTCGCGTTGCTTATTGGATACAAAATCATAGCGTTGCTCATTATCCAACAAGTTATACGCCACAACTATATCAAAACCCTTGGTCAGAGTTTGTAATTTTGCATTTTCAAATTTTGAGTGGTGGTGACTACTTCGCTAACTTAGTCCAATGGTTGAGTATGATTGGCTGCCTGATTGCAGTCTCATTAATTGCAAAACAACTAGGAGCAAATTTAAGAGGTCAGGTTTTCTCTGCTGTTGTAGCTGTAACGATTCCTATGGGGATTTTGCAAGCATCAAGCACTCAAAATGATTATGTAATTGCGTTTTGGGTAGTTTGTCTTGCTCACTATCTGCTATTAACTGTACAAGCAAATAAAAACAGCAATTGGACGAATTTTTTTCAAATAGGTAGTAGTGTAGGACTAGCTATTTTAACTAAGGGAACAGCTTATTTTTATGTATTTCCCTTCTTAATTTGGTTGAGTTTATCTCAGATTAAACGCTTACGTTGGCAAGTGTGGAAGCCAGCTTTGATTGTAAGTAGTATATCTTTACTGCTTAATATTAGTCACTATTTACGTAATTATAATTTATTCGCCTCGCCACTTGGTGAACCAGGTGGTTATCGAAATGAAGTACTTGGTGTTAATATACTTTTTTCTAATATACTCAGAAATCTTGCTTTACATATAGGCACACCAATCGGTTTATGGAATGGGATAGCTAATAAGTTAATTATAATTATACACACATTCATTGGTTTAGATGTTGATGACCCTAGAATAACTTTTTCTAAAACATTCTTTGTCCCAGGAGGTTGGTCAACAATAGGGATAACTGGCAACGAGAACAGTGCTGGCAATTTAGTACATTTAATTCTAATCATTCTATGTATTACAGTTTTTATCACTCAAACTTACTTCCGTAAGCAAAGTTATATTTTTGCTTATCTAATTACTGTTATATTTACGTTTTTTATATTTTGCTATTTGGTAAAATGGCAAGCCTGGAATACTCGTCTTCATTTACCTTTTTTCGTGTTGATATCTCCTTTTATAGGTGTTATTTTATCTAAAATTAAAAAAGATAAAATAGCAATATTTATAGTATTTTTTTTGCTGTGTTCCTCATTAAGCTGGGTATTTTTTAATAGATATAGACCGATTATTTCTCATAAAAGCATTTTCCAAATAAGCAGAATTGAACAATATTTTAGCAATAGACCATACCTCAAGGTAACTTACACGGGAGCAGTTGAGTTTTTAAATTCAGAAAAATGCTCGAATATTGGATTATCAATGGGGAATGACCCTTGGGAATATCCTTTATGGGTGCTTTTACAGCAAAATCAACAGAAAATAGTTAAAATGCAACATATTAATTCAAATAATGTTTCGGCGTCTTTAGAAACAGAGCATCCGTATAAAGAATTTATCCCGTGTGGAATAATTTCAATGGAAACTAAAAAAAGCAAGCAAAAAAAACGCCAAAAGATTAATTTTCAAGATAAAATTTATGTTCGAGCCTGGGATTCTCCAGAACTTGGTGTGTTTATAAATAAGTAAAATTCTGGATAATTTTATTGGTTACAGGATCACAAATTTAAGATTTGCTGAGAAAATTAAGAGAGTAATACTTTAGTTTTCGAGATGTAATGTGACCAAAAGTGCTGTCGAAACAATTCTTGAACATACTCTGATGGGGTACGATTTATCTCCTTCAGAGGGAGTGATATTATTAAAACAAACTGACCCAGAAGCGATCGCAGCGATTCGTGCCACAGCTGACAAACTCCGTCACGCCCAAGCAGGTGACACAGTTACCTACATAATTAACCGCAACATCAACTTTACTAATATCTGTGAGCAGCACTGTAGTTTTTGTGCTTTCCGTAGAGATGATGGTGATGTCGGTGCATACTGGTTAGACTGGGCGCAAATTTTGGAAAAGGCTACAGATGCAGTGCACCGGGGTGCGACAGAAATCTGTATGCAGGGAGGATTACACCCACAAGCGCAGATAAACGGCAAATCTTTGGCTTATTACCTGAAATTAGTAGAAACCATTAAGCAGGAATTTCCCCAGGTACATCTACACGCTTTTTCTCCGCAAGAAGTGCAATTTATAGCCAGAATTGACGGACTTGAGTATGCGGATGTGATTACCGCTTTACGAGATGCTGGTGTTAGTTCAATGCCAGGAACAGCAGCGGAAGTGTTAGATGATGAAGTACGGCGGATACTGTGTCCAGAGAAGATTGACACAGCCACTTGGCTAGAGATTGTCAGCACAGCTCACAAATTAGGCTTACATACTACTAGCACCATGCTGTCTGGGCATATTGAAACACCATTACAGCAAATTGAGCATTTAGAAAAATTGCGATCGCTCCAAAAAACCGCCATCAATCAGGGATACCCAGCCCGGATTACTGAATTTATTTTATTACCCTTCGTCGGTCAAGAAGCACCCAAACCCTTACGTCGTCGTGTCGGACGCGATCAACCAGTTTTGAGTGATGCGCTATTACTGGGAGCTGTGGCGCGGATTTTCCTAGGTAATTGGATTCCTAATCATCAGCCGAGTTGGGTAAAGCTGGGGCTTGCGGGTGCAAAAGAAGCCTTAGTTTGGGGTTGTAACGACATCGGCGGCACATTGATGGAAGAACATATTACCACAATGGCAGGTGCTTTAGGTGGTACATGCATGGAAGTGGAAACATTGCAAACAGCGATCGCTTCTTTAGGACGACCTTACCAACAACGAGATACTCTTTATCAAACAGTTAGGAGTTAAATAGGACTTACGCAAGTCTCACATTTTTTTCGTGGAGGTTGTCCAGAGTCCAAAGTCCAATTTTTGACCCTTGTACAGACGCGATTAATTGCATCTCTACCCTTAATTCTTGTACAGACGCGATTAATCGTATCTCTACCCTTAATTCTTGTACAGACGCGATTAATCGTATCTCTACCCTTAATTCTTGTACAGACGCGATTAATCGCGTCTCTACTCTTGACCCTTGACTCAGCACTAAATTGATCCCCAAGGTACCAATCCAGGATACTATGGACGTTGATTTGCGTAGTATTTTACTTAATGCATATGAAGCGCTATTGGTCGCGTCTACTTGCAATGGTTTTGGTTTTAGCCATTGGTTTAATAGGGTGTTCTGGTAGTCCAGATAGTTTAACAGGGGATTACCGCCAAGATACCTTAGCTGTAGTCAATTCCATGAGGCAAGCCCTAGACTTATCAGAAGATTCACAAAACAAAGCAGCAGTTCAAGCAGAAGCGCGTCAAAAAATTAATGACTTTTCAGCTCGCTACCAGCGGGTTAACTCTGTTTCTGGTCTTGGCTCTTTTACAACCATGCGAACAGCTCTCAACTCCCTAGCTGGACACTACAGTTCTTACCCAAATCGTCCTGTACCACAAAAGCTCAAGAATCGTTTAGAGAAGGAGTTACAGCAGGTAGAAATGGCACTGAACCGTGGCGCTTAACTATTCGCCAACCTACTGTCAAAAATTAAAAACTCCACCCACAAAGGGATGGAGTTTTTGGACATTGGGACTAGAGAATTATATTATACGAAAAAATTCTATCAGACACTCTACGTAGATTGGAGGTCATATGATCACCGATATTCTCGATATGGGTGAGCAAACTAAGCTACGGGGGCAGGTAGTTGTACTTGGCTCTGGAATTGCGGGTGCTGAAGTAGCAACGCACCTTGCGCGTCATGGTCGAGAGGTGGTGCTCGTTGAAAGCGGGCGCAATCAATTTGATCCATAGATCCAGGCATTGAACGATGTGATCTTTCTTAGCAAGCGCCATCGCGAACTAGATCCAGACTCTTACTACCATCGATACCTGCCACCTGAGCTACGCGGAGTCAGTCGCGTGCGTCAGTTTGGTGGCACGAGTAACGTCTGGACAGGTAAGTGGAAATATCTACAGCCCTTAGATTTTGAGGGTAGACCTTGGGTTGCTAATAGTCGCTGGCCAATACACTTTGCTGATCTCTTGGAGCACTACCGTTCGGCGGCAAAAGATTACGGCTTCGGTGATTTAGAGGCAGAAGCCATACGCCCTGAAATTACGTCTCTTCGAGCAAAGCTCGCCGCAGGCGGTTTGAAAATGAGCAGCTTCTACTGGGAGCAGACACCCACGCGCACGGCGGTACGTTTTGGTGAGGAGATGCGCCGCTCAAAAAACTTGCATGTCGTGCTTGGTGCGACCGCAACTGAGTTAAAACTCGACGCTTCCTGTCAACATGTGACCGCAGTCGCTTGCCGCTCACTCGAAGGCCGAAAACTCATCGTTGAAGGCGAAGTAATTATCCTGGCGACCGGAGCGTTTGAAACCGCGCGCCTCCTACTGGCCTCCAACCGTCAACTCCCTAATGGAGTCGGCAATGCACACGACCTCGTTGGTCGTTTTTATACTGACCATCCTAAACACCATACCGGAACACTACAGCCAGGGCCTTTAGCTCAACAATTTGCCCACGAACTGCAATACGCCCCAAAGCCACGTTTCTGTGTGTGCTTTGCCCTTGACGACGCAACCCAGCGAGAGCAAGAACTACTTGAGCATGTCTTGTACCTGAAGCCAATCTACGAGAAGTCAATCAATCGCCTGTGGCGAACCTTGCAGCGCCGTCCTGCCTGCCGGGACGGTAATGGTTCAGTCGCCGCTTATCGAGTCAAGTTTGTTACCGAGCAGGTTCCACATCAGGGCAGTCGCCTTAAGCTTGGAACTGAATGCGACGCACTGGGTCAACGAAAGTTGGAGGTTGACTGGTGCTTCACCGACCAGGATCGGCGTTCGATGGTGAAGACTCTGCAACTCTTGACGCAGCGATTCGCGGAAATCGGGATCGGAACCTTTGACTTCGGGAACGATCCGCCGCGTTTGGAGACTATGACCGACGCAGCCCACCAAATGGGTACTACTCGTATGGCCAGTAGACCCGAAGAGGGTGTCGTTGATACGAATTGTCGAGTGTTCGGTACTGACAATCTCTATGTGGCTAGTTCGGCAGTGTTTCCTACCGGCCCGTCATACTCACCCACCTTCACAATCCTGGCACTCGCGCGCCGCCTCGGTCAGCATCTACTCCAGAGAATACCAACATCGGCAACAAAGCTTGCCAGTAAACAGTCAACAGTCAACAGTCAACAGTCAACAGTCTTAACGGCGGATGGTGGGGGATTTCAACCCGCTAGATAGCACCTGCCACTCATATCATGTCCGCTTAATTAGTTATAATTCCCGCATCTGTGCAAAAACCGGAAAATCCTCTTTCCCCCTGCTCCCCTGCAGTCTTAATAATAAGTCCTTCGCCGAACACAATATCATTGGCTTTGGGTCATTAGTTTTCAGTCGCAAGCGATCGCCCCCTTGGTGGTTCCCCTTAAACCCAATTATCTTGTCTGATAACTGTTTACTGTTTACTGTTTACTGTTTACTGTTAAAGTGTCTTAACCGAAGCGTCCTGAAATGTAGTCGCGGGTACGGGGGTCGAGTGGATTGTTAAATATTTGCTCTGTAGCACCAAATTCAACCATTTGACCGATACGACTTTCATCGGTGCTAAAAAAAGCTGTGAAATCTGATATCCGAGCTGCTTGCTGCATATTGTGAGTAACGATCGCGATCGTTAATTGCGATCGCAAACTATGGAGAAGCTCCTCAACTTTCATCGTCGCAATCGGGTCAAGAGCCGAACAAGGCTCATCCATCAAGAGAATTTTGGGTTTGACTGCTAAAGCACGAGCAATGCATAGTCGCTGTTGTTGACCGCCAGAAAGTCCTAAAGCGGATTTATTCAGTTTATCTTTCACCTCATCCCAAAGAGCAGCGTCTTTCAAGGCAGATTCGACAATCTCATCAAATTCTGCTTGAGGACGCCTCATGGCTATTTTCACTCCGTAGGCAACATTTTCGTAAATGCTCATGGCGAAGGGGTTTGGCTTTTGGAACACCATGCCAATTTGGCGGCGTAGCCTATTTGAGTTGATTCGAGAGTCATAAATATTCTGACCAAAAAATTCTACGCACCCTTCAACTTTCACAGGCCCTTCTAATTCGCTAATCCGATTGAGGGTTTTGATGAACGTAGATTTACCACAACCACTTGGCCCAATAATTGCTGTTATGTGGTTTTGATAAATATCCATTGATATGCCTTCAATTGCTTTGGAAGTGCTGTAATAAAAGCTCAGATTTTTAACTTTGATGGCTGGAATTAAGTTACTCATACTTAACCAAAGGTGTGAAACAAAAATTGAGTTTTACTTTGTCTCTCTGTTGCTAATAACTAAACGAGAGACAATACTGACACACAAAACTAAGCTGAGTAGAACTATGGAAGTAGTCCAGACCAATTGATTTTTTTGCGGGTCGGGGTCGTTGTAAAGGTTAAAAATCAACACTGGTAAGGAAGCTGTTGGACTTAACAATCCTTCTGACCAATCTAGACTAAACAAAGCAGTAAAAATTAGAGGTGCTGTTTCACCAGCCGCACGAGCTACAGCTAATAAAATGCCTGTAGTAATCCCAGGTATTGCAGCAGTAAAAACTATACGAAAAGTAGTTTGTAAGCTAGTCCCTCCTAAAGCGGCGGAGGCGAGGCGTTGAGTAGTGGGAATGAGTTTTAAGGATTCTTCTGTTGTGAGTACGATAACGGGTAGCATAATGACGGCTAAAGCAAAGCCACCTGCGATCGCACTAAATCCTTTAGTTACTAAAACAATCACACCGTAAGCGAATATACCTACAATAATCGAAGGTACACCTGTAAAAATCTTAGTAATAAAACGAACAAAACCAATAGTTGGGTTAGTTTGATTAAATTCCGCTAAAAAAATTCCTGTCATTATCCCTGTGGGAATGCTTAACAATGCACCAATTAGCACCATTGTGATCGTACCAAGGATGGCATTACCAAACCCATTATCAATTACTGTTTTGACAAACATTTCTGGATTGAGTCCAGATATTCCTCGCACAACAATTTCCCATAAAAGTGATAGCAAAGGAACAAGTGCTAGACCTGTAAAAATAAAGGCGATCGCATTCATTGCATAGGTAAACAGTAGTCGCCTTGTTGGTAAAGGGCTGCATAATTCTGTTGCTAATTTTTTGCTTTCAGGCTGGAGATAACCACTCATTTTTTTGAAAGTTTATGATATTTAAGCTTTTTATTGAGATGTGATCTAGTTCAGTGTTCTATTTATTTTTCCTACCAACCCACTGCACTAATAACACTGCACCTATATTTACTGCTAGAGTTAACCCAAACAAAATTAATCCCAAATAACTTAAAGCGCCAATATGCAATCCTGGTTCGGCTTCTGCAAATTCATTGGCTAATACAGAGGGAATTGTATAAGCCGGATCAAGTAAAGATAGACTGATTTGAGCAGAGTTACCAATCACCATAGTCACAGCCATTGTTTCGCCCAAAGCACGTCCGAGAGCAAGCATTATTGCACTCATAATTCCAGAAAACCCAGATGGTAGCAAGACCCAAAAAATTGTTTCCCAGCGTGTACCACCTAAAGCCATAGATGCGCTGCGTAATTCTTTAGGTATGGCTAGCAATACTTCACGGGTAATTGCTGCCATTGTTGGCAAAATCATAATAGCTAGAATAATGCCAGCAGTTAACATATTCGTTCCAACAGGATCTACTGTATTAAATAGTGGTATCCATTTGAAAACGATCGCTAGCCACTTTTGCAGAGGTTCTAAAACCGGAATAAAGACGAAAATAGCCCATAAACCAATGATCACACTAGGAATTGCTGCAATTAATTCAACCACAAATGCTAAAGTTGTTCGTACCGATAAAGGTAAGAAATTTTCACTAGTTACTAAAGCGACGGCAATTCCTACTGGTACAGCAAATAAAATAGCGATCGCGCTACTTACTAAAGTTCCATAAATATAAGGTAAAGCACCAAAAATCTGATTACCTGTATCCCAATCTTGACCCCACAAAAACCCAAGTCCAAACTCTACAATGGCTGGTTGAGCTTCACGGAAAATTACCCAACTCATCGCAAATAGCACCGCAACAGTAATTACGGTAAAAAGGTACACAAGTTGTTTAAATCCTTGGTCAAACCAGAAATCTGTTCTACTTGTAGCTGTCAGATCAAGATTTTCATCAGCTAAATTCTGTTGAATTGATAAATTATTTTTGGTTGGTTCTGATGATGTCATTACATTAGAAATATAGTCTTTTTTCATGTAGGTAGGGTGGAGAAATCCCCCACCCTATTCAGCCTTGCCATTACCCACATTTTTGTAACAGTCAAAATATCATACTGACTGTCATCCCGCCCAGAACAAAAGTTCCGGGCTAATAGCTAAAGTCCACGAAGAGTGGACTGAAATATGCAGTTTAGTCTACTGAAGTAGACTTGTGTTACTTGCCTTGGAATTGATTCCAAGCCAGAGATTAAAAATATCTGGTAATCACAAGCCCTATTAAGCAAGAAAATTAGTCAGATGACAAATTAAGGCTTAACAGTGCTATTTACTGTCTGAAGTACTCGGTTTGCCACATTAGATGGAATCTTAGTGTAGCTGAGGTCATCGTTATATTGTTGACCATCTGTCAGCACCCAATTAATCCATTTCTTCACAGCCTCAGCTTTAGAAGCATTAGCATACTGCTTATAAATCATCATCCAAGTAAGACCTACGATAGGATAACCTTGTCCTGGATCTCCTACAAAAACGCGATAGTTATCTGGAAACGTCACAGCTGATAAAGCTGCGTTTGCAGATTCTAAAGAAGGAGCAACAAATTCTCCTTGCTTGTTTTGTATCAGCGCTGATTTCAATTTGTTTTGAGTAGCGTAGGCATATTCAACATAACCAATTGAGCCAGGAGTACGAGATACTAAGGCAGCTACGCCAGGATTACCTTTACCTTTGAGGACATTTGGTAATGTCCACTTAGGAGCAGTGTTAGCTCCAATTCTTCCTTTAAAATAAGAGCTGATGGTACTCAAGTGATTGGTGAAAATGAAAGTTGTACCACTACTATCAGCACGAACAGCAAATTTAATTGGTTGATTTGGTAGATTTACACCAGGATTATCAGCTTTAATTTTTGCATCATTCCAGTTAGTAATTTGACCAGCATAAATTGCTGGAAGTGTGGCGCGAGATAATTTGAGACTGTTAACACCTGGAAGATTATAAACAACAGAAACAGCACCGCCTGCTGTAGGTACTAAGATTGCACCATTTTTGACTTTAGCAATTTCCTCATCTTTCATTGCGGCATCACTACCACCAAAGTCAACAGTTCCAGCAATAACTTGACGAATACCGCCACCACTACCAATTGCTTGGTAATTAATTTTTAAGTCGGAATGTTTTTTCCTAACTTCACGAGCATACCGTTCGTAAAGCGGAGCCGGAAAAGTTGCTCCTGCACCATTCAAAGTTTCGGCTTGAGCGATCGCAGTAAAAATCGGACTAAGTGCAATAGCAGATGTCACTACTGAAGTAGTAACTACACGACTCAAAATTGTAGTTGAAAAAATCATATTACCTCGTATTAAAGGGAGATTTTACTGTTGTAATTACAGCCTTGAAATAAGGTACATTTTTTATGGTTAAAGGCAATTTAACAGTAGGTAAACAAATAATTAAAATATTTTTAACTTTTAATTGTAAAAAGACATATATTATGCTCAAATTAAGAGTTAAATATTTTAAATATAAATAAATTATTAATTTTTAAAGGAATAATTTATTAAAACAATTAATTAAAGCTCATAAAAACTATCAATACAATATAGTTTTCTATCTTTAGTTTTATGTAACCTATTTTTTATAGTTAGAAACGAAAAAGCCAACTAGCCTAAGTTGGTTAATTACTTAAGCGATCGCAAACTTCTAAAAATTTATAAAAATATAAAAAACTGGCAGGGGTCATATAACAAGACTGCCTACCAGGAAGGTATAGTTTCTTATGGCCATGTTTGAGCAGGTTAGCGCTTATTTGCAATAAATAATGCTTATCCCAGGTTAGAATAACCAAATTATTTGTAAAACATAGTTAAGAAAAATGAATAAATAGATTAAGTTGTAGTTAAAGCTAACAATTTCCCAGATTGTGAAGAAAGAGGTGGGGAGTGGGGGCAGAGGGGCAGTGCTTCACTTCCTTCCCTACGGGAGGCTGCGCCCTAAGCGTAGCTATGCCGCAGGCTTTACGGCTTCTCTACGAGACGCTACGCGTAGCTTGCTTCCCCGTAGAGGTACGCTCAGGACAAGTCGCTCAGCAACCGGAGCTTGTACAGACGCGATTAATCGCGTCTCTACTCTTAACCCTTGTACAGACGCGATTAATCGCGTCTCTACTCTTAACAAATGACAAATGACTAAATAATATAAGAAAGCGCTTTACACTTCTTAAATATTCAAGTTTATTAGAACAATGGCAAGAGATTTGCGAGGATTCATCAAAATTCTAGAACAAAGAGGTCAATTACAGCGGATCTCAGCTTTAGTTGACCCAGAGTTAGAAATTGCTGAGATTTCCAATCGGATGCTGCAAAAAGGTGGGCCAGGGTTGTTGTTTGAAAATGTCAAAGGCGCTTCTTTCCCAGTGGCGGTGAATTTGATGGGAACTGTGGAAAGAATTTGCTGGGCGATGAATATGCAGCATCCAGAAGAGTTGGAAACTCTGGGGAAAAAGCTGAGTATGCTGCAACAACCGAAACCACCGAAGAAGATTTCCCAGGCAATAGATTTTGGTAAAGTGCTATTTGACGTAGTTAAGGCGAAACCAGGACGGGACTTTTTTCCCGCTTGTCAACAAGTGGTAATTCAGGGAAATGATGTAGATTTGCATCAGTTGCCTTTAATACGCCCTTATATTGGTGATGCTGGCAAGATTATCACGCTGGGGTTAGTGATTACCAAAGATTGCGAGACAGGTACACCCAATGTAGGTGTGTATCGCTTACAACTGCAATCACAGAATACAATGACGGTTCATTGGCTATCGGTGCGTGGTGGGGCGAGGCATTTGCGAAAAGCGGCCGAACGTGGGAAAAAATTAGAAGTAGCGATCGCACTCGGCGTTGATCCTCTAATTATTATGGCAGCTGCTACGCCCATACCTGTAGATTTATCAGAATGGCTATTTGCAGGACTTTACGGCGGTTCGGGTGTGCAGTTGGCGAAGTGCAAAACCGTAGATTTGGAAGTTCCCGCAGATTCGGAATTTGTTTTAGAAGGGACGATTACACCGGGGGAAGTTTTACCAGATGGGCCTTTTGGCGACCACATGGGTTATTACGGCGGCGTAGAAGATTCGCCGTTGATTCGCTTCCAATGTATGACGCACCGCAAAGATCCGATTTACTTAACAACATTTAGCGGTCGTCCACCCAAAGAAGAAGCGATGATGGCGATCGCGCTCAATCGCATCTATACCCCTATTCTGCGACAACAAGTATCAGAAATTGTTGATTTTTTCTTACCAATGGAAGCTTTGAGTTACAAAGCTGCGATTATTTCCATTGATAAAGCATATCCCGGACAAGCGCGACGGGCGGCTTTAGCATTTTGGAGTGCTTTACCACAATTCACATACACGAAGTTTGTCATTGTTGTAGATAAAGACATAAATATTCGTGATCCGCGTCAGGTAGTGTGGGCGATTAGTTCCAAAGTTGACCCCACACGAGATGTGTTTATTTTGCCAAATACACCCTTTGACACTCTAGATTTTGCTAGTGAAAAGATTGGTTTAGGTGGACGGATGGGAATTGATGCTACCACGAAGATTCCCCCAGAAACAGAACATGAGTGGGGCGCGCCTTTAGAGTCAGATCCAAATGTAGCGGCGATGGTAGAGAGGCGATGGGCAGAATATGGTTTGGCTGACTTACAGTTAGGAGAAGTTGACCCAAATCTGTTTGGCTACGATATGAAGTAAAGTGTTGGATTGTAACCAATAAAAATCTCCACTAGCTATCAGTTTGGCTGATTTTCGTCAGTCAAACTGGCAAAATAATAAAATTTCAGAAAGAAAAATCTGAATAATCTAGTTTGAGATAAATTTTTCTTTTATTATCAGAAAAAGCTCTGAAACAATCAAGCATTTTTGTATTATCAATTAACTCTATTTTTTCAGGTATGATGTGAGGTACAAATCAGACAACAGTCTTAGGTACTGATACCAGGAAAAAAAAGATAATATGACAAAAAATGGAAAGCATTCACCATCAAAGCTAGCGATAGTATTAGGACTAAGTTGTATTAGCGTTATCAATACTGGTATAGCCAATCAAGTTGTTTTAGCAAAATTAACTAATGAAAATAAGTGTGATATTCTTGCCTACGTGACTGACACAGATCTACAAGGTTTAAATGTGCGGAGTGGTGCAAGTGCCAGAAACAGAATTCTGGGGCAAATACCTATTCATGAAACAGTTCAGATTGTTGCAGCCTTGGGGAAATGGGTACAGATTACTAACGCTAGCGATGGTTTTCAAGGAACTGGATGGGTTTTTGTGCAAAGCTTAGGCATATCATCGCGGGGCTATGCTACCAATGGCGTAGACATTTACGCTAATGCTAATCAGCAAAGCCGAAAAGTGGGAAAAATTCCCGCTGGTGTGAATATCAAACTGTTAGGCTGTCAGGGAGATTGGGCACGGGTAGAATATCAAGGTGTTAAGGGTTGGTTGGCAAGGGAAGATCAGTGTGGTGCTGCCCTCACTAGTTGTTCTTAGAACTACACACCCTTCTACCACGAAAAAGAAGGGGTTAAAATAAAAGTCAAAAACTTGGTTTTGAGGTATCTGTATGCCTTCCCCATTTCCAGGAATGAATCCGTATTTAGAAGATCCTGAATTATGGCCAGGAGTACATGGGAGACTAATAGTAGCGATCGCAGATTTCCTCTCTCCTCAACTGCGTCCCAAATATTTTGTCGCCATTGAAGAACGAATTTATCAAACTACTGGCGATGATAGACTCTTGGTTGGGATTCCCGATGTGGTGATACAAAATTCACAGACAGCAATAAATCCTCAGATGCCGAATGTAGCTGTAGCTGCACCTGTCGTTCAACCTAAAACTGTGACAGTTCCTATGCCGGAGACAACGAACGAGAGATATTTAGAGGTGCGAAAGGTAGGAACAAAAGAAGTGGTGGCAGTGATTGAGATTCTCTCACCGAAAAATAAACGCGCAGGAGAAGGACGCACCGCATACGAGAATAAGCGACAGCGCGTATTAGGAAGTTCAACACATCTACTAGAAATTGATTTATTGCGTACCGGGGAACCAATGCTAGTTTTTGGCGATGGTACGCAAAATGATTACCGTATTTTAGTTAGTCGAGGGGAAAATCGTCCGCAATCTGATTTATATGCCTTTAATTTACAAAATGCAATTCCTTCATTTTCCTTGCCTTTGCGAACTGGCGATCGTGAACCTTTAATAGATTTGCAGAGTTTATTGACTGGGATTTATGACCGCGCAAGTTACGACTTAGTAATAGATTATAGTCAAGAACCAGCATCACAATTGTCAGAAGAGAATAGAGTTTGGGTGAATGCAGTGTTACGAGAAAAAGGACTGCGTTAAAGAAGAAAATAAAGACGTTTACATTGGCGTAAGTGTGCAAAGCATTCTTGCTCCCCTTACCTCACCATCTACCACCAACTTCGATAAAATCACTATGGTGCTACTTAACCCTGAGACTGATGAAAAGCGATCGCTCCCTTTCTCAACCCTCCCTTCAACGTCCTGAACTACTTGCACCAGCAGGTAACTGGGACTGTGCTAAAGCTGCTGTGGAAAATGGGGCAGATGCGATTTACTTCGGCTTAGAGCGGTTCAATGCCCGAATGCGGGCGCAAAATTTTACTGAGGCAGACTTACCCCAATTAATGGCATTCCTGCACCTCCGGGGCGTCAAGGGCTACGTTACGCTCAATACATTAATCTTTCCTAAAGAGCTAGCTGAGGCACAACAATATCTCCGCACAATTATTGCCGCAGGTGTCGATGCGGTGATTGTTCAAGATGTGGGTATATGTCGGCTTATCCGTCACATCTCGCCCGATTTTCCCATCCATGCCTCAACCCAAATGACTATCACTAGTGCGGCTGGGGTGGAATTTGCCAAATCTCTTGGCTGTCAATTGGTGGTGCTGGCGCGTGAATGTTCTTTAAAGGAAATCAATAAAATCCAGCAGCAGATTACTCGACAGGATGCTTCGCTGCCTCTAGAGGTCTTTGTTCACGGTGCTTTGTGTGTGGCGTATTCCGGTCAGTGTTTAACTAGTGAAGCTTTAGGCGGACGTTCTGCTAACCGAGGTGAATGTGCTCAAGCTTGCCGAATGCCCTACGAGTTAATTACTGATGGGGAAACTGTAAATTTAGCGGAGCGCAAATACTTACTTAGTCCCCAAGACCTAGCAGGGTTAGAAGTTCTGCCAGATTTAGTTAAGTCAGGAGTCACTTGTCTCAAGATTGAAGGTCGTCTAAAAGCCCCAGAGTATGTTGCCAATGTCACCCGTGTTTATCGAGAAGCCCTTGATCGTGTGATGGTGCAATTGGCAAAAGAGAAGGCTATGCCAACAACGAAACTCCCCCATTTGCCCATCTCCCCCTCAATTTCCCAGGAACGATATAACTTAGAAATGGCATTTTCTCGCGGACTATACACAGGCTGGTTTGGCGGGATTAATAATCAAGAATTGGTTCATGCCCACTTTGGTAAAAAGCGTGGAGTTTACTTGGGTAAAGTCACTCGCATCCACAACGAACAAGTGACACTCAGACTGGAAGCACCAGTGAAACCAGGAGATGGAATTGTTTTTGATTGCGGTCATCCAGAAGCCAAGGAAGAAGGTGGTCGGGTTTACGCGGTGGTGCAGAAGGGTAAAGAAGCTATGCTGACCTTTGGCTGGCATGACTTAAATCTGCGTCGCGTGCATGTAGGCGATAAAGTTTGGAAAACCAGTGACCCAGAACTTGATAAGCAATTGCGTCAGAGTTTTGCTGGAGAAAATCCGCAATTTCAGCGTCCCATTCACATGGAAGTTTATGGAGAAGTTGGTCAGACATTAATGGCGATCGCCCGTGATGATCTCGGTAATATTGTACAAGTAGAGTCTGCAATTTCCCTTGTGGAAGCGCACACTAAGCCCCTAACTACAGACCGTTTACAAGAACAGTTGGGTCGTCTTGGTAATACCCCCTTCTGTTTGGGAACTTTAAGCAATCATCTTAACGGTACTGTTATGCTGCCCGTTAGTGAGTTGAACCGAATACGGCGAGAAATCGTGACGCAGTTGGAACAGTTGCGAAGTCAACCCAAACGCTGGCAATTATCTTTAAATGCTTCCCTAGCAGATTTACTTCCCTCCCCCACTCCTCCTCTCCCCCTTTCCCCCTCACTCATCGTCTTAGTCAGAAATCTCCAGCAACTCCAAGCCGCACTCCAAGCCGGAATCCAAACGCTGTATTGTGAATTTGAAGACCCCCGCGCTTACAGAAAGGCTGTGCAGATGGTACGCGACGGTCAAACTATTGCTAATCAAACTATCTGGGTTGCGCCTCCCCGGATTACTAAACCTGGAGAAAACTGGATTTTGCAGCAAATACGTGCCTCAGAAGCAGATGGCTATCTCGTACGAAACTATGACCAACTGCAATTCTTTGCAGCAGACCGCTGTATTGGAGATTTTTCGCTTAATATTGCCAACTCCTTAACGGCGGACTACTTTCAGCATCACTTTGGCTTAGAACGGCTAACGGCTTCCTATGATTTAAATATCACCCAACTGGAAGACTTGCTTATCAGTTGTTCACCCCAGTGGTTTGAGGTGACAATTCATCAGCATATGCCAATGTTTCATATGGAGCATTGTGTTTTTTGTGCCTTTCTATCGACTGGTACAGATTACACCAACTGTGGACGACCTTGTGAAAAGCATGAAGTTAAATTAAAAGATCGCGTCGGTAGTGAACACGTCCTCAAGGCAGATGTAGGTTGCCGCAATACTGTATTTAACGGCACTGCTCAAACGGGAGCCGAGTACGTACAACGTCTCATAGATTTAGGATTAAGTCACTTTCGCATTGAATTTGTGAATGAGACTCCAGATCAAGTGGCGAAAACGATATATTGCTATAGTCAACTACTGCAAGGCAAGATTACAGGCTCCCAACTCTGGCGAGAGTTGAAGTTGCAAAATCAACTGGGTGTGACTCGTGGCCCTATGGGAATATCTGCATTGAGGTCATAACTCAATACGGTTCGGGAAGGAAACAGTTGATTGACAATTATTTCTTCCCCCCCTGCCTCAACGAAGAAACTCCTTAACCGAACGGTATTGGGTTATAGTTCATTTTGCGTAGGCAAAGCTTGCCGGAGGTATTGCCCAGCTTGAAAAATCTGTTAGGCGATCAAATTCAATAGACCTCTTGCATAAGTCGAGATTTGTTAAATCGAACCACAGATAAACACTGATGAACACCGATATTTATCTGTGTTCATCGGTGGTTTATTTTAGTCTTATTCCAATTTTTGCAAGAAGTCTAATTATGGGAATATGGGCGATAAGATCATGAAAGTACCCAAGCAAAACGTTAAACTGCTCGATTACAGCCAAGTAAATGCATCAAATGAGTTTGTACCTAATCCTCCTGCGCTTTCCAGCTTTGGCTGCTGGGAGAATATTCATTTTGAACACCACCAACAACCAGCCTTTGAAGTAGCCGAACATCATCATACATGGCACATTATTGCTTATGGCTATCTTGGCAACTCATTGGGAGAACGCTGGCTGGATGGAACTCGCAGGGAAGAAAGACGGGAACGGGGAGACATTGCAATTATTCCTGCGGGAATTTCCCATAGCTGTAATTGGAATACGGAAGCGGAGTTTACGATTTTAGTAATTGAACCTGCATTTCTCAAACAAATTGGTGAAGATTTTATAGATAGCGATCGCATTCAACTAATTCCTCAGTTTATGTCTGAGCAAGACTTACTAATACAGAGTATTTTCTCAACTTTAAGAGATGAATTAGAATCGAGTCAAATTGGTGGTAAATTACTAATTGATAGCCTGAAAACTACATTAGCAATTCACTTTCTACGAAAATATTGCACAACAAAAACGAAGCTTTTTAGCTACAAAGATGGATTATCAACTATCAAATTACAAACGATAAAAGACTATATTAACGAACATCTGCATCAAGATTTAAAGTTAATTGAAATTGCTGCGATCGCAAAAATTAGTCCCTATCACTTTTTGCGTTTATTCAAGCAAGGTACGGGTATAACTCCTCACCAATATATATTACAGTGTCGAATTGAGAAAGCAAAGTTTTTATTGCAGCATAGCGAACTTAGTATTGCTGAGATTGCTGTCAGGGTGGGTTTTTGCGACCAAAGTCACCTAACTCAGTCTTTTAAACGAATTATGGGTGTTACACCGAAACAATTCCTGCGAGGATAATCGCAATAATTTAATAATAAAGCGCAATTTTTTTCTAGAGTCCCGAACCGCAAATTTTCTAAGCTATCAGCAGCATTGGAAAATCACAGCGATAAAATCTGGAAAATACAAATGACAAATCTCGAAATCAATACAAAAACAGTCAAAATACCTAATAATGACTTATTAATTGACGCTTATCTCGCACAACCAGCAAGAAAGGGAAGCTTTGGTGCAGTTATTGTTTTCCAAGAAATCTTTGGCGTTAATGAAAATATTCGAGATATTACCGAATTAATCGCGAAACAAGGATATGTTGCCATCGCACCTGCGATGTATCAACGTATTACTCCTGGTTTTGAATTTGGATTTAGTGAAAAAGATCTAGGCTACAGTCCTGAAGCCTATCAATTGGGTTTGCAATACTATCAACAAGTAAAATATTGGGAAATATTTAGCGATATTCAAGCTACTATCGCATATCTCAAAACTTTACCTAATGTAAAAACTGATTCCATTGGTTCCATTGGTTTCTGTTTTGGTGGCCACGTTGCTTATATGGCTGCAACTTTACCCGATATCAAAGCCACAGCTTCCTTCTACGGAGGTGGGATTACAACGAATTCTTATGGAGAAGAAATACCAACATTGAATCGAACCAAGGAAATCAAAGGTACTATTTACACTTTCTTTGGTACAAAAGATTTATTCGTTTCTCAGGAAGAAAATAAAAAAATCGAAGCAGAGTTACAGAAACATCAAATCAATTATCGTGTATTTCGATATGAAGCAGAGCATGGATTTTTTGCTGGATTATTCATCGATAAGTACCCATTTTTTGCACAGCATCCAAGCTTGAATAAAGAAGCTGCGATTGATGCTTGGGGAAAGGTTCTCGAACTTTTTCAAAATAATCTCAAAGATTAGCGATGGTCGGAAACACGCATAATTGCGATCGCAACTTTCGTGATAGGTTCTTAAATATTTTTATAAACTACCCCAGTCCGTTGTAAGTTTTGCAAAAATGCTGGCATGATCGCAATACCCATTTAGGCTGCAACTAATACCGTTTCACCTTAAAAGTTATACAGATTGCAAGTATGGGAGGCTGGGGGGCAGGGCAGGGCTGTTTCATTTTACAAGATGAAGGAGTTTGTCAATATCATGAGAGATAAATCGTTGGGCAATTATAATGGAATGTTAACCATTTCGACGAAGTATATTGAGAGCGATGGCGCGAATGATGGAAAGATTTACCGGAGCATTGCCCATACGGATTGTCGAACTATCTTCTTTCAACACAACATCTTTGACCCAATGGAGGCAATTTTCGATACCCCAATGAGCGCGAATACCACAAGCAAATTCCTTTGCTGTACAAATTGGACTGCTAATATAACAGACCATTTCATGATATTTCTTACCTTTTCTTGTACCAATTCTTTCGACCCTAACTAAAGATTGTATTCCCGTCCATTCTGGGTCAATTCCATTGATATCATGAAAAACTTCGACAGTACGTGTCGTTAATCTATAAGAGCGTCTTTTCTGTCTCAACTATACTATTGTTCTGAAGTCTTCTACTCGCTTCAAGTGTTCAATCAGCACCGCACCCATGATTTTTATCCCTTCAACCCCTTGCTATTTTACCCATTTTAGGGAATGAAACAGCCTTGCTTCAAAAGGGGGTTGGGGGATTTAAAACGACGGGAAATTGAGTCTTTGATCTGAAGTTGACACTAATGAGCTTGGGGGCAAGCCACGGCGCATCTACGCAGCTATGAACATACTTACACATTTAATACTTCTATCTGAAGGAGAGTATAAAAATGTCAGTCAAGGCTAGTAAGATTACTTTTAATTTACTAATAAAACTAATGTCATGCCTAGCTCAACTTTTTGGAAAAACATAGCTCAGGTAACTGCAAGTGCAACACTTGGCATTACTATGCTGACTGCGGTAGAAACTGCCCCGGCTAGTGCGGCACAGTTGCAAACCTTCAAGTTTTCTGGAACTTTTGGGGACGAAAATTTTTTAATACCTGGATATACAGGTCAAGTATCTGAGGATGTTAAAGGTTTGGCAGGAGGTTCATTTGATGGAACATTCACAGTAGATGTGGATGAACTGCCTACTACACAAGATGCTTATCAAACTATTTTTGTAGATTGGAATTTGAATTTAAGAAATTCTTCTGGTTATAAAGCAGAAGTATTCTATCCAGTTATTGGGGCTGCGGCACCAGATAGTATTTTGTTCTACCCTCTTTATGAGTATGAAACTTCTAGTTTAGAATTATACGTTAATAAGAACTTTAAAGGTACAACTACAGGACGTCCAGTAAACCGTGGGCTTAGTTCTCCTGTATATGGAAGGTTTTCGCAAACTATAGGCAGGTATGATTTCTTGGGTGAAATCTATGTAACTTCGTTTCGCAGCGAACCAGTTCCCGAACCTTTTACCATTGCTGGTACAGCAGTTGCCGCTACTATGGGGTTGTGGATGAAGCGTAAACAAAAAGTGTCTCGATAAATTAAGTAGAGACGTGAAATTTCGCGTCTCTACTTACCAATTGCTGAATTCTCTAGAGAGGTTGACTTTTTAAAACTCCTATTTCTCGTTGTATGGGCAAGACATCTAAAATATCAGTCTGAGAACAATATTTTAAGTCTTCATAACATTCCAAGCGCAATAGTCGCTGACCGTGACTAGCTTGGTGCAATAATCCCAATAAGTCGCTTTGCCACTGAGAGTAAAGAGCGATCGCGCTAATTACTTCATCATTACCAGCTAATTCCGCCTGCGACAATTTAGTTTGCTGCACAAGACTATGGGCGATTGCGCCTGCACAAACTGTATCTTCTAAAGAAAAAGAGCCTTCCCAACCTGAACCAACAATCCATACTGTTTCTGGTTGCTTTTCCAATAGATACTGCACCACCGCCGCCCGATTGATCAAGGCTGCTGCTAATACAGCTGGGGATTCTTGTACTCGTTGTAAAGCGCGAGTGCCATTAGTAGTACTGATAAACAAGCGACGTCCCGCCACTAATTCTTGTGTGCAATCAAGGGGAGAGTTACCTAATTCAAAGCCAGTTACTTTCGCGCCGCCGCGTTCTCCGGCTCGTAGGCGTTTTTCTGAAGGCCATTTTTCGCTAACTTCGATTAGTTGATCTAAATCACTGAAGACTTGCACAGCTTCGCCTCCAGCCGCTAGGACAGTCGCGATTGTGCTAGTGGCTCGCAAGACATCGACTGCGATCGCACAATCTGGCGCTTTATCCGTTGGAGTCAATTCCGGAGTGTGGTATACGAATAGCTTCACGCGCTGGATACACCTGCTCTAATTACTATTGCCGCAAATAACATTTTACCCACTTGGTGTCACTAACTACAGTTACAGTTGACCATAGAGTGTTTTTTAGCATTCAAATCCACGATACATACCATTCATAAAATCCGAAAAAAGTCTAAAAAAGCCTGCTCGCATACTTCTAGGCTTTCAGACTTGCCGCACTATCTTGTAATCTGAAAAAAGAACAGAGCTTCTAAAGCTCTGTTTGACGCTTCAAGTTGGTATTACTAAGTACCCTGACGCCTGCTAACTCCACTCCGCTCATCCCAAATACCAAAACTGATATGGCTCCTTTACCCGATTACCGCCCTAAACAATTGTCTGTAGGCCCTTTGGAAGCGGAAATTTTAAATATTATCTGGGAACTTGGTTCAGCTACAGTCAAAGATGTACACGATCGCATTCTGGCTGATCCCAACCGAGAATTAGCTTATACTTCTGTAACCACCGTTTTGCGTCGTCTCACTGATAAAGGTTGGCTGACATGCGATAAACAAGGACGGGCATTTTACTGGCGACCATTGCTGACTAAGCAGCAATCAGCGGTAATTAAAGCACACGAGCAGTTGCAGCGATTTCTAGCGGTTGGAAATCCTGATGTTGTCGCTGCTTTCGCAGATAGTCTCGATGAAGCAGCCAGCGAGCAAATAGAAGCGATCGCCAAACGTATTCAAGCTGCACGCCAAGCCAGGGAGGAAAAATGATGCATCTCATGATGATTGTGATTGTTTTGGCAGTTGCTTGGTGGTTGAGATGTTCTTGGAATCAACCCCAAGGTAGTTGGAATCTGCGCTGGCGGCGATCGCTGTTTTTATTTCTTTTCCCCCCCTTACTAATTTTCATGACTGCGATCGCCATACTGTGCATGGGCCCTCAAGGACAAATGGGCGGGATGTATACAGGATGGGTCAGCTATGTGTTGGCAGTGATATTTATGGCATTTTTTGCCATTTTGTGTATTAAACTTGCTTTTCAGGGGTTGCAGTCTGTAAAATCTGCCCGCAACTGTTCTCTAGTTAATCTCGGCGATAGACAAGCTAGGCTACTTCAAACAGATGCACTGTTTGCCGGTCAAATCGGTTTTTGGCAACCTGAACTAGTAGTAAGCCAAGGCTTATTGCAAACTCTCTCACCCAATCATTTAGAAAGCGTCTTAGCCCATGAGCAAGGGCATCACTATTATAGGGATACGTTCTGGTTTTTCTGGCTGGGTTGGGTGCGTTCCTGCACTGCATGTTTGCCAAATACAGAGCCTTTGTGGGAAGAACTGTTAGTTTTGCGTGAAATACGTGCTGACGGTTATGCAGCATTGCAAGTAGATCCTCTGGTGCTAGCGGAATCACTTTTATTAGTGGTTAGTACTAAACCTGTATTATCAGAAATTTGCTGTGCTGCATTAGGTTCCTCTGGTGCAGATCGCTTAGAACAAAGAATCGAAGCCCTATTAGCGCCACCAGAACCAATCCAAGAAATTCAATTGCAGTCCTGGCATGGTTTTCTTTTGGCGTTATTGCCTTTAGTGGCTGTGATATTTCATAGTTAAGTTGAATTTAGCAAGCTACTACAGCACGAAACTGCGACAGTAGCAACATCCGTCATCCCTGTAGTGACATCCGTCATCTCTATAGTGACATCCGTCGTCTCTGTAGTGACATCCGTCATCCCTGTAGTGACATCCGTCGTCTCTGTAGCGACATCCGTCGTCTCTGTAGCAATGTCGGTTGCCACATAACGATGAAAATTTTGAATAGGACTGTTATATTACTCTTCTTCTAGCAACTGTTCTATATATTTTTGCACCAAAGGCACTTGAAAAGCATTGCCTTCTGGAGTCAAGATTTCTTTTCGCGTTAGTTTGCGGACAACGCCTTTGTCTTGCTGTGTGGGAGTTTCTCCGTGGATTATCCGGCGCAGGAGAGAGCGATCGCTCTCTGCTAAACTCGTCCATAATTCCTGAAAATACTGATCTCCTCGCTCCAGCACAACAGGAATAATCTTTTTAACATCTTGTACAGTTGCTTTTACTGTATCTGCTTCTCGCGTGTTTCTTCTGATATCGCGGTTTAGCGACTCCACTAACTCGTAACACACCAACTGAACAAGAAAAGGCTGACAGTGAGTAACTTGGATAATTGCATCTACAGTAGTTGGTTTATAGATATTGTGGAAGTTCTCTACTGGCTGTCGAATCAAATCACAGGCTTCTGACTCTTGCAAGTAAGTCATTCGCAAAGCACGGGTGTTAATTAGATAGTCACTCCAATAAGCGGGAAGTTCAGATAACTCGTGCGAACCACTAAAAAGTAGAATCCACTTGCGTTGGTGTTGCAGCAGGTTACGAATAAAGTTGAGCGGTACACGGCTACTTGTTGCTTCCACTACCTCACCCAAGCGCTCATATTCATCTAGACACAAGAGAAATCGCTTACCAGGATTGCCGCGTTCTATTTCTGTTAACCAAGTTTGCAGCGCGGGAAATGGATCTTCAGCTAGTTTATTAACATCTGGACGAGGTAAGTATACTCTGCGGGGTAATCGCCGTGCAGCTTCGATAATTTGTTGAGCTAAATTTTCTGCCAATCCTTTTAACGTTGTGGCTGATGCTGCTCCTTGTAAATCTACCAGCAAAGGTACAATATTTGCTTGTATTCTGTAAGGTAAATATTTCAGCGCTGAAGTTTTCCCTGTCCTCCGCCCTCCATAGAGTAACAACACTGGCGGTTGCTCAGAAAGTGCCAAAGTTTCAATTTCCCGAAATATATCAATTCGCCCTTTGAAACGATTCTTTGCTGTTTCTGGGTCTAGCGAATTACCAGCAATATAAACTTGTCGAATTTCTTGTGACTGCTGTGCCTGTTCGTTTAAAGTGCACTGCGCCGTCTCTAGGATAGTCAGCCAGCTTTGTGCAGCGTTGCCAAAAGAGACACCAACGAGAGCATTTTTTATCAAAGCTAGACTTTGCCCCAGTTGGCGTAATGCGTTGATGGGAATATTCAGTAACTCATATTTACGATAAGGTGAAGTTGCTTCCTCTGATGCCCGTACATCCTGGCTGATATCCAAAAATTGGGGCAGGATAATGCCAAGTTCCTTTGGTGGTGGTGAGGGAATCCACGCTAGTTGGTTAGCAATCTCCACAATATCGCTCAACCTTTGACAACGATTGAGAATATCTACAGCAATACCAGAAATTGCCTGTGCTGCAACTTTTTGCTGATTGGTGGATGTAATTAGATAATTAATAGTCTCACGGGCAGCCATTGGGTTCTTTCGATAAGCCTCTACAATCATCACATCCATGAAAGGCATAGGCAAAATAATCAATTCATCAAAGCGAGGGGGCAGATATCGCAAACAATTTACCCGCTTTCCATTGCGAGACAACAAGAACAGGGTGAGTATCCATAGTAATTCTGGCAACCAGAAGTAAACCCGCAACACACCGAAAATCCACGCCACGCCTCCCGCCACGCCTCCCACCACGCCTCCCGCCACGCCTCCCACCACGCCTCCCGCCACGCCTCCCGCCACGCCTACCGCCACGCCGAACGCCACACCGAACGCCACGCCTACCGTCACACCGAACGCCGCGCCTACTACCATGCCTACCACCACGCCTGGTAAATGAAGTGCCGAAGATATAGTAAGGGCAGCAACATAGAAAGTAACTATTCTATTTTTGTTACTGCCACGGTCTAGAACCCTTCCTAGAAAACCAACCCACCAAAACAACACAGCTTTTAAACCAGTTAAACGACTCACCACTAATCAGAGTGTAAACTGATGCCACGAGCAACACAGCAAACATTGGGACTACAGCAGTTAGCCACCAAACTTGCCCAGCATAGCGACGTAGGCGGGGGTTAGTAAGAAATTCAGCCCGTTTATCAAAAGGGTTATCTATCGGCCTCAGTTCTGGATGAATATCTCGCAGCCAGCTTTTAAAGGTAAATGGCTTGAAGTAAATCCAATAAAGGAGGCGCATACATTCAGCCACATAAGTCCAAAAGCCTGATGCTGGCGACTTATTATTCATGGCTACTTTATCCCTAGCTTGTCACGCACAAAATCCCAAACTTCATTCCAGTGCAGCACACCCACCAAAACTAAAACGAGCAAAAGCAGAATTACCATCCCGATAATCCAATTGCTCACATCATCAACAGTCCCACCAATAAACTTGGCTATTCTACCTAGGCGCACTGGTAAATCCCAAACTAACCAACGTAGCCGTAACTGCCACCACTTTCCTTTCACTTTGGATTTAGGATCTGCAAGCTGTTGTTCAAACTGCTGTTTCGCCCACTTGATTGCCTTACCTTGTTGACGTGCTTCCCACAAATAGTAACCAGCCAATTGCAACTTGTAAGGATGACGATCGCCCCATTGCTGGGCATGATTCTGTTCGTCTACACTCAAAGCAGCACCATTTGTAGAGCGAGTTGGTAAGCGCGACAGTTCAATAGCCTCATCTGTAGTGAGTTCTTTCAAATAAATAGTGTGACCAATATTGAAAAAACTAGAGACAAACCGATGCTCGTTAGCATAAACATCCAGTTGTTTACGCGAAGCCACCACTAGCATCAAGGCGTTGCTATCCATCAGCGATCGCAAATTGTCATAAAACCCATTATCGAATTTATCAGGATATTTCAAAAGGCTTTCAAAATCATCCAGACAAAGAACGGGTAGCTTTCCTTGCTGTTTCCATTCCTTCACCGCATCTGAAAATGCTTGACGATTCAGCGGTTTACTCTTCCAACAATTTTGCAAATTGCGTTAGTGTTTTGTAATACTCGCTGCTCCCAAGTCCGAACGAAATAATACACCAACGAAGATTTACCAATGTGCTTGTCACCAACTATATTGATACTTGTAGGCTGATCGCCCTTCATCCGAGATGCGATCGCATATAATTCATCTTTACGACCAACAAACAGCCTAGGATCTTCAATCATCCCCGCAGCCACAAAAGGATTGTCAGGCAGCGCTCCAGAAGCCATGTAAAGTGTTTATCCTAGTTTCAGCAATTTAAGTGCAATTACTTAAAAGAATAGTACTAGACCCATAATGCTTTTGTCTTCTGTGCGATCGCCAGTTTTCTCAGATATTGATTAATCGCAGAGGAACTCCTTCAGCGAATTTGCTAAAGACTCATGCTGCTTTCGCGTATGTAAATCATCTTTAACTCCCCAGGCTGGATTCGAACCAGCGACCAATCGATTAACAGTCGATCGCTCTACCACTGAGCTACTGAGGATCACTCACAATTTATAATAGTAAGGCTAACGGATAGGATTTGGCAAGTACTTACGCCAAAATATTTTTTTAGATACTTAAATAATAGAATTTTTGCAGCCAAGACCTTCTGTGAAACCCAAGCCCAGACTTTTGGATGCTAATATCTACTGTAATCCCATTCGCAATTCAGCCAAACGCTGCCGTGCTTTAGCATCAATAGCATTGGCTAAAAATCTACTCTTAGATTGTTTACGTGTATGATACTTTTGCCGCATCCGACAAACAGTAGCTTCTACTTCGCCACATAGTTGTTGTGCCGACAACCATTCAGCCCCATACCCCTGTACCATCAACTGCTGTGCCCGATCTGAGGTGGCAACAATCACACGAGAAATCAGAGATTGGGCAACTTGCTGCCGCATGGACGCACATGATTTTTCAATGTAGGTATCTGCCGTCTGTCCAAAATCAGTGTAATAAACTGATAAAAGCTCAGTTATCATTTCTTTATTGCTAGAGGCATTATGGTATTGGGCATCAAAAACTATTTGAGTTACATAACCTTGAAACGCACTATAACCCGTCATCGCCTCAACAAGTTCTCCCCGTGCTGCCTCTAGTCCAGCGCTATCACGAGTTTTTTTAAGGCAAGGCCAAGCGCCAATTATATTGTAACCGTCCACTAACAAAACGGCTTGGAGTAAGGAACGGGGCATGGTTTTTAATCACAATTTTCTAGAGTTAACAAAATTCATTCATAAGATTTATAATAATTGATGCATTGTCTGTAACACTATGTTACACAAGACAAAAATGCCTTAGGTTTATAAAACTGACCCTAAGACAGACGCACCAACTTAAAACGCGCCTTTTTTGAAAAGGCGCGTAGCAGCTTTCTAATATTACTGGGTGCTGAGTATTTACTTCTTCTTACTCAGCACGGGCTAAACGCCCCGCTACTGCTAACGGAACTCGGAACTCAGCACTCAATCAAGAGGCTTCGGTGTTTACCTCCATTAGACGTTGTTTGAGGCGCTGGGCTTCACCCCAATCTACCAAACAGCCTTTTTCTAGTAAGAAAGCACCATCACAGTAATTTAACTCGTCTAATCGATGTGTCACCCACAGAGCTGTAATACCCCTACTTTTGACTAGGCTGCGGACACCAGCTACTAAATCCAATTGGCTATCTGGATCTAGTAAGGCAGTGGGTTCATCTAATAGTAAGACTTCACAGTGACGGGCGATCGCACCTGCGATCGCTACTCGCTGTTTTTGACCTCCAGAGAGCGCATATATAGGACGTCGTTGTAGGGCAAGCAAATTTACAGCCCCTAGCGCCTCCTCAACTCTTGCTCTCACCGCAGCAGAAGGCAACTTTTCTTCCACCAATCCAAACGCTACATCAGCACCAACTGTTGGCATTACCAGTTGATGATCCGGATTTTGGAAGACAAAACCAACAGGATGCAAAACCCGAATTTCGCCAGACTCAGCATACAATAGCCCTGCCAGTAGCCTAAGTAACGTTGATTTGCCACTGCCATTTGTACCCAAGAGCATCCAAAACTCACCCTTGGGTACCTCTAGTGAGCAAGATTTAATTGCTGTTTCACCATTAGGCCAACTGAAGTTTAAATTCTTGACCTCGATGCCCACTTCCGTCATTTATATACCTTGGTTACTCAGCCGCTACTGCAAAAAACCCAGGTGGTCTACCACCAGCAGTGGTTACACCATCCTTCTGAACAATTTGTACTCCAGAAATTTCACTAGCACGAACAGCGATTTTTTTCTCTGTCTTGCCCTCACACTTTAGTTCCACAATGTCAGGATTGCCAGAACGTATTGCTGCCAAAATTAGCTGATAGACAGCCTCAGCATCCTCGGCTGACTTACGTTGTACTGAAATGGGGAAAGCAGTGTTCTTGATGCTTAAGTCAATGGTAAACATTTAGCATTAATCAAATTTAACTGTAGGATTCATTTTAGCGTCAGCCAGCTGATTCCAGGGGGATGGAGAACAATAGGAGGGCGGATAATAATTCAAAATTATTCTTTTCTTCCACTCCTCTACTCTTCCTCTAGTGCGATCGCATCTGTATCAAAAGTTAAATTTAATGACAAATCCCCTGGAAAAATTAGCGATTTGCACCTATTATAATTAAAGGTACGTAAAAAATTGTAAACTAGGTAGACAACCTGGTTAACTTTCTGCTTATAGATAACCGTAAAATAGTTATCTACATACAATGCAGATACGACCTGTACTCATAACATCATTTGGAGATTTGCTCTCATGACCATCGCAGTTGGACGCGCGCCCAGTAGAGGGTGGTTTGACGTTCTAGACGACTGGTTAAAGCGCGATCGCTTCGTATTCGTAGGATGGTCAGGGATATTACTATTTCCTTGTGCCTTCCTAGCACTAGGCGGTTGGCTAACCGGGACAACCTTCGTCACCTCTTGGTACACCCACGGATTAGCCTCATCATACTTAGAAGGGTGTAACTTCCTAACAGTAGCAGTATCAACCCCAGCAGACAGCATGGGACATTCGCTATTGCTGTTATGGGGTCCAGAAGCTCAAGGCAACCTGACCCGTTGGTTCCAATTGGGAGGATTATGGCCATTCGTAGCGCTACACGGAGCCTTTGGACTGATTGGCTTCATGTTGCGGCAATTTGAGATTGCACGGCTAGTCGGAATCCGTCCATACAACGCGTTAGCATTCTCAGCCCCAATCGCGGTATTCGTCAGCGTATTTCTGATGTACCCCTTGGGACAATCATCATGGTTCTTCGCACCCAGCTTTGGGGTAGCGGCAATCTTCCGGTTTTTACTATTCCTGCAAGGGTTCCACAACTGGACACTCAACCCCTTCCACATGATGGGTGTAGCCGGAGTATTAGGTGGTGCGCTATTGTGCGCCATTCACGGAGCGACAGTAGAGAACACCTTATTTGAAGATGGCGAAGGAGCCAACACCTTCCGCGCCTTCAATCCCACCCAATCAGAAGAAACCTACTCAATGGTGACAGCAAACCGTTTCTGGTCACAGATATTCGGGATTGCCTTCTCCAACAAGCGCTGGTTGCACTTCTTCATGCTGTTTGTGCCAGTTACAGGCTTGTGGATGAGCGCCGTTGGCATCGTCGGTTTGGCACTCAACCTGCGGGCTTATGACTTCGTTTCCCAAGAATTACGGGCAGCAGAAGACCCAGAGTTTGAAACTTTCTATACCAAAAACATTTTGCTGAATGAGGGCATCCGCGCTTGGATGGCTCCTCAAGATCAACCTCACGAACAATTTGTATTCCCTGAGGAAGTTCTACCTCGCGGTAACGCTCTCTAACTCAATCGTTCTCTAACTAAATGATGAGAAACAAATAAGATGACCATAATCCTGATTAAGGGCTATGGTTGACGAGAACTGGCACTACCCAGATGAGCAAAAGCCTACGGGCATTTACAGTTGAAGCAAAAAATTGTGACAAGCGCGATCCATTGCTTCCCAAAATATCCTCGGTAAAAGCCAGGAAAGTGCCAAAATTATCCATTACTTAGTAATCCTCCACCTTTTGGTGGGGGTTTTTTATTTATGGTTAATATCTCTAAATTTATGTGTTATCTTAAATAAAGATTACAAGCTCAGAGCAACAACGCTCTGCCTTTTTGAAACTAAGACCGCTTAGGCAACAAGGAGGTGATGCCCATGATTGAAAGTAGTAAATGCATGGGTCATCAGGTTGCAGTTAGCCGGCTGTGTGCCGGGGCTGTTCTCTAAAAGCAAGCCTTAGTCATCTTGAGAGACTAAGTTAGCTCAAATAGCTAGGCAAGCTCGGAGTTCCTTCCGGCAGTCTGGTTGCAACCTGAAGACCCGCTAGACCGCTCTGACTTAGATCTCCTGATCCAAGTCAGAGCGGATAGTTTTTTATGGGTGACTTTTAATTTATCAATGCTTGCTCTTGAAAACCTAAATGCAAGTGCCATTAAGTATTTATTAGCAAAAAGATATCTTTATATATCCTTGGGAATTGACCGGACGTGAGCAAAAGTGTCCATCTCCTTGGATAAACTTAAGTATGCACATAGATACATTTTTAGTTACTCTATCCTCGCATACTTTGAGTTTATATGAGCGATGAGAGAAGTCTTGCCCAATGATGTGCAAGAAGTAATAAAGCTATAAGCAGATGTGCATCCAATTTGCAATTTAGAAAGTTGGGAAGTCAGGAATTAGGAGCATTTTTCTTCTAGCTTCTGGCTCTTGACTATTAAGTGAATATGTAACTTGAATGCTGATTAGCTTAAACAAGGGAGTTTTAATATGGCAAAGCTACTTTCTGAGGCTGAAATTCAAGAACAGGCAAGCGCTCTGTCTTATTGGATAGTTGAAAATTCCAAGTTGCAGACTACCCGCCAATTTAAGGATTTTATCCAAGCAATTGAGTTTATAAATAAGCTGGTGGAACCAGCCGAGTCTGCGGGGCATCATCCAGATATAGAGATTTCTTACAATAAGGTGAAGATTACACTTACAACCCATGATGCTGGTGGGTTGACGCAGAAGGATTTTGATATGGCAGGGGTAATTTCCCAAATCAACTAAGTGATTTCTCTTGGCAAGCTGATAAGTGTCTAAGGCCTTTAGCGGTTTACCTAAGTGGGGATTAGTGAATTCCCAAAACCTTACTCCCTGCTTAGACATATAGATAACTTATGTGTGACAGTTATTAAGGCGATCGCTCCTATCTTGCCATCCCAGTCAGGTGTTTTATAATGTTATGATATAAAGATATGTTTTTGCATAAGTTAATTGCATAAGTTTTTAACGATAAGTTAATCAGTTATTAGCTTTGCAAAAACTAAAATTGTAGTAGTGGCAACTATGCCTCATCCACAGGTTTCAATGAGATGTCGCATTTTTGAGAATTAGGTGCAACAAACGCAATTATCTATACAAGGTGTGAGGAGAAAAGGAAAGATGTCTAATCTCTTATGGAAATCATTAGTGGTTAGTCCAGCAGTTTTGGGAGCAACATTGTTAGTTTCAACAACAGCAATTGCGGCTCAAAATACCACCACTGAAGTATCATCAGCTGAGCAACCAAGCGTAACTACGCTTGCCCAACAACCAGAGTTGTTGGCTCAAACAGCTAATGATGCCAACGTTTTAGATCAAGTTAATCGCTACAGCAACGAAGGCAACAAGAACAACACTCAGGCCCAGGTAACATCGGTTTCTCAATTTTCCGACGTACAACCTACCGATTGGGCATTCCAAGCATTGCAGTCCTTAGTTGAGCGCTATGGTTGTATTGCAGGTTATCCCAATGGCACTTATCGCGGTAATCGTGCTCTGACCCGTTATGAATTTGCCGCTGGTTTAAATGCCTGTTTGGATCGGGTTAACGAATTAATTGCCACAGCAACAGCTGACTTAGTCACTAAACAAGACTTAGCTACCTTACAGCGGTTACAAGAAGAATTCTCCGCAGAACTGGCAACCCTACGCGGTCGTGTAGATTCCTTAGAAGCGCGTACCGCTGAATTGGAAGCAAATCAGTTCTCCACCACCACCAAGCTAGTTGGTGAAGCGATTTTTGCTGTTAGTGATGCGTTTGGTGATGGAACTGGCGATGCTAACAACACCGTCTTCCAAAACAGAGTGCGTTTAGGCTTGCAAACCAGTTTCACTGGTAGAGACGTTTTGACCACCCGTCTTGCAGCTGGTAATGCACAAGCCTTTGCAATACAAGATACTGCTGGAAACGCTATTCCCAGTTCTGAAGGCGCTCAAACATTCCAAATCGGTAGTACTGGTGATAACAGCGTTGATATAGACAGACTGACCTATGAAGTTCCCATAGGGCCAGCTCAGGTTTATCTTGCCGCTGCTGGAGGACGACACAGCCATTATGCTGCTGTTAACAACCCTTACTTTTTTGATAAAACTGACGGTGGTAATGGCGCTTTATCTGCCTTTTCTTCTGAAAGCCCCATCTATCGGATTGGTGGTGGTGCGGGTATAGCACTTAACATACCTTTTGGTCAAGGTGGCGGTATTCTAAGACCCAGTTCAGTTACAGTGGGTTACTTGTCATCAGAAGCCAATGCTCCTGGTGCAAGTCAAGGCGTTTTCAACGGTGACTATGCAGCCCTTGGTCAGTTAAACTTTAGTGTTGGCGATCGCTTAGCTTTAGCAGCCACCTATGTTCATGGATATAATGGCGCAGGTAGTGCTTTATTTGATTCGGGTTTGGGTCTGACTAACGCTGGTGGTCTTCCCATTGGTGTAGTAGGTACTCAACAAGCCAATACTTTGGCTAACTCATCTTCAAGTAACTCCTACGGTTTGTCGGCGGCGTTTAGACCAAGCGATAAACTTTCCGTTAGTGGCTTCGTAGCCTACACTGATGTCGTAGGTTCCGGTGCCGGTGATGATTTTGAATCTTGGACTTACGGTGCTGGCGTTGCCTTATCTGATTTTGGTAAGAGAGGTAACGTATTGGGTGTCTTCGCAGGCGCGCAACCTTATGCTCTCAACCGCCCAGGCTTTGGTGGTGGCGATGTACCATACCAAATTGAAGGTTTCTACAAATATCGTGTGTCGGATAACGTTTCAATCACTCCTGGCGTTATTTACCTGACTTCTCCTGGTCAAAACAGCGACAACGATGATGCAATTATCGGTACACTCAGAACAACCTTTACTTTCTAAAGCGTTGAAAACCGACTTGCAATTTTAAATCCTATTGCTCCCCGCCTGATGGCGGGGTTTTTTGTTTTCGGGAACGGCAACAAACCCTAGCGGGGAACCGGAGTATACTGGAGAAAGAAAGAGTTATGAGTAAAAATTCAAAACTCCTAACTCACGTCGTAAAAAACTTTTTCTAAACAAGCTTTTCTGAAACAGGTGAGCGGGATCAAGTTTATAGCGCGTAAAATTATAACTCCTAATTCTTAACTTATTGCTGCCTGTGGAACTATCGTGTAAATCTGAATACGCTATTCTTGCTTTGTTGGAAATGGCTGCTCATTACGAAAGTGGCGAACCACTGCAAATTCGACAAATTGCAGCACAACAAAATATACCCGACCGCTATTTAGAACAGCTACTAGCAACTTTGAGGCGTGGAGGTATAGTTAAAAGTCAACGCGGGTCAAAAGGCGGTTATTTTTTGACGCGAGAACCTCGGAAAATAACACTTTTCGAGATTTTAGGCTGTTTGGAAGGTTTAGATATGGGGACGAGTGAAGAAGATATTAATACTAAAACTATAGACAGTTCTGTTATAGAAGAAATCTGGCTAGAAGCATCTCAGGCTGCGAACACAGTGTTACAAAACTATACACTTCAAGATCTCTGTGAAAAACGAGAATCACGTCGGCAACTGGATATCATGTATTACATTTAGTCATTTATTGTTTGATTAATGACCAAGAGAGCAAAAACAACTGACTAATAAATATTCAATAATAACTAAGGACTAATTATGCGAATTGCTCGTAACATTACAGAACTAGTTGGTCGTACACCTCTAGTGCAATTGAACCGCATTCCCGAAGCAGAAGGGTGTGTTGCTCAAATTTTGGTGAAACTAGAAAGTCTGAACCCATCCGCATCAGTTAAAGACCGGATTGGAGTAAGTATGATTAATACCGCCGAAGAAGAGGGGCTAATAACTCCTCGCAAGACAGTTTTGGTGGAACCTACCTCTGGAAATACAGGAATTGCCCTAGCAATGGCAGCAGCAGCTAAGGGTTATCGATTAATTTTGACAATGCCAGAGACGATGAGTGGAGAGCGACGGGCAATGTTGCGGGCCTATGGAGCGGAACTAGAACTAACACCGGGTGCTGAAGGCATGAGTGGGGCAATTCGGCGGGCACAGGAGATAGTTGACAATATGCCGAATGCTTATATGTTGCAACAATTCCGTAATCCAGCAAATGTAAAAGTGCATCGAGAAACGACAGCTGAAGAAATCTGGGAAGATACTGATGGACAGGTTGATATAATTGTGGCGGGAGTCGGAACAGGTGGTACGATCACTGGTGTAGCAGAAGTAATTAAAACACGTAAGCCGAGTTTTCAGGCGATCGCCGTTGAACCTGCCAATAGTGCAATCTTGTCTGGCGGACGACCTGGGCCGCACAAAATTCAAGGAATTGGCGCTGGGTTTATTCCCCAAGTACTCAAGGTAAAATTGATTGATGAAGTGATTGCCGTCACCGATGAAGAAGCGATCGCATTTGGTCGGCGTTTGGCAAGAGAAGAAGGGCTACTATCTGGTATTTCCAGTGGAGCCGCATTGTGTGCGGCAATTCAAGTTGCCCAGCGTCAAGAAAACAAAGGACGCTTAATTGTAATGATTCAGCCCAGTTTTGGGGAGAGATATTTAAGTACACCATTGTTCCAAGACCTAGAGGCAAGGGTAGCAGCTAGCGTCAGCTAACGATAAATTAGATGAATGGCCAATTCTAACCACTACGAAACACTCAAAGTTAGTCAAAATGCCAGCCAAGCGGAGATTAAGCAAGCTTATCGCCGCTTGGTGAAGTTATTTCATCCTGACAGCAATCAGGAAACAGCAGATAACGAGCGAATTATCCACATCAATGCCGCGTATGAAGTCTTAGGCGACACTCATAATCGTCTCAATTATGACCAACAACTGCGGGATAGCTCTCAAAAATTAAATAGCGATCGGCAACAACGTACTGCTTCTGCTCAAAAGCGTTACAAGGCAACACGCCAAACCGGACGGGATGCTGATGAACAAGTCGATGAATGGCTGCGCCGAGTTTATCAACCAGTCAATCGCCTGCTTTGTAGCATTCTCTATTCCCTAGAGGAACAAATGGAGCAATTAGCTGCTGATCCCTTTGATGATGAGTTACTAGAAGAATTTCAGGAATACTTACAAACTTGCCGAGATGAGTTCAAGCAGGCACAAACAACTCTTCGCTCTCTACCGAATCCTCCTAGTTTAGCAAGAGCAGCAGCTCACCTCTACTACAGCCTCAGTCAAGTAGGGGATGGGCTAGAAGAGTTAGCTTACTTCCCTTTGAGCTACGATGATCGTTATTTACACACAGGTCTAGAACTATTCCGCATAGCTGAAAGATTGCATTGCGAGGCACAAGCATCGGTTGAGTAGTTAATAGTCAAGAGTCAAAATTAAATTTTTTGGACTTTGGAGTTTGAACTTAGACTCCGCGAAGCGGCTGAAATTAGTTTATGCTGGAAGCAGTGAAAGGTTAAGAAATTTTAATTTTTGCTCTCAGTATACTCATGCAATGCATTGTTAATCGCCGTGCTCAGTTTTCAGCAAGTCATCGCTATTGGTTGCCAGAACTAAGTGAAGCCGAGAATATTGAAAAATTTGGTGCTTGCTCTAGATTTCCCGGACATGGACATAACTATGTATTATTTATCTCCCTAGCCGGGGAACTAGATAAATATGGCATGGTGCTGAACTTGTCCGACGTGAAACACGTAATTAAACGGGAAGTTACCAGCCAATTGGACTTCTCTTATCTCAACGACGTGTGGACAGAATTTCAACAAACTCTACCCACCACTGAGAATATTGCACGGGTTATTTGGCAGCGACTAGCACCCCACTTGCCTTTAGTCCGTGTGCAGTTGTTTGAACACCCTGAACTCTGGGCAGATTATATGGGAAACGGAATGGAAGCCTACCTGACCATTAGCACTCACTTTAGCGCCGCCCATCGGCTGGCTCACCCTAAACTGAGTAACGAAGAAAACACTGAGATTTACGGGAAGTGTGCCCGTCCCCACGGTCACGGACACAACTACCATTTAGAAGTCACTGTGAAAGGGGAAATTGATTCGCGCACTGGCATGATTGTTGATTTAGGTGCTCTGAATCAGGTGATAGAAGATCATGTGCTTGAGCCGTTCGATCACACTTTTCTAAATAAAGACATTGCTTACTTTGCCGAAGTTGTGCCCACTGCTGAGAATATCGCACTTTACATTAGTAATTTACTGCGATCGCCTATTCAAGAATTGGGAGCCAAGCTTTACAAAATTAAACTGATCGAAAGTCCTAATAATTCCTGCGAAATCTACTGTACTGGGTCAGAATCCAACTTAGTCAATAACGTCATGAATGAGCCTGTTTTGGCAAGAGTTTAATTAATAAATAATAGGTAATTATTTTTACTATTACCTATTATTTACTAGCATTTCATTGCTTTAGTTTGCCAGCCTCAAACGAAAAGAATTCAAGGCTAGAAAAGTTTACTCACCAAGCAGTTAAAACTAAGTAGCAAAGGACTTGTCAATTCATCTTGACTAAATAGAGTAACTGCTAGCTTTAAGGTAGCCTGTTGGCGATGATAAACCTCAACTTTCTTCTGTATGCCATCGTAAATCCAATATTCTTGAACCCCTTGCACTGAGTAAAGCTTTAACTTTGATTCCCTGTCACGTTTTTCGTTTTTTTCACCAGGCGACAGAACTTCTACTATTAACTCTGGTGCGCCCGTCAGGTGTCCAGCCTAATTTAGCAAGCGTTCTAAGCGTTCATAACTCGCCCACACCACATCAGGGATCACATTGTCGGCATCTGATAAAATAATTCCTGGGGCAATCGCAGCCTTACCCAGACCAGTTTCATCTGACCAAATCTTCAGAACTGTAACAATATTGGCGCAACTCGATTGATGATCCCAGTGAGTTGCTTTAGTCACAAATAATTCTCCATCAATAATCTCATAGCGATTTCTGCGTTCACGAAGTGTCTCGGAACGAGAATCGCCTGCAAATAGCTCTAGGTCAGCAGTCGTCCAACGCACTGGAGTTGTTTGCATAAAAACCCCTTAGCATTTTTCCTAATCATATTTTAAAAATATCGACGACGTGCGGAATGTCGCAAATAATGATAAATTACCCAGGCTAGAATTCCAAAAAAGAGATTTAGCGAAACTTGTTTAACTATAAACCACATGATCTCAGTGTCAAAAATTTGTGAGAAACGCAAAGGGCTAAGTTGTCTTGCTAAGAGAAACAGCCCAAAAATAGCATTTCCACCCAGTATAAGAGCAAACAGCACTAAACCTCGCTGCCAGTAACGATGCTGGGGTGTATAGCCTGATATCAAAGTAATAGGGGGTTTGCCTTGCACTCTTCGCAATAATTGCTCCAGTCGCCAAAACATCCACAGCAGCAACGGAAATAAACCATAGCTAAGGTAACGTAGGGGTGGTGAGTAACGCCAAGCACTAGATAAGACATTGACTAGAGCATGACAAATTACAGAATTAAGCCAAGCCCAAGGAACAAGCTTCCTATGTCGATGCAAGCGTATCCTGGAGGAAATATATATTCCCAGAGCATATCCCCAAGGAGCAGAAAACATTGCGTGGACTGGCGTACCGATACTACGGTCAAGAATTGATGCTGTACCGTGGAAAAGGTAAATCCAGTTCTCTTGGGCGGTGAATCCAAGGGCAACAGCTATGGTGAAGAGAAAAATGGTAGCAGGAAGTAATCGATACCTACGTTGCAGATAGAAGGTTGGGACTACAACCCCTATCAACTTGCAACCTTCTTCAATTGGCCCTATTTCCACAAGCTGCCGCAAGGCTACACCAACCAGCCCAAATGTACAGCGTCTTGTTACTAAACATCCCTGGTGCTGCGAGTCTACAAGCCAGTTGAATACAGTTTCAAAAATCCATTCGAGACTAAGAGCGCAGAAACCAGATATTGCCCCAATGATAAAGAACAATAGCAAGCGTAACAGAGGTGGGGAATTTGGGACACGGAAATAGTAATAGCCCAGCAGCAGTGTCGGGGGCATTACTGCCCAAAGTAGTAGGAATAAATCAGCCACTCACCTGAGCAATTATTGTGCGGTGACGGGGGCTATTGCTACTGATAGTAGGGGCTTGGAAACCCGCCTCAACAATAGCTTGCTCAATGTCCAAAGTGAAATATTCATCTAAATACGGTTCTGTACTTTTGAGCAATGTCAAAATATATGCTGGCATTTTTTTGTAAATTTCAGACTTGGGATTCATGTCCATAATTGCCAAGTAGCCACCTGGACGCAACACTCGCCGCATTTCAGCAAAAATCTGTCGGGTTGCTGACTGGGGTAATTCGTGGCACATCAAAAAAATAGAGACTAGATCAAATGAGTTATCTGGTAGTCCACTAGATTCAGCTTGGGCATGAACCCAGTTAATTATTTTAGATTGACGTTGTTGGGCGCGGTAGTGAGCAACGGCTAAGAAGTAGGGAGATAAATCTAAGCCTGTGATTTGAGCGTGAGGATAAACTGCTTGTAGGGCGAAGGTACTTAAGCCGACGCTGCACCCTACATCTAAAATATCTTGTGGCTCTTTAGGAATTTGGCTTTTGAGAATATTGTGGTAACTTTGGCGCAGCATTGGATCGCCTTGCACTTCAGCACCTTGCCAAATTTTAGCGTGGACAGCGTGAGCAGCTGACTCTACTTCAAAAGCAGCTTGCCAGTTGAGATTGCCGGTTTCATAGGCATGGAATGAAGTGAGGTAGTAATCGGGATAGGAAAGTTGAGGATTTTCTACTTGAGCTAGATCAGTTTGCCAATCACGTGCCTGTAGTGTTTCAACTTCTTGTGTCCAAGGCACGCCAATTTTCTCAGCGCGTTTAATCATCATTTGTCTAGCTTGATGCTTGGCTAGGTTGGCTAAAGGCTTAATTGCCAGTATGCCATTCACCAAGCGGGAAGCTAAGCCAGGAGCAGTGTTTACAGCAGCGGTCATAAGTCAGTTTGAGTTGAATAGCCTTTTCTACTTATGACATACTTGCTGCAAACCAGTCTAGAAGCAAATTTAATTATATAACGACAGTTTGCCTTCCCTAATTATCATAGAAACTTGACATTTACAAATCACCAAGGTTCTTAAAAGATGCAAGTAATGCTGGTATTTAATTTATCTTTGTCAGAGAAATTTATTCAAGACTGGTAAAATTTCGATACTTAGCAAAATCTATCTCAACAGAGATGGCAAAAGCTCAGGTGTCATTTAAAAGAAAACTACTATAAACTTCTCAATAGAAAATTATGGCAAGAGCAAGAAGAAGAGCAAGTGGCTTTTTAAGAGATTTTCAAGATTTTGCCCTCAAAGGCAATGTAGTTGATTTAGCGATCGCTGTCATTATTGGTACTGCCTTTGGCAGGATTATCACCTCTTTTGTTGAAGATGTGATTATGCCATTAATTAACCCCCTGGTGAGTTTGAGTGGTAAAGACTGGAGAACAATCACTATTGGGCCAGGAATCGCTATTGGGAAGTTTCTCGGCGCAATAGTTGACTTTTTAATCATTGCTTTAATTTTATTTTTAGCAATTCAAGCCTTACAAAGATTCAAGAGACAAGAAGAAGTTGCTGATAATTCCCCACCAGACCCTAACCTTGTAGCTCAGGAAAGACTAACTGGTGCGTTGGATAGGCTGACCCAAACTTTGGAATCTCGGAATAATCAGGTCTTGTAAATGGGACTGGGGACTGGGGATTGGGGAATGGGGACTGGGTATTGGGGAATGGGGAGAAATTAATACCCAATACTTGATCCCTAATAGCTAATCCCCAGTACCTTACTTTGCAGTATTCGGTTTAAGAGCTAACAACATCTCCAATTCACTAGTAGATTTATCTGGGCTAGTAGCAGTAACACCAAGACCACGAATGGAACTCAGAATAGCATTGGCTTCAGGCGGGATAGGTTGACCTTGTGCCGCAAAACGATTTACTAGAGACACAGTTGTGTCCATGTCCAAGTAGAAATAGCCACCGTTGGGCTTTTGTAAAGAACCAGTAATAGCTTTGAAGGCGTCGCTACCGTCGAGAGGTTGACTCTTACGATCTGCTACTGATTCAGCAACAGGGCCACCAATAGCCACAAATAAGGTATCTTGATCAAGCCAACCATGCGCTAATAAAGCTCCTTGTTGGGGGATCTGCCATTCAGTGACATCTTTACCAGCAATATTTCTTTTGGTGATATTGATTTGTTGTGTTTTGGCGAGGGTATCCAATTTTGTGAAAGTGCCTTCTGCCGTTTTGCGATCGCTGGTATCAAATACTAAAGCTCCCCCAAAACCAACACTCTTCAACACACCTTGATCGGATGGAATCGCACCGAAGCCAAATTCCCCATTCATCCACCCAAAAACCTCTCTATCGAGGTCAATATTGACCAACTTCAATTGTCCACGCGCCTGTTCAACTACTTGCTTAAATTCCGGGTAATCCTTTGATTGTTCTACTAGCGTTTGCCAGCCCTGACTGATACCCTGTCCACTAACTAAAGCAAAAGTCTCAGCGGGAAATTGCCCCACTATCGTCGCGGGAGTCGTTTGATATTGGAATTTGCTCAGTTGTGGATCTAAATTGGCGATCGCTTTGACCCGTACTCCTCCATCATCAACACCAACACCCGCTACCATAGATTTCACCTGCTTTAGTTGCGTCAGGGTTTGTGGTGGTAACTTTGTCGCCTGGGGATTTGTGGCTAGCAATTGCTGTACCATGCCTGCATAGTCAGGCACATAGATTTGAGCCAGCGTGTTTTTGACATCAACACTTTTAGCAATAATGCTACTTGCGCCTTCTTTACTTGCAAAGGATGGCTGTCCTTTAAAGGTGTCAATTGCCTTTTCTACAGCTTGCTTTTCGGGAGAAAATGCTACATGGCTATTATTCAAAACAACGCTGTATGTCGGTTTGCCATTTTCTATAGTTTCTGTAATTTTTTGACCTTGATAGTCAGATTCCTGGATTTTGACCCCTTTTTGTGCCTTTAATTTATTAGCAAAATTCAAGGCACTGAGTTTGTCTTTAATACCTACAACCATCAGGATATTGGGTTCCTGCTGTATGTTTATTGGTGTATTAGGTGCGCCAGAAGGTACTTTTTGCTGCGCTGGTTTGGTTGGATTTGGTGGCAGCACAGCAATCATTACACCACCAACCCAAGGCTTAATGTCTTTTTCGTAGGAAATGTTACTGTCACTGAACACACTTTTATTAAAGTCTTCCAGACCTTTTGCCACTAACTTTTGTGCTTCTGGAGTACCAAACTGCTGTAACTTTGCCCAAGCTTGAGAATCAGTGGTAATATAAGTTGCGAATAATGCTGTTGAAGGTATCACTTTAGCGCTGCCTAGAGCGCCAGAGCTATCCCCTAACGGGCCTTTAAAATACATATAAGCTGCTACACTTCCTGCCACAACTACAGCAGCGCCAACAGCAGGAATTAAAAACTTTGATTTACTTTCAGGCATTTTTTTGTTATCCTCTTTTCCTCAAATTGTCACCGACATTTATACAAGCGTTATTGGAAAGTTTTTTGATTTATTAATAATTTCTACTAATTGATCGGTATTTACTGATAAAATTAGTAGTCCTACAAACTAGCAGTATGCGATTACTCTAAAAAATACTTCAATGGGATGAGGAGCGAATCCGCAAATGATATGTTGTTCATCTCAAAAAAAATAGCAAGCTCAACAGCGGCAAGTTATCCTAAGCTATAAGCATACTTAGGAACATTTGTACTTAATAAAAATTTATCGAGGTGCAAGAAATTCTTGACCCGATTACACAAAAGTGCAAAATAACAGCTTACATCAGGAAAAGTAAATGTGGGAGGGATATGGAGAGAAGTCTGAGCGGAGCGCTCTCGTTAGAGCAGAGGTTTCCGACGCTACGCACAGTCGCTCTAAGTGTTTCGTAAAGAAGGGTGAACAGACGCCAGTGACGCTCCTGCGTCGCTACCGCTACGCTAATGCACAAGTCTCTTAACCCTTTCCCTTGCGACTGGCTCAACTTTGTGAAACCAGCCACACGTGCGGTGAAGCAGCCCGATCTTGGGGTCTCCCCAAGTAGAGGGACTGCTGAACCCGTAAGGGCTCTGCCGCCGAGTAGACTGGCGTTCGCCTTACAGCCCTTTGGGCATCCTACGGCAGGCGTGCCGGAGGCATCACCCCGAAGGAGTAACAGAGGCTTTCTCTGTAGACGCATAATCCTACAAAGAAGCAAGCTACGCCTTAATTGCGTAGAGAAACGTCTTGTTGTCAGACATGGCAACTTCGGGAGAGATTGATTCAAATCCCCTAGCCCCAGCGAGGAGTTATTGTCCTCACACGTCCTGTTGATTTGAGAAATACACCCAATAACAGCTATTGTTCTTAATTACATCCAGCCAGACTTTTCAGGATTACAAGGTAGGTCAGTAAGGATCAATGTCGCAGTATTATTTTGATACAGAGAATAACGGACACAAATCTTTTGAGTTACCGGGAGCAAGACCACACTACAACCCTGATCGCCCCGGACAAGTAGAGCACATTTTTTTAGATCTTAGGTTGGATATTCCTAACCAAAGCTACCACGGCAATTGTAGCATTCGTCTCTTGCCAATCCGTAATGGGATTGAGCGTTTGACTTTGGATGCTGTCAACCTGAATATCGAATCTGTGCAGGTGGACGAAGTGCCGCAAAATTTTGATTACGATGGAGAGCAGCTTTCCATCAGACTTTCTGAAGCGACGCAAATTGATAAACGCTTGTTAATTGCGATCGCCTACTCAGTAACAAAACCGCAACGCGGTATTTACTTTATTCAACCAGACAAGCACTACCCGAACAAGCCCACCCAAGTCTGGACTCAAGGAGAAGATGAGGACTCTCGCTTCTGGTTTCCTTGCTTTGATTACCCAGGACAACTGTCAACTTCAGAAATTCGCGTCCGCGTTCCTAAACCTCTCATTGCCATTTCTAACGGCGAACTTATTGACACCAAGGACGATGGTAACCATAAAATCTACCATTGGTCACAACAGCAAGTTCATCCTACCTACTTGATGACTCTAGCAGTAGGAGACTTTGCTGAAATTCGGGATGAGTGGCAGGGTAAACCCGTTACCTACTACGTGGAAAAAGGACGGGAGGAAGATGCCAAACGCAGCATGGGCAAAACTCCCCGCATGATTGAATTTTTGAGTGAAAAGTATGGTTATCCCTATGCTTTTCCGAAATATGCCCAAGTTTGTGTCGATGACTTCATCTTTGGCGGGATGGAAAATACCTCAGCAACTCTGCTAACAGATAGATGCTTGTTAGATGAACGCGCAGCCTTAGATAACCGCAATACAGAAAGTTTAGTCGTTCACGAACTCGCACACCAGTGGTTTGGTGATTTGGTGATAATTAAGCATTGGTCTCATGCTTGGATTAAGGAAGGAATGGCTTCTTACTCTGAAGTGATGTGGACAGAACATGAATATAGTCTACAAGAAGCAGCTTACTATCGTTTATTAGAAGCTCGCCGTTACTTAAATGAAGATAGCAGTCGCTACCGCCGTCCAATGGTAACGCACGTTTACCGAGAAGCCATTGAACTTTACGATCGCCACATCTACGAAAAAGGATCTTGTGTTTATCACATGATTCGGGCGGAATTAGGAGATGAATTGTTTTGGCAAGCAATTCAAACATTTGTTCAAGATAATGCTCACAAAACTGTAGAAACAATAGACTTACTCCGAGCAATTGAAAAAGCAACCGGACGTAATTTGTTGTTTCTTTTTGACCAATACGTTTATCGTGGCGGTCATCCCGATTTTAAAGTTGTTTATTCTTGGGATGGAGATGCTAACTTAGCAAAAGTTACAATAACTCAAACCCAAGCGGCAGCGGATAAAAATGGTAGTAAGGATTTATTTGATCTGAGAATACCTATAGGTTTTGGCTACACCCAACAGCAAGAAGCCGTGAGCCTGAAAACTTTCACAGTGCGAGTGAATGAACGCGACCAAAGCTTCTACTTCCCACTAGAAAACAAACCTCAATTTATCAGCTTTGATGTTGGAAATAACTACCTGAAAACAGTATCTTTGGAGTATCCAGTACCAGAGTTAAAAGCACAGTTAGAACTTGATCCCAACCCGATTTCTCGCATCTATGCAGCGGAAGCTTTAGCTAAAAAAGGTGGGTTAGAAGCAACAAAGGCATTATCTGCGTCACTAAAAAATGAGCCATTGTGGGGTGTGCGGGTTGAAGTGGCTAAACAATTGGCAGAAATCAAGTTAGATCAGGCTTTTGATGGGTTAATTCCTGGGTTGAAAGATCAAAATGCAATTGTGCGACGATCTGTAGTAGAAGCACTTGCTCAAATCAAAACCGCTGAAAGCTATAAAGCTGTGAAAAATCTAGTACAGAAGGGCGATCCCAGCCACTACGTAGAAGCAATGGCATCTCGCAGTATTGGGGTAATCGCATCTGCTAATTTGGAAGAAAAACCCAAGGAAGACAAGGTGCTAAAGCTGCTGAAATCAGTTTTAGAAGAAAAAGCGGGTTGGAATGAAGTAGTGCGGAGTGGAGCGATCGCTGGCTTAGCTGAATTCAAAACCTCGGAAGCAGCTTTAAATCTGCTGATAGAATACACCAAACTTGGCGTACCGCAACCCCTGCGTCTAGCTGCAATTCGCGCTTTAGGAAAGATTTCTGGAGGTCAAAGTCCGGTCAATTTGGAACGGATTTTAGAAAGATTATCAGAACTTGCCAAGGAAACCTTCTTTTTAACGCAAGTGGCTGTAGCCGCAGGATTAGGACAAATGGAAACTCCTAAAGCGTTTGGAATTTTGCGATCGCTAGCCGCTCAAACAGCAGATGGACGTGTACGTCGCTATGCTGAAGAAGAGATTTCCAGAGTGCAAAAAAACATTGGTTCAGAACAAACACTGCGTCAGTTGCGTGAGGAATTTGACCAACTTAAACAACAAAACCAGGAACTTAGAAGTCGTTTAGAAAACTTAGAAGCCAAATCTAAGTAGCACGACATCATAAGTAGATAGACGTAATTGAAAGTAGCTATTTAGTAATTGGTAATTTGTAATTTTTATCATAGTTACCAATTACTATAGTTACGCTTTTCCTAAATAAAAATATTTTCAAATTTATCAGATTAAATACTTTATTACCGAATTATTGCAATTGTAAAGTAAAAAAAACTACATTTATGTTTTTTCCTGAATGCAAGTTTTGCTACACCTGGCGAACGTTTGAGCTTTGCAGTTTGGCTTCAGACCCGCTGTGGCATTTTGTTTAATAGTTATTGTGAACACAGAGAATATTTATTTTTCTACCTGGTATCTATCTTTAGAAATACAACAAATTGAAGAGGTAATTAAATTCCGATGTAGATACAACAAAGATTATCTCGGTCTTTATTGAACCTGAGTTCGACGAATCAAAGCCAAAAGGCTTTTCTGAAAAGAATTCCTATATTCAGATTGCACATTAGTGTCAATAAGTTAAATTATTGAGAATAAACTCAATAGTTCAACCTTTTTGACTGGAAATGTGTGATGTCTGACCACACCACAAGCCATTACCCTACTTATCAAAAAGTTACCCTTGGTTGGATACTGCGTTGCTCTTTTAGAGTTGAAGCAAGTATCTGTTGGTCTACGGGTTCTCCTTTAGAGTAAGGGTTGTGCTTTGCAATACGCGTTTACATCAACGCTAAAGAAGATTTTACGAAAGTTTGAAGGCTATTGTAGTCATCATCACATTGTTGACTATGGAAATACATCTGAAGTGTTTGTACGCAAGTTTTGTAGGGTTGTCTTCATGCGTAAACCGGTTCTAACAATTTTTTACCAATTCAATCCTTGGAACAGCAGTATTGGAGGAATTCAGACACTAATTAAGACTTTTATCAAGTACGCACCCAACGAATTTGAAGTGCGGCTTGTCGGAACAGGAGATGAAAATCAGCCTACTTTCAAATGGCAAGCAGCAGAAATTGCAGGTAGAGAAATTAGCTTTCTCCCTTTATTTTCCTTGAAAAACGATAATTTTAGAAGTCTGATACCCACCACACTCAAGTATACGGCTGCCCTTTTAGGACGTTGCTTGTCCTCAGATTTTATGCACTTTCATAGACTAGAACCAAGCTTGGCAGCCTGGAATTGGCATGGAGAAAAAACTCTGTTTATCCATAATGATATTCACACGCAGATGCAAGCTGCGGGTGATCAAAAGGCGATTCTCTGGCGAAAATTCCCCGCGGCATATTTTGTTTTGGAAAGTTTATTAGTTCGCCAGTTTAGCCAAATTCTTTCATGCAATACCGATGCAGCAGAATTTTACAAACAGCGTTATCCCTTGGTACAAGACCGTGTTGCATACATCAAAAATTCGTTTGACAACGAGATTTTCTACCCCTTGAGTCAGGCACAACGGCAAGCCTATCGGCGCGAACTAGCTCTCAAGCTGGGTTTGGATGAAGAAACACGTTTTATTCTGTTTGCAGGTCGGCTGCATCCGCAAAAAGATCCGGTGCTATTAGTACGTGGGTTTGCTGCTTTAAATCAACCGCAGACTCATCTTTTGATAGTGGGTGATGGAGAATTAGCGACAGAAATACGCGCGGAAATTGGTCGGTTGGGATTGTCTGGTCGAGTGACGATGTTAGGAGCAATAGCGATAGAGGAACTGGCAAAGTTACATCGTATTTGCAATATCTTTGCTCTCAGTAGTGCTTATGAAGGACTACCCTTGGTGGTTTTGGAAGCGCTAGCCAGCGGGACGCCAGTAGTGACAACTAGATGCGGTGAAACTCCAAAATTGTTAACTGCTGACAGTGGGGTTGTGTGTGAGCAGCGTACACCAGAAAGTGTAGCAGATGCCTTACGCCAAGTAATACTGCATCCTGAAAATTATCCAAGTGCATCCTGTATAGGAACTGCACAGCCCTACGCCGCCCGCACTGTTATCCAGGGTTTTTATAGCAAAATGCTAAATCGTTGGGAGTTGCCTAGCAACTCGGCTGTTAGCTGATCACTAGACTAGATGAACCATTTTGAGAAAAGAACTGATCCCATGAAAATAGCCGTCATTGGTGCGAAAGGTTTGCCTCCCAAACAAGGAGGAATTGAGCATTATTGTGCAGAAGTATATCCCCGCATGGCCGCGCAGGGTCATTGTGTTGATTTATTCGCCCGGTCTTCATATACTAACTGTTCTTGGTTTGACCATTATGATTATTGGGGTGTGCGAGTCATCTCTTTACCAGATTGGCGTTTACGTGGTCTTGATGCTTTGATGACTTCGGCATTAGGAGCGATCGCTTCTTGTGCCCAGCAATATGATATTGTTCATTTTCACGCTCTCGGCCCATCTTTATTTACTTGTTTACCCAAAATTACCACTTCTGCAAAGGTTGTAGTTAGCTGTCAGGGATTAGACTGGCAACGCGCCAAATGGGGCAATTTTTCCAGTCGCCTGATTCTGATGGGAGAGAAAGCAGCAGTACGCTTTGCCCACGGGCTAATTGTGGTATCAAAAGACCTCAAATCTTACTTTCTCCAAACCTATGAACGGGATACAGTTTACATCCCCAATGCTCCCGCTAGTTATAGTGCATCAGACCCCAACTTTTCCTACGGTACAGCCCTCGGTTTGACAAAGGGGCGCTACATTTTATTTTTGGGCAGACTAGTACCAGAAAAGCGTCCCGATTTGCTAATTGAAGCTTTTCGTGCTTTGAAACCAGCTGGATGGAAACTTGTTCTAGCTGGAGGTGTCAGCGATACTAGATCCTTTGCAGCAAAGCTATTAGAAACAGTTGCCAACGATCAAGATATCTTATTTGCGGGTGAACTCCAGCGTTCTCGTCTCTGGGAAATCGTCCGGGGAGCAGGATTATTTGTCTTACCTTCTGATGTGGAAGGACTACCTCTAGCAATGTTAGAGGCGATGCGCGAAGGTATACCCGTTCTGGCAAGCAATATCCCAGCTCACCAACAACTAATTAGCGATCGCCACGGAATGCTTTTTACAGCAGGAAACCTAGACTCTTGTATTACTTCCCTAGACTGGGCGATTAATCACCCGATTGAAATGGCGGCAATGGCTAAGAATGCACAAAAATACGTGCAGCTTCAATATAGTTGGGATCACATTACTTCTGAAACTTTAAAACTATACACAACAATTCTGAATTCATCTGAGCCGATAGGTATATCGGAACCTAATAGCAGACTTGTTGGGTTTATCGGTAAAAAATAGGTTGTTATTTGTCATTTGTTAATTGCAGCTGTAAAGGATGATTAACCAATGACTATACCAATTCAAATAATGTTTGCGACACATAAATTCTTCGTAGGGGCACGGCAGTGCCGCCCCTACCCATTTGTCGCTAATGCCCAATCATCAAGGTATATGTAATGGAGAAAGGCTTTTCATCTTTACCAGCAGTTTTAAAGCGGCGAAGTTTGCCAGCTTTGGCTACATTTGCTGCCGTAATTGGGGGTGCAGTTATCTATCTAACCTTTGCCCCACGTTTGTATCAATCATCAGCACGACTGATGCTTGATGACAAGCGGGTAAGTGTTTCCGATTTGGGGCGTGACCTCACTCAAGTGCCTGTAGGTATACCTGGCGGCCCTAGCCCACTGGCCGATGCAGCAGAATTAGTCAAATCGCAACCTGTTTTAGAGCGATCGCTAGCGAAGGTTTTTCCTGAACCTCAAAGCCAGCGGACAATTAAGCAATTCAGTAAAGATTTGCGAGTGAAAATTGTCCCAGCTACGAATATCTTGGTTTTGAGCTACCAAGCTCAAGACCCAATTCTGGCTGCAAAACTTGTCAATGCGGTTTCCCAGACAATGGTTGAGGAAAGTGCAGAACAGATCCGCAAAGAAGCTGCAAGCGTACGGAATTTCTTGGCAAAAGAAGTACCAACAGCTCGGCTACGACTGAAACAGGCAGAAGTTGTAGAAAACAGATATAGACAAGCTAGTGGTATTGTCTCCTTTGAAGACCAAAGCAAAAGTTTAGTCAATAGTTTAGCCAATCTGGAGGATCAGGAGCGGACTTTAGCTGGTCAACTTCAAGGGGCGCGATCACGCGGCGCATCCCTACGACAAATTACCTCTACCACAAACCTCAACAATGCTTATGCATCTGTACGCGGTGGTCAAGATGAACAACTCCAGAAGTTACGTGCCAAATTGGCAGACTTAGGGACGCAACTCATTGATGCTCGTTTGCGCTTTACAGAGAATCATCCCACTGTAATCACACTGCTTGAGAACCAGCGAGATGTCCGTGCTTTGTACACGAAGGAACTAGCTCGCCTCTCACCTGGAAATCCAGCTATCTCCCCCAGCACGATCGCATCCGATTCCTTAAGTCAGAATCTCACTTCTGAACTGATTAATAATGAAATTGAACGTTTGACAATAGCAAATAACCTACGAGTTGTCCAGTCTGTGAAAGCTAACCTCCAGGCTCGTCTAACACAACTGCCAATTCAACAGCAACCACTGACTGCACTCACCCGCCAACGGGAAGAAGCAGCTGCATCCCTAAAGTTGCTGCAAAGCAAACTAGAAGAAGCACGAATTGCGGAAGCCCAACTAATTGGCAACATCCGAATTATCGAAGAGGCGAAACCAGCGACTTCTGCCACTTCCCCCAACCGGGCGATCGTATTGGTATTAGCCGCCGTATTGGCAGCTATTTTAGCCATTATTGTAGTACTGCTATTAGAGGCGATGGATAACACACTCCATGATGCTTCCGAAGCCGAGGAACTACTGAAAACACCTTTATTAGGGGCATTACCCACCCTACCCAAATCAACGCTTAGCCTGCAAGGTTCAGAAAGCTTCCTGGATGATATTGCTTTAGTTGAGCCTTACCGGATGCTGCTGAAAACCTTAGAGTTTCGTAGTTCTAAGAAGTTGCGGAGCATTGTGATTAGTAGCACTCAATCGGGAGAGGGTAAATCAATAGTGGTTTCGCACCTAGCTGCTGTCTGTGCCATGTTATCTCGGCGGACATTGATAGTGGATGCAGACTTGCATCGCCCCATGCAACACAAACTATTCAATTTAGCTCCTAAGCCAGGAATTACCGATGTACTTGACGGGCGTCAATCTTTGTTAGAGGCAGTCCAACCAATAAATAATATCAAAAATCTCTCAGTATTAACTGGTGGTGAACTGTATGAACGCCCTTCGCAGTTACTAGAGTCAGATGCAATGAAGTCACTGATAGCAGAAGCTACCGCTAAATACGATTTTGTGATTATAGATACTCCTTCACTTAGCGCCAGTGCTGATGCTGCTACTTTAAGTCGGTACAGCGACGGAATTATCATGGTTACACGTCCAAGTTTCACACTTAAGGAATCACTGCAAAAAGCCATATCCGAACTTACACAAAATCGCATACCGATTCTGGGAGTGGTGGTCAATGGCACAACAGAGCAAACTGAAAAGTCTTACCGCTATTTCTCCCGACCTCTCAAACGTTTAACTACTTTAGGAAGTACTGCCAATTCGTTTAACGGTTCGAGGTCTAAATGACGATGTTGACTAATCAACGCGCAAGTTTCTTCATGACATGGATTGTGTTGGCAGGTCTGGGAATTGGTATATTTGCAGGCTTCCTTGCCAGCGTTCGGCCTGCTTACTTGGGCTTGGTGGCGATCGCAGTCCCCTTAGTTTTCTACTTCTTTACCAGATTTGAGCAAGCGGTTATTGGTCTATTAATCGTGCGTAGCGCTCTTGATCCTTTCTCTGATCAACAAATACCAGCAGCGTTTGCTATTGGAATTAATATCCTAACTCTACTTTATGTGGTGGCAACATTACTGGTCGGTCGGCCAGTCCGTACTGATCGGTTCTGGTGGTTGTTTGCAGGCTGGGTAGCCTTACAGGGCTTATGGGTAATACTCATACCTATGGGAGGACAGTGGCATCACACTGGTGTTTGGCGAGATGGCGTCCGTGAGTGGGTGCGTCTTTTTTCCTGGCTGATGGTCTACTTGCTGGTAATGCAGCTTAAAGATCGAGTTCATCCACAAAAGATTATCTCTGCATTATTTTTTGCCCTCGTTATACCTTTAACGGCAGCATTGATGCAGACGATCCTTCCCGTTTCACTCCTACCAGCCATACTCCGAGGAACTCAAGACCCAATTCTGGGAGAGATTTCCCGGATTAACGGTACTCTTGGTCTTTCTAATACCTTCGTCACTTTTCTGTTACTGTTTATTGGTTTAACTTATTGGAAGTTAAGTCAGTCCCAGCAGCGTTGGCCTTGGCTAATATTGCTTGGCTTACTCTGCTTTTTTTATGTGAGTACTAAAGCCCTATTTGGCTTGATGATATTGGGCATTTTTATTCTGATTTTGATTGCACCAAGATTGAGCATCATTAATCTAATTGGTGGAGTGTTTTTATTTGGCATAGTTATAGCCCTATTTGCAAGTACAGAATTCGGACAACAACGTCTGAGCTCGTTGCTGCAAACACCGCTGTTTAATCCAGATATGGATATATCACGAGCAATTCTTTTAGCACAGGGAGATTACAACAGTTTTAACTGGCGATTATCACAGTGGAGTTATCTAATAAAGGCTTGGGAACAGTCTCCAATCTTTGGTCATGGTCTGGCGACTAGCCGCCATTTAACTATTCATAGGAACTATGCTCACAACGATTATCTGATGGCTCTAGCAGAAGGTGGAGTTGTAGGTCTTTTAGTTTTTCTAGCCTTTCTCGGTACTCAAATTACACATTTCATTAAATTACTCCAGCGCACTTCCCAGAACATTGCTCAGCAAAAACTGTGCTGGGTATTGTTAGCGATGCTTCTATCTATCATGGTCGGCATGATTACTGAGAATATTTGGACTCACACAACCTTCTTTTTTTATTGGTGGACTCTGTTTGCAATTACTGCTTGGGACTGGAATCAACCAAAGCTTCTGGACAACTCTGTGGCTGAGTAAGACCTCTATAGCAATTACATTCGCAATAATGACCCAGCGCTTGATTGACTCTAGCAATTACACCCAACTAAAAGCACGACATCAACGACCCTATCGGGTAGTTTTGGTGCATCCAAGTGCAGGGGTTAACTGGAGTGGTGGCTCAGAAATATTTGCCATTGAGCTTGCTCGTAGCCTCAATACTGACTTTGAGGTGGAATTATTAGCAGGCGCACCCTGTAGCCCTTTTTATTATCCGGCTGGTGGTATTCCTCGCACAAAGGCACGTCAGATTCTCAATTATTTATCGATCGCTTCTGTAATGAGACGGTTTTCTCCTCATCCTGACATCGTTATTGAACACCTGACTAGCTTTTTGCCTTGTGCGATGCGATTGCTAAAACAGCCAGCTGATCTGATTTTTCCTTGTAATGATTATGGGGGTTTAGCAATGGCAGCTTTTGTGCGTGCCCTAATTGGTACGCCGATTGTTTATACCGAACATACTGGATTGCTAAATCAAGGGCGATCGCTTGCACGCAACTTGCTATTTCAGCCGGATCATCTTGTAGTCTTTTCAGAAACGATGGCTGATTATGCGCGGACTTTACAACCTTCCCAAGCTACCAGCATTATTCTCAACGGCGTAGATACTAACCGCTTTACACCTGAAGGCGAAAAGATGGCTTTGGGTTTAAACAAACCTCTGGTTTTGTGTGTAGCTTCTCTCAATCGTAACGGACATAAGCGAGTTGAACTAGCAATGCGGGCAGTTGCTTCTTTAGCGCAAGTCAGTTTTCTGATTTGTGGAGATGGCCCTGACCGAGAATATTTTCAATCTTTAGGTGAGAAATTATTAGGAAGCGATCGCTTTGCCATCAAAACTTTTCCTGCTGAGCAAATGCCCAAAGTTTATCGCAGTGCAAATGCGTTCACTCTACCTTCTGTTAATGAACCATGTGCGCTTTCTTATCTGGAAGCAATGGCTAGTGGTTTACCAGTAGTTGCCACAGATGATGAAATGCGTCGCTATGTTGTTGCAGATGGTGGAATTCTCTGCGATGTCACAGATATAGATAGCTATGCTGCTGCTATTGCCAAAGTCTTGAGTGGAAATTGGCAGCAGAAAGCCAGACGGATTGGCTCGCGTTTTAGCTGGGACGCTGTTGCTTTGCGCTATCGCGATGTCATTTTAAAGACAATTCTTCAGTCTAAAAAATCTTAGTTTTATGAGCTTGGTAATATGCCAAAAGTTTCTGTAATTATTCCCGCCTATAATGCGATGACTTATCTGCCGGAAACTTTAAAAAGTGTTTTGAAGCAGACTTTTACAGATTTTGAAGTGTTAATTATTGATGATGGTAGTACAGACAATATTGGGCAATGGGCAAATGACTTAGTAGACTCACGAGTCAAATTGATTGTGCAAAAAAATCAAGGTGCTTCGGTGGCACGCAACACAGGAATTGCTCAGGCAAAAGGTGAGTACATAGCATTTTTAGACGCCGATGATCTGTGGGAGCCAACTAAGCTAGAAAAACAAGTACGCTATCTAGAAAATAACCCAACAGTCGGCTTGGTACATACGAATATGTTATTAATTGATTGGCAAGGTCAGTCTTCAGGTAGAGTCATGAAATCCAATGCAGAAGGAGATGCTTTAAAACAATTACTGAAGCAAAATACTATAGTTACTTCTTCGGTGATCGTCCGCAATGATTGCCTGAAAACTGTTGGCGAATTTGATCGGAACTTACGCTACTCTCAAGATTGGGATATGTGGGTTCGGATTGCGGCTCGCTATCCCTTCGCTATTATTAAAGAACCTCTAGTTTACTATCGACAGCATCCCAATAACGCCACAAAAAACTGGCAGATGTTGGAACAAAATTTTGGAATGATTGAGAAATTATTCCAATCAGTTTCACAGGAGCTACTGTATTTAAAAAACCGCAGCTATGGTTATGCGAGTATCTATTTAGCTTGGAAAGCTCTACAAAATGGCGATCGCCAACAGGCAATATATTTTCGCAACCAAGCGATCGCTCATTATCCTCAGCTAAGCTACTCTTCTGGGTGCATTCGTTTGAGTGTAGCGATCGCAATTATGCAATGTTTAGGAGCTGATGGTTTTAACAAAGTGCTGGCACTAATCTACGCCCTGCGTCGGCGATTTGTATCAATTATTGCCCAGTGATCTTCTCAAAAAAAGGCGATCGTCTGCTGGTTAAGACTTGAAGGCTACGTTTGAGTCAAATAAATGCTTCAAAGTCTGCGATGCTCATTTTTCTACTTCCTTACTCGTTTGGTATTAAAAAATTAGAGATATCTGGCTAATTTTGAATCAGTAAACAGTTAACAGTAAACAGTTATCAAGGGGTATGGTGGGGATTTAAACCCGCCAGATAGCGCCTGCCATTAATCGGCTTTGGGTTATTAGTTTTAAGTTGCAAGTGAGCGCTTCCTTACTGGTTCCCCTTAAACCCAATTATCTTGACTGTTTACCGTTTACTGTTAACTGTTCACTGTTAAATATGACACAATCACCGGAAAAATTTCCCTCGATATAGGAAGTGATTATGGGACTACGCCATCAAGCCTTAAAAGGCGGATTTATCATGCTTATCCGTCAAGGTTTGGGTATATTGCTCAGTTTAGTAGGCGTGATATTAATTACTAGAGTAATCGGCCCAACTGAATACGGACTTTTTGGAGCAAGTAGTGGTATTGTCATCTTCTTTTACCGTTTAGCTCCATCGGGTTTGGATGCTTATCTACTTCGCAAAAAGGCTAATCCTGAGCAACATGAATACAATCAAGTTTTTACTCTGTTGCTATGCATAAATCTCATCTGTGTCCTCGGTCTTGTGCTGGGAAGACAGATGATTGCTCAATTGCTCAGGCTTCCAGAAGTTGCACCGCTTGTGGGAATTTTGGCTTTAACTATACCTCTGAGTACTTTAAATCTGCCTTGGGTAGTAAAGCTGGAACGTGACCTAAACTATCAGCGCATAGCATACATTGAGTTACTTAGCCAAATTAGCTACTATCTCGTAGCAGTGCCATTAGCACTACATGGATATGGTGCTTGGTCGCCCGTTCTTGGCTTATTCACACAGCAAGCTTGCCAGTTATCACTAAATTACTTTAGTAGCAAGCTGCGGCTGCGCTTATCCTGGAATCCAGATTTAATTCGGACAATGCTTGAGTATGGACTAAGCTATGCCAGTTCGATTTGGGTTTGGGAATTGCGTACGTTAGTCAATCCAGTGATTGTGGGACGTTTTGCTGGGGCTGAAGCCGTTGCCTTTGTGGCTCTATGCGTTCGCCTGGTTGAGATGCTTTCTTTTGCTAAAACAGTAACTTGGCGACTGGCTATGGTGGCACTTCCTAAATTAGGAGATGACAAAACTCGTATACGCAAGAGTATTCAAGAGGGAATGCGTCTGCAAGTGCTGGCAGTTGGGCTACCAATGGCGGGGTTTTCTCTGGTGGCTCCTGTGGTTTTAACGCTCGTTTTTGGTAAAAATTGGTATCCGGTGCTGCAAGTACTTCCGTTTATTGCCATTAGCTATCTCTCACATGCCATTTTCAACTTACATCGCTCAGTACTATATTTAGAGTGTAAAAATCTTCAGGTGACTTGGTTTCATCTAGTTCACGTAGCACTGTTTGCGGGAAGTGCGTTTTTGCTAGTGCCGCGTTTAGGGATGATTGGTTATGGCTTGGCTGAAATTTGTGCGTTAGCTAGCTATTTTATTCTTCATCTATACACTGTTAGAGAAGTAGGTAATCTAAATTATACTGAACCACTTGTTTGGTACATTATCTCGGTTACTGTTTTGATTTTGAGTGCATTCAGCGGTTCAGTCCGTTATCTATCTTGTTTGTTATTACTGCTTCCACTAACATCAACTAAAGAGAGAAACAATCTGGTTGGCTATTTTAAAATATTAAAATCTTAAAGTTAATCAAGGTAGATTAATCCTGAATTAGCATTCTGATTAACAACTACAACTATGGATTTTTTTGGCGCTCTGTTTGCGATCGCTCATTTACTGCTGCAATCAAAGCTTGATTGGTTAATCATTCTTTGAGTAGATAGTAATAGTACTGTTGCCCTATGTAGCTGATGCTCATCACTAGTACTTAGTTGTTGCATCCTGGTTACATAGGTAATATTTATATTTATATGAATAATGGTTAAGAAAAGATAAAATCCTCAAAAACTTAGATAAGTAGGTGTAGTTTTATAAAGTATAATTAAGAAAAAGATAGACAAATCTAAGCAGTTAAAATAAGTAGGCAAAAATTGCTCAAATACTTTCCTTTAAAAGGTTAGGTTTTAATTGTTTTAGATAAAAGACTACTGTGCTCCTGCACTTGCAAACAGCTTGCTAGTCGGGAGATAAACGAACAAAATTGTAAAATTCCCAGTCAAAGAGGCAAAAAAAGGCGTGGGTCAGTATCAACCTGCTCAGCTAAAGCAGTATAATCCAGACACGATCGCTCGTTACTATCGTTACCGTCCCTGGCAAGCTTGGGGGCGACTGCTGAGAATTATCTGGTCTTTTGCAGGATTTATAATCAGTCTTAAGTGGGACGAATGGCAAGATCAAGTTGAGCAGAACAAGGTAAAACGAGCTATCCAGTTGCGAGAACTGCTCACCCGCCTCGGCCCTACTTTTATTAAAGTTGGTCAAGCCCTCTCTACTCGGCCTGACCTGATACGTAAAGATTTTTTAGAGGAATTGGTGAAGCTGCAAGATCAGCTGCCACCTTTTGATAGTGCGATCGCCTACCAGATGATCGAAACTGAACTAGACCGCCCAATTCACGAAAGTTTTAGCGAACTTTCTCCGACGCCAGTAGCGGCTGCGAGTTTGGGTCAAGTCTACCGAGGTCGTTTGGTGAGTGGCGAAGAAGTCGCTGTAAAAGTACAACGCCCCAACTTACGCCCAGTTCTGACACGCGACCTGTATTTAATGCGTTGGGCAGCAGGTTGGCTAGCTCCCTGGTTGCCCCTGAATCTCGGTCACGACCTAACTTTAATTGTGGACGAGTTCGGGACTAAATTATTTGAAGAAATCGACTATATCAATGAAGGTCGCAACGCCGAAAAATTTGCTAGTAACTTCCGCAACGACCCGCAAGTCAAAGTTCCAGCTATTTACTGGCGTTACACCAATACTCACGTTTTAACCCTGGAATGGATTAACGGCTTCAAGCTAACAGATACTCAACGCATCAGAGAAGCAGGTTTAGACCCAGAAGCAATTATCCAAATTGGTGTTACTTCGGGTTTGCAACAGTTGTTAGAACACGGCTTCTTCCATGCTGATCCCCATCCCGGCAATTTATTCGCCATACCCGATGGTCGGATGGCTTACATTGACTTCGGCATGATGGATCAATTAGAGGAAAACACCAAAGAAACGCTGGTGGATGCCTTAGTGCATCTTGTAAATAAAGACTACATGGATTTAGCCGAAGACTTTGTAAAATTGGGTTTTTTAACGCCAGACACGAATATTTGCCCAATTGTGCCAGCATTAGAAGCGGTGCTAGGAAACGCCATTGGTAAAAATGTCAAGGATTTTAACTTCAAAACTATTACCGATGAATTCTCGGAGTTGATGTACGAATATCCTTTCCGAGTTCCGGCAAAGTTTGCTTTGATTATTCGTTCGCTGGTAACACAAGAAGGTATCGCTCTGAGCCTCAACCCGAATTTTAAAATTGTCGAGGTAGGTTATCCATACATAGCACGACGGTTGCTAACAGGGGAATCGCCAGAATTGCGGCGGCGCTTACTCAATGTGTTATTTAAAGATGGTAAATTCCAGTGGCAGCGTTTAGAAAATTTAATTGCGATCGCTCGTACTGATGGCAACTTTGATGTATTGCCCACAGCACAAATGGGATTTCAATATCTGCTGTCGGATGAAGGCAAGTTTCTCCGGCGTCAGTTGGTGCTTGCGATTACTGAAGATGACCGCCTCCACACCGAAGAAGTCCAACGTCTGTGGAATCTGGTTAAAGATGACCTACAGCCAAATCGTTTATTCAATTTAGCGATCGGGCTTTTAGGTGATTTATCTAGAGAAGGCGCAGCAGCTATTTTACCAAAAGCTAATTTCCTTGTGCCTTTTGCAGGACAGTCAGCAAGTAAAAAGTAAAACATCAAAATTTGCACAGCATATAACGTTTCCTAGTTGGCTATCGTACAAATTTATCAGTGTTTATCTGTGTTTATCTGTCTTAAAAAGTTTTGCGCCGGGAAACCCGGACGCGCAAACTTTTCGCTGTGGTTAATTACTTCTTCTTGTACCTCACTCAAGTGAGAACCGCTATATCTTGTTTTAATATCAATCAGGAGTTTTAATGTACTATTTCCCTCTGCAACCCCCCTATTTTCTATTACTTGTTGGCTTTTTAGCAGCATTAACTTCTGGTCTAGCGTTATCTGGGACTTTGAAAGTAATTGTGCAGAAATGGTCAAGCGATCGCACCGAAACTACTAAACCAAGTTCCTCATTAAAACAATTGTTTGTGCCATTTATTGGCATAACTGGCGGTGTTTGCCTATTTCTTTCTTCAGGGTTAGAAATATTTGGCTTTCCCTCCTTGCTAGCTTTAGGAGTTGGTCTGCCTGTTAGTCTGCTTACTTGTTTGTTAGTTTGGTTGCAGTTGGGAAGTATGTTGACCTTTGCCGAACGCAGAGGAATGCAATCTTTAGATTTAGATTCTTTCTCTTAAAAGATAAGACGCATTGCTGAAAGATGAGTTAATATAAATACTCACTGTTAACTAGGCTTATTGCAAAAATGCGAATAAGCGAAAAAATAACCACAGATAAACACCCATAAACACCGATAAACACCGATGAATTAAGACATCATTAGATGCGTTCACGGGGAATAATAAAAATGAGGTTGGAACGATTTTGCATGGTTTCAGCCTCTATTTTTGTAGGAGGTCTACTGATAAATAATTAATAATACCGATCCAATTAATGAGACGTTGCATTGCAACGTCTCTACATGATTTTTTAAATTGGTATAACTTGACCCGCTAGTTAAATCAAGAGGGGATGGATGAAGAATAGCCGCGTTGTCATTGTTGGCGCTGGATTCGGTGGGTTGCAAGCTGCTCAATCTTTAGCTGATTCTGGTGCAGATGTATTGTTAATTGATCGCAACAACTATCACACCTTCATACCACTGCTGTATCAAGTTGCAACAGGTCAATTAGAACCTGAGTACATTGCTTACCCTATCCGCACAATTTTACGGCGATTCTCTTTTCTGCGGAATGCTATGGGGAGGAAACGGCATCGAATACCCAAAGTTCAATTTTTGATGGCTGAGGTTCAGCAAATTGATTTTTCAGCGCAGATCATTGAAACAGATGATTGTGTAATCAACTATGACTTTCTCGTGCTTGCAACTGGAAGCCAAACGCAGTTTTTGGGAGTTCCTGGAGCGTCAGAATATGCCTTTTCAATGAGAACATTAGAAGAGGCAATAGCATTACGAAACCATATTTTCTCTTGTTTTGAAAGAGCTATCCAGGAATCTGATTCATCACGACGTCAACAACTGCTGACGTTTACTATTGTGGGTGGTGGCCCAACAGGTGTTGAGATGGTAGGGGCCTTTGTTGAAATGCTTCGAGGCCACTTGCGTCAGGATTATCCAACGTTGGATTTAAGGCAAGTAAGGCTGATTCTCGTGCAATCAGGCGATCGCTTATTGGCTGATCTTCCAGAGAAGTTGGGAATTTATACCTACAAGCGATTACGTCATTTGGGAGTGGAAGTTTATTTGCAAACAAGAGTCAATCAAGTAACTCTAGGAGCTGTGCATCTTCAAAACAACCAAATAATTCCAACTGCAACCGTAATTTGGACAGCAGGTTTAGAAGCTAACTCTCCCGCGACATCAGAGGAGGTATCTTTAGCAAACAAAGGAAAATTAATTGTTCATCCCACCTTGCAATTGTTAGAACAACTTAATGTTTATGCCATTGGGGATCTTGCGTATGTGGAGAAAAACGGTAAACCCTTAGCTGGGATTGCGCCAGAGGCACTACAACAGGGCGTTACTGTAGCACAAAATATCAAAAGGCAGCTTCGAGGTAAATTGCCAAAACCCTTTAGCTACTTTAACAACGGAAGATTAGCGATTATTGGTTGTTATTCAGGTGTTGGAAAAATTGGCGCGTTTGTATTTACAGGTTTTTTAGCTTGGCTGATGTGGCTGGGAGTTCACTTAGTATATCTTCCTGGCTACCGCAGTCGTTCGCTGGTATTATTTACCTGGCTTCATACTTATTTATTGCGCGATCGCGCCGTTCGCTTGATTCTGTCCACTAAAGACGTTGGCATTCAAAACCGCCAAGTGCTTCCAAAAGCAACGTTAGATGTTTTCCAAAAGTCGCGTTGATTTAAATTCTGGCGATCGCTAGAGAAAAAATACGAACTCTTGTAAACTAAGCAACACATCATAAACTAGGCTAAAACACTTCAAGCATTCTATTTAGGAATTTTATTGAGTAATTTTATCTTTGAAATTGCGATAGTTGAGCTTAATGTTGTTAACTTTTTGCTGAATAAAACTACTGGTAGTCTTTTGCAGACGCATTAACGGACTCTCAACCCTAAAACTTTGGGGTCTTTGTTCTGGCGAAGTTAAATACCGATAATGCAAAAATACGTCTCTGTATGGAATATTGACATCCTCACCAGAGCAAAGTTGAGTAAATGTTGATGCACCAATGCTCATATAGTGCAGATATGTCAGCCGCCGTCCTTGGTCGTAGAGGACATTATCTACCACATAAAATTTAGAACTCCAATGATTACCAGTCGCTTTCTCCGAGTCATGGCAAGCAAAGTTATAATATGAAATTCCACTCCTCAATACCATGTAGTTAAATAAAGATTGGTCAGGTGCTACTAAAGCCATTACATCAGCTTCACCAGCCTCTAATTTGTTGAGGATATCTACTAACATATCTTGAGAAAAAATATGTTTTTTAGATGCAAACCAACCAGCACAGAAGATTTGAGACTGTAATTTTTCTTGATTGAAAACTTGCTGTAAAAGTTCTGATGAACCATCAAAAATGTACTTTAAGTCAGACTTATACTGAAAATCATTTACTACCCAATCATAACTATCTAACTTTTCATATACATAATCTACAGGCCCCATTAATAAGGTATCTGCATCAAAATAAATAAATTTATCAAAGGGGCCATCAAATGCACAAAATTTACGGTGCATGGGTAATTCATATAAATCAGAAAAACCCCATTCTCGCCAAGTTTTTTGTGCTCTTGGATAATTTTTCCATATCTGAGTTGCAAAGTTATCCCAGTAAGTAATAGCAGCGGAGTTTTCAAATAAAGTGACATTATCTCTAGCTGCAATCTCTTCTCGTATTTTGTCTAACCGTTCATTATATGGAATTATACAAACAGGAATTTTTCTACCAGCATTAGCCTCTATACTGTTGAGTAATGCAACTACTTGGTCATAGACCACATCATTACCTAGGATGTAAATACCATCAGTCATTGGGATACTCCTAATATTAAATACGAGCAGAAACAAAGGGAAATAAACGACGAGTCAATTTTGGAATGAAAGCAAATTTACCTTCATGAAGGTAACGATAGTGTTCCCACAATTGCCAATAGGGACTACCATTTTTAATCCGCGTACCAGCCCAGTGGAGATATTTTAGTCGTTGTCCTCGGTCATAGAGAGCGTAATCTTGCTGTTGAAAATTTTGCGAACCTGCCCAACTACCAGGCCCGCCCCCAGGAATTTTGACGAGATTACCACGTTTAGCAATCAGCTTCAGAACAAGATAATTCAGAATAGGTTGGTCTGTAACTCCTTCAGAAAAATCAAAATATTCACGGTGCATTGCACACTCGCGTAAAGCTTCATCCATCTGTTGCTCGGTAATAACTCCCTTTCTCGAAGCCCAAAAGCCGCTGTTAAAAACGTCTTCTAATTGGGTATTTGAAAAAATTTGATGCTCTATTACGAATGGGGAAAAGACATTTCGTAGCTTGTCATTGGCATAATGATAATCGCAACAGAAGAAATCAACTTCTGAAAGCTTGTCTAGATTGTCTACGATTTTTTCAAAAACGACAATGTCAGTATCAATATAAATAAACTCATCTAAAGGCCCAAACCATGCCACAAGTTTACGCATTTTATTAGGTAATGCGAGAAAATCTCTGTCAAAAATTTCCCCTATGCGTTTAGTTAAGCTCTCAAGAAGTTCTAGGTCTGGGAAAACTTGCACATTATGTAAACTGGCAAGTTGCTCTGCTACCTTGTGATAGTTGTCATTAAAAGGAATGAGATAAACAGTCACTTCTTGATCATAGTGACGAATGCTATTGAGTAAAGCGATCGCATTATCTATTACGCGGTCATTGGCAACTATATAAATTCCCCGACTCATAGGATTAACCTTGATTAATTAACTTTAATTTTCGCAAAGCTCTTGTAAGTAAACTTGGTGGTGGAGCGTCATAACGCTTAGAAGAATTGTTAAAAATTGGACGCTTATCTGGTTCGTGTAGGTAACGATAGTGAAGAAACAAATCTCGATAGGGAAACTCAATATTTTCTCCGGCACATACTGCTTGATTAATATTAGGAGGAATACCAATATAATGCAGATAAGTTAGTCGATTACCTTTATCATAAAGAATTTTATTTTGTTCTTCAAAATGTTTAGAAGTAACAGAGCAGCCTGTAACTTGATTATTTGGTAAGTGATGAGCAAGATTGTAAACTGGTATGCCAGACCTCATAAACATATAGTTGAGAACTGGCTGATCTCCAGTGGGATAGAGTATTTCTCTCTCACCTACTCTCAGATAACATAACAATTCTTCTAGTTTAGATTGGTCAAATAAACCTTTTTTAGAAGCGTAAAATCCTGAGCAAAAAATTTCAGTTTTTAGACGATTTTCTGGAAAGACTTGGAGTAATTTATCTGAATTGACGTTATAAACTTTATCTGGGTATTTAAACTGGAAATCGTAGACAACACAGTTGTATTCATCTAATTTTTCAAAAATAAAATCTAGTGAATTCATCACTAGAGTATCGGCATCCAGATAAACAAACCTATCAAAAGGGCCATCAAATGCACAAAAGCGGCGATGACCGCCATAAATTCTATATTTATTTTTGTTCATACTAGCAGGACTAGCCTCTAGCATAAATTTATCCCAGCGGGTAATTGATTCTTGATTATCGTAAATAAATACATTAGGGCGCTTAGCTATTTCATCAGCAATCCGCTGTGTTTGGTTATCAAAAGGATAGATACAAACAGGAGTTTCTTTACCCAATATCACATCAATACTGTTGAGCAAAGCCACCAGTTGATCAAAAACATAATCATTGCCAAGCGTACAAATACCATCCATAGTTTATGAGTGTTGAATAACAAAATTTGATAACCAGTTGAGCAGATTTAATTTGTGTAATATAATTTGACGTGCTTCTGCGATCGCATCCTTGGCAGCATACCAAGCATCAGGTGTAGCAGTGACTTCTTTGATGTAGGCAATGCCTTTTTCATCCAAACTAGGCAATCTTAAAAAACTACCCGGTGGCAATAATTTATCAGCAGCCGGGCCACCATAGTAAATTGGTAGACACCAAGCAAGCAAACTATCCCAAAGTTTTTCACTCACATACCAATTATTATCAGCATAGTTTTCAATTGATAGATTGTAATAGTAAGGAGCTATCCCGTACCACTTGTTACTAAGTTCTCCTAATGTTTTCGCCCATGTGGGTAAGTTACGCCCATATAAATCAAACTTAATTTCACTAGATTCTAAGGACTGCAAGAAGTCTAAACGCTGGCGGTGGTTAGCTGTGCGGCTAATTCCAGAAGTAATCCAACTGCATGGGGCAACTTTTTGGGGACATGGCATTTCATTTAAATCCTGAAAGGTATTTGAGTGATACCAAATAGCAGGCATATAGTCGGGAGTGGGAGCAAAATCATCAGGGCCAGAAACGTAGCCACAATACTTCTGGGCTTGTTGATAGTTATGATTGTTTATTTCGACAATTTCATTTAAGGGTGGTTCTCTGAGTAAATAAATAATGCGCTCTTTATTGACATTACGCAATAGAGAATCGATGTTTAATTCTGATGTTTGTTGCGGTTTGCGAAAACTATCTAGCCAAGATTTATGTGGCAATTTCTGGGGAAAATCGAACTGATACATTATTAAAAAATCTGGTTTTGGCGCTAGTGCTAACATTTGCATATTTCCCCAAATTCCAAATTGATTGGGGGTTTGCTGCCACAGCCAATCGGCTCTAGTTTCTAAACCTCGATAGCTGCTAATCATGCCTACAGTTTTTATATTCATTTTATTTATTAGTTATTAGTTATTTGTCAGGAGTAGAGACGCGATGAATAGCGTCTGTACAAGGGTCAAAAGTCAAGAATTAGTCCCCATTTTTAATTAAGCAATAAGTGGAGGGAGTAGAGATGCATCGACGTAACTAAGGATTTTTGCCGCTCTATTTTCCCAAGAAAATTGCTTGACAAACTCAACACTATCTGGATAACCATCTACTTTTTTGGGATGAGTTTGTAGAACTTGCTTGAGACATTCGGCGAATTTGGTAGGATTATCTGACTCACACCAAGCAGCGATGGCTTTAGTATCTTGAAACTCTATTAGTGAGGGAATTTCTGTAGCTACAATGGGAGTTCCAGAGGCGAAGTAGTCAAATAGCTTTAGGGGAGATGTAAAAGTTGCTGCTTTTCCTGAACAATGAGGATGAGCTAAAATATCGGCTGCTTGCAGCAAAGATACTAACTCATCATGCAAAACATAGCCCAAAAATGTAATGTTGTGAACTTGCTTTTCGTTCGCTAATTGCTGATAGTATTCGACTTCTGTTGACTTACCACCTGCACAAGCAAATTGCACATTTGGCATTTCACTAGCTACATTAATTAGTACATCAATACCTTTAAATTGTTGTAGCGCTCCTGCATACACTACCAAATGCGATCGCTCTTTCAATAGTTTTTTGCGCCATTCCGCCGCTTTTTCTGGCTGTCTCTGCATAAATAAGCGGTTAAAACCGTTGTGCAACTTAATTACTTTTTCTGGTGGAATGCCATTTTTAATCATGGTTTCACGGATGGTGTCTACAACGGTGACAGCAATTTGGAATAGCGGACTTTTAACAATTTCTGGCTCGAATAACTTATCTTCGTGATGATGATGTTCGTAAATTGCAGGAACGCCATTTTTAATAGCAGCTTTGACAAAATTCCAGTTGCGACTGTGGACAAGTTTGGTAGTAGGAAGTATATGAAATGGTAAATAGTATTTAGTAGCAATGGTATTAGAGTCAGTAAATTTTCTTTGAAAATGATCAATCGGCCAAGGCATTGGTAAGGGAGCAACCTTTAATTTGTCATGAAGGTTATAATATTTAATCAGTTCTATTGGAGTTTTTTGAGGTTGAAAAGGACGAAAAAACTTAGCTAGTTTAATAGCTCTCGATTCTTTGTTAGGGTATACCAAAACTGTTGAATATCCCAAATTAGCGGCGGCGTTAGCTGCATTTGTGGACTGTACTAAGTGAGCCTCTGGCTTAGGTAATTCTTCACCAATGAAAAAAACGTAATGTTTTTTTGAATTAGCATTGTTCATGATTTTAGGCGGTAATACTATCCTCAAATTTTTCTAAGTTATCTAGCAGATATATAGCAGATTCATAAGTTTCTGTAACTAATTTATTTTGTTCTTTATGGGTATATATTAAATTATCGGCTAGAGAGCGGAGAGAGCTAAGTATAGGATTAAGACAAGTTCTAAACTCAACGGAAATATGATTAAAGGTTTCATATTGACTGGTGGCAATATTCTGATTTTGCTGAGAAATTGAGAGGAATTTTCCTTTCAATTGCATATTAACAACATCGTCGAAAACATCAATTGTGTTGAGAATTCTCCAGGCTGATTTGTAGGATTCTTCAATTAATTCTTGCCGCTCTTGAGAATTGTCTACCATTTCATCAAGTAATAAGCGTAAAAACCCAATCATTGAGTTCAACTGCGTCCGAATTTCGTGAGAGATACGGAGTAAGCTTTGATTGCGTTTAACAATAGCTTCTGGACGTTCAGCAAATTGCATTGAATAGAGGCGTGAGTAGTAACCACCCTTTTGCAAAAGTTCTTCATGGGTTCCCACCTCTACCACACGTCCTTGATCTAATACAGCAATTTGATCGGCTTTTTGAACTGTAGAAAGACGGTGAGCAATTACTAGAGTTGTCCGATCGCGACTAAGATCATCAAGCGCAGCTTGTACTAAGCGTTCAGAAACGGTATCTAAAGCACTGGTGGCTTCATCAAGTATGAGAATGTCTGGATTTTGTAGCAGGGCGCGAGCGATCGCTAATCTTTGTCTTTGTCCACCAGACAACATGACGCCGCGATCGCCAATTAGGGTATCAAAATCTTGGGGTAATTTACTGATAAATTCATAAGCATTTGCCCGCTTTGCCGCTGCGATAATTTCATCTTGGGTAGCCTCTGGCCGTCCATAAGCAATGTTGTTCCCTACCGAGTCATTGAACAGAAAAGTATCTTGGCTAACAATTCCCATCCGCTTTCGCAGGGATACAGCATCAAACTCGCGCAAATCAGTGCCATCAATGGTTATGCAGCCAGATGTTGGGTCATAAAATCTGGGTAACAGGTCTGCCAAAGTAGATTTACCAGCGCCGGAACCGCCTACCAATGCTAACGTTGTGCCGTGTGGTAAGTATAAATTCACATCTTTGAGCACCAACTTTTCATGACTGGGGTAAGCAAAGGAAAGGGAATTAAATCGCACTCCCTCTTGCAATTTCGTGTAGGGAAGCTTACCGTTACCCATGAATGGCTTATCATCCAAGCTCAAAAATTCACTAGCTACATCCACACTAGTAGCAGTACTTGCAAAGTTGCTGCGAATAGTATTTAACTCAGAAATTAATGGCAGTACTCGCAGCAGTAAGAATAGATATGTTAGAAGTACAGGGGCCAGGGAAGTAATTTGGTCTGCAAAGAAAATTTTGCTCAAAAGTATAATCAGCAGTAAAGCTGTAATACCCATGACTTCACTCAGGGGTGTAATCGCTCCCGAATTAACCTGAGATTGAAAATCTGCTTTTTCGCGATCGCGGATTAGCTTTTTAATTCGTTGATATTCTTTTTCTTCATTTCCAGTCGCCTTGACTAACCGAACTCCGTTCAGAGTTTCCAGCACAGTAATTGAATATGCTTTAGACATATCACTAAGCTGTTTACCAAACTTTTTAGAACGATAAATAGCATACTGATTGATTAAAGTTACCAACGAAAGCAAAATCGTTGAAGCAATCGTTAACTGCCAAGAAATTGACAATAACAACCCAACAAAAACTAAAATAGTAATCCCTAAAATACCTAACTTGACTGTACTACCTACAGCACCGGCTGCACGACCAATTTCACCACCAAGTCGATTAATTAAATCACCAACTTTTGTCTTGGCATAATAATCTATATCAATTTCTAGTAATAATCTTAGTCCGGCTTCTCGCATATCTGCTGTCAGTGCTCGTGTTAAAGAGCTTGATGCTAAAGCACTGGCATAAGCCGCTAAATTTTTTAAAATAATTATGAATATAATTGCTCCAGCCATTACTCCTGTGCGGTAGTTCACTGGAATATTTTCAAAGGGAGACATTATTGCTTTGAGAATAGTAGGGGCACTACTTAAATCTACTTCTTGCCCCACAATTCTTAAAACCACTGGCACAATTAAAGCCGTGCTGACTCCATTAAATAAAGCTCCAGAAAATCCTAATAATATTGTTAACAGAATCAAACCTGGATATGGTTTAGCAAATCTTAGTAGTAGTTTTCTGGTAGACATGGGATATTCTTTACTATTCACTTATTAATTAAAATTATTCATTAATTAGCTAATCATTAAATAAATAAAACTAAATAATGTTCATGCTTTAAATTATGGAAAACACAAGTACACCCTTATCCATATCTTTTATTATTTCCACATATAAATTACCTCCAATTTATAACCGAGAAATTATTGACTTAAGCGTAGAAGCCATAGCTTCTATGCTATAGTGCTCCACACATCTTTCTCTTGCCTTGAGAGCTAGCTGATTCGCTGACTCTAAATCTTGAAATATCGATTGAATTTGTTCAGCAATTTGTTCAGGACAAGCAGGCTCAACTAAATAACCAGTATTACCTAAAATTTTGGGAATATCTCCTACGCGAGTTGACAATACAGGTTTAGCCATTGCCATCCCATCTGTCAACTTAAGGGGGAATTGAGCGCGAGTTTCAAGAGTATCTCGCTGAGGAACAACAACAATATGAGCAGCAGTTACTAAATCAGGCATAATATCAGCTGGATACTTTGGCAGTTTGATAATCCAGCGTCCCCACTGTTGTTGAAGTTGCTGATCATAATCATCATAAGGACTGCCACCCACAATCACCAGTTTTAAGTCTGGCTGATTAATTTTATCTAACGCTATTAGAACATCTTCTAAACCTTTATAAGGTCTTGGTGCACCAGGAAACATTAAAATACGATATTCAGATAAACCATAGCGAATTCGACTCGATTCAGGATCATATTGAGCAGGATCAAATAAGCAAATATCTTTACCGTTGGGAACAAATGTACCGCCAAAACGCTTTTGTAAAAATGTAGTATGTACAGTCACAGCGTCAGCGCGATTTACTAAACCTTCCATCCATTTAACGTATAGAGGATGATAAGGATTTCTGAGTGCGCCGTCTGATTTTAATAATTCTCTAGCTAATTGTTTGAGTGTAGGACGATAATACCAATCATCACCACCATGCCAGCTGAGTTCCCAATCATCGATATCTAAAATTACTAGTTTTTGGCTAGATAGTTTTTTGAGTAATGCAACTCCAAAACTTGCTATTTGTGGTTTGATTGCATAAATTATATCTCCATTGATTTTTGGTAAAAGTTTCCTCATTTCGCCAAAAAAATCTGGAAAATTTTTGCCAGGTAAATGATAAACATTTAACTCTGATGGTAAATTTCGATATAAGTTTTTCCCAAATAAAAACCCCATAATTTCAACTTCCAGCCCTAAAGTTTTCAGGGCTGCTGCTATCAAGTATGCACGCAAAATAGCCGCACTTGATAAGTCTGAAACCAACAGTGATATTTTTGAAATTTTTTTCACTATTTTTTCACTGGTTTTTATTTAGTGCGCCAAGGATTTGTAACTTGATTCGGCAAAAATACTTTAGCGAATCTGTCAAAAACCCTTGTATACAAAGAACGAGTAATATTTTTAGCATATTGAGGGCGGTAAGGATACGTACAGTGAAGTACTTTAATTTCATCTTGAATATTATAAGCGTCCTGCCATTTACTGAGATAATTGTAGGTAGGTGGTAGTATTTTCATCTTAGGGTGTACAGATGCGATCGCAGAAGCAAAAGCTCCTTGGTCTTTTAAAAGTAATTTATCTTGATTGTTTTTAACAATTTCAAAATAGTATTTAAATTTATCAAAAAATACCTTAGTTACCTCTGTTTTACGGAAAGCCATAAAACCGCCGTTATACTGCACACTATCTTCTTGTAAAGGCAAACCTACAGATTGCAGTATTGGCAAAACATTGGGCAAAAGCTCTTGTTGTTTTCCTCGCAATAAATTTGTGGCTTTAACAATATAAGGTTGCACATCTTCAGTTAATAAAAAATCATACTCATCTAAATACTCAAACACATCATTGATATCACAAAGTAAGCAAATATCTGAATCTAGATAAATTGTTTGCTCAAACTCAGAGGCTTCATATAGAGCGAGTTTTGCTTGTCGTGATGCTAAAACCGTATTTTCATTTGCCGGGGCTGGCTTTAAAATTACATTTTTGAAAGCTTTGAGTAAAGGGTAGAGAATTGTGGGAACCTGATCAATGAGAATAATTATTGGTTCCTGATGAAATTTTCTAATTGCCGCTAAAAAGTGAATACAATCTTGAAAAGAGTAAAGACCTGTCAGAATTGTTATAAAGCCTCTTTTTGAGTTCATATAATAGTTATTTTAAAAGTTCTTGCACTTCTAAAGAAAAGTTTTTCCAACTCAAATGTTCAACAGTTTGACTGATATTAGCTTGAATATTAAAAGCCTGATCGATTAATTTACATACCACTTCACAGGGACTATCAATATCAAAGATAAAGCCATTATCTCCATGATTAATTATATCAGGAGCAAATCCTGTTCTACTCGCCACAGGCACAATGTTACACATCATCGCTTCAACTAAAGGTATAGGGCCGCCTTCTAATTTCGCAGGTGAAACAAAAACATCCATCTCAGCATAGTACTTAGGGTAATCAGAATAAGGAGCTTGAATATAAGATAGGTTTGGTAAAGCAATTAGTTCTTCAAATCTTTCGTATTCATCCCAATTTCTCCCCAGAATAATAAATTTTCTATGGGGCATTGATTTGATAATATTAAATATTAATTCTGGAGATTTTCTGGCATAATATGCTGTACAAAAACCGACAGCGCCATTTGAGCGTTGATGAGGTTGAAAAATTGCAGGGTCAGCACCACCCAGAATAAATGTTGTTTTTTTACTGTTTACTCCTTGGTTTTGAAGTAGCTCTACAAATTGGGAACAGGTACATATAACTTTAGTACTTTGATTTAGTGTATAAACAAGTTCTTCATTACTTCTACCAATATCTTTTGGATGGGTATACCAAACGAGTAGCTTGCTTTGCCAAAGAATCGGGTTTTGCTTCAAAGCTATGGGTAAAAAAGAGTAGTGAGCAAAAAAGTATGCTTTAGCTTGAGGTAGATCGGTCAAAGAATATGCAAAAAAATAATTACCTGGAAAATACGTAGCAATTTCTCTGCATATTGCTTCGAGTATCCAGCCTTTAGCATCGTGAATTACAAAAACTAGATCATATAGCTTATCATCTAGATTATTTTTGATTAAATTGCTAAGTTTCGATTTAGCTTTTCCGAAAATATAAGGATATTTATATTCTTCTATTTTAGAAATACTTAAAAGTTTAAAAAATATATTTGTAATTAATGGCTTATCTAAAAAATGCATTTTTTTCATCCATTTTTATTTTATCTAAATAATGGAATGGAATTTTAAATACACAGTACAGTAGTATTATGCTTAACATCGAAAATCTAATTTTGATCCTGAAATTATTTTGTATCTTTAAAAGATAAAATAATATGATAAATTTAACTTTATAATTATGGTTATTCCTATAGAAAATTCACTGATAAATCTAGGTAAGTTTTATTATTAGTCAGTATATTTACCGTGAAAGTACGGTTGTATACTATCATGATTTATGAAGTACTACAGCTATAATAGTGAAAGTATAAATAGTTGATGTAGCTTGTGCAAGTAACGCTGTTAATTACTGAGGCGTAGGATTGCTAATCAATACCAAACATTTATTTGCGAGGGAGGCAGAGGTAATGCAGGTAATACGTCTTGAGGCACTCTCAGACAACTACATATTCTTACTGCACGACAGCAAACATAATATTGCCGCCGTTGTTGATCCAGCGGAGGCGGAACCAGTATTAGAGAAACTGGCAGAATTAAAAGCTGATTTGGTAGCGATTTTCAATACGCATCACCATAACGATCATGTGGGTGGTAATAAGCAGTTAATCGAACAATTTCCGCAAGTGAGAGTTTATGGCGGAGCTGAGGATCGCGGGCGAATTCCTGGACAACAGGTGTTTTTGCAACAAGGCGATCGCGTTGAGTTTGCAGACCGAATAGCTGAAGTAGTCTTCGTTCCCGGACATACTCGCGCTCACATTGCTTACTACTTTCCTCCAGAACAAGCAGGTTTTGGGGATTTATTCTGTGGTGATACCCTGTTTTCTGGGGGTTGCGGTCGTTTATTTGAAGGGACACCGACGCAAATGGTAGACTCTTTAAGCAAACTGCGCTCTTTGCCTGACGATACCCGCGTCTGGTGCGCCCACGAATACACCTTAAAAAATCTGCAATTTGCTTTGACTGTGGATGGCGACAATGCCGATCTCAAGAAGCGCTACGATGAAGTCAAGGCTTACCGTAGTCGAAAAGAAGCGACAATTCCCTCGCTGTTGGGAGTTGAGAAGCGCACTAATCCCTTTTTACGTTGGGAGCAGCCGTCATTACAATCAGCAGCTAAAAGCAGTGATCCTGTGCAAACCTTTGCTCGGATACGAGGAATGAAAGACAGGTTTTAGTCAAGAGTTAACACGCTTTGTGATTTTTGTGGCGCTAATAGTTGCGATCGCACCCTACCTTTCGCTACGATCTGTAAGCTTTAGGGTATAGGCAAAGCCGCTTGGAATACAGCTACACTCACATGAGCTATCCTGCCCAAACCTAAGTTAATGAGATTTTACAGGAAAAACGGAAAACGATGGTGAAACGCGTACAGTTAGTTTTAAATCAGGATATCAGCAAGCTGGGCAAATCTGGCGACTTAGTGGACGTAGCTCCCGGCTATGCTCGTAATTATTTGCTTCCCCAAAAATTGGCAACCCATGCCACTCCCGGTATTCTCAAGCAAGTAGAACGCCGTCGTGAACAAGAACGTCAACGGCAATTAGAACTTAGAGAACAAGCTCTAGAGCAAAAAGCAGCTTTGGAAAAAATTAGTAGCTTGACAATTGCTAAGCAGGTTGGTGAAAACGAAGCAATTTTCGGTACTGTCACCACTCAAGAAGTTGCAGAGGCAATCCAAGCAGCTACTAATCAAGAAGTTGATCGGCGTGGTATTACCATCCCCGATATTAACCACCTTGGTACTTATAAAGCCGAAATTAAGCTGCATTCTGAAGTAACGGCGCAAGTCGATATTCAAGTTGTAGCTAGCTAACGGCAAAGTAAGGAGACAAAAGACAGGAAACAAAAGACAAATGGTTTCTGGGTGAGTGCCTTGAGTTTGGGTTTAAAATCTGGCACTTGTAAGCAGAATCAAAAAAGAAATCATCATGTTTAAACTCCACTCCTTATAGCTTTTGTCTCCTGACTCCTGTACAGATGCGGTTAATCGCGTCTCTACTCCTGACTCCTAATGTTTCATTATGGCTGAAGAATTGCGTTTTCAAGGCGATGGTATTGACCGCTTACCACCCCAAAATATTGAGGCTGAAGAAGCGATTTTGGGGGGAATTTTACTAGATCCAGAAGCGATCAGTCGAGTTAGCGATCGCCTCCTTCCCGAAGCTTTTTACATTAGCGCTCATAAAGATATTTATCAAGCAGCTGTGAGGCTCCACACTCAAGGTAAACCCACAGACTTACTCGCCGTTACAAGTTGGTTGGCTGACCATGATATCCTTACCCGCATTGGTGGCAGAAATAAATTAGCAACTCTGGTAGACCGTACAGTGTCAGCAGTAAACATCGACTCCTTGGCAGGGTTGGTGATGGAAAAATACCTGCGGCGACAGTTAATCAAAGCAGGCAATGAAATTGTACATCTCGGTTACGAGACAGAAACCGAGTTACCAATCGTCCTCGATCAAGCGGAACAGAAAGTTTTCGGTGTTACTCAAGAACGTCCGCAATCAGGTTTAATTCACATTTCTGATACCCTGATTAATAATTTCCAGGATATTGAAGATCGCAATCAAGGTATTGCCTTACCTGGTATTCCCTGCGGATTTTACGATTTAGATGCCATGACCAGTGGCTTTCAGCGTTCTGATTTGATTATTGTCGCTGGCAGGCCATCAATGGGAAAAACGGCTTTTTGTTTGAATCTTGCTCATAACATTGCCGCTACTTATAAATTACCGGTTGCTGTTTTCAGCTTGGAAATGTCTAAAGAGCAACTAACGCAACGTTTATTAGCTAGCGAAGCGCAAATTGAAAGTAGTTATCTGCGGAGTGGACGCCTCAGTCAAACACAGTGGGAACCTTTAAGCCGTGCTATTGGTATCCTCTCGGAAATGCCAATTTATATCGACGACACGCCGAATATTACAGTCACACAAATGCGTAGTCAGGCGCGGCGACTGCAAGCAGAACAAGGAACTGAACTAGGATTAATTGTTATAGATTACTTGCAATTAATGGAAGGAGGAGGTGATAACCGCGTCCAAGAATTATCAAAAATTACGCGTCAACTCAAAGGTTTAGCGCGTGAATTATCTGTACCAGTTATTGCTTTATCTCAGTTGAGTCGAGGGGTAGAAGCACGTACCAATAAGCGCCCAATGTTGTCGGATTTGAGAGAATCGGGTTGCTTGACAGGTGATAGCTTAGTGACATTAGCGGATACTGGCGTACAAGTGCCAATTCAGAAATTAATAGGCAAATCTGGTTTTGCAGTTTGGGCGCTAGATGAAGCCACAATGCTTCTTAAAAAAGCAATTGTCAGCAACGCTTTTTCTACAGGTGTAAAGCCCGTATTTTTGTTAAAAACTCGTCTAGGACGTACAATTAGGGCAACTGGAAATCACAAGTTTTTAACAATTCACGGCTGGCGTCAACTTGACGAGTTAAGAATAGGCGATCGCCTTGCTTTGCCTAGATGCTTACCCAGCTCTTATATCGAGACTATGAGCAAGGCTGAAATTGCTTTGCTAGGACATTTGATAGGAGATGGCTGTACTCTACCTCGGCACGTTATTCAATACACCACAAGAGAAAACGATTTAGCTAATATTGTGGTATCCTTAGCAACTGAGGCCTTTGGAAATTCAGTGATTCCTCGTATTAGCCAAGAGCGAGACTGGTATCAAATCTATCTGACAGCAGGATACAACTTAACACATAACGTCAGAAATCCTATAGCTGAATGGCTAGATTCTCTTGATGTTTTTGGTTTGAGATCCCATGAAAAATTTATTCCCAATCAAATTTTTGAGCAACCCCAAGAATCCATAGCTCTTTTCTTGCGACACCTCTGGAGTATTGACGGCTGCATTAAATCTAGCAAGGGTAAATGCCTTTATCCTGCTGTCTATTACACTTCCAGTAGTGGAAAATTGGCCAGAGATGTCCAGTCACTTTTACTAAGGTTTGATATTAATGCCAAACTATCTATAGTTTCTCAAGAGAATAAAGGACGGGATCAACATCAAGTTTGGGTAACTGGTAAATCTGATTTAGAAAAGTTTATTGAAATGATTGGTGCAGTTGGTAGTTATAAAAAACTAGCTCTTGGAGAAATTGCCAAATATCTTCAACTACGTTCTGCTAACACTAACAGAGATGTAATACCTTATGATGTATGGAAACTATACGCTGTTCCATCAATGCAGCAGTATGGGATAACGATACGCAAAATGCAGACTTTACTTGGTGTTGCTCATTGCGGTACAACGCTTTATGAACAGAATGTGAGTCGAGAAAGAGCTTCAAGACTAGCTACTGTTGTAAAATCTGAGAAAATAACCCTCTTAGGTAAGAGCGATATTTACTGGGATGAAATTGCCTCCATAGAGTCTGACGGCGAAGAGGAAGTTTACGATTTAACAGTTCCTAATTTCCACAATTTTATTGCAAATAACATCATAGTTCACAATTCGATTGAACAAGATGCGGATTTAGTAATAATGTTGTACCGCGATGAATACTACTCTCCAGATACTCCAGATCGCGGAATTGCAGAAGCGATCGTAGCTAAACACCGCAACGGGCCAACTGGTACTGTAAAACTTCTATTCAATCCACAGTTTACAAAGTTTCAAAATCTTAAACTTTAATAATAATTGCTTTAATTAGACATTGAGGATGAGGTGTTGGGTATTAGGTAACTATTTCCCAGTCCCCAGTCCCCAATCCCCAATCCCCAGTCCCTACTTAACGTCCAGTAATTCGACATCAAACAACAGAGTAGCGTTAGGTGGAATCACACCACCAGCACCGCGAGAGCCATAACCTAACTCAGGGGGGATGATTAACTGGCGTTGACCACCGACTTTCATTGTGCCAACTCCTTCATCCCAACCTTTGATTACCTGTCCGACGCCGATTTTAAAGTCGAAGGGTTGACCGCGATCGCGTGAGCTATCAAACTTAGTACCATCTTCTAAAGTGCCGGTGTAATGCACCACAACTTTTTGTCCGGTTTTAGGAGTCGCCCCAGTCCCTTCTTTTAATTCGACATACTTCAATCCAGAAGGGGTGGTTACAGCATTGGTATCAGACATAGTATTGCTCGCAATTAGAGTATTGTTTTCAGTTACAGTCGTAGGCGCTGGTAGTGTTTGAGTCAATTGGGTAGCAATGGCAGTATCCTGTCTACCGCCAACTTGCGCCAACACCAAAAGCACAACACATGCCAGCATGAACACCACGCTGAGGAAAATTGCTTTCAAATTCAGTTCTCCCTACTTAGGTAGTCTGGCAAAAGGATTACCAACAGAACACATTTAGTTTAAATCACAAAGGACATTCTAACGCCAAAGCTTATTTTCTAAATCGCGTACTTGACGTTCTAAACGGTCAATTCTACCCCGCAGTTCGTCCACTTCAGACTGGCGAGCTACTCCCAAATCCTGCATCATATTTCGCATTTGTCTTTGCATTTGGGTATCCCAGTTTCCCTGCTCCGACTTTAACTGCTGTGCAATATCATCGATCACAGCCTTGGCTTGTTCAGGATTGAGCTTACCATCTTTAACTAAGTCATCGCTAACTTGCCGTAGTTTTTCTGCAACTATAGATGTTGTACCAAGACCTACCATCATTAATTGTTGCAACCAGTTGTTGCTATCCATACTCCCTTCCTCTTCTTGTTTCAAACCAACCGACCCTTGCTACTGAATATACGCAATCAAGCTATGCTGGAAGCGTAGTTATTCTAGCCTACAGCTCTATTTTGGCAAATTGGCAAGCACAGGGATCAAAGGGCGTGGTTATAGAACTTCTCAAGTTTCATGTTGCCCCCGATTTACGGGAAAATTTTATTCATCAGGATGCGGAAATTTGGACAGCAGCGCTGGCCAAGTATCCTGGGTTTCTCGGCAAAGAAGTTTGGATCAATCCCGACGGTTCCAAAGAAGTTATCCTAATCATTCGTTGGGCAACGCGAGAACAGTGGAAAGCCATACCCCAAGAAGATTTGCAGTCGATTGAAGACAAATTCGCCCAAGCAATGGGAAAATCTCATCCGATTGTGGAATCAGCGGAGTATCAAGTACGGAAATTCCCCCATATTTGACGGTAATGCGTAGATATGCAGTGTTGAGGCAGTCGCAGTTCTGGAAGCGACTTCCTTTAGCTAAAGCCAATGCAAGCATTACGTAAATTCTTTACTGCAATCCTGCTATACTTTTTCCAGTTTTTCCTGTAGTAAAGTTTTTAATAAATTTACAATGTCAACATCAAGTGATACACAGAAGCAGATGTATGAGGCTTATGCCTCCTCGTACACCATTTTTTTAAAAAATTGGCAAGCTAACCGACAAAGAGCTTTAGAGATGCTTGAGAAGCATTTTAAAAGCAGTCTTTCTGAGCAAATAGTTTCAGTGTTAAGTGTTGGCCCTGGCCCTGGAGAGTTCGATAAGCAATTTATCCACCTCCTCCAGCAAAATATCTCTGAGGGGCAACCATTAAAGTATGTAGTCGTGGAGCCTAATCATATTCATCGGCAGATCTTTGAAGCAACGATGCAGTCTGCTAATGTTAGCAAAGTGCATTTCGAGATGCATCCGATGACTATTGAGGATTTTCAGACAAATGAAAAATTTGACTGTATCCATTACACGCATTCAATCTACCACATGCCTGGTCAAGAGAGGCGCTTAATTCTTGAGTCGCTTGATATGCTCAAAGACACAGGAGTTCTTTTGATCACTCTAGACACAGAAGAAGCAGTGATATTTAAATTGATTACGAAATACGCGGAGGTCGTTGGGAATGATCAATATTGGCAAGAAGGATCTTCCCAAATGATGGAATCGAATAAGTTACGTGAAATCATCGACGATATCGGTCTGTCGTATAAATTTGAAACCTATCCCGAATATTTGGATGTTTCTGCTTGTTTTGAGCAGAATTCGGAAGAAGGTAAAGTGTTGATGAATTTCCTCTTCCAAGCTAACTTACGTGACGCTTCCCCTGAATTGAATCAGCAGCTACTTTCTCTAGTTGACGAAGTGGCAATTGAGCAGAATGGTCGCAAAATGTTGTATTTACCGGCTGGTACATTTGTGATGCCAAAGCAATAGTACAAGCAAAGTAAAATTTATTGTTTTATCAATTTTCGCGTTCTGTGATGCCTGCGGCAAGACCCTAAAAAGCATCTACGCATAAGTTAAAACCCTTATGCAAATTAGCTTTTGTCTTTTTTGATTTCATCCAAACTAATCACGTAAGGTAAAGTTTTTACCACAAAGCTAAAACTTTTACTAGATTTCAAAGGTTACGTTATTGGATTTGAATAAAGTCGAGCTCAGCAAAAAAGAGCGATCGCCTTAACTTTAGTGACTATTAAATCAGAATTATTACAGATTTGGAGGAGTTATCAGGTGTCTATTCCCGAAATTACTCAAAAACTATTAGCTGCCAAACAAAACAAAGGACTAAGCTTTGCCGATTTAGAAAAAATTCTCGGACGTGATGAAGTATGGATTGCTGCTTTATTCTACCGTCAAGCTAGTGCTTCTGAGGAAGAGGCCAAGTTACTAGTTGAAGCATTAGAACTAGATGCGAGTTATATTCAAGAATTGATTGAATACCCTGTGAAAGGATTGGGCCCAATTGTCCCAACCGACCCACTAATTTATCGTTTCTACGAGATTATCCAGGTGTACGGATTACCAATTAAAGCCGTAATTCATGAGAAATTTGGTGATGGAATTATGAGCGCCATTGACTTTACTTTAGATGTGGAAAAAGAAGAAGACCCCAAAGGCGATCGCGTTAAAATTATTATGTCTGGTAAATTTCTTTCATACAAAAAGTGGTAGTATTTTAGTCAGTTATACCAGCTTTTTCACTAACAATATCAAGAAATGTTTTAGGCTTATAGTAAGTAGCTAGGTGTAAATAAATTCAAGTTTGTAGTCAGGACTTTAGTCCTGATGATATTTGTTTTGAGCAATGAATTGCTCACTACGAACTAGAACTTTGTTTTATATTTTCTATACCTACTTACTTACATAGAGCTATGTAAAATAAATATACATTCTCTATATTAATTTGCGCTTTCATTTGCATTAAAATAATAATTTTTAAAATTTAATATCTGAATAATATCAAAACAAGTTATAACTATAAAGTTAAAGTAATTTAATAGCTCTTGCAAGAACCAATAACGCAACACAAAGAAAAAATTTTTCATCCCTATTATGTCCAGCAAAAAGGAGCAGCATATTTAGGTGATAGCCTTCAACTTATTAAATTTATTGCTGATAATAGTATTAATTTAATCCTGACTTCGCCTCCTTTTGCTTTGACTCGAAAAAAAGAATACGGGAACGAAAGCGCCGAAAAATATATCGAGTGGTTTCTACCTTTTGCCTATGAATTTAAAAGAGTATTGGCAGATAATGGCTCATTCATTTTGGATTTAGGTGGTGCTTATCTTCCTGGTAATCCTGTGCGGAGTATCTATCAATACGAACTTTTAGTTAAATTATGCAAGGAAGTAGGTTTTTCTCTTGCTCAAGAATTTTACCACTACAATCCTGCTCGACTACCAACCCCTGCTGAGTGGGTAACAATCAGGCGAATTCGGGTGAAAGATTCAGTAAATATAGTTTGGTGGTTGGCTAAAACACCAAATCCTAAAGCTGACAATCGAAAAGTTTTAAAGCCATATAGCCAAAGTATGAAACAATTACTCAAAAATGGCTATAAAGCTAAAATACGTCCTAGCGGACATGATATTTCTGATAAGTTTCAAAAAGATAACCAGGGTGCAATTCCGCCAAATTTACTAGAAATTGCCAATACTGAATCAAATAGTGCTTATTTACGTCAATGTAAATCAGCAGGAGTTAAGCCTCATCCAGCACGTTTTCCTCAAGGGTTCGCCGAGTTTTTCATCAAATTCTTAACTGATGAAGGTGATATAGTTTTAGACCCATTTGCAGGTTCAAACACAACCGGATTTGTCGCTGAAACTTTGCAACGTCAATGGCTATCTTTTGAAATTAATCAGGATTATGTTGTCGGAAGCCGCTATCGATTTAGTCATTAGTCATTAGTAAGAATAAAGAACAAATGACTAATGACAAATCACTTAAATCTCTCGATTTACCTGCATTTGATGAACTTGATCCGCTAGCTCTTGACGACTTTGATCATCCATCTTGTCAATCGCTAACATACCCATGAGAATAACCTCTTTTAAGGTTAAACGTGTTGAATGTGCCTGTTTTTGCACAATCTCCTTAATAATTGGACTAACACCGATCGCTGTACTAGCTCTAGCCACAGAATAATAGGGAAACACTAATGACTTAGCCTAAATATTAGCATTTCCCATAAACTTGTTCTATATATTTAAAACTTAATTTAAATGTGTTTAAATACATAATGCTTGCGTATTTATGACATAGCATCGTATTATATCAACACCCTCAATAGTAGCTTTTAGTTTATTCCTCTAGAATTTCTACTAAGTCTTCAATCATCACATCAAAGGTACGAGCTAATTTATGGATAGCAGTAAAATCAACTGTTGTCATTCCAGAACGACGAGCATAACTTCTAACTGTGCTGTAAATTACTCCAGAACGGTCAGAAACCTCTTTCAACGTCCAACCTTTTTCTTGTGCCAGTTCTCTAATCTTTAATCTGACTAATCCCATACTTGACTGTTGATGCGATCGCATCGTTTAATTTTATATGAGAATATTAAAAAGCGATCGCCCCTGGTCTATCAATCTCAAGGCGATCACATAGCTACCTGATTTTAGAAAGCCTAAAATCAGGTAAACATTTACCATATTACCAACATCAAAGGCAAAAACATCTGCCGTTAGATAATCAAAAATTACGCACAAATCGCCAATTCTGCCCTACTAGCAAAATTTGTGACACAACAAGCAGTAAGAGTAATGTTGAAGACTGTAATTTAATACCAAGAAAAATTTGCTTTGAAGAGATTGTAAATTGTCCAATATAATCCCGTTAACCCACTTTACAGAACTACACAGGGTAAATAAGAATAATAATCTAACCGAAGTAAAATTTTCCTGAATCCAGCCAGTAAATGTTGTCATAGGGAAAAACAGTGAGTAGCAAAGAGGTAGAAGGATGAGGGAACCTTATCTGTTGGCAGCAGGCTTGTTAACAGGATTGGCAATACCAGCGTCGACTCTTCCACAGTTATCGATGATCCTGCCAAGCAATTCTAGATTCCTGTGGGACTTAAAACAGGGTTCGCAGCCAACAGTAAATGAGAAAGTCATCCCTAGCGTTAACCTCTTTTCTCCAGAATTGAGTAACCAGGCTTTACAACCACTAGAGCACGTACAGCCAACAGTAGGTGAGAAAATCCCCCCCAGTGTTGATATCTCCTCTCCAGAATTCAGTAATCAGACGGAGCCATCACTTAATCCGAATTTTTCAGCAGCTAACAGCACATTTTTGTCTGGAAGTCAACTTTACCACCAAAGATTAGCGGCTCTAAAAACAGGTCAGATTTACAAACGTGCAGATGATGATAGCTTGCAGTCATTATGGGAGTCCGCCAAAAACCACCAACTGACTTATGAGGACTGGAAAAGATTATTAGCTTTGGAAGCCAAAGCGATCGCCCAAGGTCAAGGTGCGAATCATCTGAGTATTTTGGTTGGTGATTCTTTAAGCATGTGGTTTCCCTTAGAAAAACTGCCTACTGGCAAATTGTGGCTAAATCAGGGCATATCTGGAGATACTTCTAGTGGCATTTTAAAGAGACTGGGGGCATTTTCGGCAACACGACCGAATGTAATTTACGTCATGGCTGGAATTAATGACTTACGCAAAGGCGTTAATGATCAAGCCATTTTACGTAATCACCGCCGGATTATCCGCATCTTACGGCAGAATCATCCAAAAGCTCAGATAATTGTCCAATCAATTTTACCGACTCGCCTATCAACAATTTCTAATAGCCGCATTCGTCAAATCAACGAACAACTTGCGCTAATCGCTAAACAACAAGGAGCTAATTATCTAAATATTTATGGTTGGTTTACGGATATTCAAGGTAATCTGCGTCCAGAGTTGACCACAGATGGATTGCATCTATCTCAAGAGGGATATGATGTGTGGCGCTCAGTACTACAGCAGATAGAATTCAGGCTGACTCAGCGTGAGAACTGAGCAATCGCCAGAAGCTTTGGTTGGCGATCGCAAGCTATAGTTTAACGCCCAAGGCTTCCCGATTTAAAACCTGATTTAACTTACCGCTACGATAACCCTCTAAATCTAGGGTTACATAGACAAATCCAAAAGCTTGAAAAGTGGAAACTAATGTTTGTAAATCCGTAGTCAACACAAACTCTTTGATTTGTTCTGGTGACAATTCAATGCGTGCTGTATCGCCTTCTGAACGCACACGCAAATTTTGCCAACCCAGTTTTCGTAAGAAAATTTCTGCCCTACCAACTCGTTGTAATTTGGCTACAGTAATCTCTTCCCCGTAAGGAAAGCGAGAACTCAGACAAGGTTGAGCAGGTTTATCCCACCAAGGTAAACCGAGTTGTTGCGAAAGTTGACGAACTTCTGCTTTAGTAACACCTACTTCTGCTAGAGGCGATCGCGCACCTCTTTCCTTAGCCGCCTGAATTCCTGGGCGATAATCATGCAAATCGTTAGCGTTAACCCCATCCACCACATAGGGATAACCCAATTCCCAAGCTAAAGGTTTGAGAGTATCGTGCAATTCACTTTTGCAAAAATAACAGCGGTTGACTGGGTTAGATGTGTAATTAGGATTTTCCATCTCGTGAGTCTGGACGACTTTATGAGGAATCCCTATCGTTGCAGCTTGAATTTTGGCATCTTCCAACTCTTCGGGTAACAGCGAAGGAGAGACAGCTGTAACAGCCAAAGCGCGATCGCCCAACACATCATAAGCAATCTTAGCAACCAAAGTACTATCAACACCTCCAGAGTAAGCAATCAATGCCTGCTCCATTTCTAAAAATAAAGCTTTTAGTTGCTCCAACTTTTCTGTCAGCATCATTTCCCCATCCTGCTAAAACCTTATAGCACCCAATCAATACTATTGTAGTCAGCAGTCAGGATATAGGAGTTAAGGGTCAAGGTTCAAAAGTCAAGAAGTAGAGACGCGATTAATCGCGTCTGTAAAAGGGTCAAGAGTAGAGACGCGATTATGGAAGTAAAGAAAATAATTCGGTAATTTAAAAGAGGAGAGATCAGCAGGTTTCCTAGCATGAGTCGAAAACCCATCAGCTTGGCTCTCAAGGCTGAGCAAAAAGATGAATTAGAGTTTCTGCGAGATCGTGATTCCCGTCCTTACATTCGAGAACGTGCGGCAGGTTTACTGAAAATAGCAGCCGGACAATCTGGATTGGAAGTTGCTACCACAGGCTTACTGAAACCTCGTGACCCCGATACAATATATGGATGGGTGAAACGCTATCAGCGCGAAGGGATAGCTGGATTAAAAATTCGCTCAGGACGAGGACGCAAGCCCGCTTTTTTTCCCTCAGTGTGAGGATAGCACTACAGCTAAAGCAAAACTCATATCTGTGGTTCGGCGTGACCCACAAGTGTTGGGATATGCTCAAAGTCGGTGGAGTTTGCAAGCGATCGCTCATTGCAGTCCGTGGCTACGAGTTACAACCAAAGCGGGCTGATCACAACTACTGGAACGTTTGGGTATCAGTTATAAGCGAGGGCGAGACTATGTGCATAGCCCAGACCGTTTTTATGAGGACAAGTGCAGTCAAATTGAATTAGCCTTATTGCGAGCTTGGTATGACCCACAACGCTATGTTCTGGTCTATCTCGATGAGTTTGGGTTCTATCGCCAGCCGAGTTTGGCGCCAGATTGGGAAGCAGTTGGTTCCTCTCAACCCTTAGCCCGTCGTTCTCACAAAAGCGACACCTGCTATCGGGGTGTTGGCGCACTCAATCCAGTTAGCGGACAACTGACGTACTTGTTGCGATCCCAAATCAGTGTCTCGGTACTGTCCAAGTTTTATGGCATGATTCGAGCGGACTATCCAACAGTTGAACAAATTTATCTCGTAGAGGATAACTGGCCAGTGCATTTTCACCCTAACCTACTGGCTCAGTTGCAAGCCCAGGACTTTGCTTATTCCCCCAAATTACCCAACAGTTGGTCTCAGTTGAAGATGCCAGAACGCCCAAGCGACCCATTACCAATTACCCTACTCAACTTGCCCACTTATGCCCCTTGGCTCAACCCGATTGAAAAGCTTTGGCGGTGGTTAAGGCAACAGGTGATTCATTTACATCGTTTGAGCGATGATTGGAATACGCTCAAACAAAGAGTGGGGGATTTCCTTGAACAGTTCCGTCAAGGGTCTTTAGACCTCCTCCACTACGTTGGGTTATTACCGACATAATTCCTTAACTTCCATAATCGCGTCTGTACAAGGGTCAAGAGTCAGTATTTTTCCCTTGTCCCCTACTCCGGTTGTTGAGCGTAGTCGAAACACTGCTCCCCGACTCTCCCACTTGCTCATCTCTTGTCAGTTGCAGTTGATGGTTTGCTATATTTAGCTATCAGACTTACTAAAAGTGGTAAATCAATCGGTTTAGAAGTATATTCATTGACTCCGGCTGCTAGACAGGTTTCGCGATCGCCTTTCATCGCCATTGCTGTTTGGGCAATTATTGGAATATTACAATACTGGGGATTTTCTCGCAGTTGTTGCACCAATTTAAGACCATTTCCATCTGGCAGGTAGACATCCATTAGAATCACTGCTGGGTTTAACTGTGTTAGAGCTTCCCACATTTCGGCAGCAGTCTTTACCCAAGTCACCTGATATCCCAACTTACTTAAATAAATTTGCATCAACTCAGCGTTAGGTAAGTCATCTTCCACCAGCAAAATCTCCAACTTAGAGCTAAGGTTGATGGGCATAAGAGATGAAAAAGATGTTACTTCCTCTGCTTCCTCTGCTCCCCCGAAGTTTGCTTGGAGGGAAACCCTCCTGGCAACTTCTCTTCGTGCTTCCCCTACTCCCTCATCTCCCTCATTTAATCCCACAGGCTTAAGGGGAAGTACAAGAGTAAAACGAGAGCCTTGATTCACTTCAGATTCGACTTCTACGCAACCACCATGAATTTCCGCAAGTTTCCGAGTTACTGTTAAACCCAATCCAGTACCTTCGATACCGTCAGCTACAGCGTTGAGAATTTGAAAATAAGGTTGAAACAGGTGAGCTTGGTCTGCTTGAGAGATGCCAATGCCAGTATCCCAAACTGTAAAATGCACAAACGCACCTTTGGGGGCGACCTGTAAGCCAACACTTCCCTTACTGGTAAACTTGAGAGCGTTGAAAAGTAAATTCAACAGCATTTGCTTGAGTCGCAAGGGATCAGCTACTAAAGTTGTGACATCAGGATCTAGCTCTAGGCGTAGTTGCAAACCTTTATTAGCGGCTTTCTCTTTGACCAACGCCAAAACATTGCTACACAACACTGGCACATCCACGGTTTCCCACTGCACTTCTAGCTGGTTTGCTTCAATTTTAGAGAGATCCAAAATATCATTAATTAGAGCTAGCAGGTGTCTACCACTTGACTGAATAATAGTCAAATATTCTTGGTGGCGTTCTCTGGTGGGATCGTAGCCCTGAGCTAAGAGTAGGTGGGTAAACCCGATAATCGAACTCAGCGGTGTGCGAATTTCGTGACTGGTATTTGCCAAAAACTGGTTTTTGAGTTGATTGGTGCGTTCCAGTTCTTGATTAGAGCTACCTAATTGTTGGTATCCTTGCTGCCAAGATAATATTTGCCTAAGCTGTGTCAAAGCTGTAGCACATTGCTTGGCAGACCTTGCCATCAATTGCGAGGTGAGTTGAGCTTGTGATGCTATGAGTGAGTCACCAGACTCGACGAGGGGTGATGTGGCGATAATTAGCCAGCCCATAACCTCGCCAAAAGTATCGACTAACCGCCAAGCACTTGGTGGTTGTTTATTTTCAAGCTGCTGCAAATCTTTGAGTTCTATGACCTCTTGCAACTTTAACCGCAGTTTTTTGCGTTTTTTGGGCGTAACTTCCAAGAGTGGAGATTGTGAAGCTGGGGATGAGGAACTAGAAATGTAGCAAACTGTGCCAACTGTTTCTTGCGGTTGAAACAAAGCGATACCTACGGCACAGTGCGTGAGCGCCACTCTATTGGTATCCACAGCACTGTTTAGCTCGTTAACCACGATTTGGAAAATTTCTGTTTCTGCTGCTCTTGCGTGTGAGACAGTGATACACGCAGAAAGCAGGCAATCATTAAGGCGACTTTGCAACTGGTTCAAGCTGCTCTCCAGCCACAACTCGGCACGAAGTTGCTGAATTGTTTTCAAAAGTGTTGGCGTTGCATCTATCTGTGAGTTCTGTTCTGGTAAGCTTGAATACTGCTGCATGGTCAACTAGACCGGTGAACAAGTTAGCTTCGCATAAAAATGCGAACAGGATTCTATGTAAATTAGCGGACAACTCTTTTATATTTATAAACCATAACTTATGTAGCAGCCAGTCCAAAAATTATTGTATGAAATTACTCATTTAAAATTTTTTGATAGCAACTTAAAACTATGGATACACAATTCGCTCAACTGATCGTCAACGGAATTGCTGTGGGAAGCATTATTGCTCTAGCAGCAGTCGGATTGACGCTTACTTATGGGATTTTGCGGTTATCTAACTTTGCTCATGGTGACTTTCTGACTTTAGGAGCCTATCTTACTTGGCTGGTGAATACCTTTGGAGTCAATATTTGGCTGTCGATGATACTGGCGGCTACAGGAACAGTAGCGGCGATGCTTTTATCCGAAAAGTTACTATGGTCAAGAATGCGCTCTATCCGTGCTACTTCCACTACGCTGATTATTATTTCCATAGGACTGGCTTTATTTATTCGCAATGGAATTATTTTTATTTGGGGCGGTAGAAACCAAAATTACGATGTACCTGTAACTACTGCTCTAGATATCTTGGGCTTAAAAGTACCACAAAATCAATTATTGGTATTGGGTTTAGCGGTGTTAGCAATTTTGGCGCTGCACTACCTTTTGCAAAATACCAAAATTGGTAAGGCGATGCGAGCTGTTGCTGACGATTTGGATTTAGCCAGGGTTTCTGGTATTAATGTTGACAGAGTGATTCTGTGGACTTGGCTAATTGCTGGCACTCTCACATCCTTGGGGGGCAGTATGTATGGGTTAATTACAGCTGTTCGTCCAAACATGGGGTGGTTCTTAATTTTACCATTATTTGCCTCCGTGATTTTAGGAGGGATTGGCAACCCCTACGGTGCGATCGCCGCAGCTTTTATCATTGGCATTGTTCAGGAAATTAGCACCCCTTGGCTGGGTTCTCAGTATAAACAAGGTGTCGCACTGTTAATTATGATTTTGGTGCTGCTCATTCGTCCCAAAGGTTTATTCAAAGGCACGATTTGAGCAGCACCATTCCACTTCTAACTATTGAATAATGTGGAAATAGTACGCTGCTACCAGAAAGTTGATGGCTAACAGCAGCAGTGCCCAGCCTGTGCGAAAGGCGTAGGGAGGTTTAGCTCCACTGTCGGCAACTGGTAAATCTTTACTTTTAGCAGTCATAAACGGTTCTCCTTAATGTCAGGACTTTTTAAGAAATACCAAACAGGTGTACCCATTACCCAAATTCTTTAAAAATATTTGTGTAGCTTGGGAATTGGGGACTGGGGATTGGGGACTGGGAGGAAACAAGATAAATAAAGGAGAGTAATAATTCCTCCTTGCCCGCTTTGCCCCCCTTGTCCCCCTTGTCTTCCTTGTCCCCAATCCTTAATACCCAATCCCTAATCACCTGCGTGGTAGGAACTACGAACTAGAGGCCCAGAACGGACGTGGTTGAATCCCATTTCCCATGCTAAGCTGCCGAGTTGATCAAATTCCTCTGGAGTCCAGTATTTTTGGACTGGCAGATGATCTAAGGAAGGACGCATATACTGACCAATAGTTAGGCGATCGCATCCCACAGCCCTCAAATCAGCCATTGTTTCGATCACTTCATCTAGGGTTTCTCCATGTCCCAGCATCAAACCTGATTTAGTGGGAATAGTCGGCTCGATTTCTTTGACCATAGCCAGCACTCGCAGCGAGCGATCGTACTTTGCTCCTCGACGCACTGGCCCAGTTAACCGTCGCACCGTTTCGATATTGTGGTTAAAACAAGCTGGCAAGGCTTGGACAACCATCGCTATTCGCTGGCGTTGACCTGACTCTCCAGAACCCGTACCACCCCAAAAATCTGGGGTCAGTACTTCAATTTGAGTTGCTGGGTTCAACTGGCGGATAGTGGCGATCGTTTTTACAAAGTGGCCTGCTCCCTGATCGAGCAAGTCATCACGGGCGACAGAAGTCAGCACTACATAACGTAATCCCAAAAGCTGCACCGCCTCTGCCACCTTTTGTGGTTCCTCTAGATCAACAGGCATCGGTGCATGACCTTTATCAACTTGACAAAAGGCACAAGAACGTGTACAAGTAGGGCCCATTAATAAGAAGGTTGCAGTTTTTTGGGCGTAGCACTCCCCTCTATTGGGGCAACGTCCTTCTTCGCAAATCGTATGAATTTGGCGCTGCTTAATAACGCGCTGTACGGTGGAAAGTTCACTAGCTTTGCCAATAGGGCGACGTAACCAGCTAGGCATTGCTGTAATTTCAGATTTGAGTTGGGCTGGTTGTAACGAAGTCATAGACATCCAAGCAAGATGCAGAGATAGAGTAAGGCTTTCCTCTGCTGTTGAGCAAGGTAAGAGCCTTAAATATCACCATGACACAAATTGCAAAACACAAAAGCAAAAGTTTTGCAAAATACCTCCAGCAATGTGATTTATACCGAAATATACTGTCCCCCAATCAACAAAAATTTTGGATATAGTGGGAGCATTCTCAAGGTCAATCGGCAAAGCCGCTATTTACACTTAAAGTTTCTGTTTAGAGCAATCAGCCGTGGCAAGTAACAAAATTTTAGTTATCGATGACACTACAGTTGTCAGGGTAAAAGTACGAGAAATGTTGCCTCCAGGCAATTTCGAGGTACTGGAAGCAAAAGATGGGATGGAAGGATTAAATTTCATCCTTCAAGAAAAACTCAGCCTCATCATGTTGGATTTTCTGTTGCCAAAAATGAGTGGTTGGGAAGTTTTCCAGCAAATTCAAGCCCAGCCTGAATTACGAAAGATTCCTTTGGTAATTATGTCTGGTCGTAAGGAAGAGGTAACGGAGAAAATCACAGAACCCTTTGAATATTTTGAATTTCTAGGAAAGCCTTTTGACCAGAAACAACTAATTGGCGCGATTAAGTTAGCCATGACAAAGGCTAAACAGCCTCGTCCAGAGCCAGTTTTGGTAGGGGCAGGTGTTGGAGCTAGAAGTAGCCCTGTAGCAACCTCTATTGATGGAGTTACAGCAGTAACTTTTAGTACTGAAAACAGTACACCAGCAGCCTCTAATACCGAAGCAGCTTCCTCCGCAGAAATAAATGCGCTAAATGAGAAAATTATCAAAATGCAAGGGGAAATTGATGGTTTGAAGAAACAGTTAGCTCAAGTGGTGACTTTTATTAAACAGAAAATTAAGTAGCTTTGCGCTCTCTATTTTCAATGTTCTCTTGAGCTAATAAAGTAAGAAGAAAAGTTTTTCAACACTTAAAATTGATATGTCAGTTTACCCTCTTTAGGTAGATTTCAAAACCAAATACTGACTTTTTAGGGTAGAAATAATCTTAGTTTCTATTCTAGAAAACAACCACAAATACAATAAACCTGCCGCAATTTACTTCTGAGCTAAGGTAACGGCAGGCTTTTTTTTTGTTTGGAATTATCTAAAGTAATTAGTTCACAAATATCCTAAATAAGCATACGTAATTGAATTTAAGATAAGATTTTAGCTTTTCATATGTAAATAATAATATTCTTTGACTTCAGCATTGGTATTTTTGTAATTACATAATTTAATATGAGATTTTTCTTAAAAAAGATGCATTTTGAAATACAAGTTAAACAAAATAAATCTACTATTTCCTGATAACAACAGCCTGATCATGGGAATACTAAGCGATAGAAATATAAATTATGAGCATAGGCTGCGATGTCAGTAGTATTCGATACATTATATGTGCTTCCTGGTTATCGCATTACTGAGCAAATCTACTCAGGTAGCAAAACCTTAGTTTATCGAGGCATCAGAGAACAAGACCAAAAATCGGTCATCATCAAACTGATGCGAAATGAATATCCTACGTTTGTGGAAATCGCCCAGTTCCGCAATCAATACACAATAACCAAAAACCTTGATCTTCCTGGCATAGTCAAACCCTATAGTTTAGAAAACTACCGCAACGGCTATGCGCTAGTGATGGAAGACTTTGGCGGTATTTCTCTTCAAGACTGGCGACTGGGAGATAAGGCAAAGGAAGGCAATCCTGTTTCCTTGAGTGAGTTTTTCTACATAGCCATTAAAGTTGCTTTTACCCTTGAGCAATTGCATCGTGATCGCATCATTCACAAAGACATCAAACCTGCCAATATCCTAATTAACCCTACCACAGGTGAAATCAGGCTCATCGACTTTAGTATCGCCACCCTCTTGCCAAGAGAAATTCAATTTCTCACGAATCCCAACGTCTTAGAAGGGACGTTAGCTTACATTTCTCCCGAACAAACCGGCAGAATGAACCGAGGCATAGACTACCGCACCGACTTTTATTCTCTTGGTGTTACCTTCTTTGAACTTCTCACCGGACAGTTACCCTTCACCCCCACTGACCCGATGGAGTTAGTTTATTGTCACATTGCCAAAGAACCGCTCAAAGCAAGCTTGATTAGCTCTAATATTCCCCCCGTTTTGTCCAACATCATCAGCAAGCTGATGGCAAAAAATGCCGAAGACCGCTATCAGAGCGCCTTGGGGTTAAAGCATGACTTGGAAGTGTGCCAAAACCAATGGCAAGAGACTGGAAATATTGCTCTCTTTGAGTTGGGATTCCGGGACATCTCAGACCGTTTCGTTATTCCCGAAAAACTTTATGGTCGCCAACGTGAAGTAGAAACCCTACTTGCTGCTTTTGGGCGTGTGACAAGCGGAGTCACAGAAATGATATTGGTAGCAGGTTTTTCTGGTATTGGCAAGACTGCGGTAGTCAATGAAATCCACAAACCGATTGTGCGGCAGCGTAGTTACTTTATCAAAGGTAAATTTGACCAGTTCCAACGTGATATTCCTTTGTCAGGATTGGTACAAGCTTTCCGTGACTTAATTGGGCAAATACTCTCGGAAACTGATGCCAAAATTGAGCAGTGGAAAGTCAAGATTCTGTCAGCATTGGGTACACAAACTCAGGTAATTACTGATGTAATACCTGAACTAGAACAGATTATTGGCAAGCAACCCCCAGTTGCAGAACTCTCTGGCGTTGCTGCTCAAAATCGTTTCAATTTGTTGTTCCAAAGATTTCTCCAGGTGTTTACTGCTAAAGGACATCCCTTAGTTATCTTTCTGGATGACTTGCAATGGGCAGATGCAACTTCCTTGAAATTAATTCAATTATTAATGAGTGAAAATTCGTCGTCTTCTCTCGCAAATGAAATAGATAAACTAGATGAAGCTAAGGGAGGTTTACTGCTTGTTGGTGCGTATCGGGATAATGAAGTCTCAAAAATACATCCATTTTATTTGACACTACAGGAGATTGAAAAAACCGGAGCAACTATTAATACTATTACCCTATCACCTTTAAATCAGGGTGATTTAAACCATCTGATTGCTGATACCCTTCGTTGCCCTGAAGTATTTGCTGTTTCTCTCACCCAAATGGTATTCGCCAAAACTAAAGGCAACCCATTCTTTTCTCTGCAATTCCTTAAGTCTTTATCCGATGACAAACTAATTACATTAAACTTTGATGTTGGACATTGGCAGTATGATATTACAAAAATTAAGGAATTAGCCCTTACAGATGATGTAGTGGAATTTTTGGCAATTCAAATAGAGAAACTACCAATAACTACTCAAAAAGTTTTGAAACTCGCTGCTTGTATTGGTAATCATTTTGACTTAAAAACTCTCGCAATAATACATGAAAAATCTGTAGTAGATACAGCATCAGACTTATGGCAAGCATTACTTGAGGGGCTAATTTTACCTGAGAGTGATGTTTATAAAACATTTCCAGAAAATATTAATGAGCAACATTCATTAGTTAACAGTAAAGATTCTACACCATTTCCAAGTTCCAATTTACAATTACCTAAATATAAATTTGTACATGACCGAGTGCAGCAAGCCGCTTATTCCTTGATTCCAGAAGACCAAAAAAAGCCAATTCATTTAAAAATTGGGCTAATGCTGTTAAGTAATGTCTCAGTTGTAGAACGGGAAGAAAATATTTTTGAGCTTGTAAATCAGTTCAATATCGCAGTGGAATTCATTCCTAATCAGGATAAACGTGATGAACTGGCTGCGATGAATTTGATTGCTGGACGTAAAGCTTTAGCATCAACGGCTTATCCAGCTGCAATTAAGTATTTAACTACTGGAATAGAACTATTAACAGGTGGTAATAGCTGGGAGAGTAAATATGAGCTAACCCTAGCTTTGCACGAGACAGCAGCAGAAGCGGCATACTTGGCTGGCGACTTTGAGCAGACTGAGAAATTAGTGGAGGTAGTGCTAGTACGAGCGAAAACACTGCTGGAGAAAGTGAAAGTTTATGAAGTCAAACTTAAAGCCTACGGAGCACAAAACCAAGCACTTAAAGCAGTTAATACTGCATTAGCCTTTCTAAAGTTGTTGGAGGTGGATTTCTCTGATAATCCTAGCCAGTCTGATGTTCAGCTAGCAATAGCCGAAATCACATCAAATCTGACTGGTAGACGTATTGAAGACTTAATTAATCTGCCAGAGATGACACAAGCGCAACCACTGGCAGTGATGCATATCCTAAGCAATGCAACTGTTTTTGCCTATGCAGTTTCTCCTGAGTTTTTACCACTGATTGTCCTTAAACAAATCATTTTATCTGTTAAACATGGTAATGCTCCCTTATCTGCTTTTGGATATGTTGTTTATGGATCAATACTCTGCGGGGTGATGGGAGATATTGAAACTGGTTATAAATTTGGCAAACTGTCTGAAAGTCTTTTGTCTAAGTTCCATACTAAAACTGTTACAGCTAAAATACTGACGACATTTAATGCCAATATTAGACCTTGGAAGGAGCATACCAGAGAGGCATTAAAGCCTTTACATGAAGCTTATTCGGCTGGATTGGAAACGGGAGATTTAGAATTTGCAGCCTTTTCTCTTCTGGCTTATTCTTACTATTCATATTTTATCGGTAGAGAACTGACAGAGCTAACACAGGAGCTAACAATTTACAGCAATGCTATTGCTAAAACCAAGCAAGAGAGAATGCTTAATTGGCTTGCTATTTATTGGCAGAGCGTTTTAAATTTGCTAGGAAATGTAGAAGACCCCTGTCGTTTAATTGGTGAAGCCTACGACGAGGAGAAAATGCTACCGATTCAACTTCAAGCCAAGGATGGAGTCGGACTTTTATATTTATATTTCAGCAAACTACATCTTTGTTACCTATTTCAGGATTTTTCTCAAGCAGTTGAAATTGCTATCCTGGCAGAAAAGTATTTAGATGCTGGCACAGGACAACTAGTTGTTCCTCTTTTCCATTTTTATAATTCTTTGATTTGGCTAGCGGTTTACCATAATTGCGATGAAGTTGAACAAAAACAAATCTTGACAAAGGTAGCTACTAGTCAGGAGAAGATGCAGCATTGGGCAAATCATGCTTCGATGAATTATTTGCACAAGTTTTATTTAGTGGAGGCAGAACGACATCGGGTTATTGGTAAATATGTGGAGGCAATGGAATTGTACGATCGCGCTATTTCCCTTGCTCAAGAACATGAGTATATTAATGAAGAAGCTCTAGCTAACGAACTTGCTGGTAAATTCTATCTAGAGTGGGGCAAACAGAAGATTGCACAAATATATCTAATTGATGCCTACTATAGCTACGTTCATTGGGGAGCAAAAGCCAAAGTTGACGATTTGGCAAAACGTTATCCCCAGTTACTTGCTTCCATACTCCAGCAAGAAAACCTAAGTTTCCATTCCAGCGATAAAAGTACTTCTCTCGATAGCCTATCCTTATCTACTACTCTAAGTAATCAACAAACTATTATTGGTTCTAAGACAAGCATTTCTGATTCGCTGGATTTAGCAGCATTCGTCAAGGCATCTCAAGCACTCTCTGGAGAAATTGAGCTTGAACGACTGCTTTCTACTTTAATGAAAGTGGTGATGGAAAATGCCGGAGCTTCTAAATGCGCTCTGATTTTGAGTAAAGGTAAGAACTTAGATTTAACCATTACTGTAGTTAGTTCAAATTCAACTTCTACAGAGTTTCCATCAATTTGTTTGGAGTCAAGTGACGATGTTCCTATTACTTTAATCAACTACGTCAAACGCACCAGAGAAATATTAGTTATTGATGATGCAACAGCTGTCGCCTCTTTAGCAACTGATAGCTACATTATTCGAGAATCACCCAAAAGCTTGTTGTCTATACCTATTATGAATCAAGGGAAATTGATTGGGATTCTTTACCTAGAAAATAATCTAACTACAGGAGCATTTACACGCGATCGCGTTGAAGTTATTAAACTTCTCACTACTCAAGCTGCAATATCTTTAGAGAATGCCATCCTCTATGGAAATTTGGCACAAGCTAAGGAAAGCTTAGAAGAATATAACCATACGCTAGAGGAAAAAGTTGAGGTAAGAACCCAAGAACTCAACGATAAAAATCAACGCTTACAACAAGCCTTAGAGGAATTGCAACGCACCCAAACTCAATTGATTCAAAGTGAAAAAATGTCTTCCTTGGGGCAGATGGTAGCGGGAATTGCCCATGAAATCAATAATCCCATCAACTTTATTCATGGCAATATTGCTCATGCTAATGAATATGTCCAAGATTTGCTGGATTTGATTACTGTTTATCAGCAAGAATACCCCCATCCTTCACCTCTAGTTGAAGATAAAGCGGAGGAAATAGACATGGATTTTTTAGCAGAAGACTTGCCAAAAACTCTAACTTCAATGAAGCTTGGCAGTTCGCGCATCCGAAATATTGTTTTGGGCTTACGCAACTTCTCGCGCCTAGACGAATCTGAAATGAAACCTGTAGATATTCATGAAGGTATCGATAATACCTTGATGATTTTGCAACACCGACTCAAGGAAAAAAGCGATTATCCAGAAATTGAAGTCATCAAAGAATACAGACAACTGCCAGAAGTTACTTGCTACGCTGGTCAGCTCAATCAGGTGTTTATGAATATCTTAAGCAATGCGATCGACGCTTTGGAGAATTCAGCAGTTAGTAGTCGGTGGTCAACAGTCAATAGAAAAACAACTGACAATGAACAACAGACAATTGATAATCCTACAATTCGTATTTTTACTGAATTAACAAATTCAAATACTGTAATAATTCGGTTTGCTGATAACGGTTCTGGCATGACACAAGAAGTGAAGCAGAAAATCTTTGACCCATTTTTTACCACTAAGTCGATAGGAAGTGGTACGGGATTAGGGTTGTCAATTAGCTATCAGATTGTTGTGGATAAGCACAAGGGTAGTTTAACTTGTGATTCCACATTAGGAAGGGGGACTGAATTTGTGGTTGAAATACCGATGCGACAGTAGAGACGTTGCAATGCAACGTCTCTACTGTCAACGAAAATTGGTCGTTTTATCGAAAAAAAATCGGGTTTTTGCGATTACTGAATCGATGCTCTAGAGAATCTTGACGCACACGCTGTTCTGTAATGACCATCTTGACTCCATTGCCAGGTGCAAGGGTCATACCTCGGCGCTGGGGTCGCTCTGGTTTGTGATCTGCCAACCTTAGTTGATAGTTTGACAAGATAGTTGCTAATACTAGCTTCATTTCAAAGACAGCTAAAGCCTCACCAATACAGCGTCGGACACCGCCACCAAAAGGCAGAAATTCATAAGGAGAAAATTGACGTTCTAGAAAGCGCTCTGGTTTAAACTGCTTCGGCTGTGGATATAAATCTTCACGGTGATGAGTGAGATAAATGCAACCTTGCATTACCGTACCAGGTTCTAACGAATATCCCAGTAGTTCAACAGATTCTTGTACTACCCTGGGCAATGTGAACATAGCCACGGGGTGAATCCGCAAGGTTTCATTGCAGACAGCGGTGAGATAAGGCAGCCGATAAATGCTCATAGGGTCTTTTGAATCACCCAGAGTATCTAGTTCTTGGAACAGTTTTTCACCTACTTCTGGCAAATGATGAATCCAATACAAAGCCCAGGCGATCGCTGTGGCTGTAGTTTCATTTCCGGCAAGCATTAAAGTCATCAACTCATCGCGCAACTCTCGATCCGTCATTGTGTTACCTGCTTCATCTTGAGCGAACATCAGCAACGAGAGGATATCGATCCGCTCTAAATCGGGATGCTCTCGGCGTTCGGCAATTTCTGCATAGAGCAGTTCATCAAGTATTCGTCGATCATGTAGAAACTTTCCCCAAGGACTCCAAGCTCCTAAATCTTTTTGCATAAAGGAGAACAAGAGTAAGCTAGACGTGAGCGGCGACTGAAATACATCCGACATCAACACTTTAAATAGATGCTTGAGTTTTTGATAACGTTCTCCTGCATACAAACCAAATACGGTTTGTAACATGACTTGCAGGGATATCTCCTGTGTGACATCACGAGCTAAGAAGGGTTGATTTTTGGGTAACTGACTCAAGACTTTTTCAGTCAAATTACAGATTTGCTGCCCGTAAACTTGCATCCGCTCTCCATGAAGGGAGGGTGTCACAAGTTGTCGTTGCCGTTTGTGTTGCTCGCCGTTCAGTAACAGCATTGAATTGTCACCGACTAAGGGATGCATGACACTGTTCGCCTCACCGAGGGCGGCAAATTTTTTGCGATCATTGGTTAAAAGTTTTTGGATTGCTTGGGGATTGTTAATGAATACTACAGTATCCCCAAAACCAACGATCTCAGCAGTGAAAATGTCAGGATATTCCTGAACTGCGCTTTCTAAATATCCTACTGGATCAAAAACCCACTGAAGTTTCTGTACAAAAGAAGGGGTTTTGAGAGTATTTGGTAGTTTCATCTAAATCTTTGATTGCGTAACACTACTGTTAGAGAATTCTGCAAGAAATTTAAAGAATAACGATCGCGCTAGCTAAAACAAGGCAAAACCAGTAGGTTAACAGCATGTATGTATGATGATCTGCTTGGGGATTGCGATAAAGCATAATTCTAGCGGCAATAATCCAGCACAGTACTGTAAGTCCAAGTTCACATGCCAAGACATTCAAAGTATTTCCCGCAGGCATCATCAGTACTAAATGAATTACGAGTGGTAAAAATGTAAAGCCCACACTTAGTATCACTCGGCTTGCTGTTTCCCCAATCACCATCGGCAATGTCTTGCGACCAATAGCGCGATCGCCTTCCATGTCACGAAAATCCTGAACAGCGACTAGTGTAGTCCAGAAAACTCCCATCATGAATATCCAACGCCAAGCGATCGGTGTAATTGGTGTGACTATTTCCCATGCTGCGGCAAGTTCTGCAACTGCACCAACTCCGATTACAAGACCTTTGGTAAACCAATTCTTATCCCAACCAGCAAAGTGATATAGAAAAGTAAATAGTTGCCATAACAATGCCCATTCTAAAACTCCAAACCACAGCCCGATCAACGAGAATGCAATCTGGCTACAAGCCAACCTAACTAAAGCTCCATGATATGAAACAGCTCCAGTTACAAGTGGGCGATCAGGCTTATTAATCCGATCCTCATCTATGCCAATGATTTGGTTAGCGATACAAAATGATAAGATGAACAACAAAAAATAAATAAAGCCACGTTCTAATGCCAAAAACAACTCCCCAAAAGAGGATTGGCTGTTTTTCCAGGCGGCTATTATAAACAGCAGTGCAGGCAAAATCGTGGTGGAATAATCGCGCCTAATGAATAGCCAAATCAGGTATGGTTCACGAATCAGGCTACTACTAAATTGTGTCAAAACCTGAAATTTTGCACTATTGATCATAATAACTAAATTCTTAGTAAAATCAAGTTTGACGATGAATTTTAGCTACAACACAAATTCACATAATCTGAAATTTTATGTGAATAAATATTGATTAATCTGCAATTTAACTGGTGAAAATACAAGATTAAACCAAGTTTTCAACAGAACATTAATTAAATTTATGCTGCTGTTTTTGGTGTTTAAAGTTAGGTGTATATTCCCAAGATTAATTAATAATTGTTCAATACTTTTTTTAAAAACATATTCGTAATTACACGTAATTAAAAAATATTATAAAAAAAATCTTAAGTTGACGCCAATTCATGATAAATACTGATGACAATCTAAAAAAGTGTAATAGCGTTTAGTAGCAATGCTAATTAGCTAAAAAGGCAAGGGTATTAATAACTAATTACAAATATTTCTTTCTGTAATTTTATGTATTATGCAGCAGCTAATGCGGTTATAAGTAGAGACGTAGCATTGCTACGTCTCTACAGTACGCAGAATTTTTGATATGTCGTTGATTTTCATAATTCACATCAGGCGTAAATTCTCAAAAATTGCCTCTGCGGCTTACTATCCTCATTACTGGAGTTATCTAAATCTTTGCAGTGATGAGTCTGTTGAGGAAAAATAAGTCACTTTTTGGTACAAATCTAGCTATTGTTAGATGCTGTAATTCTGTTAAAAGCTATAATTTACAACTGTTGAACAGAGAGATTAACTTGTGGATGCCATACTAGAGCGATCGCACGAACTAAAACAAGCCTTAGTAGATTTTGTCCTAGACGCAGAGGGGGAACTAGCACAAGCACTAGAAACCTATGCAGCGAAACAGTTACGCCGTGGGAGTGGTGATAGCACACAGCAGGACTTAATTATTGACAGCTTTCTCACAGAAGGCAAAGTCAATGATCACTCCCCGCTAGAGTTATTTACACAGGAGCATCCCAATTTATTAGAGAGCGATCGCAACCTGATCAACAGCTGGCATCGTAGTTTTATTGGCTTATTTGCCATAACTAACACCCTACCTGATGGCTTTGAGTTAACGAACTGGCTCACAGATAAACACTACATTGTCAAGCCAAACAATGCCAAAACATTACAGGAAATATCTCGGTTAAAAATAGGAGAAATCATTTTAACTCGCATTTCTCCCGTCACAGATAGCTATTGGATGTTTTCTGGCCCCTACACACTGATGGGTAAATTGGGTAAACCAAAACTTGCTGTAGCAATTGGCAATTTCAAAGATAACTATAAAAGTCATCTTTACAGCGATGCTCCAGACTTGCTAGAAGAAGCTTGGCAGTCGGTAGTAAAATACCATCAACAGTTTGTTGACTTTTTTGGCGCTGATGAAATTACATTACCTGGCTATCAGCTTAATAAAAAAATAGCTGAATTCCAAGAATTAATCACTGAGAAACAATTGGCAGATGCAGGAATTGATCCATCCAAATCTCTGGCTGAAGTGGCAGAAGTAGCTGGCATTGGAGATGAGGAAATCAAAGCAGCAGCAGAAGAATTTGGTGCTGACTCCAAGGCAGTTTCTCAAATGTTTAACAACAAAAGTGGCAATAGTAAAATGGTGATGCCAAAGGTTGATTTACCTGCTGAACTCAAGAAAGCAGAACAGGTAACAGCTCTTTCTCATCCTCGTTGGGGACAAATGTTTTTACCAACATACAGTAAAATTCAAGCAATTTTATTAGCAGAAGACTGGCAAAATGTTGAAGGTGCTGAAAAACTAATTCGCTACTATCTCGAAGATAAAAGTATTAATGCCTTTATTTGGCATCGATTAGCGCAACAGTATCCAACTCAGTTAGAAAAAATCTTGCTGACATTTCTACAACGTCCTGACTTTCGTCTTGAAACTGACTTAGACACACTTTTGCAAGAATTTCACAAACCCATCGAGCCGGAATTACCAGAAATTGCTAGTGTCCCCATACATCTGCACAACTTATTTCAAGAAGCTTTAGGAGAAGTGAATAAATCTAAGCCTAAGAGTAAAGGACAACAAAAGTCAGCAAAGGGTTTTCAACGAGGTTAATCTTGCCATCTCCCCCACTCTCTTCTAACCTTCCAGTGTCCGCACATAAACTATCTGATCTTGAGCATCATAGAGAAATAAGGGTAAGTTAGCATTCTCACTAATTACGGCTAGCGCCTCCCGTAAAGTTTGTAAGTGATTGGTAAGGTCAACAGAAGTAGTTAGGTTCTCAGAATAAGAATTTACTAAGCTATTTTGGATTGTTTGGTCATAATCAGGAGTTAACCGGACAATAATTCCTTCGTTGTCTATGCTAAAGGTGCAAATCTGAATTCCATTAACACAAGTTTTATCTAAGTCTGTGCGGGTTTGTTGCAAATTACTAGTAACTTGTAGTTTCTCTTGTGCTTGTTTGAGGGCAACTGAGTAAGGTTCAATGAGAGTCTGAGTCTGAGTGTAGTAAAAGCTATCACGAGATATCTGTTTAGCAGTTTGCAAAGCCTGATCCCAGTATGTAGCTGCTGCTTGCCATTGATTTTGTTGCTCATAAGCTTTGGCTTGATTGGCAGTGCTGACAGCTTGTTGGTAGGTTTTAGCAGCTAATTGTTCTTTAGTAGTGCGATCGCGTGCTGCTGTGAGTTTCGGTTTATAATCTGCTAGCAGCTTTTGTGCTTCTTGATAACCAGGGCTAGTCTGGGGAATTACATTTAAGGCATTAATTGCTACCTGCCAAGTAGACTGCACCTTTTGCCAGTCATTCAAAGATTTAGCAGTGGCTTCCCGGTTAGTGGCTGCATTGGCTACAGCTTTTGCTGCTGTGAGTTTTTTCAGCCATTTTTCTGCAATGAGCATCTGCTGATTTACAGTATGCAATTTGACACGATAATCTAGCAATTTTGCTTGCACTAGTCCATAAAGTTCACTGTTAGGACTTACAGCCTCTAGTGGCGCGATCGCTTGTCGCCATAAATGTTGTCTAGCTTGTAATTCCTCCAGACTATATCCAGGAGTTTGAATTTTTTGTGCTGCTGTGGATGCAGTCTGCAAAGCCTTGACTACCTGGTTAATTTTTTCTATCCGCCCTGACAAATTTGCTTGTAGTTCTTCTGCTTGCTGGTAATGGGGCGACCAACGGGGAATCGGTTTTAAGGCTACACTGGCCGCCTGAAGTCTCTGTTGCACTGCTAACAATTCATTTTCCGACTTAGCGCGGCGCGTCAATTGCTGAGATTCGGTTTTTAATTGCTCAGCAATTTGGACTTGTTTACACTCAGACATTACACAAGGGCGAGTCAGACAGTAAGCACCAGCAGCTAAGACTACAAATCCCAGTACTGCTGCACCCAGCATCATAGGTTTAACTTGACGTGCTGGCTTGCAAGCCGACAAATCCGGCGCACCCACAAACGGGTCAAATAATTCCTCTTCCTCAGCCTCATCAATCGGTGGAGCAAAGGTCAGAGAAGATGAAGGGCATGGAAAGGACAAGGAGGACAAAGTAGAATTTTCTTCCTTGTCTTCCCTATCTCCCCCTACCCCCCGGTCACTGAGCGGCTTGTGCCGAGCGTTCGCGTAGCGTCTCGTAGAGAAGTCGAGGTAAGCCGAAGTGCTGCTCCCCTGCCCCTCTACCTCCCCCCTCTGCACTGTTAAAAAACGTTTCGCATAAGGAAGTTTTTCGCCAAAGACTCTGAGAAAACATTGCACCTGTTGCTCTTTGTGGGGTGCTAGAGACTGGAGTACTTCTTCAAGTACTGCAAAAATCGTTTGAGAGTCAACTATCGTACCTGATGAATGTTGCGTTAAAATCATTAACTCGTCTTTATTGACGCCACACTTAACTTGGAAGAATTCAACCGATGGAACTTCTACAAGCAATTGTTCCTGCAAAGTTTTGGCTAAAAGTTGTAAATCTTCCTGCTGGACTGCTACTTTCATAGAGCTTTGTGCTGATCTTCTATATAGTTTTTCTGATCTTTGAGGGGAGGAAATGAACTTTTTGGGTTGATTGAATATAAATGCACAGTTTTAACCAATCACAGCCTGAGAATCAGAACGACCAACTTTCTAACACAAATTCCGTCTTTTAACCAAAAATTAAAATAGCGGTAATAATTGTTCGCTCTGCTACATTTTTGGTTGACTAGATGTGAAATTAAACAATCTGTCCAAAAGTAGAAATTACAAATAAAAAATGGGAATAATAAAATTTTTGATGATTTTAACTGATTACTTAGTGATAATTAAATTCATGGTCGCTACTACCCCTCAGCTTTTAGTTGCAGAGAGGTTGTAATAGAATTATCTAAAGGTGAAGGAAACAATGCTATGTCATATATAGTTGCATTCAGAGATCTTACTTGTTAGAGAGGAGACAGCAAAAAAGACTCCTAACCCCTAACTTATAACTTCTACAGAGATTTTTGACATAAATGCTAGTTATCTTCTATGCTGGGAGATTTACTGAGGAGATTAATTACGTTTTGTTGACTTGGCACAAATGGGTTAGTTATAGAAATTAATTTTCCTCATCTGCCGAATTCGATAAAATTGATCGATGAAAAATAAATTTCTATTGTTACCAAAACTTAATTCTGTAATTAAGGTGCTGTAAAAGATTAAATACAGCACCAATCAAATGCTTTGAAAGTGTCAATATAAGGTGCATCAATGGATTTATTAGAGTACCAAGTTAAAGAATGGTTTGGGAAGATAGGTATTCCTGTATTGCCTTCCCAAAGAATCGACCATCCCACAGATTTGAAACGTTTAAAAATCCGTTTTCCGATTGTACTGAAATCTCAAGTACATGGAGCGGAACGGGCAAAAGCTGGTGGTGTTAGATTTGCGGAAACGACAATTGATGCGATCGCCGCGGCACAAAGTATCTTCAATTTACCAATTTGGGGTGAGTTACCAGAAGTTTTATTGGCAGAATCTCAATACGATGCCAAACAGGAATTTTACTTAGCGGTGGTTTTAGATACTGCTGTTTGCCGGCCAGTACTTTTAGGTTGCAAAGAAGCCAATATTGATTGGGAATCGGCTGGGGAAAAAATGGTGCATGTTGTCGTTGAACAAGAATTCTCCCCATTTTATGCGCGACGACTAGCTTTGAAAATGGGCTTGCAGGGAACCCTAATGCAATCGGTAAGCAGCGTCGTCGAAAAGATGTATGAGTTATTTGTGCAAAAAGACCTGGATTTAGTGGAAATTAATCCCCTGGCAGTTAATGCTGCTGATCAAGTTATGGCTCTCAATGGTAAAGTTAGGGTCAATGAACGGGCAATCAAGCGTCATCCAGATCTCGCTCAGGTAGCGGCAAACATTATCAGCCGTCATAGCAGTACTGAGATTAACGGCATTTTAGGCGACTGGGATGGTGTAGAAATGCACGGTAAAATCGGTATTTTGGGTAATGGTGCTGGTTCGGTAATGGCAACCTTGGATTTAGTCTCTAATGCTGGTGGTAAACCTGGTGTTTGTTTAAATCTCCGTCATGCTTTCCTTACAGATACAACACCAACGACCTTTCGCGATCGCTTAGACATCGGTCTAAAAATTTTGAACGCTGACAAAAGCATTCAAGTGATACTAATTAACTTCTTGGGTAGCATTCCTCAATCTGAAGAAGTAACCGAAGTCATCGCGAAATTTGTGCAGCAAGACAAAAGCGAACTCAAATCCCAGGTTGTACGCTCGAATGGCAGCAAAAGCCGTCGAGAACCTAATCTTCTCCCCTTAGTTGTCCGTCTTGCCGGTTCTGAATTCAATGCCGCTAGAGAATATTTTGCAGAACTAGAAACCCACACTGATGCGCTGATAGTGGTAGAAAATTTAGATGAGGCAGTAGAGAAAGCAGTTCGTTTGGCTAAGTTAACCGCCTCTAAGAAATAATTCGTAATTCGTAATGGGCTTCTCTGCGAGACGCTGCTTTGTAGCTTGCTTCGCCGTAGGGGTACGCCCCGCTACAAAGCGCGTAATTCGTAATACCCGCAAAGCGGGAAGCAAGCTACGTAATATTTCGGCTACTTCTCTACGAGAGGCTGCGCCCTAAGCGTAGCTATGCCGCAGGCTTTACGACTACGCGGTAGTTGAGCGTAGCCGAAACTCAATACAAGTTCGTAATTCGTAATTAAGAGGTACAGAGCAAGCACTGATGTAACTACTAATTAGGTTAGTGCAGTGTTAGCCATACGTGTCAACTTAACGTGAAATCCATATCCCGCCTTAAACTGAAGTTCCTTGCTCTTAGCACAAGTCATCTCAAGATGACTATAAAATCGCCCAAAATCCTGAGTCTACTTGAGTAGACTTTTGCTGTTAGCCAGAGAATTTATTCTCTGGCGGGTGAGGAGGCCAACAGTAAAGCTATTCTTAGCTGAAGTTGACACCAATGAGTGGTAGCGTACCCCTACGCAAAAGCCAAGCTACAAAGCAGCGTCTCGTAGAGAGAAACGAGCGTCGGAACGAGTCTTAACACCTGCCTATCAGGTAGATGTGAGCCTTATTGCTGTTATGGGTAAAAATTAAAAGTACAGGGTTGTCAAACTTACGGTAATTTTTTATGAACTTAACACCAGACAGTAAAGTGCTAATTCAAGGCTTTTGTGAATTCATCTCAGGAACTCATATTGCTCAAATGAAAGCTTATGGCACAAATTTGGTAGCTGGTGTCAATCCTGGATGTGGTGGACAGCAACTCAACGATCTGCCAGTATTTGACTTGGTAGAGGAGGTGATAGCAGAATTTGGAGCAATTGATACAACGATTATTTGTGTACACCCTTTCCAAGTATTAGATGCGGCATTGGAAGCGATCGCATCTAATATTGGTCAGATAATTATTATCACTGCTGGTGTACCGCCTTTAGATATGGTGCAATTACTTCGCAAAGCCGAGGCGTGTGAAACTCTTGTAGTAGGGCCAAATAGTCCTGGGATCATTGTACCGGGTAAAATTCTTTTAGGAACTCACCCTAGTGAATTCTATACTCCTGGGCCAGTCGGCATCGTCAGCCGTAGCAGCACCCTCACCTACGAAGTTGCCTTAGAATTGACCAAAGCTAATTTAGGGCAGTCAATTAGTGTCAGTATTGGGAGTGATGCAATCGTCGGTTCTTCGTTTCTGCAATGGCTGCAAATTCTCGATGAAGATGAAACTACACAGGCGATCGTTTTAGTCGGTCAACCTGGTGGAGGTAGTGAAGAAGCTGCGGCGCGGTACATTGCTGAAGCCATTGATAAACCAGTAATTGCTTACATTGCCGGCAGACAAGCACCACCAGGAAAAAGTTGGCGTCAGACTGGAACTTTGGCAACGGTTGTCGGACGTGATTCTAACTTCGGTACAGCTCAAAGTAAATTAGCTGCTTTAAAAAAAGTACATGTTCCAGTAGCCGAACGTCCTTCCCAAATTCCAGAATTAGTCAGAAAAAGGATTAATTGAAATGCTCCCCAGGATGCTTGCCTGTGTTGCAATACTTCTTGATTAAAGGGGAAAGGAGAAAAGGGAAGGGAAGACGCAATCATGCAAACGGGGTTTCCCAACCCAGGAACGCCACTTGCTACAAGCCGGGAAACCCGTCCAACGCAGTGGCTCAACTTTTCAAGACAGGCATCCAAACTTCGCTTAGGGTTTTCCTCTCTTACGAGACGCTAACGCGAACCGCAGGCGACTGCGTTCGCCCTACAGCTCTTTGGGCATCCTGCGGCAGGCGTGCCGGAACATTTTTCACTCTACAATTCTTTAATTTTTATAAGTTGTTATTCTCAATAAATAACAACTTATAACTAATAATTAATCATTAACCAATAAATTTTTGCCAAGTTATTGCGCCCACAATTCCATCAGCAACTAAACCATTTTGCTTTTGAAATTGCTTAATTGATGCTTCTGTCTGGGGGCCATATACACCATCCACTTCAATACCTAAACGGTGTTGCAAGTATCTGACAACTGGGCCGCCAGCATGGTTAGGTCTGACAATTCTTTTTGCCAAAATCAGATTGATTGCATTCCATGTAGTTTGATCAGCGTTTCCCGTTGATTGAATCCCGGCAATAATCTGAAATTTTTGTACAGCAGATTGTGTGCTAGGCCCAATTGAATTATCTTCTACTAATGTCTTACCATTTTTATCAGTTATTTTTAGTCTATTTAAGGCTTTTTGTAGTCTGAGAACAGTGGTATCTGCATTCTGCTCATCATCTGGTACGGGGTTAACAGGTGTACTTGGTACTTGTCCAGTTAAGCCTTTGACGATCGCATTGGCCATTGCTTCGGCGTTAAAAAGATTCATATCTTTTGCGGAATCGATGAAGCAACCTTCTACCAGAATCGCTGGCATATCTGTATTTCTCAGAACATACAAGTGGGAACCGCTCTTAACGCCGCGATTAAAAAATCCCAACTTGATGATTTCATCTAATACAGGTTTAGCAATTTTCCTACCCCTCTCGCTAGTCGCAAATACTTCTGTGCCATTAGCTTGCCCGTTGAAAGCGTTAAAATGAATCGACACAAAAATGCCTACATTACTAGCATTAGCTCTAGCACATCTTTTTGAAAGCGAATCGCGTACGCTACCAGCACCATCTGGTTTACATGCTATTACTTCATGCCCTAAAGCTTTTAACTTTGCTATAACTCTATTGCCTACATCTAATGTTAAATTATCTTCAACTTTGATTCCTCTGGCTCCTGTGTCTGGTGGACAATTATGCCCGATATCAATTCCAAATCTCATTTTTCTCTCCTTAAGATATTGTCAGAATAGTTAAAACCTTTTTAGGTTCTTAATAAGAATTTATATTAATCATTTAGTGTGGTGCTTTTGAGCAATTGGTAATAGGTAATTAGGATGTTATGTCACTCATTACCATTCTAATATAAAGAACTAAACTATAAGCAAATCTAATAGCTAAAATTGCCATGATCAGATTTACTTTTTAAAGTACCTATTGTAACAGAAAAGCAAAATTAGCAATATTTATCAGCATTCTAAAGAATCCAATTATTTTTCCATAACTGGAAATACAGCGATCGCAATTATTCTTCAGATAATAACTCCTCGTCAAAGTAGGTAGGTATAATTAACATAAAATAAAATCCTAGTTCGTAAGTGAGATTCATCGCTCAAAACAAGGATTATCAGGACTAAAGGCCCTATTACAAACTTGAATTTATTTACGCCTAGCTACCTGTAATCAAAAAGCGTAACTAAGTACCAGGCAATTATTTAATACGCAACTATCTAAATCACTGGGCTAGATACGAGAGGAGCCGGATGAAAAAAAGCGGCTGGCCTGAATCTGTAGGTAGATATTTAACAATCAGCCTGAAAGCATGTTTAAGATCTAAGTGAAGAAATATTTCTTGGCTTACGGGCATGAAACGCATCGTCTTGATTGCTGGATTTGAATCGTTCAACGCTGACTTGTACAGGAAAGCAGCTTTTTTGGCTAACTCTCGCTGTCCAGAGTTGGATATTCGGGTGTTTAGCGATCGCGATATTAGCACTAAGCGCCTGGAGGTGGAAGCAGCACTTGATGGCGCTGATGTATTTTTCGGCAGCTTGCTATTTGATTATGATCAGGTTTTGTGGCTGCGCGATCGCATTGCTAAAATTCCCATTCGCCTCGTGTTCGAGTCAGCCTTGGAATTAATGAGTTTAACCAAGCTGGGCGTTTTTGCCATTGGCGACAAACCCAAAGGAATGCCCAAACCAGTTAAATTCATCCTCGACAAATTTAGCAACGGACGAGAAGAAGACAAACTTGCTGGTTATATCAGCTTCTTAAAAATTGGCCCTAAACTCCTCAAATATGTACCAGTGCAAAAAGTCCAAGACTTACGCAACTGGTTAATTATCTATGGTTACTGGAATGCTGGCGGTTCAGAAAACGTCGCCTCATTATTTTGGACACTCGCAGAAAAATACTTAGATTTAAAAGTCGGCGATATTCCGCCACCCATTGAAACCCCCAACATGGGATTACTCCATCCCGACTATCCCGGATTTTTTGAATCGCCTCGTCAGTATTTGGAATGGTATCAAACCTCCTGTAGAGACGTTGCATGCAACGTCTCTACACAACCTGTTGCATGCAACGTCTCTACACAACCCGTCGTCGGCATTTTACTCTACCGTAAACACGTCATCACCAAACAGCCCTATATTCCCCAACTGATTCGCCGTTTTGAGGAAGCCGGGTTAATCCCTTTACCCATCTTCATTAACGGTGTGGAAGGTCATGTAGCAGTAAGGGATTGGATGACAACTGATTACGAAATTCAGCAACGCCAACTCGGAAATATTGAAACACCTTCACTTTCCAATGAAGCAGTTAGAGTAGATGCTATTGTTTCGACAATTGGCTTTCCTCTGGTGGGTGGCCCTGCTGGTTCAATGGAAGCAGGACGCCAGATAGAAGTAGCAAAGCGCATTCTCACCGCCAAGAATGTACCCTACATCGTCGCTGCACCCTTGCTAATTCAAGATATTCACTCGTGGACGCGCCAAGGTGTCGGCGGATTGCAAAGTGTAGTGTTGTACGCTTTGCCAGAATTGGATGGCGCAATTGACACTGTTCCCCTCGGCGGTTTGGTGGGCGAAAATATTTATCTGGTTCCCGAACGGGTGCAGCGATTAATTGGTAGGGTCAAAAGCTGGGTTGCATTGCGGCAAAAACCTGCATCAGAACGTAAAATTGCGATTATTTTGTATGGATTTCCTCCAGGTTACGGCGCTGTCGGCACAGCTGCATTATTAAATGTCCCGCGCAGTCTCCTGAAATTTCTTCAAGCACTCAAAGACCAAGGTTACACCGTCGGCGATTTGCCAGATGACGGAGAAGAGTTGATTCGCTGGGTAAAAGAAGCAGACGAATCATACCCAACTAATGTAGAGACGTTGCATGCAATGTCTCTACTAAACAATACCGTCAACGTCCGCACATTAGAAAAATGGTTGGGATATCTGCAATCCTCCCGCATCGAAAAACAATGGAAATCTCTGACGGAAACAGGTATTAAAACTTACGGTGATGAATTCCAAATTGGCGGTGTGCAGTTAGGGAATGTGTGGATAGGGGTACAGCCACCTTTGGGGATACAAGGCGATCCCATGCGCTTAATGTTTGAACGAGATTTAACCCCTCATCCTCAGTATACTGCTTACTATAAATGGTTACAAAATGAATTTCAAGCTGATGCTATAGTTCACTTTGGTATGCACGGTACAGTAGAATGGTTGCCTGGTTCTCCTTTGGGAAATACAGGTTATTCTTGGTCAGATATCTTGTTAGGAGATTTGCCTAATCTATATATATATGCCGCGAATAATCCTTCTGAATCGATTTTGGCAAAACGTCGCGGTTATGGTGTGTTGATTTCGCATAATGTCCCGCCTTATGGTCGTGCTGGTTTGTACAAAGAATTGGTGGTGTTGCGCGATTTAATCTCGGAATATCGAGAAGACCCGCAAAAGAATTATGTTCTGAAAGAAGGGATTTGTAAAAAGATTGTAGATAGTGGTTTGGATGCAGATTGTCCGTTTGAGGATGCTAAAAGGTTGGGAATTCCTTTTACTCTAGAAAATATTCGGATGTTTAGCGCTCATGCTTTTGATGATTATCTGGTGAAGTTATACGAATATTTGCAAGTGTTAGAAAATCGTTTGTTTTCTTCTGGGTTGCATACTTTGGGTGAAGCACCGAATGAGGAGGATATGGCGGCGTATTTGGAGGCTTATTTTGGAGACGAACCGCAGAGGCACGGTGAGACAGCGCTGCGGGAGGGTTTCCCTCCGCAGGCGACTGCGAACCCGAAGGGAGTATACAGAGAAGAGGAAGAAAGAGAAATTACAGGTTTGTTGATGCAAACTACTGATGAGTTAACTAATCTTTTGCGGGGATTGAATGGGGAGTTTATTCCTCCTGCGCCTGGTGGTGATTTGTTGCGGGATGGGGCTGGAGTGTTGCCTACGGGTAGGAATATTCATGCTTTAGATCCTTATCGTATGCCTTCACCTGCGGCTTATGAACGGGGACGAGAAATTGCTCGAAAAATTATTGCTCAGCATTTGGATGAACATGGGGCGTATCCTGAAACGGTAGCGGTGATGTTATGGGGATTGGATGCGATTAAAACTAAGGGTGAATCTCTGGGTATTCTTTTGGAATTGGTGGGGGCTGAACCTGTTAAGGAAGGGACTGGAAGAATTGTTCGTTATCAATTAAAACCGTTGGCGGAGGTTGGACATCCCCGCATTGATATCTTGGGAAATTTATCGGGAATTTTCCGGGATAGTTTTGTAAATATTATCGAATTGTTGGATGATTTGTTTCAACGAGCAACTGATGCTGATGAATCGGAAGACCAGAATTTTATTAGAAAACATGCTTTGGCTTTAAAAGCACAAGGTGTGGAAAATGTATCGGCGAGATTGTTTTCTAACCCGGCTGGTGATTTTGGCTCTTTGGTCAATGATAGAGTTGTGGATGGGAACTGGGAATCTGGCGAGGAGTTAGGCAATACTTGGCAAAGTCGCAATGTGTTTAGCTACGGGAGACAAGATAAAGGCCAGGCTAGACCAGAGGTGTTGAATACTTTATTAAAAACAAGCGATCGCATTGTTCAAGAAATCGATTCGGTAGAATATGGTTTAACTGATATTCAAGAATATTACGCCAATACGGGCGGTTTGAAAAAGGCAGCAGAAAAACAACGCGGTAAGAAAGTGACAACCAGCTTTGTGGAAAGTTTTTCCAAAGATACCACACCCCGGAATTTAGATGATTTACTACGGATGGAGTATCGCACCAAGTTAGTAAATCCCAAATGGGCCCAAGCAATGGCAAATCAAGGTTCTGGTGGTGCGTTTGAAATTTCTCAGCGAATGACGGCATTGATTGGTTGGGGTGGTACTGCCGATTTTACCGATGATTGGGTATACGATCAAGCGGCTGATACTTATGCTTTAGATGCAGACATGGCGGAGAAATTACGTAAGGCAAATCCTGAAGCTTTTCGTAATATTTTGGGGAGAATGTTAGAGGCGCATGGACGTGGTTTCTGGCTAGCGGATGCTGATAAGTTGGATAAGTTGCGCCAGTTGTATGAATTGACGGATGAAGAGTTGGAAGGAGTGACGGTTTAGTAATCTCAAGTTATAAAAGGAACAAGATGAGATTTATTAGCTGTTCTTTTCTAGGTAATAAAGATGAATACATCCGAGCTTGTAGGGTTATATAAGTTAGGCAAGGGTACTGCTGAATTATGGAACGAAATATGGCATGGTGGTAAAGATTATCTAGGTGAGGCGAAGATACAAGATAGTAGTGGTCGTTTGTGGGAAGTCAAGGTTCGCTACACAGGAAATCGAGGACGCTATCTAAAAATAAAGTCGAAGTCTAATGAATCGCAAAAAATGCGAGCATCGGCAGATAATTATAAACCTAGTGAGTATCTACGTATCACTCCTGATGAATGGGAAGCGTTTTTACTACTTACTCAAGACAGCAATGATAGGGAGCTTTATGCTTGTGGCAAAAGTATTTTAGATAGGCTTTTGAGGTAGAAAATTGTAGATTTTATTTTGTTAAATCCTATCTCTTGACAGTTAATGTTAATAAATTTATCCAGTTAGACGATAGGACTATTTTTTATCAATATTTTAAATAAGTTCTGTAATATACTTTTTCAGTATCACTATCAATTCTTCCTTATTAATATTGTTTTCAGCAACCTATATCGTTAATTCATAAGCTTCTTCTGGTGTTATATTAAGTTCATAATCATTCATGTTCAAAAATGTCACCATGACATCAAAAGCAGTTCGCTTATTACCATCTATAAAAGCATGGTTATTAGTGATGTGAAATAGGTATGCTGCTGCTTGTTCCAAGATTGTGGGATGTAAAAGTTGTCCCCCAAAGGTTGCTTGGGGTTGGGAAATAGCAGAATCTAGCAAACCTTCATCACGTATACCAAGTGAGCCACCATACAGGCTAATCTGCTTACTATGTATACTTAACACATCTACTTTTTCAATGAATTTAGGACTATGCAAGTTTTCTATACACCTGATCCCATTTTTTCGTAGATGCCAAAGAAGTCAGCATAGTTTCCGATTCTTGAGGAGTGATATCCCCCAAGTTAAGTGCCTTAAATTTTTCTTCAGGTAATATGTTAATCTTGAATGCAACCGTGATTACAGATTGTGTTATGTGTTTTAGGGTTTCCACAATAATGTATAGTTCATCTTTTCCATAATCTTTAAAACTAAATTCTTTTCTCAATTCCATATAAAACTTGCCTAAGCTCAAGGCCATTGCTTTAACGGCTTCTCTACCTTTTTTGTTTAGAAAAAAGTCCCAGTATTTATCCATAATTTCCTTGTATAGGAAATTGTATCTAATAAAAAGCAGAATAGATAAATCACCCTGTTGTTCTTTTTCTTTTAACTTCTTATCTAACTTCATAAATTTATGAAGTTGATGTAGCATTTGTCTTGCTTCCTCTTTAAGCTGACTAAGAGATATTTGCCGACTATTAGCCAACTCAAGTATCTCCGCCATTGCCTCATCTTGCGGGTTAGCATCATTTAGGCATCTTTCCAGGACTTCTATCCTTTCCTGAATGCTGGCAATTGTTTCTTGTGGGAATATGAAGCTGTGTACCATCTTTTATCTACCTGATGTGGGTTATGCGCTTCCCCTAAAACTATTCTAGACTCTCAAGTAACTGACGGGCATAAGCGATCGCATCTTCTACCGTAGTCACTCTCGCCTCAGCTTGGGCTATGCTAATCTCTGCTAACAATTTGCCAATTGTTGGTGAAGCTGGGATATCTAATGCTATAATCAGCTCCTTCCCACTCACTAAGGGGATGGGATGAGCGACCAGATCATCAGGGTTAAGGTAGCGGTTGATCAACGGCGCGTAAGTGTGTAGTAGCTTGTCGCCAGACATCACCTCTACCAAATTATCAAGTGCTATAGCTAGCACTGCTGTAGCAGCAAACATCATATCTGCGTCCCGGAACAAAAAATATTGTTCTCGCAAAGGCATGTTAGCTACTTTGAGTTGCGGGAATAGTCTCAAAGATGTAGTTACACCTCGAATTTCCGCACGGCTATAAGTTAATTTCTGTAGCTCAATTTCTGCTACTTCTGGGTTTGGGTTGACTAGACAAGCAAGTTTGGCAATACCTAACCAAGTAGTTTTAATGGTATCGCGTACATACTCTTGTAGTTTTACTCCTAATTGTTGCCAGTTTTGAGCAACTAAATCAGCCGCTTTATCAACTGCTGCTAGTTTAATCAAGCTTTCACGCGTGGCGTTTTTGAAGAAAGGAGCAAGTAAACCATCTTTCCAAGCACTAGTTATCCAAGGAGTACCCTGAGAATTTGCTAGCAGATAGCCGATTTCTACCCTAACTCGTTCTGCGGCGACTGTGCTGATGTGTGATGCTAATGAGCGAATTGTGGCTTGGGTGGCTGGCTCAATGGTAAAATTCAGTTGAGCGGCCTGGCGATAAGCTCGCATTAGCCGCAAAGGGTCGTCTTCTAAGTTCGCGGCTGATACCATTCGCAAAATACCCTGTTGTAAATCGGCATAGCCTTGCAGAGGGTCGATGATTTCTTGCGTATGGGGATTATAGGCGATCGCATTGACTGTAAAATCTCTTCTATGCAAGTCAACTTCTAAGCTAACTCCTTCCTGTTGGGCAAAATCAGCCGTGGCGTGAGGAAACACCACACGAGCAATTCGCCGTTTTGGGTCGAGTAAGACAAAACCAGCTTTATAATGACGAGCGATCGCTCTTGCTGCTTTTACCGCATCAGATGGTATAACAAAATCTAAGTCCAGATATTCACGACTTCTGCCGAGAATCGCATCCCGCACAGCACCACCTACCATGTAAGCGGGTTTTGGCAACCATTCCAGGCTAAAAGGCCAATTTTCAGGAGCTAAGGTAGAAGGGACTGAAGGATGCATTGTAATAAAAATCAACCCAGCAGTTAATGAATAACAGTTTGGCTTAAGCTAGATTAACAATAAAGGCCCTGGAGTTGGTTCTATTATGTGTATTTGTGTGAACTGCCACTATGTAGACCGCTGTCTAACCTACAATGCCGTGGAAACACAGCACCAACAGCCCCATTTAACCGAAACCCCAGATTTTGACCCAAATGAACCTTCCATCAATGTTAACATCCGTACTAAAGACGATTTCATTGAAATGGAGTGGGATGTTGTCGGTTGCCTCAGCTTTAAGCAAGAAATGGGTAAGTGGTCGAAATTACGTCCAGGTGAATTAGTGCCAACGTGAAAACAAAACAAGAAACAAGATTCCCGATTTCTTCAAGAAGTCGGGAATCTGAGCCTTATAAAAATAGATATTTGCGTTTACTTTGACAACTGACTTAGAACATCTTAAATCAACAAAATACGCTTTAGCGCTACATACCACTACTCCTGAATTGGGTTTGGTGATTAGTAATTTCGCAGGCGAAACCCGCTCTGATATTTGGAATTTGGGACGAGATTTATCCAGTCATATACATCAATATTTAATTGAGTTTATCAAACCGCAAACTTGGACAGATTTGGCGTTTATTGCAGTGGCAAAAGGGCCAGGTGGCTTTACTGGAACTCGCATTGGTGTTGTCACAGCTCGAACTTTGGGACAACAGTTAGATATTCCTGTATTTGTGATTTCCACATTAGCCGCTGTAGCTTGGTCAGAAGCCAGCACAAATCAAAATACCAAAACTTTTGCTGTGGAAATGCCAGCACAAAGAGGTAAAATTTTTGCAGCTATTTATCAACTGACGCCAGATACTTGTGGATTAATCGCCTTATTGCCAGATACAGTACTGACACCAGAAGCATGGCAGGAAACTTTAGCTAACTGGAATACCAGTTATCAACTAATTGAAGCAAAATCTGGGTTAGCAGCGACGACGATAAGTATCTTGGAACTAGCTTATCTTGATTGGCAACAAGGTAAACATCCTCATTGGTCAGAGGCTTTGCCGTATTATGGACAACATCCAGTAGATATGTGAAAAGAGAGCATAATCGCATTTGGCAGAATATTTTGAACTCATGCTTGTCAACTGCTTTTACATCGGTTTTCTATTGAAGATGTTTCGCTCTGCTCAACATGACATCTTAAATATTAAGGTATTGTTTTTTTATTCCAATAATCAGGATGCTATAGATGGTTGCCCAAACTCAAGAACTTGAAGCCCAGCACTGGGTAAAAACTCGTTCTTCCCTCGACCCCTCTCAATCCACCTTTCTGACCTGGAAAGGTAAAATTTACGCATTTATTCCCGGCGAGAAGAGACAACTCCTATTTAAAATACTGGGGTTGAGCGTTAGCAGGTGTATTCCCACACAAGAAGGTAGCTGGGATTTTACCTCTAGGGAACTAACTTATTACCTAAACCCAGAAACAGATGAGATTTTGCCCAAATGGGAGAATCCTTGGACAGGTGAGACAGTATCAGTACTCCATGTTGCTAATAATCCTGTGCAAGGTAAATTTCAGGGTAAGTTTCCAGCGCAAGTAGAAGGAGACAACACAACCTTTGTGTTTGATTTATTTCCTACTTACCCTAATCCTCTGGCAGACGATCGCAAATTTGCCGAATACACTCCATATCCAATTTATCAGGCAGCGGAATTGTTTAAACTTACCGTGCCAACCGCAGATTTATTTAACTCAGCACTCCCTTCTGTTTCTCAACTTCAACTGAGTTGGGATAGAATTGGTCAATGGCTTCCTTGGATGAAAATGGGCGATCGCCCTGGTAATCTCATATATAGTGCTTTTGGAAGCAAAGTCAGCGGTTTAACAGAATTACCTCAACTGCTGCAAAACGAAATTAATACCCGCATTCCTTTGTATAAGCAAGCCCCAAAAGCCTTTGTAGAAGGGGAAGATATGACATCCTGGTTATACTTTCAGAAGCATTTTCAGGCTTATTTGGCTGGCGAAACCTTCCCGCTTCCACAACCAGAGGAGCAGTAATTTAGCTTAAAATCAACATTTAAACTTCAGTCAAGGTAGTAAGCGATCGCTATAATAGTTGCGACCTTCAATAAGACCAGTTTTTGTATCTAGTGCGCGGATGAGTAGGTGTTGGTAAAAAGATGATTGAGAAAACGCCTGAATCTCCCTGTATGTAAGAACTTGAGAACATTAGCACCTTGAAATCATCCGCGCACCTTATCAGAACTGGCTTTTAGCCATTTGCATCTAGCCAAATTACAACTCCTTATGTTATGATTTCTCCATTCGCGCAACAGAACCTTGAAAACCAAATAACACAAGGCTTTCAGCCTCCAGCGATTCCAATTACTTAAAATCCCTATTAGGGATTGAAACGGACTGCGCTATGACGAATATCAAAATTTAGAATTCCAATTACTTAAAATCCCTATTAGGGATTGAAACCAACAAATGAGGTGATGGAGGTAATTGATAACGATATTCCAATTACTTAAAATCCCTATTAGGGATTGAAACAGCTAAGGATGAACTAGACGCTTATTTAGCTAAATGATTCCAATTACTTAAAATCCCTATTAGGGATTGAAACTTAATCCGCCTTTGATGGTAGGTGAGATTCTGTATTCCAATTACTTAAAATCCCTATTAGGGATTGAAACACAGGCTGACTTTAGCCATATCTGCCAATATTTATTCCAATTACTTAAAATCCCTATTAGGGATTGAAACGCCATTTTAAGCAATGCAGATGCAAAAATTTTGCTGTATTCCAATTACTTAAAATCCCTATTAGGGATTGAAACCTCACCAATCCGCTCACGCGTAACACTGCTGATATTCCAATTACTTAAAATCCCTATTAGGGATTGAAACTCACTCTCAAAGCTAAAAGTACCGAGCTTGTGAACAAATTCCAATTACTTAAAATCCCTATTAGGGATTGAAACAGCATCAGTGTTAGATAAGCGTTGAAAATCAGATTCCAATTACTTAAAATCCCTATTAGGGATTGAAACAGAAGCAACTTGTATTCAATTTCGAGATAAATATTATTCCAATTACTTAAAATCCCTATTAGGGATTGAAACATACCGTTTCTTCCTGGTAAACCGGGTAATCCTCATTCCAATTACTTAAAATCCCTATTAGGGATTGAAACGCTGATACTTTTAAATCAACTACAGGACAGGAACATTCCAATTACTTAAAATCCCTATTAGGGATTGAAACAATAATCTCAACTGTTTATCAACTTGTTCTTCAAAATTCCAATTACTTAAAATCCCTATTAGGGATTGAAACAATTCATCATCTACTGCTAAATCCCACCATCGAAGATTCCAATTACTTAAAATCCCTATTAGGGATTGAAACTTTTTGGCAGTGGATACTTAACTTTAAATTTAAATATTCCAATTACTTAAAATCCCTATTAGGGATTGAAACATCCTTTGGGGGGGTGACTTTGTATCAAGCAAAGATTCCAATTACTTAAAATCCCTATTAGGGATTGAAACTTAATATCCGCAACAGCTGTATCAAAATCTTCCGCATTCCAATTACTTAAAATCCCTATTAGGGATTGAAACGGAGAAATTCCGCTGAAACCTATTAGGTTTAACATTCCAATTACTTAAAATCCCTATTAGGGATTGAAACTACGACTCTGTTGGCAAGTGCATAGGGCGTATTCAAGATTCCAATTACTTAAAATCCCTATTAGGGATTGAAACTATTTCAGTACATCACAAAATGCTACTGGAAAAATTCCAATTACTTAAAATCCCTATTAGGGATTGAAACAAATTCTCAAATATGTATGGCTTGCCTCCCAGATTCCAATTACTTAAAATCCCTATTAGGGATTGAAACAATTTCAAAAACTCCCACGTCTCGGCTAAGCCAAGAATTCCAATTACTTAAAATCCCTATTAGGGATTGAAACACGCGCAATAGAGCCTGATAAAGTGCTTTAAAGATTCCAATTACTTAAAATCCCTATTAGGGATTGAAACAACAACAATGATGGAGTTTGGAATTGTGAGAATAATTCCAATTACTTAAAATCCCTATTAGGGATTGAAACGTAGAGAATCCACGCCGGATCTGCGATCGCCACATTCCAATTACTTAAAATCCCTATTAGGTATTGAAACGTCTACGATGCCACAGGCACTACTTTCTTGATTGGATTCCAATTACTTAAAATCCCTATTAGGGATTGAAACATTGACTAATAGTATAAACTGAAAATCGATATAAAGGATATACATCCAGTATTACAGGCAACATACTTGATTATATATTACGTATGAAAGAGGTGCGATCGCACCCATCTACGGTATAAGTTTCTAGCTTCAACTGAATCATAGGGTGGGAAAATAAGTGTAAGCAATGCTCATCCCCCAACTTGCGGGTTATTTGCCTAAGACAGATAAACAGAAAATTTTATCAGTCAATATTTTATGACTTCGACCGTTCCCGTTAAAACTCGGAAGTTACCAATCCAAGCCATAGGAGCCAAGATTTTCCACTTGTGTAACATCATTAGCCTGTCGCTTATGGTGACAAGTGGACTACAAATTTACAACGCCAACCCTGTATTTGGTGGACGCGCAGGTTTACACGTTCCTGCAATATTTACATTAGGAGGTTGGCTTGCAGGAGGTAGACACTGGCATTTTGCAGCAATGTGGTTATTCTCGCTCAATCTCTTATGGTATGGAATTTATGTTTTAATTACCCGACGTTGGCGACATCGATTTATGGGAGTCAATGACCTCAAAGCATTGCAAAAAACTCAAAATCCCCAGCGTTTAGTTTATGCTTGGCATCGCATTGTTTATACAGCCGTTATTCCTATCTTACTACTGGCGTTATTTACAGGAATAGGAATGTATAAACCTGCTCAATTTCCTTGGATTGTGGATATGTTTGGCAGTTGGCAAGCACTTCGTATTGTTCACTTTGCCTCAGTACCAATGTTTATCCTCTTTGCAGTAATTCACTCTTTATTAGGACGTAAAGCCGGAGGTTCCAAACTTACGGAATCAATGTTTTGGTAAACTTTTTAAATCACACTCTAAAAATGAACTTTTTTGATAAATTAAATGGTAATATCTCACAAAATCAAAGCTTACTATTTGTAGGACTTGATCCAAATCCAGAGATGATGCCTAGCCGTTATGAATCTCAAGATATCATTGCTGGATTATGGAAGTGGTTGCAATTCATTATCGCTGAGACTGCTGATTTTGTTTGTGCTTATAAACCGACACTTGGCTTTTACGAAGCGTTAGGTATTCCTGGTTTAGAACTGCTGCATAAAACTTTAGCAGCTATTCCGGCTCACATTCCAATTATTTTAGATGCTAAACATAGTGACTTAAATACCAGCAGCATTTTTGCTCGTACTGTGTTTACACAATGGCATGTCGATGCAATCACTCTCAGTCCTTATACAGGGCAAGATCATGTAGTACCTTTTTTGGTATACCCTGATAAAGCAGTGTTTATTTTATGCTGTACTTCTAATCCAGGTGGAGAAGCTTTACAACAATATCCTGCGAACCAATCACCACTTTATTTGCAGGTAGTAAAAGAATCAAAAAATTGGGGAACTCCAGAACAATTAGGTTTAGAAGTAGGAACTACAAATCCTGAAGTTTTAGCGCTCATTCGGGGAGTTGCTCCTGAAAGAATTATCATGGTGCGTAGCATCTGGGCTGAAGGCGGAAACCTGAAGCAAATTTTAGAAGCAGGCTTGAATGCTAGCGGTGATGGCTTGCTGATTCCGGTTCCTCAAGATATGTTGGGAAACACAGATTTATCTGAGCAAATTCAGTCTTTGCGTGCAGAAATTAACCAAATAAAAGCTGAAATTATTCAGGAAAATTCTACATGTTCTGTATGGCTGCCTAATGTTTGTTTTTTAAATCAGCATCCTCAACAGGATTTGATTTTACAACTTTATGATATTGGCTGCATTATGTTTGGCAAGTTTGTCCAAGCATCAGGAGCCATATTTCCTTATTACATTGACTTACGCAAAATCATTTCTAACCCCCAAGTTTTCAGTCAAGTTATCACCGCCTATGAAGACATTTTAAAAAATCTCAATTTTGATAGAGTAGCAGGTATTCCCTATGGTTCTTTACCAACTGCTACTGGTTTAGCCTTACGTCTTCACTGTCCGATGATTTTTCCTCGTAAAGAGGTGAAAGCGCATGGAACTCGCAGAGTAATTGAAGGTAACTTTCAGCCTGGTGAAACGGTTGTGGTGGTTGATGATATTCTCATCAGTGGCAAAAGTGTGATGGAAGGGGCAGAAAAGTTGAAATCAGCGGGATTAAATGTTAACGATATTGTGGTATTTATCGATCATGAACAAGGAGTAAGAGACAGGTTACAAAATAATGGTTATTGTAGCCATGCGGTTTTAACTATTTCGGAAATTACTACAACTCTATATCAAGCAGGAAGAATAAATGATGAGCAATTGTTAGCCTTTAACGAAGGTTAGGGTTGCGATCGCCTATTATATTGTATCATTCCTAACACTGGGCGTATTTCATGCCTAAGCAGTGCTTGGGCATCAAAATAATTTTTAATTTTGAATAAATTTATGATTTTTTCTCTCAAGCAACTGCTTAAATGGTTAATTTTGACGCTGCTATTTCCTTTAGTCTTTCTCAATGGTTGGCTAGCGTTTCGGCTATTTCAAATTTTCCAACCCCTAGTAACAATTCTTATTTTAGCTACTTTATTTGCCTTTATTTTAAATTACCCTGTTTCAACTCTCCAACAACGGGGAGTTCAACGTAACTATGCAGTATCTTTAGTTTTTATATTAGCCTTGGTTATTTTAGTTGCTTTGGGTATTACTTTAGTCCCCATTGTTTTAGAGCAATTTCATGAAATGGCTAAGCTACTACCCCAATGGATTGATTCTAGTGAAGAAAAACTTCAGAGATTAAATGATTGGGCTTCTAGTCATAAATTAAGAGTGAATTTTAGTCAAATATTAACACGAGTAACTGAAGGTTTGCCTGATGAATTTGAGTACCTTTCAGATAAACTTTTAGGCATTATTATAGATACTATTGATAGTATATCTGAAGCATTAATCACAGTAGTACTGACTTTTTACCTTTTGTTAGATGGGCCAAGACTTTGGGACGGGCTATTTAAAAAATTGCCTGGGACTTTTGCTTCGCGAGTCAGCCAATCTATTCAGCAAAACTTTCAAAATTATTTGATTGGTCAAGGAACTTTGGCCTTGCTGATGGGAGTTTCAGAAACATTAATGTTTTTAGCTTTTCAAGTCCAGTTCGGTTTACTATTTGGTTTTGGAGTTGGGCTTTTAAGTTTAGTTCCCTTTGGCGATGTTGTTAGTCTTGTTGTCATAACTTTAATCATCGCCTCACACAACTTTTGGCTAGCAGTAAAAGTTTTTGCAGTAGCTATTATAATCGACCAGTTAATTGATCAGGCGATCGCACCACGGCTTTTGGGTAAATTTACAGGGCTAAGACCGATATGGGTATTAATCGCCTTGCTAGCAGGAACCAATATTGGAGGGGTATTAGGTTTGCTAGTTGCGGTTCCTGTAGCTGGTTTTATCAAAGATGCGATAGATGGTTTTGCTAAATCTGGTTATTCTGAGAATGTAACCGAAAGTGAAGCGACATCAGAATTATTGGCAGAGGAATCAGTATCGCAATGAGTTGTGGATAGAAGAAAACCCCTAGCATTTCTACTAGGGGTAAGAATTAATACCATTTCACTTTATGTTTGTCGGAGATGCCCCCGTCTACGCCTCTGCTCTAGGCAAGAGGCTGGAGTGTTGATCAAATATTACAGCAAAAAGTGATCAGGTATAAAAGGGATGCATTTTAGCCAACATTTGCTAATAGCAATTCTCGTTTTTCGGACTTTTGAACTCTAACTTGACCGTCATCGTCAACATCAACAATGGCTGTATCTCCATCTATGATTTGACTAGATAGTAAAGCTTCCGCAAGAGAATCTTCTAAAAGGCGCATAATTGCCCGACGCAATGGTCTAGCACCATAGCTGGGGTTATAGCCTTCTTGTACCACAAGCTCTTTGAAGCGTTCTGTTACTTCTAGGGTAATTCCCTTTTCAGTCAAGCGAGTAGAAACATCGCGAAGCATAATATCAGCGATTTGCTTGACTTCATCCTTAGAAAGCTGGGTGAAGACGATAATCTCATCAACACGGTTGAGGAACTCAGGACGGAAGTAAGATTTCAACTCCTCATTTACCAGAGTGCGGATGCGATTGTAACTAGCTTCGGGTTGATTGTCGAACTCAAAGCCTAAACTACTGCCACCTTTTTCAATTACCTTAGAACCAATGTTAGAAGTCAAGATGATTAGTGTATTCTTGAAGTCTACTTTTCGACCTTTGGCATCGGTGAGGTGTCCGTCATCCAAAATTTGCAGCAGCATATTGAATACATCGGGGTGAGCTTTTTCGATTTCGTCGAATAGCAGTACCGTGTAAGGTTTACGCCGCACAGCTTCCGTCAGTTGTCCACCTTCGTCGTATCCGACATAACCAGGTGGCGAACCAATGAGCTTGGAGACGGTATGGCTTTCCATAAATTCGGACATATCCAAGCGAATCATCGAGTCTTCTGAACCGAAGAAGTAAGCAGCTAATGCCTTCGCTAGTTCTGTTTTACCAACTCCAGTAGGGCCAGAAAAGATAAAGCTAGCGATGGGACGATTAGGGCTTTTTAGTCCGACTCTGGCGCGACGGATACCGCGAGATACAGCCGAGACTGCTTGTTCTTGACCGATTAGCCGTTGGTGAAGAGTGTCTTCCAGGTGTAACAACAATTCTGACTCCGATTCAGTCAGCTTGTTAACTGGTACGCCAGTCCACGAGGCAACGATTTGAGCGATGTCTTCTTCATCAACGATGGTAGAATTGACAGGCTTATCGGCTTGTGATGATATTGCCTGTAATTGTGTTGTGAGTTCTAATTCCTGGTCGCGCAGTTGTCCAGCTTTGTCAAAATCTTGGACTCGTACTGCTGCTTCTTTGGCTTTGGTGACACCAGTCAGTTCAAGCTTGAGTTCTTTATTATTGGAAATCTGAGAGTTCCGCAAACGAACACGAGAACCAGCTTCATCAATCAAGTCAATTGCTTTATCAGGCAAGAAGCGATCGCTAATATAACGATCTGACAACTGGGCTGCTGCTACAATTGCTGCATCAGAAATTGTCACTTTGTGATGTTGCTCGTAAGCTTGGCGCAAACCATAAAGAATCTCAATAGTTTCTTCGACTGAAGGTTCCCCGACCATAATCGGTTGGAAACGACGTTCTAAGGCAGCATCGCGCTCGATATGCTGACGATATTCATCAAGGGTAGTTGCGCCGATGCACTGGAGTTCGCCCCGTGCTAAGGCAGGTTTGAGGATGTTGGCTGCATCCAAGCCACCTTCAGTACCACCAGCACCAACTAAAGTGTGAATTTCGTCAATTACCAGGATGATATTGCCTACAGTACGGACTTCTTCCACGACTTTTTTGATGCGTTCTTCAAAATCGCCCCGGAAGCGAGTACCTGCGACTAACGACCCCATATCGAGGCTAATGACTTGCTTGTCTTGTAAAGTTTCAGGTACATCCTGATTTACAATACGTTGAGCTAGACCTTCAGCGATCGCAGTTTTACCAACTCCTGGTTCCCCAATCAATACTGGGTTATTCTTGGTACGACGCCCCAGAATTTGGATAGCACGCTCAATTTCTTTTTGGCGACCGACTACGGGGTCAAGCCTACCTTCTTGCGCTAGTTTAGTAAGATTTCTACCAAACTCTTCCATAGTTAACGTTTGGGTACGCTTTTGACCACCGCTACCACCAGCGAACACAGAGGTATTATCACCCAAACGGCGAACTACAGCACTACGGACACTCTTGAGGTCAACCCCTAGATTTTGCAGTACTTTAGCGGCGACACCTTCACCAGCCTCGGTCAATCCCAAGAGTAGGTGTTCAGTATTAATGTAATTTTGTCCCAGACTATGAGCTTCTTTAAACGATTGCTCAAAGAGGCTTTTCACCTTGGGGGTAAAAGGGATTTCTGGCGGTACAAAACCAGAACCTCTACCAATTATTTTTTCTACTTCGCGACGTGCGTCTTTTAATGTAACGCCCAATTCGGTCAGCACTTTAGCAGCAACCCCGGTTCCTTCTCCCATCAAACCCAGGAGAATTTGTTCAGTTCCTACAAAGTTGTGTCCTAGGCGACGTGCCTCCTCCTGAGCGAGCATAATTACTCTAATAGCTTCGGAAGTGAAGTGTTCAAACATAGCGGGTTCTTGCTCCCTTGCTGCTTGGACTTTGGGTGAGATAAAATTCACCCTCATCTAAAGTTTTTTGTATTTTCTTAAGAACAATGTATCTTTATTTAAAGTTGAGTGGCAGTGGGGAGAGCCGTATTAGCTCAGGTGTAGTTGCCGTCTTCAGATAATTCGGGTGAGATGCAAAGACTCCTACCACTTGACTCTTAATAATTCCACGTCCTGTTATGGGTATAAAAAATGACTGAAGCAACCAAAGGTAAAGACCAACAACATCCACTTTACAATCGCGATCGCCCCCTTATTGATATTTTACTCGCTCAAGAAGCAACAGATTACAATTTAGCAGAATTAGCTAGACTGCGAATGCGTTATCAAGGTTTTCCAGGGGCCAGAGACATCCAACAAGACTTGGATAAAGTCTTACAGCAGTGGGGTTTGAGCGAAGCTGAACTTTATGAGAGAACTCGCCAAATCCATAACTTGGGAGGTATTTACAAAAGTCGCGGTAAGAAAGAAGAGCAAGACTGGAATTAGGATAGCTGGATGGCGATGTCTGGCAACTTCTCCATTAAGAAATTTAGTTGCTCTACATCTTCAATTACTCTATTGCCTTGATGAGCATTAAAACTGACATGCACCAATCTTAATTAGTACCCTCGGACTGAAACTCGAAGTTCCAGCCTAATAGCCTAACTCCACTAAAGTGGACTAGAAGAGTCTCGCTATAAGAGAATTCATTTTCAGGTGTTTGTTGGAACTGGTGCAAAGACTGTTAAATGTACCATAGTTGTGCTCAACTTAACATTAAAAATATTGGATCTATATGTAAATTTTTGTATCTAAATTTAATATTTCTGGAAGAATGAAATTGCTATTAAGTATGATGTGCATTTAGTTTGCAGTATTGTTGCAATTAGGGAAGTAAAGAGAATAGAAAAGCAGGGGAAATGGAGAAGTAAAAGAGATGGGGGAGAGCAAGGAGTAAATTGCAGCAAATCTTCTGCCCTGTCCCCCGGTCACTGAGCGGCTTGTGCCGAGCGTTCGCGTAGCGTCTCGTAGAGAAGTCGAGGGAAGCCGAAGTGCTGCCCCTCTACCCCTTGAGCTTTCATCCCATATCAGCCTTGGCAACTATTTCCCCATATTCCGCTTCATTTGTTCCAACTCGTCTTGGGTTTCCCAGCGGCGGAACTTGTCTTCTAAGTCGTCGAAACTAGAATAACTACTAGTTTGATTCGACCAACCATTGGTTTCTAAACGTTGCTGGGTTTGAGCTTGAGCACGTACTGTCTGTGCTTCCGCCGCTTTGGCTTGCACCTCTTGTCGCCGCTGCTGAATTTTCCGTAGTAGTTCCTGAGATTGGGTGATGCGTTCTTTAAGTCCTTGCATTTGTCCCCAACGCTGATTTCCCTCGCGCAATAAGGCGGCTTCTCGCTCTTGCGCCGGAGTTGCTAAATCTTGTCTATTAGCGTCTTTGGCTTTTTGAACGCGGATATGCCAACGCTGGATTTCTTGAGCAGTGGCTAGAATATCCTCTTGCGATCGCTTTTCCTGTAACTTTAAATCTGCTACTAACTTTAAAGTGTCTTCTTCTTGCTCACGCAGCTGTTCTAACAGCGCCTCTAACTCCAAATGTGGATTACTACGCAAGAATTCTTCTAAACGATTTTCCAGAAACCGACTCAAATCATCAAATAAGCCCACTGCCAGAACTCCAGACATCGGGTATGTAACTATTTTATTGTAGTAATTATTATCGTGCGCGGATAGTAGATTTTAACAGTTCAGTTATCAGGCAATTTAAATAGCTGATAGAAAAGTCAACAACTACGAATATCAATAAAGATATTAGTATAAAAAGTAAGAACTTTATATATCCTTACGCTATTGTTTATATTCTAAATTGTGCTATGTGGTGTAGAGATTGGAGCGATCGCTGTTTACATAAGTAAAGTTGATTTCTTACTTATAGTTAACATGAGCAAGAAAGTCCTTTGTATGATTGAACAAGATAGAGTGGGTAGACAAAAACGGTGATTTAGATATGCGATACAAAGTAAATATAAATAAGACTGATGAAGGATTCGCTATCTGGTGTCCTGCTTTACCCGGATGTTGGTCGCAGGGGGAGACAGAAGAGGAAGCTTTAGAAAATATCAAAGATGCTATTCAAGCCTACCTTGAGACTGTTGAGGAATTGACTAAGGATGCAGAATTTCGTTATGTAGAAGTGGGATAAATATGCCCAAACTTCCAGGTATTAATCACCTACGAGCTGTTAATGCTTTTGAAAAAGCAGGTTTTTCAGTTGTACGTCAGGGTAAGCACATTACAATGACCAATGGCGAAAGGCGAACACAAGAAACAAAATGATGTTGGAATGATTTTACGTGGTTTCAGCCTCTATTTTCATAGGAAATCTAATGTTTATCCAGTTACGACAGTTTCTTTTAAGTTACCGTTAGAGTAAGTGATAGCTTTCTGGCTCTTATTTAATGAGTTATCCAAGCTTGTATTTAATGTCTCTTTCAAAATCAGTTTGTTGTTATCAATACATAAACTAATATCTTTTCCTTCCAGAGCTTTTTTCACAAAGCTTGTCAATTTGCTGTTATGCTGTTCTCTTTTTTGGTCAAAATCTGGTATTTTATTTCTCAGAATTTGGTGAACTTGAGACATAGGAATACCACCTTGTCTAAGTTGACTAGCTTGCTCGTTATTCTGCTTCAATCCCTGCAAAACTTTCTTGGTAATTACAAAAATGTCATCATTTAAATTACTATCGTTATTTACTTCAGTAATTTGAATATACTCTACTTTTGCTTGGGGAGCAGGTATAGGTAGAAAGTGATCACAAACAGACTTGAGAACACGATTAACATTTCCTTCGTAAGCACATCCAATTACAGTCTTTCCATACTCATGGAGCTTTTTAGCTAAAGAAGCAAATGCGCCATCACCTGATACAATAACGAAGACTTGCAACGTAGAACGGCTCTGAGCTAATTCCATAACATCAATCGCCAGTTGCATATCTGCTGCATTTCGTTTATGACTGTAATCAAAAATTTGAATTGATTCAATGCCAAGTTCTTGAATTTCATTTTTGAGAAGCCTTAATCGCGAGTCGCTCCAGTCAGCATAAGCGCATTGAATAGCAATTTTATTAACTAAGCTAATTTTTTCAAGATTTGTTTGAATTTGTTTAAGAGAAAAATTTAAATTTGGGTTACTTCTACCCATTGTTAGGTTTTCGATATCATAAAAAATAGCTGTATTGAACTGCTCAGCTTTAGGTGACATGTTAGCTTGAGTTGCCAACTGCTCTAAACGATTCTGGCACTGCTTTAGCTCTCTAAACTCAGCTATTAAAGATAACATTTCTGGAGTTAGCTCAGAACTAACTGCTTGCTGTTTAAATTGCGTAATTACTGCTTTTAAGTCATTGACTTGCAGTTTTGCCTGTTGTACTTCTTGCTGAAATTGATTAGTTAATGTATTGATTTGAGTCTGACTTTGGATAGTTTGCTCCCGGAGTTCGCCAATGGTTCTAGAGAGAATTTGCTGGCGTTGCTGATAAGCTATTACCAAAGCTTGCTGGATGATGTCCCACTCTTTTGGAAAAGACTCGCGGGTAAAAACTTCTCGAACAGCTTCATAGCCAGCTATAGCAATTTCTAAATTGCTCGCAGGGTTCCCTTGTGTAAACTCTTGAATGGTTATACTTAACTTAACAATAACACGAGCTATATTAACAGCGTTAGCAGGTTCTTTAGCAAAGCGATCATTTACCCATTTTCGCAAGATCAAAGCGAAGTTATCATTGAGTTTATTTAAGTTTTGTTGCAGAATTGGGGATATTTCTTGATTTTGATAAGTGGCTTTTAATAATTCGAGTAGGAAGGTTTGTTCCTGGTTAGCAACTTCATTTAGCATAATTATTTCCTGTAATATACTTTTTAATTGAGTATTCCCTACTTGGCATTGCATCTAACAATTAAAGCGGTGTTACCCAATAGGTAATACCCCGAACAACATGATTTTTAAAACCAAATTGAGGTAAATTTTCTTCACGTAAACCTACATAAGTCCAATGGGGAATATCATTTTCTACAGTTTGAAACCAGCCGTTTTGATTAAGAGCTTTTTTTTGCTGTTGATTTGATACACGCAAATCAATTGCTAATCCCCAAAGATGTTGTGAAGTTCCAGGAGGTGCAACTAAACCAAGAATCTTTGTTTCTTTACCCTGTTGTACTCTTGCCAACATTTGATTGTTAGCATATTTGTGCCAAAATCTTAAATTCGTTGCAAAAGTGCGAGTACAATCGCCAGAACCATAACCAGATTTTAACGGAATATTTTGTAGCGTTCGCGCTTTATTTAAGGCATCAGCCGCCGATTTTTGTAAATAACAGTCTTTAGTACCATCAACTTGACCCATTATCAGGGTATCTTGAAATTCTTGAGTTTCTTGTTCGTTAGCGAAAATATCTTTTTGTGGCAGCTTAATTTCTATATCTGGGTTTACAAATACTGCGCCGTATGCTCGTAGCAAAATATATTCAAAAGTACCAGGCTGAGGAACTGTGGGTAATTTTCTAGCAATTGCAGACAAAAAACGCTCTTGATTATTCAATTGCTGGTTAGGGAGAAATGGCGTCACCACAGAAGATGAACTTGTATTTTTACAAGAAACAAAAGCAGTATTCAAGCATTCATTCAATGGTTGGACAGTTATATATAGTTGCGGGTAGTTCATCTCATTACTTGCCACCAAAGTAAAAATAATCAATATAACTGTAGTAATAAAAATTATACTTCTGAGAGTTCGTTGTCTTCTCCAGTAATTTTTCTTTTTCATATGACCTGTAATTTATGGTAAAAATTTAGTGATGAGTTAAATCCCCTAACTCAGTTTCCAATACTTAGTACTTTTTAAAATAGGTCTAAGTATCTTTATAAACAAAATTTAGGTAAAATAAATCCTCAAAACTCTTAAAAAGAGAATTGAGGGAAATTTCCAAAACTTACGTTAACTTTAGTTGTCGAATTTTGAAATACTTAATAATTCGGTATGTTTTAATTGTTTATAATCAAGTTGATTTAACAAAATATTTATTTCTTGCTTTAATTGTACTCCTGAGTTCATTCTTGCCAGTGGATGATTAGCTCTTGCTTGATCAAGCAACCATAATATACCTTTTGGACTCATACCAGTTGTTCCATAGGAATTAGAAACAACTGTAATTACTTCTCTGCGATCGCAACTAATATCTCTAGAAATTTTAGGGCGAACTAAATATTTTTGAATTGAACTATAATGCACGTGAGATAATACTTTTTGGGCATTATATAGCTGTAAGTATGCTACTAACCAATAATTCTGTTGTAGCAGAAGTAATAAGACATTTTCAGTCAAATGATTAAAAGTTTCTTTATTTATTCCCAAAGCCTGAAAAATTTTGGTTTCAATGCTATCTATATTCATTGAATTCTCTAACTTTTTGATGGCATTAGGCATTAATACAGAAAAAACTTCCTGTATATGTTTTTTGTATCCAATAAACTTTTCATGAGGGGGCATCAAATCCTCAAATAGCATTATATCTCGATGCAATACTGCATAATCGTTTGCTCCACTAGGAGGTTTAAGATACTGATTAACAGGATACCAAGAACAGGCATATTGCCTTAAAATATCAAGAAAAAAATCTGTATTAAATTGAGATTTTTTCATGAATTCTACTAAATTAGATTTTATACTTAGTATAAGTATGCTGGCATTTAAGGCTGCTTCAATTGCTTGAGGTTCGTTAAGTTCTTTCGTTTTTTGAAGATATTCAAGATGTTCATTCGCAGCCTCTTGAATAGCAAAAGATTTCTTCAACAAGCTAATAAACTCAATTTCAGCTTTCTGACCAGAAAACGTTACAAAACAACCATCGGAAAATAATGCTGGCACATTATGTATAATTTTTTGATTTTTAGGGTGTATTACCTGCACTGTTGGGCCATTACATTCTATAAAAGTAAAAAAGGAGTCCCGATAAGGATGACCTATTATGTCTGCAATCTGCTGAAAGTAATTAATAAATCTTTGGTAATTACGAATCAATAATAAATCTAAGCCTTTTCCCGGCTCTACTACATCTGGTTGAGTTTTTTCTCTGCGCTCAATAGCTATTAGCTCTTTTTTAATAAAATATTGCTGTGTATGCCTCTCTATTGAACTCCCAAACATACCTAAAATTACTAATAATTTCTTGGCATCATCTGGATTTACATTTTCTGGATACGGAGCAATATTCAATATATTGTTATTTAAAATAATTGCTAATTCTTGAGGAGATTTTTTTTCTGCATATACTTCCTCATTTAATAATGGAAGTTTTTCTAACACCCACCTAATCATGGTATTTATTGCTGAAGCAGAGTTTTCTGCTTTGTTAGTCATTTTGTCCAGCATAAAAATTAGCTTAATCTCTTTAAAAGAAAGTTTTTAGGTACTTTTTATCCTGTAACACAGCATAAATATATCAAACATTTTTGACTTCAGGTTTTATACTTAAAAGCGTTTTCGTAAACTGAAAAATTTTCCTTAAACTTACTTACAGCAGTGTTAATAAAATAAAGCTAGACATAATATCTACTTAGTCGGTAAATAATCAATAAATAAATTAGATTTTAAATTAAATTTATGAGTACTGACTTTAAGCCCATTACGTAATCAATTGAAAATTATCTTATTGTTTGAGTTTTGAATTTTCTAGAGCAGTATTAGTCGTTTTGTTAGCCTTATCTATCAAAAAGATACATCCATGAAACCACTGGAACAGTTAAAATTGAAAAGAACTCTCAGCTTGCTGATCCTCTAAGTATGACCATGCACAATTCCATAGAATTCCAAGACGCTTTTGATGTTATTGTCGTCGGTGCAGGTCACTCCGGTTGTGAAGCGGCCCTTGCCACTGCACGCCTCGGTTGTCGTACCTTGCTATTGACACTCAACTTGGATAAAATCGCTTGGCAACCTTGTAATCCAGCAGTAGGAGGCCCAGCCAAATCCCAGTTGACCCATGAGGTAGACGCACTCGGCGGGGAAATTGGTAAAGTTGCAGACCGCACCTACCTGCAAAAGCGCATCCTCAACTCTTCACGAGGGCCTGCGGTTTGGGCATTACGCGCCCAGACGGACAAGCGCGAATATGCGGCGGTGATGAAGGTGATTGTTGAGAATCAAGAAAACTTGACCATCCGCGAAGGGATGGCGACAGATTTGGTGTTGGGCGCTAACGATGAAGTCATCGGCGTTCAAACTTACTTTGGCATGGCGTTTGAGTGCAAAGCAGTCATCTTAACAACGGGCACTTTTTTGGGGGGAAAAATTTGGGTAGGTAACAAATCTATGCCAGCGGGACGTGCTGGAGAATTTGCGGCGGAGGGATTGACACAAACCCTGAATCGCTTAGGATTTGAAACCGGAAGGCTCAAAACTGGTACTCCAGCAAGAGTAGACAAGCGATCAGTAGACTACAGTAAAATGTTAATCCAGCCAGGTGATGAAGATATCCGCTGGTTTAGCTTTGACCCAGATGTGTGGGTAGAACGGGAACAAATGCCTTGTTATATTACCCGTACAACTACTGAGACTCATCGTTTGATTCAGGAAAATTTACACCTGTCGCCCGTTTATGGCGGTTGGGTGGAAGCCAAAGGGCCGCGTTATTGTCCCAGTATTGAAGATAAGATTGTGCGCTTTGCTGATAAGGAAAGCCACCAAATCTTTATTGAACCGGAAGGAAGAGATATACCAGAACTTTATATCCAAGGGTTTTCTACAGGCTTGCCCGAAAATCTGCAACTGCAAATGTTGCGGACTCTCCCCGGCTTAGAAAAATGTACTATGCTCCGTCCGGCTTATGCTGTGGAGTATGACTATTTGCCAGCAACTCAGTGTTATCCCACACTCATGACTAAGAAGATTTCCGGGCTGTTTTGTGCGGGGCAGATTAACGGCACAACAGGCTATGAAGAAGCCGCAGCTCAAGGTCTGGTGGCGGGAATTAATGCAGCTCGCTTTGCCCGTGGTCAGGAGATGATCGTATTCGCACGTGAGCAAAGTTACCTTGGTACTTTGGTTGACGATCTGTGTACAAAAGACTTACGGGAGCCTTATCGGATGCTCACTAGTAGGTCTGAGTATAGGTTGATATTGCGTTCTGATAATGCCGACCAACGGCTGACACCCTTGGGACGAGAAATTGGTTTAATTGACGATCGCCGTTGGAATTTATTTACTCAGAAGCAAACACAGATTACCACAGAAAAAGAACGGCTGCACACTACGCGGGTGAAAGAACATGATGCAATGGGAATAGCGATCGCATCTGATACCCAACAAGCAATTAAAGGTTCAATTACCCTAGCAGACTTACTACGGCGTCCGGGCCTGCATTACGTTGACCTTGATAGGTACGGACTAGGAAACCCCAACCTCAACCGAGCCGAGAAAGAAGGTGCAGAAATTGACATTAAGTATTCTGGCTATCTCGCAAGACAGCAACATCAAATTGAGCAGATTTCCCGTCAGGCGCACCGCCACTTACCTGCGGATCTGGATTATACAAAAATTGATACCCTTTCCAAAGAGGCACGGGAAAAGCTCACTCAAGTAAAACCACTCACTATCGGTCAAGCTGCACGTATAGGTGGCGTAAACCCAGCGGATGTAAATGCCTTGCTATTATATTTAGAATTGCGTAAAACCAAGAGCCAGTCAGGATTTCCAGCGTTAGCTTAACTTCAACTTCATAAAGACTGAGTATAGTAGTAAGAAGGGGGTTTGGTATGATAGATGACATACACTTTAGTAGTGGCATCATCAACAACCCTCAGATGAAAGTTGAGTTTAATACCACCGCTCAATCAACTCGTCTGATTTAGGCGGGGGATTGGATGTTTGATTAATAATCCTGATTAAGAGGCAATAGGGGCGGCGTTTCCCCGTCCTAGTAGCCACAACCCACAACGCTTATGTTACAAGCAGCTAGCACCCATCTCCTTATTTCCGAACCATCAGAAGATTTAATCGCCAATGAACCTTGGTCGATAGATATGTATGCTGATGGCTTGATGGATGAACTCTTTGCCGATATAGACTACATTCTGGATGGTAGTAGGAATCTGCCTTCCCAAACCATTAGACAAGGCAATCGACCCGCGCCACTGCCTCCAGAATACATGCCTGTGCAAACAGTTACGGTGCCGCAAATTGTCTTGCCAAACGCACTCAACCAACCTTCTCAAGGTAGGCACAAGCAATTAAGTACGGTTGTGGTTGGCACTCCCACTGTGAATGCAGTGAGTAGAAGACCTCAGAAAACTAGACGTGCTTTAGGCAAGCTGCTGATTGTAGGTACAACTTTAGGTGTGGCGATCGCTAGTATTATTTACTTGGTACAGTCTGGAGTCGTACATCTTTTAAATACCAAACCGACCCAATCTGATCTTCCAGCATCGCAACCACAGGCAAAGTTGCCTACAAGATCAGAAATTGAGGCGGAGTTAGTTGACTACATGTTAGAAGCACTTGCAGTTATAGAGCAGCAAGAGGCAAAAAACCAAAAATCTGTCAGACCTGGATTCTCTAATCAGGAAACTCTTAATCAAACAGCTAGTGTTGTGCCAGCTGGTAATCTACCACCACTTCTAGCAGCTAACGGTATACCACCAGCCTCTAATCGTTCTGGAGGCGTTGTTGAGCGCATCTACATCCCTGTTTACCAAGCGCCATCGCCAATGCGCTACGCGCTTCCCAGCATTCCTGGCAGTCCGAAATTACCACCAGTTGCCACCTCACAGGGTTCTAAACCTAATGTAGTGAAAACCGCCCTAAATACAGTGCAGCAAGCTGCTAAGCCCATAAATGTCAATATGTTAGCTGCTGTGCGCGGAGAACTCAAACCTGTGGCTGTTAAAACCGCACCAATTACCTTACGGCAACCATCTAATCCTCTACCTGCATTACCAGTTGTCCCATTACGCGCAGCACCCACACCGGAAGCCGCGCCAACTATCACCCAACACCAAGTATTTTTGCCTCCTGCTGTTGCAGATGCTCCTAGCGATACCTTGGAGGGATTGCTAGAGTTAGGCAACAAATCTGCTGCTTTGTTTAAAATCGGTGGTGTAACCCGCCGCGTTGATGTAGGTGAAAGTATTGGTTCAAGTGGTTGGACACTAGTAGATGTCAGTAATGGTGAAGCTATCATTCGTCGTAATGGCGAAGTGCGCTCAATTTATGCAGGGCAGAAATTTTAATGCCTTTTCTAGGTCTTTGAAGACTTGCCACTGGCGATCGCCAATCGCGGTAAATATAGGAATGATTGTATTAACCGGAATTTGAGCAGCTGCGGTACTCATTCTGGGTAGCCCTCAAAAATACAAATCACTCCCCCTGCCCCTGCCCCCTGTGCTCCCTGCCCCCTGCCCTTATTGATGTGACTCGGCAGAATTAAAAATCAAGTGGAGCAAAGCATCAATCAGGCGATCGCTTTTCATGGGAATAATATCTTTCCCATGCATCACATCCTGAGTAATATGAAAATGAACTAATGTTCCTAAAAAAATCCTCGCTGTTGCCTCTGGGTCAGTTATATTCAGTTCTGGATGAGCAGCCAAGTATTGAGTGAGGGTTTCTAGCAAGGGTTTAATCATCCCCCGAACACAAATTTGAGTTAACTCAGGAAAACGACCAGATTCACCGATTAACACTCGCATAAATGCACAATGTTCTTCGTCTTTAGTCATCTGCTCCAGTGCGTTGGTTGCTGATTGGCGTAATACAATTAGTGGTTCTCCCTCAAGAGGTTCCGTCCCAAAGATTAAGTCAAGCTTTTCGCGTGCTAGCTGCTCTACCAACGCTTTAAATAGTCCTTCTTTATCTTGAAAGTGGCTGTATACTGTCGCTTTAGAAACACCCGCTGCTACTGCTACCCGATCCATACTTGTGCCAGCGTAGCCTTGTTTGAGAAACTCCTGCATCGCTCCTTGCAGAATTTGTTCTACTTTATCAACGGAATTGTCTCGGTCAACTTCGCCAACTTTGATGTGTGCCATTTATTAATCTTCCTCTTCTATAAATAATTTTAATAGACGCTGCAAAATACCCTACGCAATTAATCCCAACTGTGATAAGCATTCTGGCAGATAATTCCAGGCTTATTCAATAAGTTGTAGCTTTGGCTGCATACCTTGACTAAACTAGTCCGTTCAGTTTAGCATATGACAAACTGAACGGTTTAGTACAACTGGCTACTAGTAAGAGGGGAATACTATGGCGCAAAACCGGAAGATAGAGAGTTTAAGGTCTTCCCAAAATTTTTTACGATCGCATATTTGGTTAGTCATAATTGCATCCTTAGCAGTAGGTGGAGCCACTGTTTACACGGTGCTACAGTTTCAGGCTAAGGCTAATCAAAAGCAACAAGCACCAGTAGCCGTTCAGCCAGTAGTAAAAACAGTCACAGCCCTAGGGCGGTTGGAACCAAATGAAGAAGTGATAAAACTCTCTGCACCTTCTTCTAATGAAGGGAATCGGGTGGAAAAACTGTTAGTCAAAGAAGGCGATCGCGTCAAAGCTGGGCAGGTAATTGCCATTATGGACAGTCGCGATCGCCTTCAAGCTAGTTTGGGTGAAGCACAAAAACAAGTTCAAGTTGCCAAATCCCGCCTTAACCAGGTAAGAGCAGGCGCAAAACAGGGAGAAATTGGAGCGCGAGAAGCTACCATAAAACGTTTGGAAGTAGAGCTAGAAGGAAACACCAAAACTCAGCAAGCCACAATTAATCGCCTAGAAGCAGAACTACAAGGACAAAAACAGCAGCTAGAAGCAATAGTAGCTCGCGTCGCAGCCCAGAGGCAAAACGCTCAAGCAGATGTTCAACGCTACGAGACTTTATACAAAAATGGCGCGATTTCCAGTCAAGAAGTTGATAGCAGACGTTTAAGCGCCGAAACTTCTTCTCAACAGTTAATCGAAAGCCAAGCCACCAAAGCCAGAACTCTAGCCACCCTAGAACAACAGCTTACCGAAGCCAAAGCCAACCGAAACCAAACCCTCGCCAGCTTGCAACAGCAAATTAACGAAGCCAAAGCTACCCTGAATCAAACCGCAGAAATCCGTCCCACAGATGTAGCAAACGCACAAGCAGAAGTAGAAAGCGCTCAAGCCACCGTGGAGAAAATTAAAGCGCAACTGGCTCAAGCATATATCCACGCTCCCAAAACTGGGCAAATTCTCAAAATTAATACACGAGCTGGGGAAACAGTTGGTGAAGAAGGAATTGTGGATTTAGGTCAAACTGACCAGATGTATGCAGTGGCAGAAGTCTACCAAAGTGATATTAATAAAGTGCGTCAGGGGCAGTCGGTGCGGATCAGCAGTGATTCCCTACCCAATGAATTACAAGGAAGGGTGGATTGGATTGGTATGCAAGTGGAGCGGCAAAATCTGATCAACAGTGATCCCTCTAGCAATATTGATGCCAGGGTAGTAGAAGTCCATGTGCAACTGAATAAACTATCTAGCCAAAAAGCTTCTCAATTTACTAATCTACAAGTCAAGGCGGTAATTGAACTGTGATTGGATTTATTCAGCAATTGCGGCAACGAACTCCCCTAGGTTGGCTGCAACTGAGTCACGAAAGGGGGCGTCTGTTGGTAGCATTGTCAGGTATTGCCTTCGCTGATGTCCTGATGTTCATGCAGTTAGGGTTTCAAGATGCTCTGTTTGAAAGTAACACTGTGCTGCATCGCAGTATGCAGGCTGACATGTTTGTCATCAGTCCCCAAGCACGTAACTTGGCAAACATGTCCACCTTTACAAGGCGGCGACTGTTTCAAGCAATGGATGTACCAGGGATAAAGTCGGCAGAAGCCATGTATGTCAACTTTATCGATTGGAAAAATCCCCAAACACAACAGAAGACAACAATATTAGTTATGGGGTTCAATCCTGATCAGCAAGCCTTTAGCTTAGCTGATGTGAACCGCCAGAGAGATATGGTTAAGTTACCAGATACCGTTCTGTTTGATCGTGCCTCCAGAGGAGATTATAAAGAAGCGATCGCCCAAATTGAACAAGGAAAATCCGTTACAACTGAAATTGATCGCCGGACGGTTAGCATTGGCGGCTTATTTCAAGTTGGGGCTTCCTTCATTGCCGATGGTAATTTAATCACCAGCGACCAAAACTTTTTGCGACTATTTCCTGGGCGAGAAGCAAGCAGCGTCAGTTTAGGTTTGGTTAATCTGCAACCAGGCTATGACCCCAAGCAGATCAAAGCAACTTTAAGTGCTTATCTAGGTCAAGATGTCAAAGTATTAACCCGCGAAGAATTTATTGAATTTGAAAAAGATTATTGGAAAGAAAATACTGCGATCGGGTTTATTTTCAGCTTGGGTGTGACAATGGGGTTTTTAGTGGGCGTGATCATCGTTTATCAAGTCCTTTCTACTGATGTGAATGCCCACATGAAAGAATACGCCACCTTTAAAGCAATGGGGTACAACAATCTCTACTTACTCGGCGTGGTATTTGAAGAAGCAGTAATTTTGGCAGTATTGGGCTTTATACCAGGAGCGATCGTCCCCTTTGGACTTTACCATCTAACTCGCAATGCCACCAATTTGCCACTTTACATGACTTTAGCGCGATCCATTACGGTACTAATGCTGACTATGATTATGTGTATAATTTCTGGTGCGATCGCCACGCGTAAACTTCAATCTGCTGACCCCGCAGATATGTTCTAAAAATTTGTCATTTGTCATTTGTCATTTGTTAATACTAAGGATTAAGGAAAATGACGGTTATTACGAGAAATCCGCTTACTTATGACTAGCGAACCCGTTATTTCTATTAAAAATCTTGACCACTATTTTGGTCAGGGTCAATTGCGTAAGCAAGTTTTGTTTGATATTAACTTGGAGATTAATACTGGCGAAATTATTATTATGACTGGGCCATCTGGTTCTGGTAAAACCACACTTCTCACCTTGGTAGGTGGGTTGCGTTCTGCCCAATCTGGTAGTTTGGAGATATTGGGACAAGAACTTTGTGGTGCTAATGCAACACAACTTACTCAGGCGCGACGTAGTAATGGTTATATTTTCCAAGCGCACAACTTGCACGCTAGCTTGACAGCACTCCAGAACGTCAAAATGGGCTTGGAATTGCACAAAAATATGTCTCTGCCAGAAATGAAAACTCGCTCAGCCCAAATGTTAGAGGAGGTAGGGTTAAAAGAGCGGATCAATTACTATCCCGATGATTTATCGGGGGGACAAAAACAAAGAGTTGCGATCGCCCGCGCTCTAGTCAGTCATCCTAAAATTGTTTTAGCAGATGAACCCACCGCCGCCCTTGACAGTAAATCGGGTCGAGATGTGGTAACACTCATGCAAAAACTGGCAAAAGAACAAGGCTGTACCATTCTTTTAGTCACTCATGACAATCGCATTCTCGATATTGCCGATCGTATCGTCCACATGGAAGATGGCAAGCTAGTAAATGACCAGGCTATTGTCTCGGCAGTTTAGGCGAACCAGAAATGATACAGTATGAGCGTTGTCAAAAACTAATGGCTAATGACTAACGAAATTACTGAAAAATTAAAACAGTCTTGTGCTGGTTTATTAATGATGAGCGAGTCAGAATATCCATTTGAGGTCTTTTTATGGACTGGTCAAGCTAACAGTCTGACAACTCAAAAACTACTCCAGCTAACAAATCATCCCCAAGAGTCACTAGTTGAGGAAGTGGCTCTAGATGATTTATTTCGTAATTGTGCCTATGAAAAAGAGTGGCATGACGAACAACAGAAACAAAATGTTAAAAAATTTCAAACACTTGTCCAGACGCTTAAGAATAATCTGAATGAAATCAAAGTTTATCGCATAGGTACGATAAATATTGATGTTTATATCATCGGAAAGACTCCATCGGGAGATTTAGCAGGGCTTTCCACTAAAGTTGTGGAAACATAGTAGCCAATTTGGAAATTATATAAAGCCTGATAGGAACGTATGATCAAATAATCATTAATCCGTAATTCGTAATTGGTGATGGGCTACATTCCACCACCAATTATGAATTATGTTGGCAGGCTTTATGGCTTTGATTTAACTATAAATTGTCAACTTTAGATTCAACCACAGATTGAACAGATGTTGATACATTAGATAATAAATTGAAGCCTGTTTTAAGTTCAATTGAGTCAACAGAAACTCGATATGTTCTCCAATCGTTGTTTCTTATGCCTTGGGTATTGGGAAGATCGACGCTAATAACCCTCGTGTTAGTCGTAATTCCAGAAGCTCCAACACCTGGGTTACTAACTACAATTACCTTCCAGACTCTATTAGGAACTTGAACCCTGCCATTAGTAATTGTATATTTTGTGCCATTCGAGCCAGTTCCACCAATGCCGTATGTGCCAGAAATAATATATAGTTCTCTCCCCTGTCTTACTAAGTCTCTAGAGTAGTTTTCTAGTGAAGCCCACGGCCCCTGATTATTATCTGGTGACTGTGGAATCATATTTGTCATTAGGAATGTTGCAGAGTTATTCGTCACTGTCCTTGTTCTGTCAGCGGAAGGTGTCATGTGTCCTCTGTCGAACCCGCTGCCAGAATAATCAGAGCCAGTTACTCGATACCATCCTGTAGGGAGAGTGGTATCGGCGCGGAAGTCGTCTTGTCTTGGTGTTGAACCAAGCCACGAAGAATTTAGTTGCCAAGACACCCAATTTGGAGTTCCTCTGTCACGGCTGTAACTCAGCGCATACTGAGCTTTTGATAATAAATAATTATTTGGGGATGAGACGCTTGTTGTTGCATTACTAGGATTGCCCAAGGTTAAATGCACACTTGAAAATTGTGCCTTAGTTGGACGTAAATGTCCAATCAGAGCTATAGGAAGGGCTACAGCTACACAAGATAGTAGAAATTTAAAAAGCTTGGTTTTTCTCATGATTTTGGTATTCAAAGACACGATTAGTGTCTATGCTTGACGCTTTAAACATCAAGTATTCAGAGATACAAAAAGTATAAAAGCTAAAAATTATTAGGTTTATTCGAGAGCTATGAATACAGAGCTAAATCTTAGTTAGTAGCGATAGTGCATATTTCCAGTTAGGGACTTAAGATACTCTTTTTTATTAATTTTTTACTTTCCTCTAAAATTTCTCTATAAAGTTCTACATCAAAAGAACGAATTTAATATTTTAACTATGCATATAATTTTAAATTTCCATGACAAAATTATGATGCTTTAAAAGTATTACTAAATCTAGCAAATAAGTAAATATAATTAAATTTAACTATATTATTGCCAGGGTGATATATACGCAATTACTGTTTATTATATAGTCGCGATCGCCAGAATTTTGTATTGCCTTGCTACTAATGACATCAAATAATTTTGCCTATTTGCTTAATTTGGGTCTGATTGTTGGCGCTGTTACAACCCATAATTTTGAAAAAGTTTAATATACCTGAATACTTTCATAAAACAAAAGTAGTTCATTAGAAACATAATTCTCTCATTTGGTATAAGACTTTGTTGCTATTCCCTCCAGCTAAATTACGCTATAGCGGTTCTCGCTTATGTGAGTTATACCCGTAGGGGCATGGCAGTGCCATGCCCCTACACCTGGTGATGTAATGTTGTACCGTATCTGAATGGGAACCGCTATATCTAAGTAAATTCTCAACAATTTTCATTTTTTTTATGGACTTATAAACAATAAATCAACAATCACTAATTAAGGAGTAGATATTAACAAATAAGCACTGAAAAAAGCCTAAAATTTTCAGTTTTTTCTGCGCCACTAGTTAAGAGGTAATCTATGGTGCGAAACTCAAAACTAGGGTACACATTGTCCCCTAAGTCTATTCTGCGTCCATCCGTTTTCATCGGTATAATCGCATCTTTATTGGTTGGCGGGATAGGTTTTTATACAGTAAAACGCTGGCAAAATTCTGCAAATCAAGAGGTGCAAACATCAATAACAAAATTGCCACAGTTAAAAACTGTAACAGCCCTAGGGCGGATTGAACCACGGGGAAGCGTAATTAAGCTCTCTGCTACCGCGTCTAGTGAAGGAAGTCGGGTAGAACAGTTACTAGTAAAAGAGGGCGATAAGGTAAAGCCAGGGCAGGTGATTGCAGTTTTAGACAGTCGCGATCGCTTGCAAGCAGCATTAAAAGAGGCGGAGGAGGAAGTCAAGGTAGCACAGGCAAACTTGATGCGGACGCAAGCGGGTGCTAAACGTGGTGAAATTGCAGCCCAACAAGCGGCGATCGCCCGCCTAAAAGCAGAACGTCAAGGCATTATTAACGCTCAAACAGCCACGATTGAGCGATTACAAGCTACAATGCGTAACGCCGAAGCTGAAGAACAACGTTATCAGACACTCTATGAAAAGGGAGCAATTTCCGCTTCTCAACGAGATAGCAAGCGCTTAACTCTAGAAACTGCCCAAAAAAGTCTGCAAGAAGCGCAAGCGCAGTTAAATCGCAGTCAGTCGGCTAGCCAGCAACAAATTAAAGAAGCTACAGCAACACTAGATAAGATTACGGATGTGCCGAAAGTCGATGTAGAAGCTGCCCAAGCAGAAGTCAATCGGGCTGTAGCAGCCATGAACTTAGCAAAAGCAAATTTGCAACAAGCTTATGTGCGTTGGCCGAAAGTCTTGGGGGAGCGATCGCTCCAAGATGGGCAAGTATTCGAGATCCACGCTCGGCCTGGGGAATTGGTATCAAATAATGGTATTGCCGATATTGGGCAAACCAGCCAAATGTATGTCATAGCCGAAGTATACGAGAGCGATATCACCAAGGTGCGTCCAAAGCAGCGTGTGCGAGCAGTTGGCGATTTCCTTCCTCTTGAATTAGAGGGAACGGTGGAGCGTCTAGGCTTACAAGTACGACGACAGAGTGTAATTAATACTGATCCTATTAGTAATATCGACAACAGAGTAGTAGAAGTTTATATCCGGCTTGACGATGCCTCCAGCCGAAAAGCTGCCAGTTTAACCAACATGCAAGTTAAAGCGGTAATTGAACTTTGAGATTAAAGGGTAGAGACGCGATTAATCGCGTCTGTACAAGGGTCAAGAGTAACAGGGCTTTTCAGGTAAATGAATCATATCTTTTTTATGTCACGCAGAGCCGCGGAGCCGCACAGAGGAATACATGAGTGTGTAAAAAAATGAAAACTGCTGTGTTATTCTTCCCCACTTTTCTGCTCTCTCTGCTCACGCACACTCAGCACCTCGTATGATGAAACTACTCCAACAACTGCGGCGACGAACACCTCTAGGATGGTTGCAACTGAGTCATGAAAAAAGTCGTCTGTTGGTAGCATTGTCAGGCATTGCTTTTGCTGATGTTCTGATGTTTATGCAATTGGGTTTTCAGACGGCGCTGTATGACAGTAACACTAGACTGCATCGCAGTTTACAAGCAGACATTGTTTTAATGAGTCCTCAAGCTCGTAATCTGCAAGGCTTGTCTATGTTTTCTCGTCGGCGATTGTATCAAGCAACGGATATACCAGGGGTGAAGTCTGCACAAGCAATGTATTTTAATTACATCACATGGAAAAATCCCCAAACGCGCCGTGAGACGGGGGTGTTACTGATTGGATTCGATCCAGATAAGCCAGCTTTTGACTTATTAGATGTTAATCAGCAATTGCAGACGATTAAGCTGCCAAATACCGTTTTGTTTGATCGTGGTGCTAGAGGAGAATATCAAAAAGCGATCGCCCAAATTGATCAAGGTAAAACCCTAACTACCGAAATAGAAGGACGTACGATTAATATTAGTGGTTTATTCAAAGTTGGGGCTTCCTTTGGGACTGATGGTAGCTTAATCACCAGCGATCAGAACCTTCTGCGGCTATTTCCTCGGCGAAACTCAAGCAGTGTCAGCTTAGGTTTGATTCAAGTACAACCAGGCTACGACCCAAAAAAGGTAGCAGCAGTCTTGAAAGCTTACTTGAGAGATGATGTCAAAGTACTAACCAACGCAGAATTTATTGAATTTGAGAACAACTTTTGGAGAACAAACTCCCCAATTGGGTTTATTTTCAGCCTAGGTGTATCGATGGGATTCGTAGTGGGGGTGATTATTGTCTATCAAGTCCTCTCCACAGATGTCAATTCCCACGTTAGAGAATATGCCACTTTCAAAGCAATGGGGTATCGTCATTACTACTTGTTAGGTGTGGTATTTGAAGAAGCAGTGATTTTAGCCGCGTTAGGGTTCTTTCCTGGATTGGGTGTATCCTTGGCACTTTACCAGTTGACTCGCCATGCTACAAATTTGCCGATGTACATGACTGCAATTCGGGGATTACAAGTGCTAGTACTGACGATCATGATGTGTGCAATTTCCGGGGCGATCGCTACCCGCAAACTTCAAGGTGCTGACCCTGCTGATATGTTTTAAGAATTGTCATTTGTCATTTGTCGTTTGTTATTTGTTTAGTAATAAGGATTAAGAATAAATGACCGACAATTCCGAGCAGGGTACAGAGCAAGCAGATTTATCTGTGGAGTCAATCCAAAATTCAAAATTGAATGACTAGTGAACTAGTAATTTCTATTAAAAATCTTGACCACTATTTTGGTCACGGTTCACTCCGCAAACAGGTTCTTTTTAACATCAACCTGGAGATTAACGCTGGTGAAGTTATTATCATGACCGGGCCGTCTGGTTCTGGTAAAACAACGCTGTTGACCTTGGTTGGTGGGTTACGTTCCGCCCAGTTCGGTAGTTTGTGGGTGTTAGGGCGAGAACTTTGCAGTGCTAGTGCTGAAATATTAATGCAGATACGACGCCATAACGGTTATATTTTTCAAGCAAATAACCTGCATGGTAGTTTAACGGCACTCCAGAACGTCAAAATGAGTTTGGAATTACACAAGTATGTGGAGTTGCGACAGATACAAACTCGTTCAGCCCAAATGCTAGAGCAGGTAGGCTTAGGAAATCACCTTCATTATTATCCAGATAAACTATCGGGGGGACAAAAACAACGAGTTGCGATCGCTCGTGCTCTGGTAAGTCATCCTAAAATTGTTTTAGCAGATGAACCCACCGCCGCTCTTGATAGTCAGTCAGGTCGAGATATAGTCAATCTCATGCAAAAACTCGCAAAAGAACAAGGTTGTACCATCTTAATAGTTACTCATGACAACCGTATCCTAGACATTGCCGATCGCATCATTCACATGGAAGATGGCAAGCTCAATTGTACTTGAGGATTTTAATCAAATTTTGCGATTTTAACCTGATAATGCTAAGGCTTATAAAAACCGAAGTTTGCTTCGTGCTGAAATTGAAGATTGGCAAGGAGTAATTATCAAAAATTCTAAATCTCTTTAAATCCACGCCACTTGCTCTACTTGGGTAAACCGCCAAGACCGCAGTGGCTTCCCTTAAAAAGGGAGACCTTGATTCCAGTTCCCCCCTTTTGAAGGCTAGGGGGGATCTAAAAGTGCCTAAAGTCACAGTGAAACACTTTTTAAATAACCTCTCAAAGTGAAATAATTAAATTACAGAGTGTACAAATTTTATTAAAAAGCTTATATGAGACATCGCTGGTTTCATAACTCATATTTTTCTGAGTCTACCAATTCTACGCTTTTATTTAGCACTATCTTTATGTTTTAGTTCCAGAAAATCTTTAGTTACTCTAACTGTAGAATCTCCATTTATATAATTTGAAGTATAATTGGGCGTTAATGGTAAATTCTCACCCGACTCTAGTACTAAAATAACCCGAAAAAAGCATTCGTCTATACTAGTATCAATCCGTTCAAGCTTAACATCAGTAATTTCGTTCAAAGAATATTGAAAAACTGTTTTTCTTAACGTTCCAAACCACCTGTAACGACTAAGCTTTACAGTATTTGTTTCCTTGTCAAGGTTACAAGTGATAAATAAACCTGGTGACGCTACTAGCAACGCTAATATTCCACAGAATACAGTAAACCTGACAACAATGTAACCCATAAAAGTGTCATCAAGTATAACCGCTAAATTGTTCTCTGTAGGGTTTTTCAAAAATTTGTTAATTCTTAATACTATTGATTGTAATTCTTCAAGTTTAAATTTGGGGTATGTTCTATCTGTAAAAGGAAAGCTATCTTTATCAGTTAATAGTAAAATTTTATATGAGTATCTAGGCTTAACTTGACTATCGGTTTGCATCTCTGTTTCCAATTTAGCCTCTAGTAACTCAGAAACTAGCACTTCACTTTTTTCTTGACCAAACCAATAGTTTTCTGTTAACTTACACATTCCTGTTAAAGTATTTTGTCCTGCACTCAAATCAATATTTGAAGTAGATATATTGTTTGGATAACGATTGCAGACAAGTTGTGTAATAGGTGTAAATACAATAGTCGCAAATAAAAATAGAACAAATAATTGACTAAAAAATATTCCCAAACCTAAAAATATTTTTGGTCGAATATGAAAAGTAAGTTTAGTTGATGTTTGGTCTGAAAATTTTAGAGGATTAGCTAGAATAAAATAACATCCTGTTCCTAAATTAATTAGCAACAGCATAGCTTTTAATAAAAAATTCATTTTATTTGTAGCTCCAAAACCGCTTTAACGGATAGAGGTATTAAGCGTTTACCAATTAGATAATAAATCAAGAAAGAATAACCTCAACTAGTCTTCTGTGGCTAGCGCCATCGAATATCCGAGCATTAATCTACTCTCTACCCCCAACACTCCTTCAATTGGTCTAGTTATAGCTCACCGTTCGCGTAATCGAGAATGAGTTTGATGGAATAAGGGATATGTGAAGAAGCAGGCTTTCCAAAAACAGGAGATTGCTATATCGCAATCATTCGTAATCTGGAATATTTAGCCAATGAATATCACGGTGTAGGAACATTATTCAGTGTCATCCAGGCTAAAGTGATGGGGATTTTTCAGAATGAATATACTCTATAACACCGATTCAGCTAAAAAAACCGATTATTTCGTAGAGACGTTGCATTGCAACGTCTCTACAGTCAACGATAATTGGTCATTTTACCGAAAAGAAATCGGGTTTTTGCGATTACTGAATCGATGCTCTAGATAGGCTTTTCAGCCTTAACGTAACTATCTGTTCGATTGCTCATTTACCTCCAATAAGAACTAACTCAGCACGGGCTAAACGCCCCGCTACCGCTAACAGCACTCATTACTTAGCAGTAGCTAAACCATTGTGTCTGAGCAAAGCAACCGTACTCGGTTCACGTCCTCGGAAAGTTTTAAAAACTTCCATTGGATGCTTGCTACCACCAAGTGCTAGTACTGTATTCCGATAACGCCGACCTGTAGCTTTTATAGCTTCTTCATCTTCTAGTCCAGCTTCTTCAAAAGCGGCAAAAGCATCAGCACTTAGTACCTCAGCCCACTTGTAACTGTAGTAACCCGCAGCATAACCCCCCTCAAAAATATGTCCAAAAACACACAAAAATGAATCTTCAGGTAACGGTGCTAAAACAGTTGTAGTTTTGGCAATCCGATGACGCACATCAGCGGGCGTTTCATCGCTACCAACACGATAGCGGTGGTGCAATTCCAAATCCACAATGCTAAAGTGAACTTGCCTCAACATGCCACTACCACTCATATAATTACGCGCCGCTAGTAGCTTTTGATAGTAATGCTCTGGTAGAGCTTCACCAGTTTTATAATGCTTAGCCATCCCAAATAAAGTGGGTCGCTCATAACACCAGTTTTCCATAAACTGGCTAGGCAATTCTACTGCATCCCACTCCACATTATTGATGCCTGCGGCTCCAGCATAGTTAACCTTAGTGAGCATGTGGTGCAATCCATGACCAAACTCGTGGAACAAAGTTTCTACTTCATAGAAAGTCATCAAACTAGGTTTGCCATCTACTGGGGGAGTTTGGTTACACACCAAATAAGTCACAGGTAAACGCACACTAGTTACGCCATTTGCTGTGATTGTGGCACGATTGATGCACACATCCATCCAAGCACCGCCGCGTTTTTCCGCAGGACGGCTGTATGGGTCTAAGTAAAAGTAAGCTATGGGAGAACCAGTTTCATCAGCAATTTGGAAATAACGAACATCTTCATGCCATACTGGGGCTTGACCATCGGCAGGGGTAACAGTAACGCCAAACAGCCGCTTTACAAGTCCAAATAAGCCATCTAATACTTGGGGGAGCGGGAAGTAGGGGCGTAATTCTTCGGCAGTGAAGGCAAACTTTTCTTCTCGTTGGCGTTCTGCCCAAAAGCTGAGATCCCAGTGCTTTAAATCTTGAGATTCTGCTGCTCCCTTTGTCGCTGCAAAAGCTTTGAGTTCTTCTAAGTCTTTAATAGCAGCATCATAACTGCTACGGCGTAGTTCTTCTAACAGTGCCTCGACTGCTTCAACGTTGGGAGCCATTTTACTAGCAAGGCTTAATTGGGCAAAACTCTTAAAGCCCAGTAAATTTGCAAGTTCTTGGCGCAACTCCAAAATGCGTTCAATCAATGGGTTGTTATCTAAATCGCCTTTAGAAGCACGAGTGATATAAGCTTTGTAGAGCTTTTCGCGTAAATCACGACGGGTGCTGTGCTGCATAAAAGGGCCATAGCTGGGGAAGTCTAAAGTAATGCGCCAAGGGCCATTTTCTGGTGTGGCGTTTTCTGCTCCAGCAGCACGAGCAGCTTGTGATGCTAAACTCAGCAAGCTATTGGGTAAACCGTCGATTTCCTCTTTTGTTGTTAGGGTGATGCTAAAGGCTTTAGTGGCATCCAGTATATGGTTAGAGAACTTAGTGCAAAGTTCTGCCAACTCCATCTGAATGGCGTTGAAACGCTCTTTGCTTTCTCCTTCTAAACCAACACCGGCAAGTTGTGCATCGCGGATGGCAGCTTCTACAATGCGTTGCTGAGCTGAGTCTAAAGTTGCCCAAGTATTACTGGTGCGGAGTGCTTTAAAGGCGTTGTAAATGGGTTGGCTTTGACCGAGCTTGTTGATAAACTGTACTACCTGTGGTTGTACGGTTTCATGAGCTTCTCGCAGTTCAGGGCTATTCTTTACACCCATTAGATGATTTACCACTCCCCAACTCCAGGAAAGCCGTTCTGTGAGCTTTTCTAGTGGTTCTACTAAACCCGTCCAAGTAGGCTGTACATTAGCCTCCAAGGTGGCAAGCTGCTGGTCAAGTTCTGCTAGGAGCTGGTTGAAGGCTGGTACTATCTGCTCTGGTTTAATCTCTGCGAACAGAGGTAAACCGTAGCCTTGGAGTAAGGGATTGTGGGAAATAATGACATTTGCACTCATGGTTTTGTGTGTGATGCGGTTAAATAGCAACGAACAATGATTTTTATTTATATATCTACTAATGTAGCGATCGCCGCGCAATTTCGTTACTAGATAACTCTATTAAAGCTACTAGTGATAGCCTCACCTCTGGTTAAGGTACAATGGTGTAAAGCGCTCAGTATAGGCGATTTTAAGTTTTCGAGTTTTTCAGTAGTAATTGACAACCACATGAAAACGGGTTAGGGCTTTCTATACGCTCGTCCACAAGCACCTCAATGGCAAGCTTCCTGTTGTAAATTAATTCGTCGTAATCCATCAATGCATTCCACTTAATCTTGCCAGTTGGGAAGCCTAATTCTAAAGCTGCATCAGATATTAGCTCCTGCCATTTCTGAACTTCCGGGTTTTGCGATTTGCAGTAATCGAGAATGGCAATCAATGCATTAGGTTTAGTAACCCGTAAAATCTCCTCAAGAGCGCGGACTGGGTTAGCAACAACACACAAGGTAAAGCCCGACACTGCTGCATCAAAGCTATTATCAGGAAAATCAAGGTTTTGAAGATCCGTGACTTTGAGAGTGATGTCTGCGGATACAGACTTTTTACGGGCTTCATCCAGCATTTTCTCTGAAAGATCAACGCCTACAACACTCACTCCTTCAGGGTAGGCTGGGAAATTAAGACCTGTTCCGGCAGCAGCATCAAGTACAGTTTGTCCTGGCTGAAGCTGCAAGGAAGCAATAAGCTGTTTACGATCAATATTCCAGTAACGCAGCATAATCGATTCATAATCCGCTGCTCCCTGATTGTAGGTTTCAATTACCTTAGCTACTTGCATACACTTCTAATCAATAGAACTACTTAGGTCACTATTTTTCTAACAGTTTAATGCAAGGGGAATCATTTGTTGAATTTGAAGTTAAAAAGACATCATCTCAATAGATTAAGTAGAAGGGCTTAATTAAATCAGAGCTAGAGTAAGCGGCTCTAGCCCTTAAGAACTTTATATAGAGCGATAAATCGCTCTCTGCGAGACGCTACGCGAACACTACGAACAAAAATTTTATCTTACATTTAATTAGGTCTACCTACTTAGGCTTAAACAGGATGGAAGTAGAAGGCAGCCCCTAGTACAGCGTAAGTTGCTAGTAGTAGCATTCCCTCTAACCAGTTGGAGCGGCCATCCAAGCTAATTAGGTTAGCAATGACCACAGCAATGATCACTGCAACAACCTCAAATAAGTTAAAGTTTAAGTCCATTGGTTGTCCAATCACCTGCCCAACTATCACAAGTAGCGGCGCAACCAACAAAGCAACCAGCAGACTCGATCCCATTGCTACAGACACCGACAAATCCATATTGTTCTTAATTGCGACTCGGACAGCGGTTATATATTCGGCTGCACCTCCAACTAGTGGTAACAAAATTACTCCGGTAAATAGAGGTGTCAATCCTAGTCCTTTTGTTGCCTCTTCAACTGCACCAACAAAAATCTCGGACACGAACGCTATACCAATCGTTGCAACAAACAAAATACCAACCCAAAGACTCAGGTTTGGCTTTGAATGTTTATCTTGTTCTGTTACCTCGTCCTCAGAAACCTGACCTTCTAGTTCTATTACCCCAACATCATAGAGGTAGCTGTGAGTCTTCAAAGAAAACAACAGTGTAAAACCATAAACTACAATTAAAATGACTGCTACAAAAATCGACAGCTTAATAATAGCGCTTTCCTCGACCACATTAGACGTGGTGATCACCATTGCAGGCAGAACAATTGCGGTTACTGCTAGTGTCATTGTCGAACCATTGACTCGTGCTGCCATTGGCTGAAAAGTCTGCTCCTTGTAACGCAATCCCCCTAGTAGCATAGATAGCCCCATTACCAGCAGTAAATTACTAATAATCGTCCCCGTAATGCTGGCTTTTACAATGTCTACCAAGCCTTCTTTGAGAGCCACTAGAGCAATGATTAACTCAGTGGCATTACCGAAGACTGCATTTAATAAGCCTCCTATAGAAGGCCCTAAAACCACGGCAATTTCTTCTGTAGCCGTACTCAACCAAACTGCTAACGGAATAATTGCGATCGCTGAAAGTCCAAACACTATTAATGCGTCCCAATTCAGCTTTTCTGCCACAATGGCAATAGGAACAAAAACTAGCAAACCTATTGAAATTAGATTTTTAGTTTGTATATTTTTCAGTGCGGTTGGCATAGGTGTATAGCTCTAATCGGTAGTAGGCATTGTAATCTTGCTTAGATGGCGAACATGGACTATTTGTGGTTTCTGAGTTGTCGTTTTGGAAAACAACAACTCACTCTACTACATTAGCCCTCTGTGTTCATACTCTTTTTTTGGCGAAGGTATTGCTGATCTTAAGCAATTTTCTGCTCCGGCAACTTAGGCTGAGATTGCCCATTATCCTCTGGTAGCTGCGGATCAATTAAACAGTCAGCAGAATGACCATTTATTAGCACTTTTAAGCCGCCGAAAGGCGTCACATGTACGATAACGATTCCGTCAAATCCTGCCAGCACAGCTAATAAGGTAGCGAACAAAACACAGTAGAGGAACATCCAAGTATTACGGCTATTGAGATTCACTATTTTTTTCTCCTTGTTTGCTAGTGATATCCCTATGCCTAAGTTATGATTTATAGCTTAACCGAATAAAAAAAGCCAACACAAAAACGTTTAAATGGTACGCCTTTGTGATATCCTAGAAAAAACATATATTCTATTCGGCTCGAATCCTGCAATTCATAACTTGGGTTCGGGCTTTTTTGTTTGGTGACACGGAATTATCCAGAGTCCCAAAAACAGGCAGTATTTGTTTTATTAGTGTTCATAACATCTTGGTTTTCCCTTTTTGCACATATTTGGGCATGACCCAGACGCTTAAATTTCAGTCTCATAACTCAGCGCCACTAGATAGTTCACTAAAGACTGCATCAAGCCTGTTTTGGCGAGGATACCAGTTTAGGAGTTTGTTCAAGAGTAGACTCTGAAGTTTGGCATTGTACTCAATGACTCTAAAAGCACGCTCTGTGGTACTTTGATCCAGGCGACCCAAACGCAGAAGATGAATCCAACAAAGTGTGCAGTTGAGGGATAACCTGAACTCAACAGAGAGAGCAGACTTGAATTGTTCAAATTGTTGATTAATACGATCTACATTAAGTGGCTGTTTAGGGTCAAGTTCGTTGGAAGTAAGATGCCAGCTTAAAAGTTTGTCAAGGAGTAGACTCTGAATTTTGGTGTTGTGCTCAATGACTTCAAAAGCCTCAACTGTAGTGCTTTGATCCAGTTTGTCCAGACGTAAAAGATGAGTCCAACGAAGTATGCAGTCAAGACACAACCTGAACTCTTTAGAGAGAGGTGAATGAAATTGTTCAAATCGTTGGTTGATGTAATCTGCCTGTACTTTAGTACTGATCGTACTATTACTCATAATATGCTTCTTATATCCAGAACCTACGGTAAATAACGGTAAAGAACGGCATTATTAGGTATTTTTTAAATTTACAAGTTTTTTATACTAGTGTCTCTACCTCTGTAAGCAGATTTGTCGAGTATCTTCAGGAGTAATAGCACGAAAAGTTTAATGACACTCCTCAAAATCTGGAGTCATCACAAAGTACCAATTTTTGTCTAGCAGTCAAAGAGAAAAGTAGCTCTTTCAGGGTGTAATGTATTTTTCTCAGTGTCTTATTGGTTCAAAATTGATTTTTAAACACTAAGACACTGAGACACAAAGCTGAAAAGCCTAAAATTTGGTAATTTTTTGGGAATTTTTATCCAATCTACTTAAGCACTGCTACAAGTCTCTTTATAAAGTAAATATAAAAGTAAAGCGTTAGCTAAGAGTCAGCCAGTAATATAAGTATTTATACCTCAAAATACAGTTAATAATCATCCTCAAAATTTACGAAATAGTAAATCTCTAAATTGTACAGCAATTTTTTATTAAAATTGGCTTTATAAATACACTTTAATTTATAGAATATTCAATTATTTAAAATAATAAGAGAGAATAACAATGACAGCAACAGTAGTTGAGCCAAAAGTTTTTGAAAAACTCAGACAAGCTTATACAGAAAAGTTTGGTGGATCGCCAAAGCTTTTAATTACTGAGCTTAATCACATTTATCAAGATAAAACAAATAACCCAAAAGATGTAATTTCAGACAAAACCATCCGCAACTTCTTCAACAATACCGAACCAATGAAGATGCAAGAGAAGAACCTTAACTTCTTATGCGGCGTGTTATTGGGGTATGAAAGTTATCAAGAAGCTTTAAGACAACATGCAACTTTAGGACTAGCAGAGCAGATACATGGCAATATAAACGCAGAATGGCTTCAGCGTTACCAAGAATATATAAGGATAAAGTGTGGCACAATGAAGGTGCTCACTATGACTCAGCCTGTGCAGTTAGATAGTATTTATGCCAATGTAAATGTTTTAGAAAGTATTAAAAGCAAGAAGCAAAAGACAATTGAAGATTTGCTGGCTAATATATCTAACAAAAGTATCAGTTTTAGCAGTCTTAATTATCGGGTAAAAGATAAAAGTATTGTAGCTTTAGATGCAGTAAAACGTTACCAAAAGCTTTTTTTATGGGGTAGGCCGGGAGCAGGTAAAACTACATTTCTTAAGCACCTAGCTATACATTGTATTACAGAATTAGGAAAGCAAATTATCCCAATTTTTATTTCATTAAAGGCATTTGCAGACGCAGACGATAAACCAAACCTTATTGATATAATCAAGCGAGAGTTTATTACATGTATGACTGAGCCATCTCAAATTGTTGAGGAGTTACTTGAACAAGGTAGTTGCTTGATTTTGTTAGATGGATTGGATGAAGTTCCAGATGTAGAAAGCGATCGCATATATCGAAATATTATTACTTTTGTAGAACAATTTTCCCAAAATAGCTTTGTGATGACTTGTCGTTCTGGAGCTTCAGATTACATATTTGAACACTTCACAGAAGTGGAAATGACAGATTTTAATGAAGACCAAGTTCAAAATTTTGTCAAAAAATGGTTTGAATCTAGCGAAGAACCAAAATTAGAAAACAAATTTTTAGAAGAAATAGAAAAGAATAGATCTATCAAAGAGTTAACGACAAGCCCATTGCTCTTAACCATGTTGTGTTTGGTGTTTGAAGATAGTTATGAGTTTCCGAGAAATCGATACTCTCTGACAGAGGACGCTGTAAATATACTTTTACGCAGATGGGATGCGAATAGGCGAATAAATCGTGATTCAATTAATAATCTAAATCTCCCATATCAACGAAAAGTAAACTTGCTTAGTCAGATAGCTTATGAAGCTTTTAACCAAGAGCCACAAAAGTATTTTTGGCAGCAAAGAGAATTAGAAAAATTAATTCATAAATACATTGAAAATATTTTAGAGGTTTCACCTAATTCTCTCGCTTTTGATAGCCAAGAAATTTTGAAAGCGATTGAAGCCAATCATGGGTTACTCGTTAAGCAAGCTAAAGACTTGTATTCATTCTCACATCTAACTTTTCAAGAGTATTTCGTAGCTCAATACGTAGTGGAAAGCGGGAATTATGAAACTTTAGCTGAAGTGATTAAACATCACTTAAAAAATCGTCAATGGCGAGAAGTATTTCTAATGATTACAGGACGACTCGCAAATACTGATGAATTTTTAAAACTCATGTTTCATCAGATTAATATGTTGGTAGAAAGTAAAGCTCTGCAAGATATGTTGACTTGGCTGGATGATGTAACTACCTTACATGGAGTGAAATCTAGTTCATGGAGAGCGTTCTATCTATTTGTTGATCAGGAATTTGAGTTATACATCAATCGACTTTCAAAAAATGATTATATTTTAGTTTTAGCTGAAAAACTCGCCTCAATGTTGAGAGAGTTAAACGATAAACAGAAAAAAAAGATTCCGCGATCGCAATTATCCAATTTCGCGTTTAATTTAGTTGATACTTATGCTAAAGCTGCCGCTAAGGCCAGTGAAAAGGAATTTGATCCTCAAAAAGTGAGCCAACTCCTGAGAAAAGAACTTCCTGTTAGCGATAATTTAACTGCTATTTATTTACTAGAAAGTGGAGTAACTATTGATAAAGAAAAGGGTGTAATTACTATTAATAAGCAAAAAGACGAAATCACTCTTGACAAAGAGCATTTTCATGCTCAAGCTGGTTCTGGATATAGAGATGATATTGGTGAAGAAGATATTATCGCTACCGCTAAACAACTTAATTTTGATGATTTAGCAGATGAATTAATGTACTTGCAAGATTGTTTTCCTACTGATAATGCTCCTAAATGGGAGTGGCAAGAATGGGCAAGCAAATTGAAAGGATTGATGAGGCTGTATTTACATATTGGTTTTGATGATGTCAAACTTTCACAACAGCAAATTAAAAGTTTGGAAGATTATTTTTATGCAAATATTCTGCTTATAGAATGTATTAAAGGAGATAGCTACTCTTCTAAAGAGTTACGTGACCAACTGATTGATCATCTGTTACTGCCACATAAACGTATTCCATCAAAACTCTTATCTCCTAGCCATAGGAATAATTAAGAGCAAGACTAGATAATATTGGCAAACCTAAAAAAGATTGCCAACATTATCTGCAACTTTTGGTATATGATCTTTGCCATTGATTACCGCTTGTTGCCGGAAATTACCTTTTAATACTATGATGCATAGGTAGACCACAGAATTGAAAAAATGGCTGTTGTATATGGGCAAACAAATCAAGAAAGTATGTAAGCACGAACCAGGGGAAGTCTGGAAAGACGGCTGCTGTAGCCCTCAGCCACCACATGAACAAGTCATAGAATCTGTTGCGGAGCAGTCTACCACAGCACAAACAGAGGCACTAAAGCACTGCCTAGACGCTACTGCACTTTAATTAAGGAGATTAAAGAGGTACTTTGTGTATGTCTTCTATACCTCAGACTTGGCTTTAGCTTGTCTGTTTTGCTTCTTTCCATCAGGAATTAGTTGTTCCAACCCACGGGCGATCAAAGGCAAAAATCCAATAATTAATGCCACACCTAGCAAGTTGAATATTAACTGTGCATTAGCGATTTCACGAGCAACATCATCCCCAGCCCCCGCCAACCCAGAAACCCATTGAGCAAATCCAGCCAACTGACTGGCAAATAAAATTCCCACCGAAGCCGAAACAACATTAAATAGTAAATGAAAAATACCTGTTCGCACTGCTGGACGTTCGCGCCCAATAGTAGCCACAAGTGTATCAGCGCATGTGCCAACTTCCGCACCCAACACCAAGGCAACGCCTGCGGGTAAAGAGACTAATCCTTGACTAGCCAAAGTAACGACAATGGCAACGGTAGCAGAAGAAGATTGGACTAAGATTGTAAACAGCGCCCCAACTCCAGCGCCTAGCAGGGTGTTGTTCCCCAAGGTTTCCATCAGTTTGATAAATGGCTTGTAGTCTTTGAAAGGTTCCATTGCGTTTTCAATTATCTCAAGTCCGAAAAACAGTAAGCCTACGCCAAGCGTAATTAAACCGATTTGCTTCCAGCGTTCTTGCTTACCAAAAAAAATTAACAAGAAGCCAATGAACATTGCTATTGGCGCATACTCGTTAATTTTAAAAGCAACAATTTGAGCGCCGATTGTTGTACCAATATTGGAACCTAAAACTACGCCAAGAGATTCCACAAAAGACAGCAAACCAGCACTCACCATTGCAATGACGATGATGATTGTCACTGAGGACGAATCTAAAATAGTTGTCGCTACCGTGCCAGTTGCTACTCCAGCAAAGCGATTAGTGGTGAATTTGCTAATTAGGTTTTTCGCCCGATCGCCTGCGATCGCTTCGAGTCCCTCAGCCATTCGCGTCACACCATACAAAAACAACACAAGTCCAGCTAGCGCACCTGTAACAATTTTGAAAATATTTATTCCTTCTTCTTTAGAATCAGCGCTATTATTCTGCTGACTATTTTCTTTTTCAGAATTCTGAGCTTGATTATTGTTATTCCGTTGTGCTTCTACTTCAGGAGTTTGAGCATTAACACTAATTTCTGAAGATGATGCGTTAAATAACTGAAAATTGTTTCCTAATATAGAAGGTGAAACAACCAAAGCTGAAACTAGACTACTTAATATGAGTATATTAAGTATTTTTTTCTTGAAGCTTCGTGACAATAACATAGTTTACTCAACCTTATAGATTTTGTAAAATATTGAATCTCAAGATAAATAGACTGATTGCAAAAATACAAATAAATAACCATTTTTTTGGAAAATTATAAGCAGAGGTTTCTGAGTATAAGAAATTTTCCAGACAAATAGCTAGTGTTAAAAATAAGATTTCATAAATAATTTGGGATTGTTATATGATTTATGTATTGTGAATCCTATCTAATACCATTTCACTTTAATAATGATACAAATACTTTGGTAGAGGGGATTGCCATGCCCCTACGATAAATCTATGTGTATCAAGGTTTTCGTAAAATGGTATAACGCAATGTCAATTTTGCTTAATTAGTGGACATTAAGAACTTACTATATTCAAACATTAAATTACTTGCACCTTCAGAAGGATATTATTGAGCATATTTCTAAAGTTAATTTAGGCTTTAATAAGACTTAAACAAATATTAACTTTACTCGGAAATATAAAAAAATCGTAATACGAATTATGCCATTTTTATCAGCTTTGCAGTGATACTAATTATAAACGAGCGTTAATTGATTCCTATGCTCAGCATGGCGACGAGAAACAGTTGCTAATCAAGCTTTTCATCTAATATAGAGGTGTAGTTATAGGTAACTGTGCATTTCGATGTCAGCTTATATACTTGCCACCATTTAGTCACAAGATTTTAAATTGCTTATGCGTGCAATGATTTTGGAAACACCGCGTCAACCCCTGCGCTTAGCTGATTTGCCAGTGCCAAAACCCAATCCTGAGCAAGTGCTGATTCGCGTTCATGCTTGCGCTGTATGTCGTACAGATTTACACATAGTTGATGGGGAGTTGACGCACCCAAAACTACCTCTGATACCTGGACATCAAATTGTAGGTACTATTGAGGCAATAGGCGATGCCTGCGGCAAGCCGCCTGAAGGGCGTCTACGCGTTGATAAATTCACTGTAGGTCAGCGGGTTGGGGTTCCCTGGCTAGGTCATACTTGCGATCGCTGCCGTTATTGTCTCTCAGGTCGGGAAAACCTCTGTGATTCTGCTGAGTTTACAGGTTACAACCTCGACGGTGGCTATGCTGAGTATACCGTAGCCGACTACCGCTTTTGCTTTCCTCTAGACCCTAGCTATCCTGATTTGCAAGCCGCACCCCTGTTGTGTGGTGGCTTAATTGGCTATCGCGCTTACAGAATGACTGGTGATGCTGAAAAAATAGGTTTTTATGGCTTTGGTTCAGCCGCTCATATTCTAATTCAACTGGCTCGTTATCAAGGGCGTCAAGTATTCGCTTTTACCCGTTCTGGTGATATTAAAGGACAAAAGTTTGCTCGTCAACTAGGTGCAACTTGGGCGGGTGACTCAGATGTGTTACCTCCAGAACCCCTGGATGCAGCAATTATTTTTGCTCCCATAGGGAAGTTAGTGCCGGCTGCTTTACGTGCAGTTGCGAAAGGTGGCATTGTAGTGTGTGCTGGCATTCACATGAGTGATATTCCCTCTTTCCCCTATGAAATTCTTTGGGAAGAAAGGATGTTGCGGTCTGTTGCAAATCTAACTCGCCAAGATGGAGAGGAGTTTTTGGCGTTAGCACCCAAAGTTCCCATTCGCACAGAGGTGAATTCTTTCTTGTTGAGCGAAGCAAATGAAGCTTTGGATGCACTTCGTAGTGGCAAATTTGAAGGTTCGGCTGTTTTGGTAATTGACTAGGAGTCTGAAAATGAATCAAGTTTTACAAGATTTATCGACACCCAACTTAGTGACAGCCCTCGAAAACAACATGTTCGCATTCTTTACGAACTATGGTCGTGCGCCACATCGAGAAATCTGCTCTACACCTAACTTGATTCGTTTTTGTACTGGTATTTCTTTTGCGTTTTTCAACGGTGTTTTCCGTGCTCAATTCGAGCCTAACCAAATCGATGCTGCGATCGCTGAAACTCTCAACTACTTTAGCGCACAACAGCTACCAATGTTTTGGTGGACAGGGCCAGCAACCCAACCGCCTGAATTGGGAAAGTATTTAGAAGCCCACGGATTAATCAATTCAGGTGAATCACCTGTGATGGCGATTGATTTGTCGGCTTTATCTGATGAACAGATTTTACCAACAGATTTAGCGATCGCCCAGATCAGCGACAGCGAAACCCTCAAGCATTGGGTGCGGATAGCCACAGCTGGCTTTGAAATTCCCAATACAGAATTCAATGCTTTTTTTGACTTAGAGTTAAGCTTGGGGATTAATTCCCAGGAGTATATACGTTTTATCGGCTGGTGGAAAGGTTTACCAGTCGTAACGTCAGCCTTATATCTAGATCCACAAGTAGCAGGCGTCTACGTTGTAGCTACAACCCCAGAAGCAAGAGGAAGGGGATTCGCATCAGCACTGGTGCTAGCTGCACTAAAGAAAGCCCGCGCCCTTGGATACCGTGTAGCAACATTGCAAGCCTCAAAAATGGGTGTGAATGTATATCGTCGGATTGGATTTCAGGAGTACTGTAAGACGAGTTTTTACCTTTGGACGGGCAAACCAAAGCACAATCAGTAGGGATATAAAGCTAGCTGTATGCCCCTAGCGCCTAACTTCAAATCCCCGCAATCCTTCAGGTTCTTCATACTCAACCACAACTTCTTTTACCACAGCAGCAGGTGGCCCTGAGTGACACCAACGAACCATTTCTTCCACAACCTCCCGCGCCCCTTCAAAGACTGCTTCCACACGATCATCGGGGAGATTTCGCACCCAACCAGTTAATCCTAACTGACTAGCTGTATCCACAGTGGCATAGCGATAGCCCACTCCTTGGACTCGGCCATAAATGAATACATGGGTGCGAATTAACTTTGGCAGTGGTGTGGAATTCTGCATACACTGGTCTATTCTTTACGATATCCAGTCTACCTAGTTTGTGTATGCACAACCTGTTTTTAGCTCACGAAATTAATCACGGTCTTCGTCATCCTCGTCATCTTCGTCGTCATCGTCGTCACGACGTCTGTATTCGCGGTCTTCGTCTTCGTCGTCGCGATATCTAGACTGGTAATCTTCATCTTCGTCGTCACGACGTCTGTATTTGCGGTCTTCATCTTCATCGTCACGATATCTAGATTGGCGGTCTTCGTCTTCATCGCCGCGACGTCTGTATTCGCGGTCTTCGTCTTCGTCCTCACGTCGTTTTTGCTTACCACCAGCTATATTTCTGAACACATCACCTATTCCCATAACTTTTCTCCTAAGTTAGCGAGTCTATTTATTTATGGTTACTTTAAGCAGTGTGTCTGACGTTTGTAGCAGATAAATCTTCCAGCAGATGTAAATCAAGATAAAATCATCCCTATCTTTGGGAGTCTGCCAAAGTAGTGATAAAGTATTTTTTGTGTATTTTATTAGTCAGCAATCAATCACACACATCCATAGCAAAACAACTGACAATTTTGAAATTGTGAATTGCTTATGTCTAATCTACCACCACTCAATACAGAAACCATTTGGGCAATCCTTGAAGATAAACTTGATGACGCCATAGTCAACCAGATGCTATGGCATTGTTTAGGCTATCGCTACCACTCCTCAACTGAAACATGGGATAATAGCGCAGTTAATCCCGAATGGCGGGATGAATATCCACAACCGCCAGATTTTATAGATAGTCGTCCTGCAATAGTCAAGTTAACTCGTTCTATTCCTTCAGAAAATAAACAATTACTAAAAGAAAAACTTGGTTTTAAAGGTTACAAAATCGGTGAATTTAGCCCTCGACAAACTCGCAGGGCAACAGCAGCAAATTGGTTATTAAGTTATCTACAACAAACTCATAATGGAAATATTTTGTAGCTTGTAGTTAGTTTTGTCTTCGCTAAAGTACTAAATTTAACTTATTAATGTCTACCTACTTCCTTAAATTAACAACGACACAAACAGTTAAAACTTAAAAATATTCAGGTAGAATCAAATAATTATGCCCAAAGATAGAGGCAATGCTTATTTAAATATTTCTGACGATTGATTTGCAAATTTAATTTCTCATCAGACAATACTGCTACCCAGATTTTATATTCCTAACACTTCTATGGCAAAGCCAATTGAATTTAACTTATTTGCACCATACAACAAAGGAGCTTCATTAATAGGTTCTTTTTCTGATTGGCAAGAAATCCAAATGGAAAAAGGTGATGATGGCTATTTTCGCACAACTGTTGATCTAGAAGACGGTACTTATCAATATAAATTCCGTGTCCAATCAAATTCATGGTTTTTTGAACCAGAACAATGGGTTGATGTCACAGATCCTTATGCAACCGATATTGATGAATCAACTGGAAAAGATAACGGTGTTGTACGAATTAAAGATGGTCAAAGAATTGTTGATACATATATCTGGCAACATGATGATAAACCTCTGCCAGCTGACCATGAATTAGTTATTTATGAATTACACGTAGCTGACTTTTCTGGTGGTGAAGATGACCCTTACGCACGAGGAAAGTATAAACATGTTATTGAAAAGTTAGATCACCTATCTGAATTAGGAATTAATGCGATTGAGTTGATGCCACTCAAAGAATATCCTGGCGATTATAGCTGGGGTTATAACCCCCGCCACTTCTTTGCAACAGAATCTAGTTATGGTTCTACTGCTGAGTTAAAGCAGCTGATTGATGAGTGTCATGGCCGAGGTATTCGCGTCATTATTGACGGTATTTATAATCACTCAGAAGCAGGCAGTCCTTTAACACAAATTGACCATGATTACTGGTATCATCATGAACCACGTGACCCTGATAATAACTGGGGCCCTGAATTTAATTACGAACATTACGACGACAATTTAGAGACTTATCCTGCTCGTAAATTTATTGGTGATACGATCCGTTTTTGGGTTGGCGAATATCATATAGATGGTATCCGTTATGATGCAGCACGACAAATTGCCAACTACGACTTCATGCACTGGATTGTTCAAGAAGCAAAAAATACTGCTAGCATGAAGCCTTTTTACAACGTTGCTGAACACATTCCAGAAACTACCAGCATTACCAATGTAGACGGGCCAATGGATGGTTGCTGGCATGACAGTTTCTATCACTGTATTCTCGAACATATCTGTGGCGATACATTTGATCTAGAACGCCTTAAAGATGTCATCGATTGCAAACGTCAAGGCTTTATGGGTGCGACAAATGTGGTAAATTACTTAACTAACCATGACCACAACCACGTTATGGTAGAGTTAGGAAACCGTGAAATTTTTGACGAAGAAGCTTTTAGACGGACTAAATTGGGAGCAGCAATTCTCATGACAGCTGTCGGAGTTCCTTTAATTTGGATGGGTGAAGAATTTGGCGAGTACAAACCTAAAACTCCAGAATCAGCTAAAATCGATTGGACGCTGTTAGGTAATGACCTAAACCGTGGCTTGTTTGAATACTACAAAGGCTTAACTAATCTACGTAGAGATAATCATGCTCTCTATACAGAGAATATTGATTTTATCCACGAAAATCCAGAGGCTAAGGTATTAGCTTATAGCCGCTGGAATGATGAAGGTTCTCGTGTGGTTGTTATAGCCAATTTCTCAGAAAATTTCCTAGGTGGCTATCACGTTCCTAACTTTCCTAGTAGTGGTACATGGCACGAGTGGACAGGTAATTATGATGTTGAAGCTGGTGATGATGGTATCCTGACAGACTTGGGCCCATACGAAGCTAAAGTGTTTGTATGGCATTAGTCACTTAACAAGATTACCAGATTACCAGATTACCGACTTCTTAAGAAGTCGGTAATTTAACAAAAAAGATAGACAAAATAGTTGCTTTGAAAAAAATTTATAATTCTATATTACATTCTTGTTTAAGATAGAATGGCATAAGTTATTATGAGGACTGAGCCATGCAAAATAAATTATTTAATACTAATATTGATAATGATCACGTTTTATTAACTCCTAATGAAATCAAATCAAAATTACCTTTAACACCATCAGCTGAACAAACAGTTTTAAAATACAGAGAGGAAATAGAACATATACTAGATTTTCAAGATAGGCGTAAATTTATAGTAGTTGGCCCATGCTCAATCCATGATCCAAAAGCAGCAATTGAATATTCCGAGAGGTTGAAATCATTGGCACAGAAAGTCAATGATAAACTGCTATTAATTATGAGGGTGTACTTTGAAAAACCCAGAACAACTGTAGGATGGAAAGGTTTAATTAATGACCCAGATATGGATGATTCTTTCCATGTAGAAAATGGTTTATTAATTGCACGTAGCCTGTTATTAAAAATTACAGAATTAGGATTGCCTGCTGGCACAGAAGCATTAGATCCGATAATACCACAGTATATTAGTGAACTGATTACATGGTCTGCCATTGGAGCGCGAACAACCGAATCACAAACTCATCGTGAAATGGCAAGTGGACTTTCGATGCCTGTAGGTTTTAAAAATGGTACTGATGGCAATATTCAAGTAGCTCTGAATGCTCTGCAATCAGCTAGAAATCCTCATAATTTTATTGGAATTAACCAAAATGGACAAGTAAGCGTATTTCAAACTAGAGGTAATGCTTACGGACATGTAATTTTAAGAGGTGGTAATCAGCCAAACTTCAATGCAGCAAATATTAAACTGGTAGAAGATAAATTAAAAGAGGGAAATTTATCACCAAGAATTGTTATTGACTGTAGTCATGGCAATACAAATAAAGATTACAGATTACAAGCTCAAGTCTTAGAAAATGTTATTCAGCAAATAGTAGATGGGAATACATCAATAGTCGGAATGATGCTGGAATCTAATTTGTATGAAGGGAATCAACCGATTACTGATAAGCGAGAAGAACTAAAATATGGTGTTTCTGTAACTGATAAATGTATTAATTGGGAAGAAACTGAAAGAATTATTTTGGCTGCCTACGAAAAACTTAAATAATCAAATTTTTAAACGCAGAGGTAGACAGAGTTATTTCTCTGTGTTCCTCTGCTCTTACTTTGCGTTCTTTTGCGTTTAAAAAACTACAGAACTGTCCCAGTTTCTTTCAAATAAACTCGTGTGAATGGCTCGTCTTCTCCCAAGGTGTAGTCCTCAATCAGCCCTTTGCGACGGATAGAAATGTCGTTTTCTTTTTTTATCACCACAGTGGAACTATCGAAGACGTCCCGCGCCAGTATCATCTCAATTTCGGTAGGATTATTCAGAACAACCATATTACTATTCTGATAAAACATACCCTCTTTTTCTAGTACGTTTTCATTGTACTCGGCTATTAGCAAATCCAGTTTTGGGTGACGCAGCAAAATTTGGACGTTGCTGTTGTAATCTGTGCTGAATACTTTTTTTGACCGATTCACAAAAACTGCATTGTGACAAACAGCACCTATTGTCAAGTCAGGATGTTGCAAAAGAATATGATCAATTGTTTCTTGCAGCTCCTCAACTGAGATTTTATTAAAGGTGATAATTGGTATTCTGGCATCCGTACCCGACTCAAAAAATGTTTCTAAGATATGGGAAGGCACATCAACGCTGCCACCAACCGCCGGTTTAAGATGCATTAAAATACCAGGTGCAGCATTAATTTCCAAGATGGCAAAATTACTGGTTTTCCAGGATTCTGCGAGACTTTTGGTGATAACATCTATACCGAGGCAAGTTAACTGGAAGTGTTGGGCAATGTCTTGCGCCAAGATAATATTGTCGTGGTGAACTATATCTGTAGCATTGATGCTCATACCTCCAGCAGAAAGATTAGCGACTTTGCGAAGGTAAACAACACGGTCTTTCTTAATAACGCTGTCCAGTGACAAACCTTGTTCTTCTAGGTAGAGTTGCATCGCCTCATCACGCTGAATCTTACTCATCGGCGAGGTGGGTGTATCCAAACGTCCAGGTTTTCGGTTTTCTTGGCGAATTAACTCTTCAATAGTTGAATTTCCATCACCGACAATCGAGGCTGGACGGCGTTCTGTGGCGGCGACGAATTTGCCATCGACACACAGCAAGCGAAAATCTGCTCCTGGAATGCTTCTCTCGACAATTATTTGTGTTGACTGTTCTTCTGGAATTGCTGCCACTGCCCTATTGTAAGCAGATACCAGTTCTTGTGAATCTTGCACATCAGCTGTTACGCCGATTCCTTTATGACCGACTACAGGCTTAACTGCGACTGGGTAGCCAATTTCTCTTGCTACCGCTAAAGCTCCTTTTTCAGAAACAACGATATCGCCTTCCGGTACTGGGAAACCTAAAGTTTTTAAGAATGCCTTGCAGTCATCTTTGCGGGTGGTGAACTCTGAATCTAGATGACTATCACAGTTAAATGTTGTTGCTACCCCTCTAACTTGTTTTTTGCCAAAACCATATTGCATTAATCCTTCTTCCCATAAATAAAAGGTAGGAATACCTTTTTCGTAGGCTGTTCGCAATAAGGCGTAAACAGTGGGGCCGCCGTAGACAGATTGTCGGAATCGTCTTTGAAGCCTCACAAGCTGTTCATCAAAAAGGAAGTCTTCTTTTTGGGTAATGGTTTCAAACCAATCCCAAACAAAGTAAACTACCTCTCTAGTTGTACGTTCATATAGTGATTGGACGCTGATTCGGACAAAATCTGGGTATGGCTTAACACTCCAACGATTGAGGTGTAAGTCCATGTCCAGCTTTCCGACTTCTGAAACAACTTGGGCAAACAGATGAGCATAAGATTCGTAAGTTTGCTCACCCAGATGTGGATAGCGATCGCCAATAATCGAAATATAATCCTCTAAGGGCAGAGGCTCTCTATATTCTGTCAGAGCAAAATCAAATACTAGTGCCCCTGTATCCAAGTAGAAATTTGGCCCAATATAATGCTTGAAGTTGAAAACATCGAATACGTCGGTTCTTCTCGCATTGACACGGACTGCATCGCTTTTCTGTTGAACCATTGATTGCAAACCTTTGGCTAAACACCCTGAAATTTAAACGCTGAGTTACAGTTACTTAAACTTATTGCTTGTAGATTGATTCACATTGCTTTTTGGGAAGCGATGGCTTTGCTGTTAATTTTGCCAGCTTTAACTTAACCCGAATACTCAGCATTTTCAACTATCTCAAGGCATAATTCAACCTCTATAAGTCAGTATATGATAAATATCAGTACGTATAAAATCATTAGGAGTGCTAAAAGATATAACCTTTGAGAGGTGCAAGACTCGCCTCAAATTTGTATAAATAATAATTAGGCTATTAAAGAGACAGTAAACTATGAATAGCACACAAACTGGTTTAAGATATGAAGTCCGACAACTTGCTGAGGAAGCTTTTCACCTCAGATTGATTTCTGGGCATGGAGATGGGCCAGATTTAAATGAGTATCAAATTGTCTACCAAGGTAAACCTAGACATCTCCCACTAGAACAGGCCCGCCTTTTCTTGACTAACTTGCTTTACAGGAGTCAGATTCACTAAAGTTTGCAAGTAAAATACATAGCTTCAAATATTCAATTACAGTCGGCTAAGATTAATACCAAAATTCAGTTAAAATTGTCACTTTGCTGATACGAAATTGTGCAATATTATATAAATTTTTCAAAATTGCACAATAAGTAAATCTAAACTCAAAAAATTCACAACAAACAAAACAAACTATGCCTCTAGATAACAGTTCTAGAGGCTGTTGAATGAGTAATTTAAATTTTGTATATGGAAATTACTTTCTAGGGAAACGATTATTTTTATTCTTTTCCTGAAAATTTTCTGCGCCAAATTGCTTTGTCATATTTTACTCTTAAATTTTGTATCGTAATCTACCAAATGGGTGATTCTACAGTTTTAATTGTCATGCTTTATTGAAATTTATCACCTAAATCAGGAGGCATCATTGTGGAGAGTACGACTAAACGGCAACTAGTGATTATTGGAGGAGCTGAAGATAAAGAGAATGATTCTCAAATTCTCAGAGAGTTTGTGCGCCGCGCTGGTGGTACAAAAGCAAACATTGTAATTATGACAGCAGCGACAGAACTACCACGAGAAGTAGGAGATAATTATATTAGAGTATTTGAGCGGCTAGGAGCCGAAAATGTTCGCATCATTGATACGGAAACCCGTGAAGATGCAACTTCATCCACAGCGTTGGAAGCTATTCAAAAAGCAACTGGCGTATTTTTTACTGGGGGCGACCAAGCTCGGATTACCAGCATCCTCAAAGATACTGAAATCGATACAGCTATTCATAAACGTTTCTCTGAAGGCATAGTTGTTGCAGGTACAAGCGCTGGTGCTGCTGTAATGCCAGATAAAATGATTGTGGAAGGAGATTCCCAGACAAACCCTCGAATTGAAGTTGTGGAAATGGGGCCTGGTCTTGGTTTCTTGCCAGGAGTAGTAATTGATCAACATTTTTCCCAGCGCGGACGCTTAGGACGCTTAATTTCAGCTTTGCTACAAGAGCCTGCTGTCTTAGGATTTGGTATTGACGAAAACACAGCTATGGTTGTTACCGATAACCAAATTGAAGTGATTGGCGAAGGTGTAGTCACAATTGTAGATGAATCAGAGGCTACATATAATAATCTCGGTGAAATATTGAAGGATGAGCCTTTAGCAATTTTTGGCTCAAAGCTTCATATTTTGCCACATGGCTATAAATTTGACCTCAAAACCCGCCAACCTGTCCTAAATAATGGTACTGTACCAGATGGATCTGTACCAGTTGGTTCAACAAGCACCTAGCCCTTTCAAGGTGGATAAAAATTTTGTTGAATAGACTCGTCTTTAACCTCTTAACTCTGTGTTCTCTGTGCCTATGTGGTAAAATAAAAGACTTTTTAACCGCAGAGACACAAAGGGCGCAGAGAGAAAAAAGAGATTTTACAAGTCACCTTGAAAGGGCTAGTCCTAGGAGTTTAGAAACCGAATATTTTTTACTCCGTTTTCTATCCCACTTTGTTTATGTTAAGGATGGGTCTATTGCAAGAGATTAGCGTACTCCGTCATCTAATGAAAGGAACCAAGAATCTCTTCGCCTTGAAGCAGGGGAGTGTCAATAATCGCTACACTAGATAAATGAAGCGAGTTGCTAAAACACTAAAAGTAGCTTTAAACCTTCATTGCAACTCAGGACACCGCTACAATAGTACCCTAAAGCAAGATTATGCCCAAATAGCGATATTATGACTTCTAGTACGACTGTAAAAACTGAGTATGAAGCGATTATTGGTTTAGAGACCCATTGTCAGCTGAGTACCAACACCAAAATCTTCTCTACTAGTTCTACAGCTTTCGGTGCTGACCCTAATACTAATATCGACCCGGTTTGTATGGGTTTACCTGGGGTATTACCCGTACTCAACCAAAAAGTTCTGGAATATGCTGTGAAGGCGGGTTTGGCATTGAATTGTCAAATCGCCAAATATAGCAAATTTGACCGTAAACAGTATTTTTATCCTGACCTACCCAAAAATTACCAAATTTCTCAGTATGACCTGCCGATTGCAGAACATGGTTGGTTAGAAATTGAGTTGGTAAATGCTGAGGGAAATCCAATTCGTAAACGCATTGGGATCACGCGTTTACACATGGAAGAAGATGCGGGAAAGTTGGTACATGCAGGCAGCGATCGCCTCTCTGGTTCTACTTATTCTCTGGTAGACTACAATCGCGCAGGTATACCTTTAGTAGAAATTGTCTCTGAACCAGACTTGCGTTCGGGACTTGAAGCCGCTGAATACGCGGAAGAGTTGCGCCGCATTGTGCGATATCTCGGTGTGAGTGACGGCAATATGCAAGAAGGGTCACTACGCTGTGATGTCAATATCTCCGTGCGTCCAGTGGGACGAAAGGAGTTTGGCACTAAGGTAGAAATTAAAAACATGAACTCGTTCAACGCCATTCAACGGGCGATTGATTATGAAATTGAGCGGCAAATTGCAGCGGTAGAAGCAGGCGATCGCATTATACAAGAAACTCGTCTGTGGGAAGAAGGCGCTCAACGCACAATTAGTATGCGGGTCAAAGAAGGTTCTAGTGATTATCGCTACTTCCCTGAACCAGACTTAGCACCAATTGAGGTGTCAGACGAACAATTAGAAAAGTGGCGTAGCGAACTACCAGAATTACCAGCCCAAAAACGCCATCATTATGAAAGTGAGTTGGGACTTTCAGCATACGATGCACGAGTCTTGACAGAAGATCGTCCTGTATCGGAATATTTTGAAGCAGCGATCAAAGCTGGAGCAAATCCAAAAGCCGCGGCTAACTGGATTACTCAAGATATTGCCGCATATCTCAATAAGCAAAAACTTGGGATCACAGAAATTGCCCTGACTCCCATCAATCTAGCTGATGTGATCACTCGCATTGAAAAAGGCAAAATTAGCAATGCTCAAGCTAAAGAAAAACTGCCAGATTTGCTGAGTGGTATTTCTCCTGAAAAAGCTTTTGCTGGTCAAGAGTTAATCACTGATCCTAAGATACTGGAACCTATCGTTGATGAAGTGATTGCTGCCAATCCCAAAGAACTAGAAAAGTATCGCAACGGTAACACTAACCTTAAAGGCTTCTTTGTAGGGCAAGTTTTGAAAAAGACTGGTAAACGTGCTGATCCGAAGCTGACTAATGAATTGGTAGATCAGAAATTGAATGCCTAGTTTTTGGTAAAAGGGACTGGGGATTAGGGACTAGGAAATGAGGATTAGGAATTAGGACTAGAGCGTGTTTTCAAACTTTCTTTAAGCACCTGAGTCTTTGGAGATCCCCCCAACCCCCCCTTCAAAATGGGGGCTTTTAGAGTTTCTTTTCCCCCTTAAAAAGGGAGCCAGCGCGGTCTTCTCCCAAGGGGAGACGCAATCATGCGATAGCGCAGCGAAGCGCGAGTCCGCGTTCGCATAGCGTCTCGTAGAGAGCGTCTGGGGTCTCACGCCAGTCGCCTCAACGGAGGGAACCTCCCGAAGTTTGCTTGGAGGGAAACCCTCCTGGCAACTTCTCTTTGCACGGCGCTGGCTCCCCAAGTGGAGCGACTGGCGTGGGTTAGGGGGGATCTTCGAGTTTGAAAACAGTCCCTAGTACCTGGGAACTAAATTCTTCCCAGTCCCCAATCCCCAGTCCCCAGTCCCCAATCCCCAATCCCCAGTCCCCAATCCCCAGTCCCCAATCCCCAGTCTCCAATCCCCAGTCCCCAGGGCCGTAGCTAGGCTAAAGGGTAAAAACAAGAACCTCTAAACAGGTGTTTTCTCCGTAATTTCTTCACAAAATGTTTACATAATAACCAAGAAGAAGGGTGACAGCCCTCATGCCTAAGATGCTATACTGTAGTAATTAGATGCACCCTGATGATCTGGAGAGCTGCCTAAGTAGCTCTCTTTTTTTGTTTTTGTGCTGTTTAGGGTGGTATCGTCAAAAATTTTATCTTTTGGTGATCTTCAGAGCAACTAGCTATCTTTTATCAGGTAATAATTACGAATTACTAATTATGATGGTGCTCTCACTACATACTGCTTCGTCATAAGAAAGGTAAAAAAAATTATGCTAATCGCCAATTGGTGCATTATTATTGCCAACAGTAGAAATACTTGATTAAAAAGAGTTAGCTATTTAGTAATTGGATGACTAACCTCAGCCGAATGCGCCTACCTACCCAACCTGATAGTCGTGGGGAAAAATAATGACAGATTGGCAGAAAATTGTTGGTGGCATCACAGCCCCAAGAGGCTATCGGGCGGCAGGAATTACCGCAGGACTGAAACCTTCAGGGTTGCCAGATTTAGCTTTGATATTATCAGACGTAGAAGCGATCGCAGCTGGTGTATTTACCACCAGTCAAGTTAAAGCCGCCTGTGTAGACTATTGTCGCCAACATTTACGAACCAAACATAGTGCTAGAGCGATTCTCTGCAATGCCGGACAAGCAAACGCCGCTACAGGTACTCAAGGTTGGGTTGATGCTCTAGAATCTGCTATGGCAGTAGCCCAAGCACTAAACATCCCCTCGGAATCTATGTTACTAGCTTCCACTGGGGTAATCGGGCAACGGATTCCTATGGATAAACTCAAAGCAGGAATTCCCAAACTAGTGGCAGCACTATCAGAAACAGGCTCAGATGCCGCCGCCGGGGCGATTATCACCACAGACTTAGTAACAAAATCCATAGCCCTAGAAACAACTATAGGCGACCGCCCCGTGCGAATTGGCGGTATTGCTAAAGGTTCCGGGATGATTCATCCCAACATGGCAACCATGCTGGCATTTGTCACCTGTGATGCAGCTGTTTCACCCACCCTTTGGCAGCAGATGTTAAGTAGGGCAGCTGATAGAAGTTTCAATTCCATCACCGTTGATGGTGATACCAGCACCAACGATAGCTTAATCGCCTTAGCAAATGGTCAATCCCGCACCCCAGCAATTACCGAAATGGGGGTAGAAGCGGAAAAATTAGAGGCAATGTTAACAGCAGTATGCCAGCATTTAGCCAAAGCGATCGCTCGTGATGGTGAAGGTGCAACCTGTCTTATCGAAGTGCAAGTGACTGGGGCCCATGATGAACTATCAGCGCGCCAAATAGCTAAAACCATTGCTGGTTCATCCTTAGTTAAATCTGCAATCTTTGGACGTGACCCCAACTGGGGACGTATCGCCGCCGCCGCTGGACGTGCAGGCGTACCTTTTGAACAAGCAAACCTACAAATTAAGTTGGGCGATTTCTTAATGCTGGAAAATGGTCAACCTTTAACCTTTGACCGTGCAGCAGCAAGTGCTTACTTGAAACAAGCCGCAATGGGTGCATATCTTGAAGATGATACTGTGTTAATTTCTGTCAGTGTTGGCAACGGTCATAGTGAGGGAAAAGCATGGGGTTGCGACTTAAGTTATGACTACGTGAAAATCAACGCCGAGTATACGACTTAAAAATGCAACGCATTTCTGTAGTTGGGACAAGTGGTTCAGGTAAAACGACATTGGCGAGACAAATTTCTCAACGCCTTGCCATTCCCCATGTAGAACTAGACTATCTGCACTGGGAACCTAATTGGGTGGAAGTGCCAAATGAAGTCATGCGCGAAAGAGTTTCTCAAGCACTTTTAGGTAATAGCTGGGTAGTTGACGGTAATTACAGCATAGTACGTGATATTGTTTTGGAAAAAGCTGACACCGTTGTTTGGCTAGATTATTCTTGGGCAGTGGTTATGAACCGGATATTGTGGCGAACACTTTCGCGGGTAGTGACACAAAAAGAAGTCTGCAATGGTAATCGTGAGACATGGCAAAAATCTTTTTTTAGCCGCGATTCTATACTTTTGTGGGCGCTGCAAACTTACAGCAAAAATCGCAAGAAATACGCTTCATTATTCAAAGAATCTGAGTATAGCCATCTTCACGTTGTGCATTTACAGTCACCATCAGCTGCACAAGATTGGGTATTCAGTCTAACATGAGTTCGGCGGAATAAATTGACTGTGGTGAATAGTTAAGGCTTCAATTAAAGAAACTTTTCATTTTGATTCTAAACTCTGCAACGCCAATAAACTCGCACCGTAAGCAGGTTCATACTTTGGAAAAATTACTTTTAACTCAGGAAATTTATTGATAATTGATGCTGTAAACCTCTCGTGCATTTTTGATCTACCTCGCCACACACTTCCCGTTGTAACTACTTCAAAAACCTCACCACGACTAAAAATTTCATCAATTACTGTAGAAGTCGCTTTTACCAACTCTTGCACAGCATCGTTAATAATTTTATTAGCTAATTCATCTCCTTCTGCTGCTGCAAAATCTACGATTGGTGCTAAAGCAGCTATCTGTTTAACTCCCCATCCCCGCCTATATATTACTTCTATTAAATCTTCAATGTTCTCCAAACTAAGATCCTGTTTAAAAAATTTTATCAAACTAGTTGGCATTTCACGCCCATCATAAGCTTTTAATGCTGCTTGCATACCAGCAACGGCAATTTTATAGGCACTACCTTCATCTCCTAAGATATACCCCCAGCCGCCAACTCGCTTGGTTTTTCCCTGATGATTTCGTCCGAAAACTATTGAACCAGTACCTACGGCAACTACAATTCCTACATCATGACCAATTCCACCCACTAAAGAAATTAAAGCATCATTACAAATAACAATATTAGATGGTTTTAATGCCCAGACTATAGGCAAAATTTTGCTATTTTGTAACTGTTGAACTAAACTTTTTACTACTTCGATATCTGCTACACGGCTTATACCTGCTAAACCTAGACATATCGCTTCAATTATTATAACTTTTGTAATTTTTATTACCTCACATACAGCAGAATAAATTGCAAATTCAATTGATTGTAAAGTTGCTTCAATGCCAATACTCTGATAATTAGATGGGCCTGCTTCACCGCGACCTAGTATCTGATGCGAATCATCCATCAACACACAAACAGTTTTGCTACCGCCGCCATCTATTCCCAAAATATAACTCATAAACTGGATTACTATTAATTATTTTGGGGCTTTGATTCTTCTTTTAAAGGAATAAAAAACAGAGCAATCATCCCAGGAATAGTGAGTAAACAGACTAAGACAAAAAATAATGGGTATCCAAGTGCTTTTTGCAGATAACCGCTAATGAGTCCTGGAAGCATCATACCTAAAGCCATGATGCCAGTGGATATAGCAAAATGAGAAGTTTTATATTCGCCGTGGCAAATATACATTAAATAAACACTAAAAGCTGTAAACCCAACACCATATCCGAATTGCTCTAAAGAAACCAAAGGATACACTAATGTAAGCGACGGTTTTGTGTAAGCCATATATACATAAAACACATCAGGTAAGTTCAATGCTAAAGCCATAGGGAATAGGCATTTTTTTAACCCATATTTAGAAATCAGTAAACCTCCTAAAATTCCGCCGCAAATCAAGGAAATTACTCCAAATGTTCCGTAGACTAATCCAACATCTGATGTAGATAGACCTAAGCCGCCTACTTCTGGCTTATCCAACAAAAATAAAGAAGCTATCTTGACAAGCATTGCTTCACCAAATCGATAAAGCAAGATAAATGCTAGGATAGCTGTAATTTTAGGTTGATTAAAATATGAAGTAATAATTGACCAAAATGGGATATTTTCTGTAGTTTGTATTTGTCGTTGGTGATCTAACTCAGGTACAGGTAAGATTAGACGATGGAAGACAAAAAGTATTGCTAAAATTAAAGCTGAGAAGCTAATAGTGATAGTCCAACTTAAAGGAATATTATTGAGAGATACCTCAAGCTGACCAGCTAAGACTACTAAAATTCCAGAGCCAAAGATAACAGCAAGTCTATAAAAAAGTGAGCGAATGCCAACAAAGAAGGCTTGTTGTTCTGGGCTTAAAGCTAGTAGATAAAAGCCATCTGTGGCAATGTCATAGGTGGCAGAAATAAATGCTCCTATTGTCAATACTGTGAGGGAGATGAAAAAGAAATTTGGCAGTTGTAAGCAGAAAGCTACTAAACCTAAACAGCAGAATGTGGCAAATTGGGTATAAAGTATCCATTTGCGTTTGGTAGAGTAGATATCGACAATTGGGCCCCAAAACATTTTAATGACCCAGGGTAGGTAGAGGAAACTTGTCCATAAGGCGATTTGAGTGTTATCTATTCCTAGCTTTTTGTAGAAGATAACGGAAACTGTGTTGATGATGATGTAGGGTATGCCGGAGGCAAAGTAGAGGGTGGGGATGAAAGTAAAAGGGGAGTAAGGGATAGTTTGATGTTTCATGGATTTTTTTAACGAACCGCAGAGACGCAGAGAACGCAGAGAGGAGTTAAGAAGAGAGGATAATACGTTTGATGCCGTCTTTTAGGAGAGGCACGTTAAAGTTAATGAGAAGTGCGAGGGAGCATTTGGTCATTTTCAGGTAAGACATTACTTGGGATTCGTGGATAGGGACTAGGTTTTGAACGGCTTTCAATTCAACAATTAGAATATTGCTCACGAGAAAGTCCAATTCTCCCTCGCCAATGGAATGACCTTTGTAGGTCACTGCTACTGGATACTTACTTTTATAAGGTATCCCTCGCATTGAGAATTCTACTTTCAACGCCTTATGATAAACTTCCTCCAAAAACCCTGGCCCTAACACCCGATGCACCTCAATTGCGGCCCCAATTACCTTTCCTGTCAGCCGATACATCTCCTCTCCCAACTCTCTTCTCTCTGCGTTCTCTGAGCCTCTGCGGTTCGTTTCCATCAAACCCTCTCCAACCCTGTGGCAAAATTTATTAGAGTCCTTCCATAGTTAGTTTGCCCCGCATGACCGCAAATATCCCCAGCCTCTACGACCCCTTTTCCACAGAAGCCAAGTGGCAAAAATTCTGGGAAGAAAACCAAGTCTACAAAGCCGACCCTAAAAATGGTGGTGAACCCTACTGCATTGTGATTCCACCGCCTAATGTCACCGGCAGCTTGCACATGGGCCACGCTTTTGAAAGTGCGTTGATTGATACCCTCGTGCGCTACCACCGGATGCAGGGGCGTAATACCCTGTGGCTGCCCGGAACTGACCACGCCAGTATTGCTGTACATACGATGCTGGAAAGGCAACTCAAGAAAGAGGGGAAAACTCGCAGCGAGTTAGGACGCGAGAAATTCCTAGAACGTGCTTGGCAATGGAAAGCGGAGTCTGAAGGAACTATTCTTAATCAGCTGCGACGCTTGGGTGTCTCGGTGGACTGGTCGCGGGAGAGGTTTACCCTAGATGAGGGTTTATCTAAAGCTGTTGTAGAGGCATTCACTCGCCTCTATGAAGAAGGCTTAATTTATCGTGGTGAGTATCTAGTTAACTGGTGTCCAGCTACTCAGTCGGCTGTGTCTGATGTAGAGGTAGAAACACAAGAAGTCAATGGGAATCTTTGGCACTTTCGCTATCCCCTCACGGATGGTTCTGGTTATGTGGAGGTGGCGACAACTCGACCAGAGACAATGCTAGGCGATACTGGCGTGGCAGTGAATCCCAATGACGATCGCTACAAACACCTAATTGGCAAAACTGTAACTCTGCCAATTCTACACCGAGAAATTCCCATCATTGGCGATGAATTTGTTGACCCCACTTTCGGCACAGGTTGCGTGAAGGTGACGCCTGCTCATGACCTCAACGATTTTGACATGGGTAAGCGTCACAATCTGCCGTTAATCAACATTATGAATAAGGACGGCACGCTTAACGAAAATGCTCAGGAGTTTCAAGGACAAGACCGCTTTGTCGCTAGAAAGAATGTGGTTTCTCGCCTAGAAACAGATAACTTTTTGGTGAAGATAGAAGATTATAAGCATAGCGTTCCTTATAGCGATCGCGGTAAAGTACCCATTGAACCCCTCCTCTCTACTCAATGGTTTGTCAAAATTCGCCCCCTAGCTGACAAAACTCTAGAATTCCTCGACCAGAAAAATTCTCCAGAGTTTGTCCCCCAGCGCTGGACAAAGGTCTATCGTGATTGGCTGGTAAAACTCAAAGATTGGTGTATCTCTCGCCAACTGTGGTGGGGACACCAAATCCCCGCTTGGTATGCTGTGAGTGAAACGGGTGGGCAAATTACCGATAACACACCGTTTGTAGTGGCGAAATCGGAATCAGAAGCTTGGGAAAAAGCAAAATTACAATTTGGCGAAAATGTCAAGTTACAACAAGACCCAGATGTGCTGGATACCTGGTTTTCTTCTGGACTTTGGCCGTTTTCGACTTTGGGCTGGCCAGAACAAACTCAAGATTTAGCGACTTACTACCCCACCACTACCTTGGTGACAGGCTTTGACATCATCTTTTTCTGGGTTGCCAGAATGACGATGATGGGTGGGCATTTTACGGGGGAAATGCCTTTCCAAACGGTTTACATCCACGGTTTGGTGCTGGATGAAAAAGGTCAGAAGATGTCTAAGACCAAAGGTAATGGCATTGATCCGCTGTTATTGATTGACAAATATGGTACTGATGCTCTGCGCTACACCCTAATTAGGGAAGTGGCTGGTGCGGGGCAAGATATCCGGCTAGAATACGATCGCAAAAAGGATGAATCAGCCTCGGTGGAAGCATCCCGTAATTTTGCTAACAAGTTGTGGAATGCCGCCCGGTTTGTGATGATGAATTTGGATGGTCTGGGGACTGGGGAATTGGGACTGGGGACTGGGAAAGACTCTTCCCAATCTCCAATCACTAATCCCCAATCACTAGAATTGAGCGATCGCTGGATTCTCTCGCGGTATCATCAAGTTGTCAAACAGACTACCAATTACATCGATAAGTACGGTCTAGGGGAAGCTGCTAAGGGACTGTACGAATTTATTTGGGGCGATTTCTGCGACCAGTATATTGAACTGGTTAAATCTCGCCTCCAAAATGATGCAAATCCCGCATCCCGAAAGGCAGCACAGCAAACCCTCGCCTACGTGCTGGAAGGGATTTTGAAACTACTTCATCCCTTTATGCCGCACATTACCGAGGAAATTTGGCAGACTCTCACCCAACAATCAGCAGATTCTCAACAAACTTTACCTTTACAACTCTATCCCCAGGTAGATGCAAACTTAATTGATACAGCCTTAGAAGAACAGTTTGAATTACTGATTGGCACTATTCGCACAATTCGGAATTTACGAGCTGAGGCGGATATCAAGCCAGGGGTAAAAGTGACAGCGAATTTGCAAACTGCAAGTGAAAAAGAGCGGCAAATCCTCACTGCTGGACAATCCTACATTAAAGATTTGGCGAAGGTCGAGACTTTAACCATTACCGCCGAACCACAAAGTCAAACGGTTGCTGCTAAAAAACCTCAGAGGGGTTTGAAGACAATTGGCTTAATTTTTGTGGGGATTGTCTTTGCTAGGTTGGGCTTGGCTGCGGGGAATGCGATTAATGATATTCCTGTTGTAGGAACTTTCTTTGAAATAGTTGGTTTTGGTTACACAGCTTGGTTTGTGAGCCGAAATTTACTGAGTACACAAGCTAGACAAAAGTTCTGGAGACAGTTTTTCCCACAAGCAGAATCACAACAGCTACAAGATGCAGAAAATGCAATCGCTGGTGTAATTGGTACAATCCAAGTGTTAATTCCTCTTGCTGGTGTGGTAGATGTCGCAGCAGTTAGTGCCAAACTCCAAAAACGTCTCAGCAAGCTAGAAGCAGAAATTAACGGGCTACGTGCTAGATTAAGCAATCCTAAGTTTGTTGAACAAGCACCCGCTGACGTGGTACAAGCAGCGCGGGATGCCTTAGCAGAAGCCGAGAAGCAAGCAGAAATTTTGCGCGATCGCCTGAAGGGGTTATCGTAGGCATTACCTACGTAGTTTAAGATAGCTGCAATGGGTAATAGTAAAAATATGAACTATAAATGTTGAATTATGAATTAGATTTATACTTCATCATTAACAATTCATAATTTGATCACCAATTACCCATTACAAATTAACTATCCCCAAAAAATAAATTAAAAATCTTTTTTTAATTTTATGGAAAGTTGGGCGATGTCGGTTTCTGTCTCACTCAACTTTCCCGACGAATTTTGAATTGGAGTAAAGCAACTGTCATGCTATATCTAGCCCAGGTGCGTAAAAACGATTTTTTAGACCAACACCAGTTACGCTTGTTGGCGCGTCAGGAAGCTGAAAACTTCTGGGTCATAATTCCAGAAGAGGCTTTCATTTTACTGGGCAAAGGAAACACCATGAGTGAGAAATTGCTTGTTTTGGTAGAACTTTCCCCTACAGGCGATATTGAAAGACTAGAAGACGCTACCAGCTGGGTACTAGGTCTAATAGAAAATTACCTCACAACCGGCATTACACCAGAATTTTTGCAGCAGGAAGCCGAGCGAGCAGAACATTGGCGGCAATCTCTGACGTTGCAAAACCAAGACTTGGCGCGTCGCTCCTTAGAATTGGAAGCCCGCCGTGAACAAATTCAAGCCCTAGAGGAAACGCTCAAACGCGATAAAAACGGTTATCACAAAGATGAAGCATAAAACGCTCTTGCATCTGTGTCACCAAATTCGTAATTAAAATCCCTAATTACGAATTACTACGACGCCAATAATTGCCGAATTAACTTTGCTATAGCTTTTTGCGTAAAACGGCTAGCAACTTGTTGACCTAAACGCTGCACACCCGGATTTACCAATAACTGAGCAACTTGGGGTGCAAGTTGTGCTGGGTCAAAGCCACGAGTTTCTCGAAGAATATTCAAGATACGTTTAATATGCTCTAAGGTTTGTTGTTGCTCAACTGTCGCCGCCGGAGTTTCGTTGACTGCTGTTAACCCAACCCGTTCCCGCAGCAAGTAGGTAAAGTTATGCAAAACATTTTTACTTAAAGCATCGAGGCCGTTAACAGATTCATCTACCAGCTTGTCACGAATAAAAGCACCGCGTTCCGAAGCCAGAAAGTCTATTCCCTGATTCAACACCAAGTTTAAGTCGTAGTCTTGGCTGTTACGCGCATTACGTAACAAGTTTTCTAAGCGGTTCCAGCGGAATCTCCCATCTTTAAATAGCAAATCCTGTAATGATGCTCTTAATTGCGGTGCTGGGTCAGTTAATAGGCGTTTTGAAACGTAGGGGTAAGCTTCGCTGAGAACTTTAAAGTTGGGGTCTATATATATAGCGATACCTTCCAGTGTTACCAGAGAGCGAATGATTAAAGCGTAATAGGGAGGTACACGGAAAGGATACTCATACATTAAAGCCGATAGTTCATCGGTGATACTTTTAATATTGAGTTCCGCAACACTGGCTCCTTGAGCATCAGCAAACACTCTCGAAAAAGCTGGGATAATTGGTGTTAAGTCTGTTTCTGGGGATAAGAAATCTAACTTAACGTAGTCTTTGGCTAAACCTTCAAAGTCACGGTTAACGACGTGGACGATCGCCTCAATTAAACCATAACGCTGTGGCGGTTTAATCTCGCTCATCATCCCAAAGTCGAGATAAGCCAATTTACCATCAGGCATAGCTAACAAATTACCAGGGTGGGGATCGGCGTGGAAAAATCCATGTTCTAGCAACTGGCGCAGGGAACATTGCACACCCACTTCAATTAAATAACGAGCATCTATGCCTTGGGCGCGGATTTCTTCTGTTTGAGTTAATTTGATGCCGTTAATCCACTCCATCGTCAAGACACGACGGTTAGTATATTCCCAGTATATTTTCGGTACATATATGTCTTTTATATGTCCATATAACTGGAAAAAGCGCTCAGCATTTTCACCTTCATGGATGTAATCCATTTCTTCAAAAATGCGATCGCCCAATTCATCCAAGATACCAACTAAGTCACTACGTACCCGTTTAACTCTTCTCTGCACCCAAGCAGCAAGGTAGCGCAAAATGTACAAGTCAATAGTAATCCGCTCTCTTAAGTCGGGGCGTTGAACTTTAACAGCGACTTCCTCACCAGTGTTCAACTTACCTTTGTAGACTTGCCCCAAAGAAGCAGCGGCAATTGGATGCGGCGACAGTTCGGCGTAAACTTCTTCTGGGGGCGCTCCTAATTCTTCTTTGATAAACTGGTAAGCTATTTCGTTGGGAAAAGGCGGTAATTGGTCTTGTAGCCTAGTTAGCTCTTCCAAGTACACGGGAGGAACTAAATCTGGTCTAGTAGACAAAGCCTGGCCAATCTTGATGTAAGCAGGCCCCAATTGTGTCAGCAATTCTCGTAGCTGATTGGCTCGGCGGCGGTCATTTTTGACGACAATTCCCCGACGGCTATCCCACCACATTCCAAAAGCTAAGGAGAGCGTTGGCCCCAAAACTGCGAAAATCCGCCGCAAAACTTGCAGGGGTCTATTTTTGTAATACGCCTTGATCTCTACGGGATCGTAACGCGTCTCAGGTTCGGCTATTGTCGTGATATCTTGAGTTGCCAAGAGCCTTGGCGATCGCACAACTAAAGCTTGTGTATCATTTTCTGGAACTACTTCAGTATCATACAGTTCGTCTGCGCGGTCTGTGCCGCCACGACTGTCCTCCTGAATCGGTCGGGTAGGGGGAAGTGTCTTAACAATCATGAAGAAAGCCACCAGTCAGAACGATCATGTTAAGTATTGTAACAATATGTTGAAGATAGTGATTGAGGAATGGGCATCGGGCATTGGGTATTGGGCATTGGAAAAGAATTATTTTTTTGTTCCCCAGTCCCCAGTCCCCATTGCCCCTTATCCCCAGAGGGGGCCCCGAGTTCCCCAGTCCCCAGTCCCCAATACTCAGTACTTTGCTACACTTATTTATGGGCGTATTAGTCCAATAGTAGTAGGTATTGCTAGTTGATGAAAGATTTACTTATTGTCCTGTAAGTTAGAAGTATTTGGCATCTGCCCTCACGGAGAATTCGGCTTGATGTTGCTTTGCCTACAGATTGAAAACTTTGCCCTGATTGACCAACTAGAATTAGAATTTGGCGCTGGACTGAATGTATTGACAGGTGAAACCGGCGCTGGAAAGTCGATTATCCTAGATGCTATTGATGCTGTTTTGGGCGGTAAAGTCTCCAGTCGAGTGATCCGTACTGGAACAAGTCGGGCAATGGTAGAAGCCACTTTCACCTCAACCCCCACTTTAACTGCTTGGTTGAGCGAACAAGAAATTGATTTGCTCGATGAGAATTCCGTAGTCATTAGCCGGGAAATTACAGCCACCGCCAGTAATATCCGCAGTCGATCGCGGGTAAATGGTGTGTTGGTAAATCGCCAGATTATGGGGGGACTGCGCGATCGCTTAGTGGAAATCACAGCTCAAGGTCAAACCGTCCAAGTGGGGCAATCATCTCAAGTCCGCGACTGGTTAGATTTGTATGGCGGTAATGCCCCGATGCAGCAACGCCAAAAGGTTGCCACTAGCTTCAACGCTTACCAACAAGCCCATCTAGCACTAGAAAAACGCCGGACATCAGAACGAGAACGTTTGCAACAATTCGACTTACTCACCTATCAAGTTCAAGAATTGGCAGCTGCAAACCTCAGCGAACCCAATGAATTGGAACAGTTGGCGCAAGAACGGGAACGCCTGAATCATGTCGTTGATTTGCAACAGATGAGTTACAAGGTTTATCAAGCTTTGTATCAAAATGATCATGAAACTCCAGCCGCAGCCGATTTATTAGGTGATAGCGAAGTTACATTAAATGACATGGTGGAGTACGATGCTCAACTGCAACCGCTGTTGGATTTGGTGAGAGACGCCCAAACTGCGGTGATGGAAGTAGGACGACAGATTAATGCTTATGGAGAAGATTTAGAAGCTGATCCTCAGCGATTGGAGGAAGTGGAAGAGAGAATTCAGGAATTAAAACAAATTTGCCGCAAGTATGGCCCAACTCTTACAGAAGCGATCGCCTACTATCAAAGAATCCAAGCAGAATTAGCGGAATTAAACGATAGTGAACAATCTATCGAAAGTCTAGAACAGCAAGAAAAGGCGTGTTTTGAAAAACTTACCCAAGCCAGCGATCAGTTAACTCAACTGCGTCGTCAAGCTGCTGCTAATTTAGAATCACGATTGCTGTCCGAACTCAAGCCCCTAGCGATGGAAAAGGTACAGTTTCAAGTAGAGATTCTGCCTACTTCTCCAACTGCTACAGGAGCAGATAAAATTACTTTTATATTTAGTCCTAACCCCGGAGAACCGCTACAACCTTTGACAGAAATTGCTTCTGGTGGTGAAATGAGCCGCTTTTTACTGGCACTGAAAGCTTGTTTTTCTCAAGCTAGTACTGCTGGGACAATGGTATTTGATGAAATAGATGTCGGGGTTTCGGGACGAGTAGCCCAAGCGATCGCCGAAAAATTACATCAACTGAGTCAGGATAATCAGGTATTATGTGTTACCCACCAGCCCTTAGTCGCTGCAATGGCAGACCGTCATTTCCGCGTCGATAAGCAAACTATTAATCAAAGCAAGGGTAAAAAAGCTAACAATGGTAACGGTGAACAACGTACCGTTGTGCGAGTCACTACCTTAGATAATTTAACCACTCGCCGGGAAGAACTAGCGCAGTTAGCTGGTGGTAAATCTGCAACAGATGCGATCGCTTTTGCCGAATCTCTATTATTACAAGCTGCTAACCACCGCCGCCAAGAGGAAAGTTAACTTTGTGCCTTTGTGCCTTCGTGGTTTTAATGCTTCATCTGGGTATCTTAACGCTAGGTAACAATAGACTAGATTATGAACCACAGAGACACCAAGACACAAAGGGAGCCAATACCTGAGCAAGTTAATCAGCTGGCTAAACAGATTGTTGATGCGTCATTTGCCGTGCATTCTCAACTAGGGCCAGGATTGCTAGAGAATGTCTATGAGGTTTGCTTAATTTATGAATTGAGAAAGCGACGATTAAATGTAGCCGCACAAGTTGAGTTACCTGTCATTTACGACAACATTCGTTTGAATACTGGTTTTCGGCTAGATTTACTAGTTGAGCAATCTGTAGTTGTAGAACTCAAAGCTGTAGAAGCACTCATTCCAGTTCACAAAGCCCAGCTTTTGACATATCTGAAGCTCTCTGGTTATCGTCTTGGTTTACTAATCAACTTCAATGTTCCTCTTATTAAAGACGGTATTCAACGCCTAGTTCTTTAAATTCTTAGTGTCTTAGTGTCTTTGTGGTAATTTAGCATCGCCTACTGCGTTGACAAAGCGACATTCTTGAGTATGGTCATTGGGCCTTGATCTTTGAGAATCTGCATTTCTTCATCACTTCGTACTAGCAGCGCACCCGCAAATCCTAATGAGTTCACAGATATAGATTGGAAATGCTCTTGCGATCGCGGTACAATCAACATCCATTCTCTCGTAACTAACAGATTATAAGCACCAGATTTGCCATCAACTGTGTCTAAACCCACAGCACGTAACAACTTGTGATAACACTCCAAAGTTGCCTCAGCCTTTATTAATGGAGACTTTGCCCAATGCGGGTCTATAGTTGCAAAAGCGTGTACAAATGGGAATCCTGGTATAGTTGCGATCGCGTCCTGAAATTTTGCCAATGCCAACAATGGTTCAATGGGTATCTGCGCTCCTGATGGTGTCAGTGGTAAAGGTACAACTTGTAAGTGCTTGTGTCGCTGACTAGCACCTGCAATCTTGCCACTATTGTAGAATACTAAACCATCGAAATCAGCCAGACACGCCAACATAGCAACAAAATCTTCTACCGTGAGTAAGCTTTCTTGTTCCTCAAACACACGAGTAATAATTAACAAGTGATATTCAACAACATTGAATTTATTCAAAATACATACATGAGTGTCGGAAATATCCGCAACAAATAAATCCTCCTCGTAGGGAAGAAATGGATTAAAGTCTTTACCAGAGGAAACAGTTTGTTTTTTCTGTTTCTGCTTAGCTGCATCTTTGCGGACAAGATTAGACAAAATTCGCACCAAGAAGCGCACTTCATCCTGTTCTACAAATTCAAATTCTGTTGGTATTGATAGTAGTTTTCCGCATTGCAAAGCATGTTTAGTTCGGTCTTTGACACTTGTCCATAAAGTGCCCGGTTTCAGCAATATTTTACCTTGTGCCATTTCTTTCCCTTTCGGCATAGTGAAATATTTTAGCAGTATTAAAGTCTTTTTTCGGATGTCTTCATAGTTCGTAGTGAGCGATTTATCGCTCAAAACAAGGATTATCAGGACTAAAGTCCTTACTACAAACTTTAATTTATTTACGCCTAACTAATTATCACAGGTAATTGCACACTTACTGTAGTACCTGTCAAAAGATCAGAATGAATTAATAGTTCGCCACTATGAGCAGTAATAATGCGTTTGCTAATAGCAAGTCCTAGTCCAGTGCCACAAGGTTTCGTAGAGAAAAACGGTTGCGAAAGTTTGCTAATAACTTCTGAGGGAATAGGTTCTCCGCTGTTATTGATATGAATGCAGACTTTATTAGTTAGCGAGTTATTTACTTGCCACTTGACGATATCTCCTGCTGCAACTGCTTCGCAAGCATTACGAACAATGTTGATAAACACTTGTTTAAGCTTATCTTTATCCCCCAAAATTTTGATTACAGACGATGCTGGTATAAATTCGATTTGCCGTTCTAGAGTTTCTGGCATCTCGCGGATTACTATAAGCAACTCTCGAATGAATTCATTCACGTCTAATTCACAAAGCTGTAACACTTGGGGCTTGGCGTAAAGTAAAATTTCACTCAATAGACGTTCTAGACGGATGGCTTCGCTAAGTGCTAACGATAAGCGCTCTTGAGCAGATTCAGTCAAAATGGTTTTCTGGAAATATCTTAATCCCATAAGCATTGTGGTCAAGGGATTACGAATTTCATGTACAATACTGGCTGCAAATTCTCCGATCGCAGCTAAGCGCTCCTGCTCTACTAGCTGAGTTTGAGCTGCACGTAACTGAGCAGTTCGTTTTTCGACTTCAGCCTCTAAAACACGATTAAATTGACACTGCTGCTGATAAAGATGGTAGTGGTCGATCGCTGTTGCTGCACGTTCAGCAAATAGTTCTGCAATTTGGATTTCTTCTAAAGTAAACTCCCGTGGCTGCTGGTGAAAAGAGCAGACAGTACCAATTACTTCACCTTGAGCAGTCCGCAGAGGTATTCCTAAATATGAGCAATAACCTTCTGGAGCCTCTCCATGTTCTGGGTAGTTTTTAGCATCTTCCACCGCTAACGAGTGACCGATTTGGATGACAGTGCCAGTTAATGAACCATGTAACGAATAAACATGTTCTCCCTCACCCATGTCAATACTACTTGCCAGCACTTTCTCAAACCCTTTTTGGCACAGTGTGACAACCGACCAATCTACATCAAGTAAATTGCTGACTCCGCAAGCAATATTGTGCAAATAACTACTTAATTCCCCAGTTCGATAGTTCAAAGAAGACAAAAGTGCCATTGCCTGCCGCTCACGCTGCCACGGTTGTTGCAACAACATTTCATCATTACTGTATTTGCTCATGGATGTCTATTGCATGGTAAGTTCAAAAATTGATTTATTATGTTTTAAATATTACGGTATTAACCTGGGAAATTCGGATAATTTTTTCTTCTCCTAGGTCATAAAAGTGTGTTTACCATAGTACATAAATACTAAAATGTACTATAGTTAATTGCCTCCCAAAAAGCAGGTGCTATGCCGAAACGCCTCCTAGTCGTTGAATCTCCAGGGAAAGTCAAAAAGCTCAGTCAAATTCTGGGTTCAGAGTGGATTGTGCGTGCCAGTTGTGGGCATATCCGAGAACTTAGTAATGAGGGTGAGTATTCATTAGGCTTCACTATGGATGGCAGAAGTATACGATGCAATTATGTCCCTCGTGATCAACGAGCCAAGGAAACGATTCAGCAACTAAAGGCAGTTACGAAGCAGGTTGATGAGGTTGTATTAGCAACCGACCCAGACAGAGAAGGAGAAACCATCGCTTGGCATCTGAAAGAGGTGCTGGGTTTAAGAGAACCCAAACGAGTTATCTATACTGAAATTACAGCATCAGCGGTTCGAGGAGCGATCGCCAATCCGAGAAAGCTTGACCTCAACTTGGTAGGTGCAGGATTGTGCCGAGATTGTCTGGATAAGCTAGTTGGATACAAAGGAAGTCCCCTAGTCTGGGCGTTAAACAACGGAGCTAAAAGTGTCGGAAGAGTTCAGAGTGCGACATTACACCTGATTTGTCAGCGAGAAACAGAGATTTTGACTTTTGTCCCTCAAGACTACTGGAGTGTCTGGGTAGATTACGCTGTTGGGTTCCGTGCTTTTTACAAAGGAACGGTAAATACTCGCTCAGATGTACCGGAGCAGGAACTAGAAGCTCATGATGATGCAGCGAGTAATAACAAGGATGCACCAGAGTCTAAACGGGTTCTCTCAGAAGCAGAAGCAACACGCTTAGTTGAGGAAGCACGGCGCTATCCTCATCAAGTTATTCAGGTTGAAGGAAAAGTTGTTCCTCGCCAACCACCTCCACCTTTTACCACCTCCACTCTCCAACAAGCAGCAGGTTCCAAGCTCAGATTTGCTCCAGATCAAACCATGCTTTTAGCCCAAAAGCTGTATGAGGCAGGATTAATTACATATATGCGGACAGACTCAGTGATGTTGAGTCCAGAGTTTTGTGCCAGTGTGAAGCAGTGGTTGGAACAGCATGATCCGCAAAATGTACCGCAGCAGGTTGCCAAACATCGCAGTGCTAAAACAGCCCAGGAAGCACACGAGGCGATTCGGCCAACAGATGTATTTCGTCCCTCAGCCGAATTGCGACAGGAACTTTCGGCTTCGGAATTTGATTTGTATGTGATGATTTGGAAACGAGCAGTTGCTTCTCAATGTCGCGCTGCTCAACTACGTAAGACTCAGGTGATTACTCAATCTGGTTCTTTGCTGTGGCTCGCTCGTGGGCAAGTGGTAGAATTTCTCGGTTATGCTCGGTATTGGAACAATCTCAGCAAAGATACGATTTTACCTTCCTTGCAGCAAGGGCAGGCGCTCACCCTGGAAAATGCCGGACATGAGCAAAAACAGACACAGCCACCACCCCGCTACAGTGAACCCAAACTAGTGCAGCTAATGGAGCGTAAAGGAATTGGTCGCCCTAGTACCTATGCACCAACTGTGTCAACTCTGAAAAATCGCGGTTATGTGCAGTTAACAAAAGAACATCTACAACCAACAACTTTGGGATTAGAAGTTGATGCTTTTTTGGTCAAGGCGTTGCCGGATTTGCTAGAGGCAGAATTTACTGCCAAGATGGAAGATGCTCTAGATGCGATCGCTCAAGGAAAACACTCTTGGCAGCACTATCTTACAGATTGGAATCAAGACTATTTTGCGCCAGCTTTAGCAAAAGCCAAGACTGTGGTTGTCAGTTCCTCGTCTTTAAAAAAAGTACCAGCAGGAGAGCGCAAATATGAAACTTCTAGGACTCGCTGTCAACAGTGCAACAACTTTCTAGCCAAAATTCCCAGCACTAAGGTCAAAAAGAAATACTTCCTCAAATGTATTAGCGGCTGTGAAGATACTGTCTTATTTTGGAGCGATCTCAACAAAACTTGGGAACCGCCTCGATCTAAGGCAGCTAAGAGTGAGAATCCTCAAAAGTCGAAAGCCTTGATCACAAAATATCCCTGTCCAGTATGTAAGAAACCCTTGGAGGAGTATAGCTACACCAAGGAAGGACAGAGCAAAACAATGCTCCGGTGTTCTGACCCGCAGTCCCGAAATAACCAAAAGCATAAAGATGCGGTTTATTTCACTACAGCCAAAGGCTGATGGAGTCCCAAGTTTGGCGAGTTAAAGTAAACGTTGTCATTGGTCATTGATCAAAAGTATTTACAAATGACTAATGATCAATGACATTCTTAACCAGTAAATGTGTAACATTGACGCACATTAGACTGCCATCATTTCCGATTCTGTGTGCGATAGAGTACCAAAAAAGTCATAGCGATCAAGTGCTTCCAAAATTCCCCATGCGTACTGTCCTTGAGCAAAGTAAACTTGTGGATAGTTACGTAACTTTTCAATTTCTTTACTGTAGTTGCTCACAACTACACCTAGGGTATTCCCAGCCAGCATCGATTCGTCATTACCTGATGCACCTGCTACTAAAAAGCGTTTGATTGGTAATCCCCACTTCAAAGCACAATAACGAATAGCGTCTCCTTTAGAAGCTCGGATCGGTAACAGATCAAGATACATATTATGGCTGTATATGCCTTTAACATGGAGTTGATGCCGTCGCAGATGACGCATGATTTCCTTAAAGCTGATTGATTTGGTTTCATCAATAAAGTAGCTGAGTTTGAACTTACCTTGGACTTCCGGGGGTTGCATTGCTACTCCAGGCAGTTCCTCCATCGCTTTGCGAATAGCATCAGCTTGCCAATGGTAATTAATGTGTCTTTGCCAGTTTGTATCTGTGACTATCTGAGGCCCATAGTAAATTTCGCTACCTGTCGAAACAATTAGCAAGTCTGGCATTGGGAATCGCCATTCTTCTAACATCTGTAAAGAACTTTCCAGGTTTCGCCCCGTAGCAATTCCCGTACCGATATTGTTACCTTTATTACGCAGTTGCTCGATTAATTTTTGCAGGGCTTCTTGGTCGCCTAATAGAGTATTATCGATTTCGCAAACGAGAAAACGATCTGCGGTTGGTAAACGGTTTTTATCAGGTACGTTCCAATCAGGTAGGTCTGCTGCTGGGGCTTTTGGTAGGGGACTAAGTAGAGATTGGACTCGTCGTTGCGGTAATTGCAGCACTTGTTCGAGATATTTCTCTACATGACTATCCCAAGAAAAATGTTGTTGCACACTATTCAAGCCATTAGTAGACCAACGTTGCCATTGTTCTGTATCAGTTAGCGCTGTTTTTAAAGCATCTTGGATCTGTTTTATATCGAGAGGGTCAATTAGCATCCCATTGTTGCAAGCCGCTAGAATATCTCGCGGCCCACCATCTGATGTGGCAATAATTGGCACGCCACAGGCTGTAGCTTCAATTAAGGTCAAACCAAATGGCTCGGTTAATGCCGGGTTGATAAAAACTCCTCGTGTTTTTGCTATTAATCGATATAACTCAGGCACCTCGTCGGCGCTATGATGTTTGGGATAAGCAACGTATCCATAAAGGTTGTAGCGATCTATCAGCTGAAAAATTTCTGTAAGTACCTGGCGCGGGCCTGATTCCATCGTGGTGATGTCATCTCGGTTTCCTAACACGAGGACTAAGTTAGCTAAGTGACGCAACTGTGGATCTTCGCCATAGGCTTTAACAAGAGTGCTAACATTTTTACGCATCGCCGCACGGGAAAGCGCCATAATAATTGGCTTTTGAGGGTCTATGAGAAATCTTTTTAATTGTTCATAGATGGGTGGTTCCTGCCAATTTTTTGGGACTGGGTAAAAGCGTTCTAAGACTACCCCAGGAGGAATAACAACCATGCGTTGTGGCTGATAGTGGTCGTAAATGCCGTACTGCTGCGTCACTTCTTGATGAGTACTGGCAATGATCAACGATGCACTGGCCAGTGTAGTTTCCTCGGCTTCAATTCGGGTACTAATATGAAAATTATTTTCAATAGTTTCTGGTTTGGTTCCGTGTTCTAACAGTCGTTGTTGTTTCACACGTCCGAGGGAGTGACCAGTATGCACAAGTGGTATACCTAACCAACCAGCAATTCGACAACCCACATATCCAGCATCGGCGTAATGGGTATGAATTATATGGGGTAATTTGCCAATTTGGCGTAGGTGCTTGAGTAACTCGTCTGCAAAGTTATCTAAATGCGGCCATAGAACTTCTTTGCGGAGATAGCGGCGCGGGCCACAGTTAAGGCGAATAATTCGAGTTTTGTCGGAAAGAATTTCTATAGGTTGGGCGTAGTCGGGACTAACTTTTGGATCGTTAACTAAACGGGTTACTAAGTCTACACGCTCTACTTGTGGATTTACGGCTAGAGCTTGAGCGAGTTCTAGCACATATTTCGTTTGTCCGCCAGTGTCCGCATCTCGTCCTAATTCTAAATTATTACCGCGAATTAAGCCGTGAACACTAACTAGTAGAATATACAACCCTGGGCTATTTGACATTGTGCATTCCTCAATGTTGTTGCATGACAGCCTGGGTAAAGCTTCTCATACACATGGGTATTGTATTGATTGATCGCTCGAAGGTCAAAAAATTATGCAGGTGTTTGCAGATTATTAAACAGATTTTCCTCTATTAAGCAACATCGGTTTTGTTACGGTTGTTACAAACTAAATCAGCAACTTCATAATTTCTTCGGCATATTAGTTAATATTTATTACACAGTATTGGTTCAAAGTCTACAAAAGAGTTTAAGTAGGACGTAAGTTGACAAAATAGACAAAATATAGATTAAAAAAATAAGTTATGCAGCTACTAAATACCTATGAGAATTAATTAAACCAGAAATGAACTATTCTAAGATTTAATAAAATTATATTTATGTTTTTATGATAGAGAAAATGTGAGGAAATTCGCTAATATTTAGCTGATTTAAAATGAATGATCCTATCCCTGCTCGCAAACCAATTAATATTCAAGCGGAACTGGCCAAAGAGCGCAACCGAGCTGCGGCTGAGCGTACCCTGATGGCATGGATTCGCACCTGTCTTACTCTAATCAGTTTTGGCTTTGGGATTGATGCGATCGTGAGTGCTGTCTATAGTTTAGAAGTGGCTAAAAATATCAATCCTGTACGTCTTTCTCGGATTTTGAGTATTACTTTTATTATTTTGGGTACGTATGCCATGATCGTTGCAGCGATAGAACACGGCAAAGAACTACGTCATATCCAGAGTAACGAGGAATATCTTTACACGCCACGCCGCTCCTTGGGATTGACCGTTGCGATCGCACTAGTCTGCATTGGTATTTTTGCCTTTGTGGGGATTTTGGTCAAGGCAACTTTTTAATTCTGCTTATGGAATCCTTACTGCTATCAATTCTGCTCAGTCCAAAAAGCTGCTCATGAGTTCTAACCCTTTCAAAAAACTTACTAGTCTCACCAACGAATTGGCTAAAGAGCGCAATCGCGCTGCTGCTGAACGAACCTTAACAAGCTGGATTCAAAATTGCTTATCTTTGATTGGGTTTGGTATTGCTTTTGATCGGATTTTTAATGCGCTTCATCGAGCGTTTCCTGAGAATAGTACAGTAATTAACATGAGATGGACTCACATCATTGGTTTGAGTGCAATTACTTTAGGCATTTTTTTGTTAATTATAGCTATCTTTATATACCTAATGGATGTTCAATCACTAAAGCGAAATGATTATTTATATAGACCAATTCGCTCGTATAATCTGATAAGCATTACTGTTGGTTCAATTATTCTATTTGGCTTGGTTTCGTTAATTGCCGTTTTTACTATTATTGCCTGGGGTTAGTTCTCAAGTTTCATATTAAACCAGTAGATTTAATTAGCTCTTAGCTCGACTTTATCCAAAATTAAGAACTTGCTTCTCTTTATACGGCAAAAACCCTAGCTTTTTGGCAAAAACTTTTTCCATGTCCCTAATTTTCGGTGCAATTGAAAAAGTCAAACTAGGTCATACAAAATTCTCTTGCTCTCCTACTCCCTACGTCCTCTCATGCTTTGCAGAACGACAAATAAGATGCCGAGAAATCCGAGGATTGGCAGAGCGATCGCCAAAAGCGGTAATCTAGATTCACTCTGTGCTACACCACTATTGACATCTTGCAAATCTTGTGAACTATTAGAAGTTCCAGCGGCTACGGTAACATCAAATTTAAAATTAAACGGTTTGAAACTTGCCCCAGAGGTTGGTTTACCATTCAGTTGCAGTTGATAAATCCCTGGCTTGGGAAAAACAATTTCTGCACCTGGTATGCCTTGATACCGCTCAGCCGCCACAGGGTTTAAGGATGGCTCCAGTAGTGGCGGCTCTCCCGTTGCATAGGGTTGGGCATAAACAGCTAGTCGGCAATTACACTGTGCCAAGGGAATTACTCTGCCGCCTTTGCGGGTAAGCGCAAACCAGGCTTGTGTAGGTTCTCCAGCACGGGGATTATCGTTTGGTTCAATGTGGAGAGTACCGCCAACATCTGCTGCTATTTTCACACTATGGGCAGAGGCGGGGTAAACATTAGTTATTGGTATAACTAAGCAATTTAGCAATAATAAATACTTGATGGTTCCTTGGTTGCGCCTTTGCTTTTGACTCGTTAGATGTTCCTTAGTCGAGTTAAGAAAGTGTGGTTTACTGGGATTTTGGGGGGACATAAAACTTTTCTAGAGTTAATTTTGACCAAAACAAGCGCGAACGGACTAGCAAGACACCAAGGGTGACAATTCCCATCAGCACTGCCGCTAATTTATTCCCCCAATTTGATTGTAAGGAACCCAAGTAATGGGAACCAATTAGTACAGCATGAATGGCACTCAAGAGCAAAGCTGGCACACCTAATAGATGAATTTGTCGCCAACGCTTGCCCAAAGATTTCTGCAAAGATTCCACACTTGTGAAAGCAGGGGGGGTCATTAATATCAATGCTACAGCACCCGCAGCCATGCCCCACTGAAACTCTGGCGGCAAGAAAAAGAAGGCGGCAAAATTCCATTGCAATGAGTGTTCCAGCATGTGGCTGGTATGAACCACAGAAAGTACAAAAGCTCCCACTCCCAGAGCACGGCGATAACGCAGGGGCGACGCCCACAACTTACTTATAGGACGAGCAATTAGCGCCATAATCAAGCAAATTAAAGCAGCGTGCCCGGTGTAGTCTACCATTGTGTCACCAGTCCGCAGCAAAGTGATGACACCAATGATGATAGTAACCCAGCCGCCTAACTGAAACAATTGACTACGCCTGTCTTTATTTACCAATGACGTAGAGACGCCTACACCTAACATAGTGGGCAAGGTTCCTAAGCCAAAAGCCAGCATAGTTGCCGCACCCATCAACAAATTGCCAGTTTCAGCAGCTTTAATCTGGGCAGCATACAGAAAACCACAGGGCATCAAACCCCAAGTCATACCCAAGAGCGCTGGCGTCCACCATCTGGTTTTTAAGGAAAGCTTGACCATTCCCGCACTCAGGCGATTGTGTAAACTGCCTTGCAATAACGGATGTAACACAGGAATACGTGGTAATAACTCAGGCTTGACTTGTCCTAACCCAAACCAAATCAGCATTACACCAGTAATAATTGCCATCCAACGGCGTAAATCGCTGCCAACACCCGCTAGCTGTCCACCTTCCACTAGTACTGAACCCAGTGCGCCAATGCCAGCACCGACTAGAGCATAGCTCAACATCCGCCCCAGATTTAGCAGGGTGTGAAATTTTAATTGCTGTCGCCAATTGGGTGTTTTCTGCTGTTGAGAAAGAGAAAACGCCACTGTTAAGGGGCCACACATCCCAAAGCAATGTCCGAAACTGCCCAGGAACCCCAGGATCGTGATCAGCGACAAATCTAGCATATTACCTATTTATTTACCCTGATGTCTGGGATTACTGTTCGCAGGTTCTTTGATATTGATTTCATGCGGAACTTTAAGCCAAGTTTTTAACTTTGTCAAAAGACAAACCGTCAAACTTGGTGTTTACGTTAGCCTAAGTCTGGGAGACAGAGAGAAATTCACATGAAAAAATGGATTTGGCTGATGCTGTTGGTGCTAATGGCAATTGCTGTAGTGGGTAGTAAGGGTATTGCACTTAGTGGGTTATTTCAGCATTCCCCGCCAGAAATTGTTGAGAGTATTCCAGTAGAAACAGCTCAACCACAGCCAGAGTTGCAGAAAGTGAAGATTGCGCCGCAAGTATCTGCTGAACAATTAGTACCTCACATTGAAAAGTTGAATTTTCAACGTTATACGACAGCAGAGCGATCGCGTACTCGTACTTATATTACAACTGAACTGAGAAAATTAGGCTGGAAACCCAAGCTAGAAAACTTCTCTGAAGGTGTTAACATCTTTGCCGAACGTTTAGGAACAGACAAAGCAGCTGGAGCTATTCTTGTAGCAGCGCATTATGACACTGTTGCTTCTTCTCCCGGTGCTGATGATAACGCCAGTGGTGTGGCTGTGGTGTTGGAAGTTGCCCGACTTTTCGGTTCACGTCCAACGCCACGGACTTTGCAGTTAGCTTTTTTCGACAAAGAAGAAGCAGGACTTTTGGGTAGCAAAGCTTTTGTGAGCAAGAAAACACGCTTGCAAAACCTGCGCGGGGTAATTGTCATGGATATGGTAGGATATGCTTGTTACACAGCTGGATGCCAGCAGTATCCTGTTGGATTATCTGTTACTCCACCCAGCGACAAGGGTGACTTTTTAGCAGTAGTTGGTGATACAGAACATTTGCCTTTACTGAATGCCTTTCAAAATTCACAGATGATCCCCCTAACTGCTTTAAATAAAGAGGGATCAAATCTTCCACCAGTCTTAACGTTGCCCATTCCTCTTAAAGGTTTACTAGCACCTGATACCTTACGCAGTGACCATGCACCATTTTGGTATCAAGGAGTGGGTGCAGTACTGGTAACTGATACTGCGAATCTGCGTACTCCTCACTATCATCAACCTAGTGATATCCCAGCTACCATAGAGCGATCGTTTTTTAGGGGAGCAGCCCAGATTGTAGTAAACGCTACTACCGCATTATTAGAACAGAATAAAGTTTTGGAAACTCAACCATCAACTTGACTTGAAAGGGAGGAGTTGGGGAGTAAGGGAGGCAGGGGGCAGTACTTCGGCTTATCTCGACTTCTCTACGAGACGCTACGCGAACGCTAGGCACAAGCCGCTCTGTTACCGGGGGGCAGAGGGGCAGAGGAGCAAGGGGAGAGAATAATTAATGACAAATGACTCCTATCTCCTATCTTTAGATTCAGGAAAGGTTAAAGTCCAGTTTTGTTTATCATTGAGTTGAAAGTATAAACCTTGGAGAATAAGCCGCAAAGCAGTGCGAGTTCTAACAAAGTCCCTCACCAAGTGGGTTCCCGGCTCAGCAAATATGTCATCAAAATTCTGGCTGTAGCCAAATGGTCTTGAACAGTGGTTGCCAGCACCTATAACTGTTAGTACAAAAAATGGAGTTTGTTTGTATTCATTAGGAACTATAAAAATACCATACACTTGATGTTTTCCATGCCAAGGTTGAACAACAACTTTAGTAGCTTGGACTTGAAATTTTTTGGTGTTTGATGATAGAAAAGCCTCAGAGTTACAATCAGAATCATTTATAGGCCACCACAGTGTAATAATGCTGAGTGAGAGCAGCAAAATTAAAATAAAAGTAAATTGGCGACGCATAAAACCAAACAGTAAACAGTAAACAGTAAAGAGTAAACGGTAAACGGTAAATAGTAAACAGTTATTAAGGGGTATGGTGAGGGATTTAAACCCGCTTGATAGCGCTTGCGATTAATCGACTTTGGGTTATTAGTTTTCAGTTGGAAGTGCTCGCGCCTAATTTTAGAAGCTAATGACAGTAATTAAAGTTAGATGAGAATCAAGTCTTTTTTTGTGGTTTTAAATACCAATTTTTGTAAAAAAAGCTCTAAAAGGTTTTGCGTCCTTCTGCGATTTGGAGTTTACCATTCTCATAAGGGAGGTTCTGAGGGTTTGTAAGGGAAAGTATTGAGTCTTCGGCTCTTTTTTCGACTAATCAAGCCAAGGCACACAAATATCTATCCTAGGATATAAAAATTTTCTATTTTGCGTATAAATGCTGTTTCTGATTGATTAATTGATGAGCTAACCATTTCTAGATGGCATAATAGACTGTGAAAAAAATTCTGGTCATTGAAGATGCAGCACAAACTCGAAGCCTTTTTATAGAAGCACTTGAGTATGAAGGTTTCAGTGCTATTGGTGCTGAAAACGGTCTTATTGGTCTTCTGAAAGCACAGCAATATTTGCCGGACTTGATTATTTGCGAAATTATGGTACCGGAACTTGATGGTTACTCCATCCTTAAAGAACTACGCCAAAACTATTCTACAGCGATTATTCCTTTGATTTTTGTCACTGTGAGAACGACTCGTTCTGATATACGTAAAGGTATGGAATTAGGAGCGGATGACTATCTCACTAAGCCCTGCACGTTAGAGGAGTTGCTAGGGGCGATCGCAGCCTGTATCAAAAAACGAGCTACCCTCCGGCAGTGCTACACTGCACCGTTCCAACCAGCCACAGATCAACTATCTGCTGATGCTATAAACCTGAGTGACTGTAACTCGATATTTCCATCTAACTTCCTAAACAAAGTCTTTCATTTTATTGAAAGTAATTATCAGCAACCGATTACCCTCGGTGATATCGCCCAGGAAGTTGGTTACTCCTCGGCTTACTTGGCTAATCTTGTGCGACGCCAAACAGGAAAAACGGTACAAGGCTGGATTATTGAACGCCGCATGGCAGCAGCACGTTACTTACTGCTTTTTACTTCCGAAACAGTAGAGGATATTGCTATTAAAGCAGGATATCACAATAGCGTTCATTTCTTCCGTCAGTTTCGCCAACATCACGGGACAACGCCCCAAGTCTGGAGAAAGACACAGCTAAATCAGAATAAAGACAATCAACAGAATTGTTAGTCGGATCTACAAATTGTTCGTTGCTTAGTGAGAGCACTTTCGGCTTCTTAGCAAAGGCTAGCGAAGCTACCAGTTTAGGTAATGATCACAGGGGAATTCGTACCTTTGACCAACAGTATACACAGAAAACTCTAGATATATCTGCAATCCCAGTTTTGACACGTATTGCATCATTCTTTGAATCAGACCAAATCGTAATTGTAGGCGATCGCACCTGAAAATACATATCGCATACGCAGTTGCTCTATTTCCACCTTTAGAGTAGCTAAATACACAAATATCCGCTATATTCCCGTAAGTATCAATTATTGTAGCTATTTATGCAAATAAATTGGATAAGTCTAAAAATATTTGCGGTCTTGTTTACCGTAGCTCTCACACAGTTTTTTGGGGCCAATACCTCTGCACAAGCGGCTGACACGGTTGTGGTGCGTTTTGGTCTATTTGCAGAATCCATCTCCCTTGCCGAATTGCAAAAAGCGGCGGAAACTGGAGAATTTCCTCCAGGTTTAGAACTTTTCACCCAGAGATTATCGCCAGAACAACGCCGCTTTTTCTTGGGAGCGCTGAGGATGAGACTACCAATAAATGTTGTTACCATTAACAGATTACTTAATACTCAAATTGGCACAACAATTCTCAACGACATATCCACAGCCATAGCCCGAAAGGACAAAGCCGGCGTACAAGCACTCAGAGCAGGATTAGTATTAGGCTCTACTGCACCTCAAGGTCTTTCCGTACTAAGTTTTATCGCCGCTTATCCCAGTCAACGCCTGGAAATTAATTTGCCACAGGCTTTCATGGTTTCAGGGAGTTTGAATACGGCTTTTTGGCGCACTCAGCAGTTTATGCTGACAATTGCTCCCCAACTTGATCCCAGACAACCGCAGATTTCTTTCCCTTTTGATCCCAGCCAACCAGGAAGTGCTCAAGTACAGATACTCAAATTAAACCTAAATGACCAAAAGCGCCAACGCAAAATTCCTGTTGATATTTACTGGTCAACTGCTGCAACTCTCAATAAACCCGTAATTGTCTACTCTCACGGGATGGGATCAAACCGTACAGACTTGCGTTACCTAGCAGAACATTTAGCATCTCATGGTTATGTGTTCGCAGCTTTAGAACATCCTGGTAGCAATGGGACAAGTACCGACTTAGCAATCCAAGGTAAGACAAGGTTTTTGCAGCCTCAAGAGTTCTTAGATCGTCCAAAAGATATTAGTTTTGTCCTCGATGAACTCGAAAAACTTAACCAAACAGCTAAAAACCCCCTTCAAGGAAAACTTGCAACCAATAACGCAATGGTCATTGGCTATTCTTTTGGTGGTGGTACAGCCTTAGCAATTGCTGGAGCCGAGTTACAACTAAAACGTCTCAAACAACGTTGCAAGGATAACTTGTCTATTTTGAGTTTTGGGGAAACCATCCAGTGCGTTGCTCAAGAATTGCCAGAAGATAACTATCAACTTCGGGATACTCGGATCAAACAAGCGATCGCTCTGAGTCCGACAACTTCTCTAATGTTTGGCGAAACAGGTTTAACCAAGCTACAAATCCCCACCCTAATTTTGGCAAGTTCCGCAGATAAAAGTACCCCAGCTTTAACTGAGCAAATTGTAGCATTTAATAAAATTTCATCACCTAAATGGCTGGTTGGTATACTTGGGGGTACTCATCTGAGTGTAAAAGACCCCAGTACTACCTTGGATCAGGCAGGACAACCAAATACACCTTTTAGTGGTGGCGAAATCGTGGGTGAACAAGCAACCGATGTTCGCCAATTTCTAAAAGCTATAGCATTGGCATTCTCTGCACAAATGACTCCAGAGGCTAAAAACTACGCTATTTTTCTCACACCAGATTATGCTCAGTTTGCTTCAACTGCGGTATTTCCATTTCGGATCATTACGCAGATTCCCCCTGATGCTATGGCAGTGGTGAAAGAATTTGTTGACAAATAATAAAATATCTTGAAACCTTGACCCACATGACTTATCAGTTAACAGTCAACTGTCAACAGTAAACAGTCAACATGATTTTAGGGGTGGGATGAGTTTAACATGAAGTATTGTCTATCTGTGTGTATGTCTAAAGTTTAGGGTGGGTACAATATATTTCTCTCTATAGAAAGAGAAAAAAAGCTATTATGGTATCAACATCGACATCATTGACAGTATTATCAATAAATAGTCGAAAAAATCAGCTTGTTTAAACCAAATGTTTTTATTCTCACCCTCCAGAAAGGCTCAAGAATCTGAAATCTTTGCCATGATAGTATTTAAGAGGTCTTGAGAAATTTTTAAGTTTTGGTTAGATAATCTGTGCAAAGGATGATTTAAAGTGTGTGTACTCTGACAAAATGTAGGCTATGGGCAATAGTCAGTAGGCACAAGTAGTTGCCATAAAATATTAATAACCTAATAGATTAGGTCAGGCATATTACACATGAACAACGAGGTACTACACCAAGCTCAGGAAGATTTAGAGATAAACATTGAGGAATGTACTGCTGTTTCAAAAACCAACACAATTTTGCAACAGGAAATAAGCGATCGCCAGCGTGTAGAGACATCACTACAACAGCAAATTGAGCTACAACGACTGGTAATGGCTGTTGCCCAGCGCATCCGCCAAAGTTTGAATTTAAACAAGGTTCTAAGCACAACTGTAGCTGAAGTACGACAGTTGCTACAGGCAGACCGAGTGTTTATTTATCGCTTTGAGCCAGATTACAGTGGGACTGTGGTAGTAGAATCAGTCGCGGAGGGTTGGATTTCTGTTCTGAACGCCCAAGTCCAAGACACTTATTTCATAGAAACTTGCGGTGAGGAGTACAGACAGGGATGCTTCCAAGCTGTAGCAGATATTCAGACAGCAGATCTTACCGAATGCCACCGCGATTTACTTGCTCAGTTTCAAGTCAAGGCAAATCTGGCAGTCCCCATCTTACAAGGAGAAAATTTGTGGGGATTATTAGTTGCCAACCAGTGTGAGACATCCAGGCAATGGCAATCGTGGGAAATCGATTTTCTTCAGCAATTGGCAATGCAGGTGGGTATTGCCATTCAGCAATCGGAACTGTATGAGCAGGTACAAACTGAACTTGCTGAGCGCAAGCGGATAGAATCGGGTCTAAGAGCACGGGCACGCCAGCAAGCAGCCGTAGCCAAATTAGGCCAATTGGCTCTAGCCGATACAGATCTGTACGCATTAATGAACGAAGCCGTTGCTCTGACTACTAAAAGCCTTGAGGTGGAGTATAGCAAGGTTTTAGAACTGCTTCCAGACAACAACAATCTACTGTTAAGAGCAGGAGTCGGTTGGCACTCAGAACTCGTAGGAGATGGGATAGTAGGTGGAGGAAGCGACTCGCAGGCAGGCTATACACTACTTTCTAGTGAGCCAGTAATTGTTTGCGACCTTCGGGAAGACACGCGGTTCAAGGGGCCACCGTTACTGCAAGCTCACGGAGTAGTCAGCGGTATTAGCGTCATTATCCAAAGTCAGAAACAACCTTTTGGTGTTTTAGGCGCACACACAACCAAGCGCCGAGAGTTTACTCAAGATGATATTCACTTTTTACAGGCGATCGCTAATGTGTTGGCTACGACAATTGAGCGCAGATGGGCAGAACAAAAAATCCGTGAACAAGCGGCTCTACTCGATATCACCACAGACGCGATTATTGTCTGCACTCTAGAGCAGCAAATTTTATTCTGGAATCAAGGCGCTGAGCGGCTATACGGCTTTTCGGCAACAGAAGCGAACAGAAAAAACGTTAATAAGCTTTTTCGTCAAGAAATTTCGCCACAACTCGAAGAAGCGGAAAAGATTGTAATTGAGTATGGCTCGTGGCAAGGTGAGTTGCGTAAATGGACAAGATCTGGCAAGGAAGTCATCGTCGCCAGTCGCTTGATACTGATGCGCGATGAAGCAGAGCAACCCAAATCCATCCTCATTATTGATACCGACATCACCGAGAAAAAACAATTAGAAGCCCAATTTCTCCGTGCTCAACGTCTGGAAAGCCTTGGTACACTAGCTTCGGGGATTGCCCACGACCTCAATAACATCCTGACGCCCATTATGTCCTCAGCGCAAATGTTGGCGCTCAAACTTCCCAATCTCGACGCCCGGTATAAGCCACTGCTCAAGGTTCTCGAACAGAACTCTAAACGAGGAGCGGATTTGGTTAAGCAAATTCTGACGTTTGCACGTGGTTCTGAAGGCAGGGGTGTTACTTTGCAATTAGAATACCTACTGTTGGAAATTGAGCAAATTGTTAACAGCACATTTCCAAAATCTATCAAGCTAAGTAAGAGTCTACCTACACAAAACCTCTGGACTATAGTGGCAGACCCCACACAAATGCATCAGGTGTTAATGAACTTATGCGTTAACGCTCGTGATGCGATGCCCGAAGGTGGGACTTTGTATATTTCAGCAGAAAATTTATTCGTTGATGAAAACTTTGCCAAGATGAATCTGGATGCTCATGTGGGTTCCTATGTAGTCATAACTATCTCCGATACAGGATTTGGTATTCCTCCACTAATTTTGGATCGAATTTTTGAACCCTTCTTCACAACTAAAGAATCGGGCAAAGGCACAGGGCTAGGTCTACCAACTGTAATTGGTATTGTCAAAAACCACGGTGGTTTTATTAACGTGGAGAGCGAGGTAGGTAAAGGTACTAAATTTCAGGTATATTTACCCGCTGTCAAAGAAAGAACAAAGCAGCAAACAGATAACTTAGAATTACCCAACGGTAACGGAGAACTGATTCTAGTTGTAGATGATGAAGCCGCTATCCTAGAGATCACCAAAACTTCGTTAGAAGACTACAACTACAGAACCCTAACAGCTAGTAATGGCATTGAGGCAATCTCATCGTATGCCCAGCACAAAGATAAAATCAGCGTTGTGTTAATGGATATGATGATGCCATCGATGGATGGGTTAACTACTATTCGCATCCTGCAACAAATGAACCCACTGGTCAAAATTATTGGGATTAGTGGCATCGCGGCAAATAACCAGCTTGTCGAAGCTGCTAGCGCTGGCGTCAGTGTATTTGTGAAAAAGCCTTATACTTTCTACGAATTATTACACGCTATTAACGATGTCTTGAGCGAGCCATAATTAGTTTAACTTCTGGCGGCTCCACATTCTCTCTTATTAGCTCGTCATTTGGATTATCTGACATACGAAAATTCACGCAGAATTTTTCCTAGAAGGCTGTGTTAATAATACCTCATCAGCCTCATCATTAAAAGCTGCTGCTAGATCAGGGCTAGTAATTGCTATGGCACTTTCATGCCAAAAATGATGCTTAACTCATAAGTAAATTTTACAAGTAGCTCGCCATATTGAAGTTTGAGACATTTTGAAGAAATTCTTTTTTTAATCAGATAACTTCCAAAAAGTATTAAGTTAAATACATCTACCCAAGGTGAGATGCGAGTTCTACAAGCATGGTATTTAAAACAAAAACCAGTCAAATTCTGCAAGACTTAAATAATCAGCAGACAATTGAGCAGACTTCCAGTGTAGTGTCAAGACAAATTAGCGATCGCTATATACTCACGGTCTTGATACTCAGCTTGTTTGTTGTTGCTTGCACTAATATATTGCAACCTAACCTATTTAGTAGCAAACTGGCATATCTTCAAAGCAAGCAGATAGAGTAAGCAGATTTTTGATGGATGAAAGTCAGACTAATAAAAAGTAAAAGTTAGAACGCAGATTTAATCATCAAAATTTATTTTCACCAGACTTAAGAAACATGCTATTTATTGCATAAAACCTCAAAAAAGAGGTGATAAATTCCATATTGGCATCTCAACATTGATTCTTATTACATGCCTATTGAATTTCCTCAATGAGTAGTGTTGTCTTTTACTGTTACTTTGATTTATTCGTGATTATAACTTATGAAGTTTTGGAATAAGCACCTCACAACTAAAGTTGCCAGTTCCTTCTTACTCCTGTCTTTAGTGAGTGTTGCTGTAGTAGGAGGAGTAGCCTTCATACAAGCTAGAGAAGCTTTCAAGCAAGCCGCCTTTGATCGACTAAGTGTAACTGCAACGCTCAAAGAAGAAGAAATTTCTCGATGGTTTGAAGATCAACAACGAGATTTTTTGCTAACAACTCAATTTCCAGACGTACAAGCGAACCTGAAGACACTCCTAAGTTATGAAATATCTAATGCAAAACATCATGCCGCTTCCACAATTGTCTCTAAGTACTTTATGGAGGTAACTAAACTTAAACCGAATCTTAACGAGATTTTTATTCTTGATCGCAGCAATCGGGTCGTCTTATCTACTGACAAGCGGCGTGAACGTCAGTACGAAGTTTTAGCGAACATGACTGATGTTGAACAAGTTGAGCCGGAAGACTCCTTTGCTCCCATCTTTTATGTCTCGCATCTAACTAATAAGCCATCAGTCACCTTGGCGACACCTTTACGTGACGCGGTTGGAGTAAGACAAGGTGTGCTTTTAGCTCATTTCAACTTAGACCAAATTGATCAAATTGTCCGCAAGCGTACAGGCTTGGGTAAAAGCGGCACAACCTACTTAGTTGGTCTGATTACTAAAAATACCTTTATCTCAAAAGCACAAGTCAACATACAAGAAGTCTCTGAAAGTGTCAGCAGTCAAGGTATTGATGCGGCGATGAGTGGAGCTAGAGGCTTTGGGCTTTATCGCAACTATGCTGGAGTACCAGTCATTGGAGTGTATCGCTGGCTAAATGGCCAAGGCCTAGCCTTAGTAGTTGAGATGGATCAGGAAGAAGCATTTGCTCCAGCTCGTCAGATCGCAGGGACAATCATGCTGGTGGGACTGGGGTCAGTGGGAACACTATTGATTGGAGTGTATTGGTTGATGCGAGAGTTAAAAATGTCTCGTGAACAGTTAGAAAATTACAGCCGTCAATTGGAGGTAAAAGCCCAAGAAGCCGAAGCTGCAAATCTTGCCAAAAGCGAATTTCTGGCCAATATGAGCCACGAACTCCGTACCCCCCTCAACAGTATTCTCGGCTTTACACAGCTCATGACTCGCGATCGCTCTTTGAGTCCTAGTCAGTTAGAACATCTAGAAATAATTAATCGTAGTGGTGAGCATTTGCTGACCTTGATCAATGACGTGTTGTCAATGTCCAAAATTGAGGCCGGACGAACAACACTAAATGAAAATAGTTTTGACTTGTATTCTCTACTTGACTCTTTTGTGGAGATGTTACGACTCAAAGCAGAATCCAAGGGCTTACAGCTAATCTTTGAGCGTACCCCAGAAGTCCCGCAATATGTACTTACAGACGAGAGTAAATTGCGTCAAGTCTTGATAAATCTCCTTGGTAACGCCATCAAATTTACTGAAGAAGGTGGTGTTATTTTGCGAGTCGGAATCAAGCAAGAAGCAGAAGCAAGACAAGATTCTCAGTCCCCATCCTACTTGTTACATTTTGAAGTCGAAGACACTGGGCCTGGTATTGCACCAGATGAACTAGAGAAGTTATTTAAACCTTTTGTTCAAACGGAAACTGGTCGAAAATCTCAACAAGGAACCGGTCTTGGTTTAACTATTAGCCAACAATTTGTGCGCCTGATGGGGGGAAACATCTCTGTTAGCAGTACTTTAGAGCAAGGAACGATTTTTGCTTTTGATATCAAGATTAGCCCAACAGAAGTAGCTAAAGTTAAAACTCGACAGCTAAAACGACGAGTGATTGGTTTAGAGCCTAATCAACCAAAGTATCGGATCTTGGTAGTTGAAGATAAATGGGAAAATCGCCTACTCCTAGTCAAGATGCTGACATCACTTGGCTTTGAGGTACGTGAAGCTGAAAATGGTCAAGAAGGGGTAAATCTCTGGGAAACTTGGGAACCTCACCTGATTTGGATGGATATGCGGATGCCTGTGATGAATGGGTATGAAGCCACTAAACAGATCAAAACCCATTTAAAAGGTCAGGCTACCATCATCATTGCTCTGACTGCTAGCGCCTTTGATGAGGAACGATCTGTAATTTTATCTACAGGCTGTAACGATTTCGTACGTAAGCCATTCCGAGAGGAAGTAATTTTGAATAAGATGGCTCAATATTTAGGAGTACGCTATATATATGAGCAAAAAGCCCTTAAAGTAGATGAATTTGGCGAAAATTCAGAGATTGAGTGTTGCTCATTAAAAGAGGTACTGACTCGGATGCCCTCTGAGTGGGTGGCAAAGCTACACCAAGCGGCACTGTGTACCGATGAAAAGCTGATTTTCAGCTTGCTTGAGCAAGTTCCTCAAGAATCTGTCCATCTGGCAAACACCCTGGCTGATTGGGTCAATAACTTTCGTATTGATAAAGTCATTGATTTAACACAATCAGAAGAGAATGGATAATCATCTTCAGTTATTTAAAGCAAATATTCTAGTTGTTGACGATACACCCGATAATTTGCGGCTTTTATCCGCCATGCTCACTCAGATGGGGTATGAAATTCGCAGAGTGATCAATGGACAAACAGCGTTGAAGACAGCGCAAGCCGCCCCACCTGATCTAATTTTGCTCGATATCATGATGCCGGAGATGAATGGGTATGAAGTCTGTCAACATCTCAAAGCTTCGGAGAAAACCTGTGATATTCCGGTGATTTTTATTAGTGCTTTAGATGAGGTACTCGACAAAGTTAAAGCCTTCGCCGTTGGTGGGGTAGATTATATCACCAAACCGTTTAGTGAAGAAGAAGTTTTTGCTCGTGTAGAGAATAACCTGACTATTCGGAGGCTGCAAAAGCAACTCACCGAGCAAAATATCCGGTTGCAAAAGGAAATTTGCGATCGCCAAAAAGCAGAATTAGCACTGCGACTCAGCCAGTTTTATTTAGATAGGTTTAAAGACTCAATATTTTTTATTAATTCAGATGCTCAAATTGTCTATGTGAATGAAGCAGCTTGCCAAACTCTTGGCTATTCACGCGAACAACTGCTAACTATGACTGTTCACAATATCGATCCAAATTTTCCAGCGGCTACTTGGTGCTTACAATGGCAAGAACTCAAACACAAAGGCGCTTTCACCTTTGAATCTATTCACCAAACTCAAGATGGTCGAGATATCAGAGTAGAAATAAACCTCAATTATCTAGAGCTAAATGGACAGGGATATCATTGTGCCAGCGTCCGCGATATCACTACTCGCCCACAGCAGAACAACTAGACCATTGTAGAGACGTTGCAATCATTAATTGAATCGGTATGAGAGCAGGGATTCATGCCAGAGGCCTATTGACTTCATCCATATATATTGAGAAGCTAATAGTTAGCTTACCTAAATAAAAGAAGTGCATCAAACTTGTGACAATAATGACAGGACAAGCAAATCGGTCAGAACCGCCTGAGTGCGGTACAAGACCGATCATTCTAGAAACTCAGGGACTCACACGCCGCTTTGGCAAGGTAACTGCCGTTGATCACCTGAACATATCTGTGGAACAAGGTGAAGTATTTGGCTTGCTTGGCCCCAATGGAGCTGGCAAGAGTACAGTTATTAAAATGCTGACAACTTTGCTGCCTTTGAGTACTGGTAAGGCAATCCTGGCTGGTTATGACGTGACTCGTCAAGCCACTGCTGTTAGACGGGTTATTGGCTATGTGCCTCAAGCCCTCTCTGCTGATGGCAGCCTTACAGGTTACGAAAATCTCTTAATTTTTGCCAAGCTGTACGAAATTCCCTGGAAGAGACGCGATCGCCAGATCCGTGATATGTTGGCGTTCATGGATTTACAGGATGCCGCAAACCGCCTAGTACGAACTTACTCCGGTGGCATGATCCGCAAGCTGGAAATAGCCCAATCAATCTTACATCAACCCCGAATTTTATTTCTTGATGAGCCGACCGTAGGACTAGATCCAATAGCTCGGACTCAGGTATGGAAACTTGTGCAACAACTCTGTGTAGATTACGGCACAACCATATTTTTAACAACCCACTTTTTAGAAGAAGCCGACAGTCTATGTAACCGAGTAGCGATTATGCAGCAAGGTAAAGTTATGACTACAGGTACACCCAATGACTTAAAAGCCTCTCTAAATCAGCCTAACGCAACCTTGGATGATGTGTTTATTTACTATACAGGCGACCAATTAGCATCAGGAGTTAACTACCGTGAAACCGCAAGAAACAGACGTGCTGCTCAGCGGTTGGGTTGAGCCGCTACCTATTCGCCTAACCAATCTGATCTCTGCAATTCATGAGCTAGTTACAAAATCTTTTGTAATTGCAGAACTTGAAGTACGGAAACTGCGACATGATCCCACAGATTTAATTGTCCGAGCCGTACAACCAGTACTATGGTTACTTATCTTTGGACAAGTGTTCTCCCGCACTAAAGCGATTCCCACAGGGAATTTACCTTATTTAGACTTTATGGGCGCTGGCATATTAGCACAGAGTGTATTGTTTGTGGCAATTTTCACTGGTGGAATGACGCTGATTTGGGAGCGTGATTTAGGAATTGTGCATAAATTCCTGGCTAGCCCTACACCGCGTGTGGCCATGGCGTTAGGCAAAGCAATAGCATGTGGAGTACGGTGCTTACCACAGGTAGTATTCATTTATGGATTGGCATTGTTGTTAGGTGTCAAACTCAATCTCAATCCCCTGGCAATTCTGAAAGTGCTAGTGATAGTTATGCTGGGAGCAGGTTGCTTTTGTACTTTTTCATTAATTATTGGCTGTGTGGTAAAGTCACGAGAACGGATGACAGGAATTGGGCAATTGTTAACCATGCCGTTATTTTTTGCCAGTAATGCTATTTATCCCATCTCACTGATGCCAAATTGGTTAAAGTTTATTTCCCGTTTGAATCCCTTGACTTATGAGGTTGACGCCTTACGCGGTACAATGCTGCTGAATGGCACTAGCCTCTATGGTTTTGGTCTGGATTGTACAATTCTCTTGGTAACATTAATAGGCTTAACGATTATCTGTGGAAAACTTTATCCACGGGTAGCAATGTAATTAGGAGAATAACCGCCCCATGAACTTGGATAAACCCGCTAAAGGTGCAAATTCCCAAGAATGTGCTGCTAGAGTAATGGATACAGTTCCATTGGTGATGCGGTTTATCCGAGCAGATATGCGTGTTCACAGCGCTGCTTTTTTATCTATACCTCAGTTGCGATCGCTGGCATATATCAACCGAAATCCAGGAGCCTCAATATCGGAACTGGCAGAACATCTAGGTGTTACTTGTGCCACAGCATCCGCCACAACAGAACGCTTGGTACAACGCAACCTGGTAGAACGCAGTGATCATCCTCAAGAGCGGCGGCGGGTTATCCTGAAGCTGACTGAAGATGGCAAGCACCATCTTAAACAGTCCCAAGATCAAACTCGTGCTCATATTTCCGATCTATTGAAAGATCTTACAGAAGAACAAATTTCCAATATTGAAGAAGGTTTAGCTCTACTCAAAAATGTCTTCGAGCAAACGGAACTGAAATCTCCAGATCCCTAACTGGTTAGATCCCCGACTTCTTAAAGAAGTTGGGGATCTAACAGCCCATATGTTACATCTCAAGCACCTCACGTACTAGAGACGCCAATTTCTCAGCACTATCGGGAACAGCGATCGCTTTTGCTTTCTCTGCCATTTTTGCCAACTCATCTGGCGATCGCAACAAATTCAACACCTGAGTTTGCAAGATTTCAGCTGTCAACTCCGATTGCTTAAACGTTAACGCTGCACCAGCTTTTGTAAATATGTCCGCATTGTAAGATTGATGGTCTTCCGCAGCAAAGGGGTAAGGAATCAAAATCGCTGGCGTTCCACACACCGCTAATTCTGTTAAGCTACCCGCACCGGAACGACTAATTGCTAAAGCAGCTCGCCGCAATAAAGCCGCCATGTTGTCGTAAAAGGACAACTCTATATACTGCGGATGTTTTAGATTGTCTGCTTCGGGATCGCGATCGCCAGTTAAATGCACTACATATGCACCAGCATCAAACCAAGCTTGAGCTGATTGGCGCACTAACTTATTCACTGCAACTGCACCCTGACTACCACCAAAAACGACAATCAAGGGAGCATTATCAGGAATGGGTAAATCTAGTGGTGGATTAAATCCTGCATCTGAGAATTGCGTTAGCGTAGCTCCTCTGAAAGAGGCTCGCACGGGAGTACCTACGTAGACATTTTTGGCACGAGGTAAATACTTAGTAGCTTCTGTAAATCCTAGAGCTACCGCACTGCACCAAGGGCCAAAAAAGCGAGTCACTTTACCTGGTAAAGCATTAGATTCGTGGAACACTACAGGTAAACCGAGGGAACGCGCCGCGATCACGGCTGGCCCTGCAATATAACCTCCTGTAGTAAACACTCCTTGAAAATTTCCCTGTTTGAGAATTCGCCTAACTTCCAGAATCGAACTGATGAGTTTACCCAAGATGCGGATAGAGGAGAGTCCAAACCCTTGCTGAAACCCTTCAACTGCAATAGTATGCAAAAGATACTGTTTGGGGACAAGTTGAGTTTCTAGGCGATTGGGTACGCCCAGCCATTCGATTTCATAATCTGGCAGTTTTTCGGCCAGTGCGATCGCTGGAAATAAGTGTCCACCAGTCCCACTGGCAGCTATTAGTAATTTTATCGGTGCGTTTGCCATCAAACCTCTACCGTTTAGCGCCTAGCTTAACTAAGATAAAACAATTTCCCTACCTTTCTACTCAAATCAGTAAACTCTTACCAATGAATAACATTATTGCCTTATTAGTGAGATGCCAACTAAGATTTCCCGTTAATATCTGGTTGATTTTGTTCCTACTGACACTTGGTTTCAGCAGTAGTTGGCAACGTGCTCAAGCTAATACACCACGACAATTAGTTAAATCTGGGGAACTTGCTCAACGTAGTACCGCCCAAAATGCACCCCTGGAACTGAAAAACCTGTTGACGCAAATTGATGCAGCTGCTAGTAAAGGCGATGTCAAAGGGGTGATGCAATTCTACGGTACTAATTTCATTCATGGGGATGGATTAAATCGCCAAACTTTGGAAAAAGCTTTAACTTCACTCTGGCAAAGATATCCAAATTTACGATACAGCACACAGCTACGCTCTTGGAAATCTGAAGGTAATGCGATCGTCGCCGAAACAGTAACTAATATCACTGGCTTGCCCTCTGCCAATAGTAATAATGTAGCTCTCAACGCCTCAATTACATCGCGTCAACGCCTTACAAATGCAAAAATCGTCCGCCAAGACATTTTGGCAGAACGCACCTTACTAACCTCTGGTAGCAAGCCACCCCAAATTGACTTCAAATTACCTCAGCAGGTGAGAGTCGGTCAAAAGTATAGTTTTGATGCGATCGTCCAAGAGCCACTGGGTGAGGATTTTCTCCTCGGAACAGCTTTGGAAGAACCGATTCAACCAAATAAATATCTCAATCCTACAACAGTAAATTTGGAATTACTTACATCTGGTGGACTTTTTAAAGTAGGACAAGCACCATCTACCCCTGGTAGCCAATGGGTTTCTGCGGTAGTTCTCCGAGGCGATGGTCTGACAATGGTAACTCAGCGCTTGCAAGTCGTGAAAAAGTGAGCATCGATTCAGTAATTGCAAAAACCTGATTTCTTTTCAGTAAAACGACCAATTTTCATTGACTGTAGAGACGTTGCAATGCAACGTCTCTACGAAATAATCGGTTTTTCTCGCCCCTATCTTGAATACTGAATCGGTGTTCTAGTTGAGTTGCAAATTCGCGTGAGTTCTATATTATTGGACAATTGGAACTGGACTCTTGACTTTTGACTAATAATGATTTCTGTACAAAATAAAATTATTTTGATTACTGGTGCAAGTAGTGGTATTGGTGCTGCTTGTGCCAGAATCTTCGCGGGTGCGGGTGCGAAACTGATTTTGGTGGCGCGGCGGTGGTCACGTTTGCAACAGTTAGCAGATGCACTTACAAAAGAATTCAGCATTGAGATTCATTTACTACAGCTAGATGTGTGCGATCGCGCTACTGTTGAATCTGCTATTTCTACCCTACCGCCTGCTTGGTCTGACATTGATATCCTAATTAACAATGCTGGTCTGAGTCGCGGTTTAGACAAGTTGCACGAAGCTAACTTCCAAGACTGGGAAGAAATGATTGATACTAACGTTAAGGGTTTGCTTTATCTGACTCGTTATATTGTTCCTGGAATGGTAAGTCGTGGTCGCGGTCATGTGGTAAATCTAGGTTCCATCGCCGGACATCAAACCTATCCTGGTGGTAATGTTTATTGTGCTACTAAAGCTGCTGTCAGGGCAATTTCTGAAGGCTTAAAACAAGACCTGTTAGGAACCCCTATACGCGTAACTTCTGTTGACCCAGGTATGGTAGAGACAGAATTTAGCGATGTCCGCTTTCATGGTGATACTGAACGTGCCAAAAAAGTTTACCAAGGAGTTACTCCCCTCACTCCAGATGATATAGCTGATGTGATATTTTTCTGCGTCACGCGATCGCCTCATGTCAATATCAACGAAGTCGTACTTATGCCAGTTGACCAAGCTAGCGCCACGTTGGTTAATCGACGAACATAAAAGTACCTATATTTAAGAAGATAAGGTTGCTAAACCCATGCAAAACACTGCCAACGTTGAAAAAATTAGGGTGACAGCACTCACAGCCATTAACACAGCAAAAATTCTCACAATTGTCTGCTTGGTGGCTTTTGCTGTCGTCTTCGGTATCCAAGACTTTCGACAGATTATCTATCTCTGTCTGCATATTAGCTATTGTCTCTGGTGGCTAGTGGAACAGTGGTTTTATCCCCAGCGACGACAGATATTTAATGAACCTATGGGGATTAGTGGGTTCGTCTCTGTATTATTTTTTATTGGGCTTTTGTATGCCCTACCGGGATATCTGGCATTTACCAATCCCGTTCCCCTATCAATGACGGCGATTGCAATAGCACTGCCGCTGTATACTTTTGGGACGCTGATCAATGCCACCGCTGATGTCCAAAAGCTTACCGCTAAGCAGTACGGTGCGGGGCTGGTTCGTGATGGGATTTGGCGATTTTCTCGTAATATTAATTACTTCGGCGATTTGCTGCGGTATCTAAGTTTTAGTGTTGTGGCTGGTTCGCCTTGGGCTTATTTTGTGCCAGTAGCAGTCTTATTTACTTCTCTCCAACGTATGTCCCAGAAAGACCAGTCAATGTCCGCCAAGTATCCAGACTATGCCGAGTACCAACAATCCAGCGTTCGCTTGATTCCGTTTATTTGGTAATTCTCTTGATATGCAGATTTAATTGAATAATTAATCATTCCAAAGATATATTTTTATCAATCGCAGACATTTTTCCGCCTGCGATTGATAGTTGCAAATCATAATCAGTTCGACTATGATTTGTATAGAAAATTGGATAAAGAATCCCAGGTATGGAAAGCCTTGTAATCGGTGCGATCGCTAGTTTAGGTGCAGGACTTGCCACAGTCATCGGTGCCTTGCCAGTTTTATTACCAATAAATCTCACACAGCGAGTGCAGGGAATCATGCTGGGGTTTGGTGGAGGAGTGATGTTAGCAGCAACATCATTTTCGTTAATTGTGCCAGCAAAAGAAGCAGCAACAGCTCAAGGTCAATCCCAAGCTAGTGCAGCTTTAATTATTGTTGCGGGGATGCTGCTAGGCGGAGTTTTTTTGCAACTGGCGCATCGGTTTTTACCTCACGAACATTTTTTTAAAGGACAAGAAAATGTTCGCCGTAATAACCTCCAGCGAATTTGGCTATTTATTGCTGCAATTACTATTCACAACTTCCCAGAAGGTTTGGCTGTAGGAGTTAATTTTGCTAACAACATCAGCGATGGTATACCTGTAGCTTTGGGAATTGGTTTACAAAACATCCCAGAAGGTTTAGTAGTGGCATTATCTTTAGTATCAGAGAAATATTCACCAGGTTATGCAGTGTGGATATCTCTGCTTACAGGTTTAGTTGAACCAATTGGCGGCTTGATTGGTGTAGGTGTGGTGAGTGTTGCTAATTTTGTCTTACCTTGGGCGATGGCGTTTGCAGCGGGAGCAATGTTATTTGTGATTAGTGATGAAATCATCCCCGAATCTCATCGCAAAGGCTTAGAGAAAGAAGGAACTATTGGTGTAATGTTGGGCTTTGTAGTCATGATGTTTTTAGATATTGCTTTAGGGTAACGCGTTTATTAACCATGTCTCAAGCTAAAGTATTCATCACTCGTCGCCTTCCTGTAGAATTAGAGCAACTGCGATCGCACGCTTGGGTCGAAGTCTGGACAGAACGCCAGCCGCCTCCTTATGAAGTTTTATTAGAAAAGGTCAAGGAAATAGATGGGTTACTGTGTCTGCTGACTGACCGAATTGATCGGCAACTGATAGAATTGGGAACTTTCAAAGTCATCAGTCAAATGGCGGTTGGTTACGATAACATCGATATCGCTGCCGCTACTGCACGACAGATTCCAGTTGGTCATACGCCCGGTGTATTAACAGATGCTACCGCAGATTTTACTTGGGCGCTATTGATGGCAGCAGCACGGCGAGTAGTAGAGGCGGATCGGTTTACGCGTGCAGGTTTGTGGCAGACTTGGGAGCCAGATTTGTTGTTAGGGCCGAATGTCACAGGTGCTACTTTGGGTATTGTTGGTTTTGGGCGGATTGGTCAAGCGGTTGCTCGTCGTGCTAAAGGGTTTGAGATGAAAATTTTGTACACAAGTAAACATCAATGCAACCCCGAATTAGAACAATCCCTTGGTGTGGAGTTTGCTACGTTAGAATACTTACTGCAAGAATCAGACTTTGTTACCCTGCATACTCCATCTGCTGAGGATACCAATCATCTTTTTAGCGATCGCCAATTTCAGATCATGAAGCCGTCCGCTATCCTAATAAATACGGCGCGGGGATCTGTAATAAATCCAGATTCCCTGTATCGCGCACTATCAAGTGGACAAATTGCCGCTGCTGCTGTGGATGTCACAGAACCAGAACCAATTCCCACTGATAGCCCATTGCTGACTTTAGATAATCTGATTATCACGCCTCATATTGGTAGCGCCAGCCGCCAAACACGCTCAAAAATGGCAGCAATCGCGATTGCTAACTTAATAGCTGGACTTACAGGCGATCGTTTGCCTGATTGCGTCAACCCTGAAGTTTATTAATAGTCAATAACCTCGCTCCGAGACGTTGCATTGCAACGTCTCTACACGCATGAAATTTGTACAAACAATCTTTAACTAAACTGTGTTGTGCTATAGTCGCGGATCAACAGGTTCGCTCTCTAGCGCCAAAATCCCGAAAACACATTCATGAACACGGCGCAGCGGAGTATGAGAGACAAATCGCTCCAAAGCTTCAACACCTAGAGCAAATTCTCGCATCGCCAGAGAACGCTTGAGAGATAATCCACGCTGGCGCAGACGTTGCAGATTTTCCGGCGCTGAGTATTCCACACCGTAGATAATCCGCAGATATTCTCGTCCGCGACACTTCACCGCAGGCTGCACAACGCCGCGACTACCTTGGACAATGAATTGCATGGGCTTGACAACCATACCTTCACCACCCGCAGCAGTAAGTTCTTCCCACCAATGAATACCCTCCGCCTGGCTGCTGGGGTCAGTCAAATCTATCACTTTATAGGCAGTCGCTAGGAGCAAGGCGGGGTCTGATTGGCAGATTTTGGCAATTTGCTCCATGTGCCAGCGATGGTCTTTGTCGATGTGGGCTGCTCCCTCTGTTGCCAGAATGTGGAAGGGTGCGAGCTTTAGACCAGAAATATCAGTGACAGACCAACAGTAGCGGCGGTAGGCGGTGATGTACTGATGCGCCATCTCTGCACGTTGCTGGTAGTGACTGAGTTGAGTACTAACTTCAACGTTGCGATCGCTTGCTTGTTGCAATAAGCTAACAGCATCATTAAGAGCAAGGCGGGACGCTACTCCCACAGGTGCATACTGTTCTTGCAGTAGTCCCTGTGCTTTAGCTGACCAAGGCATCAATTCACAGTCTAAACACACCCAGTCTGTATTAAATTCTTCCCAAAAGCCGCTTTGGCTAAGGGCAGCATTCACCCGCGTCAATAGTTCCGTCTCCAATGCTGGATTATCAAAGAAACGCCTTCCTGTGCGGGTGTAGCAGATGCCGATACCTTCATCTACCACACCAAAACGTTTCTTGGCAGCGACTAAATCCCGGCAAATAACCACCACCGCCCGTGAACCCATGTGTTTTTCTTCGCAAACTACTTCAGTAATTTCCTGTTGGTAGTAGGCAAAAGCTTGTGCTGGGTGTTCCAAATATCCCAGTGTTGAGGATGTTTCCACAGGGGACATGGTGGGAGGTAGATAAATTAGCCATTTGGGATTAGCAGCAAAACGGCTCATCACCTCTAAAGCTGCGATCGCATTTTCTTCCCGAATGGTAATGTTGGGCTTAAGTCGCGTGTTGATCAGGCGCTTACCCAATACGTCTTCAATGTGCAGAACATCATCAAGTTCTTGCTGAGATGTGCGTTGGGGCATGGCAGTGCCGTGCCCGTACAGAGGTTTCACAGGTTCACAGTAGGTCTGAGCAGCGGGTACGCTCACTAATTCCTTTTCTGGATAGCGGAGGGCGGTGAGTTTGCCACCAAAAACGCAGCCTGTATCAATATCAATAGTGTTATTTAGCCATTCTGCTTCTGGTACTGGCGTATGTCCGTAAACCACCATCGCCTCACCTCGATATTCTCCCGCCCAGTTATAGCGGACGGGTAAGCCAAACTCATCAATTTCGCCAGTGGATTCGCCATACAAGGCAAACTCGCGCACCGCACCAGAACCGCGTCCTTGCATTTCCTGTTTCATCCCCGCGTGAGCCACCACTAACCGCCCATCATCTAGGAGGTAGTGACTGATTAAGGAATCCAGAAATTTTTGCAGTTCTTTGGTGAAGGGTTCACGCACTTCATCGGGTAACGCCTCAATCTCAGTTAGGGTTTGCTCCAACCCATGATTGACTCGGACATTTTTACCTCGTAGTTTCCGCAACAGCTTGTTTTCATGATTACCAGGAACGCAGAGAGCCGTACCAGCAGTAACCATGTTTCGCACCAGTTTAACTGTATCTAAGATACGCGGGCCACGGTCTACCAAATCGCCCAGAAAAACAACTTTGCGTCCTTGGGGATGGTGGTAAGTGGGAGTGTCCCAGAGTGAAGATGAGAGAGTAGATTCTTCCCCCCTGCCTTTCTCATAGCCTAATTGTTGGAGTAATGTTTCAAGTTCATCACAACAGCCGTGAATGTCACCGATGATGTCAAAGGGGCCGTGTTCGTGTTTGAGGTTATTCCAGAGGGGTTGGCGTTCGATTTCAACGGCTTCAACTTCTGCTAGAGAGTTGAGAGTGTAGACATAGCGGAAACCTTCTTTTTCCAAACCACGCAGAGAACGCCACAACATTTGGCGATGACGCCGTACCACGTGGGGGCCAAAGGAGCGATCGCTCCTTTGTTGGTTGCGTTCATGGCATAATTCTTCTGGTAGGTCAAGGACGATCGCGATCGCAAAGCAATGATATTGTCGTGCCATTTGCAGCAGAATTTTACGGTCTTCCATCTGCACGTTGGTAGCATCAATTACAGTCAGTTTAGCTGCTGCCAGACGTTTGGCAGTAATGAAGTGCAGCACCTCAAAGGCGTCTTTGGTAGCAGACTGGCTATTTTCGTTATTGGAAACTAAGCCGCGACAAAAGTCTGAGGATAAGACTTCAAAGGGTTGAAAGTGTTTACGGGCAAAGGTTGATTTACCGGAACCAGAAGCACCGATGAGGATAATTAGGGAAAGTTCGGGAATAGTGATTTTCATAATTTTTTTAACTAACCGCTAAGAGCGCATTTGCGGAGCGTCTGTCTGCGACACGCTGCACGAACGTAGAGAAGAACACAAAGGATGAAATTACGAATTATTATGATGTTCGCCAAATCATTGATAATAAGCTGCTTGTAGTGAGGACTTCAGTCCCCAAAGTTAGGACTAAAGTCCTAACTACAAACGAACATTTTTATTCAGCTTGATTAACCGGACATGATATTACGGCTAAACACTGCCATCTGTGTCGGTGAACCTACTTCTAAGTCTTCCGTCCCTACAGGTTGAAATTGCACAATGTAGCCAAAGCTTTCTGCTACCCGATTTGCCCAGTTTTGAAACTCTGCACGCGTCCATTCAAAGCGATGGTCTTTGTGTCGCAGTTTTCCAGCGGGGAGGTTCTCAAATTTGATGTTGTACTCAATATTGGGCGTTGTCACCACCACCGTTTTGGGTTGAGCAAACTCAAACAAAACCCGCTCAAATGCCCCTAGACGCGGCAAATCGAGATGCTCTATTACCTCAATCACCGTAGCAGCATCATAGCCACTAAGGCGTTTATCTTGATAAGTGAGTGCGCCTTGTAATAATTGCAGACGTTCCCACTGGTTACGGGAAAGACGCAAGCGGTCTAATCTTTCTTTAGCAACTTCTAACGCCCTAAAAGAAACATCAATACCTGTAATCTGCTCAAAAGAGCCGTCTTTAAGCAGGTTTTTCAGTAAAGTGCCTTGACCGCAACCTAAATCAATCACCCGCTTTGCACCGTTTTGCTTCAAAGCAGCAATTACCGCATTCATCCGCTGCTGATTCAAACTAATGGGCTTTTCTACTGCTGCTTCTTCCTCAGCGTGGCTTTCCTCAGTACTATCAGGGTCAAGATTATCTTCTTCTGCTAATTGGGCTAAAGCCAGACGAGTTAAGCGATGCTGTCGTTTTAGGTAACGCTTGGTAATTTGTTCTCGCGCTGGATGTGTAGTTAACCAACCTTCGCCATGACGCAGTAACTTTTCGATTTCCTCATCGCCTACCCAGTAATGTTTATCGTCATCCAATACTGGAATTAAAACGTAGAGGTGACTTAACAAATCGCTTAAGGGCAAAGTGTGCTGAAGTTTGACAGTAAAGTATTGGCTCTGCCCCCATTCAGGGAATTCCTCATTTAAAGTGTGACCTTGGGCACTCACGCTATAACCCAACGGCTCAAACAGTTCCCGCAAAAAACTTTCACCACCACGACAGGGTAAAACAGAGAGTTTTGCTGTCAAAGGAATAGGAGTTTGCACCAGTTCTGGACGGTCTTTGCAGCGACCTCCTAAAGCTGTGCTAAATACTTGAGCGATCGCTACACTTAAAAATGAAGAAGCAACATAAGGGCGATCGTTTACATATTGTTCCAGCCTAGCACTGCGTCCCCGCACCAATTTCACAGGGTCAACATCCAACAGCAACGCTACCATACATTGCTGTGCGTTAGCTTCCGGGTAAAAGACATGCGCCTGTCCAAAAGAAAGAGAAAAAGACTGACAGCGGTCGGGGTGTTTATGCAACAAATAGCCTAACTCTGTTGCTGGGGAGTGTGTCGTTGCGATCGTTAGCAGCATTCACTTGTGCAAAGGTTAAGGATAAGGGAAGAAGTAGTAAATACTGCTCAAGGATAAGCGATTACGGAAAATATTACCCTGTTTGCTTCCATTCAACACTCAGAACTGTTCAGCAGTCCGCCCATGCGCTAATTTCATAACTCTTCAGAACTTACGCACTCAGATCCCCCAGCCCCCTTAAAAAGGGGGCTTTATAAATTCCTCCCTTTTGAAGGGGGGCTAGGGGGGATCTAGGTTTCAGCCTTCAGTGCGTAAGTCCTACTCTCAATTTCTTCCAGAGAACGAAAGACGAGACTATAAAAGACTCGTCCACGAATATCAAAGATTCGTCCACGAATATCAAAAACTCGTCCACGAATATCAAAAACTCGTTCACGAATATCAAAGATTCGTCCACGAATATCAAAAACTCGTTCACGAATATCAAAGACTCGTCCACGAATATCAAAAACTCGTCCACGAATATCAAAGACTTGTCTACAAAGTTCTAAGGCTTGTCCACGAATATCAAAGACTTGTCTACAAATATCAAAGATTCGTCAACGGAGTTCTAAGGCTTGTCTACAAACTTTCTTCTTTCCCCCTGCCTTCCCTGCTCCCCCTGCCCCTCTACTCCCCTACCTTTACAAGCCGTTGAGGTATCAATTGATATAATCCATAAAAGCCCTGCGGCGTATTCATCCCCTCAATCAATCAACCCAGTGTTGGATTTACAGACAATTCTGAAATTCTATCAAGACCACAAGGACTTCATTAACAACCTGATTTCCGGTGGTCTGCCTGCGATGATACCTGTAGTTACAGCTTTCTTGTGGTGGTTGAAATGGCGACACCGCCAGCGTAGCATTCCCCCTTCAACTTTCCCCTTTCAGGTAATCAAGCCTCAGAGTCAAGATGTATTGCAGCGGATTCTCGGCGGAGATGATAACGATCCTTTGGCTGATAGAAATATTGCTTACCAAATACGGGTGACTAATCGCAATGTCTGTCGGGAATTAAAGCAGAAATTAGAAGAATCCCGCTGGGTATTGATTCTAGGGCAGAGTGGGTTGGGGAAAACGCGAGAAGCAACGGAATTGGCAAATCATCTCAACCAAGACGGCTGGACAGTTTTGTTCCTCAAGCCGGGGGAATGGCTGGATTTTCCAGCGCAGTTACCAACAGAGATTGGCGCAGACCGGAAATTACTATTTTTCCTAGATGATTTAAACCAAAAGATGCAGCGCGGGCGTGAGGAGATATCCCCAGAAGCAGAGAAAAGTCCTGTAGAAAAGTTTAAAGTGCCATTGCAAGAGCGACTACTGCAAGCGCTGGAGAAGTACGAGAAGTTTTGCGGTAAGGCAGAAATTCGGGTAATAGCTACGGCGCAAAATGAGAGAATCTCAGACTTTGAGGGGGAGCCAACCCATTGGGACAAACTCCAATGGGAGAAATACCCGCAGTTGTGGAATCGCTTTGCTGTTTACGAGTTAGAGAAACCGGAAGATGACGCAATCATTGGGGTGTTCAGTGAAACTATCCCCAACACAAATATTTCCGCCAAGGTTGAAGATTATTCTGTATTAGCTAAGCGCAATGACCGCACCTTTAGAAATGTGGTCGAGAATCTCCGCAGCTTGAAAAATAACCGACAACCTTTGAGCCTCAAAACTTATCGAGACAGCCTAAAAGACACTTGGGAAGAACGCTATAAAAAAGCTGTGCAGAAATATCCGACAAGCCGCTACATTTATGATGCTGTGGATTTGCTGGGAAAATTTGATATCAAACTTCAGCGGTTCACTGTGGAAGCGACAGCACAAATGTTAGCAGGTGGAAATTTTGAGCAGCAGTTACGCTATCGGTGGCAGATTCGCATTGCGACGAACTTCTTGATTCACAGTGAACGCATTTTAGAACCCCGTGACGGACAAGTTGAGGCGAAGGGGAAGCAGGTAGAAGCAGGAGAACACATATTACGGTTATCGCGGTTACTGCTAAAACTAGCAAAACGTTACCCCATACAGATGCAGGAATCACTGGTTAGTTTTGGTAATGAAGTTTCTTGCTTAGGTCGTTACAAAGAAGCATTAGCTAGCTTTGATAAAGCTATATATATCTCACCTGAATCTAATTCAATATGGTTTTCAAAAGGCAACGCGTTATTTTATTTAGGAAGATTTGAACAAGCCATTGCTGCTTATGAAAAAGCCATAGAATTCAAACTAGACTGCCACGAAGCTTGGTACAACCGGGGCATTACGCTGGATATTTTACTTAGAGAAGAAGAAGCGATCGCCTCTTACGATAAAGCCATAGAATTCAAACCAGACTATCACGAAGCTTGGAACAACCGAGGCTATACGCTATCTAATTTAGGAAGATTATCAGAAGCGATCGCATCTTATGACAAAGCTATAGAATTCAAACCAGACGACTGTGTATTCTGGTACAACCGAGGTATTGTCTTGGCTAATTTAGGAAGAAGTGAAGAAGCGATCACCTCTTACAATATAGCTTTAGAAATGAAACCAGACCATCACGAAGCTTGGTACAATCGGGGCTATACACTATCTAATTTAGGAAGATTTTCAGAAGCGATCGCCTCTTATGATAAAGCTATAGAATTTAAACCAAACTTGCACGAAGCTTGGAACAACCGGGGCAAGATACTATTTAATTTAGGAAAAGGTGAAGAAGCGATCGTCTCTTACGACAAAGCTATAGAATTTAAACTAGACAAGCATGAAGCTTGGAATAATCGGGGCTATGCGCTGGCTAATTTAGGAAAATTTGAAGATGCGATCGCCTCTTACGATAAAGCCATAGAATTTAAATCAGACTTGTACCAAGCTTGGTACGGTAAGGCTTGTTGTTATGGATTACAAGAGAATATTGAACAAGCTATCTCTAATTTACAACAAGCTATCAATCTAAATCTTGAAGAATGCCGAGAAAGAGTGAAAATAGACTCTGATTTTGACAGTATTCGAGATGATGAACGGTTTCAGGCATTGCTGCAAGAGTAAATTAGATATTGTCTCCAAAAATGGAAATCAAGTATGGTGTATCTGAAAAAATTCTTATTAATGTCTCCCAAGATACAAGGTACTGAGATATTCAAAGCATTAAAATTTATTTGTCTGTGCAAAGCTTGTGGGTTGGCATTGCAATGCCAACCCTACTGTGGTCTATTCTGTAGAGACGTTGCAATGCTCTACTAGGCGTTGCTGAATAAAGGGATGAATTAACTTATGCAGGTACAGTTTGATACTTCAAATAATGGAGTAACAATTTAATTGAGTATCTCAGCATTTGTTCTGACTTGGAATAACATAAAGTTTTTCGG